>Ga0268298_10000021_pt1 | contig 188118 bp, 138 predicted proteins | sample WWTPWeurt_MetaG_FD_194462 | JGI IMG/M metagenome (GOLD analysis project Ga0268298, IMG submission 194462) | Activated sludge microbial communities from WWTP in Nijmegen, Gelderland, Netherland - WWTP Weurt | ecosystem: Engineered > WWTP > Aerobic digester > Activated sludge | place... | reverse complement strand
CCTTGTCCCGATACAGCATCTTCCCAATCGGGACCAGCACCCCATCCACCTCGCACGCATTCGCGGTTTTCGACCGCACCCCGAACACCCCCATCGGCTTCCCATCATCATCTCGAATCACACAATTCTCGTCGAGCCGAGGGTCAATCGCGAGGTCCTGTTCGACCTCCCGAAACAGTTCCTTCAAAAATTCATACGTGTGTTCGGCGACCTCTTTCGCTGCGTCCGCGATGACTCCCGTCACCCCCGATGCCATTTGTCCGTCGTACCCCCGCCCGATCGAAATGCTCACCACATTCACGTTCAACTGAAACCGATCGAGCCCAAACCCCACCACCCCTTCGAGCCCCGCATCCACCCGATTTGCAACCCTGTAACTCGCCCCAAAAGACAGAGCGCCATGCACCGGAAGCGCATTTTCCACCGTGAGCATCGCCGCTCCATTCCCAAACGCTGGCACCCCCCTTTGCATCGCCGCGACGTGCAGCCGCAACCCCGCCACCACCTTCGCCTGCGCCATCACCCCCGTTTCAAACACCGCATACTTCCGCCCCCCATCGATGTGCGCCGCGAGCGAAGTCCGAACCATGAACCGCCCGAAATTCCGTTCATGAATCCCCCGCACCGTCCACAAATTCCCCGCAATCCCCAGCAGATTCTCCCCCGAAAACCACTCCGTTCGATGAAAGTACTCGACCTGAAGCGCCACCCGAGACCCCGCCGCATTCCCCTTCCTCGCCAGCGGCCAAAACGGATAGAGAAGCACCGTCCCCGTCGCCCGCAACGGCCCCTGCGTTTGCGCCGTCCCCTCCCTCAAAAACCGAAACCAAGTATCCGTCCCAAAACTCCCCGACACCCTCCCAAAGAGTCCGATCGTCCCCCCATACCCCAACGTGAGCCCAGCCGGAACCTCCCGTTCGTTCGGCCTAAACCCAACATTCAAATGCCCCTGAAACGCCAGCTCATCGATCTCCAAACACGGCACGAGTGCCGACTCGCAAAGCGGCGAAGAAACCGGCAAAACCCGAGGCGGCGCAGCCCACGCAACGAAGGCCCAGGACAGAACCGACAGCAGCAGAAAAAAGGCCAACAACCGACGCATGGGAGGCGGACCATACAAAAGCCCCCTGACTTTCCGCAAACCTTTTCTTCCAAAAGAGACGGTCTAAGAAACAGTCAAAAAGAGTCTGGAGGCTGTCTTGCGGCCCGAGCGGACACTTTTTCGAGGAGGGTGTGTTGAATCATGAGCGTGTTAGGGGGGGATTGGGAATTGGCCTAGGGCGATGAGGAGGTCGAGTTTGGCGTGGACGAGGGCGTCTTGGGCTTGGGCGGCTTGGGTGCAGGCATCGCGGGCGCGGCGTTCGGCGTCGAGGGCCTCGAGGTTGGCGAAGACACCGCCCAAAAAGGCGGCTTTGGCGATGTGGGCGGCTTGGGTGGCGGCTTGCTCGGCGGCTTTTGCGGCGATGGCGGCTTGCTCGGCGGAACGGACGGCGAACCGGGCGGCGCGCACTTCGGCGCGGGCCTCGAGGGAAGCGGTCCACAGGGCGGTTTTGGCCCTGTGGTACAGGGCCTCGCGTTCTGCTGTTTGGCCGTATCGGAGACCGCCGTCGTAAAGGACCCACGACACATCCATGCGGGCCTGCCAGCCAAGGGCGGGCTGAACGAGGGAAGGGGGGTCCTGAAAAAACGGCGCAAAGGTGCCGGAGACGGTCGGCAACCAATCGACAAAACGATGGCGAAGCAGGCGCGCGGCGGCCCAGGCGTTGGCCTGAAGGAGACGCAAATCGGACCGGATCAAGAGAGCCTTGGGGGCCTCGTCGAGATCGAAGAGGGGTGGGGCAAGGGGGGGCGTCCTGAGTGCATCGAGGGGGCCATCGTGTGCGAGGACAGCGCCGAGAAGTTCTTGGCTTTTGCGCAGAAGGGCTTGGGCGTTGTGAAACTGGCCCAGGGTGACAAAGGCTTCGGCTTGGGCGCGGGCGACATCGAGGCGGTTGCCAAGGCCTCCGTCGAGACGGGTTTGGGCATGGGCGAGGTGTTCTTGCGCGGTGGCGTGGGCGCGGGCGGACAATTCGGTGAGGCGCTTTTGGGCGCAGACGAGCAAATAGGCTCGGGCAGCGGCTTGGGCGGCTTTGTTTTTGGCGTCTTGCTGAGACAGTTGGCCGACTTGTACGTTGTCCTTTGCGTGAAGCCAGGCGGCCCATTTGGAGGGGGCAAGCAGGGGAAGGGTCAAGGTGGCGTTGCCAGAGACCTGATTGGCCCCGGTGAGAAGGCGGGTGGTGTCTCCCTGAACGAGGACGCGATCGTTGTCGAGGCGATTGTAGGTGGCAAACAGGGCCAGGGTCGGGAGGGAGGCAGCCCGAGCCTGGACGACGAGAGCGACGAGCCTCTGGGTGTCGGTCTGGGCGAGGAGGGAGGCGGCCCCGTAGGTTTGGGCGCGCGCGATGGCCTGGTCAAAATCGATGGCAACAGGGGCAAGGGGAGAGCCGGGAGCAGACAAGGCGTCTTGCGGAGGCCGCGCGTCTGTGGGGGTCAGGAATTGGGACAGCTCGGCTTGGGCCTTTTCGGAAAGGGGGACCTCGGCGAAGGCAGAAGGTACGCAGGCGGCGAAAGTGGCACAAAAAACCAAAGCCACACCGGAACAAAATCTGAAAAGGACAAAGAGGCTAGGCATGGGGGACGGAGGCTCCTGGTGCGGGGGAGGTTTCAGCGCCGGAATCGTCGGGGTCGTCGGGGTGATGGGGAACCATGAAACGCCCAAGGAGGGTGTACAGGGCAGGGATCAAAAACAGGGTGAGGAAGGTGGACACAAAGAGACCTCCGATGACGGCTCGGGCAAGAGGGAGGTTGGTTTCGCTGCCCTCACCCAAACCCAAGGACATGGGGAAGAGACCGGCGATGGTGGCGATGGTGGTCATGAGGATGGGACGCAAACGGGTGCGGGCGGATTGGAGGGCGGCAGAGAAAAGTTCCTCGCCGCGTCGTCTGCGGACGTTGGCGTAATCGACAAGGAGAACGCCGTTTGAAACGACGATGCCGACCATCATGATGATGCCCATGAAGCTGTTGACAGAGAGCGTGGTGCCGGTGAGGAAGAGGGACACAAACACGCCGCAGAGACCCAAGGGGACGGACACCATGATGATGAGGGGTTGCAAAAGAGACTGAAACTGAGACGCAAGGACCATGTACACAAGGACGAGGGCGAGGGCGGCAGAGAACAGAAGACCAGAAAAGGCCTGTTCCTGGGTTTCTTTTTGGCCGCTGATTTTGACGGAAAAGCCTTCGGGCGGGGGAAGGGCGGCGAGGGTGCGTTCGACAGCGGCGGCGGCATCGCCGAGGTTGGTGGTGGCGGCGACGTTGGCAGTGATGTCGATGGCGCGCTGCAAGTATTTGCGGCTGATCTGGACGGGGCCGCTTTTGCGCTGGATGGTGGCCAAAGAGGAAAGCGACACGGGCGCGCCTTGGCCCAAAGAAGACCGGAAAAAGATGTCGCGCACGTCGAGGATTTCGTCGCGGTCGCGATCGGCGGCGCGGACGTTGATGAAGTATTCGTTGCCGGTTTTGGGGTCGCTGTAGCGGATGGGCTGAAATTGGGTGTTGCCGGTGAGGGTGGTGAGGACGGTCTGCGCAATTTGCTGTTCGGAAAGGCCCAAGACGCCGGCTTTTTGGCGGTCTACTTCGATGTGGAGCTCGGGGTAGTTTTCCTCGCGGGAGAGCTGCAAGTCGGTGAGGAGAGGCCTGCCTTTTTCATCGGAAAGGGTGCGGAGTTTGGCCATGACTTGTTTGCCGTACAGGGCACCGCGTTCGAGGTCCTGGCCGATGATTTCCACGTCGATAGGGGCAGGCTGGCCGATGTTGAGGATGCGCTTGACGATGCCTCCGATGAAGAAATAGGTGGTGATGCCGGCGGCTTTGTCGCGCAAGGCGGCGCGGGCACGCTCGACGAGTTCGACATCGCTTTCTTTGCGGTCTTTGCGGGGGACAAGGGCGACTTGGATGTTGCCGCTGTGGGGGCCGGTGTTTCCGGTGAACAGGGCGGTGCGGCCTCCGGGAAGGCCAATGTCCGCGAGGGTGGCGATGGCTTTGGGAGGACTTTGGGGGTCGGCTTTGAGGACGTTTTGGAGGACTCCCTCGAGCCTGCGGGCAACCTCCTCGGAGCGTTCGACTCGGGTGCCGATGGGGGCTTTGTAACTGAGGGTGAATTGGCTTTCGTCGGTTTGGGGAAAGAACTCGCTGCCGAGGCGGAAGTACAAAGGCACGGTGGCAGAACAGAGACCCAAAATGAGCAACACAGTGAGACCGCGATGGCGAAGGACCCAGGCGAGGGCCCGTTCATAGGTGGAATCCATGCGATCCAAAAAGGCGGCGAGCCGACCGAGAATGCCGGGCGTTTCGGACGCGGAATGGGCTGGCCGACTGAGGATGCGCAGACACAAAAGGGGTGTCACGGTGCGCGAAACAAAGAAGCTCATGAGAAGGGAAAAACTGATGGTGAGCGCGAGGGGAATGAACAAAAAACGCGCGACGCCTTGCAAAAAGAGGACGGGGAAAAACACGACTATGGTGGTGAGCGTCGAGACCAAAATGGGCATGGCGACTTCTTGGGCGGCCAAAAGAACGGCTTGTTTGCGGGACTTTTCGTGCGCGAGATGGCGGTGGATGTTTTCAAGTTCGACGATGGAATCATCGACCAACCTGCCGATGCCGAGGGCAAGTCCTCCAAGGGTGAAGACGTTGAGGGTTTGGGAGGTAAAGTACAAAAGGACAAACGTCGCGACGATGGACAGCGGAATGGCGACGGCGATGATGCCGGTGGCACGCAAAGACAGAAGAAAAAACAAAATGACCAGGACGGCCAAACCGCCGCCTTGCAGGGCCTCGTGTTCGAGGGCTTTGACGGCATTGCGAATGTAGACGGATTGATCAAAGGAGATGACGAGTTTGACGCTGTCGGGGACACCTGTGAGTTTGGGCAACAGGGCACGGATGGCATCGACGACGGCAATGGTGTTGGCTTGGGGCTGTTTGAGGACGCGGACATACACGCCTCGGACGCCGGAGACGCGGACGATGTTGGCCTGATCGGCTGTGCCATCGGAGACGCGGGCGACATCGGCCAAACGAACGGGCTGGGCCAGTGCGAGGCCGGTTTGGCCAGTTCCGGTTTGGCCGGGCGACAGGATGATCTGTTCGAGTTCTTGGATGGATCGAACTTGGGTGTTGGAAAACACGTTGAAATCGCGATCGCCGGTTTTCAAATTGCCGCTGGGCAAAAGCAAATTGGACGAACGCACGGACCCAACCACGTCGAGCATGCCCAAGTTGCGGGCGCGGAGGGCGTCTCGGTCCACTTCGACGACAAACTCGCGTTGTTTGCCTCCGCCGGGGGTGGCGGACGCGACGCCGGTGACGTGCTCAAGCTGCGGTTCGATGACGTTGTAAGCGAGGTCGTAAAGCTGTTTTTCATCGAGGGTATCGGAGGAAACAGCAACGGTGACGACGGGAATGTTGGTGATGTCGAACTTGAGGATGAAGGGCTGCTGAATGCCGGGTGGAAGCGTGTTGAGGATTTGGGACACGCGCTGCTGGACCTCGAACTGGGCGTTGTCGAGGTTTGTGCCGTAGGAAAACCAGGCGCTGACGATGGAGACACCCTGACGGGACACGCTTTCGACGCGCTCCATGCCTGGCGCAGCAGCGACCGCGCGTTCGACGGGAACGGTGATCGCTTTTTCAATGTCGGCAGGACCCGCACCGGGATAAAACGTCGCGACGCGCACGACCGGGATGGTGATGTCGGGGAACAGGTCCACAGGCAGGCGGGACAGCGACTGAAGACCAAGCACGACGGTCATGAGGGACAACATCAAGATCAAAATGGGATTGCGCAGAGCCAGACGAGTGAGCCACATCGGACCCACTTGGTAGCGGGAATGGGCCGCGAATGTCAAAGGACTGTTATTACAGACCGTTTCGTCGCTTTTTTGGCCCGAAGAAGGAGACTTTTCCTTCGGTTGATTCGTCCTGTTTTGCCCTGAACGAGAAGCGAATGTTTTGTCACCTAAACTGCTATTTTTATCGATATAATGGACGAGATGCGTAGGCTGCTTATCGTCGGTATTCCGTTGCTGTGGCTGTCTCCCGTGTGGTTTGCCCAAGCTGGGCCTCTGCCGGAAACCGCCGTTCAAACGGGTGAAGACTGCGCCAAGGTGGCTCGTCGCGTGTATGGGCCAGGGGAGGCGGCGGTCGCGCACCTGAAAAAGAACAATCCGCAAGCCTGCGCAGGGCCTTTGGCCGTCGGAACGAAGCTGAAAACGCCGCCTTTGCCAAAAGCACCGGCGGTCGAGCCTCCGCGCCTTTCGTTTGTGGGTCCAGCGGTGCGCACCAAGACCAAAGGGGGTTGGATGGAGGCGTTGCCGGGCCAACCAGTCGATAAAAAAATGCGCATCGAGACGAGCGGGCAGGGCGGCGCAGAGGTGACGGCAGGCAACAACGTCAAACTGCACATTCCGCCAAACTCGAAGGTCGTCATCAAGAACCTGCCGCAAAGTGGGAAGGCTGCGGAAGTCCAGCTTGAACAAGGTTCGCTGCGCGCGGACATGGACAACCAGGCGAAAACGGGTCCGCTGACGGTGAAGACGCCGGGCGGTGATGTGAAATTGCAGGGCGACGCGCGAATCGATGCGGACCAAAACCGAGCGGCTGTGCAAGTGTACGAAGGCCAGGTTGCGATTCGGTCGAAGGGCACGACGGTGAACTTGAAAGCGGGGCAGGGCACCGTGATTTTGCGGGGCACAGGCGCGCAGGCGTTGCACGACTTGCCGGGAGCGCCCGCGTGGCAAGGCCAGAAGGCGGAAGAGGATGGGAATCGGCCTTTCATGGTGCTCGCGATGGCGGGTCCTTTGGAGCCGCCGCCGCTGGGTGAAGTGGTGGTGGATTTTGCGAATGTGCCGGGGGCGGTTCGGTACATCGTGGATGTGGCGCGCGATGTGGGTTTCAACGACCGCCGTGCGGGAGGCGAGATTTCTGCGCCTCCTTTGCGGGTGAATTTACCAACGGGCAAGTACTACGTTCGCGTGAGTGCCGTCGATGGCGAGAAATTTGTTGGGCCTCCGTCGGTGCCGCGTTCGTTCTACATCATCAATGTGCGCACCGATGGGAAGTTGTACGCCTCCAATGCACCGGGGCAAATGGGTTCTTTGATCCTGCGCCGAACGGAGCGGTTGGCGCTCGATTTGTCCGGGGCTGGGCAGCCTCTTTTGGCGATGCTCGATGGTGGCGAGCCGCTCGATTGCTCAAGCGAGCAAAAACTCGTGCTGACAGAAGGCCCGCACAAGGTTCATTTGCAGCTTGGCGACGCAGAATCCGAGCTTCAGATCCAGGTGGACCCGCTCGTCGTCCCGCCACCTCCGGTCGCAGGTCGAATGGAGGGACTTCCCATTCCGGTTTCGATTCCGACGCTCGGTTTGCCGGGTCGAACGCTGCAACCGCAAACGCAAGTCTATGGCCTGTTCAGTGTCGGCTCGACGCGGCGCGATTCCGCCTTTGCAGTGGCCCGCCTGGATTTGGGCGGAGAACTCGCATTTCTTTCGCGGCGGATGTCGTTTGATGTGAACGTGCCTTTGCTCTACTACAAAGACGTGGCACCCACTTCTGCCGATAGCGGAGTGGCGTTTGGGGATGTTTCACTTGGGGCAAAAGGGGTGGCGCTGCAAGCCTTGGGGGGGCGATTGATTTTGGGTCCGCTCCTGCGTTTTCAGCTTCCTACGGGCAACTTCCCACGCGATAGAAACTGGTCGATTCCCGGAAGCTCGGGACAACAGGACAAAAGCCGTCCGGTCATCATCGAGCCAGCGATTGGCGTCGCTGCGCTGCTCGGGCGTTTCAGTTTGCAAACGACGCAGGGTTTGAACGCCGCCGTCAACATGCAGCCGAATCATGTGCGCTGGATCATGAGCTACTTGGCCGAGGTTCAGGTGTCGCGGCTGGGTTTTGTTGGAATGCTCGATGCGTCGCTGGGTCTGGCTGGCGGGGTTCCACACGGCACGTCTTTGGGAGGCGGGGTCCGTCTGCACCTGGACCCCTTTGCCATTCTGCTGGGTGCGCGCGGCGGTTTGGGAGACGCAGGAATCGACATTTATGGCCGTTACAACCTGTTCGCCGGCTTCCAGTGGGCCCCCTAGTACGACTTGCTCACTTCCCGGACTCCTGCGGCCAACCCCAGCGGGCATCTCGCGGCTTACGTCCTCACTCCCTCGGTCGCCGTGGCTACGGCCACGGCTCGGTCGGTCGCTTCGGGCGCGCTCGCGAGCTGCTCCGCCGAGTTTGGTCCTCGTCACGTCCAGGAAGTGAGCAAGTCGTACTAGTTCCCATCCAGAAAGGATTGCGGTGGGCTATGTCGAGCGTGGGATAGAACTTCCCAACCGTCCGTTGCAACGGTGACATCGCACGGAGTCGTTTTCGGTTTTCGGACTTTTGACAAAGCGGACGAACCTCGTGATCCTCCGTGCGATGGGCGCTGAAAATCGATGATTCCGTTTTTTGAATGGTTTGTTCATTCGGGTTGGGGGCTGGGGTTTGTGCTGTTTTGGGGGGCGGCGTGGGGGAGTTTCGCGAACGTGTGCATCGTGCGCATTCCCCGCCAAGAATCCGTCGTGCGTCCGGCGTCTCGGTGCCCTGGTTGCAACCAGCCGATTGCGTTTTACGACAATGTGCCGATTCTGAGTTTTCTGTTGCTGTGGGGTCAATGCCGGACATGTCGCCAGCCGATTTCGTTTCGCTATCCGCTCGTCGAGGCGGTGTGCATGCTGTTATCGGTGTTGGTGTTTTGGCGCTTTGTTCTTCACGCGGACGCCAGCGATTCCGTTGCGAAAACCGTCGCGCGGTTTGTGGTGTACAGCCACTTTGAATTTTTGCTGCTGATTCTTGCGGCGATCGATGTGGAGCAATTCATCCTGCCGGATCGGCTGACGCTGCCTGCGATCGGTGTCTTTTTTGTGGCGGGGCGACTGCTGGGAGATGTGTCTGTGGAAGATTCCCTGATTGGGTTGGCCGCAGGATACGGGGTCCTGTGGTTTGTGGGGGCCGCGTATGTTCGTTTGACGAAGCGGGAGGGTCTGGGAATGGGAGACGCAAAGCTTTTTGCGCTCATCGGTGTATCGCTGGGATGGCCCGCGTTGCCGTGGACATTGTGTGTGGGTTCGGTGCTGGGCACGGTCGTCGCTCTGCCGATGTTGTGGCTCACGCGGCGCGCGGGTGCGGGGACTCCTTTTCGGCACACAGCACTGCCGTTTGGGCCGTTTCTGGCCGTTGGAGCGTCTTCCTACGTACTCCTTCTCCTTTGCCGAAGTCTGGAACACGTCCTGTCTTGGCTTTAGGCGCCACGGCTTTCCGAAAAAACGTATTTTCTTTTTGCGCCATCCATTGGTGTTTGGAATACGCTCCGCAGCCATGCAGAAGAGACACTGGGTTTTTGGTCTTTTGTTTGGTCTTTCCGCGTGTACCACTTTCGTCGGTGTTCAGCCGTTGCCGGAACCGCCGCTCACCGAGGGCTGCAACCCGCTCGGAGGCGGCGAAAAAGAGGATTGCCTCTTGCCGTTTCCTTCCGATGTCTACCGGAAACAAGACGCGCAGGGGGCGCATCGGCTCGCGTTTCCGCCAAACGCACTGCCCGCTTCGACAAAAGGAGTCGGGCTTGATGCGGCGCAGTTTGCGGGACGAGATGGCTTTTCGCCCGCCACGCCGTTGCTCGCGTTTTTTCCGCAACGTCTCGACCCGCAGAATTTGCCCAAGCCGTCGCGTCTTGAGGACTCGCTCAAACTCACTTCGCCGGTGCAGCTTCTGGACGCTGAGACGGGCCAGCGCATACCTCTTTTTGCCGAACTTGATCGCAACGCAGCCGACGGCGATCGGCAGGCGCTCATCATCCATCCGGCGGTACGTCTTTTGCCCAAACGCCGTTATGTCGTTGCGCTGCTCGGTCTTTTGGGTCAGGACGGCAAGGAACTTCCGCCTCTGTCCGGTTTCTCTGCGATCAAAACTGGGGACGTGCAGTCGGGCACCGTGCGCGCTCAACTGGCGGATCGGTACAAAACGCTGTTTGCCTTTTTGGAGCGACAAGGAGTTGCGAAAAAACCGCTCCAACTCGCGTGGGATTTTACGACGGGCGACGACGAGCAGATCACTGGGCCGCTTTTGTCGATGCGAGACCAGGCGCTTGCGCAACTCGGGCCCCCAAAACCTCCCAAGCCTGGCGATCCCCCCGAACCCGGAGTTCCCCTGTTCAAGATCGAGCAGGTCAACAGCACTCCGCGTGAACCCCTTTTGCGGCAGGTCGTTGGCGCGTTTCGGACGACGGTGTTTCTGGCCGAGGGCGAATACGGGCGACTCTTGTGGGATGAAACCGGAAAGCCCAAGGCGCGCGGTTTTGGTCCGGCTCGGCTCGTCGTCCATGTGCCCAAATGCGCACAAACCGCGACCGGCCCCCTGCCTGTGATGGTGTATGGCCACGGACTGTTTGGGAGTGCGCTGGGCGAAATGGATTCCGGCTATCAGCGCGAGCTCATCGGCAAACTGTGCATGGTCCAAGTCGGAACCGATTGGATCGGCCTAAGCGAAGCGGACCAGGGGTTTGTCGCCGGGCAGGTCATGGCGGATTTCAATCGCCTCGGGCAGATCACCGACCGACTCATGCAAGCCCAAGTGAATGTCGCTGTGCTCGCGCGGCTCGTCGCCAGCGGCGCGCTCGGCGAAGTGCCTGAACTCAAGGTCGGCGGCAAGTCTGTTCTCGACGCCAAACGGGTATTTTATTACGGCATCTCGAACGGAGGGATTCAGGGGCTCACCTTTTTGGCGCAGTCTCCCGATGTCCTGCGGGGTGCGCTGTGTGTGCCAGGCGGCTTTTGGAGCCTCATGATGTGGCGGAGCAGCAATTTCCAGCGGCTCCTTCCGCTGCTGTCCGCGAATTATTCCGACGCGCTCGATCGGCAGGTCCTCATCGCATTCAGTCAAATGATGTGGGACACCACGGACCCCGCAACGTATGCGCCGCATGTCGTGAGCGCGCCCCTGCCGGGTTCTGGGGGTGCAAAGCGTGTCCTTTACCAAGAAGGCCTGGGCGACGCGCAGGTGCCGAATCTGGCGACGCAAAAAATGGTCCGCACGATGGGAATTCCTCTTTTGCGCGAGCCGGTGGAGACACCGTGGGGCATTCCGATTGCCAGCGGGCCGATACCGTCCGGTTATGTCCAGTTCGACATCGGGCAAACGCCACGCCCCGGAGACGACAACATTCCTCCCAAGGACAACCCCGTTCACGGCGCGATCCGCTGGCTTTTGCCCGCGCAGCAGCAACTTGAGCGTTTCCTGACCGATGGAGGCGTCGTCGTCGATACCTGCGCCGGAAAACCCTGCCGATTCCCACGCCCCTAAGCCGTTCCTGGCCCGTTCCCGCCCAGAAAGACGCTCCTAGATTCCTTGGACACGCAGTAGACTCGAGCAGGTTCGCCGATGTTGGCAGCCGATCCCGCTCGGTGCGGTGGACGAAACCACGGTCTTTTGGGACTCAAGTGAAAAAAACAATGCCTATCGTTGTTGCGCTCTTTTTGTTGGTTGGTATTGCCTCGGTGGTTGGGTACTTGTTTGTGCGGAGTGTGAAACTCAGCGAGGCGTTTCAAGCCTTTGTTCGGGAACGAAAACTGGTGTTTTCACAGACATGTCCCAAAGAACTTGGCCATCCGTTTGTGTATGAAGATTTGAGTTTATGTGTGGCCTACAAAGGTCATTTTGACCCGAACGATTCCAATTCGCAGACCTACTATTTCATTCTTGGGACCCGCCAGCGGGAAGGTGCTATCGGTCATGGGAGCAAAGTGATCTTCGACCGATATCTTGGTATTTATCTTCCCAAAGCGAGCCTTTCTGTGCCTGATTCTTGGCTGAGAAATTGGCAAGAACAGATTGCTCAGCGAGGCGATGGGTGGGCCAAACATACGGGACTTCCTTACACACCGAAAGATGTTCCGCTTTTGGGTTGGCCAGAGTCCATGCCGATTGTTGCGACGAGAACCCAAGATCAAGGCGTGTTCGTCGGTTGGCACTGTCTTCACACCGTCGATCGAATGACGCAGCGGTTTGAAGAGTGGAAGAAAACGCTTCCCCAAACGACCACGCCCTAAAAGAGAACTCAACAAACAGCAAGGAGTTGTCTGTGCAACACGACTCGGATTCGTCAAATTTGCAGCGTTCTGTGTTGGAAAAACTGTATGAGAGTGCCTATGCGCTGTTGTCTCAGCCGATGAGTGACGCCGCTGTTTCAATGCAATTTGTGCGTTCGGTGGCACCTGTTCTGTCGGATTACGAAAAGGTTTTTGTAGCCGAAGCCGTCGCAACAGCACAAGCGCATTACTCGCCTTTGTTCGCGTTTCCAAGGCCACTTTCGCGGGGCTCACAGCAAACAGAGCTTCGCCTGTGGATCGCGACGGCTCGGGATCTACAAGAGGCCAATGACGCCGCGCAGTTTTTCCCCGGTGGATATGCAGATATCGCTCATTTTCTGAAACCAGAAACCGTGTGGGTGCATTGGAAGTATGTTGCCCCGGGTGCTGGATCGGGAATGGCGTATGATGGGTTGGTTTGGATCAATGATCGGTGGGTGTTCTTTCCAAAACCATTCCGCGCACTATCTAGTATTGTGAAAAGTGAGAGTTCCTCCGAAAAAGAGGAACAATCGGCAAGTGAAAGCCAACATCAAGCCTCGCCCAAAGATCTGCTACCGGATATGTCAGAACATAGCCCGGTAGGTGCGCAGAAAGATTCGATAGAAAAACCAGCAGAAGCGGCGCATGTGGAATTGAAAAAAGAGGTCCCAGGAAACCCACCCACCGAAAACGCCGCGCCCGAAACAACCGAAACCCAATCCAAAATCATCTACAAAGCCTGGGAAGAATGAATCCACAACCCGGCCAGGGTTTTCCGTCGTGCGATGCGGCTTTCAGAGGATGCGCCGGTTGTTAACAACCGACTATTTCCAGTCGGACCAGTATTGGGCTTTTTGTCTTTGTGTGTAGGCAACCAAGTTGCCTTTTGTTTGCGCAAAAGACTTGACGCCGTTTTCGTACGGCGTTTCCAAAACCAGCCACAAAAACCCAAACACCGTCGCATCAATCGAGCGCGGAGCGTCTCCTAAAAAGGAATTCTTCTCCCCCAAAAACTCGGACAATGCTTCCAGCACAGCGATTCCCATCGTTTCTACTTCTTGCTGTGTGTGTCTGCCCGTGCCTTGGGCGTGCAATGCGCTGACGATTTGTTTTCTCGCCAGTGCGGCGACCCACGGGACGGCAAAACCAGGCAGGCCCGACTTTTTCATCAGGCCACCAAACGCTTTGGATAGCACTGCAAAGCCACGGTCTTCTTTCCATCTTTGTGCGACCATCACAAAGTAGAAATGCTCTTCGATCATGGCGCGGACCGCAGTGGCAAGTGCTTTGTCCTGTGCGGACATTCCTGCGTCCAAATCTTTGTATTTTTTGCGCAGGTAATCGAGAATAAAACCGGAGTCCGCAACCACCGTTCCTGAATCATTGATAAACGGCAATTTGCCTTTCGGTGCTTTGCGAGGATTGCTGGAGCAAAACTCGTAGGGGACGTCAATCATTCGCAAATAGTGCGCGACTTTGATGACAAAAGGACTGGGGTCGGGAAGACCCAAGACAGGACCGAAACCGTGTAGTTCTACCATGCCGAAGTGCTAACAAAACGAACGGGCGGAAACCAGAAAAAACAGCGCGTTTTTGCGTTTCTTTTCGGTGCGTTACGAAGCCGGAGACAACACTACTTTTCCCTGTTCTCCGTCGAGAAGCAGCCGTTGACCAGTCACGATGAGTCGCGTCGCGTGCTGCGTTCCGAGCACGGCCAGAATGCCTCGCTCGCGCGCCAAAATCGCACCATGGGACAGCGCGCCGCCGGAATCGGTCACGACGGCCATGGCCCCCCAAATGGCCGGGGCCCACGACGGCAATAGCGTCGGAAAAACCAGGATCGTGTCTTTGGAAATCTGTGGCAAAACGTGCGCCAGGGTGTGCATCGGATCGTCGAGTCGGGGCACGACGAGCGCGGTTCCCGTGACGAGTCTTGCTCCGGTGGAAATCGAAGTCCCGGACAGAATGAGCCCGTCGGGAAGCACCCACTCTGGACGACCAAACACAATGCGTTGCGGGGGCACAAGTTGACGAAACCGCAGTCGGTTTTGCCGAAAAAAGTGCGCCGTTTCCGACAGTGTCTCGCGTGAAGCGATCTCGAGCGGATCGGCCCCCGTTTCCCACGGTCGCCAGGGAAGCTCAAAAATCAGAGACGGCTCGGCAAGTCGCCCCGCTTGGTGAAGCCGTGCCCCCACGGACAGAAGCGCCCAACGCACGAGCCGCTGCGCGCGAAAAAACAGCAAATCGTCCTGTTCTGCGACGAGCATGGCATCTCGAAGGAGCGGCAAAAGAGGCTGCAACGCGACTCGAACCACGCGGGGCAACCGCGCCATGACTTGCTGCTGGGCGTCGTGATAGCGCGCAAGGGCGGCTTGGTGTTGTCGCTCGGGAGACTCGGTTTGCTTGGCCAAGTGTGCGGCATACGCGAGCACGGTTTCCGGTTGTTCGTCGTCGCAGGGAAACAGCACGTCCCAACAATTGGAGCAAGCTCCAAAACGAGCGAGCACGCGCCGCAACAACGCAGAAGACCCTGCGTTCTGTCCGAGCGCCCACAGGCTCTTGATGCGCTCAGCCTGCGGGCCCTCGATGCCAGCCAAAAGACCCCCATGCAACCGCAGCGGCTCGCCGAGGTTGGCACGCAACAAATCATCGACTTGCCCCCGAACCCGTCGAATCTGGGGCCCCAAAAGACCCACGTACTGACGGTAAATGCTGCGGTAAACGGGCAGAGCACTGGCCAAAGGAAGGTCGAGCGAGCCGGGATCGGACAACAGTGTTTCGCGCAACGCGCCGTCTTTGGCCAGCAACAGTTGTTCGAGCGGTCTCAGCATGCCCTCGCACGAAGGCAGGACCGTGCGCTCAAACGAATCCCTGAGCGAACCCGAGACGGGCAATGGTTTTTGGCCCGTTTTGTGCGCGACGTATAAATACCCTTGCAGCACGCGCTGTTTTGTGCTAGGGGCCGCGTCTGCAACGGCGTCAACCAGACCTTGTTGCGCGCAAGACAGCGGGTCTGGATTGTGGTCAAGGTCCAGGTCGAATATCCGATCCCGCTCGTCGGGCAGCACAAAATCTTTGTCCCCAAGTTCGGACTCAGGTTCGGGCGGTGCGGGACGAACCTGCAAAAACACGACTTCTCCGCCGGGCGTTACCGCATATTCGGCATAGAGCGGCACGGCGTGGGCCTGTTGAAATTCGTCCGAAAGCAGTTTCGCCAGTCGCGCAGCACCGACGCAAAGCGGGTTTTGTTCAGACGCCAAATAATGCGTGACCTGAACCTCGGTCCATTCGGGGGCCGCCGCATCTCGTTCTTCGGTGCGAAGCGCGCCGTGTTGGTTGCGATACATCACGCCGAGCCGAGCCGCATGAACCTGCCTTTGAATCAACACAGCGATGGGAATGGCGTGCGAAAGAGCCGTTTTGACCAGCTCGGTTTCCCCACTTTGCCGCACTTTCGCAATCGCATCGCGCAGTCCATGTGTGGATACGTGGGTCAAGGTCAGAAAAAGCCCGGCGGCACTGTGGCCTGCGCGATCTTCGGCGTGCGCAGACGATCGAACGACCCACTCGTTTTCCGTTTCAAACGAATCCGGTTGCAAACCCGAAAGTTGCGCGGCCAAGTTTTCGTCCGTCGGCAATGGCTCGCTTGGCAACACCACCACGCCATTCGGGACGAGCAAACCCGCACGTTGTGCCAAGCCTTGCCTGGCCGCTTTTGGGCCTGCGTCGGCAAGCGCCGCGCACTCACGCAGAATGTGCATCGAATCGTCCGCTTATTCTTCGTCTGAATCCGAGGAGGAGAGTTTCTGGAGGACAGCGAAGTCTTCGAGCGTCGTCACATCACCGACGGCGCGCCCGGAAGTCGCAATTTCGCGAAGAAGCCGCCGCATGATCTTGCCCGAGCGCGTTTTTGGAAGGGCGTCGGTGAAGCGAATGTCGTCGGGGCGAGCGATCGCACCAATTTCTTTTACGACGTGTTCTTTCAACATGTTTGCTGTCTGGTCGGTCGCCGCAAGTCCGCCGCGCAGCGTCACAAATGCGACCAGGGCCTGGCCTTTTAACTCATCGGGCCGACCGACGACTGCCGCTTCTGCGACGTGAGGATGCCCGACGAGAGCACTTTCGACTTCCGCCGTGCCGATGCGATGCCCAGCGACATTCAGCACGTCATCGACGCGGCCCATGACCCACAGATAGCCGTCCTCGTCGAAACGCGCGCCGTCCCCGGTGAAATAAACCGGGCGTCCCCCGACTTTGAGGTCGCCAAAGTAGGTTTTTCGGTATCGCTCGGGATCGCCCCACACCGTCCGAAGCTGCGACGGCCAAGGCCGCGTGACAACCAAATAACCACCTTCGTTTTTGCCGCATCGGCTGCCGTCTTTGTGGATGACCGCGACGGCAATTCCGGGCAGCGGCTGCGTACACGAGCCAGGTTTCGTCACCGTCGCACCCGGCAGCGGCGAAACCATGATTCCGCCCGTCTCGGTTTGCCACCAGGTGTCGATGATCGGGCACCGCTTGCGACCGATGGTCTCGTGGTACCAAACCCACGCGGCAGGATTGATGGGCTCACCGACAGTGCCCAGCAGCCGCAGCGTGTCCATTCGGTACGCATTTGGATGTTGGTCACCCCAGCGCATGAACGCTCGGATTGCCGTCGGTGCTGTGTAGAAAATCGTGACACCCCACTTGTCGATGATTTCCCAAAAACGCCCTCGATGCGGCGTGTCGGGAGCGCCTTCATACATCACCACCGACGCACCGTGCATGAGCGGCCCGTACACAATGTACGAATGCCCCGTCACCCAACCCACATCGGCGGTGCAAAAATACGTGTCTTCATCGTGCAAATCGAACACGTACTTGGTCGTGAAACTGATTTGCGTCGCGTAGCCTCCGGTCGTGTGAACCACGCCTTTGGGTTTTCCCGTCGTCCCCGACGTGTAGAGAATAAAGAGCGGATGCTCAGCAGGCACAATCGCCGGTTCGCAGCGCCCGCTTTCCGCTTTCAGCAAATCGGTCCAAAAATGGTCGCGGCCTGGGTGCATCGACACGTCCTGACCTGTGCGATTCACAACCACAACGTGCCGCACGTCCTGACAGTGTTTCAGTGCTTCATCCACGTTGTGCTTGAGCGGAACCACTTTCCCGCGTCGGTAGCCGCCATCCGCCGTCAGCACTGCGATGGCCCCCGCATCCTGCACGCGGTCTCGAATCGCCTCGGCGGAAAAACCGCCAAAAATCACCGAGTGCGTCGCGCCAATCCGAGCACACGCCAGCACCGCGATCGCAAGTTCGGGCACCATCGGCATGTAAATGACGACGCGATCGCCCGTTTTGATGCCCAGCTTGAGCAGCGCATTCGCCGCCCGACACACCTCGCGATGAAGCTCGAAATACGTGAGGACGCGGTGTTCGCCCGGTTCGCCTTCCCAAATCAGCGCCGCCTTGTTGCGCCGAGGCGTCGAGAGATGCCGATCGAGACAGCTTTCCGTGATGTTGAGCTGTCCGTCGGCAAACCACCGAACAAATGGATAATCGCTGTCGTCGAGAGCCTGCGTCGGTGGCGTCCGCCAGACCAGTTCTTGCGCCTGTGAAAGCCAAAAACCATCCGGGTCGTTTTGCGCCTGTTTGTGCAGCGCATCCAACCCTTCGCGGTTCAAAAGTGCTTGCGCGACAAAGCTTTCCGGCGGAACAAACGTGCGTTTTTCGGTAAGAACAGAGTCAATCGTTTTCATAGCCACACTCTATCGCAAGCCGGAACCAACAAAACAGCGTGGTTTGTTATGCTGCTGACCATGTTGGGGGCCCAAAGCCTTTTGTTTCCTGTGACGGTGCTCGATTGGTTGCGTGCGCGCGTGCTCGACCTTTTGGGCAGTTGGGCGATTCCGCTGATGCGGCGGCCCGAACTTCGGGTGTGCTGGCGAGGCAGCGTCGCGATTCTGGTCGCACTCATCGGTTCGACGTGTTTGCCGCTGTGGATTTTGGCGTTGGGGCCGCTGTTTCTGGGTGTGCCGCATTTGGTGTCCGACGTGCGGTATTTGATCGTGCGCCCCGGCCATCAAACGTCGCGCAAGATGGCGGCCTGTGTGGGTATCCCTCTTGTGCTGTGTGGTGTGGGCGGTGGCATGCCGCTGGGTCTTTTGGCGGCCTGCGGCGTGTGTGTGGCGACGCCGGGCAGGCCGTGGCGGCGCGTGCTCGGTCTGGGTCTTTTGTTGGGTGTGTTGGCGCTTGGTTTTTTTCGCGGGCTGTTTCCGTGGTTCGAGCTGGCACTTGCGCATTTGCACAATCCACTGGCCGTCGTGCTGTGGCTTCTGTGGCGGCCTCGCCAAGAACGCCTGCACATCTATCCGATTGTGTTTTACCTCCTGGCCGTGTTGGGTCTTGCGACAGGCCTGTTTTCCGCTTTCCCGTTTGGCCTCGCGTCGGCACCCCGTTTTTCAGAACCCGTGCTCGACTTTTTCCGAGACACGCTCGCGCCCGATTTTGCCGAACCGTGGGGCACGCGCCTTGTGCTCTTGTATTGCTTTGGGCAAATGGTCCATTACTCGATGTGGCTCCAAGTGATTCCCGAGGAGGATCGCCCAAGACCCACACCTCGCACCTTTGCCGCCACGTTTCGGGTGTTGGGCCAAGATTTGTCTGTGCCGCTGTTTGCGTGTGCGCTGGTCACGATGGCGGGCTTATGGGTGTATGCGCTGCGTGATTTGTGGTCTGCGCGAGAAGCGTATTTTCGGATTGCCACATTTCATGGCTATCTCGAAATCTGTGCGCTGATGTATTGGTTTGTTGCAGCGCAAAGGCCTCAAAAACCGCGCACCCTCCTCCAAACCGCAAGAGGCAATCTTCCGGTCAGCCCAGACGCCACCGCATAGAGCCGTTCAAGCGTTCAATCGGCGCGAATCGGCGCGAATCTACTTTTTGTCCAAGGAATCGATCGGGGGCTTGTGACTGGGGGCGAGTGGGCCCAACACCTTGGTGCTCTTTGCGCGCTCTGGAAGCAGCGGATCGATGCGTCCTGCGTACCACGCGAGCGCCGTTCCCAGAAGAAGCAGCAAAAAGACCCACAGCGGCCAAAGGCTGCGTTTTTCAGCGAACGGATCTTTGAGGGCCCGTTCGGCACCTTTGGGAAGCTTGGGCAGGTCGGTCAGCGCAGCGGCAAACGCCGGCGTGATTTTCACCCTTCCATTGAGCGCCCAGCCGTTCGCGTCCAAGATCGGTCCGATGTTGCGCTGCCGCAGTTTCAACCAAGCCACAAACACCGCCGGCCCCGACACCGAGAGCATCAGCGCCAAGAGCCCGAGCGGCATGTAGTACCCCAGGCCAAAGAACATCGCCAAGAGGCTGGTCGCAAACGTCGCGATGCCGCCGACCGCAACGCCGACCGCAGCGACCGTGCCGATATCGATCCCTTTTTTCACGGGCGTGGGCTCGGCGATTTTGGTTTTGTCAGCCTGCGAGGCGGCGACCGATGCGGTTTCGACCTGCTTTTGCGATTCGGCAGCGGCGGCGGCGGCGCGTTTGGCGACTTGCTCTTCGATCAGGCGAATCAGGTTTTTGTACGGCGCAAAAAAGGCCTGGCGAAGGCTGATGGGGTTGTCGATGAGCTTGGTAATCGTGGCATCCCAGTCGAGGCCCTGGCGGTCATAGAACACGCCGTTTCGGCCCACCATCAGGTTGTCCACGTCTCCGTTTGTGAACGCTGCGACGATCGACCGCTTTGCTCCGCCCGGTCGCGACAAATCGCAATACGCCAAATGGACCTTCGACAAGCCAGCCAGCGCGGCGTGTTTGCCCGGATCGGAAACCGGCAGGCACAAATGACACGCGCGACCATCTAAATAGAGCGTTCCAGCCACAAACGTCGCCGGTTTTCCGCTGAAAAAAATCGCGAAGCTGACGAAGTTTTGCAAAAGCCGCAGAAAATCGCGCTGGCACCGCACGAGCTTTTCCAAATCGTCGAATTGGGCCAATTCCGGCGCGACGGCGAGGTCTTCAGCGATCATCGCGGAAATGTTGGCTTTGTGATCACTTTGCACAAGCCACCGCAGCCTGTCTGCGCCCAAGCACTCGACTTTCGTCGTCGGTTTTTCGGCCTGCCACGCTTCGTATGCAGAGAGTTTTTGCACAAGCAATTTCCATTCCGTTTCGGACAGCGTGGTTTGTTCCGGGGACAGCAATTTTCCGACGGCATCCTGTGCCAGCGTCCGCAGTTTGTCGGCCCATGCAGGGTTTGCGTTTTTGCACAGAGGCAATGGTTTGTCGGCTGCCACCTGCGCGAGCGGCAGTTTGAGCAGTTCCGCCGGACATTCCGCCAAATCTTTGGCTGCGACCGCCGCCCATTCCGCGTCGTTTCCACCGAGCACCGCCAGCATCCGCGGGTCAAACGCCGCCAAATGGCACCGCGTAAAAAAATCGTCCACTTTGGCTCGCACCGCTCGCACGGCTTGCGCAGCGGCGGCGGTCGCGTCCCCGAGCGGCAAAATGTCCTTGGAACCCTCCGACTTCGCAAGCCACGCCAAATAGGCTTCTGCGTCTGCGAAAAATCCATCGACGTGAGCCTGATCAACCCCGTCGGTGTTGCTGAGATCGGCGCTTTTGCCGAGCGTCGCCAAGATGTCCCCAATCGTTTTTTGCACCTCGGGATCGGACGCGGCTTCTTTTGGAATGACGCCATCGCCATTTTTCGTCGGGTCCGAGACCAGCTTGACCCGATCGGCCAGGTCGGCCACGTCGATTTGGCTCGCTTGCGGCTGCCCCAGAATTGACAAGACCCGTTTCACCGTCGCGAGCATTGCTCGACCCGCCTCGGTTTTTTCGTTCAGGGCGGCCAGCGGCACATACGACCGGCTCGTCAAAAGATCATCCGGCGATTTCAGGACCTCGGTCAGCCAATCGATCGCCGCAAACAACTCGGGGGGACGCAATCGCCCGTCTTTGTCCGTGTCCAGCAAGTGGAGCGTCCGTTCCTCGATGTCGAGTCCCTGTGTCGGACATGCCAGCGCCACCCACAACTTTTGGTCCAATTCGCGAAGGTGAACCAAGTCCTGCCCGTTGCGAAACACAACCTGATCGAGCCCCCCGGCCCGATAAAACTTGAAGCGATGATTGGCCATCAAACCAATCTACAGGAATCCCTCAAACCACAGAAAGCGGCAAATGCACAGAAAACGACAATTCTTCCAACTTCACACAGCGCAAGACTCGAGCATCCCGGAGGGGGACCACCACCATGCGAACAGTCCTTGTGACTTTATAACCGCTGAATAGGAATCGGTTTATATTGAAGTCTATCTGTCGAAATGGGTGGATTTCCGGGCCTCGGAAAGGCGTTTTCGTTGTCCGAAAAAAACGACAATTGCGGACAAAAGAAAGACCGCGCAGAACGCAAGGGAAAAAGACAACATTCGGCCTGCGGAAAACAGCACGCCGAACAACATCGTCAATGTAGGTAAAATGATAGGAACGGCAATAAAAAGGGGAAAAGCAGCTTTGAGATAGGCTTTGCGCTGGGCTTGTGTGGAAATGTTCTTGCAAAAAGGACAGGCGGCCAGGGAGGCTGCGAACTGCGCTTTCTTTTCCAATGTTCGCTGCGCCTTTTTCCAGGCTTCTTTTTGAAAATAGCTGTTGCGGCCTCTGATGGGCTCGTCTTCAGAGTCAGAAAACGCATCTGGATCGTGGAAAGTTGCCTGCGCTTCTTTGCCGCATAGCGTGCAGCGAAACGTAATCGCACAGGTTTTCGGATAAAAAAGCGGGCCCGCCGAATCCATCAGTATTGTTCGTATCCGACAGAGAACACAAAGGTGGTTAACGCACCGACCGTAGATGTTGCGGTTGCCACGTTTGTAAGGCCCACAAACAAGGGTTCCAGTTCCAAACGCAAAGACACCGCTCGTGTACGGCCCGAGGGCAAATTGCGCAGTGGCACGTCCGCTCCAAAACGAGCGAGGAAACCACCGGCCAGACCGCCTCCTCCGTATCGATCCGTGCTGGCATACCCAATCGCGGGGCCCACGGAGGCAACCCACGAACGCGCGAAGTGAAGCTGGCCGAGGGCAGAAAGCGCGGCCTTGGTGCCCAAGAACGAAGGGCCGACCAGAAAGCCGACGCGCGGTTCGGCGAGCAGCGCAAATTGTGGATGTAGGAAATAGCCTGCGCGGAAAGAAAGGGTCAGACCTCCGCCGACGCTTCCTGTGGCCAATTCGGGCTCCGACACCGTCGCAAGACCCAAACCGCCAGAAACACCCCAAGTGAAACCTTTGGGCAAAGGCGGCAGCGCTGGTTCACTGATGTACACCGGGGGCGGTGGAGGCATTTCGACCACAGGCGGCGGAGGCGGCGGAGGCGCGGCACTGGCGACACACACATCCAACGACACCGGAGCAAATTGCGTCACCTGGCCGAGTTCGGGGTCGGTGTACTCAAGTCTGACCTCGACCGGATCGTTTGTTTGGCGCTGAAAGACGACAAACTCACCGTGTTGGCCCTGGTATCCAGCGAAGGTGGCTACACCGTCGCGGTTGAACACAAAGCGAGCGAGCGACGGATTTTGTCCGAGTCGCAGCGGTTCGCGGGTGCCCGTCGCAAAAAACTGGGTGGTGATGGCGCAACCGGCCTGGCCATATCCAGCAAAATTGGTTTCGGCGGAAGTGATCATGGTCCGACGGAAAACAAACTTGAGGGGAATCACCATGCCCTGGCTGGTCAACAGCTTGCTTCCGTCGCGCAACACGACCGAAAAGACGCCGGTGTCCTGCCTGTGAATGTCGAACACCTGCCTGATTTGGTCTCGCAGACGATCGAAGCGGGCTTTCGACTCAGGATCGCCGTCGCGGACGGGAATTGCGGGCAGGACTTCGAGGCTGATGCGTTCGCCAGGGCCGGTGATTCCCTGGAAGTGAACCAACCATGTTTTCTGAAGATGGGGCAGCGCGCCGGTGCGGCCTGCCTCGGCGATGTCTCGCTCGATTTGTGCGATGTCTGGGCTGCGTTCGTCCGCCCGTGTCGATTTGGGAGACAGCAACACGCCCGAGGCGGAACTCACAGCAAGCGCGACACCGAAACCGACCGAGCGAAAAATGACACGTTGTCTGGAAAACCACATGTCGTCTGATTAGCCGCGTCCATCGGGGAGATCAAATTTTTAGGAATGTGGCGGGCTTAGGAACCAAATTCAGCGACCAGACTTTGCACTTCTTTCACGAATTCTTCTCGGTAATGTCGTTCAAATTCTTGCCACGTACACAACGTTCGGGGGTCTTCGATGCGATCGACAAACAGTCGTCCGTCCAAATGATCAACCTCGTGTTGAAACGTCCCGGCGGACACGCCTCGCACGACGAAATCCAGGTCGTTTCCGAGGCGATCCCAAGCTTGAACGCGCACGACGGCGAACCGACGGACGCGGCCTCTCAGATTCGGCACTGAGAGACAACCCTCGAAGTTGGAAAAGGTGCGCGGCGACAAAGGCAGAAGCGTCGGATTGACGAGGACAGTGAGCGGAATTTTCGGCTTGTAGGGGTAACGGGCGTTTTGGCCGACCTCGATGACGCAGGCACGGACGCTTTCGTAAACCTGTGGCGCAGCGAGGCCCGCACCGTCGGCATCACGCATGGTGGAAATGAGGTCGTCGATAAGCTGTTGCCCCGACGGAGACAGCAGCTCTTCTTTCGAGAGTGGGCGTGCGGTTTTTCGCAATACGGGATGACCGATCTGAGCAATTTTTCGCAGCGACATGGTTGTGCATCATACAGGCTGGGCCGGGGGCGCCGGCTGGGCAAAAAGGCCTACACGCAGACCTCCGTTGTGGAGTGTCTCGACGCGGCGAGGACAACCGGCTGCGGTTGCGAGCTTTGGGTCGGGCGTAAACACAAACAGCCGAAAAGCAGGATGGCGACGAACAAGCTGGAACAGCGAGCGGTACGTGGCGACGATCTGCCCGTCGCGCAGCCGCTTTCCATACGGCGGGTTGCACACAATCAGACCGGCTTTCACCGTCGGGAGCGTCAACTGTTTTACGGAACAAGTTTGGAAAACAATGTGCTGGGAGACGTTGGCTCGTTCGGCGTTGTTTCGAGCCAAATCGACCATGCGCGGGTCGTGGTCGCTCGCAAAAATCGGCGCGAGAGGCTGAGGTCGCTCGTTCGATTTCGTGTGGGCGACGAGAGTTTCCCACACCGGCTTAGAAAACAAGGGCCAATCGAAAAACGCAAACCGGCGGAGCAAGCCGGGGGCTCGCAAAAGCGCAAGGTGCGCGGCCTCGATCGCGAGTGTGCCGGACCCACACATGGGATCACACAGGGCGACTTGTCCGTCAAAACCAGACAGGGAAAGCAAGGCGGGCGCAAGAGTTTCGCGCATCGGGGCGTGGCCGTCCTGTTGGCGATATCCGCGTTTGTGCAAAAGTTCGCCCGACGAATCGACGGAAAACAGAAACTCGTCCTGTTCGCCGCGCGCGAAAACATGAAGAAGCGGGGCGTCGGGATCTTGGGTCTGCACAACGCCCGAATCGCCAAGTGCCGACACGACGCGCTCGGCGATCGCATCGGAATGAAACAACCGACATTTGTGCGCGGCCACCGAGACGCGCAGACGAACCATCGGGGCTGCAAACCGGGGCCAGGGCAGCGCAGCCGCCTTTTTTCGCAATTCCGAAAAGTGCAGCGCGCGAAAACGACCAACCCGAAGCAAAACGCGCGTCGCTGTGCGCGACTCCAAATTGGCGCGGAAAAGGGTTTCGAGAGAACCCCAAACCGTCGTCCCGCCTGCCTCGGAGCGCCGGGCAGAGTCGGGAAACAGTGCGGACAATTCGTGAAAAAGGCAGGTTTCCAAACCGGGAGCAGCGACGGCAAACCATTCGACCCGCGTCGAAGATGACAAAACATGGGACGCGACGCTGGACATCTGGGCTCAGCTTGCGGCTTGGATCAAATAGGTCTTGATAAATTCGTCCAAATCGCCGTCGAGAACAGCATCGACGTTGCCGATTTTGAGATCGCAGCGGTGGTCGGTAACGAGGCGATAAGGTGCGAGAACGTAGGAGCGAATCTGACTGCCCCACTCGATGGATTTTTTTTGGCTGTTGGCTGCGTCGATTTTGGCTTCTTGCTCGCGCAGTTTTTGGGCGTAAAGCATGGCTCGCAGCATTTTCATCGCGGTCGAACGGTTCTTGTGTTGAGACCGTTCAGATTGGCATTTGGCGACGAGGCCACTGGGTTTGTGGATGAGCCGTACGGCGCTTTCCGTTTTGTTGACGTGCTGTCCGCCGGCACCACCTGACCGCATCGTCTGGACTTCCAGGTCCTCGTCGCGGATGTCGATTTCGATGGAATCGTCGATTTCGGGGTAGACATACACGGCAGCAAAGGCGGTGTGCCGTCGGGCATTCGAGTCAAACGGAGAAATTCTCACCAGACGATGCACGCCGCTCTCGGCTTTCAAATAGCCGAAGGCATTTTGGCCCCGGACGGCGAAGCTGACGGATTTGATGCCCGCTTCCTCGCCCTCTTGAAGGTCAAGTTCTTCGATGGAGTAGCCTCGGCGCTCGGCCCAGCGGTAGTACATCCGTCTGAGCATGTCGGCCCAATCCTGCGCATCAACGCCGCCAGCCCCGGAATTGATCGATACGAGCGCGTCGGTGTGATCCTGCTCGCCGGAGAGCATCCGACGAAGTTCCATCGCCTCGATGGATTTCTCGACGAGGCGAGCCTGTCGCAGGGCCTCGGTCGCTTCGGTTTCGTCTTGCGCTTCCTCGGCCAATTCGAGCAAGACTTTGGCGTCCTGAAGTTCGCGAGTAAACCGTTGCCAATCCCCGACGGTGGCTTTGTGCGCAGCCTGTTCCCGCAAAAGACCCTGCGCCTTGTCTTGTTGGTTCCAAAAAGCGGGGTCCGACGAGATTTGTTCCAGTTCCAGCAGTCGCTCTTCCAGTTTTTCGATGTCAAAGATGCCCTCGGAGAGCAGCAAGCCGCTCCCCAAGGGACCGCAGAAGTTCGTGCGTTTTTTGTGTTTCAAGCGCCATGTGAAGTGGGATGGAACTAACACAAACCGCGCAAATGCGGACCAAAAATAGGCCCTCCTTTCCCAAACGGCGGCACAGGCAGGCACGCGGTTGACGGCATCGTCGATTTGATGGTTGGACCATGATTTTGCGGTTTTTTGCGAGCCAAACCACACGTTTTGCCGCTTGTTCTCTCCGTCGCTGCCAAGCTTGTCTCTTGCGCGACGCGCCGAGCTTCTGATATAGGCGGAGATACATTTTGGTAGGAATCCACGGAAGGTGGGTCCGCCCGGACCCGCCTTTTTTTTTGAAAAAAGCCATGAAACCCGTTGACCTAAAAGCACTGCACAAACTCGTCGAACCAGTCGTGGACGGCCAAGGGTACGAATTGGTCGATCTGGACTGGACTCGGGGTCCGTCTGGGTGGGTTCTGCGCGTGACGATGGATCGGTTGCCGGGCCAGGGTCATGTGTCGCACGCCGATTGCGCGTCGGTGTCGCGTGAGGTTTCGGCTCTGCTTGATGTTCACGACGTGCTGCCCGTCGCTTACAGCTTGGAAGTCAGTTCTCCGGGGGTCGATCGGCCCCTCAAAAAGAGCGCAGACTTTGCTCGGTTCGTCGGGAAAAAGGCGAAGATTCGACTTCGCCCAGACGCGCAACAGTCGTTTCTTTTGCAAGGGCCGCTTTCGCCAGAAGCCGTTCCACGGCGAAACTTCAGCGGCACGATCGCCTCGGTGGATGGAGAGCGCGTGAAAATCGCGGTCGATGGTGCGGGCGAGTTTGAATTGGTGATCGGAGAAATCGAAAAAGCCAACGCTGTGTTTGAGTTCGTCTGAAAGAAGCAAAAATCACAGGTCTTGACGAATCGGCCCAAGAACGGGCCGGGAAACAAGGGAAACGCGATGCAACCCAACCTCTCGATGGTGCTTGAGCAAGTGGGCAAGGACAAAGGGATCGACAAAAAGGTCCTGGTTCAGACGCTCGAGCAAGCCATCATGACCGCTGCCAAGAAGGTCTTTGGTCTCGAACGTGAGATGGAGGCGCAATTCAACGAGGACAGCGGGCAGGTGGACCTATTTCAGGTCTGCATTGTCTCGGATTCCGTCGAGTTGAAGGGACGGGACATCGCCAAAGCGGACGCCGATCAATATGGGTTGCGCGCTGACATCGGCGATGAACTTCTGTTTCAGATTTTTTACACCGACGGAGATGCAGAAAAAGCCTCTGAACAGGAACGCAAGTACGGCGACATTCTGGATCTTCACGACACGGTAAGGCGGTTTGGACGGATCGCAGCTCAGACGGCGAAGCAAGTTATCGTCCAACGGATTCGTGAGGCCGAACGAGAGAATACGTTCAATGAATATCGCGATCGTCAAGGCGAAATCATCCACGGAACGGTGCGACGGTTCGAGCGCGGAAACATCATCGTGGATTTGGGAAAAACCGAGGCGATCTTGCCGGTGCGAGAGCAGGCTCCTCGAGAGAACTATCGGATTGGCGATCGGATCGTGGCGTATTGCGTCGATATCGAAAAAAATGCGCGGGGTCCGCAGATCGTGCTGTCTCGGGCCTCGAAAGGTTTGCTCGAAAAACTGTTCGAGCAGGAAGTGAGCGAGATCTACGAGAAGATTGTTCGCATCGAATCTTCCGCTCGAGAACCAGGCTCGCGCAGCAAGATCGCAGTGAGTTCTCGCGACCGAGATGTCGATCCCGTTGGTGCTTGTGTCGGGATCAAAGGCTCTCGGGTGCAGGCCGTCGTGCAAGAGCTTCGCGGCGAAAAAATTGACATCGTTCCATACAGCGAAGACCCCGCCCGGTTTGTTTGCAACGCGATCGCTCCGGCAGAAGTTTCGCGTGTCGTGATTGATGCCGAAAATCACACGATGGAACTGATTGTTCCCGACGACAAGTTGAGCCTGGCGATTGGCAAAAAGGGCCAAAATGTTCGCTTGGCGTCGCAACTGACTGGTTGGCGGATTGATATTCATGCGGAAAGCCGCGTGCGCGAGATGGAACAAATCGAACGCCAAGTGCTCGCGGGGCTGGAGGGTTCGTCCGAGGAACTGTCGAGCACGCTGTTCCGGTTGGGGTGGCGCTCGGTGGCGGACTTGGCCGATGCGAAAATCGAGGATTTGCGTAACGTGCCCGGAGTGGGAGGGGAGGCGGGTGCAGTTCGTTTGAAACATGCGGCTCTTGCGTTCGTGAACGACGAGCGTTGCAAACGAGGAGAGCCGCCCCTCGTGCTGGTTGATCGGGGATCTCAGGCCGGTGCGGTTTCGTCGATGCAGCCGATGGCAGATGGTCCCAGCCGAGTCGTTCCGCCATCGAAGGCGGCGAAACCGCAGAGCATGTTGCCTGGCGTCGAGCCGGACATTCTTGCGCGTCTGCTGGATGCCGGGTACTCGACGCTGGAGTCGATGGAAGAGGAAGACGAAGAACGGCTTGCTCAAGCTGCTGACTTGACCCTCGATGAGGCACGCGAGGTCAAACGAAGAGTCGTTCGCCTTTTGTCTCGGAGCAGTCGCTAACAGGCAGAGAGGCAAATCCCCCATGGACGTTTCATCAACGAAAGATCGCAGGCAGACCTCGAAGCGGCACGTTCCGTTTCGGACCTGCGTCGGATGCAGACAGATTGCCGATCAGGGGACGCTGCTTCGGGCGTGGGCCGATCCATCGGGGCATCTTTCGTTCGATCTGGGCCCGAGGCGGTTCGGACGTGGCGTTTATGTTCACAGGCAAGAGGGGTGCATGAAAGCAGCCCTAAAAGTTGGATTTGCGCGGTCGCTGCGGCGCATGGTCCTCGTCGGTGATGTCGCAGCGTGCTACCAACTTGCTGCCGTCTTGGACAGCCCGTCACCGGGCCCTGCCCCTGCACTCAGTTTGAACAATCAGGACAACCACCCATGAACACCGAGAGCGTCGGGACCGCAGGCTCAAAAGTCGCCGTTTACGAGTTGGCCAAAGAGCTGGGGATGCCCCAAAAGGACTTGGTTGAGAAAATCCGGGCCCTGGGCATTGATGCAAAGAATCACATGTCGCGTCTTGAGCGTGACGAGGTGGACCGAGTCCGTCGGGCTTTTGAAAAAGAGCGGCACGAGAACACGGTGCAAGAGCGGGTCAACGACACTGTGATCCGTCGTCGGGCCAAAGACGGAAGTCGGCTACACCCGGAAGCGCAGCACGTACCTGTTGTGCCGCCTGTGCCTGAATTTCGCCCGACAGCGTCCGTTGCTCCGACTGAGCCCGTCAAGCGAGTGGTTCGGGTCGTCAACCCAGGCGGTGCTGTGTCCGCCGGACAGGTCGCCGCAGAACCGAAACCGGTTGTGTCTGCACCCAAAGTCGCTTCTTCAGCGACGCACAGCGGGCCGCAAACGGGGCCAGGACCAGAGCCAAAGAAAGACGCAGAAAAACTTCCAGCGGCCAAAGTCGAAGCAGCACCCAAGGCAAAAGGGGTCGAAACGGTGCCTCGTCCGGTGCTCTCAGTTTCGTCACTACCGATTGCGGAGACTCCGCCTGTGGCAGAGGTTCGGCCCGCTCAAATGCCTGAGGCGAAAAAGGATTTGGCGGCAAAGGATGAGCGGCCTCGAGAGCCCTCAGCCAAGAAAGACGAGTCGGGTAAAAAGACGGCCCGCGCAAAGGCCGCCGAACTCGCACCGGTTGTGCCGACGACAACGGGCGCTCCCGGTCGGGACAGTGTGCCGGTTGTGCAAACTCCAGTGACAGGTGCGGCGGTTGCGGCAAAAAGTGAGCCGGCCACGCCTGCTGTTGTGACAAAGGCGGTCGAACCGCGAACCAAACCCAAGGTGGCTGAACCCGAGGCTCCCGTCGCAGAAGCGGTTCCTGCAAAAGCTGCGCCAGATGCTGCGACACAGACCGACAGCAAGCCCGTTCAGGCGGCTCGGCCCGCAAAAACGGAAACGGTCCAAGGCCCAACGGTTCACACGGCAAAAGAGCCGGAGCGTGCCGCAGTGGCTGAAAGCAAGCCGGTTTTGGCCAAGCCGGTTTTGGCCAAGCCCGCAGAAACAGAGCCTGCCGCAAAGCAGGCCAAACCAGAGGCGGAGCGAGTCCGGGTGATGCAAATCCCCGCGAGCAAATCCCCTCTGCGAGTTGAAAAGGGGACAAAACCACAGCCCGAGCGTTCAACGGAAGCGGCCGGGGCCGATCGTCGTGGGGTCGCTGCTCCTGCTGTGCCGAGCGAGCCGAATCGGGTCTCCGCGCATGGAACGCCATCTTCGGTGTCAACGCCCGTGTCGGCTCCTGCAAAAGTCTTTGTGACCGCGCAAACGAGGCGGTCGTTGGAAGGGCTGGGCCCAACGGGTCGCGTGATTGATTTGTCCGCTTTCAAGCCGCAACCGGCGGCGAAGCCAGCGCCCAGCAGCGAAAGCCCGCGACATGTGCGCGCAGATCAAAGGGACCGGGGAGACCAACGGACCGAAGTGCCGGTCGAACCGAGTGTGGGGCGTGGTCCTCGGCAAGAGGTGTCGGGAGAACGCCTACGTGGTACGCAGGAATCTCGGCGTGCGCCTGTGGGTCCCAGCCAACCGACCAAAGGCAAGCTGCCTCCGGGCCGCAAACCAGGCAAGACACAGATCACCACGGCAGCCGAACACAAGCGCGTCGTGAAAATGGGCGAAACGATCGTGATTGCCGAGCTGTCGCGTCAGATGGCGCAAAAGGCCACCGACGTGCTCAAGAAAATTTGGGAACTTGGCATGCGCAACGTCATGATCAATTCCCCGATCGACTTCGATACGGCGCAACTGGTCGCGAGTGAGTTTGAGTGGCGAGTGGAATCGACCGCTTTCCAAGAGCAAAGCGTCGTGAACGAAGTCACCGACAAGCCGGAGGATTTGAAGCCGCGCGCCCCGGTGATCACGATCATGGGCCACGTCGATCATGGCAAGACTTCGCTGCTCGACGCGATCCGAAATGCGAACGTGGCAGCGGGCGAGGCGGGAGGCATTACGCAGCACATTGGTGCCTATCGAGTGACTTCTCAGGCAGGCGATGTGGTGTTTTTGGATACACCAGGACACGAAGCCTTCACGGAGATGCGTGCTCGGGGTGCGCAAGTTACCGACATTGTGGTGCTGGTCGTTGCAGCCGACGATGGGATCATGCCTCAAACAGTCGAGGCGCTAAACCACGCCCGAGACGCCAAAGTTCCTATCATCGTGGCGGTCAACAAGATCGACAAGCCGGGTGCGCAACCGGATCGCATTCGTCAGCAACTTGCATCGCATGGGCTGAACCCCGAGGAATGGGGCGGCGAGACGATTTTCTGCGACGTGTCGGCTCGCACCAAAGTGGGCGTGGACAAGCTCCTCGAGATGCTCGCTCTGCAATCCGAAGTTTTGGAATTGCGCGCCAATCCGAACAAGGCGGCCAAGGGCGTGGTCATCGAGGCGCGGATGGACGCCAGACGTGGGCCCGTCGCGACGGTTCTTGTGCAGGACGGAATGCTCCGTATGGGCGATACGGTTGTCGTCGGCGAGGAAATGGGCAAAGTTCGCGCAATGAGCGACGACAAGGGTCGGACGCTTTCGCAGGCGGGACCCTCGATGCCGGTCGAGCTTTTGGGCTTGTCGGGCGTGCCACGAGCAGGCGAGGTTCTGAATGCTGTCGCCGACGAGCGCGCGGCCAAAGAGTTGGTCGAACACCGTCGCCAACGTCGGATCGATCGCGATCGTGCAAAAGCGGGTCCGGTTTCTCTTGACAAGCTGATGGATGCGATGAAGGCCGGCCTCAAGGACCTGAAGGTCATTCTGAAGGCTGACGTGCAGGGTTCTGTCGAGGCGCTCGGCAGCGCGCTTGGCAAGCTCTCGACGAAAGATGTGAAGGTGACGGTGATTCAGTCTGGCGTCGGCGGCATCACCGAAAGCGATGTCAACTTGGCCAAGGCGGGCAACGCGATCATCATCGGCTTCCACGTTCGTCCGGCGGGCAAGGCCGCGAATTTGGCCGAGCAGGAAAGCGTGGACATCAAACTCTACGACATCATTTACGACGCAATCGACGACGTGAAATTGGCGATGGCGGGTCTTCTTGCACCGGTCAAGCGCGAAAAGCTTTTGGGCAAAGCCGAAGTGCGCGAGATTTTCAACATTCCAAAAGTGGGCGTCGTCGCCGGTTGTTCGGTCAGCGAGGGAACGATCAAGCGTTCAGCACTCGCTCGGTTGGTTCGAGACTCGGTGCTGATTTACAGCGGCAAGCTCGGTTCGCTGCGGCGTTTCAAAGACGACGTTCGCGAAGTGCAGCAAGGCTATGAGTGCGGCATGTCGATCGAAGGCTATTTGGACATCAAAGTCGGCGATGTCATCGAATCGTATGAAGTCGAAGAGATCGCGCCCACGCTGGCGTAGCCTGCTTTTTCCACATGATCGTCGGTGTCTGTCGGATCACGTTGCAACTCGAGGACTGTCACAACGAGAAAGACAGGCGTTCGGTGCTGCGCCGTATCAAAGATCGCGTCCAACAAAAATGGAACTGCGCCATCGCTGAGGTCGGTGACACGGAATCGCTCGAAACGGCTCAACTTGCCTTTGTGGTTTTGTCGAGCGAACGCAGCTACACCCAGTCGCTTGTTCAGAAAATCCTGTCCTTTGTTGAAGATTTGGCGTTTGCCCGGATCGTCGATGACGAACAGGATTTTTTGGATTATGGAGACGGCTCGATCGCGGATCTTTCGGATCAGCAAAACCAGCATTTTGAACCAGATGAGCCGGGACCACCGATCAAGCGAGCTGCGCTGATTGTTCCTCGACCGCTTGCGCCGGCTGAGTATCCGTGGGATTCACCGACGGTAGATGCGCCGATCGCAGAAGCGAACCAGCCAAGTCCGCGCAAAGAGCCTGCGGACCGTTGATTCGACGCGACGAAGCAAATCCCCGACGGCGTGTTGTTCGAGCGGTGGAACGTCACTCTACGCTGGTGTCTTGAGAAGAAGTGGCGTCCTCGGCCTCATCGTAGGGTTGAGTTGCCGTTGGTGCTGTGTCGTGGGCGAAGGGATCTGCCTCCCTTAGCAGGCGATCTATGTCGAGTGGGTCGAATGGTTTGCGGAGAAACTGCTCGACGATGTGCGGCTCGTTCAACGTCAACTGAAACAAGACGTTTCCGTCCATGCTGTGGGTCACGATGAGCCGAGTGGCACCCTTTCCATGTGGGCGCATGTCCTCCCAAATCGCCCATCGGGTGTGGTTGGCGAGCCCGACAAACCGAGGCTCGGTCGATGGAGGCGTTGAGGACGAAAGCGTTGGGGATGAAAGACTCGGTTTCGGGATGGAGACGACGCGCAAGGATGGCGAAGTCTCGATGATCTTGTTCCAGAGTAGATAGGTGTTTCCATCTGCGGACCAGCCACCGGTCGCGTCAGGTGGGACCAACAGACCGATCAGCTCGACCATTTCCGTTTTGGCGGAAGCGAGCACCGCAGTTCGGTCAAACGCTTTGCAAATCGCGAAACGCGGCAACGCGGTCGGCTGAACATCGCAGCGGGAAAAGCGCGGATGAAATGGGGACAGCGCGCCTTGGACCGTTACGGACACACCTGTATCCGTTTCGGCCACCTGCAAACGGGGTCGTTTCTGGGTTGGCTCTTCAGGTTGGGACAGGAACTGAGGGCCGCAGGTCAGCAGCAGGAAAAAGGGGGCAAAAAGCAGAATCCCAAACAACGGTAGCGATGCGTACCAAGGGCGAAGATCGCTTTGCTGTGACATGGGCGGCAGACCTCAGTCCAATCGTACCGTCTGTCAGAGGGGCTAGCTACTGTAGCGAAATTGCTCATGAACCCCTCAAATTCAGACAAAAAATGCTGTAGGAAACAGTACAGAAAAATATCGAACAATTGGCAGACACAAGGGAGAATAGGCCGATTCAAAGGAACAGGAGTTCACCTCATGGGGGTAGGACGTTTTGTAAGCCTCCTTTTTTTGCTCGGGGTTCTTTTCCACGGAGAATGGACCTTCGCAAAAAGCGGGCTTGTGGTGGTGAAGGCAGGGCAATTGCTGGACGTGCGGACAGGAAAATTGTTGGCACAGCAGGCGTTGCTCATTGAAGACGGGCGGATCAAAGAAGTAGGACCGCAACCCACATTGCTTGCGCGGGCCCCAACGGGCGCGACGATCGTGGATTTGGGAGACCATACGGTCTTGCCGGGACTCATCGATGCACATACGCACCTGACGTACCGAGCGGATGTGGCGAGTTTTCCGTGGCTTGGGGTTTCTGCTCCCAGAGAGGCGTTGTTCGGGGCGAGACATGCCCGAATCACGCTTTTGGCGGGTTTTACAACCGTGAGAAATCTGGGCGCGCGAGGGTTCTCGGATGTCGCGCTCCGCGATGCGATCGTGGAAGGCGATGTGCTTGGGCCTCGGATGGTGGTGTCGGGGCCGTCGATGGGCTCGACCGGAGGGCACATGGATTCCAACCTGTTGCCCGCTCCGTTTCGGTTCACCGAAGAAGGTGTGGCAGACGGGCCGGAGGGTATCGTTCGCAAAGTTCGCGAGATTGTGAAATACGGCGCTGATGTCATCAAAGTTGCGGTCACAGGGGGATTTTTGTCCGTTGGCACAAATCCGAACAGCGGACAGTACAGCGACCAAGAACTCGCGGCACTGGTATCGGAAGCCAAACGGTTGGGCAAAAAGGTTGCGGCGCATGCGCACGGAACAGCGGGCATCAAACAAGCCGTGCGAGCGGGCGTGGATTCCATCGAACACGGCACGGAAATCGACGACGAGTGCATCCAACTGATGAAATCACGTGGGACTTTTTTGGTTCCGACTGTGTTCTTGTGGTCGTACTTCACTCCGGACGCTGCTTTTCCGGGCGTGCCTCCCGAGAAAATCCTCAAGGCGTACAACATGTCCAAAGACGCGAGAACTCGCTTGTCGAAGGCGGTTCGGGCGGGGGTCAAGATTGCGTTTGGGACGGATTCGTCGGTGTATCCGCACGGCCTCAACGGGCACGAATTTGCCGCGCTGCTGGACTTGGGAATGACGCCGCTTGGGGCGATCCAAGCCGCGACCATCAATGCTGCGGCACTTTTGGGATGGGAACAGCAGGTTGGGCAACTTCAGCCGGGCTTTTATGCCGACCTTGTGGCGGTGCCGACGAATCCGCTGTTGGATGTGCGGGTGCTCGAGAACATTCCGTTCGTGATGAAAGGCGGCGAGATTGTCAAGGACGAGCGGACCCCAAAGAAATCAGCGCCGTAAACGAGAAACGCCCGCTTGCCGCTCCGAGTAGGTCGCGACAAACAGGCGTTTTCGTCGAGGGACGGTGGATTTCTAGTTCACGCCGACGGCGGTCCAAACCGTGCCGACGGCCTTGTATTCGGCACCGGTCGATCCGTACAGATCCTTGGCGGCATTCAAAGTGGCCGTGCGGGCTGCTTTGAAGTTCGTCGAGGAAGTCATGTACGCGGTCAGGGCGCGGTACCAAATTTTTTCGGCTTTTTGACGCCCGATCCCAGTGACGGTCTGGCCGGACGTGCGGTTTTTGCCGCCTTGTGAAAGCAAGTAGAAGAAGTTGTTGGCGATGCCCGACGAATAGTGGACATCGACGCCGCTGCGATACTTCGAGTAGTGGTCAAGCGATGCTCCGTCGGCCACCGGATCGGCCATGTTGCGCAGGAAACTTCTGCCAACCATGATTTTTTCGCCGATCAGAAAGTCGCCAGGGTCCGAGGCATTGGCTGCGTAGTACTCGACGGCAGTGCCGAAAATATCGCTCGTTGCTTCGTTCAGACCGCCTGATTCGCCCGAATACACGAGTTTGGCCGTGCGCGAAGTGACGCCGTGGCTCATTTCGTGTCCGGCCACGTCAATCGCGACCAGAGGTTTGAGCACGCTGCCATCGCCGTCCCCGTAGGTCATGCAGAAACAGGAATCGGACCAGAAGGCGTTGTTGTATCGAGTGCTGTAGTGAACGCGGGATTGGGCGGCTTTGCCGTCGTTGGCGATGCCGTTGCGACCATGTACGTTTTTGTAGTAGTCCCACGTTTTGGTCGCCCCGTAGTGCGCATCGACACCTGCGCTGGCTGCGTTGCCGGTCGTGCCGTCTCCCCAGGAGTTTGAGGTTTGGCTGAACACCGAGCCGCCCGAGGTCTTGTTGGCCAAGTTGATCGTTGGCGAGTAGCCGTGGCCGACATCGATGAGCTCGTACTTGGAACCGTTTTGATTGGTGTTGAGCGACACCGTGCCGACGTACAGGCCGCGTCCCTGTCCGCCGACCGCACCCGTCTCAATTTCGTCATACGCGCTCAGCAAACGGCCATCTTTGGCATCGACAAACGTATGCAGCACGCTTGGGGTACCGTCGGAGAGCACACCTTCACTTACAACCTCGTATGCGAGTGGTTGATCGGTTTCCTCTCCGAGTGCATGGATCACCAATTTGGGTGCCGAGGCCACGACGCGCTCGACGTTCCAGGTTTGTCGCGCGAACCTCTCGGCCTGACTCGGCGTCAAATCGGGACGTTGGCTCGCGGAAATTGGTCGAAGCAGCATCGCGGAAAAGGTTTCTTCCTCGCGCACCGTCGCTGTTGAGTGAACCACAAAGTCGCCACCAACAACGGGCAGGCCACGGTAAAACCGATCGAACCGAACGTGTTCTTGACCAAACTCGTCCACTTCGCGGTTGCGCTGGCGCAACACATCGTTGTTGTCCAGGCCAAGCTGAGCGCCGCGCGCTTGGATCAAAGACACCGCCTGCGCGCTCACCTCTTGGCCATCGTTGCTTTGCGCCTCCACCGCGATCAAATCGCTGCCACCACAGGCCGGAAGAGCCGCCATCGCTGCCACTGACAAGAAGAAGAACTTACGCATGGGAACCTCTCGTTTTTGGGTTTGTTTGTACGACCGAAGCCTTGACGATGCGAATTGCGTGCCAAACATCTCAAAGCCCATACGCGGCCAAAAAGCGAGGGCGTTTCCGACGAGGAATCGTCGTTGTTGCCGCTCAAATCGGTGGTCTGAACCTGGGGGGAAAGTCCCCGAAAGGTGGGTGGAATGGGTGCCAAAACCCCCAACGCCCATGGGCAGCGGACTTTCCATCGCGCGCGCTTCTCGGTACAAAGGCCAAAACACACAAGTTTTCTGGAAACCGCGATGAACCAACGTCCAAACATTGTCGAAATCATCGGTGTCCCCTGCGACTTGGGCTGCAACATTCGAGGCGCTAACGTCGGGCCTGCCATGGTGCGGGTGGCGGGTTTGGCGGATCGGTTGGAAAAACTGAAAATTCGAGCGTTCGACGGCGGCGACGTGATGGTTCCTTTTCGCGAACGGCTGGGTCCGCAAACGCTCGAGAGTCAACCGCTGTATGTTTCGACGATCGGCCAAATTTGCGACGAGGTGTTTGCTCGAGTGCAAGCCTCGCTGCGAGCCGGGCGGTTTCCGCTGATATTGGGCGGCGATCACTCGATTGCGATCGGCTCGATCAAAGGAGCGGCGGATTTTTGGGTGCAGCAAGGTAGGCAATTGGGTCTTTTGTGGGTGGATGCGCACGCGGACATGAACACTCCGGCGACATCTCCGTCGGGAAATATCCACGGAATGCCTCTTTCGACGGTACTCGGGCTGGGGTTTGAGCGGCTGGTCCATACGGGCGGAATGGGCCCACGTCTTCGGCCCGAAAATGTCGTCCTTTTGGGGATTCGCGATCTCGATCGAGACGAACAGACTTTCGTGAAAGAGACCGGCATTCGGTACTACACGATGAAGGATCTGGATCAGCGCGGCATGTACGCGGTTGTCACAGAGGCGCTCGATGACCTGACGAAGCGTTGTGCGGCGCTGCATGTGTCGTTCGACCTGGACGCGGTGGACCCGGTGTACGCGCCAGGCGTCAGCACGCCCGTGCGCGGCGGCCTTACGTACCGAGAAGCGCATTTGTTGCTCGAGCTTGTGGCTGAGCAAGGACTTTTGCGATCGCTGGATTTGGTCGAACTCAACCCGATGAACGACGTAGGACACCAAACCACCCGGCTGTGCATCGAGCTGGCTCTGTCGGCGCTCGGGAAGACGATTGTGTGAACCAGACCCAAGCCGTTTTTGAGCAAGCACTGCGGGCGAATGCTGACTTAAAGGAAGTTCCACGATAGTCTGTCGGCCATGTCGTCTCGTCGAAGCGCAGTGCCTGACATCGTGGGTTGCACCTTCGTTCTGTTCGCGGTAGCGCTTGTGTTTCCGGTGTTGCGTGCGCCGTTTTTGCACCACGACGCAAGGGCTCTGGCGCTCGATTTGCTGGGTTTCGGAGGACTTCTCTTGGCAAGTCTCCTGGCTGCGGTGGGCCTGTTTCTGCGCCAGTTTGTCGCGTATGTGCTTGCGATGGCCTTGTCGGTCTTTGCGGTGGGCGCAGCGGTCGCCAATTGGCACATGCCCGAGACAGGCCAGCTTCCGACAGCCGTTCTCGCTGGCATGAGCTTTGTTTTTTTGCTCGTGAGTTTCGACGAGTTTGAAAACGGCAAGAAGTCGCAGTCTTCGACGAAACCACCCGCCCAACAGGAAATCGAAGCCTGATCGTTTGGCCGATCCAGCACAAGGGCCAGCATAAATCGTGCCATGGGCAAAATGTCGTATTTTGGGGGTAAAGCGCGGGGTTTGTGCGCTGGGCGCGTACACACAGGGCATGGAGCTTGTCGGAACCCTCAAGGCTTTTGAACTTCCGTTTCCCTCGGAACCGCAAGTACGACCTGGTCACTTTCCGGACGTAGCGCGGACCAATTCCACCGGAGCCGCTCGCGAGCGCGCCTGGAACGAAAAGCCGAGCCGTGGCCGTCGCCTCGGCGACCGAGGGAGCGAGGCCGAAAGCCGCGAGATGCCCGGTGGGTTTGGCCACAGGAGTCTGGGAAGTGAGCAAGTCGTACCAGGCAAACTTCGCAAAACCCACGCGCCGTGGCAGGCCCGACGTTTGCTCATCGACGCGGCGGGCCAATTGGAAGGGTTCGTCAAGAACTGTGCGCCGTCTGAACAGGACCTTCTTCGGGCTGCGCTCCGTGACATCGAGCGCATCGCTGAAGCGTTGGCACCGCTGGCCATCCGCCCCGAGCGCAGTCGTCGGTTGAGGTACAGTCCGGCCTGGCGGCGTGCGTTCGCGGCGCTTTTGCGCGAGCGACGAGAGATGTCTGGCTTGAGTCGTCGGCAACTGGCGGTCAAAAGCCAGCTTTCCTGGACAACGATTCGCAATCTGGAAACCCTGCGGACTCATCCAGAGAACGGAACCATCGAGCGGCTTTTGCGCGTCAGGGAACTGCGTCTGACGCTGCGAGATCTACCGTCGGAAGCTCTGCCGCCAGAGGCTCTGCCGCCAGAGGCTCTGCCGCCAGAGGCACTGCCGCCAGAGGCACTGCCGCCAGAGGCACTGCCGCCAGAGGCACTGCCGTCGGAAACCCCTCTCTGTCACCGGCGCGGCGAGGGTATTGTCGCACACCCTACCAAACACCGTCGTTCCGCCCGTCGAAAAAGACTGGTATAAGGGGACCCCTTTTCTCATGGCCTACGCTTCCCCTGGTCCCTCTTTTGAGCCAAAGACCGCTTCTTCAGGAGCATTTTCGTCGCTGTGGCCGCGTCCTCACGAGCGGTTTCTTGCGATGCGTTACTTGTTTCGACGCGGACCGCACCGAGGGCTTCTGTTTCTCGCGGGTCTTTCGCTGGTTTTGACCGTCGCTGTTGAAATCGCGTTTTTTTTCGTCCCCGGAGCTCAAACTCCGCAGTTTGCGGTTTTGGCACTCGCGCTTCCGCTTTTTACCGTCGTTGCGGGTCTTTTGAACGTCCTTTCCGTCTTCAGCACCGTTGCAGTCCTGGGAGTTTTGTTGGGGGTCGCGGCGCTCACGGTTGTCATGGCTGTCACGTCTGGCTTTCAAGGAGAAATTCGCAACCGCGTCGTCGGTTTCAATGCGCACGTTCTGATCCTGAAATACGGCATCGACTTTCACGAATACGAAAGCGCGCTAAAAAAATGTTTGTCTCATCCGTCGGTGAAGGCGGGTAGTCCGTTTGTCTACAATGAAATGCTCATCGCCAAAGAAGGTGCGCTTGCGGCGGGTGTGTTGGTCAAAGGAATCGATCCAAACCGAGCAGACATTGTGTTGGGCCTTCATTCTTGGCTTTTGCCACTGTCCACCGGAAAACCACCTTTGGTTTCGGACCTTCAAACCGAATCCGTACCCAATTCTGGAGGACCGCCGCTTCCCAGTTTGTTCATCGGGAAAGAGCTTGCGCGCAAACTCAAGGCGCAACCGGGTGACAAGCTGCGGCTGATCGCGCCGCAATTGAATTTGGACGCTCTTTCCGGGAGCGAACCGACGCAGGCCGCGCCACCCAGGTCGCAAGAATTTCGTTTGGCCGGCATTTTTTCGTCGGGATACGACGACTACGATCGTCGTCTTGTGCTGGCGGCGTTGGCACCGTCACAACAACTTGTCGGCCAAGGGGATGTCGTTTCGGGTCTTGAAATTCGGACGGATTCGATTGAACGGGCCAAAAAAACGGGTGCTGAACTGGTCGCCATGCTCGGCGGCGCACCGTATCGCAGCCTCGATTGGGAGGAGCTGAACCACAACCTGTTTGCGGCGCTGGCTCTGCAAAAAACGGTGCTGTCGTTGGTGCTGTTTCTGATCATTTTGGTCGCAGCGTTCAACATCGTCGCGAGTCTGACGATGATGGTGATCGACAAGACCCGCGAGGTCGCGATTTTGAAAGCGATGGGCATGAGTCCGAGGTCGATTTCGTCGCTGTTTCGCGTCGCTGGGATGGCGATTGGTTTGTTGGGGGTACTGCTCGGTTTGATTCTGGGCGTGTTGACCTGCAAACTCATCGAGGGAATGGGTTATTTGCTCGACGCTCACGTCTATATGATCGAGCGTTTGCCGACGCAGATTTCGCCGTTTGAACTTGTGCTCACCGCTTGCATCACCGTGCTGATTTCCCTTTTGGCGACGGTATATCCGTCGGTGCGTGCCGCACGGCTTCATCCTGTAGACGGTCTGCGATACGAGTGAGCGAGCGCGTCTCGACGGAGCGCCTGCACTGGTTCGCCGTTCCACAGCGAGAAAAACGACCGTTCAAACAACGAGCCGGCGCTTGTGGTGTGGTAGTCGCCGGGGTGAACGTGCCCGTCTGGATCGATGCACGCGATCTCCCACAGCGCACGACACGGAGCGAACGTCGTTCGGTTGGCAAAATCGTCCGTCGCGCGAAATTCCAAAAGTCGCTCGTCGGGCTCGCCGTGACAGGTACAGCCTACAGGTGGGCAAAGGTGGTCCACAAACACCACACCGCCCGCTTCACAAATCGCCCGCGCCGCGCTGACTTGCGCCTGCACCGATTCGGCCAGCGGAGACGCGCCAGACCGGGCTGCAAACAGATTCACGGGATAGCTCTCCTCGACTTTGAGCCAATCGATCGACAAGGCCACCGCCTGCCGGGCCAGCTCGGGCAGCTCGTCCACGGTTTGCGCGAGCAGCACCGTCGAAATCCCGAGGCGCAGGTCCGCGCCAGTCGCTTCTCGGAACGAAACCGCGTCGCGCAGGTGGGACAAAATGCGCACAAAGTCGCCCCCGGCTCGAATGGAGTCGTTTGTATGCGCGGTGCCACCGTCGAGCGAAATCGCCAAACTGTTCACGCCTGCGGCCACGAGTTTTTCCAAAACCAGCGGTGAAAGCGACATGCCGTTGGTGAGCAGATGTACGTCAAGCCGTCGCCCGTCCCGCGCCTGTTTGGCCCGCGCGAGTGTGTCAAAAAACAACGGCGACAGCAGATTTTCCCCGCCGTGCGAAAAACCCAGGTAATTCGCCGCACAAAACGCCTCGTCGAGTGCATCGAGCACCCACGGTTGCATCGAGCGAGCCGTGCCGTCGCGGGTCCGGGTAGGTGCGTGTGTGATGCAGTGCTGGCAGCGCAGGTTGCAACGCTCGGTCAGTGTCAGGTACAGCTTCGAGGGCAGAAAAAAACCGTGCGTCGCGCCGAGGGAAAACGCTTCTTCCAGGCGCGAATCCATGGTGCCGAGCAGCTCGCGACCGATTGCAAGTGCCGCTCGTGGCTCACTCCGACGGATGACCCACGCCGAGCAGGCCCCGAGCGTGATTTCGTGCGGGTCCTCGCCAGGCGCAAATTCGACCGATCCGAGCACGCAGACCGGATGAAGCTCGCCGGGACCTTCGGGCAACGCAAAATGGGCTGGTTTGTCGTCGGGATTCAGAAACACATCAAGCATTTCCGATCCGTGCTGCCGCCGAAAAGCAAACAGGTTTGTGTCGTTTGGCATCGGCAACGGCAACACTTCGCCTCGGCGCAACGCGACGAATTGCCGACGGGCGGAAACCAGCGTTTTTGCCAAGGAAAGCGTCGGGTGATCGTCGGAAATTTCTGCCCACGGAAAAGGCATTCGTTCGGGCCAGACATCCTCGAAGCCGCGCGGAGGACTTGCGGAAGACAGCGACAGCTCGTCGCCCGCGTACAACATCGGAATTTCGGGCCGACACAGCAGCAAAACCAGGCCCAGCCGAGCGCGTTGTGTGCCGCACAAACTCGCAAGTCGAGGCGTGTCGTGCGTCGATAAAAACGTGAGCGCCGCGTGGCTAGGACCGTTATCAAACGACCGCGCCGAGAGCATTTCGCCAAGCGCCACCGACGACAAAGATCCCGAAAGCCACCGCGTCGTCGCCGTTTGAAAAGCAAAATCCGTTGCGCAATCCAGCCCGAATGGAACGTAATGACCTAGGTTGTTGACCGTCAGTTCTCCGAGGACGAGCGCGTCCTTTTTGACCTTGTGAACGGTGTGCTTCAGGGCTGCGAGCCACTTTTGCGGAACGTCGGCGGCAGAATCCAGTCGGAAACCATCCACCCCCAGCGACAAAAAGTGACGCGCAACGCCGCATAAACAATCGAGCACGTCGTCGTTGTCCGTTTGAAAAAGCGGCAACTGCCATTGACCGTGTTGGTAGTGCTCATAACCTGGATCGGGACCGTCGGAAAACGGCCAACGGTACACGCGAAACCACGAAGCATACGGCGACGCGGGGCCCTTTGCTCGCACGTCGCAAAACGGCAAAAAATCGCGATGGACATGGGTCAAACACAGATCGAGCAGCACGCGCACGCCCAGCCGAGAAGCGTCAGACAGAAGCCGAGAAAGCGCAGCCTCTCCGCCGAGAGCCGGGTCCACGACGAGGGGATTTTCCGCATCGTATCGGTGCGCCGACGGGCTTTGGCACACGGGTGTCAGGTGCAGCACCGTAACCCCCAGATCGGCCAGGTAAGGCAGCGCCGCGCGCACACCGTCCAGATCGCCGCCTGCACGGGCTTTTTCGTCGGTCAGTTTGGGCCACGGCAGGCCATCGCCTCGGCGAAATCGGTCGAGGAATACGCTGTACAGCACCGCGTCGAGCCACCACGAAGGTGCGTCGCTCGGTTCAGGCAAGACAGCCAAAGCGGTTTGATCGGGCAGACCTACGATGCGGCCACTCGCCAAACGAAACACATACGAAATCGGTTGTGCGCACGTCGGCAAACCCGTCTCGAACAGCAGGTGTTCGTCCTCGTGGGCGACGAGCCGCATCGGCCACGGTTTGGGTGGTTGTGAGTCTAGCGTCACCACCGAAAGCGAGTCCGAAACTCCTTTCCGCAGCGCCGCTCGGATCACAAGCCGCCCGTCGGGCAGCGTGAACACCCACGGAGAGGCCGGAACATGCAGGACGGGTTCCTCGGTGCCTCCGACGCACAGCACCTGATTGCGAAGGCCGTTTTGGCTGCGGGTGCGAGGAGCGTCCCCCGGCACATGCCACCGTCCGTCCGGCGTGCGCAGTTTGTACGCATAAACGCCCGGCGATAGCGACAGCGTGACGCTAGGCACCTTGTCGGGACCGGGCACAAGCAGACGTGGCGCTTGCCAGTGCGGACATTCGCCGAACAGCTCGCTTTGCGGCGGCGCGTCCGGGAAACGCAGACACAGCGTTCTTTGGGAATCGCGCTTGCGTGGCCCCAGGGGAAAAACGCGCATCACGCTTCAGCGGGGCGCAGGCCAGCGGCGGCCAAAAGGGCCTTGTCGTCGTCTGTAGACCGGTTGTCCGAGGTGAGCAGCCGATCTCCGTAAAAAATCGAATTTGCGCCCGCGACAAAGCAGAGCACCTGGGCTTCTTTGGACAGCAATTGCCGACCGGCGGACAGGCGCACGCGGCTTTTCGGCAAAAACACGCGCGCGGTCGCGATGGTCCGCACAAGGTCAAGTGGGTCTACCGGTTGAAGATTCGCAAGAGGTGTGCCCGGCTGTGGAATGAGGGCGTTGATGGGCACGCTTTCAGGTGGTGGGTGAAGCGACGCCAATGTATGCAGCAGCGCACACCGATCGTCGATGCTTTCTCCCATGCCGATGATTCCGCCGCAACACAGTCCGATGCCGGCCTTTCGCACCCGCTTGAGCGTTTCCAGCCTGTCGTCATAGGTCCGCGTCGTCACGACTTGACCATAAAACGACCTCGACGTGTCCAGGTTGTGGTTGTAGGCCGAAAGCCCCGCCTCGGCGAGCTGGTTCGCCTGTTCTTGCGTCAGCATGCCGAGGGTGACACACGCTTCCATTCCCAAACCCCGCACGCCTTTTACCATCGACAGAACTTGCGCAAACGCAGGCCCGTCTTTCACATTCCGCCACGCCGCGCCCATGCAAAACCGTGTCGCTCCGGCTGCTTGAGCCGCACGCGCTTTGTCCAGCACCTCGTCGAGAGATAGCATCGCCTCCTTTTTGGCCATACCGTGGGAGGCCGACTGCGAGCAATAGCCGCAATCTTCTTGGCAGCCTCCGGTTTTCACAGACAGAAGCGAGCAAAGCTGGACTTCGGTGGGGTTGTGGTGTGTGCGATGAACCGACATCGCGCGAAAGAGAAGCTCTGGCAACGGCAGGTCGTACACCGCCCGCACATCGGAAATTGAGAAGGTTTTTGTGGAATCTACCGTCGCAGAATCGGAACAGCCAGAGGACGCATTTTGCATGCGCGGCTTATACCACGAAGACCATGTGCTTTTTGGGCCGGGCCGAGGCCGCGTCCCTCGCGTTCGCGCTAACTGGTTTTTTGCAGCAGCAGCTTTGCTGCGGCTTGGAGCGCGTCGTATCCAAAACCGACGTGCTCCTTCGCGGCCAGCAAGTCCTGCGCAATCATCACAAGAACTTCGTGCGGAGAAGCCCCGATCCGTTTCCCAAACGTCACACGCTGTTCCACAATCGACTCACCAAAACTCGTGTCTGCATTTTGCATCCGACGTCTGTATGGACGGGGAGCTGCAGGAGCAGCAGACGAAGCAGAAGACGAAGCAGAGGGAGTTCCCCCGTGGTCTCCAATCGGACGACCGGAATTCCATCGCCGACCTGGCCCCCGCCGTCCTTGTTCCGACAGACTTTTGTGCGATTTGAGACCGTGTTCCTTCCGCAGCGCGTCGAGCTGCTCCGGCCAACCCACAGGCAGTGGCAACACCTTTGCTTCGATGTAACCCAGGTCTGCTGCGCTGATCTGGAGGTGTTCGGCCAGCTCCTCTTTGCTCATCCCAAGCAAGCCCCGTTGCCGCGAAAGCCAAATCCCATCGTATCGAATCACCGACGGCAACGTCACCGCTTGCAGACTCTCTGCATTGGTCACAATCGACAGCCGTTTGAACGGCGAAATAAACCGATGCGGCAAACGGAGGTCCAAATCCACCAGCAACCGGAGTTCGGTCAACGTACATCCAAGCGCCCGACACACCGCCTCTTTCGACAGTGTGATGTGCGACAACCGTTCCCCAAGCCACTTTCCGCAGAAAAACCCAGGTTCCATCGCTTTTGCTCCCCGCGCTCCCTCCTGTTCTCCACTCGAAACGACGGTTTCCTGCGCAGGAGTGACCGCACCTCCTTTCGGCTGTACATCGGCCACCCCATTTTGGGGTTCCGCATCCGATTTCGGGAGTATGTCCTTCTGTTCCAGTTCGGGGGATGCCTTGCTGTCTTCCTGCTGCGGTTCTGTGGACGGAACAGCAACATTCACGATGTTGGGGTCATTCTGGGTGTTCACCACATGTTCTGCTTTCGGTGCCATCTCTGTTTGCTTCTCCAAAACCTCCCCCACAGTTGTTGTTTGCGCGGTTTCACTTGTTGTTTGCGCGGTTTCACCGGGAATGCGGAAACCCAACGTCAAAAGCGTTGGGAGCCATGCAGACGGAATCGGAAGCTTCCTGGTTTCCACCCTCGTCAAGACAACTTCCGATAGTCCCAAATGATCCCCAAGTTTTCTTCTTCCCAGCGCAACGCGTTCTCGTTCCTTCCTGAGCCAACCACCATCCAAAGTCTGTCCCTGTGTCACATCATTCCCTACCGGTGTGTGTTTCTCAGTTGTGGACATCCACTCCCCCGTGTTGTTTGTGTGTATTCCTATTTGTGTTGTGCAGATAATCCATGACTTTCCGGCCCCCAGCGTACCGCACACAGGTGGAACAAGAAAACGACAAAGTGCAGACATTGCGTTTTTCAGCAAAAAAAACGCAAAGGAGGAAACGGACTACACAAAAGGCAAGGGGAGATAGGAGTCCGATAAGGCTGACACAGGTATGCCGGAAGTAGGCAAAGGGGGAAGGGAGAGGGTCAGTATAGGTAGAGAAGGCGACGGGCGACAAGCAGCGACGGAAAACGAGACTTGACTACAAGGAAGAAACGCCGCGTTTGAGGCGAAAACCATCGCTTCTGGCACCTCGGTTTTGGGCGTATTCCACAAGGCCCACGCCGCGTTTCCATTCCAGAATCAAAAAGTGTCCGCTCTTGTGATTCCATGTGTAGCGCAGCGTATCCCCCTTTGTCGTGATCTTGGCCACTGTGAGGCCTGTTTCCTTGTATGTTTTGTTGCCCTGACTGATTCCCAAAAGGTCCGATTGTTCATATTTGGGCGCAGCAGAGCGTTCTTTCAGTTTTTTTATTTCTTCCTCTGGTTTGTCTGTGGAGACTCGGACGATCTCCTTGTCGGTGGTCCACAGCAGAATGGGGTCCAGCTTTCGTGGTTTTCCCGTCTGTGATTTCACCGACTCAAACGAGATCAAGTACGCATCACCCCAAGTGAAATTTCCCACTCGCACTGTGACGACCTTGCAACTTAGGGGGACTTCTTTCTTTCCGATTTCATCGCCCCATTCCGTTCCAGAAAAGGTCGCAAGCGCGCGGTCGTTTGTGCTTGCATAAAGAAACGGATTTTTTGCAAAAGCAGAAACTGAAAAGAGTAGAAAACTGCCCAAAAACAGCCACAGGGCCGCGCTGCAAAACAGCCAGAGGTCGGCTCTCTGTTTCCACACCAAGCAACTCATTTTTCGCATGTTGTTCCTTTCTCAGACGTTTCCCGCTCACCTGAGTCAAGTTGGGTTCATTGGGAATGTATGTTATGGGCACGTGGGAGTGTTTCATGCACGCTGATGTTCTGCCAAACCGACATCAGGACATCCACCGTGTCTCGGATTTCTAGTGCGGCGTCTTCCTTTTGCAAAGACATGAGACGGCGCACTCTCTCTTCTGCATCGGCGATCTCTGCAAGCAGCATTTGGTCTTTGGTCCATCGTCGGAGATGAGCAAAGAACGCCTGGTGCAAATGCAGTTTCTGCATATCCCGAAGAACCTGCGCGCACAGCACGTTGTGCGTGCCCTCCCAAGCTTCGATGACGATCGAATCTCGCAAAAGACGAGGCAAAACAGAGAACTCCTCAATCGTTCCGTTTCCACCCAACACTTCGATGGCATCACGGACGACAGTTGTTCCGCGCACCGCCGTAAAATACTTGTTCATGTTCACGACCAAACGGTGTACGGCTCGCGTGTTTTCATCGGCGACTCCCAAGGCAACTTGATCTGCGAGCGCAATCAACGCAAACGTCCCAGCGATCGCCTTTCGCCGCGATTCTGTGATTCTTCCCAGCGTTCTTTTCACCAACGGAAATTCCGCAATTTTCTGACCGAACGCTTCTCTGCACGCAGCAAACGTAGTGGCTTCGATCTCAGCTCTGCGCATCATTCCGCACGCCGCAATCGCGTTGTACGTTCGGCTTGTGTTGAGCACGATGTCTACCACTTGCTTGAACGCTCCCTCGGGTGCTCCGATGGACCACGCCACCGCATCCACAAAATCGGCTTCCCCCGAGGCCATGCTCCGTGTTCCTAGCTTGTATTTCAGCCGACGGATGAAGACCCCGTTTGGCGAACCATTACGGAGTCTGCGCGGAACGACAAACGCCCCAAGACCCGCAGTTCCTGGCTGTGAATGGGGAATCCGTGCCGTGACCAAATACAAATCTGCATCGATTACGGAACAGAACCATTTTTCTCCATTGATGCGATAGAAATCGCCACAAGGAGTTGCACGAACAACATTCTGTCCGACATCCGAACCGCCCTGAATTTCCGTCAGAAATTGGGCTCCGTGATGGTGTGCGGGGTCCAGGCGATCGGTGTGCAGCAGGCCAGGCAGAAGCCGCGCTTTCAAGGCATCATCTGCACGCGCCAACAGGAGTTTGATCAGGCCTGCTGTGCATGCGAACGGACAGAGGTGCCCGCCTTCTCCATGGTGTGCGAGCAAGTACGCATACGCCAGTTGGATGCGCTCTTGCCCTGGTGTTTCGTACCGAGACATGGCCCCTGTTCGATAGGCAAGGCGACCGATTTCATAGTACGAGGGATGAAAACAGACTTCCTCTGTTCGACGACCGATGCCGTCGTAACGTCTCAATGTAGGCAGGTGTTCGTCGCGGTTGTTTTCGCAAATCAGTTCATCCAAAACCGTCGCACATTCCTGTCCAAAGCGAGAAAACCCCGGCGACTCCTGCTCGAAAACAGCTTCCCCCAAGTGGTGGCGCAGAAGGGTTTGCAGGTCCGCGTCGTGTTCAAAGTAGTTCTGCTTTTTTCGGCTCTGCCATTCCGAAAATGCAGCGCGGGCTCGCTCGGGAAGACTGAGATCGGAAACAGGATGTTGGGTCACAGGTTTGAACGGTTCCATTCGTGCAAGGTATCACGAAGCGGAGATCCTGCCGTCCTGTGCTGCAACACCCACTTGGTTTTTCTGCTGTCTCTGTTTTTGACTGCGTATGATGCAGCAAACGATGACCACAGAACACGAACCAAAAAAAACAGACCAGACATTGACTGCGACGATACAGGCCGTGTCGTCACCTGTACCGCCACCCAAGGAACGCGCCTATTTTTTGGTCATCGATGGTCAGGTTTCCTATCCCGTTGAGCTTCCAGAAAGCGGAGAGGTGATCATTGGGCGTTCTCCCGACGCGACGATTCGACTCGATGACACGTCTGCGTCTCGGCATCATGCTCGGGTGAATGTGACAGGAGGCGATGCGTGGATTGAGGACATGGGGAGTCGCAACGGGACGCACGCGAACGGGCAACTGATTCGGGAACCGCGCGAGCTGCTCTCGGGGGATGTCATCACGCTGTGCAGTGCGACGCTGATTTTCCACCGCGAGTTTTTGGCGCAAACCGGTCGCAAAGTGCAAAGTCCGTCGGATTTTCGGGCGCGTTTGGCAGAAGAAACAGATCGGTCGCTTGGTTTTTTGCGCCCCGTTTCGCTTCTCTGTTTTCACTTTGCCGGCGGCGCGTCCAGACGTCCGGCGATATTGGAAACGGTCCATTCGTCGCTGCGGTTGTGTGATTCCGTGGCATGGACGGGCGACAACGATCTGTTGGTTCTGTTGCCAGAACGGGATAGGAGCAGTGCGAAACAGGAAGCGGAACGGTTGGTATCTCGACTGAAAATCGGAAACATTGACGTGCGTGTCGGTGTGCTGTCGTGTCCTCGGGATGGGAGCGATCCCGATGCACTCCTTTTGGCCTGTCAATCAGCAGCGCAAGCGTCGGATCTTTCCAAAGAGCAGATTGTCGTCGAAGACACGGCCATCACGATGGATCTCGGCGATGCAAAAATCCTGCTTGTCGAACCGACGATGAAAAAGCTGTATGCGCTCATCGAACGGCTCGCGAAAGCGGAACTCCCTGTGCTCATCGAAGGGGAAACAGGGGTCGGCAAGGAGTTGGCAGCGAAGGCGTTGCACCACCATTCGTCTCGACGGGACAAGCCGTTGCTTTCCCTGAATTGTTCCGCTTTTTCGGAAAATCTGGTGGAAAGTGAGTTGTTCGGACACGAGCGCGGCGCGTTTTCGGGGGCCGTAACGACGAAACAGGGGCTCATCGAAACCGCAAACGGAGGTACGTTGTTCCTCGACGAGATCGGGGAAATGCCGCTGTCCATCCAGGCGAAGCTTTTGCGTGTTCTGGAAACGCAGCGCGTCATGCGTGTGGGAGATGTGCGGGAACATAAGGTGAATGTGCGTTTTGTGGCGGCAACGAATCGGAATCTGCAAACGGAGGTAACAGCGGGCCGCTTCCGTCGAGATTTGTATTTTCGGTTGAGCTCGGCGCGGCTGACGTTGCCACCTTTGCGCGATAGGCCGCGCGAACTTCCGGTGCTTGCGCGTGTGCTGCTGTCTGCGGCGTGCCGGAAGCTCAATCGCCCGATGCTGACGATTGCTGATCCGACGATGCACAAGCTGCTCGGACATCGTTGGCCCGGCAATGTTCGCGAGCTTCGGAATTTGATGGATTTTTTGGCTGCGACTGTCGATGGCGAGACGCTGTTGCCGTGGCACGTCGAGGAGCAGCTTGAACACACTTTGCTCTCTGAAACGCAGAGCGAGGGTCCTCAGCCCGCGTCCCCCAAACCCACCATTGATCGCCCAGTGCATTTTCGGCCCATCGACGACGAAATCCGAGAACTCGAACGCAAACGCATGTCCGAGGCACTCGCGGCGTCGGGGGGCGTTCAAGTCCGCGCCGCCGAGCTTATCTCGATGCCCGTGCGCACATTCACCACGAAAATGAAGCTTTACAAACTATCATCCAAAGAGACAATCCGAACCGGTGAATGAGTCCGCCTTCGTTTTCTCCGCCCAAACGATTCGATGAGTACAGGCTGCTCCGCACGTTGGGCGAGGGCACGATGGGGCAGGTTGTGCTCTGTATGGATACCGCGCTGTACCGGCGGGTCGCGGTCAAATTCCTAAAAGGGGTCGAAATTGATCCCTCACAGAAGGAGCGATTTTGGGTCGAAGCTCGTGCGATTGCCCGTCTGTCCCATCCAAACATCGTGACGATTTTTCGCGTGGGCCAGTATCAGGGGACCCCTTATCTGGTTTCGGAATTTGTTGAGGGGCAGAGTCTGGACAAATTGGAACGTCCGCTGCAGTGGCAAAAAGTACTTCCGATCGCGCTTGGGATTGCGCGAGGTCTGGAAGCGGCGCACCGAAGCGGCATTTTGCACCGGGATGTGAAGCCCGCGAACATCATGCTCACGACGCGGGGCGTGATCAAACTGCTCGATTTTGGTTTGGCCAAGGTGGTGGACAATTTGGCCGTCTCGGATGGGGCTGCGTTGTCTTCCCCCGAGGTGGTGATCTCAAGTGGCAAACGCCGGGCTGTTGGAGGACAAGGGGCGGAGACACTTCCGCCCCACAAGAAAAGGGAGCAAGAAGGCGAACCCAGCGCTACGTCGGGAGGTTCTGCGCAGGTCAACAAATTGACGTTGACCGAGGATGGGGTGATGTTGGGAACTCCCCTTTATATGTCTCCTGAAGCCTGGCGGGGGGAACCTGCTTCGCCGAGTGGAGACGTGTATTCCTTTGGCATCGTGATGTTTGAATTGTTGACCGGTCATGCCCCCCACATGGCACCCACTTGCGCTCTATTGCGGGAGTTGGTTCTCGAAAAACCCGCGCCTTCTGTCCTGAGTGAAAATCGGACGATAGATCCGAGATTGGCGACGATCGTGGATCGATGTCTCGCGTTCGACGTGAAAGATCGCTTTGCGTCTGCTGTCGAGCTGCTCGAGGCGCTCAAACCACTCGAGGATACGCCGTCTTTCTTTATCCGAACTCTGTCGATCACGAACAGAGTCAAGTGGCTTTTGGGAGTCTCTGTTGTCAGTTTGTCTGCGGCAATTGGGGGGACTCTGTTTCTGAAGAGGAATCCGCGTCCACCAAGTGGAGCCGTCGAGTTTTCACGCAGTACGTTCACGCTTGGAAGTACCTCCGATGAATTGGATTCGGCTCTCCTCTGGTGCAAAAAATCTGGTGCGACCAATTGTGAAACAGAAGAAAAGGCGTTGTTTGACCGCGAACAACCCGCGCATCGTGTGGAATTGTCTGCCTTTCGCATCGATCGAACGGAAGTGACGAATGCAGATTATGCGGAATGGCTGAACAAACAGACGGATTTGCATATTGAAAAGGAACGCTATCTATATCAAGAAAATGTCTTATTAACGGACCTTTATCCTAGTTATGAACCTGCCAATGGAATTGTATTCAATCGAGCAAAGAATCGATATGAAGTGCCCAAAGGAAATGATTTCTTGCCGATGAACCGTGTGACCTGGGACGGAGCGCAACGATATTGTCTTTCCAAAGGAATGCGTTTGCCGACGGAGGCAGAGTGGGATTTTGCGGCTCGTGGTGTCGAAGGCAGGCTGTTTCCGTGGGGGTTTGAAACGCCCGATTGTGCGCGCGTTCACGTCGCGCGTGGTCCCAGCCAGCAGTGCGCGGCTGCGGATCGGAATACAAAACCCGTAGCGTCTTCTCCGCAAGATGTGACTCCCGAGGGTGTGTACGACTTGGCGGGTAACTTGCCTGAGTGGGTCGCGGACGTGTTTTCCGATCGGTATCCATCATGCCAAGAACCCTGTAAGAATCCGTTGGTTTCGGGCGTAGGTCATGTGATTCCGTCGCAGTTTCGTGTCATTCGCGGAGGAAGTTTCATTTGGCCGCTTTGGTCCGTTCGCAGCGAAACCAGAAGCCGAGCTGAACAGAATCGGGTCCGAGAATCTGTTGGCTTTCGTTGTGCGGCTTCCGTAGAATAAATTGTCTTTTTCCTACATATCCACGAGATGTGTGGAGGATGGTAGAGACACAAACAAAGAGGACATCATGCGCAGAAGGTCGTTTTTATTGGCGTTTGCATTGCCCCTCGTGGCGTGTACTTCAGGGCCTACAAAAGTGGCGGAAAAACCGCTTCAAAGCCTGGGCGCGATGCGTGTCTTGGTCAGGAAGATCGAACAGGCCGGAGCGCAACCCGTTTCAAACGGAGCTGTGTTGAAACGCGGCGACAAGTTGGTCCTTGCGGTGGATGTGGTTGTAGAGCGAACCGAAGCCATCCACTTGTACGTTGCGCAAAAAGACGCGACCGGGACATTTCAGCTGCTCCTTCCTGAACCGGGGATGGCTGCTCCATCGATTCTTCCTGATCAGGAGATCGAGCTTCCGTCGGCGACCACCTGGATCGAGTTGGATGACAAAAAGGGGCCAGAATCCTTGTATGTAGTGGGTTCGATGAAGCCGCTTGCGGAAACAGGAGTGCTGTCATTTTTGCAAACCGGTGTCGTCGAAATGACGCGCGATCCGCCACCGGAGCCACTCACGAGTGGGAATCGGGGAATCCGTTTTCAGAATCGGGGGGAGCGCGAAGCAGTTCGGCAGGGGTTGTTTCAGACATCGGGAATTGCCGTGGTTGAGTTTTCCTATCAGCACGAATAACAGAGGGAAAAGCACAGGGCAAAACAGCTTGTTCGTTTGAGCCAGATCGCGGGAACGGGGGACCGGATGAGATTTGGTTGGTTGTGGGTTGTCCTCATTCTGTTTGTGGAAGCGGTTGGTCTTGCGAAACCGCACAAACGCATTTCGCGTCCCTCAAAAGCGGCTGCCAAACCAGATACGTCTTCGAGTACGGCCACCGTTCATACTGACGAACGGTCGGCGAAAAAACCGAACATTCGGGTGTTGGTTCCCCTTCCGCAAACCGCACTTTCCAGCGCAAAAGTGACGTTGCTTGTGGGTGTCTCAAGTCCTGATTCCAGCGAGAAGCTTCGAGTGGTCGTGTTTTGGGGAGATCGGCTGCTGGCTCAAGTGGACAAGCCAGACCAACAACAACCCGCAGAGGCACCAAAACAACCTCCTGAAGTACTGAAAACGCGCGGTGTTGTCATCAAAGGGGTTTCGTGCAGCGATCACGATTTGCAGACGGGTGAACAGTGTTTTTCGATTCCGCTCACGCTTCCTTTCCAAACAGGAGTGCTGTCGATTGTTGCAGAAACGAATACGGAACGAAGTGATCCGGTGAAGCTGCGTTTGTCGATTCAGGAACCACCTTCCCCTGAGCTGAAACCCAAGCTGTATGCCGTTGCGATCGGGGTCAGCAAATATCGGGATTCAAGGCTCAGGCTGCGGTATGCAGAGAAAGATGCAACGGAGTTTGTACACGCACTCAAAGCGCAAACGGGGCTCTTGTACAGAGATGTCGAAGCAAGACTCCTTTCGGACGAAACAGCGACGAAAGCGGCGATACTGGATGCGTTTCAATGGTTCCAGCGTGAAACCACCGCGCGAGATGTCGCGATTCTGTTTTTGGCAGGCCACGGAATGAACGATCCCTCTACAGGCCGGTACTACTTTCTTCCGCAGGATGCAGAACTTTCCGCGATGATGCGGTCCATGGTGTCACAGGAGGACATCCAAGCGACGCTCAGGAATACTCCGGGAAAAGTCATTCTGTTTCTGGATACGTGCCATTCCGGGAATCTGTTTGGACAATGGGGAATGCGCGGGCAGGCGGATATTTCCGCTTTTGTGACTGAATTGTCTGCGGCGCAGAACGGTGTGGTGGTTTTTGCGGCGTCCACCGGGGTCGGTTCATCCATGGAATTTGAAGGAAACGGGGTGTTCACACGCGCTTTGCTTGAAGCGATTCGGGGGTCTGCGGCGTATGTCGCAGGTCGTCCCACGACGGTCAACATGTTGGAGCTCTATTTGAGCGAACGAGTGAAGGCGCTGAGTCATGGGACACAAGTCCCCACCAGCTCGAAACCAGGGTCTATGCCGGATTTTCCTTTGTTTATGCCGGTCGAGAAAGAAGTGGTTTTTGCATCTCCCAAAAAATCGAAAAGGGCGTTTCATAAGACGTGGTGGTTTTGGACGCTCACGACGGTGGTGCTGGCCGGAGGCGTGGCGGGGATCGTTTGGGGGACGTGGGAAAGGACACCGAATGCTCCTGTAATTAACCCGTAAGAAACAATGGGAATCGATGGGAGGGGAACAGTGCGCATCTTTTCAGTCCAATTTGTGAGTCTCATTGGTTGTTTGAATTTGGTCCGCTGTGCGAACAACGACATTGTTGTGGATCTGACTGGCCTCCCAAGAGAAGCCGCGAAACTGGAAATTCGCACGCGGTTTGAAGGGAAGGAGCCCAAGATCAGCATTGTAGAACCCGCAACTCCACAGTTTGTCATGTCCCCTCAAGAGGGTTCTGATGGGCATCTTGACGTCGAAGTCACGGCATTTGGGAAGACGGAATGTACAGTTTCTAAAGGCCGTGCGGAACTCGTATGGACACGTGGAAAAATGCGCCCTACGCACGTTCAACTGGAACAGAAATCGAGCGAATTTTGTCCCTTGAAGATCACCTTTTCAGGCGAAGGGAGGGTGTATTCGTCTCCATTGGGAGTGGATTGTACGACCTCCTGCGGACCTGTGATGGTGCCTGCTGGTCAACCCATCCAGTTGTCTGTGAATCCGTTTCCCAAGGACTATCTGGTCGATTTTTCGGGGGCTTGTTCCTCAAAACATACGGAAACAGAGCATCGCTGTACGTTTCTGCCTGTCGCTGCATCGGAAGTGGTCGTGGACGTGTATCCGAAAGTCTGTCCGCAAGGCGATTTGGTCAGGTGTTTTGCCGAGGCCACAGGTGTCCCAACGAAAGCGAAGGACAAAGCAATCTATTCTGTTTGGTCCGATTCCCTCAATCGGGCTTGGATGGCTTCGGAAACGGGTTCCGTTTTGCAGCCCCAAAGTTCAGGCGGGTGGGCCCTACAAACCATTTCTCAATCGGTTGAGCAATCAAAGAAAGTGAATTCATCTCCGCTGCATTCCATTTGGGGGGCGGATGAAAAGAATGTTTGGGTTGCAGGGGATCATGGATTTTTGGCCAAGTGGGATGGTTCGGCTTGGCAACCCGTGGGGAACGTCGCGACGGTAGAGCAAGATTTGCGAGCGGTTTTTGGCTCGGATGCAAACAATGTGTGGATTGCAGGAACCAAGGCTGCGCTGGTCGCATGGGATGGTCGGATTTGGTCGCCTCAGAACATTCCAATCGCGGAAACGGAACTCCGAGCGGGATGGACTTCATCGCCCAGCAGAGTGTGGGTGGTCGGCTTTGGGGGGGTCGTTGCGCACAAAGTGAACGGCGAGTTTTTTGCTGAGAAAGTGAATGACGGAATCGACTTTGAGTGCATTTGGGGGGACACGTCTGGGCGCGTGTGGGCGGTTGGGAATAGGAATCAAAACGTTGCGACTCAGGGGTACATGGGGGTCGTATACGCATATGACGGCACCGCGTGGACGATGGTCTTTCAAAGCGCAACCACACGTTTCCATGCCATTTGGGGACTGAGCGCAAAGGATTTGTGGGTTGCTGGCGACGGGGGCAAGGTTTTTCGCTTTGATGGCGCTTGGCGGGGGCATTCGCTTCCTGCATCGGATCTGTTGGCGGCTTTCGGAACTGGCAGCGGGAATGTCTGGAGCGTGTCCTCAACCGGACAGGTGTTTCACTACATGCCCCGGTGAATCGGATTCCGCTGAATGAGTCGCATGTATTTCGTAATTTGAATTACGAAAAGAGGTACAATTTCGTCCCGATACCGTGTCAAAAGGGATGCTGCACACAACCGGGCTTGGGCTTGCACTTTCAGTCTGCGCGCTGGGAATGGGGTGTGGGGCGGATTCACCCGAGAATGCTTTTTGGACGAAGCGCAACAGTTTGGTGGTGAATCCCGACGGGAACTACACGGCGAAAAGCCAAACGGACGTGGTCAACAAGTACGCACCCCTGACCGTGTCTGCAAGTGTGGGAGACGCGCAAGTCACTGTGCAAAATGTCGCGGGGCTTGGGCTTTCACAAGATGACCTTGTGATGATCATCCAAATGCAGGGTGCCGACATGCGCTCGACGGACGACGAGCAGTACGGCGCTGTGCAAAACATACAAGGTTCGGGGCATTACGAACTTTTGCGCGTGCGGAGTGTGGACACAACGGGCTCGCGTGTTCTCTTGGATGCGCGATGCGGAGGTTTGCGGAATGCCTACTCCGTGGCCGGGAAAACGCAAGTGGTGCGCGTGCCGCAGTATGGAAATGTCTCTGTTCCGGTGAACACGAGCATCATCGGACGGGCGTGGGATGGACAAACGGGAGGAATCGTTGCGATTCGCGCATCGGGGGCATTTTCGGTAGAGGGCGCGATCGATGCGAGCGGGCAAGGTTTCCGAGGCGGGGCCGCTCAAACGGGGTTGGCGACGCAGACGGATGAAACCCCTGACCGCGCCGGTTTTCGCGTCGGCACGGCTGCTCAAGGTGCAGCAAAAGGGGAGGGTGTGGCAGGGGGTGCGACAGAGTATGCAACGCAAGGCGGACCGTTTGGTCGTGGGGCACCCGCGAACGGAGGCGGAGGCGGAAATGGTTTCAAAAGCGGGGGTGGTGGGGGTGCGAACGGAGGGGTTGGTTTTGCCTATGACGGTCATGGGGTGATGAACCCAAATGCGGTTGGGAAAACGGCTTGGGACTTGGACCCGGCAAAAGTCGCACAAAACAAACTCACGGCATCGGGAGGCGGGGGACGCGGGGGGTATTCGGGCAGCACAAGTGACAAAGACGCGACAACGGTTGCGCCCGGCGATGCGGCGTGGGCAGGCAATCAGCGACGAGAACGTGGGGGGCGGGGAGGCCATCCTCTTTTGCAAGATCCGAAAGCGCGACTGTTTTTGGGCGGGGGTGGAGGTGGCGGGGATGCAAATGGCAAAACGGCGGCAAATGGTGCGGCGGGAGGTTCTGGGGGTGGGCTTGTGTGGTTGTGGGGCACACGTTTGTCCGGCAGCGGAAAAATCCAGGCGAACGGCAATCCTGGAGCAAGCACGACGGGGCCGTCACACGATCAGGGTGCAGGGGGCGGGGGCGGGGGTGGCACGGCTGCGCTGCTTGTGCCCAGTTTGGAAGGCACGTTGTCTGTTCAAGCAAACGGAGGCCTGGGCGGAATGCACGGAAATCCGTCGGGAACGGACGCGGCGGGGCCAGGCGGAGGCGGAGGCGGAGGCGTGCTTGTATTGCCGGCCATTGCGCCGATCTCGGTGACTCGGGCGGCCATCGGCGCAGCAGAAGGGGGGACTTTGGCCACGGCTTTGTCGGAATTTCCGGCGAACGGGGCGACGCGCGGCAACGACGGGGATGAGCTTTCCTATTCTCCTGGAGACGCCTTGCCTGGGTGCTTTCTGACCGACCTGTCGGTGTCTGTGAGCAGCAGCCAAAAAAGTGCGGTGCCGGGTCGGGTTTTCACGTTGCAAGTCACGGTCGAAAACGTGGGGACGGAGCTGGCTTTGGGGGCACCGGTTAGCGGTGTGTTGACTCCGGGCGGTATGTCGTCGGTGAATTGGACCTGCACGGCGACGCCGACGGCCTCGGGGGAGGTTGCCGATTGCAATCCGAACCGGGGTTTTCAAACGCTTTCCTCGGCGGCCAGCCTGTCAGGGGGTCAGAAGGCGACGTATCGGGTATCGGTGTCCGTACCGTCGTCAGCGACGGGACAACTGGTCTACCAGGCCAGTGTGGGAACCCCAAGCGGCGCGACCGAAGAGAATCCCGCGAACAACACGGCGTTGCTGAGCGTGCCGATTCAGCCGTCTGCTGATGTGCAAGCATTGGTCACGCTGACACCGCAAACTCCGTCGAAAGGGCAGCCGGTGACGGTGATCGCAGCGGCGCGGAACATGGGCCCGTCGGATGCGCGAGACGTGGAACTGCGGTTTTCGATTCCGGCAGGTTTTCGCGCAAGCCAAGAACCCTTTTCAGCGACGCTTTCGTGCTCGGGAACGGCGCAAGACGGCTATGTGTGCAGGGGTGCGCAACTGTCGAACATGAAGACAAACGAAGCCGTGGTGGTTTTGGAACCTACAGAGGACCTGCCGGAACTGGTTTTTTCGGCGGACGCATCGAGCGCGGTTCCCGACGACCTGCCGGAAAACAACACGGCGTCGGCGTCGGTTTTGTATGACTTTGCCTTGCCGTCGTATCGGTCCGTACAACTTGGGGGCGGCGGCTTTGGGTGCAGCGTCACACCGGTTTTCGCGACGCGCACATCGTCGTCCGCAGCGTTTGCAACTTTCGCGGCAAGTTCCGCCATTTTCTTTTTGCGCCGACGGCGTCGGCCCATCCGATAGGGGAAGATCGTGCGAAAATACGTGTCTTGGCTTGCCTTGGTCTTGTTTCTGGCCGCGTCCGATTCGGCGCTCGCGCAAACAGCGGGCCCAGGTTTTCAAATCAACCGTTATGAACCGACCGCAGCGGGCGAATGGTCTCTGTTGGTCGAGCATCCGTGGTTTAGCGCAACGCGCTATTTTGCGGCGGGGTTGACGCTGAACTACGCACACAATCCGCTCGTGTATGGGTTGCGCTTTGAAAACGGAGCGTTTGTGCCGGGTGGGCCGATCATTGGGAACCAACTGATTGGGCATTTGGACATTGCGGGCTCGGTGCTCGATCGGTTGCTGTTTTCGTTGTCGATGCCGATCACGCTGTATGAAAGCGGAGAGGCGAAATTCGGTGTGGCCCCAACGTCCGGGTTGGCCGTCGGAGATCCCAGAATCGGCGCTCGCGCCCGTCTGGTAGGGCAACCCTACAGAGATCCAGCGTCGCTGAGTCTGGGTTTGGATGTGTTCATTCCGATCAACTCGTTCGGGAATCCTCCTCCGTTTCCTGCTCAGACGGGAGAAAGCGGCGTTCGCGTGCTTCCGAAACTCATCGCGGGTGGCCTGACGCATTCGATTCTGTGGTCTGCGACGGCGGGTTTTCTGTGGCGACCGGGGGCGACGATCTCGACGCTGAAGCCGGCACCGTCGAACACGAGCGGGGCCGAAATCCAGTTTGGCGCGGCGATTTTGTATGCGAATACGGCGCTCGGTTTGGCGGTGGGGCCGGAAGTTTTGGTTTCGTCGATTTTGACCAAAGATGCTGAGGGAAAGAGGCGGGCATTCCGCACCGATTCGATGGGCATCGACCTGCTTGTCGGAGCGCATTACAGCGTCGCAAAACAGGTGCAAGTTTCGTTGGGAGGGGGAACGACCTTCCTGAACATTCCGGGGGCCCCTGATGTGCGGCTTTTGGCTCGTCTGTCTTACGCGCCGTGGCCCAAAGAAAAGGAAAAAGACACAGACGAGGACGGGATTCCTGATCACAGCGATGCTTGTCCGCAAGAGCGGGGTGTGGCCAGCCGGGATGCTCGCAAGCATGGTTGCCCGTTGCCCAACGATCGGGACAGAGACGGTGTCGTAGATCCAGAGGATCTGTGTGTGGATGTGGCTGCGGGTAAGCATCCCGACCCCGAACGACGAGGCTGTCCGCTGGGGGACAAAGATGGCGATGGCGTGCTGGACCCGATGGATTTGTGCCCGATGGAAGCGGCAGGAAAAACGCCCGATCCGAACCGGAAAGGGTGCCCGGCAGGGGATACGGATCAGGATGGCGTGCTCGATCCTGACGATTTGTGTCCGACGGAAGCGGCAGGAAAAACGCCCGATCCGAACCGGAAAGGGTGCCCGGACAAAGATCAAGACGGGGACGGTGTGGTCGATAGCCAAGACCAGTGCAAAGACGTTCACGCGGGGCTTTTGCCCGATCCGATGCGGCTGGGTTGCCCGGCCCCCGATCGCGACAAAGACTCGATTCCCGATCCGGTGGATGCGTGTCCCGACAAAAAAGGTGCGCCGTCTGCCGATCCAAAGAAAAACGGTTGTCCGGGCCTGGTTGTCGTCGAAAGTGGGCAAATCGTGATCCTCAAACAAGTGTTTTTTGCGACGAACAAGGACACGATTTTGAAACTCAGTTATCCGGTGCTGGATGCGGTGGCGGTGGCCTTGCGCGCGTTCCCGAACATCAAAAAAGTCCGCATCGAGGGCCACACGGACAACCAAGGCAAGGCGGACTACAACACCGACCTGTCTGACCGTCGAGCGCGCAGCGTCATGGCGTACTTGATTGTGAAAGGCGTCGAGGCGACGCGGCTGGAGTCGAAGGGCTTTGGACCGAGCAAACCGATCGCGGACAACAAAACGCTCAAAGGCCGTGCGCTGAACCGCCGCGTGGACTTTGTGATCCTCGAGCCGAATTTGCCTCAGGCAAAAAGCGCGCTGCCGGAAGTGCTTCCGACGGGAAATGAAGGGAAGAAACCGGTGGGCGGGGCGGCTGGGCCGGGCAAAAAGGGCTTCGGCAAAAAAGGCCCCGTGAAAAAACCGCCTATAAAATCCGCAAAATAACCTCTTCTCGTCGAGAAACCACACCTTCCCACACCGAACCACAGCGGCGGCCTCGCGAGTGAGGCGGTGGCCGCTGTGCGTGGGAAACGCGGTGGTCGGTCTTGTTTTTGACGCAACGTTTCTGCCACTCTGTGCCCGGACTTTGGTCCAGCGCGCCCGGTTTTCGGGTGCTGCTCCTGCTTATCTTAAAAACCAAAACAGAGACCTAAACAGAGACCGAAACAGAGGAGAGGCGACATGTCACAAGAGACTGCGAAACGGGACGAACAGAGGGCCAAGTGGGTGTATTTGTTCTCGGAAGTTTCCGAAGCGCAGCAAAAATGCGGGTCGTGGGATGGCGTTCGGGGCCTGCTGGGTGGCAAAGGTGCGAACTTGGCGGACATGGTGCGCATCGGGATTCCGGTTCCGCCGGGTTTTGTTGTGACCACGGAGGCGTGCAACGCCTTTTTGAAAGAAGGCGCGCAGTTTCCGGCGGGTATGTGGGAGGAAGAGCTTGCAGCGCTCCACCGCGTCGAGGAATTGACGGGAAAGCGGTTTGGGGACCCGGAAAACCCGCTGCTCGTGTCGTGTCGGTCGGGGGCGAAGTTCTCGATGCCGGGGATGATGGATACGGTGCTCAACATCGGCCTCAACGACGAGGTTGCGCAGAGTCTTGTGAAGCTGACAGGGGACGAGCGTTTTGTGTACGACTCGTACAGGCGGCTGCTCCAAATGTTCGGGACGGTGGTGCTGAACCTGCCCGACGAGCCGTTTGAAGACGTGCTTTTGGAAGCGCGCGAGGCAGCGGGTGTGGACAACGACGCGCGGCTGTCGGTGAAGGATTTGAAGCGGATCACGAACGAATTCAAGAACGTGATTGAACAACTGTCGGGCGACAGGATGCCGATGGACCCGATGGAGCAGCTCCGTTTGGCGACGAGCGCGGTGTTTCGTTCGTGGAACGGGAAACGCGCGATTGATTATCGTCGGGCGTCGGGGATTGCAGACGATTTGGGGACGGCGGTGTGCATCGTCGCGATGGTGTTCGGGAATTTGGGCGAGACTTCGGGCACGGGCGTGGCGACGACGCGGAATGTCTCGACGGGGGAAAACGAGTTGGAAGGCGATTTTCTGGTGAATGCGCAAGGCGAGGATGTGGTGTCGGGGACGCGCAAAACCGAACGGATCGCGGCGCTGCGGACGGTGATGCCGACGATTTACGACGAGTTTGCGGACATCTGCGGACGGCTCGAACGGCATTACCGCGACGTGCAGGACATCGAATTCACCATCGAGCGGGGCAAATTGTGGATTTTGCAGACGCGAGACGCGAAACGCACGGCGTGGGCTGCGGTTCGGATCGCGGTCGATTTGTGCGACGAGGGGCAAATCCAATCGCGGGAAGCGGTGTTGCGGATTTCGCCGGCTCACATCGAGTCATTTTTGCATCCCCAATTCGATCCGAAAGAGAAAAAGGCGCGGAAAGCAGCGGGCGAGTGCATTGCGACGGGCCTGAACGTTGCGCCCGGCGCTGCGGTGGGGCAAATCGTGTTCGATGCGGACACCGCCGAACGGCTGTCGAAAGTAGAAAAAAAGGCCGTGATTCTGGTTCGTTCAGAAACGAAGCCGGACGACGTACACGGCATTTTGGCGGCGCGCGGCGTGCTGACCAGCCGAGGTGGACGTACAAGTCATGCTGCGCTCGTGACACGGCAATTTGGGAAACCGGCGGTGGTGGGGGCGGCGGCGCTTGAAATCGACGCGAAAAACCGGCTGTTTTCGGTGTCGGGGCGCATCTTTCGGGAGGGCGATTTTGTGTCGCTGGATGGAACGAGCGGCGAGGTGTTTGCGGGCCAACTGCCGACGGTCTCGCCGGACATTCGAGACCCCCATTTGTTGAGGCTTCTTGGGTGGGCCGATGGTTTTCGGCGGCTGGGAGTGTGGGCGAATGCGGACTATCCGCGCGATGCGAAAAAGGCCCGTGAACATGGTGCGCAAGGGATTGGTCTGTGCCGCACCGAACACATGTTTTTTGAACCGGAACGACTTCCCCACATCCAGGCGATGATTTTGGCGCGCACGGACGAGGAACGGGCCGGTCCGCTTGCGAAACTCCTGCCGTTTCAGCGCGCGGATTTTGAGGGTCTGTTCCGCATCATGAATGGTCTGCCGGTGACGATTCGCCTGATCGATCCGCCGCTGCACGAATTTTTGCCGAGCCATGATGAACTTCTGCGCGAAGTGGCGATTTTGGAGACACGCGAAAAACTCGGCGATGGCGAACCCGAGGTGCTTCAGCGCGAACTTTCCGTCAAACAGAGGATGCTGCACGCGGTGCAATTTTTGCGCGAACAGAATCCGATGTTGGGTCTGCGTGGTGTTCGTTTGGGAATCCACTTGCCGGAACTTACGAAAATGCAAGTGCGTGCGATTTTCGAGGCTGCGTGTACCTGCCAGCGCGACGGTGTGGTGGTCAAACCGAAGATCATGATTCCGCTGGTTGCTCTGTCGAGCGAGCTGCAAATGGAACGGGGCATTTTGGAAGAGGAAGCGCAGCGCGTCATGGCCGAACAGGGAATGCGCATCGAGTACCAATTTGGAACCATGATCGAAATTCCGCGCGCGTCGCTGACGGCAGACCAAATCGCGGAATACGCGGAGTTCTTTTCCTTTGGTACGAACGACCTGACGCAAACCACGTTCGGAATTTCGCGCGATGACGCGGAGGCGAGTTTCCTCATCGAATACTTGTCACACGGCCTGCTGCCAAAAAATCCGTTTGCGACGCTGGATGAACGCGGGGTCGGAAAACTGATGGAAATTGCGGTGCGTCTGGGACGGAAAACACGGCCCGGTCTGGAGTGCGGCATTTGCGGAGAACACGGCGGAGATCCAGACAGCATCGCTCTGTGTCACAAGCTCAAACTCGACTACGTGTCGTGTTCCCCCTATCGAGTTCCCGTCGCTCGACTCGCGGCTGCACACGCTGCACTGCGGGAAAACAAAGCGTCTTCCTAACGACCCCTTTTCCGAACACTCCCATTCCCAAAACCTCTTTTGAGACACGACCTCATCCAAACACAAAAGGGGTTGTGGCAGGAGTCTTGTAGAGCAGTCCTGTTTGGGAATCTCGTTCAGGAGTCCCGTTCACAAGGAAGGTCTTTCACAAACAGTGTTCGGGTCTTGTCGTCGCTGAGTATCGGACGAAACCGATCGCCGTTCTTGTTGAGCAGCGAAAGAACAGCCAAGGGGTCTGCTCCCACCGGGACCCCCACACGCAGAATTTCCGCCACAATCGCAGGTTCCACTTGTTTGCGCAAAGACGCGGACAGACGCACTTTTCCCCGATACCCCGCGACCCCTTTTGTGTAGGGACAGTCTTGCGCCAAAAAACCACCCTCTGCTGCGCGCTCGGCGGTCATGCACCACGGGGCTTTTTCAAAACGATCCTCATAGACGGTGCAGTGGAATCGCTCGTCTGCTGTAGCAACAGGGAGCGGAGTCTGGACTTTGGCCAAATACCGACAACGCAATTCCGGCAAAACGACCGCAAGCCCGTTCACCGGAATCGCAAAATGACAGGATACCCCACATCGTCTGCACAGCGCCTCGCGTGCTGCGTGATCCATTCCCTCTACTTTTTTTTGTGGGAGGGAATTTGTCACCTGTTTTTTCGTGCCCCGTGATCTTGGCCTGGCATGCGAGGCGGCGCGGTGGTTGTTAGGAGGGTCAGGTCGTATTCCGTGAGCGCCCAAGCGGCATGAACCTGCGCGGCGATTTCTTGTTCCAACAGGTGCAACCGACGGACAAGATCCCCGTGCGAAACATCGGGGGTTGCTTTCTGTGCGTGCAAAGCCAGGCACTCGGAAACGGCTCGTTCGGTGGATTCCCTTTGCGCTGGGGTCGGGGTCGGAATGGGCACGGTCGAAAGGAAACTCGCAAACATGCGGAGTACATCGTCTTTTCCGTGCTGCGCGGTTCGCCACAAATACCACCACATTGCAGGTGAATTGAGGCATGCCAAAAGCCACAAATCCGACGACGGGACAAGGTACGCGGTGTTGCTTGCGAGCATTCCTGCGGGGGCCAAAGCAAAGTCTGGACGCCACAAAATGTCAGGCACAACCAGGGTCTGTTTTGCAACCCCCTTTGCATCGGTGCGCGAGGCGAGTTTCCACGCGGGACGCTGCTTTTTGCGGCAGGCGGTTGCTCCCCAAGGCGCGGGCAACTGTTCGCGTACGTGTCGGTATACGGCAGGGAGCGCATCGGACAATTCCTGTTCCGAAGAAAAATCGGAAAGGTCGAGCAAGCGGGTTCCCTTCCATTTGGGCACCCAACGCTTGATATCTTGTCCTCGGAGAATGGGCTTAAGGACGGCCTCTGCATGGGCATCTTGCGCAACGAGTTTCTGCGCGATTTCCTGTGAAAGAAGGAACGCCCGGTTGCACCCCGTTTTGATACCGTAGCGCGGCGGAGTTCCAACGTACTGTAGAAGAGGAGTTCCTCCTTTCTCCAATTTGTGCAAAAGAGTCCGTTCCTGTTTTGGCACAAGCAGCCACGGTGCAGCAGACAACTCCGTTTGCGGAATGCAGAACGTATGTTGCTTCACACAAGAGGAAAGCGGTTCTGTTTGCAGCACATGACGGGGTACGATCGCGACCTGCACTGCATGGTTTTTCGGGGGTGCAAGTTTACGCAACGTGACCAGACACGGAAACGCATCTGCGTCGGGAAAAAGGGGTGCATGACCGAAATCCACAAGCGTTTCCACGACGCACGTTGTGGACAGGTGCTGCCGCAAGGTTTCCGCGTATCCCGCGCGGAGCCATTTGTTCGATACAACAAAACCGAGTCTGCCGCCGGGGCGCAGCATACGGAGTCCGCGCTCGAAAAAGTAGACGAACAGATCGGCTCTTCCGTTGTAGGTGACGTAGTGCGCGCGGAAATGATCTTTGCACGCGGACAATTGCTCTTGCCGTACAAAAGGGGGGTTTCCCAAAATCACCTCGAAACCGTCGGGCCAGCCGTCCATTTGTCGTTGGGAAACAGGCTGAGACTCGGAAACGGAAACGGGAAATGGACAGGCAAAGGGGTCGATTTTGGGGTCGCCGATCACGCTGTTTCCGCGCAACAGGAAACGATCCCAATGGGTGAAGGGAAGGTCGGGGATCGCGGCCTTGAGCCACAACGACAGCCTCGCAAAGGCGATGGTTTCTGCGTTGCGATCGATGCCAAACAATTGGTCGGCGAGAAGCTTGCGGCTGTTGGAAAAAGCATCGCGATGTGAGAGGGAAACATCCAGATCGGAAAGGGCGCGATCGATGCGCGCAAACTCCTGCGAAAGGTTGTCCCAGGCGGACAAAAGAAACACGCCCGCGCCACAAGAGGGGTCCAATACGCGAATACGGGCGAGTGCATCGCGATACGCAAGCCAAGTTGTGAGGTCTGCTTTCCCGTCGGAAAAATGGTGTTTCCAGACCTCGGCGATGGTACGACCGAGCGTTTCCGATGCGAGGTATTGCGTGACAAAGGGGGGCGTAAAGAACATGCCCTCTGTGTTGCGCACGGTTTCCGTTTTTTTGTGGGGGGAAACCGATTTGGGGCCCCAACAGGCAAGCGTTTGCTCGAACAATTGACCGAGTTCTTCGATCGAAAATTCCGAAAATGGGGCCTCCGTGAAAGGGGTTTGGTCGGTTCCACCAAACGCACTTTGTGTCCATGCGGCAGCGTCGCGACAAAGCGCGCAATCCTCTGCATGCAGAGTGGGCAGGGTCACTCCGCGTGGCTTGGCCCATGCGACCAAAATCGCTCGGCCCAAAAAGTGGCGCAGGTGGTTTTGCAGATCGGACAGAGGCTCTGTGGGATGTGCAGGACGCAGCGATTCGACCATCTTGGTGAGTCGCGTGCGAAATGGAGCAGAAAAATGCAACGGACCTGCCTGCGGTCAGCCGATTTTCCGGCCTACGGTCAGAAGGAAACCGCCGAAGCGACGGACTCCTGGAAGAACGGCGGCTTTGCGTTCGGCTGTCTGGAGCGCCGGGCCGAAAATGGGCCAACTATGCGTCGCCGAAAACGGTGTCAGGACGCGCAGGCCGTGCACGGTCTCGAGTTGTATGTCGGCAGGAAAATACGAGCGAATCTGGGACAGCGAATCGTATCGCGTAAACACCGCGTCGTCGGAAATCCCTCCCGAAATTCGCGTCGGACGTTTGAGCCGCTTGATGAGGTAACGCAAGGACCAAGTGTTGTAGAACTCGGTCAACAGATAGCCGCCGGGGCGAAGCACGCGAGACATTTCGCGCAGGGCCTGCTCGATCGGCTCGACGTGTGCGAGCACTTTGAACGAACACACCACATCGAAACAGGCATCGGGAAACGGCAAATCGGTCACTGATCCGCACACCACATCGAGTCGTTTCGACTGTGCTTTTCGCAGCATGCCCATCGACAAATCGATTCCCACGGCCTGTGCGGCGCGTTCCTGCAAACGCCTGAGCACCAGGCCGGTTCCGCAGCCAGCCTCGAGCAAGTGCGCGCTTTGCGGCACGTAGCGAGACACCAGTTCGGAAGTCAGGTCGTCGATAAAGGCGTGATAACCCTCGCCACGGTGTTCTTCATACGTGGCAGAAAACTGGTCGTAATAGTGTTTGTTGCGCAGTTTGGTCACACCCCGTTTTACAGCGCACGCCCCGAAAGAATCCACCTTGAAACATGGAAACAGAGGACGAGAGCAAAAACGGGCCGAACCGGACCCCTTTGCTCGTGCCGATTTGGGTGTTTAGGGGTTGGTCGGTGCGGCGGTTTTTTCGAGGCCCAGCCGATACACGGAATGACAGCCGTTGCATCGACTGGTCAGTTTGGCCGTGCGGTCGAGCAATTGCGCCGCATTCTCGCCGGCCTTCACCGCGTCCGCGAGCGCGTCAAAATCCTTGTGCAGTCCAAAGCCCATTTGTTTGAATTCTTTGGGCAATTTGGCAATGAGTCCTGCGCTGTCATCGGCGGCCATCTTCATCCCCGATGCCCGCGCAGCTTGTTCTACGTTCCCGAGATTCCCCTCAGACAAACCGAGCAGGATACCGTTCAGGCTGTTGAGCACGCCGCGCATTTCCGTAAGGACCAGATCCCGTTGGTGATTGCTGAGCGGGATCTCCTTTCGATGGTCTGAGGCCACGACTGTTTTGTCTCGCCAGACATACACACCCGCGAACAGGAAGGTCACGCCCCACAGAGCCACCGCGAACAGAGAAATTGTTTTTCCGGTCATGTTGAAACCTTTGTGTAGGAGTTGGATGAGTTGAAAGTAAATGTTTATTTACAACAAGGCAAGAGGGCAGTTGGTTTCCCGTTTGAGTTTCATTGGATGAGCTTCCTGTCAAGCGTGATGTTCTTGCGACTCCGCCTGTCCAAGACACAACCAAAATCTGGGGATTTTTTGCCGGGAGCGGTGCGCCCGCAACGCATGGAATTGGCTCGAAGTCGTTGACAAGAACGACAGGTCTGCTTTCCCATGTCTCTTTCAAGTAGGTGCTTTGATGGGTGGCACGATCAAGATCACGTCAGAAGAGTTCGACGAACCTGCTGAGCCACGATGCGAACTGCGCGTGGTGTTCCGTGGCCCGAATCGAATCGTGAAAGAGCCAGCGTTTCCCCTGCAACCAAAAGAAACACTTCTTATTGGACGTAAAGAAACGTGCCACATCCGACTCGACGACGGTTCTGTTTCCGAGCTTCATGCCGAAGCGACATTGACGAAAGACCGTTTTGGTTGCGTGGCCACGCTGACCGATCTTGGCAGCAGCAACGGAACGCAGGTCAACGGGAAAACCATCAAGGAAAAGGAACCGGAGGTGCTGGAATCGGGAGACATCATTCGGATCGGCAACTCATTCCTGGTTTTTCGGGAACACTGCATTCCTGATGATGACGAGGTGATTCCAGCTCTTGTCGGACAGGCACCATCCACTCGTGCGCTGCGCACATGGATCAAGATGCGTGCAACGACGATGGATAACGTTCTGTTGCAAGGGCAGAGTGGCGTTGGAAAGGAAGTCGTGGCCAGGGCTCTGCATGACCTGAGCGGACGAAAGGGCCGGTTTCACGGGATAAATTCCGCCACGATTGAAAAGACGTTGGCCGACAGCACCTTGTTTGGCCACAAAAAGGGGGCCTTTACGGGGGCCCATGAAGACCGTCAGGGGTGCTTTGAACAGGCTGCCGGAGGAACGCTCGTTTTCGATGAAATTGGAGAGCTTGATCCCGCAGTACAGACCAAGTTGCTTCGTGTCCTCCAAGAAGGGGAGTTCCTGCCCCTTGGGCTTCAGGGCCAACCCCTAAAGACCGATGTTCGTTTGATTGCGGCGACGAATGTTGATCTGAAGAGCGCCAAAGAACATGGGAATTTTCGCCCTGACTTGTACTACAGATTGTCGGCAAACACGTTGGAGATTTCCTCGTTGCGGGAGCGAGCAGAGGACATCCTTTTGCTTGCGCAGTCCTTTCTACTGAAAGAAAAGGCCCCTGAGGTCACGCTTTCACCGAAGTTGGTGGACGTTCTTTTGATGTATTCGTTTCCGGGGAATGTTCGTGAATTGCAGAACATTTTGAAACACGCACTGCAACAAGCACGACAACACGGGATAGCGCAGCTAAAATATGCCTTCTGTGAAGACAAGTTTGATAAGAAGGGAATCTCAGGGGAGACTTTGGGTGATGAATTTGGTGGGTTTCGGAAGCCGAAGCCGAAGCCGACAAAGGAAGAACTGCTCGAGGCTCTGAAAGCGTGCCAATGGAACCTTTCCGAGGTGAGCCGGAGGTATGGTTGGGACCGGCACTCCATACGACGCTGGATTGAGTCCTATGGGTTGAAGAGAAGTTGATTTCCGTCGTTGTTTTCTTCTTTCTACGATGAGCAAAACAGTTCCCCCGATTGATGATGATGGAGAAGCTGGTAGCGGATCTGCGCAGCCTGCGGGCGGGGAGGCTCAACGTGAGGACTCCGCCCCCGTAAGAGTCGAGGAAAGCGATCGGGTGTCTTCTCCGAAACCTTCGTCGCGCAAAGGGGAACAGGTCGGAAAGTACCGTTTGGGGGAGTGTCTGGGGGAAGGCGGGATGGCTGTGGTGTATGAGGCGGTGCGAACGGATCACCTCAAAAATCGCGTGGCAATCAAGTTGATGCACCCGTCGCTGGCAAGGATTCCCGAATACGTCGCTCGGTTTGAGAGAGAAGCGGAAATTCTGTCCAAACTGGATGATCCAGGCATCGTGCGTGTGATGGATTTTGGGATCTTCCAACATGGCGAGTGCTATCTGGTGATGGAGCTTCTTTCGGGGGAATCACTTGCGGGTCGATTGAGTCGCCAACCGTTGCACCGATTGGATTGGGAAGTTGCGGTTCAGTTCGGACACCAAATCGCATCTGCGTTGGCCTATGCACACAAACAGGGAGTGGTACATCGAGATTTGAAACCGGACAATGTGATGGTTGTGACGGACTCGGCTGTGGTGCTGGGGGAGCGGATCAAACTGGTCGATTTTGGCATCGCGAGACAAATCGAAGAAAGCGGAAGGCCACTGACGGTCGAGGGCGGGTCGATCGGAACGCCACGCTACATGTCGCCGGAGCAACTCAAAGGGATTCCGGTAACGCCGGTTTCGGATGTGTTTTCTTTGGCACTCGTCTTGTTCGAGAGCATCGTAGGACGTTCCCCCTTTGAGCAAAGTGGGTTCGTGGCCCCGGAGCACATTGTCTTCGGAGTCCCATTGAGTTTGCACGCTGTGAGGGAAGATGTACCTCGCGCGATTGGTGACTTGTTGCGGCGTATGCTGTCCAAGGTCCCGACAGAACGACCGAGCATGGCCGAAGTGGCGTCTGAACTGGAAAGGAACTTGCCGTCGATTCCGTCCTTGGAGAAACCGCTGACAGGCCACCGCAAAGGGACGTCGAGACTTTCTGGTGGAGTTCCTACACAGGTCTACGTTGCGGGCGGAGTCGCGTTGGGAGTTCTCCTTTTGGCCACGATCGCAGCGTTGGTTTGGAATGTTCTGCCGCGTTTTTGGGGACTCCGATCGGACCGTGTGCCGGTTCCGTCCTCTATGGTTCGGATTCCCGCAGGGAGTTTCCCGATGGGCACCCGTGCCGACGACGTGCGCGGAGTGTATGACCAATGCGTCAAGGAATTTTCAAGCTCGGCTCGGGATTGCGCGCTGTCGATGTTTGAGCGGGAAGTTCCACAACAAACCGTGCGAATGTCTGAGTTTCTGGTGGACAAAGAACCCATCAAAATTCGGGAATTCCTGAGATTTCTGGAAGCCAACTCTTCGCGAATCCGGGTGGAAGAGGACAGTGATACCAAACAACCGCGTTTTGTGACGCTCGGGGACGGGAAAAAGCTGCTGGATTTGCCGGGGAGTCACATCGTGTATGACAAGGCGCACGGGACGTTTTCTGTCGAGGCAGCGTATGAAAACCGTCCCGTGGAACAGATATCGTGGCGTGCGGCGAATCTGTATTGTCAGGGGCTTGGGAAGGTGCTCATTTCAGAAGCACAATGGGAGTATGTTGCGTATCTGTTGCAGAGCCAGGACGCTTCGGTTTCCAAGATTCCAGACTCGCATGGTTTGGCGTGGTCGGTGGGAAGCTATGAATGGGTGTTTGACCAGTTTTCAGAAGGCAAATATCTGTTGTGCAAAGACTGCGAGGATTGGCGTTTTGGTTCCCCCCTAAGTGAACGATCCGACAACGATTCGTGTGTCACTCGCGGGTGCAAACCCGAGCGAGATCGGGGTGTTCACTGCCGCCGTACCAAACGGACGTTTCACAATTGCAGCGTCGGCTCACAATACACAACCTTCCGCTGTGTGCGTCTCCTCAGCGGTTCGTAAGTGGGGAGTCCGCTTCGTAGTCCAAAAAGACGCTCTGCATCATGTGTTCGGGTTGATGCCGCCGAAAGAGTCCTGCTCGGACACCAATGATCCAAATGGGCGACTCCCGATACGTCACGACAAACAGGTTGGCCCGTTTTTTCGCAGGAACTTTCATGTCAATCAGGACATCGCTGACTTTGCGCCGACCACACGGTAACTGCATGCGATCGCCTGGTTGCAAACGGCGGACTTGCAATGGAAAACCGGGTGCAGGCAATCGCACGACTGCGCGGAAAGGATTGCTCCCGATGATGCGTTCAGGAGGACCTGACAAAGAAACGTGGAGTCGTCCGGAACCGATGCGGAAAGCACCGGTTTCAGCAATGTCAACTGGAAGGAATGAGTCGTCGATTTCGATAGGCCGTCTCTGTTTGTCAAAGACATAAATCGCGTCGTAGCGTCTTTCGATCAGCCAGCCGCCCGGCAAATCGAGCTCGACAGAGCCTTTCGACGTGTTAACGATCCCGAGCAAACCCGCAATGTTGCGAGCGGAGAGCGCGTGCGGAATGAGAATCTGAAAAACGCGCACGAGGATCGGTTTGGGGAGAGCCCGGAGCTTGCCGGCGTCTAGCACCCAGGGTTCATCGGAAGCATTGGCTGCGCTCTGTTCGAGCAATTGTCTGAGGTGATCTTGTGCGAGTTGATCCAAAAGCAGGGAATCCTCGAGACACTGGGTCGCCAACGAGGCCAAACGTTCTTTGAACCGAGGATTCTCTTTTTCCAACCTGGGAATGTGGTCGTAGCGAATTCTGGAACGAAGAAAGCGTTCGTCTTCGTTGCTGCGGTCAAATACGGGCAACCCCGAAAGGAACGGTTGGGCGATGCGTACAAACTCAAGCACCGTGCTTCTGTCGAGGGAAAGCAACGGTCTTAGTACATGAACACGCTGGCCCTTGTGAAGGATGACGCGATGCGCCGGAATGCCGGACAGACCGCGCAGTCCGGCACCACCGAGCAAACGCTGAAACACGGTCTCCGCTTGGTCGTCCCGTGTGTGGCCGGTCAAAATCCACCGCGCGCTGTATTCGTGGGCGTAATCGAGCAACGCTTGATACCGGGCTTGTCGCGCGCTTGCCTGAAGCGAACTTCCTTTTTTGAGCGTCACCGGAATGGATTTCACCGATAGGTCCAGCCGTTGAAACGCCGAGAGGACCGCGAGTGCTTCGTCGGTCGCTTCTTCGCGCAAGCCGTGGTTTATGTACACCACCTGGACCCTCCACCCGGTTCCGATCATGATCAGCCGGATTGCGAGTGCAAGTGCTGTGGAGTCTGGCCCACCTGAACAGGCCACAAGCACTCCCTCGTTTTGCACAAACAGGCCTTGTTGTTGACGAAGTGTTTTCCGCATCACGCGCACGACCTGGGAGTCCTGCAATGCGCGCAACAAAAGGGTCCTATCAAAGCTGTCGCACAGTGCTGCGGCTTCTGGATCGGGATCAGGAATCTGCATACCACACCTTCAAGCGAGGGGCGCGATGATACACTTGGCCGTCATGAGACTGTGTGTGTTTTCTTTGGCAGTGCTTGTGTTGTGTTTTCAGGTGCGAGGCGTGGGGGCCGCTGATCCGGGCGAGCCGACTCTTTCGCAAGGGGAAAAAAAGGGGGAAAAAGGGGAAAAGGGGGAAAAAGGGGTTCAGGCGAACAAGGAGGCCGGTGCGTCAAAGGGGGACACCGGAAAAAGCAGTGACAAGGGGGCCAGTGCGACTCCCGACAACACTCGCCCACCTATCAAAGTTCCGGGGTCTTCCGTTCCGTTTTCGGTTGTGCAGAGGCAAGCCAAGGAAGCGAAAAAAACCCTCGTGCTCGAGTTCTTCGCCCATTGGTGTGAGCCCTGCAAAGAAATGGAACACGAGGTTTTTTCAAAAGACAAAGTGCAAGCCTTGTTGCGTCAAGTTCACTTCGTTCGTTACGACACAGACACACCGGTTGGCAAGGAAGCCAAGGGGCTGCTCGGTGTCCAAGGAATTCCGACCCTGGTGGCGCTTCGCACCGACGGAGAAGTTGCCTCTCAGCTACTGGGTGCCCGCACGGTAACAGAGACGTTGCGTTGGCTCAAAAATGTCGCGCCTGATTATGAACCGCTCGCTCGTTTGGAAGAACGGATCGCACAAAATCCAAACGATGCAGAGGCCATGCTGCGGCTGGCCCTGCGTTTCACAAACACCGGTTTTGTGGACAAAGCGAGGCCGTTTCTGGAAAAAGCCACGACGGCTCCACATGCGAATGTGGAAACGCGATCGATGGCGGATTGGACGTTGCGGAAACTCAAGCTGCGCATCTTCCTTCCCAAACAGCAGCTCCTTGAACGCTTGCTTTTGTTTCCCAATCCACAAGACCCGCAGACCGAAGAGGCGCTCGTTGCGCTGCTCCGGTTGGGCCCGGTGGATTCGGCCTCGCAGCCGGTAGTCGCACGGGTTGTGGGCCACATGCTCGTGCCAGGCAACACCAACAAATTGAACGCTTTTGTGTATCGCTTGCTGCGGGCGAAAGCGTATGCCGAGGCTGAGCGCGTCGCTCGGTATGTGCTGTCTTTGGAACCGCAAAATCCGCTGTTCTTGGATTCCCTCGCCGAGGTCCACAACCTGCGCGGACAAAGCCAAGAAGCGCTGCGGTTGTCGAATCAGGCGGTCGAAATCGGGCAAAAGCGGAAGGACATTCAACTCCTTGCAGACCTTCATGAAAACCGAGAGCGGTTTCAGCGAGCTCGGCAAGAACCCCCGAGTGACTTTCTGGTGCCGTCCGACGAACCGCAGCCGTGGGAACTCGACTGACCGACGCGCTTTTTGTTGGCTACGGATGTTGCAGTGCTTCCAGCGGATGAAAACCGTCGGCGACCACGGTTTTTTCCAAGTTGGTTTTGTCCACTGCGAGCACTTCGATGAACACGGCGGGCACCTGCGTGTTTTCCACCAAAATTTCACTGCGCGCGACCACCGGTTTGCCTTTGGCCATCGCAACTGCAACCTGTGCCGCTTGCCCCGCCAGACGGTGGAGCGGTTTGTACACGGTCATGGTTTGACTGCCCGCCGCGATGCGTTGACACGCCGAAAGTTCCGCGTCCTGCCCCGTCACCAGGACTTTTCCGTCGCGTCCGTCTTCACGCAACGCCTGAATCGAACCCGCTGCCGTGCCATCGTTTGGGGCCAAAATTGCAAAAAACGACAGGCCGCGCGCAATCGCCGCGTTCACGATGCGTTTGGCGTGCTCCGGTTTCCAATCGTCTACCCAATCTTCGTGAACCACCTCGATCGCGCCGCTTTGCACAAGCGGCACCAGCACTCGGTCCTGCCCTTCCTTCATGAGGTGCGCATTGTGGTCGGTTTTCGCACCATGGAGTCGCAACACCTTCACCGGTCCCTTTGTCGGCAACCGTTCCACCAGATACCGAGCTTGTTTCTCTCCGACCGCCACTGCGTCGAACGAAATGTAGAAATCGAGTGACGGTTCAGGAATCAGCCGGTCATACGCAATCACCGGCACTCCCGCCGCGTGGGCCAATCGCACCGCTTTGCTCATCGCCGCTCCGTTGTGAGCGACGATCACCAGCACGTTCACCTTGGCAGTCAGCAGCGACTCCACATCTTTCATCTGTTGCGTGTCCGACGAATTTGCCGACAGGTCCATCACGGAAGCCCCGAGAGCCTGCGCTTTTGCGACAAACGCCGCTCGATCGCGTTGCCAACGCTCTTCTTTCAGCGTGTCGAAGGACAGGCCGATGCGCACCCTGTCTTGCGTTTGCGCTTTCGTCTCCGTCGTTCGTCCCTGCCGAGACAGAAGCACGCCGATGAGCACGCTCAACAAAAGTGACGCTACGACCAGCAGCAGCCGTTCCCGTTTTCCGGGCGTACTCGACGCGCTGTGTTCGTTGCCTTCCTCGGATTCCTTGCTTTTCAACACGCGCACACTCTACCGATTTCACAGCCGCCAAAACCCGCAAAATCCAAAAGAAAAACGCGGCTCTGTCGCCCTTATCGGATGGATTGTTTGGCAAGCCGAACGGGAATGTGATCGGGGTGTACGCGGCTGTCGAGCAATATCGAGCGGGCTTGTTCGCGGGTTCGCAGAAGGTGTACCCACACGGCATCGAACCGATGGAGTCGTTCGGTAAGTTCCGTGTCTTTCCCGTCGCCCAAATGAATCGACACGCCGTCTTTTGTGACCAACGTCGCGCCGCGCGTTTCGTGAACTTGAACTTCTTTCACCTGGGGGCGAGCCCGGCTTTGTTGGTACAGCGACAGCGCGTGCAGCGCGAAACGAAACAGAGCTTTCGCTGTCTCCGGTTTTTCTTGGTACAGCCTTCGCGCGACACCGCCGAGAAAGGGCAACCCACTCGAGTAATCCGATGGCGTCGCCCGCCGAAACGCCGTGCCGTCTGCCGTGATCAGATACACCGAACCGAGGCCGACCAATGCCACAGGTTCATGTTCGGTCACTTCAATCACAAGCTGCGCAGGCAAGTGTTTCAGAACCTTCACCTGTTGCAACCACGGTTCGTGTTTCAAGCGGGCCGCAACCTCGCTTGTATCGAGCGAAATCAAATTCACCCCCAACTTGACTTCCGCCAAGTCGCGCAGACGCGCCTCCGTCACATGTCGCGTTTTGGAAAACACCACGCTTGTCAGTGCAAACCGAGGGCTGTGCAGAAGGTAGTGGCGGACGAAAAACCCACCCGTCACAAACAGCGCAAGCAGACCCAAACAGGACACCGTCGCCCAAAGCAGCGAAATCGCCGAGGTCGGCTGTCGGCTCTCCTCTTTCGATGTGCGTCCTTTTCGGCGCGTCCGACGATTCCCTGACCGCCAAAACCAAAACAACTTCAGACCCGAAAAGGTTGAGCGGTGCTTGCGGGTCGTTTTTCGTGACAAAAACAGCGACATGAACGCCGAAGTTTAGGCTTCCCAAAATGCCCTGTCCAAAAACTGGACACGTTTGTCCGCGTCGAGCTGTTGCAAACTTGTCGCGCTTTCTTGCGGAAACCTCTGGCATCGTAGTAGCTGTCCCATTCCATGAACGTACTTCCTGCTGAACACGGCACCCTTTTTGAAAAGACCGCTCCACTCGTTTCAACCAGACAGACAACGACCCTGGATCGGGTTCTGCACCATTTGCTTTCTCTGCAAAATCCCGACGGTGGGTGGGAAGGCGAGATGGTGTGGAACACGATGATTCTGTCGCAATACATTTTGACCCAGCGAGCGGTTGGGAAACCCATTCCCAAAGACCGCGCGCTGCGAATGATTCATCACTATTGCGTGACGCGGACCCCCGATGGTGCGTGGGGAATGCACGCAGAGTCCGAAGGTTACGTTTATTTCACGACGCTGGCCTACGTTGCATTGCGTGTCCTTGGAGTCTCTCCCGATGATCCATTGTGCGCAGACGCGCGGCGTTTCTTGTCGCACCAACCCGACGGAGTGCTCGGCATTCCTCATTGGGGAAAGTTCTGGCTTTCCATGTGTGGTTTGTATGAATGGGAGGGCGTGAATCCGTTTCCTCCTGAACTGTTTGTGACGCCGCGTTGGCTGCCGATCAATCCGTTCCGTTTCTACAACCACACGCGCTACATCTATTTGGGAATTGCGTATCTGTATGGGAAGCGATTTCGGATCGATTTGGGAGACATCCTTCCTCTTTTGCGCAGCGAGCTTTTTGAACAAATTGGGCAGCTTCCCTACGATCAAATCCGTTTCGGAAACTATCGGAATACCGTCGCCAAAACGGATCTGTACGTTGCGCTGAGTCTGCCATTGAAGGCAGCGTATGAAGTCCTGCATCGGTACGAACAGAGACCCATTCGTCGGTTGCGACAACACGCACTCAACGAGTGTTTGCAGCGAATTTTTTACGAAATGCGCGCCAGCCGTTACCAAGGTGTGTCTCCCGTCAATGGGTTGCTCAACTGTCTTGCGTTGTTTGCGACAGACCCGCACCACCCCGAATTGCCTCGGTTTTTGGACGGAATGGAGGTCTGGAAATGGGAGGATGACGCAGAAGGAATCCGTTTTTGCGGCGCTCGCAGCAACACCTGGGATACCGCGTTTGCGATCCAGTCTGCGTGTGAATCACCTGCTTCCTGCCGCACCGATCCAAAAGTCAGTCTTGCGCTGCGGCGTGGATATGCTCACCTCGTTCGCTTGCAAATGCAGGAAGAGCTGCCTTTTGGGCCCAATGAAGCCCGCGATCCGATTTTGGGGGGATGGTGTTTTTCCGACGGTGTGCATCGTTGGCCCGTGAGCGATTGCACAGCCGAGGCGGTGTGCGCTCTGTTGTCTTTGCACTACGAACAAAGTCCAGTTCCGGTCACGGAACGGATTTCTGTGGAACGCCTCCTATGGGCCACGAGATTTCTTCTGAAAAGGCAAAACCAGGATGGTGGTTTTGGTTCCTACGAGGCGCGTCGTGCGGGTTCTCTGTTGGAACGTGTGAATCCTTCCGAAATGTATGGCTCGTGCATGACAGAGCGTTCCTATTTGGAATGTACGTCCTCTTGTTTGCGCGCACTGTTGATGTTGCGGGAACACGTTGGAAAGCAACTGGACAACACGTTGCGTTTTCAAGCAAACGAAGCCATCAGGAAAGCCGTCGATTTGCTCAGGAAAAGCCAGCGCAGCGACGGCGCATTCCCTGGTTTTTGGGGCGTGAATTTCACGTATGGAATCTTTCACGTACTCGAAGCGTTGCACGCAGCAGGAATTCCCGCACAAGACTCCGTGATGCAGCGAGCGGCATGTTGGCTGATCGACAAACAGAAGCCGGATGGGGGGTTTGGCGAACACCATTCAAGTTGCCTCACAGGGGAGTATGTTCCGCACCCGGAATCTCAAGTCGTGAACACGAGTTGGGCTCTGTTGGCACTCCTTTTGGCGCTTCCTGTGACACATTCTGCCATTGAGCGCGCGGTGTCGTTTTTGGAAGCCAAACAGCGTGAAGACGGTTCCTATCCGCAACAGGCGCAGGCAGGTGTCTTTTTTGGAACCGCGATGCTCGACTATCGACTGTACAAAACCTATTTCCCGTTGTGGGCGCTGGCTCGATACAAGCGGTTGCAAAAGGGGTAAAGGAGCAAACAATGTCCGGCCCGCAACTTCGTTCGTTGGCAGACGATCACGGAATCCGTGCAACGCTGTTTTCAGCGAAAAGTCCCAAGCGGAAAAGGCGTTTTGTGTGGCCGATTTTGATCGGGTTTCTTTCCGCATTCGCTTTGTTTTCCATTGTGGTTCTGCGAGCGTGGTTGCTCCCCGGTTACAACGACAAATACGGGGATGCACCTCTTCTTGGCCATTTGGAATTTGAACGGTCCCTGAAGGAACAATCGTTTTCGTTGGGATCGTTTTCGGTCGCATTCACGAAAGAACAGGGGGGCCAAGTTTACGTGACCCACGTGGCCGATCCACAACGTCGGATTTGGGAAAGTGTGCCCGGAATGTCTTTCGTAGGGGCCGCATATGGACATGAAAAAGTGGATGAGTCTCGGGGTTCCTTTTTCTTTTCGGACAAGGCGAGCGGAGGCCCCTGTTCCAACCAGAGATTGGAAGCCATTGGGATGGAAAAGGACGCACTCAAGTTGTCTGGAACACTCCGTTGTACGGGGGCGGGTTCGGCTGCGTACGTTCTTTTGTTTCGGCCTGTTTCTGCAAATCAGCTTGGTTTTGAAGTCAGAATTGAGGATGACGAACAGAACCGCGCCTTTTTGACGTATGCGTCGCCACCAGATGAACATGTGTTTGGTTTTGGCGAACAATTCACGCACTTTGATCTGAAGGGGAAGCGGGTTCCGATTTGGGTACAGGAGCAAGGGATCGGAAGAGGATTGCAACCCCTTACGACCGCAGTCGATTTGGTGGCCAGGTCAGGGGGAGCATGGAACACGACGTATGTGAGCATTCCTCACTACGTAACAAGTGGTTTGCGGAGTCTGTTCACAGAGAACTATGAGTACCAGATTTTTGATCTCCGAACGATAGATAGGATTCAGTTGAGGGTGTATTCTCGAACGTTAAGGGGCCGTATTCTGTTTGGAAAAACTCCGGCAGATTTGATTCGGGAATACACGGAATACGCGGGCCGAATGCGCCCCCTTCCCGATTGGATTCACGACGGCGCGATCGTTGGGATTCAAGGCGGGACGGCGAGAGTGGAATCGCTTGTCGAAAACTTGCAGAAACACGGTGTTCCGTTGTCAGCGGTCTGGCTTCAGGACTGGGCAGGACAGCGCAAAACAAAATTTGGGAAACAGGTGTGGTGGAATTGGCAGCTCGATCGAGAGCGTTATCCAGAATGGGAAAGGCTGGTCCAAAAGCTTTCGAGCAAGAACATCCGGGTCATGACATATGTGAATCCGTTTTTCGTCGATGTCAGCAAGCACAAGCCGTCGGCTCGGAATCTGTTTGCTGAGGCTCGAGATCGCGGCTTCTTGGTTCGCGAACCGAACGGAATTCCGTACATGATTCCCAACACGGATTTCTCCGCTGGTCTGTTGGATCTGACGAATCAGGAGGCGCGGAAGTGGTGGAAGGATGTGATTCGGGAGGAGGTTCTTGGAAAAGGGGCGTCTGGTTTTATGGCGGATTTTGGGGAGGCGCTTCCTTACGATGCGCGACTGGCTTCAGAGGCGCAGGCTCGGGCGTTTCACAACCAATATCCCGAAGAATGGGCGGCGCTGAATCGCGAAGCGATCCGAGAAGCGGGGCGGGAACAGGATGTGGTGTTTTTTGCTCGATCTGGTTATCGAAAAAGTCCGGGATTCTCGACGCTGTTTTGGCTGGGAGACCAGCTTGTCACTTGGGATGTGCATGATGGTCTGAAAAGCGCGATTGTGGGCTTGCTTTCGGGTGGGATTTCGGGTTTTTCGCTCAATCACAGCGACGCGGGCGGATACACGACGATTGCCAATTCGTTCTTGCGTGTGACACGCAACCGAGAACTGTTGTGGCGCTGGCTTGAATTGGCGGCGCTCAGTCCGGTGATGAGGACGCACGAAGGCAACCGCCCGGACGACAATTTCCAGATCGATGGCGACGAAGAGACACTGCAACACTTTTCGCGGTGTGCGCGTCTTTACAAAGCCTGGGGTGAATATCGGAAGAAACTTGTGAAGGAAGCAGCGACGACCGGAATGCCCGTCGCTCGGCACCTGGCGTTGCGTTATCCACAAGACAAAAACGTGTATGCACTTTCGTTTCAGGAATATCTCTTGGGCGATGACCTGCTGTTTGCACCGGTGACCGATCCGGGCGTGCAACACGTCCGGGTGTATCTGCCCGAAGGAACGTGGGTGCATGTCTTCACCGGTCATGTGTACAACGCAACCACCGAGGGTCTACGACTGGAAGTGTCCGCTCCGTTTGGAAAACCGGCGCTTTTTTATCGGCATGGTGCGGGAATTGATTTGGCGCTGATGACGGCGTTTCGGGCCGCACATTTGTTGTAGCCCTAGCGAGCTAGGCCGACTCCAAAAACGCTTTGAAACAAGACACGAACAAGCAGGGTTGCAAACCTCGTACATGTGGTATGAATGTCGCACTCTTACTCCCCGAAGGAGGGTGCGATGACTCGTAGGCTTGATCTTGGTTCACCCGACGCTGAAAGTCGCAGCGTCACTTCCAGGCTCGAAAGAGCTGCCCGGCTTGGCTTTGTTTGGCTGAGCGCGCTCGCCGTGCTGGGTGCTGCCTCACCCGCAAGCGCCGCGGGCCCCAAAGCGTGCGTGGCGTATGCTTCGACCGATTCGTCGGTGATCAGCGACGTGAAGGGCAAACTCGAGGGCACGAAGCTGCTCGATTCGGTCACGATGATCGACGCGGGATACAGCGCACCGTCGGATGCCACCCTCGCAAAATGCGACACGGTTCTGGTGTTCGGCGATGTGAACAAAGGCGGTTTCAACGACGCTTCTGGCATGGGTGACGCGCTGGCGCGCTACCTGGAAAAGGGCGGCGGTGTCGTCGTCGCGCTGCCGTACTATGGCGGGTATTACTACAACGCTCCGACGGGCACGAATTGGGCGAAGTATCAACTCATCGATAACAGCTCGTCGATGTCCTACAAGAGCAGCAAGAGCTTGGGGACGAAAGATGCGCACCCTGTGTTCAATGGTGTCAGCAAGGTGGACATCAATGGAAACCGCTGCTATGAGCGGTCGAGCGTCTCAGCCTCGACGGTGAAGTCCGGTGCGAAAGTCATCGCGACGTGGAATGACGGCAACGGGATGGTGATCGCGGGTTTCCCGAGTGGAAAAGCGCGCATCGACTTGAACATTTATCCGGTGTCCAGCGACATTGGCTACTACGGCTGCTACGACTCGAAGAGCGACGCGGCCGTGCTGATTGCGCAGTCGATGGTCTACGTTGCAAGTCCGCTTCGCGCCGATCCTTCGCCGGCAGATTTTGGTGAAGTGCCGGTGCTCGGGAGCGCGGATTTGGATGTCGATTTTCAAAACCAGGGCTCGGTCCCGGTCACGGTGTCGGGTGGCGATCTGTCTCCGGCGGGTGTTTTTACCGTCGGTGCTGTGACGTTCCCCAAGACGCTCAATCCGGGCGACAAGATGGGCTTCAAATTTACGGCGAAGCCGAATGCGGCGGGTCAGACGACAGCGATCTACACATTGTCGTCTTCCACACCTGGGATTACACCCGGTTCGGTGCAACTCGTGGTGAAGGGCTTGGGACCGCGATATGAGGCGCTTCCGGCGCAAATCGACTTTGGTGGAATCCCGGTAGGTTCTACAGCGACACCGGTCACGGTGAACGTGACGAATACGGGCGGCGGCTACCTGGGTTACAGCGGTGTTTCAATCGACGACGCGACGAATTTCTCACTCGAAAATGTTCCGGGTGCCACGCTGCTCGGCTCCGGCGCGGGCGTGAGCTTCGACGTGAAGTTCAAACCGACTGCGGAAAAGGCGTTCTCGACGAATGTAAGAATCAACTACACCATCGGTGGGTCGTCGTATACCGGGCTCGTGACGGTGCGCGGTTCCTATGGGAAGCCCAAACTTGTTGCGCCGCTTTCGTTGGTGCTGTCTCCCGTGCGTGTTGGAGCGACGGGGGCCGATCAGATTGTTTCGGTGCAAAACACAGGACAAGCCGACTTGAGCATTACCAACCTGACCTTCACGGGGACCGACGCGAGTGATTTTGCTGTTGTGACCACGGCGACACCGGCTGCTCCGTTCAAAGTGCTTACGTCCTCGACGGGCGACATCAAGGTGCAGTGCAAGCCGACCGTGCAAGGTCTGCGGCAAGCAAAACTGGAAATCACGAGCAACGATCCGACGGTTCCTGGTGGCAAGACCGAGGTGTCGATTTCGTGCAAAGGCACGGTTGCCAATTTCGAGATCAGTGTGGACAAGCTCGAATATACGGGCAAACAACAGGCTGGATCGTGTTCTGCGGCTCAGTACGCGGTCATCAAGAACACCGGAACGGATTCGCTGAAAATTCTGTCGATCGCCTTTACGGGCACGAACGCTTCGTCGTTCAAACACTCGGCGCCGGCCACTCGAACGGTTCCCGGCAGCGGCGGCACGTTCACCATTCCGGTGCAGTTTTGTCCGGTGGACATCGGGGCTGCGTCGGCCTCACTCGAGATTGCAACGGATTTCAAGACGGGCCATGTGGCGAAAGTGGCGCTGACCGGTGAGAGCACGGGTCCCAAGGTGGTTGCGAATCCAACCAGCATTGACTTTGGTACGGTCTACATCAAGACGACCTCGACCTCGAAGCAGATCCAAATCACCAATGATGGAGATCAGGATCTTGTGTTTGGCAAGAGCACGCTCACGCCGGCAGCGGGGGCGTTCAAAGTCACCGGTTTCCCGACGGAAGGGAAAATCCTGAAGAAAGGCGATGCGCCCGTCATCCTCGATGTGCAGGCTGGCCCGATGACGGCGGCGCAACACACGGGAGAAATCAGCATCATCGTCAACGACCAAATCAAGTTCGGGAATCTGCGCATTCCACTGTCCGTGACCGGTGTCCAGGCCGACATGAAGGTTGACCCGATGACGATGACGTTCCCGTTGACCATCATTGGTTTGTCGTCGCAGCCTCAGTCCGTGATTGTGACCAACAGTGGCGCAGCACCTCTGACGGGTCTGGATTTGAGCGTCAGCGGCACGGCCAGCAGCGACTTTGCTATCAGCGGCGACAGAACGGTCGTTGTTCCTCCTGGAGGCAAGGCCGAGTTTAAAGTGACGTTCAAGCCGACGGGAAATGGCACGCGCAGTGCGACGTTGGTTGTGAACGCAGCCGGTTTGACGACGCCGACGCAGGTGAAACTCGATGGAACAGGGAAGCTTTTGACGGTGGGTTGCTCGCCGGATGACAAAAACCTCGGTCTTGTCAAAGTGGGTGAGTCGGTTCAGCTCAAAGTCATTTGCCGCAACTCGGACTCCAGTGATATCGAGTTTGTGACTGGTTTCTCGGAAAATCCCGACGACTGGACGGTCGATCCCTCCACGGGAACGCTTCCTGCGGGAACTCCGACCGACGAGGGCATGGTCACGCTGAACATTTCGTTTGCGCCGACGGTGACTGGTCCGCGCACGACGACGCTCACGCTCAAGACGAAGGACGGTTTGGTGATTGGTTCGATCAACCTTGATGGAACCGGCCTGCCTGCTCCGAAAGAAAAACCGCCCGAGGAATCGAGCGGCTGCCAGATGAGCGCCCGGTCTGGGGCGACTTCAGCGGCGGGCGTTGTGTTGCTCGCGCTGTCGGCCCTAGGCTTGCTGGTACGTCGTCGTCGCTTCCATTCGTAGTCCTCGCGCCGTGTGAGGCCCCGTTCTCGTGAAGGGGACGGGGACCTTGCCCGTTCTGTCTCCTTTTCTCCCCAACAAGACGTGCTCAGAAAGCCGACCTTCTCCTACCTGTGGGACCTGCATTCTCCTGTCGTTCAAAGGGGGACAAGGTTCTCCTTGCGCACCTGTTCTGACAGATCGCGAATTTGCTGCTCGACGAGCGGCAAAAAACGGCAGCCATCGTCGAGCAAGAGGCCGGGCAGTGTGCTTTCCACCAGCGTTCGTCGCAAACCGAATGTGGCGGGTTGTTGACCCGGTTTTTGGCTCGTGACGCGATAGCTCGGAGAAAACGGTCCGAGCCGATGGGTCAAAAAGCGAAGCCACACATATTCGTGCTCGACGCGCTGGAAGCCGCTCTGCGACAGAGCTCGCGTGACGGTCGAGGGCCAAAGCGGGGCTTCGTTTTCACTCGTCTTTTCGTGGACCAAAAGGCCGCATAGCGGCGCAGGTTCGAGCGCACAAAACCGTCCGCCCGGTGCCAGGACGCGCGAAATTTCGTTCAGCAAATCGGAAAGCGGCCTGACATGGTGCAGCACCAAATTGGCGACCACCAGATCGAACGACCCGTCGGAAAATGGCAAATCCAGACCATTTGCAATCAGACAGTGCAGCGATGGGCTCTGTGCACTTTTTGCGGCGGCCCACAGCTGTTTTGGCACCGCGTCCACGGCCCAGACAGAACCCGCTCCGGCAGAAAGAAGTGCTTGCGCCAGCATGCACTCGCCTGCGCCGACCTCCAAGATGCGCAGCGAGTGAAGAGGCGCGCTGTCGCGCAGACCCAGCGCATGCAAAAGACGCCGACCCGTTTTGTGCCCGTTTTGTTGCCACGTTTTCTGTCGAGCGAGCTGTTCGGCAAGTTCCGACGGTTCGATGTGGTAGTAAGCAAACTCAGCCTCGGGTCGCCAGGGTGGACGAGGCACCAAAAGCCGCTCGATATTTTTGGCCCAGCGAAACACTGTTTGAAACAAGCCGTCGCGGGTCACAGTCGAATGGTCTCTTTCGCTTCTTCGAGCATCCGAGCGTGCTCTTTGGGGTCGGCCCAGCGCGCCTGTCCTTCCGGTGGCAATCGATCGATGGGATCAAAGTAGAAAAAGAGCTGGCCTGGTTTGACTGCGGGCGCGGAGTACACGGACACACCTGTCTGTCGGTTGTAATACTCGAAGGAATGCGCGTCGCGTTTGCCTCCGCCTCCGGGAGCGTCCATGACGAACACTGGCGTGTTGAAACCTGCCGTCGAGCCCCGCAACAGTTTTTCTATGTCGAGCGCGGTCTGAAGCGTCGTCCGCATGTCCTCGACGCCTTTCACCATGTCGTGTTGATACACGTAGTATGGATGTACGTTGATGTAGCCCAGACGTTTGAGCAACAGGCCCATCGTCTCGACGGTGTCGTTGACGCCACGAATGAGGACGGTCTGGTTGCGAACGAATATGCCGCGTTGGAAGAGCACACCCAGGGCATCTTGCGTGATGCCGGTGATTTCCGTCGGGTGGTTGAAGTGCGTGTGGACCATCACGTCTTTGCCGAGTTTGCGGCCTCTTTCGACGACGCCGGTCAGTGCATCCACCCACTCGTGGTCGGTCAGCAGTTTCTGAGGCATCACCGCCGGGCCTTTGGTCGCAAAACGCATGCGTCGGATGTGGTCGATGCCCAGCAGTGCGTCGCCAATCTCTTTGATTTGCGACGGTCGCAGGTTGTACGCATCGCCGCCGGAAATCACGATGTCTTCGATTTCGGGCCGCGAGGCGACGTAGGCAAACGCCTTTCGCCAGCGGTCTTCATTGACGTGCAGCGTGTATTTTTCGACCTGTTTGGTGTCGGTGCCGACCGCATAACTCCGCGTGCAAAAACGGCAATACACGGGGCACGTATCGAGTGCCAAAAACAGTGCCTTGTCCACATAGCGATGCGTCAAGCCTGGCGTCGGCGCGTCGGCGCGCTCCCCGAGGGAATCGAGCCCAAGTTTTGGATGGTCGGGCAGAAGCCGCGACGCAACAGGCACAAATTGAATGCGGAGTGGATCATGATACGGATTGCTCCAGTCGATGAGACTGAGCAAGTAGGGCGAGACGCGCAGACTCATCGGTGCGACTTCAAAACCTGCGGCCACATCCTGGAAAAATTCCGTCGAAACCAGCGTTTGCACCGTCGCCAGCAACTTGTCGGGATTGGTGATCGTGTGTTTCGCCTGCCATTTGTGGTCGGCAAACGTCGCCTCGTCGATGTCGCGGTAGGCGGGAATGTGTGCCCAAAACCGATCACGCCTCAGTCGGCGATGGATCAGCGAAGCGGGATCAACAGGTGGCCTAAGCGAGTGCGGAACCGCAGAATCGGTCGAAAGGGGAAGAGAAGAAGAACCTTTTTGCTTGTTTTGCATAAAACACCGTCTGGAAAAACAGCCCAATCAGGGCGCTGTAGGGTTGTGTGGTTGCGAAATCAACTTTCACAGACGGCAAACATCAGGTTCGTGACGAACATTTGTAAGAAACCACACGACAAGACTCAGCATAGAGACCGTGTTTGCGTCGTGTCAATCGTGCGTTCGACCTCTTTTGGTGTGGCGTTTCCGTGCAGGAAGCTTTCTTGTGTTGATGGCTGGGCTTCCGACGGAATTTTTGTTGCTTCGAGGCCTCGGGTCTGTTGTAAGGTGTTTGCTTCGCTCGTTACGTCGTCGGTGATGAGGAAGAAACGGAGGGCCCGTGCCAACTCAATTGTTCCGCACCAAGTCCATTGGCGCCATCGTCGGTGATTCCGAAGAAGGTGGCGGTCACAGGCTTCATCGCTCGCTGTCGGCGTTTGACCTGACGATGATCGGCATCGGTGCCATCATCGGTGCGGGTATTTTTGCAATGACTGGCAATGCCGCAGCGACGAAAGCAGGCCCAGCGGTCGTGCTGTCGTTTGTGCTTTCCGGCCTGGGCTGTGCGTTCGCGGGCCTTTGCTATGCGGAAATGGCGGCGATGATTCCCGTCGCTGGCAGCGCCTACACGTATGCGTACGCCACACTCGGCGAGTTGTTCGCGTGGATCATTGGGTGGGCGCTGATTTTGGAATACGCCGTCGGTGCCATCACGGTTGCGATTTCGTGGTCAGGCTATTTGGTGCGTTTTTTGGAAAAGGGTTTTCACATCTACCTGCCGTTCGAGTGGGTCAACGGATACATGGTCACACAGACCGACGTGTCGGGTGTGGTTCACCACGGCTTGTTCAATGTGCCTGCGGTGCTGTTGGTCGCACTGATCACGGTTCTGCTCGTGATTGGAGTGAAAGAGGGCGCGCGTGCAACGGCGGTTATCGTGTTCGTGAAAATCGTTGCAGTGCTGTTGTTTATCGGCATCGGTGCGATGCATATCGACACAAAAAATTGGACGCCGTTTGTGCCTTTTGGCTCGTGGGGAATCGTGCAAGGCGCAGGCACGATTTTCTTTGCCTACATTGGTTTCGACGCGGTGACCACGATGTCAGAGGAAGCCAAAAAACCGCAGCGAGACCTGCCGATTGGCATCATCGCGTCGCTTCTGATTTGCACGCTGCTGTACATCGCTGTCGCTGGGGTGTTGACGGGCATGGTGCCTTATCTGGAACTGAAAGACCCCGCACCAGTCACGTTGGCGCTTTCGCGAGCGGGTGTGGCGTGGGGTTTTATGCTCGTGTCAGTGGGTGCGCTTGCGGGTTTGGGCTCGGTTGTGATGGTGATGATGATGGGACAGCCCCGGGTGTTTCTGGCGATGAGCCGCGATGGTCTGCTGCCGCCCGCCATCAGCCACGTTCATCCGAAGCTGAAAACGCCGGTTCGTTCGACGATTTTGACGGGTGTCGTGGTCGCCGTGTGCTCTTCAACCCTCTCGACGGAGATCGCCGGAAATCTGACTTCGATGGGGACGCTTTTCGCGTTTGTGCTTGTGTGTTTGGGTGTGCTCGTGCTGCGCAAAGCTGAACCTCAGCGCGAACGTCCGTTCAAAACGCCGCTGGTGCCTGCGGTGCCGCTGCTTGGAATCGGGACTTGTTTGGCGATGATGGCGGGCCTGGGATTGGAAACGTGGCGCAATTTCTTGGTGTGGCTCGTGTTGGGGCTTTTCGTCTATTTCGGCTACAGCAAGGCGCATTCTGCGTTGGCCCAAGTGGCGTCTCGAAAATAGATGGCTGCACTGTCCGCTGCTGATTTCGATTTCGAGCTTCCCGACGCACAAATCGCCCACAAACCAACCGAAACGCGCGAAGGGTCGCGGCTTCTTCTGGTCGAGAGCCGTGGCGTTTCGCATCACCTGTTTTCGTCGCTACCCGAATTGATCGAGCGTCATGTGGGGCAAGGTGCGCTGCTCGTGCTCAACGACAGCAAGGTGCTCCGCGCGCGTTTGTTTGCGAAAAAGCGGTTGTCCGACGGACAACTTGGAGGGCGAGTCGAACTTCTGCTTCTGGAACCTCTTGGCTTCGAGGCGCAGCGCCCAGTTTGGCGCGCGATGTTTCGCGTGAGCAAACCGTTGCGAGAGCACGCCGAGCTTCAACTTTTGCGCCCCGACGGTTCGCCGTTTTTGGAAAAGACGCTGACCGTGCAAGCAGTCGAAGGCGAAGGCCGTGCGCGCTTTGTTTTTCCAAGCGATCCGCCGCTCGACGAGCTGCTGTCGGAAATCGGAGCGCTGCCGCTGCCGCCCTACATTGTGCAAAAACGGGAAAAATTGGCCGGGTCTGAGCGGTTTTCGGACGACGACACGCGCTATCAAACCGTGTATGCCAAGGAACTGGGTTCTGTCGCGGCTCCGACGGCAGGCCTGCATTTTTCTGAGAAACTTTTGTCCGAACTTTCCGATCGGGGCATCGAGTCTGCTCGAGTCACGCTCCATGTGGGCCCGGGTACGTTTTTGCCGCTGCGCGATGAGGACCCAGACAAACACGTCATGCACGCAGAGCGTTATGTCGTGCCGGAAGAAACCTGCGAAGCGATCGCTCGGGCTCGTCGCGAAGGCCGGAAAGTTTTGGCGGTTGGCACGACGGTGGTTCGGACTCTGGAATCCGCCACGCGGCCCGGCAAAAACGTACCGGAAGCGGCCGTGGGTGAGACGCAGTTGTTCATTCGCCCACAACCGCCTACGTTTCGATACCCGTTTGCAGCTGTGGATGCGCTGTTGACGAATTTCCATCTGCCGCGCTCGACGCTGCTCATGCTCGTGGCGGCGTTTGCGGGGCGTGAGCGCATGTTGTCGGCCTATCGCGAGGCTGTCTCGTCGGGATATCGTTTTTACAGCTACGGAGATGCGATGCTTTTGCCGTGCCGGATGTAGACTGCGCCGGCCATGTACGACCTGTTTTGTTTGGACGCCCGAGACGGAAAAGCCAGAGCCGGGCGCATGTTTTTGCCGCACGGGGTGGTCGAGACACCGATTTTCATGCCCGTCGGAACCGTCGGAAGCGTCAAGGCGATGGCCGCGCCCGAACTTGTGCAACTGGGCGCGCAAATCATCCTGGGAAACACGTACCACTTGTGGTTGCGACCTGGGCTTTCGGTGATTTCGAGTCACGGCGATTTGCATCGTTTCACGACGTGGAAAAGGCCGATGCTCACGGATTCGGGCGGGTTTCAGGTGTTTAGCCTGGGTGCGGCGTCCAAAAAAACAGGCCCAGAGGAAACGAAAAGCGACGGTTCGGCGAGCCGCAGGCAAGGTGGGTTGGTGAAGATCACCGACGAGGGCGTTCGTTTTCGTTCGCACCTGGATGGCTCGCTGCGAATGCTTACGCCCGAGGAGTCGGCGCGCATCCAAGCGGTGCTGGGGTCGGACATCGCGATGGCGTTCGATCATTGCCCGCCGGGCCTGTCGCCGCCCGTCGAAGCGCAAGACGCGATGCGCCGGACGACGGCCTGGGCGCAGCGTTTTTTGACGTGTCCCGCGCCGATGCTCACAGACGGAAAAAGCGAATTGGGCTGCCAAAAACGATTTGGAATCGTGCAAGGCGGAATTCATGTCGATTTGCGACGGAAACACATGGCAGAAATTTGTGCGCTCCCGTTTGATGGTTTCGCGCTGGGGGGTTTTGCCGTCGGAGAGCCGATCCAAACGATGTATGAAGTGCTCGATTACATTGCGGATGAACTACCTCGGGAGAAGCCGAGGTATTTGATGGGCGTCGGAACGCCCGGCGACTTGCTGCGTGGAATTGCCGCCGGAATTGACATGTTCGATTGCGTGATGCCGACGAGGAATGCACGAAACGGTCAACTGTTCACGTCTTTTGGAAAAGTGAACATTCGCAACGCGAAGTACCAAAACGACCTGTCGCCGCTCGACCCGCTTTGTTCGTGCGAGACGTGCGCAGGGTATTCGCGGTCGTATTTGCGGCACCTGTTTTTGTGCAAAGAAATCCTGTTTTCTCGTCTGGCGACGCTGCACAACCTGCATTTCTATTTGGAGCTTGTGCGGCGGGCTCGCGCGGCGATTTTGGACGGCGGTTTTGTTTCGTTCGCTCGCGAGACGTTCGCCAGGCTTGCGTCTGAAACGTGACGGCACGTGACCGACGCATGACGGGGCCAGGCGGAGCAGAGCCAAACAACTCGCTGTTTGGTCGTTGTCAGCACGGTAGGATGCGGGCATGCGAGGTGTGACGAGGGTCGTTTGGGGTTTGTTGTTGTGCAGTTGTGTGTCGGTGCCGAACACACCGAAGCCCACGTTTGGTCCGACCGAGCGCGTGCAGCCGCAAGATTGCGCTCCGTTGCTCGACATGTTCCAGAAGCTGCTGCTTTTGCCGAGGCATTCTGGGCACATCGTCTCGAATCGTTTAACGGTGAGGACAGAGGAAGAACAACAGCGCGAGCTTGCGGCCTTTGCTGCGCGTTGCACCGAAAAGCTGGTCGGGCAGGCGAGACGGGCCGTTTTGTCTTGTTTCGGGGACTCAAAAGACGCTGAGGAGTTTCTTTCCTGCGAAGGGCGTTTCTAGCTCCGGCAGAAACTTGTCTTGTGGGTGCGTGTGGGGTGATGGGGGATGCTGGTTACTTTCCGGCGCACTTTCCGCTGCGGCATTTGCCGGCGCTTCCGCAATCGGAATCGAACGAACAAGATCCGCCCGGAGAATTGGCGCACTTTCCACTGCGGCATTTTGCGCCTCCGCAATCTGAATCGAACGAGCAGGAGCCGCCCGCCGCCGTCGCGCATTTTCCACTGCGACATTTGACGCCGTTTCCGCAGTCCGAATCGAACGAGCAGGAGCCGCCCGCCGCCGCACATTTCCCGCTTCGGCACTTGCCGTCGCCGCAGTCGGAATCAAACGAACAAGATCCATCAGGCGCATTCGCGCACTTTCCGCTGCGGCATTTTGCGCCTCCGCAATCTGAATCGAACGAGCAGGAGCCGCCCGCCGCCGTCGCGCATTTTCCGCTGCGACATTTGACGCCGTTTCCGCAGTCGGAATCGAAACTGCACCGGCCTGCGTCGGCAAAAAGAAGAGAAGGCATTCCGAGTAGCAGAGCAGAAAGCAAAAAACCTGCGAACTTGTTCATGACAACTCCTTTTCGTTTCATGGCTGGTCTGGGCTTTGGGTTTCCACTCGGTTTGTCGGTCAATCTTCAGCGACGGCAGCCGCGACTTTCTCGAAACGCTTGCGGACGTTGTGGTCCAAATACCGTTTGCGGAGTCGAATGGATTTCGGCGTGACCTCAACCAGCTCGTCGTCGTTGATAAATTCCAGCGCAGCTTCGAGCGACAAAATCCGAGGCGGAGTCAGAAACAGTTTTTCATCCGCCGCCGTGGTGCGGATGTTGGTGAGCTTTTTGGTCTTGTTCGGATTGACGATGAGATCGTTGTCTCGGCTGTGCTGACCGACGACTTGGCCTGCGTAAACGCGCTCGCCCGTGCCGGTGAACAGAATCCCGCGCTCTTGCAGATAAAAAAGCGCATACGTGTTGGTTTCGCCGGGGTCTTGCACGATGAGGACGCCGTTTTGGCGACCTTTGAGCGGCCCGGCAAACGAGCTGTATTCGCGGAAACTGTGGTTCAAGATGCCCGTGCCTCGTGTGTCCGTCAGAAATTCGCTGCGGTAGCCAATCAGACCACGCGACGGAACGACAAATTCGATGCGCGTGCGACCAGGCCCCGCCGGACCCATGTCTCGCATGCGGCCCGCGCGTCGCCCGAGTTTTTCGATGACGACACCGACGTACGGGTCATCCACATCGACGAGCAAATCCTCATACGGTTCGAGTTTTCCGTCGGGTCCTTCGCGGAAAATGACCTGAGGCTGCGATACGCACAATTCAAATCCCTCGCGTCGCATCGTTTCGATGAGGACCGAGAGGTGCAGCTCGCCGCGCCCAGACACTTTGAATGTGTCTGCGGATTCGGTTTCCTCGACGCGGAGGGCGACGTTCGATTTGATTTCTTTCCACAAACGCTCGCGGATGTTGCGGGTCGTGACGTAACGGCCCTCGCTGCCTGCAAAGGGTCCGTTGTTGGCGATGAACTGCATCGTGATGGTGGGTTCATCGACGGTGAGCGGCGGCAAAAAAGTCGGTGTTTCGACCGATGTGATCGTTTCGCCGACATTGAGTTCGCCCATCCCCGTGACCGCCACAATGTCGCCAGCCATGGCCTCGCCGACCTCGAATCGCTTGAGCGCCTGAAACGCGAGCAGCTTGGCGACGCGAAACGTCTCGTTTTGGGCTTTGTGGTTGATGAGCACGCGATCGCCCATCGAGATTTTTCCAGCCCGGATGCGACCGATGGCGACATAGCCCAAATAGTCGTCGTAATCGAGGGTGGCGACCTGCATGCAAAATGGCGCAGCCACGTCCGCTTCGGGCGGTGGTACTTGTTCGACAATCAAATCGAGCAGCGGCGACAGGTCTTTCTTTTCGTCGCTGAGGTCGCGAATCGCGTATCCAGACCGACCCGACGCATACATGACGGGGAAATCGAGTTGTTCCTCGCTGGCCTCGAGGGCACAGAACAAATCGAACACCGCGTTGAGCGTGCCTTGCGGATCGCAGCCCGCCCGGTCGATTTTGTTCACGACGACGATGGGGCGCAGGCCCAATTGGAATGCTTTTTTGGTGACGAAGCGGGTTTGCGGCAGCGGGCCTTCAAACGCATCGACCAAAAGCAGCACCGAATCGACCATGCGCAACACGCGCTCGACTTCGCCGCCAAAGTCGGCGTGGCCGGGCGTATCAACGATGTTGATGCGCGTGCCTTTGTACGTGATCGCGGTGCATTTCGACAGAATGGTGATGCCGCGCTCGCGTTCGAGTTCGTTGCTGTCGAGGGCGCATTCGTGAATGACCTCACCTCGGCGGAAAGACCCCGCTTGTTTGAGCAAACCATCCACGAGGGTCGTTTTGCCATGATCTACGTGAGCGACGATGGCGATGTTGCGAACATCCGTTCTGTTGGGCATAGGGCGTAAAGCTCTCGGTGAAATCGATTGAAAAAGGGACCACGAGCCGACTCAAACGGGCGAGCCAAGCATAGAAGGCAAACAGCACCGCATGATACGATGACCGCCTCGCGTTGTGCGTGCGCGGTGCGGCTCTATAGCACGAAGGCGCACCGAACACGCCTTGGATTTTTTTGCAAACACACGGAGCGCGCACGATGTCTCACAGCGAAAAAACAAACGTCACGGTGCTGGAAACCGCTCAAGGTCCCGACGGTGAAACGCTCGAACTTTGCCAATGGAAAGGTGGCTACATCGTTCGATCCGGGGACCGCGTGTTGCAAAGCAGCGCGGCACGTCGCAGCGAACGCGAACTTGTAAATGTCGGGCTGGTTCCGTTGCGCGATCGACAGGACATCACGGTGCTTTTGGCGGGGCTTGGAATGGGGCATGTGCTGTCCGCGCTGTTGGAAAGTCCGCGCGTCATTCGAGTCGATGTCGTCGAACATTCGAGCGCGATCGTGGAATGGAACAAAACGCATTTTGTGACGCTGCACAAAGAACCTCCGCTGTCGGACCCACGCGTACATGTGCATACAATGGGCTTGTCGCAGTATCTGCGGGCCTTTCGTTACAAGACGCTGCCGGACGTGAAACTGGAGGGAGACGGATATTTGGCGATTTTGCTCGACCTGGACGAGGGGCCGAGCAAGCTGTTGCGGGCGGCGAATCAGGCGCTCTACACCGAAGACGGGCTGCAAGATTTGGAAGAAACGCTGCGCCCAGGAGGTGTGCTCGTGCTGTGGGCCGCTCAACGGGAAACGGAACTGATCGAGCGGCTAAAAGAGCGGTACCAAAACATCGCCGAAGTCGTGGTGCCGGTGGATATCGAGGACTCGCCCGGCTTGGATTACATCTACCGAGCCCGGCGCAAAGCCCAGCGCGCTCGCGCCCTTGCCTGAAGCAACCGGTTGCCGGTTACTGCGGAAAGATGCAGCGGGCCCCTTGGTTGTCGCTGCGGGCGACTTCCGGGGTGTGGAAATCGCGGAAAAACGTGGTGAGTTCTTGGAATCTGCTGGATTTGTAACTTCCGCCGCGACGGCTGCGCAAAAAACCTGTGATCGGACCGATCGGATCGACACATCCCGAAGCGCAATCTTGGTAGGCCGTTTCTGAGTAGTTGTCTGTCACCCACTCCCACACGTTTCCCGCCAAGTCCACCGCCGAAAAAGGCGAAGACAGTTGCGCGCCTTTTCGGTTTTCGGGTGTCGCGGGCCAGGGGCGATCGGGGCAATTTCCTCCTCCGTCATAGTTGAGCGCCGTGCCGCAACCCAGCGGTTGGACATTGCCCCATGGATACAGCCGAGCGTCGCGGCCTCGAGCGAGTTTTTCCCACTCGGCCTCCGTCGGAAGTCGGCCTCCCAGAAAGCGACACGCGGCCAGGGCCTCAGACCACAAAAGACACGTCATCGGCATCGTTTCCTGTGCAGCAGGAACGTCGGTCCACGTCGCCAAGTCGGCGCTGCAACGCAGGTCGTGGGACGCTGGGCACCCACCTTGTGCGATGCACTGTCGGTACTGGCCGACTTGCAGCTCGGTCACGCTGGCGCAAAAGCCGTGGTCGATGACCACCGTGTGCCTGGGTTGCGCGTTTTTGTCGCAATCGGTTTCGTCCGCGTTGCAGCCGCGCTCAAACGGGCCTGAGCCGACGTACACGCTTCCTGCCGGGCAAACAGGCTCTTGACACACAAAGTGGCGGCAAGCGTGTTTGGGGGCCAACGACGCGCAATCGTCATCGGTGCGACAAGGTGTTTCGGACGAACTTTCCGGGCTGCACGCAGGCACGCACAAGAAAACCAACAGGCACACGGCAAACCGGGCAGGCGGGAAATCGAGGCTCACGCGGTCATTGTCTGCGCGTCTTGGCACGAGCGATCAGGCGAATCGGTGTGCCGTCGAAGCCGAACGTCTCCCGAAGCTGGTTTTGCAAGTACCGATGGTAGGAAAAATGCACACCTTGCGGGAAATTCACCGACAGCACAAACGTCGGCGGCTTGGTCTGCGCCTGGGTGATGTAATAGAGCCGAATCGGCTTGCCCTGATACAGCGGCGGCGGGTGTTTTTCGACGATTCCGGCAAAAAAGCGGTTGAGCGCGCCGGTTTTGACGCGGCTCGCGTACGACTTGTAACAGCGCGTCGCCTCGTCGAGAAGTTTCAGCACGCCGTGTCGCGTGTGCGCCGAACACCACAATCTGTGCGCCCACGGCACAAATTGCAGCTTGCGGGACAGCTCGGCTTCCAGCTGCTTACGCTCGGCGGGTTTGAGCAGGTCGCTTTTGTTGAGCACCAAAAGAAGCACGCGGCCCGTCTCGTGAACGAGCCCCGCAATCCGCGCATCCATTTCGCCGACACCTTCTTTTGCGTCGATGACCAAACAGACCACATCGGCACGTTCGATCGCTTTTTCAGCCATCGACATTGCGATGCGATCGCACGGCTCGTGAACGCGCACGCGGCGACGGATGCCGGCTGTGTCGATCAAGGAAAAGCGCTGCTTTTTGAAATGGATCGGCGTGTCAATCGGGTCGCGCGTGGTGCCCGGAGTCGAATCCACGAGCATGCGTTCCTCGCCGCACAGTGCGTTGACCAGCGACGATTTTCCCGCGTTTGGGCGGCCACACAACGCAATGCGGATTTCGTCGCGAGACAGGTCGGCTTCACTTTCGGAAAGCGGGCCTATGTCTTCGGCGATGTCTTCGGCACCGTCGGGGATTTCGTCTTCTGAAACTCCGTCTGCGCCGGTTTCCGGTTGCGCAAACGCGGTCTCATTGACTCCATCGTCCGACTCGGTTTCTTCCTCGGCTTGAGTGCGATCGTGTGTGGTTGTTGCGGGTGCGGTGTGGGTCGCCGTGGTTTCCTCTTTGCCCAACCGTTCGACGATGGCCTCGAGCAGTTCAGGCAAATTGCGGCCGTGTGCCGCCGAGATCCCGAAGACGTGCTCGGCCCCGAGCGGATACACATCTGTGAGCGCCGCCTCATGCTTGGCACCGTCGATTTTGTTGAGCACCAAAAGGATCGGTTTTCCCAGGCGACGCAGCTTTGCCAAAATCTCGCGATCGGGCGGCAAAAGGCCCTCATGACCGTCAAGAACGAGGAGCACAACCTCGGCTTCTTGCAGCGCGAGTTCAGCCTGTTTTCGCATGCCTTGCGTGAGGCTGTCTTTGGCACCGAAATCGAGACCGCCGGTATCGACGACGCGAAATCGAACACCATCGTATTCGCACATTCCGTAGCGTCGGTCACGGGTCACGCCGGGCTGGTCTTCGACAATGGCGTAATGGCTTTGCGTGAGCCGATTGAACAGCGTGGATTTTCCGACGTTGGGCCGTCCGCACAGCGCGACAACTTTTTGTGAACGGTCGAGTTCCACCAACGGAGCAGGCTTGTTTTTCATCGCGGTGACTCCGGTTGGGACTCGGTTTTTGCCACGCGCTTTCCGTCGGTTTTTGGTTTGCGTTTTGCGTTCGTTTTTGGTTTGCGCTTTTCGTCGGGCTTCGTCAGAAGTCGATCCTGTTCGTAGCCCATGTTTCGCAGGCCGGCGGGCGTTTGCGACCAGCTTTCATCGACCCGGACGAACAAAAATAGATGCGCTGGACAACCGAGCAATTCGGAAGCTTTTTGCCGCGCTCGTATGCCGATGTCGCGAATCATTTGACCATGTTCACCGACGAGAATTTTCTTTTGTCCGGGTTTTTCAACGTGGATCGTTGCGTCGATGGAAATCGACAGACGCTGGCCTTTTTGCGGACCGCGCTGAGCGATTTTTTCTTCCCATTTATCGACCGTGACAGCGACGGAATAGGGAATCTCTTTCTCGGTCGCCAAAAACACCTGTTCACGCACAAATTCGGCCAGCAAAAAACGCTCAGGTCTATCGGTCAGCAGGTCTTTTTCAAACAGACGGTCGCTTGGGGGCAAAAACGCGACCATTTCTTGTACGAGCCGGTTCACTCCGTCGCCCGTCTGTGCCGAAATCGGGACAATCGGCACGCCGGGCAGTTTTTTGGACAGTGCTTCGATCAGAGGCAGAAGTTGTCGTTTGTCGCCGAGCAGGTCGGTTTTGTTGATGGCGACCAGGAGTTTTTTCGACAGGCCCGCAAGCTGTTGCGCGATTTGCTCGTCGGCAGAAGCGAGCGCGGGTGGAAGTTTCTCAGTCGGTTTTTTCGATGTAGTCGTATGTGGGGGCTTGACCGGCGCACTTTTTTGTGGGTGCACCAAAAACACCACCAATTCAACGCCGTCAATCGCCTGCTGAGCCTCTTCCATCATGAAGCGGTTGAGCGCGGTGCGACCTTTGAGAGAAGTCAGGTGCAAACCGGGTGTATCGACGAGCGCAACCTGTGCCGTTGGCAAATGGAGCACACCCAAAATGCGATCGCGCGTGGTTTGGGGTTTGGGGCTCACAATCGACAGGTGTTGACCCAAAATTTGGTTGAGAAGCGTGGATTTTCCGACGTTGGGTCGTCCACAAAGCGCAACAAAACCTGCGCGAAACGGCGTTGAATCCTTCGCCACGGAAGGGTCTTGGGCGGCTGGGCTTGTAGAAGTGTGTGGCGTGAGCGGGGGCGAGAGCGGCATGGGTCGGCCTCATATCACAACGAGACAAGCCCACGCGGATTTTCGTCAGATCCTGTCTTGAGTGACATGCACAGCGGAAGGAAAACGAAGGCAGAAAGGCCTGACAGAAGTGTGGGTTACGAGCCAGTTCGGAAAAGCGCGGGGTCGAGTTTCTCGTCGAGCGACGCTTCTTCCACGTCAATAGAAACCCGATAATTGAGCGCGGTGTTGTCGATCTCGACGTGCGCGGGCACCGATCGGCCTTGCACTTCTTTGAAGTGCTGGCAGCGAATCGTGCGTTCGTTTTCGACCACGCGCAGCTCGCCCACTTTCAGATCGACGTACTTTTTGTGCGACGGATGAACGGGTTCCAGGTCGTACATCGCAGACAAATCGGCACCGATCGAAAGCAGCACTTTTTGCTGCAAACTGCTGTCCGATCCCGCCAGGCTCGTCACGACTTTCACGTCGCCGCCTACCTTGATGAGATCAAACAGCGTGATGCCTCCGGGGCCAATCGCTTTCAAACGGAAGCGATCGGGACGTTCGACGGCCAGCATGCCTCGCACGGTGATTTGTTCGCGGCCATCTCCTTTGGCTGCGTCGATCGAAACCCGATGCACGGCTCGCATCGTTCCCCATCGGATGTCCAACACTGGCTGCACCGACGGGCCTTTGATGATGATGGGCTTGTTCGACTTGTCGCACCCCCCCGCACCTTGCAATACAACTCCCGAGCCCGCCAGGAGCAAGCCCAAACATAGCCAGCGCAGCGTGCCACGCGGCCTCACAGCCACCACTTGCGCAAGGTCTGCGCGCGAAACCGTTTTGTCCATGCTCACAGGGCCTCCGTCATTCCTTGGGGCACAGCGCCCGCCTCTTGGTCCACCCGCCACAGCGGCGAGCCAATCACCAACCGGAGCACCCGCAACGTGTCTTCCCAATTGCGGAAATGGCTGCGGTGCCCGTCTTTGTAAATCGTTGCAATCGGAATTTCGACGAGCGGCACGTTCAGTTTGGCCGCCCACAACAGAATTTCCGTTTCCGTATCAAACCGCCGCGTCGTCAACGGCAGAGAAAAAAGTCGGTGCGGATAAATCCGAAAACCCGACTGCGTGTCGCGGTGACGGCGTCCAGCGAAGAGTGAAATCCAAAACGTCGAAATGCGATTTCCCACGCGGCTGCGTCGGGGCATGACGGTTGGATCGAAATCTCGCACGCCGATGATCAGACTTTCTGGATGTTCATCGTGTGCTTTTAGCAACCGCACCAGCTCTGCGCTGTCGTGCTGGCCGTCTGCATCCATCGTCACAAGCGCCGAAAGCCCGCGTTTTTGCGCAAAAGCGAAACCCGTTTGGATTGCGGCACCCTTCCCTCGATTTTCCGAGTGACGCAACACTTCGGCCCCTGCTTTTGCCGCACATTCAGCGGTTTTGTCCGCGCTGCCGTCGTCCACGACCAGCACCGCCAGGCCTTGCGCTTTCACGTTCGAGACCACTTCCCCAACGGTCTTTTCCGCATGGAACGCGGGGATGAGGACCCAAGGTGTCGTTTGTCGAGTCGAATCGGTCATCGCAAGAGGCCCCAGCATATCACGGCCTCTCTACGGAAAAAAGCTGTGCTCCCCGGCACAAGTCGGCCCGGTTGTCGGTTTGAAGAGTCTTGCATTTTCGAGACGAAACTTTGTTTTTAGCAAAATCGCAAGGTTCTATTCGGTTTGACAAAGTGCGGGAACTTTGCGGAAACAACGCCCACTAAACAGCAGTGATGTTCGACGGCCAGGCCCGAAATGTTGGGGTTTGGTGATGTGCAAGCAACTCAGTGTCTGTCTCAGGTTCGCATTGACCCTTTTCAACGGAGTTTTTCCCATGAAACGGCAACATCCATCTTGCAAAGTGCTCACCTTGGCGGTTTTTTCATTCGGGATGCTTCTTTCGGGTTGCAGCAATCGCTATGCACGGCCCGACTCGGTGACGTCTCAGACGGCGCATAAAGTCGAGACGATCGAAATGGATGAGCTGCACATCACGGTTGGCAAAAATGCGTCGGGCGGCCTCGGGATCGAAGACGGGTTTGACGTATATGACGCTCCGACGCTGTTTCAAGAAGCCAGTGCTCTGTTCGACGCCGAGAAATACGCCGAGGCTGCCGAGAAATACGAAAAACTGGCGATCGAATTTGAAGACAGCGCGTGGGTGCCTCCGTCGCTGTTTAACGCCGCGCTCAGTCTGGAAGTACTCGGCAAATTTTCCGATGCAGCGGTTCGGTACAAGCGTGTGTTTTCAGCTTTTCCGTCGAGCAAACAGGCAAAGGAAGCGGGCGTTCGGCAGGCTGCATGTCTGGCTGAACTCGCGCAGTGGGTGCAATCCGCAGAAGTCCTTGCGCAATTGGAACAGCGCGACGATTTGAATGTGGCGGAACGGCTCGAGACGATCGCGCGGCACGGTTTGGCCCTGTTCGAGATGAAAGATTTGGGCGGTGCCGACGCCAAGTTCCAAAAAGCACTCGCACTTTACGAGGCGCGCAAAGCCGAAGAAGCGCCGCCGAACACCTTTTTCGTCGCGATGTCGCAGTTTTATGTGGCGCACGTGGCGCACTTGCGTTTTCGCGACTTGCCGTTGCGCTTGCCGCAAAAACAGCTTGCGCTCGACGTGGACACCAAAGCCAAAGCGTTTCTTTTGGCGAACAACAAATACGTCGAAGCGATCAAACTCAAAAATCCGACGTGGGCGACGGCAGCCGGGTATCACGTCGGTACGCTGTATCGAGACCTGTACGACTCGATGCTCGGCGCGCCCGTTCCCAAGGAGCTAGAAAAAAATGGCTCGAAAGTGCTGTACGACTTGCTACTGAGAGGACAGCTTCGCGGACTTTTGACTTCTGCGAAAAACGTCCTCGAGAGCAACGTGAAAATGGCCGATCGGCTTGGCGTCAAAAACGGTTGGACCGAACGATCGAACGAACAGTTGGCAGAGCTCGACCGGTTGATCGGAGGTTTGGACGATCCGCCCGCCAATTCGGAAACGTCGCCGACATCGCCTACCCGACCGAATCGGCCAGCGCCAGAACAGGCAAAACAGCGCGCTACGTTGTGATGGGCCGCTTGCGGAAAAGCAAAAGACAAAGCAATCCCGCTAGCAAACCTCCTACATGTGCGGCGGTATCCCCGGTCAGGGACATCCCACCTACAAGCAGCAGTCCAATCGTGACAAACGCGACGGCTCGAATCCAAGCTCTCGTCTGAAAAAAAAACACAAAAACGAGCCACGAAAGCAGCACGCCCGAACCGCCGCAACACACGGTAGGGACGTGTCGGTACGCAACAAGGGCTGCGATGCTCGCACCGAGCACTCCGCACACAAGAAGCAGAAGCGGATTGCGTCCCGGCGGCCAAACGCACGCGACAAACAGGAGCACGACCAAGTTGCTTGCCAAGTGAATTGCATCCACGTGTGGGAGCCACATGGTCAACCCGTGCAAAGCATCGCCCGGCCCTCGCACTGGCAAGGAAAGTGCGCCCAGTGCAACGAGCGTTTTTGCCGACAACGCAGCGGTGGGGTTGTTCGCCCGATCCAGCAGGCATCCCACAGCGAACCACATCGTCCACGCAAAGCCGACCAGGCCGAACACACCTTGCGCAAACGTTCGGGGCATGAGCCAAGCTCCTATTTGCGGTGGATGCGCAGGATGACTTCTTCGACGCGCCGCTCGTTCGCCGAGGCAATCTCGAGATGGACCGAACCGATTTTCACAATTTCGCCCGGTCGCGGAATCCGCTTCACCTTGTCGAGCAACAAACCACCAAGGGATTCGTATTCGTCTGATTCAGGCAGTGAAATGGAAAGCTCGCGGTTGAGCTGTTCGACGGCGATGCGGGCCAGGACGCGAAACGACCCGTCTCGTTGGCGTCGGACGGCTGGAGGCTCTTCGTCGTATTCGTCCTCGATATCGCCCACGACTTGTTCGAGCAAATCTTCGACTGTCACCAGGCCGACAGCACCACCGTATTCATCGACGATGATCGCCAAGTTTTGATGCGTCCGCTCGAGCCGGACCAAAAGATCCAGCGCCGGACATGCCTCGGGTGCATACAGCGGCTCTCGCATCAAATCCTTGGCACTTCCGCCCCCGCTTCCGTGTTTCAGCACATCGAAAGCGTGTACGACCCCGACGATTTGATCGATGCGCTCTCGGTAAATGGGGATGCGGCTGTACTTTTTGTCACCAATTTCGCGCGCCAAATCCGCAACGGAATCCGTCTCGGCCTTCGCGACAACATCCGACAGGGGCTTCATCACGTCGTCTGCTCGCAGCGACGGAAAATCGAAAATCCGCGCGATCATCGACCGCTCCCCTTCCGTCACGTCAGACAGGGATGCCGCACTTTTTCCGGCGCGATCGTCCGGTTCGCCCAAAAGGCTTTCGATGTCCTGCCGCGTGACGAGTTTGTGGTGAACATCGATGCCCAACCGCTTCGTCGCCAGCTTGGAAATCCATTCGAGCAGCAGCACGCCGGGTGCCAGCAGGCGCAAAAAGAAAGACAACACGAGCGCTTGGATGGGCGCGATCTTGTTCGCGTGTTGACGCACGATCGCTTTTGGGACGATCTCGCCCAGAAGAACCACCGTCGGTGTCAGGCCCGCGAGCAGGAACAATTCGACATGTCGCGGATGGTGTTCATAAAGCCACAGCGTCCACAGCACCGTCTGAACGACCAACGAAAGTTGTGTCCCAAGAAGTGTCGCGGACAAAAGTCGGTGCGGCGCAATCAACAACTCCTCGACGAGTTTTGCGCCTCGGCTCCCTGCGGAGATCAGGTTCCGAATGTGGGTTCTGTCCGCGCTGACAATGGCGATTTCCGCGCTCGAAAAAAACGCCTCCAGAAACAGACACAACGCACTCAGCAAAAGCAGCGCCGTCATCCGGTTTCCCCTTTTCCGACGGGCGGAACTTCTCCGCTCGTTGCGGGTTGCAGCGTCGGGGTTTTTGCCAAATCGGCAAAAAGCGGGCGCAACAGGTCTTCCATCGTAATCAGGCCCGTCAGCCGACCGTATTCATCGACGAGCAGCGCCATGTGTGTTTTGCGCTTTTGAAACTCCCGCAACAGACGTTCACATTTGGCGCGTTTGGGCACAAACAGCGGCGGGTGCAATAGGTCCGACAGCGGACGCCCTTCGAGATCGCCGAAACGATACCCAACCAAATCCTTCGCGAGCAAAACACCGATGACGTTGTCTCGTCGGCCACGGTAAATCGGAATGCGCGAAAAACGCTGTTTCGATACGGCCTCGACCATTCGCGAAAGGGGCATCGTCGAGGGCAGCGCAAACATGTTTTTTTCCGGCGTCATCAGGTTTCCCACCGTCAGATCGCCAAAATCGAGCACGTTGTGGATGAGTTTGCGTTCGGCCCCGCGAATCACGCCCTCCTGTTGTCCCAAATCCACGAGCGTCCGAATTTCGCGTTCCGACAGCACAGGCGCGGCCTCGGTGTGGCGGCCTTTTCGTCCCAAAAACAACAGCAAAAGCCCATCTGCGATCGTGCTGATCGCCACGCGCGGCACCCACAGCATCCACGTCAGCGCCTTGAGCGGACCTGACACCACACGCGCCCACCGCTCGGCCAGTTTGATCCCGACCGTCTTGGGAATCAGCTCTCCAAACGTCACCAGCAGAGGCACCGTCAACGCCGTCGCCACCAGAGCCACCCAAATTTCCGAAACTTTGGCAGGTGCCGCCAGTTTTCGCGCCGACAACATCGCAAACACGTGCGAAACCGATTGCGTCATCACCTCGGACAGCAAGATGTTCGTAAGTTCGTTGCCGAGGATAAGCGTGGTGATGAGCCGTCGCGGATCGGACAAAAGCCACAGCACCCGCGCACTGGCCGCGTCGTCCGCTGCGTTTTGTCGCAAAACCTGCTGCCTCGCTCGAGACAGCGACAACAGCGCGGTTTCCGTGCCTGAAAAAAAGCCCGCTGACAAAAACAACGGCACAAGCCACAGCAGATGCGAAAAAAGCTTGCCCAGTTCTTGCCACACGTTGCTCGACACGACCGCCTCACCACTCATCAGTTCACACGCTCCTAATCACGCGGCGACAGGAAACCGGCTTCTCGCAGGTGTTGTTGGCCTTCCTGGCTTTCCAACAGGTCCACGAAGGCTTGAGCACGGGTTTCATCTTGGCCAGCGACGATGCCGAGCGATTGGAGAATCGGCGGGTGCAACGTGCGCGGAATCTCGAGAAAGTGACCAGAGCCTCCGGCCAAGCTCCGCGCGATGATCGAGACGTGGGTGTTTCCACTTTCGGTGAAAAGCTGCGCCTGCCGGACGTTTTCTGCAAATACCAAACGCGGTTTGACGCGCTCGTAGATTCCCAGCGAGCGAAGCGCCGCGACTGCCGCCGCACCATACGGAGCGTGCTCGGGATTGGCCAAAGCGATGCGAAGTCTGGCATCCGAAGCCAAGTCCTCCAGGCTCGGAATCGGATGTGCGAGCTGCGCCCACAGGGCAAGCTGGCCCTGCGCATACATCCGAATCGACGATGGAACGAGCCGCTTTTTTTTCCGCAGTGCGTCGATGTGGGTCTGGCTGGCGGAAACAAACAGGTCAAACGGCGCACCGTGTTCGATTTGGCTCGCCAAAACGCCCGACGCTGCAAACGAAAAAACGACGGCGTGCTGGTTTTTTTGTCGATACGGTTCGGCGAGCAGGGCGAACACGGGTTCCAAGTCGGATGCCGCAGCCACGCGAAGCGGACGCGACGGGGCGTTGTCTTTGCGTGAACACGCGGCCCCGACGGACAAAAGCGTCGCAAGCGCGCAGCGACGATTCATTCCAAGGTTTTTGCTGAAAACGCGCACCATCTCCAAGGCCATTTCGGTGCCGGACGATTGCAGCGTGCGCGGGGAAAGTAAAGGCCATGCGAAAATTTGCCCGGCTTTGTGGCGCGTGCCTCACTTGGGTCATGACCGATTCCGTGAATGCAGCCACCGAGACGAGAGTGTCTTCGCTGCCACCCAAAGCCGTGCCAGTTCCCGCAAGAGAAACGGAAACCGAAGTCGGCCTGGAGGGTCGCCAAGTGTTCTTTTTGTTTTTGGGCAGCGCGTTGTTTGCTTGCGTGGTGTTCGCCGTCGGCTTGTTCGTCGGGCGACGTTTGGAGCGAAACAGCGCGGCTCGGGCGAATGTGCAAACCGTTTCTGACCCACTGACGGTGCTCGACGAGATCGCAAAGTCGGAAGAATCGCTCACGTTCCATCGAGTCCTGGCACCCGCAAACAACGCGGCGTCCAGGCCCAATCGGCCCGCAAACCCCGCACTTTCCCCCACACCAGTCCACCCCTAGTACGACTTGCTCACTTCCGAAAGCATCGAGGCCGGGCGTGACCTGCTTGGAAACTTCGGAAGTGAGCAAGTCGTACTAGCGACATTCACTCACGGCCAGGCAGGGTTCTTTTGCGCGAAAGACGGCGATTCCTGCGGGCCTTTGTCGAGCACGCGATTTGGTCGCGAGCGCCGGGCCAAAATCTGCGCGAAACCGTCTTCGGGCCCCGTCGGAACCACCACAAAACCCAGCCGACTCAGGTCGCGGTGCGCTTTGGCTTCGATTCGGTCTTGTTCCCACGAAAAAATCGTGCTCGCGCGGCGTCCGTCGGGATCATCGACCAGCGATTTTGGCAAATACGCTCGCGATTCGGGCCGCACACACAACAAGCCAAGCCCGCGTCTGCGACACAGCGCAATCGACTGCCGCAAAAGAGGCAGATCCAGCGATAGCCCAAGCAAATCCGAAATCAACACCACCTGCGCGCCCGGCATGCTCGCCGCAAGCTCCAAAGCGTTGGCGAGCCCCTTGGCTCGTTCTGTGGCCGATCGTTGCGCGTAGGGCAGCTCAATGCCCCGTTCTCTGCAAAAAAGCCGCAGCACACGGTCGTCAGCCAGTGGTTTTTGATTCTGCGCATCCTGTTTCAAAAGCCTGTGTACCGAATGCAACACCTGTGTCCGAGAAATCCGCTCTCCCGTCGGTGCAACCACGACTTGTGCCCAGGCTGCGGCGTCGTCGGCAGGTGGGAGGCTCGATAGCCGCGTTTCGATCGCCTCTTGCTGTCGCAAATACCGAGCCACGGCTGCATAAAGCTCGCTTTCGGTCATCGCGACGAAAGCAGGTTCCACGACGTGCATGGTTTCGAGCAGTTTTTCCGAAAGCCTCCGTCGCAGGACTGGGCCGTCGCCTGGCTTTACGTGCTGGAACACCTCGCCGTCAAACGAGACAAAACCGATGCGGTCGCTGCCTTCCAGAATCGACCGCGCGTAGTTTTGGCACAGCGCCAGCGCGTGATCGAGCTTCCATTGACCCGGCCAGCCTTCGCGCATCGTCACGCCCATGTCCAACAGCAAGTAGTGGACGCGCAGCGTTTCCCGTTCCAGTTCTTTGACGAGCGGGCGACCATTTGGCGACCGCGCCGTCGCTTTCCACGCGATGAGCTTGTACGGATCGCCATGGACATATTCGCGAAGCTCCCGCAAATCGCCGCCTAGACCGCGCTGCCGCAGCGTGTGCGTGCCGACCCGCTGTTCCGACAAACCCGTCGCTGTGCGAGAGACTTCAAATGCAACTTGAGGCAATTTCTGTGGGAGGACTTTCAGACGCAGAATCGAAGGAAAATAGGCTTCGAGCGAATACAACCCCAGACGGTCGCACAAACGCACCGTTGCGCCGTGAAGAAACCACTCTCCGGCTTGCGCTGCAAAGATCGAAAGCTGCGCCGTCGCCTCGCTGTGCGCGGGCAGGTCCATCGTCGGAAATTCGTGCAGCGGAAACAGTGAACGAGAACAAAACAACTTGATCTCGCTTACACGCAGCGAGAGATGCGACAAGTTGCGCAGGGCCAACGAAACCTCGATTGGACGGCCAGCGAGAAGACCTTCGCTCGTCGCTGCGCGGGGCAACCACCACAGAATTTCAACGTGCCTTCGCCACAACAAAGACACGCGCAACGCAAAGCCCACGTAACTTGCGCACAGCAAAGCCAGCGACGCAAAACCCACCGCCGAAACCGTCCATTTTTCCACTGCAACGCCAAGTGCCAAGAGGAGCACACCGACGGAAAAAAGTGCACCGCCGTTTTGATGCAGGGTGGGATATCGGCCTCGTGACATCGACGTTACCGACTGCGCTCCGTCGTTTTCAGCCTACGCAATTCGAGTGGTCGCACCGGCACTTGCGAAAGTGCTTCCTGCACCACGCTGACTGGACTTATTGCATCCATTTCAGCCTCGGGAATCAGCGCCAATCGGTGAGAAATCACAGGTGGAGCCAGCGCCTTCACGTCGTCGGGCAGCACATAGTCGCGACCAAGCATCAGTGCTCGAGCCCGCGCTGAATGCAGAAGCGCCAACGATGCGCGCGGGGAACCGCCGATCGCGACCCGTCGGTGTCGCCTGGTGAACTGGATCAATTCCAACACAAAATCGAGCACTTCGTCGTCGATGTGGATCTGCGCCGCCATGGTTTGCAGCTCGATGATCGCTTGGGGCGACAAAACCGTTCGCGCAACCGGTCTCGGTTTGGAATATGTGCGCAACATCAGTTTTTCGGCGGAAGGCTCGGGATAGCCTACGTGCAATTTCATCAAAAAGCGGTCTAGCTGCGCCTCGGGCAACGGATATGTGCCCTCGTGTTCCAGCGGATTTTGCGTGGCGAGCACCATGAACGGTTGCTGCATCGTTCTTGTTTGGCCCTCGAGAGTCACTTGGCCTTCCGCCATCGCTTCGAGGAGCGCCGACTGGGTTTTGGGCGGCGCACGATTGATTTCGTCTCCGAGAATGATTTGGGAAAAAATCGGTCCCTCTCGAAGCTCAAACGACCCCTTTTTGGGGTCCAGGATGTACGACCCGGTGATGTCCGACGGCAAAAGGTCCGGTGTGAATTGGATGCGTTTGAAATCGCAGCCCAACACCTGCGAAAAACCCTTCGCCAAAGTCGTTTTGGCGACGCCGGGCACGCCCTCCAGCAGCATATGGCTGCGGCTTAGCAAACCGATCAGAAGCCCCTGCGTCAGCCCCGGATTGCCGATAAATACTTTGCCTACTTCTTCGACGACAGCTTGGCAGAGCGCGGCAGCCTGCGACAGGCTTTGCGGGTCAATGTTGTGTCCTTCCGTCGTCAGCGGTGCGGGTACTTCCGTCGTCACAGGCGTGTGTCCTTCCATGGTCGCAGGGCAGTTCTTACTTCTGTGTCCTGCTGTCCATTTCTTGAAAAAGTTCCGTCGCCAAAGCGTAGCAATCCAAGAGTTTTCGTTTCGAGATGCGTGTTCTCAAAAGTTGCAACGGATTGCTGGCCGGTCCGTCGTCTCGCAACATGCGTAGGTTTTTCCACAGTTTCTCACCAAGCCGACCCGCGCGGTCACTCACCCGCTCTCGGAGCGTCGTTGCCACCCACTTTGGTTCCACTGGGTTCCCGTCGGAAAATCCATCCATCGACACAAGTTGCGAAAGACGAAACAGAAATTCCTCTCGAATCAGCGTCGCTGGGTAGACGAAGCCCCAAGTCACTTGTCCGGCTCCGCCTGCATAGCGTTGGATGGACGCAAACAAACCCGTATCGGGCGGTTTTGGCGGCTGCGCGAACCCAGCGTCCTGCGTTTGACCAGGCAGCGGCAAATACCGCAACAGCAACAGAAGTGACGCGGTGCAAAACAGAAGTCCGAGCAGCGAAACTGCACTCGGTCCGTCTTCGCCAATCCGTCCTTTCAGTGTCCGCAAAATGTGGTGATTCGCACCCCCAAGAGCCCGATTCCACTTGTCTGGCAGATCGTGGCCCGAATCGCTCGTCGGGGCACCGGGCAGCGACGCAGGAGGCACACCCATTTGCGAAAATGAACTGTGCAGCAGAAGCAACCGGTCTTGTTGCAGACGGCACAGGTTGACCAAAAGATGCGCGGCAAATTCTCGGTTGCCGGGCAGTTCGAGCATGTTGTTGATGAACACGCTTCCGTCGGCAACGGCGACGAATCGACCATGCCCAACGACACCTTCGATCACCAGCGCCGCGCCCGGTGCAAACGAGTACGTCGCTGGCAAAGAACTTTCGAAAAACGCCGAATGATTTCCGAGCAATTCGCGCGTCGCCTGTCCGAGGGGTGTCATGCGGGTCGGCAGCGCGACGGGCACGTTTTGATCAGGTCGATAAAACCGAGTTCCTTTTGGGAGCGGGCCCTCTTGACGGTGTATCCCGAGAGCAGCCAGCACCTTTTCACTCTTGCCAAAATCGTCCGCCAAAATGGCGCGGCCTCCCGCCGACAAAAACGCGACGAACGCCTCGGGTTGGAGTTCCGTCTCGGGATGGACGACAAACAACACGTCCTGTCCGTCGAGGCTGGCCCAATCAAGCGTTTTTCGCACATGAATCGGGCAACCCAGGTCTTCAGCAAGACGCTTCCATTCCGAAAGGCCGTTCCAGCCTTTGTATCCGACGTGAAAGTCCTTTTTTAGAGAACTTGCATCGACGGACAGCAGCGTTGCGAGCAGAGCCAAGACCGGCGCGAAGCTCATGTGTCGCGTTCCAAAAACGACAAGCGCGCAAGTTCGCTGCTGACCCACAGCGTCGCGATGCCGACCACGGTGAGCATTCCTGCCGCGACGTAATCTCGTCGGGCTAGATGACTCACGCACAGCCAAAAAAACACCAGGCTGCTTACGATCAGCAGCGCACACAGAATTTGAAAAAACGGCCACTTCCGCATCGGGTTTCCACTCACGGCAAAAGAAAAAGGAGTGCCAAAAGACCGCCGAGTGCCATGGCTGTCGCGACATAAAGTTGCGGTCGCAAGCGTGCGCGCATCGCATCTTGGCGAAGTTCGGTTACAGACCGACGAAGCTCAAGGTCGTGACCGATGTGTCGCTTAATCGGTCGCATCACGGTGAAGTAAAACAACGACGACCAAAGCATTGCAGCTGCCGAAAGAAGCGTGGCTTGCCAGCCCGACGCCCTGGCTGGGCTTCCCAGCAGGCGGACAAAGTGGTGGACATGTTGTGGATGCAAACAAATTGCATAGAGGAACAAGCAGGGGAGGGCGACAGACAGACCCAGAAGGAGTTGGTGTGTCAGTGTTCTACGCCGCCATTTTTCTGACGGTGGTAGCGCGGTCTTCGGTTGTATCTTCCATGAACACAGCGCAAGCCGCTGGCTCGCTTTCACATGCGCCTCTTTTGCAAGTTGGTTGCATGTAGAAACAAGGTAGCCCACGTACACCGTCAGCTTGATGGGCATTACCAGAACAGGGTTGACCGGTTCGCCACCCGTGACGCCGAGCAATTCGGGAATCGCCAGGAGAAGGGGAAAAAACACGAGCAGCAGGACCTGCGCCAGCACACCGTGTCGAAACCGCAGCGCCAAAAAAAGGAGCAGAGCCGGCATCGGCAAGAGCAACCCCATCCATCGGGGAGTCGGATTTCTAGAAAGGAAGAGAGGGACGACTTGCCAAAGAAGCCAGGAATTTAGACCAAGCACCGTCGGGGCAAGCGGCATCAGCGGATGATATCACAGGTCAGAGCTTCCGACGGTCAGCCGACCGAAAGCGGTCAATGAGGTTTCCGATTGTTTGGCTGACTATTTCGCCTTCTTCTTGTCGGCTTTGTCTTTTTTGTCGGCTTTGTCTTTTTTGTCGGCTTTGCCTTTTTTATCGGCTTTGCCTTTTTTGTCGGCTTTGCCGTCGCTTTGGTCGGGCGAGTCGGGCACTTTCACTTCCGCCGCGCTCTTGGTTTGCACGCCTTGCGGTTGCACGGGATCGGTGATGACAAATTCGACTCGGCGGTTTCTTTCGCGGCCTTTTTTGTCCTTGTTGTCCGCGATCGGCTTGTCGGGACCGTAGCCTTTCGCGGTCAATCTGTCGGCAGCGATGCCGTGCTCAATCAGGTATTTCATGACGCTGTTGGCGCGCCGACCTGACAGATCGCGATTGTAATCCGCCTTGCCTCGATCGTCGGTATGGCCGCCGATTTCGACCTTCTTGATGAACGCAGAAGCCTTGAGTGCCTCCGTCACGTTGTTGAGCACCGGGAAGCTCTTTTTCAGGATCGCGTCCTTGTTCGTCGCAAAGAACACCGGCTCCATGATGGCGATCTGGCCGTTTTCGATGCGAACCAGGCCCGGACAACCATTCTTCTTCGGATCAGAGTTCGGTGCGCCCGGTTGATCTGGGCAAGCGTCTTCTGGATCGACCACGGTGTCTTTGTCGCGATCGGGAAGCGGGCAACCCGCTTTGGCCGGATCGGGTTTTGGTCCTGCCGGAACGTCGGGGCATTGATCTTTCGGATCAGGCACGCCGTCGTTGTCTTTGTCGCCTGCCGGGCAACCCATCCGATCTGGATCGGGCGTGTCACCTTTCGGAACGTCGGGGCATTGATCGACCGGATCGAGCACGCCATCCTTGTCTCGGTCGCCTGCCGGACAACCCAACCGAGTCGGATCGGGCGTCTCACCTTTGTGTACGTCTGGGCACAAATCGTCGTTGTCGAGCACGCCATCCTTGTCGCGATCGCCCAGCGGACAGCCCAGTTTCTTCGGATCGGGATGTTTGCCTTTGTGTACCGACGGACAAATATCGATCTTGTCCACGATGAAGTCGCCATCGCGATCGGGGCAACCGTGCGTGGTCGGGTCTTCCGTCGAAATACCAGCGTTGTCGGGACAGGCGTCCTCTTTGTCCAGAATGCCGTCCTTGTCGCGATCATCCTGTCCGTCTTTCCAAGGCGCATAGGCCAAGCGCAACAGTGCTCGACCATCGGGTGTACCCGGTTCGCGTAACAGTCCGACGCCGCCGCCCACGCTCAATTGCAACACCTTGGCGATGTTGTAGTGCAGACCCAGCAACACCTCGAGGCTCGTGTAATCGGATGCGAACGGTTTGGCACCGTTTGGACCCATCACAACCGTGGACAAAATCGCCTCAGGTCCGATCGCCAACCTCAGCCGCGTATCCGCGTAGGCGAGTGCAGCGCCGAGTTGAAGTTCTGAACCGACGGTGCTGCCCGAATCGCTGAGCGACGCATCGCCGATTTTCGCTGCGTCTCGGTACATAAAACCGGCACCGAACGACCACATGATGTGGTGCGTCAAACCGCCCAACGCGATTTTCGGCATGATGCGAATGCCCGCGTCGCTCGATCCCACGGACACGGCGCTGCTGTCACTGGCAAAGGAACGAAGCGGTATCCACGCATTGATTCCGATGCTCATTGAAATGGCGCTGCGATACGGCTGGCCGAACAATCGAACCCACACACCCACCCGCGGATCGGAAATCACAACACCCGATGCGGGGGTCACGCCTGCTGTCGGTGTTCCGCGCTCCAAAAGGACAATCGGCATCGTCGCTGTGATGAGCACTCGGTCCAGAAAAGAACCGGCCAGATCGACATGTCCGATGAGCTGGTGTTCAAGTACCGACGTGGTTTGGGTGAAAGTACCCGTCGCGTCCGTCCGGCCAAAAACCAACGGATTGTGTGCATAGTTGAGCGTGATTCCGCCCGCAAAATATCGTGTTGATGAATACCAAGGGTGGTCTACCCAAAACGACCATTCCCCCGCCGCTGTGGGCTCATAACGGTTCACTTGGAAACCGTTCTTCGCATCTTGAGCACGCGCGCTCGGAGAATCGGACAATAGTGCCAACGAGACGGCACCAAACAAAGCCAGGCCCTTGGTAAAAGAAGCAATGTCAGGCACAGGAACCTCCAAAGTATCGAAAGCCATGTTGCCACATAGAGGGAGTCTCGCGGTGCATTTTCTCTTCGGGGGTATTGCTACTTCACGATGCGTATTTTACCGCCCGCTGATCGAGCCACGACGCTGCGGTCGTACATGCTTTCGCCCTGAAGCGGAGGCACCGCGAACGAACCCACGTTGGTCGCGCGAATCGTGTACACAAACTCCATGATTTCGTTTCCTACACTGCCATACAGCACCACGCGGTCTTCGCGCACATCACCGTAGTCCGGCGTCCAAGTGGACCCTTCTTTCGCGATCGGAAGCTGCGCGGGTTTCGCCGAGGTCTTGCGGGCACTTCTCCCTTTTCCGCTTTCATCGCGAGAGTCGCTGTCGCGGTGTCGCTCGCTGTCGTCGCCTTCGCCTTCGGCTTCGGAATCATGGCTTTCTTCGTCGGCATCGTGATGGCCGTCTTCGTCGCTGTCGCCCTTCTCATCGTCTGAATCATCGTCTGCTTGCGTCGGAGGATTGACCACGACCTCAAAACCGCCCGGCAGAAGATCGACGAGAGCCAGATTCCAAAGTTGGCTCCCTTTCCCCAGACTTCGCAGCTTGATGTGAACTTCGGCTTCGTCTCCAAGTTTCACTTCTTTGATCGGTTTTCCGTCGCTACCAACGATTTCTCGCAACACTTCCAGTTTTTGTTTCACCACATCCGTCGAGACTTTCAGGTCGTATCCCGACTGCATGATTTGGTAGTACGTTCGCATCGGGCTTCCCGACGACAAAAGCAGTTTTTTCGCATCGCCCGAGAAAGCGACTTGCGGCAAAAGACCTTCCGGCAGGGAAAGCGGCTTTTGCTGTCCCGACGAACTCACTTCGATGATCGTCAGTTGGGTTGCGTCCGTCGTTTGTTGCGCGAGGCTGGCGTACGCATCCAGGGCCATCATCAAATACGCCGACGAGAGCGTGTTGTAGCGCCCTTTTGCAATCGGCTCGACGACGGAAAGAAGTGCATCCGCAGGCAATGACTTGGCCTTGTCCGGGAAGTGGCGCGACAGCAGATACAGCGTCTGAGCATCCCGAATGAGCGGGTCGTAATAGTTCTCGTAATCTGCGGCGCTGTCCTTGACTTGCCCAAGCTGAACGCCCGCAACCATCCGGTTCGCGTCACGGTTCTGTTTCAACAGTTGCAGCGTCGAGGCCAGGTACACGCCCGCCAAATCCTCGGTCCAATTTTTGTACTGATTTTCCAGCCGTTTCCTCACGCTCATCGCTGCCTGCGTCGTCACGACGCCCGAGCGCGTCAGCACATACACTGCATAGGCGCGCACCCGTTCCTGTGCCAGCGAATCCGTTTCCTGCGACACAAGCTGCGTCAGATTGTCAAGACTGCGTTTCAGCAAGTCCGGCGGCACTGACAAGCCGCGCTCTTTTGCATCCAGCAGAAAGTGCGTCGCATACACCGATGCAAAGTCGCTCACCTGATTTGGATTCGCCCACAGCCCAAAACCGCCATCTTCGTTCTGTCGCGCCCGCAGCGTTTGCAACACCGATTGGAAACTGTGTTCCGCAGCCTCCGGTTTTACGCCAAATTCCGGTCGCGTTCGCCCAATCATCGCCGGCACAGCTTGGCTGATTTGCTGTTCTGTGCAGCCGTGCGGGAATTTCTCCAAATACTGCGCAAGGCCCAAAGACAGCCCAAGCGGCAGCGGCCCCAAACTTGCCGAGAGCGTGCGAAATTCGGGATAAAGCTCCCGCGCAAGCTGGATCTGTGTGCGGCCCCCACCTGGGGGCAAATGACCTACCTGTGTGGTCGTGTAAAGAGGAGCCGCCGGACGCACCGAAAGGTCAATCGAGTATTTCCCTGTTTTCCCTGCTGCCGACGCCAAAAACGTCATCGTGCCCGAACCGAGCACCTGCGTCGCTTTGAGTTTGAAGCGCGCCACCGACTCGCGTGACTCGCCGATTTTCAGCGTTTGCCCTGCATCCCCAACCACTTGCAAGTGTTTCGAGGTCTGAAGCTGCACATTCACTTTCGCATTTGGCCCCGAACCGATCACGTTGTTGGAAATTCCCACCGAAACTTCAAACTCGTCTCCCGGCGCTACCACCATGGGAACATTGGGGCTCAGCACAAAGTCCCCGCGCACAAGCGCTTTTTTGCTGAACACGCCCACCGCATCCTGCGCGACCGCGATGGCCATCACCCGCAACGTGCCATTGAAAGAATCCGGGATCAGATACGAGACCTCTTTTTCTTCCTGGTCAGCGTCGATGATCGACGACCAATACGCCACCGGCTTGTCGCGTTTCCGTTTGAACGGATTCAGGTTTTTCAGACCCGATCCATCTCCGTCGCCACCCGGCGCAGCTTTCAGAAGCCGCGAAAATTCGGGAAGGATCAGGTCCAAAATTTGCGCCGTTTTCACTTCGAGCGCCCGTTTTTGGAAAAAGTAAGCAAGCGGGTCCGGCGTCTGATACCGAGCCACCTGCAAGATGCCTTCATCCACCGCCCACAGCACGATCTTCGTCGGGCGATCCGTCCGGTAGCGCATCTTGAACAGGTCTCCCGGCTTTACCAAATCCGGCGTCGTGACCGTCACTTTCGCCGTCCGCTTTTCCTTCGAGATGCTGAACGGCGCAACACCGTAACTGAGCGGACTCATGAACACTTCCGGCGAGTCGATGCCTCGAATGAACGACACCGACACGTATCCGTTGCCTTCCATCTCCTCGGGAATCGCGATTTTTTGGATGGACGACGTGTGTTTGGTTTTAAACCACTTGTAGGTTCTCACGCGGTCTCGCTCGATCGTGATGAGACCTGCTCCCGTGTACGGCGCTTTGATCTGCACTTCCAGCTCGTCTCCCGCTGCTACATCCGGGTTTTTCAGCTTGAGTTGCAGCTCTGCATTCTTCTCGAGAGAACGTGTCAAGTTTCCCTCTCCAGCGACAGAAAACTCGATGCGATTCAGCACCTGGTCTTTGTCGTTTTTGAACACCAGGAAAAAGTCACCCGATTGTCCCGTCGGAAGCGCATACGACAAACCACCCGCCGCAATCGACAGCTTCTGGTCTTGCACAAGAAGCTCTTTTTTCACCGATTCATACTTGTACGTTCCGTTGTCCTGCTTCACGAGCACCGACAGATAGCGCCGTTCGTACAAAAGCGTTCGCACCGACGACTGCGAGACGGCCTGCCCTTGCGGCCCAACGGCCACAAGCTGAACGGCCCGCTTGCTGCCTTTGCCGATGTAGCCCAAGTCTCCGTCGGCTTTGTATCCCAGAAGGTACGACATCGGCGAAACCGTGACTTGCGATTCGGCAGCGACGGAACGACCGCCTTCTGCCTCGAAGCCTTGGGCGACAAAACGCAACCGGTACGTGGCGTTTGCAAAACGAGACAATGGGAACTCAAACTCGCAATTCCCTTGTTCATTCGTCGTTTCTTCGTCGAGGCTCTCACTCAGCGGCTCTTTGGCTTGCATCGGGTCAAAAAACTGGTAGTCGCGATACTTGCTGAACGAAAACAGCGTCGGAGAAAGCAACAAAGTCGCTTTGACTCTGCGGTTCTCTGCCGGTGTTCCGAACAGATTGTTGAGCTGGACTCGTCCCTTCAAACCATCGGGAGAAACCCAACCCTCAACGACCTCCCGATTCAGCTTGGCCGAAATTTTCAGTCGATCCGGCAAAAACTCTTGTACGCGCACTGCGACCGAACCAAGCAAGCCCTTCGTCTGGCCGTCCTCGATGATGTGGACGTTGATGTTCCATGTGCCCGTCGCTGAGGATTCTTGCGTCGTGTGACGGATTTCCTCGAAACCTGCCTCGGTCAGTTTGAACTTCTCTTTGCGAACCGTGACCCCGCGAGCGTCTTCCACCGACATTTCCAACGGAACGCCCTCGAGCTTCTGTTTCCAATCCTGGCCTTTCACGATCAGACCGACGCGAATTTCGTCCCCGGGCCGGTAGATTCCGCGATCGGAAAACAGAAACGCTTGAAGACCTTGCGGCTTTTCGCTGTCTCGAATGCCATCGACGGGAAATCTCGATACATCCAGGTAGCGATCGTGCCGTCCATACGGCAAAAACGACAAATCCCCACCTTTGGACACCTGGTACGCCAGCGGTGCCTGTTCTCTCGAAAAATCCGACAGTTTGGGCAAGCTTGCGTGTCCATCCCCGTCGGTTGTTTCGCTGCGAATCGCGATCCCATTTTTTCCAAGCACTTCGACGCTGGCACCCTTGATGGGCTCGCCCGTCTTCAACGACTGCACAAACACGTCGTGAGAACCATCCACATTGTCTTTGACCAGCACGCCCAAGTCGGTCAGCAAAATCAGCCGCTGGTCACTCTGTCCTGTCGTCTGCTTTCGATGGGAATCCCAGCCGTCGATTCGCAGAAAAAACAGCCCGAGCCGACTTTCGCCTTTTGCCCGGAAATACCGGTCGAGATCGACCGCCGCATACTGGGCCTTCCCGTGGCCCACGCTCGGCATCGGGATCACATCGGAAAATCGTTCGGTGATGTTTTCCGGCGTGAAGCGGTAGTTGGAAAAATCCGGGTTCTGAAACGAGCCGGTGTTTTGCGAAATCAAGTGCTGAAGTTGGTTCGGCAGCACGCGACCGATTTCGACGCGCACATTTTCGATGTCTCGACCAAAAACGGGAACCTTGCGTTCGCCCGACATCGCGACCAGCGAGCCCGTCTGCAACACCCGCAACTCTTTCGGATATTCGGGAACGGTCAGAATGTGCTCCGACGGCTTCCCAAGAACGTACCCACCCGCTGATGCCATTCCTTTGTCAATTTTGACGTACAGAACCTCGCCCACCTCGGCGGTGTATCGGAACGAATGCGTTTCGGAGTACTCCCGCTCGTTCGGAATTTGCACAAGCTTGACGGCGCGCGAGGCGCTCAGCACTTCGGGGCCGATTTCGCTCAAGCTGAAGCCGTATTGCTCTTTCGACGAGCTTTTGTCTTTCGGCGGACGTTTCGGCAGCACAACGACTTTGACCGCCTTGCCCATTTCAGCCTCGGTGACGCCCGTATTGGTCTGGATCACCAAAACCGACTCCGGCTCCATTTGCGCATTGTTCACCAGCGTCAGATTCGCCTCGCTCACGCGCAAAAAATCAAACAAGCCCGGAATCGTCACCGAAGTGCTGAACAAATCCTTCGTTGGTTGTCCTCCGCGCGTCGATTTCACGCCTTTTTGGACGCGCACCATCATCATCGAATCGTGATCAGGGATTTGGACGGGGTCGCTGTGGACGTATGCCGTCGCTGAAAAGCGATCGTAAGTGACCTGAAAACGGTACGGCTTGGCCGATTGGGCACCGTCCTTTTTCGTGACAAGTTCTACGTCGAGCCGCTTCTCAAAATCATTTTTTTCGATGGGATGCGAAAAAGACACCGTCGCGACGACTTTCTTCTGCGACGGATTTTGCGGGTCCTGATAAAACTCCTGCGAAGTGAACCGGCCTGTCAGCGACGGACTTTCAAAGTGCAACGTGTAGTCCGTTGGCTTTGCATCCGCTGCCAAAAGACCCTGTTTTGACAGTTTAACGGTGAACTTCTCTCCGACGGGCCAGTCTTCTTTTGGAACAAACGTGAGCACCCGATCAGAATCCCACCGCCAAGTTCCTTGCACCGACGGAGACAAGTCGATGCCGGATGCGACGGGCTTTTTCACTTTGTCGATCGGTGCCGCCGAACCTCCAAACAGCACGCGCATTGTGTCCGGTTTTGCGTTGTCCTCGAGCTTTGTCGGCTCGGGCGGATCGATTCGCACCGACATTTCGATTGGTTTGGGTTGTTTGTCCTGCCAGTGCTTTCCAAAGTACGCAGCGCTGAAAAAAGCAACCAGCAGGGCCAGCAAACCGACAGTGGCACCTGGGTTCGAATTCATCCACCGCCCACCTCGGGCTATCCCACCGAAAATCGCCGCGAGCCACGGAGGCGGCTGCCAGCTCCACTGCCCGAACAACGCTCGACCGATACGACGAAGCACACCGGGTTGGTCCGCTGGTCTTTCCGTCGAATGGGCCGCCAGCGATGGATCGGACGCGGCGTTTTCGTGTGTGGGTGAAGAAGAATCCGTAACCGGTTTTTCCGAATCGGGCTTGTCAGTCGGGTCTGTGCTCACGGCCACTCCTTGAGACAGCTCACCAGCATACGCGCTTACCCAATGTGCAGTCGAGAGCGGGTCTTTGTGCCACGGAAACTAGGGCGCGGAAAGCCAAGCGCCGCACTGCGGTTTGAGTTTTGGCAAAAATCCCCTCAGCACAGGGTCACTACCGTCTTTGGAATCTCTGAATAATTCCTCGATGGCTCGACGAGCTGGTTTGTCAAACCGCTGTTTTTGTCGCGCGCAGATCTTGACCAGGGATTCTAACGCGCTGCGTCGAAGTGCAATCGGAGCTTCGCGATCCATGCGGAAGACGAGAAGCGGGATTTCGTTCTCTCCGCCGTATTCTCCGACGGCGCGAAGACAGTGAATGGCCGAAACGAGACTCCGATCGGACGCAGTTGGGCTGTCGAGCAAGTCGCCCAGGCCACCGTCGATGGCTTGATGTGCCGTGGCAGCTTCCTGGACAGAGGGAAGTCCATGTCGCACCACCAGGATGCAAGCCTGTCCACGCACCGTGGCAGGCATTTTATCGTCGAGAAGTGCCGCTTTATAACGCGAAAAACCCGCCGCGCCGGCACAACGCGACAGTCCTTCGAGTGCCAGCGTCGCCACTGCCTCGTCCCGGTCGTCCAGGGCCTTTTCGAGCCAAGGAATGTTCTCGGATTGGTTCTTGCACTGCGCAGCGACGACCTCTGCCGCTGCTCGACGCACCATCGGCCACTTGTCCTGAAACAGGCTGTGAGACGCAAGTCTGGCCAGATCCGGCTCTCTCGAATCCACCAAACTCGTGAGCACCGTCGCGCGCACCATCGGGTCAGCATCACGAAGAGCTTGTTGGAGCTGTGGGCGATCCAGTGGAATGGTGCGTGCAATCATGTACGCCGCAAATTGACGCAACGCGGCATCCGGCTCGGAAAGGAGGATGGTCTTCACGAAAGGCGGAAGCGTAGGTGGGCGCACTTTTGCGAACGCGCGCAGCAGCCGAAAACGGAGCGCAAACCGCTCTTCTCCTGACGTGGTTTCGCCGATTCGCATCCAAAGGGGTTCCAAGTGCTCCGACAGCGCACTTTGAGCCGGGACAGAAGCACAACCCGCAACTCCTTCCGACAAACCCTCGAACCACAAGAGGCGCGCGTGTGTTTCGGTGTCGCGACCGGTCATCTCAGCGACCACGTTTGGTGTTTTTCCCGCCTCCCAGGCCTCACACCGCCACCGGCTTCCCACACCCTTCACAAACGATTTGCGCAGCCTGGGGTCTGTCGCCAACTTTTTCGTAAGAAGAAGCACCTGTGAAACCGTCGCGTGTTCCACCAGCCACGTCGTTGCTTCCGCTCGGAGCAGAGAAGACCGCTTTTCGTCCGTTGATATCTCCATCAGCGCATCGACGGCCACATTCCTGGAAGACTCGGTTTTGGTCGCATGTCCGAGCGCGGCAAACAGGGCGGGACGGTCTTCCATTTCTGCTTCTGCCAGCGACGAGGATAGCGTTTGAACAAGTCGCTTCTGGGCGTTTTCAGGGCACAGCGCCGCGCGCGCGCTCCACTTTGCGAGAAGACCATGGATTCGACGCTGCGACGCACCACGAGCTGCGGACAATGCCTTCGACAGAGCCTCGATCTGTGCTTGGGCGCGCGCTGAAACGACATTTTCCGCTTGAAGCGCCAACGTTCTTTCCGCCGCTTCTGCCACACGAGTGTCCGTCGCTGAAAGTTGTTCTACTAGCTGCCCCAAAGCACCTTCGCCGTCCAAGTCGCTGTAGAAATTCACTTCCGCGATGGCGCTCGTTTCGCCAGGCTTGGTCGCGGGCTGCGCAATCGTCAGCGACACGCAATCTGCATGCAGAGATTGCGGAAACAATACCCAAAACGGCTCAGCAGTTGCTTTGGGCGAACCGGGCGAAACCACAAAGCGCTGGGAAGCAGAGAGCGTCACAACAAACTGCGTCGGCAAAACACCGAGTGACCGAGGTGCGGGAACCACCCGCATGGCGCGCAAGGTGCGACCTTTGGATTCCGCTCGCCACGTAAAAAACGTGCCCGTCGCATCGTGAGGGAGTCGCCAGACCGTCTTTTCGGCGCCATCGTCAAGTTCGCGCGGGGCTGACAACCCATCCGCTCGTTCAATGCCTGTCTGCCGGTTGGTTGCGACCACCCGAAAAATGCTCGGCCGCGTGCTCGCAAGGTCTACCGGCGTGACCGAGGACGTATCAAGTTTGGACAGACCCTCCAACGATGGCAAAAGCCGTTCCTGCGAGGCTACCCACCGGCCCGAACCATCGGGAACGAAGCGTTCCAAAAACAGTCTCCGCTCGCTGTCGCAACGGATCACAGACGGTGATGTTTGGTACCGAAACACCTCGCCCGCGTGCCATTCGACTTCGACCGAGTATTCAGCATCGGCCCCAACGGGCCCAATCGGACCCACGTACATCGGCGAGAGCGTTCCTTTTTGCCAACGAACCCATGCAGCGACCCGCTGTTTCTTTTTGCGCACACCCGACGCGGCTACGACATGCTCCCCGTTTGCGAGTTTTCTCACAGATAGAACAGCGTTAACAAGTTGAGGGTCGCGCTCTCCCAGCGGCAGTGACAACTGCGCGGTTTGTCCTCCATCGGTTTTGATCGCGAGTTTTCCAAAACCGTCGAGGGTGACGATTTCCAGGCGACCGTCATTGTCCAAATCGATCCGCTGGGAAGCCAATGCGCCGGAGTTGAGACCATAGGCCTCGACAGAACGAGACTCTTGCGCCGACGCCAATTTCAAATCGACGCCTAGCAATTCGACGCACAGCCAGATGGAAAAAGCCGAAGCCAGCCATTTGCGAAAAACCCCGCCTGACCGACTGACCGTCTTCCCCATCCGCAAAACGCGGCCCGAGTTCTCGAGTGACAGCATGGTCCCCAACACTACAAATCTGTTGACCCACTTGACAAGGTTTGCTACTCACTCCGGCTTGCTGTATCAAAGCGGCTGGCCCGGTTTTTGGAGGCGTTCCTGTGATTTGTACCTCGTTTGGCGCAGTGATTTCTCAGCCTGGTGACTCTGCGACCCTGTTCGCGCAGGCCCAGGGTGGTGGACTCGCTTCTCTTTCGAATATCTTGCTTCCGGTTCTGCTGATCGGAATTTTCTACTTCATCTTGATTCGGCCTCAGCAGAAGCGGCAGCGCGAGTTGGAAGACTGGCGGAAGCAGATCCAGCGTGGCGATGAGATCATCACGTCGGGCGGTTTGTGGGCTCGGGTTTCATCCGTTAACGAGAAGAGCCGCTATGTGGTTGTCGAACTGCAAGACAAGGTTCGCGTCAAGGTTCTTCGAGAGCACATCATCAGCAAAGCCCCGCCTGCGGACACTTCGGCACCGAGTGGCGACGAGGCCAAGTGATTGTTTGGGGTTGTTTCGATCTTCACTGTCCCGCCGAGGGCAGCGTTCTTTTTCCTCTAGTTAGCCAGGGAGAAGCTCTCGCATGGAGCGGTCTTTTTACTACCGCGTAACTGCCTACTCGTTCATCACTCTTTTGTCGGTGATGATTCTTTTGCCGTCGGTCGCTGACTGGACTCACACAGCCCATCGATTGCCCGAGTGGTATACGAAAATGTTTTCTCGGAAAATCGCGCTGGGCCTCGATTTGCAGGGCGGTCTGCACTTGGTTTACGAGGTTCAGGTGGACAAAGCGGTGTCGGACAAGGCCGACCGTTTGGCCGCGCAGATCGAAGAGAAGCTCGCAAAAGACCGCAAGGTCAAAGGCGCGCATGTTTCTCGTGAAGGTGACGGTGCCGAGTCTCGTTTGCGCGTGACGTTCCAGAACAAAGCCGATGCGAGGAAACTCGACCGGGCGTTTGAGCGCGAATTTGCAAAATATCTGACGCGGGAGAGCGACAACGGGCAGACCGGCGAGACCGTCTTCAAGATGGATGCCGACTACGTGGACGAGTTGCGGGGTTATGCAGTCAGTCAGGGAGTCGAGACCATCAAGAACCGCGTTGACAAACTCGGTGTTGCTGAGCCGATCGTCCAGCGCAAACAGAACGATATTGTCGTCGAGCTGGCGGGTCTTTCCCAAGCAGATTTCCAGCGGGTCAAGACCATGATTGGCAAGACGGCGCAGCTCGAGTTCAAGATGGTGGATGACGGCGCTGAGTACATGCAGCGGCTTTCTGCATATGCCGAGAGCAAGAAGACGCAGTATCCCGGCCTTGAAGTCGGCTTCGACTACTGGCAGCAAAAGGACAATGGCCAGCAGCACACCGACGTGTACTTGAAGTCAAAAGACAAATCTGTGATGGAACGTTTTCTGAAAGATCTACCGTCCGAGTTGGCCGTGCCGAATGACCACCAGATTTTGTTCGAGCAGATCAGCCGAGACGAGGACGATGACAAGACGCCGGACAAACCTTGGCGTTCGTATTACTTGCACCGTCGGGCGGAGTTGACTGGAGAGTATCTGACTGACGCAGAGATGAACTTTGATCAGACGACGAACAGGCCCGAGGTTGGGATCACGTTTGATAGCGAAGGTGCCAGTCTGTTCGAGAAAGCCAGCGGAGCGAACATTGGTCGCAAGATGGCCATCATTTTGGACGAGAAGATCAGTTCCGCGCCGACGATCGAGGGTCGTATCGGTGGTGGGCGTGCTCGGATCACGATGGGCGGCTATTCGGACAAGGTTCAGCAAGAAGCCAAGGATTTGGTGGCTGTGCTCAAGGCGGGGGCTCTTCCTGCTCCGTTGCGCAAGACGTTCGAGACTCAGGTTGGGGCATCGCTCGGGCCCGAGGCAGTCTCCAAAGCCCGTACATCGATGGTCATCGGAACACTTGCCGTGGTCATCTTCATGCTGATCTACTACCGTGCGTCGGGGATCATTGCCGATGTTGCGATGGTCTTTAACGTGATCTACCTGCTCTCCATCATGGCGCTGATCCAGGCCACGTTGACTTTGCCGGGCATCGCGGCAGTCGTGTTGACGGTGGGTATGGCGGTGGACGCCAACATCATCTTCTATGAGCGCATCCGTGAGGAATTGCGGGGCGGAAAAACGCCTCGTCAGGCGGTCGAAAATGGATTTGGCCGGGCGCTTTGGACTGTCGTTGACGCACACGTTACCAATTTGGTCGCTGGCGTGGTGCTGTATTCCTATGGCACAGGCCCCATTCGCGGTTTTGCGGTATCGCTGATTGCCGGCATCGTTTGCAACCTGTTCACGTCGGTGTGGTTGTCCCGCGTGATGTTTGACTACATGGTTTTGCGCAACAAGAAGCGCGCGACCATGAGCATCTGAGGCCTTCCATGTCCCAGCGTTTTTTTGAATTGATTCGCCCCGATCACAACTTTGACTTCGTGGGCAAGACCAAGCCGCTGCTGTTGAGTTCAGCGGCGCTCGTCCTGTTGTCGCTTCTTCTTCTGCCCGTCAACATGTTTCTGCCGGGAAGAGGGCACGCTCTCAACTTCGCGATCGATTTTCGCGGTGGTACCGAGATGCGGGTTGATTTCACCAGAGCCGTTGAGCCCGCAGCCATTCGCGAGGCGATGGAGTCGGGAGGTTTCCGAGACTCAGAAGTCGTCCCACTTCCCGAGTTCAAAAATTCCTACTTGGTTCGGTTTCCGGCGGTGTCGGCGCTTCAGCCAAACCAGATTGCTCGTGTCGAGGAGGGATTTCGCCAGAAACTGGGTGCCGATTCGTTGCGGAAATTTGAATCGAGCGAAGGTGGAGACAAAGCCTATGTGCGTTTGCTCAAAGGCAAAGCGTTCGAGCCGAGCCAGGTCGAGGAGATTTTGCGCGGGGCCGGTGTGACCGTGAGCCAGGTGCAGCGATTTGGTCGCCCAGAAGACAACACATTTGAAGTCGTGCTGGTCGGCTTGGAAAAAGAAGTCCGCACGGCGCTTGACGCAACGCTTGGGCAAGGGGCAGTCGCTTCGATTCCTTCTGTGGGTTCGGTGGGCGCGAAGGCGGGAAAAGAACTGCGCGACAACGGCATCATTTCTCTTCTCGCGGCCATTGGTTTCATCATGCTGTACATCTTGGTCCGGTTTGATTTTCGATATGGACCGGGGACGGTGGTGGCGCTGCTGCACGATGCGCTGTTGGTGCTCGGAGCGTTTGCCCTGACCTACAAAGAGTTTTCGCTCGCGACGATCGCGGCAATTCTGACAGTCATTGGTTACTCCATGAATGACACCATTGTCGTGTTCGACCGTATCCGCGAAAACGCTGGAAAGATGCGCGACAAGAAGTTCCCGCAAATCGTGAACATTTCAGTCAATGAAACGCTGTCCCGAACCATTCTGACCTCGGCAACGGTGTTTTTCGTGACGCTCGCCATGAACATTTGGGGGTCCGGCGTCATTCGGGATTTCGCTTTTGCGATGAATGTCGGCGTCATTGTTGGAACGTATTCCTCGATTTTCATCGCGAGCCCGATCTTGATCTGGCTCAATGAGAAATCGCTCCAAACGCAGAAGAAACCCCGCACGCAAAGAAGCAGCTCGTCGCCAGTTTAGGTGGGGTCGATTTTCCGGCCACCTGGTTGTCTTGCCGTTTCTGTGGAGTTCGGAACGTCGGTCGAACGCGCAGTTGCGCTTGTGTTCGCGGCTTTGGTGTTGCGGACCCGTGGCGCTTGACCCATTCCAGGACTGAGCAGTCCGAGGTTTGCTTTCGCTGGAACAGACTTGCCACGCTGCGTGTTTGGTGAGTTGATTTGCGGACCTTTTTTACACTTCCACTCGCGACATCCATGCCTCACGAAACAGCAGACGCAGAGACTCTTCACACGACAGCTCCCGAATCGGCTTTGACTCCTTCGGGCGGGGCTGTGTTTTTGACCCACATCCGCAATTTCTCGATCATCGCACACATCGATCACGGCAAATCGACGCTGGCGGATCGGCTCTTGGAAGCGTGTGGGGCGCTGTCCGAGCGAGAAAGACAGGACCAGTTCCTCGACAAGATGGAACTGGAACGCGAACGAGGGATCACGATCAAGGCGCAGACCGTGCGTTTGCGGTACAAAGCGCATGACGGGCAGGAGTATCAGTTCAACTTGATCGATACGCCGGGGCACGTCGATTTCCACTACGAAGTCAGTCGGAGCCTCGCGGCGTGTGAGGGGGCGCTTTTGGTGGTGGATGCGTCGCAGGGGGTTCAGGCGCAGACGCTTGCAAATGTGTACGTGGCGCTCGACAACAATTTAGAAATTGTTCCGGTCCTGAACAAAATCGATTTGCCTTCGGCGGAGCCCGAACGGATTCGGAAGCAGGTCGAAGATGTCATCGGGATCGATGCGTCGATGGCGATTTTGGCCAGCGCCAAGGATGGGCGCGGAGTGCCGGACATTTTGGAAGCGATGGTTCAGTTTGTACCGCCTCCGAAAGGTGATCCGACGGCACCGCTTCAGGCGCTCATTTTTGATAGTTGGTACGACAACTATCGGGGTGTGGTCACGCAAGTTCGAGTGAAGAACGGGCGAATTGCGGTGGGGGACAAAATTCTGCTCTGGGCGACGGGCAAAACCTACGAAGTCATGGGACTCGGGGTGTTCAATCCGCACCCTGTCGAAGTCAAGGAATTGCGGTGTGGCGAAGTCGGCTTTGTCATCGCCAACATCAAGACGGTCGCGGACACGCAGATCGGCGACACCATGACGGGAGCAGGCCGGCCGTGTGCCGAGCCTCTGCCGGGTTTCAAAGTCGTCAAACCCATGGTGTTCGCCGGTATTTTCCCGACGGACAATGCTCGATACACTGACCTGCGCGAGGCGCTGGAAAAACTGCATCTAAACGATGCAAGTTTCACCTATGAGCCCGAAACTTCGTTGGCGCTGGGTTTTGGGTTTCGATGTGGTTTTTTGGGTCTTTTGCACATGGAAATCGTGCAGGAGCGGCTCGAACGCGAGTACGACTTGGACCTCATCACGACTGCACCGACCGTGGAATATCGGGCCAAAACAGCGTCGGGTGAGACGATCATCGTGGACAATCCGGCGGCGCTCCCTGACGAAGGAAAAGTCGAGTCGATCGAAGAACCGATCATCATGGCGAGCATTTACACGCCCTCTGAGCATGTCGGTTCGCTGATTACGTTGTGTCAGGAGCGCCGAGGGGTGCAGGTGAGCATCACGTATAACGGCGAGGATCGCGTGGTGCTCAAGTACGAATTGCCGCTTGCGGAAGTGGTCTTTGGCTTTTACGACCGGCTCAAGTCGGTTTCGCGGGGGTATGCGTCGCTCGATTACGAACTGCATGAATATCGTCCCGCCGAGCTGACACGCATGGATCTGCTCGTGAACGGCGATCGGGTGGATGCACTGTCGGTCATTTGTCACCGCGAACGCGCCTACTACCGAGGCCGCGACTTGTGCGTGAAGATGAAGGAACTGATTCCTCCACAGCAGTTCGAGGTCGCCATCCAGGCCGCCATCGGAAACCGGGTGATTGCGCGCACGACGGTCAAGGCGTTGCGCAAGAACGTAACCGCCAAGTGTTATGGTGGGGACATCACACGGAAGAGAAAACTGCTGGAGCGCCAAAAAGAGGGCAAGAAGCGGATGAAACAGATTGGGTCTGTCGAAATCCCGCAGGAGGCTTTTCTGGCGGTCCTGAAGGTGGACGAAAAATGAGCAGTTCCGAACACGCAAAGGACGAGGCGTCGAACACTCCGGCCACATTGCCCAGCGAAGAGGGGCAGAAAAGGGGGAATGCGCCAAAGAAGCGGCCTCCGGCGTGGATGCGCGTCGCCTACGATCAACTGTGGATTGTTTTGGTGCCGCTGTTTTTGAGTCTGTTTGGTCTGACGGTTCAATTGACCAACACGATCGATTTGTCCGATGTGCCGCCCCATCCTCGCGTGGTGCAGCTTGGGATCGCATTGGCGGCGTTTGCGGTGATTTTGGGAGTTCCTTATCTGCTATGTCGGAAAACTGTTGATGAGGTCAGGGAGGACCTGAGTTTGCGCCGACAGGCGAGGTTTTTGCAAAAGAATGCGCGCCGCTGTTTGTCTCGGTACAAAGACCAAATCAAACCCGACATTCAAAAGGCGGTGGTCGAGGCGGTGGAGGCGTTGGAACGTGCGCTCGAACAGGAGGACAACGAAAGGGTGTTTGCGGAACTGGATGTACTGGACAAGCTCATGGACAAATACCTTACCTACTTGCGCAAGGGGTCGATCTTGGAAGTGGGGGAGCCTCTGATTTCGGCGCTCATTGTCGCGCTCCTTTTGCGAGCGTTTGTGATCGAGGCATTCAAAATACCGTCGGGCTCCATGATTCCTACGCTTCAGGTAGGGGACCACATTTTCGTGAACAAGATTCTGTTCGGCTTGCGGGTCCCTTTTACGAACGTCAAGTTTGCATATCACCTCCGTGAGCCCAAACGGGGTGAGGTGATCGTCTTTGTGTATCCGCACGAACAATCCAAGGACTACATCAAGCGGGTGGCCGCAGTTGCGGGGGACACCATCGAAGCGTGTGGCGAAAAGATCACCATAAATGGTCAAGAGCTTGCGCGTGTACCTCATGCTGGAAAATGTGAATACGAGGATGCAGACGAAGAACATCCCGAGGCTGGCTGGCAGTGGAGGTCGTGTCGTGGATTTCGGGAGACGAACGGAGACAATACGTACAACGTCGTCCAAGACTTTCAGACAGCTCTAGACAGGCCCTGTGCCAAGTGGTCGGTTCCCAAAGGGCATGTATTTGTCTTGGGAGACAACCGAGATCACAGCGCAGACAGCCGATTTTGGTGCGATCCAAACAGCAACCGAGTGCTTCCCCCGGCTTGCGAAAGCGGTCCGAACGGCTCGTTTGTTCCTCTGGAAATGATCAAGGGGAAGGCCTGGTTTATTTGGTGGTCAGCGGGCAGAGGATCGTCGGTGCGGTTTGAACGATTGTTTTCCTCTGTGCATTGAGTTTTTCTGCGCGTCGCAATGAAATGATTCGAGGAGGCAGGAAAACCTCGGTTCAGGCAAATACAAAACGGTTCGGGTATAGGCCTTGGTGAAGATGAATGTGAATGCAAAAAGCTCGTTTCGGCTGTTGTCCCCCACAGCTTGGGCTTTGTTTGTGTTGGCCCTTGTGGGGTTCCTGGTCGCGCCGCAGTGGATTGTGAGTGCTCCGAATGAGCCGACGATGGGTCTTGTGCAGCGCATTTTCTACTACCATGTCCCGTGCGCGTGGCAGACGATGTTCGGAGCATTCCTTGCGGGTGGGGCAGGGGCCGTATATCTGTTCAAAGGCTCTGCTCGAGCCGAACGGATAGCGCAGGCGGCAGCGGAACTTGCGGTGCTGTTCGGTCTGTGTGTTCTCATCACGGGACCCCTTTGGGCGCGGAAAGCCTGGGGAGTCTGGTGGCAGTGGGATGTGCGGCTGACGACGACCGCGCTGTTGTGGGTGATTTTCCTTGCGGGTCTCTTTGCCAAAAAGTACGGAGGTCCGGGGAGTGCGCGCCTTTCTGCGGGTCTGTTTCTGTTTGGGGCCGCAGACGTGCCGATGATTTACATCTCGGTGTCTCTGTGGAGGACGATTCATCCCAAGACCTCGGTTGTGCGGACCCTCGACCCCGCAATGGCCGGTGCGCTGTGGATGTCGGTGCTCGCGTTTACGCTGTTGTTTGCGCTGCTGCTGCTCCAGCGATATCGGTTTTTGTCTGTCAAGGCGCGTCTTTCGGAGGCCATTCTTCGCGCTGAAGATGCCGGGCTGCTCGATGAGTGAAAGGAACGGGCACACAAGGAAGCAACCATGAAAAAACAGGCCATGAAGAGATTCGTAGAAGGAATGAACACAATTACGTGGCTCTGGGCCGTGGCGTTGCCCCTGGTGCTGTGTCTTGGCCAAACGGTCGCGTCTGCAGACCTCATCATCGATCGGGAGTCCGTCCCCAAAGCCGGAACCGAGAATGAGAAGTTGTCTGCCTGGGCTCGACCCACAGAAGTGCAGCCGGACAAGGACGGTTTTGTGCCCGATTCCCGACCGATGGACGGACCTACTCTGGATGAGTCCATTCCGGCGGCACCTCTTGTGGCTGGGGCATATGGGGTGTTGTGGCTCTCGGTCTTTGGATACTTGCTGTTTTCCGCTCGGGGCATTCGCAAAATGGAACAGGACGTGGCCGAGCTGGAGGCCAAGATCAGCCGATTGCAAAAAGTGGTGTAGTCGATGCCGACCCTGGCGCATATCATTTACATTCCTGCGATGCTGCTGCTTGGTTTTGTCGCAGGTTTTGTGCTGGGGGGCCGAGCCGCACGCGCAGAAAGCGCCGCCGCAGCCGAACGGGCTGCGCGCAAAGCAGAGCGCCGAGCCGCCAAACCGTCTGCGGAAGCCAACGAATCCCCAAAGTAGGGGTGCAAAGCGGGAGCGAGACAGACTCCAGAGGAACGACAGTCGGAGGATAAAGGGGGGACTATGGGAGTGCGTGCGCTCCGTGTTGGGAGTGCGGAAGCAATCGCTCCCACAGCCGTTTGAGGGACCCCTTCAAATAGCCCTGTTTCATCAACGGAGCAACGTGATGAACCATGTCCGCAGCCGTATGTGTGACAAAGTGGTCAGGATGAAACAGAGGGCCCGCGAGCCGAGGGTGCTTGGCCACAAAATCCCGAACGGACTGCTCTGTCACACCGTGTTTTTCCAGTGCAGCCCGAAATTCCGCCAAAGCCGTTTGACGCGCTTTGAAGAGCATCATTTGGACACGGCTATGCACGTTCACTTTGCCGTCTCCTGAAGTCTCAATTGGCAAAAAAATCGCTTCCGGGTACTTCTCTGTGACATAACTTTGGACGCCATCAGAGACGCCTGAACTTGGCATGCACCCAAACGGTTTCACAGACAATGTCATCGTGGATTTTTTGTGAGCCGCATTGAGCACGAGCTTGCCGACTTCCATATGGCCCTCGCCACCGCGCAAGTGATTGTTGTAAAGCTCACGCGCGGCTTCAGCGACTTCGTCCATATCAGACAGCTTGTAGCCCGAAAGACCGATGCTGTTTGCGATGGCCTGAAACGCCAGCCGAACGCCACGATCGGCGACCCACAAGATTGCGAGTTTCTTGCTCGGATTAGAACCCGCAAGCCCACGCCGTCCGCGATCATCTTTCCGCAAATGGAGTCTCTCTTTCGTGTCGTAGACATGCTCCCAAATGTTGTACAGGAGCCAGTTTGTGACAATCTGGATGTCTACTTCCGCGCCTTCCCCTTCCAGGAAGCGTTGCAGCTCGTAATTCCCATCTCCCTCTGTTGTCATTGCCCAAAACTCCCCGATCACCGACACCTTCGGCTTGACCCGCAAGCGATCGACCTCAATTTGTTTGAACAGAGAGCGTACTTTGAACAGCGCGGGAAACAGCGGTTCATTGTTGCGGAGCGTCTGAAACAGCAGTTTCTTGGCTTGCTCCATCGCGCGGTTGGTTGCGCCGGATTCCTTTTCGTACGGTCGGAGTCTGTAGACGAGCGCATTCAGCGCATCCCCCAACATGATTCCCAACACCAACCGATAGAAGAACTGAGCATTGAGGTTTAACCCTGCCTCTTCCGTCGCCTGCGAGAGGCCTCCTTGTTGTTGGAAAAGGAGTACGCGAAAACCCTCGAAACCTGCATCGCGAAGTGCTTTGCGAAATTCCGTGATGTATGTTCCGAAGCGACAGGGTCCGCAAGCACCAGCCGTCACGAACACATATCGCTCGATGATTTCGGACACCGGAACCTTCTTCACATCCCGCAAATAGAACAGGTGTTTGAGCAGATTCCCAACGGTAAAGTACGTTGGATTGCACTGCCCCCGGTTTCCAAATTCCTTTCCCAGGTTGAGCGCAGCGTTGTCCGAAACCTCGAGGGGGAGAACGCGATAACCGATTCCCTCGAGCGCCCCCGAAATCAAGTAATCCTGCGCAATGGTAAGACCCCCACACAGCATGGTGGTGTGTTGTCTTTGGCTTGCAGTCCAATGATCGAAAATATCGTCCTTCCACTGCTTGGTTTCCTGATCGAGTCCCAGCCGTTTTCGTTGCTCTGCTTCAAATTCGGCCAAAATGGTCTCGATGCTGGCGGGCTCGTCACCGTGTCCCTTTTTTCCGACGATCGGCAAATGAACACGGCGTTCCTTTTGTACATCCATGTCTTCCATGTGTCCCCTTTTGCAGCTTCACGCTCTGCTCAAAGCCCTCTGTGAATCAGAAGCGGACGACCTGATCGTCCCCAGGAGTTTTCTTGCCGATGCGAACCAGTTTCCGGTCCTTCTCGACGGTATTTTGCGATACAAAACGTGCGGAATACTCTGCAACCCTTTTTCGGAGTCTCTCTATCTCTTGCGCGAGTGCCGGATCGATCTGTTTCCGTTCTTGGAGCTGCTGATGTTTGAGTTCCAAAAGACCCAGCCGTTTTTCCTCGATTTGAAAGTGAAGATCTGCGCGTTTTTTCGCCAAGTCCTGCAACCGTTCCTCGTGCATTTTTAGGCTGTGCGCAAATGTCTTCACGCGGATCTTGAACGACCCGCCGGGCTTGTTTCCGTCGATGTCGTGCAGTGCGGAATACGGCGTTGCGCTGGTTCCGATGATCGAATCAATCAGTCCGTAAGTCGGGGAATCGTGTCCGCATTTGAAAGAGGAAAAGTCGAGCACGACGACATTCGGGTGCCGTGAAGCAAACTTTGCGGCCCATACCTTTTGAACGGAATTGGCCGAATAGTTTTCGGGCCAGACATCCGTGACTTCAAGGGGTCCATCAATGAGACCCTTTTCCATGTCTGTTTTGAAGAAGCGGTAGAGCCATCGGGGGTCTTTGGGAATCGAACGGATGGACAAGACCGGATATCCCAAAACCTGAAATTCCTCGAGGATGCCGTGGTTGAGTCCTGGGTCGCTATGGTACGGACGACCGATCACCAACACGGCCACACGATCCTCCGCTTCGACCTGTTCCAAAATCGCCTTTCCGCGCTTTTGGATTTCCTCATCGAACGCATCCATTGCGCGGTGCGCTTGGTCCACCGCGAAATCACTTTCGTCTTCCGTGATGTCCAAAAGGGGGCCGAAACAATCGAACAATTGCCGTTTTAGGAGTGTTGGTTCCGTAAACGTCAGCGCGGGGTCAAGATACTTGATTCCGCGCATCGCAAAGAAATCGACTTCCTTTGTAAAGGCCGCTTTCAAGACTTCAGGGGCCCCAGACACCGTCGGACAGGAGGCCGCATCCATGACCTTGTGTAGTCCGGGTGGAACGTGTGTGATGCACGGAAAAAAGATGTAGTGCAGCCGTTTTTGGTCGCTGTGATGGTGGAATAGCAGATTGTGAACGTGAGCTTGCGCAACCTTGGATGGGAAACACGGATCGATCGAACCGTACTTTCCCCCTTCCTGCCACATTTCCTCGTTGGATTCGTCAGAAAAGACGACGTGGTGCTTCTGGATTCCCAGGGTTTCCAGGTACGTTCGTACAAAGGGCCCCACAGTCCACAGATTCAGCACTCGCGGAATCCCAATTCGCACGGCAGCACGTTTTTTCCACGCCTCTTCCGAACTGCGGCGGAAGGGACGGCGAACGGGTACACGCTTGCTTCCAAAGAACCCCTGTTTCACCTCAATGTCGTCGAGGAGTGTGTCGGTTCCTGGCATGGGGGCCGGGTTGAAAAAGTGCGCAAAGAGCCGCTTGGTTTCAAAATCGAGCAGATTCGGAAACTCCTTCATCACACGCTTGCGCTCTTTGGTGATCGCGAGCATGGCCGCTTCGGATTCCACCGTTCCTTTTTCACAAGAAAAACCGGCAATGTAGCGGCTGGTGTTTCCATCCGGGGTTTCCGTATCGATGAAAGTCCGCTGACACAAGTTGGGGCAGAAATGGCACCGCGAGGTCTCATCCGTCGTCGAGGAATACTTCAAATGAATTGCAGCATCCAGGCCAATGAAAGTGCTGTGTCCACGCCGTTTGACCACGCGGAGTGTCTCCATAGCGGCCCCGATGGCTCCTGCTTCTCCGGTATGGGGGTGTACGTACACCTGTGCATCGGGCACGCGATCTTTGATGTAGTCCACCTGCGCTTTGACCGCAGCCAGGTTGTGTTGCGTTCCCCCTTGCAACACAAAACGATTTCCCAAACTCGACATACGCGGAATCTGGACAACGTACTGCCACACATTTTTTGGAAGGACTTGAGCAAGGCCTGCGAGGAGTTCTTCCTTTTCGTAGCCTTCCTTCTGAAAATTCACCCGATCAGAATCCAAAAATACTGCGCACCCATAGCTGAATTTCGGTGCCAATTCTGCTTCAAAAGCGACATCGGCGTATTGCGTGATGGGAACCCCGAATTGGTCCGCCATGGCCTGAAGGAGCATTCCGTTTCCGGCAGAACATTGGTTGGAAAGACGAAAATTTTTGATGTCTCCGTTTTCCATAAACAGAACTTTGATGTCTTGACCACCGATGTCACATACGACATCAAGATCCCCGAAAAAGTGAACGGCGGACATCATGTGAGCGACGGTTTCTACGATGTTGCAGTCGCTTTTGACGGATTGCTCGAGGACATCTGCTGCGTATCCCGTTGCGCCAAAACCCATGACTTCGAGCGTGGCACCTTGGGAGGTAATGTACTCCTTGATTCGAGCCAGGATTTCCTTGGTGTCCTGAATCGGATTCCCTTTGGAAAGTTGGTATTCCTTGGTGAGCACTTCCGTCGTTTCGTAGTCGATCAGAACGGCTTTGGAGGAAGTCGATCCTCCATCCATTCCGATCACACCGCGCACGACCTGGCCTGGTTCCAGTTTCCTTTTTTCAAACTTGGGAATGCGGTAGTGTTCACGAAAGGAGGCGAGTTCTTCTTGCCTCCCTTGTGGGTTGGGGGCCCGCAAAAGTGGCAGTCCGGCCTGCTCCCCCAAACGTGACTTGCGCCCCGTAGTAATCCAATCTTGTAACTTCGCGAGCCCCTGAAATTGGCCGACTTCCTTGGCTTCGTGCATGCCGTACATCACGGCACCAAACGCAGCGTAATACTGTGCGTTGTGCGGAACGGCGATGAGTTCCTCGATGGAAATGTCTTGTGGATACGCATAGCCACGCTCACGCCAGGTTTCAGGAATGCGCTTTCGCCAACAATCTCGCAAAAACGGAAGAAAGGTGTTGGGACCCCCAAGTAGAAGTACTTTGGCTTTGAGGGTGTTTCCACGCGTCAACACAGAGAGATTCTGGAGCACGATGGCATCGGCCAGGGAGTTCATGATTTCGACGGCAGGCACACCACTTTTCACCAAATTCACGATGTCTGTTTCTGCAAAGACACCGCATTTGGCAGCAACGTGGTGTAGGCGACTGTCATCGAATTGGATTTGAACAACCTGCTCGTTGGGGAGCCCGACTTTCAGAATGCACTTGTCGATAGTCGCGCCGGTTCCCGAGGCACATTTGTCGTTCATTGACGTAACGGCCTGCTTGTCACCCGTCTTCTCGTTTGGTTTGAAAATGATGATTTTTGCGTCTTGGCCGCCGAGTTCCACGACGGAGCCGACATCGGGATGAAGGGTTTCCACCGCGAGCGTGACGGCGTTCACTTCCTGCACAAACTTCGCGTTGATCTGCGGCGCGATCGGCGAAGAACCGGAACCTGTCATGAACACGCGGATGTCTGTGGGGGCCACATGCGGCAGCGCGGCCTGGATGCGTTTCAGGAAGTCGAGCACAAAGTCGGGCTGTTTCGTTTGGTGGCGCTGGTAGTCGCTCCACAGAATTTCGCGGGTCAGCGGATCAACAACGACCGCCTTCACCGTCGTGGAACCGACGTCGAGGCCTATCATGACGTTGGTTTTTCGCGTGGCACACAGCGGCGAAACGAAAAAAGACATGTTGAAAGGACTCCTTGCGTTCCGATGGGTCGTGTAGGTGTACGTGCTGAACCGAAGGCATGATTCACTAGACTACCAGTGCAGTCTAGGCGACCAAGGTAACTGCGCACGCGAGGGGTGGTCAAGAAAAAAGGCAGGCTTTGGGACCGCTCTGGAAAGCGCGTTGCTTGTATAGTCAAAGTGTGAAACTCTGCCGGGTCTTATCTGCTGTTGCTTTGGGGTGGGCTTTGTTGTCTGCGCCGCCGTGTCGAGCCGCAGGCACAGAAGATGCGCTTGAGCAGGCGCGCAAACGATACATGACAGGAGAGCGGGAATATGCCGCCGGACGCTACTGGCAGTCAGCCAAGGCATTCGAGGAAGCGTATGACCTGTCTCGCAAAGGGGACCTGCTGTACAACGCAGCTCGTGCCTACGATCGAGGGGAATACTACGTTCGAGCGATCGAGGCATACGAGGGGTACATCAAAGCTGGAATGCCTCCAGATGTAGAACAAATCCAAAAACGTGTGGCAGAACTGCGGAAACTCTTGTGCCAAGTATCGATTATCACAACGGAAAAAGCCTACGTGTATATCGATGGAAAAGAGTATTACAAAACGCCCATGTCGGGCTCGGTGAGCATCGACAGCGGCTACCGTCGGATCGAAGTCCGCGCTGGGAATCGCTTTTTTGCGAAAGAGCAACAGTTTGTTCCAGGCGAAAAGTACGAATTTGAAGCGGTGTTCGAGGAAGACCGCGCCGGAGTCCCCAGCTTGGGTTTTGCCGCAGGACAAGACGTTGGGGAAGCACGAAGAAACGCTCGTCCGCTGGCGATTGTGCTTGGTTTGGGAGGCGCTTTCGACCTGGCGGGGGACAATTTTCCACCGCACCAGGCAGCGTTTGTTTTGGGGGCGGAATACCGAGTGAAGGAAGGTCGTCGGTTGGCGTTGGACCTGGGACTCAAAATTCCGTTTGAGCTTCTTCAAAGCTGGCAAAACGGGGGACTCCTTATCGGAATGCGGGGTGTGTTGTTTCCCGTCGCTCGGCTGCCTTTGGAATTGGTGCTTTCATTGGATGCGGGTTTCGCGGCGATGGACTATCGAACGGATGCGCCTGTGTCCAGCAAATGGCCGTGTACGTCGCCTTCCTATTTGCCAAGCTGCACGGTGTACGCTTTTCGCCTTGTGCCGGCGGTTTCCGTCGCGTACCGCTTCCTGTCTTCCTTTGAGATGCGCGCTCAGCTTGCCGGTTTGGAATTGAACGCGGCCAAACCGATGTTTTCTCCTCGGTACACCTTCGGTCTGCAAGCGGCGTATCGCTTCCAGTGAGTTTGTTCTGAGCGTCTGCTGAAACTTTGTGGGCGCGGCTCGTCGGTCAGGCATGCTTCGCAGACTTGCGGAAACCTTATACCTTTCCGCAAAAGAAGAAATTTCCGGCGGCTTCAGGGTCTTCGCTCATCATAAATTCGACGGACAAGGCCACGATGTCTTTGAGCAGGAGTTTTCCGTCGCCATCGGTGTCGATCTTTGCGAACGCGGCGTGCGCATCTGCATCCGATCCCATGGCAGCCAGCAGCCGAGCGTATTCGTCTGCGGTGATTGCTCCGCTGCGATCTTGATCGATCAACTCGAGCACGTCTTTGCACGACTGCATGAGCCATGGCGAAACAACTTGCGCGGCGCGATAGGCCAAAATTTGCCGCTCAAAGTACCGCAAAAATTCGGCCAGCGTCACAGAGCCGTTTTTGTCTTTGTCCGCGCCGGACAGCAGTCGTTCAAAAAGCGCCGACCTATTTTCAGTAACTTGTTTCGCTAATTTTTCATTTTCTGACCAGCCAAACGACGTGGTGATGCGCTGCGCTTGAGCGCGGAAATCGGCTGCGGAAAGAACGCCATCTCGATCGGTGTCGAAGTACTGAAACAGCGTCGTGAATTTTTGGGTTTGCAACGGGGAAAGCACGCTTTTTTCCATGGAAGACCTCAGCGCCATTCTCACGCTGAATTCTTGCGCATATCAATAGGTGGTCTCAATTGCAGATTTTTTGACGTGCATGTTTCGGATGTGTGGCAGAAGAACGAGCGGAAGGAAACGTGGCGAGGAGAACGGGATCGCAGGTCGGCTTAGGAGCAGCCAGTCGCGATTTTCGTTCCGCCGCTGCACGTCAAACTCATGTTGCCCGAGACGGTGCAGCTTCCTGTGCAAGTGATGTTGCATGTTCCGCCTACACACGAAACATTCGATCCTGCGCCGACGGTGTGAGTGCAGCTTTTTCCGACGCACGAGACGTTGCAACTTGGCCCGCAGGAGCCCGTACACGTCGAACCCGCAGCGCAGTCAAAGTTGCAACCCGATGCGCCGGCAGAACACGCATCGAAAGCGCAGGTCGAGTTGGCCGGACACGCGCAATTGGTTCCGACGCAGACCGAAGAACCACAACCAGCAGCGCATAGGAGCAAGAAGGCGGAAAGGAACAGCGGTTTTTTGAACATGGGGTAATACCTCCGAAAAAGGGGGCCGTGGGTTTTGCAGGCGATTGCAGCAGAAACGGGGTTTTTGGCATCGCTGCTGCGCGACGAAAGGAGGCCAAAAACCGCATCCATCATACCGCTTATTGTTTTTGAGGAGGTACGACAAACAGGAAACAGACTGCGGGGATCAGCGGATCAACATGTCCCAAGTGTCTGCGTCGGAAAATGGACCAGCACTCGCGTTTTGCACCAAACCATCGCGGGAAAACGTCGTGTCGATAACGTAAAAGGGCTCTCCCAAACGGTACGTCAAAAGGAGTGTTGCAGGGCCCTGGGACAGGTTTTCGGGGCACGCGACGGTGGTGGATTCGGCCTCAAAAACACCGACGCGAAACGTCAGTTCGGTCAGGCCGAGTTGGTCGCACGATACGTAGACGGGGCGGCATGCAGGTTCTTTGCTCGGATCGCAGCGCGTGATCGCTTCGGTGTGGAGCAAAAAGGAATGGCTGCCGACAGACGAACAAGCGACGGAAAAGAGCCCCGAAAGAAGCAGGAAAATCGCGCGCATGCCGCCTTGTAACACATGCTGGAATTTCTTTTCCCGAGTTTGTGCGCGGTTTCCTGCTGAAGCGCGCGGGGGCAGTGTGGCACCTTACCGGGCATGCAGAGCGAGAAACAAAACGAAAAGCGAGTGGTTGTCATTGGTTCGGGTTTTGGCGGCTTGGCGGCGGCGATTCGGCTGCAAGCGCGCGGTTTCCAAGTCACGGTGCTGGAGCAGCGCGATCAACCCGGCGGACGCGCGAGCGTGTATCGAGACAAGGGTTTTGTGTTTGACGCTGGACCGACGGTGGTGACGGCACCCTACTTGTTCGAGGAACTGTTTTCGCTGTGTGGTCGGAAGATGGACGACTACTTACAACTGCTGCCGGTGAATCCGTTTTACAAAGTTCGTTTTCACGATGGGCGCTTCTTCGAGTATTGCGGCGACACAGACAAAATGGTCGAGCAAATCCGCGCGTGGAATCCCGAAGATGTAAATGGATATTTACGTTTTTTGGAGGAATCCGAACGTATTTTCCATGTTGGTTTCGAGCAGCTCGGCGACGTGCCATTTCACCGGGCGTTCGACATGTTGAAGATCGTTCCGCAAATGTTGAGGCTCCGTTCGCACTTGTCGGTGTATTCGCTGGTGAAGCGTTTTATAAAACACCCCGACTTGCGCGTGCTGATGTCCTTTCATCCGCTTCTCGTCGGTGCAAATCCGTTTCGGACGACCTCGATTTATGCACTGATTCTGTTTTTGGAACGCAAATGGGGAGTCTGGTTCGCAAAGGGAGGAACGGGGGCGCTTGTGAAAGCGATGTGCGACCTGTTCGTCGAGCTGGGCGGCGAATTTCGGCTCAATGCTCGCGTCGAGGAGATCCTGACTTCATCCAGTGGACTTTCCCACAAAGTGCGCGGCGTACGGCTGGCGGGAGGCGCAGAAATCCCGGCCCACATTGTGGTCAGCAATGCGGACGCAGGGTTCACATACCGACACCTTTTGCCCGAGGATGTCCGTCGTCATTGGACCAACGAAAGGGTCGAAAACACGAGCTATTCGATGGGTCTGTTTGTCGCCTACTTTGGAACGGACAAGCGGTATGAAGACTGCGCGCACCACACGATTGCGCTGGGGCCCAGGTATCGCGAGCTGCTCGATGACATTTTTTCGCACAAGCGGCTGGCAGAGGATTTTTCGCTGTACGTTCACAGGCCCACTGCGACGGATTTGTCTTTGGCACCAAACGGATGTGACACGTTTTATGTGTTGTCTCCGGTGCCGCATTTGGGGGCAGACAGACCGGTGGATTGGTCTCAGGAAGGGGAGCGATATCGCGACAAAATTTTCTCTTTCCTGGAACAGAGCCTGCTGCCGGATTTGAAAAAACACATTGTGACGAGTCGGTTTGTGACTCCGAACCACTTTCGAGATGAACTGTCTTCTCTGTACGGTTCCGGTTTTTCGGTGGAACCGAGGCTTTTGCAGTCTGCGTACTTCCGTCCACACAACAAAAGCGAAGATGTGGATGGACTCTTTATCGTCGGAGGCGGCACACACCCTGGTGCCGGCATCCCAGGCGTACTTTCCACGGCAAAAGTAGTCGATCGGTTGATTCCCCGTTTGCCGGGTGCGCCGCAGGGTTCTCCCATCGCCGGTTCATACGCTGCCGATGTCTAAGAGTGCGCTCGCGCTGCGACAAAAAGGAGAACTTTCGATTGCCGCAGCGGACCTTGTTTTGTGTCAGCAACACATCGCGCGGCACAGCAAGAGTTTCTATTTGTCGTCGCTGCTTTTGCCAAAACACGTTCGGTATGAGGCGTGGGCTCTGTATGCGTTTTGTCGTCAGGCGGACGATGCCGTGGATGGCGAAAATCCGGGCGACGGAACAGTGCCCAAACAAGCGCCAGAGCAGGCCGCCCAACTTCAGGCCGTCGCGCGACTGCGTGAAAAACTTGCTGCTGTGTACCAAAAAGCACCGGGAGAGGGTCCGCACCACGCCATCGACCGCGCATTTTTTGCGGTGGTTGAGCGGACCCACATGCCGCGCGAGCTCCCATCGCGTCTGCTCGATGGGATGGAACAGGATGCGATCGGCCAAACGTATCCCACCTGGGAAACGCTGTATTCCTATTGTTTCAATGTCGCCTCCACCGTCGGGCTGATGATGACGTGTGTGATGGGCCACATCGCTCCTCCTGAACAGAAAGGGGAGGTTCTTTTGCGCGCGTCCGATTTGGGGGTCGCGATGCAACTGACGAACATTGCTCGCGATGTGGGCGAGGATGCGCGTCGAGGGCGAGTGTATTTGCCAGAAGAACTTTTGCGCAAACACGGTCTTTCCTCTGCGCAGGTCCTTTCGCAAGCAGCAGGTCGGGAGTCTGCGAGTCCATCTCTTCGCGCTGTTGTGAAAGAACTTTTGTCCGTTGCAGACAGACACTACGAGGCGGCAGAAAGGGGGATTTTTCTTCTCCCGACCTCTGTTCGATGGGCGATCCGTTCAGCGAGTCGCGTCTATCAGCGCATCGGTCAAAAAGTCGCCGCGCAAGGGTATGACACCCTGAATCGGCGAGCGCGTGTGTCGTTGTTCCACAAACTGTGGCTTCTGAGTTGCGCCTATGTTTCGGGTCTCATTTCCGTCGGAAAAAAAGCAACGGATACGTTTCACACAGGGCCAAAAGATGCGCTTCTGTCCCAGTATGTGAAAGAAGTACGGTTGCTCCCCTGACGGCTCAATACAGATCGAAACGGAGAAGGCGACTTTCGAGCATTCCGTTGAACAGAGGGTGGCGTTCCGAAGCCCGCAGACCGATCTGTTTTGCCATCGCCAAATTGGCCGTAAATACATAGGCGCGGTAGCCCACAAAACGTCGTTTCAGCGTGTCTCCGAGGGCACGATACAGCTCGGCCAGTTCGGTGTTTTGCCCAAGCCGTTCACCATAGGGAGGGTTGCAGAGCACGATGCCCGGTTCCGAGGGCGGAGGTCGTGCGTCCCGGAAATCGCAAGTTCCAAGCTGGAAAAAGCCGGGAAGACCGGCTCTGTTCAGGTTTCGGGTCGCTCCTTTGATGGCAGCGGAATTCACATCCGAGCCGAATAGGAACACGCCATCCGCCAAAGAGACGTTTGCTTTTGCCTCGGCCTTGATCGCTTGCCAAAGCCGCGCATCGAAATCGCGCCAACGCATAAAACCGAACTCGCGGTGAAGGCCGGGGGCCACCCCGAGCGCGGACAAACCAGCCTCGGCGAGCAGGGTGCCGCTGCCGCAAAACAGATCGACAATCGGCGCAAGGTGTTTGCGTGTGGGGGAAGTGGGATGGAGTACGGTGGTGTGGACCGCCTCCTTTCCATGTGTGCTGCAATTTCCCGAATCCACAGTCAGCGCATACAGGGCCGCAGCCAAATTTTCTTTGAGCGGCGCGGGCCCCGCTTGTTCGCGATATCCGCGCTGATGGAGAGGTGGATCGGAACTGTCTGCTGCGACCAGAACACGCGGTTCACCTTGCTTTTGGTAGAGTTGCACGTTGATCCGCAGGTTCGGGCGCTGGGTTTCCACGCTCGGCCTCCGACCCAGACGATCTCGAAATCGATCCACGACGGCATCCTTGGTTTTTTGCGCCGTGAACATCGTGTTGGTCAGTGCCTTGGTTTCCCCGTTGGCATTGACGGCGAGCGTTCCCTTGGGAGACAAAAATTCCTCCCACGGCAGAGCGCGCACTGCTTCGTACAGATCGTCGGGATGGTCGCACCGAGAGTCGCCTAGCACGCGGAGCACTCTCGAGGCGCACCGCAAATTCAGATTCGCTCTGTACAGCGCAGCCAGGTCGCCTGAAAAAGAAACCGCAGACGACCACAGCTCGACATCGGACACGCCAGGCAAAGCCAGAAGCTCAGCAGCGACGAGAGACTCGGTGTTTCGAGGACAAAGAGCCAAGTAGCGAGGTCTTTGGGATGTACCTTTCGCCAAACGGGGTTTTTTGGCCAGGGTCATCGTCGTGTTTCCTCGTGCATGGTTTTTCGCGGACTTTAGGAATGGCTGGTTCCAAAAGTCAACGATTGTCCGACGAACTCGAAGACACAGGGGGGATTTTTCCCGTGAGGTTCGTGATGCGATTCCGGCGTGCGACTTTTCGGGCGGGGAACGAGCGGTTCGTGTTTATGATGCGACGTTGTGTCAGACGCTCACAAAAAACCGCGCCCGTTGGTTCTTTCGTTGCTTTTGGCGCTGCGACCGAAGCAGTGGACCAAGAATGTTCTTCTGTACGCGGGCTTTTTGTTCACCCTCAACAAGAAGTGGCATTTGGGGGAACCGAGCATGTGGCAGGCGCTGGGTCGAGCGACGCTCGCGATGCTTGTGTTCACGGCGTTGGCGTCGGGCATTTATCTGCTCAATGACGTAAAAGACCTTTCGCATGACAAACTTCATCCGCAAAAACGGCACCGCCCTATCGCGTCGGGACATGTGCCCTTGTGGTTGGCTGTGGGGGGGGCTGCTTTTTTGGAAGGCGTGGGCCTGTGCGGCGCGTTTTTGTTGAATCCGGCATTCGGGTGGGTTGCGGCGCTGTACGTGCTGCTTCAGCTTGCGTACACGGGTGCGTTGAAACACATGGTGATCATCGACGTGTTCGTGCTGGCGTCGGGCTTTGTGTTGCGCGCAGTGAGCGGGGTGCTCGTGCTGTCGGCGTATGTGTCTCCGTGGCTGTACATCGTGACGTTTTTGGGAGCACTGTTTCTCGGGCTCTGCAAACGGCGGCACGAGCTTTCTCTGTTGGAAGGGGAGGCGGGAAAGCATCGGCAAAGCCTGTCGCATTACTCGATGGAGCTTTTGGATCAGATGATCGGAATCGTGACGGCGAGCACCATCATGGCGTACTCCCTGTACACGTTTTCGGCGCAAGGCTTGCCGCAAAATCACTTGATGATGCTGACGATTCCGCACGTCCTGTACGGAATGTTGCGGTACCTGTATTTGGTCCACATGCACAAACTCGGGGGTAGTCCCGAGGAGATCCTTCTGCGCGACCGACCGATTCTGTTCGTGCTCTTTTTGTGGGCCGGAACCGCAGCGGTTGTTTTGGCGCGCTAGACAGAAGTCGGGGGTTCGATGGGAGGGCGATAGGTGTAGGCGAGCACCCGATGTGTGGTTTTGTCGTCCACATCGTAGGTTCGATCCAGCTTGAGCGTCAGGGTCGGCGACACCGATGGAAGCTTCTCGCTGGCTTGTGTCATGGCGTACACAAAACCGCCTTCGACGAGAAGTTTTTGTCCCAAGCGCAACCAGTCGGGCAGAGGCAAAACCGCGCGTGAAACGACCACACCGAACCGTTCTTGGATGAAGTTCGCGTCGTCGGACAAAACCCGGTACGACAGCCCAAGTTCGCGGCGCAGGGCCAGCAAGAACGCATTTTTTTTTCCAATGCGCTCACACAACGTGACTTCGTAGTCTTTTCGGAACAGCGCACAGAGCACGCCCGGAAAACCCGCGCCGCTGCCGACATCAAGGAGTGTCGGCGTCGGGACCGCATTCGATGGTGGCAAAAAACTTGCGAGGGCCAGGCTGTCCAAAAAATGTCGCCGGACGATTTGCTCTGGATCGCGAATCGCGGTCAGGTTGATCGCTTTGCCCCACTCTCCGAGCAGCTCTGCATACCGTTTGAGCGCACGAATGTGATCCGGCGAAACAGAAACCCCGCTCCACAGCGCGTGTGCGGAAAGGAGCGGCAGAAACTCGGCGAACGCCTCAGCCGGCAAGTCCTGCATCGCTGCTGCTTAGATCTGCCGCGCCACCGTCCGAAATCGGTAAACCCGCGTCGCCCGTGCCTGCGTCAGTAGACGGAGTGCAACATCGGCTTTTTTCAAAGGGGCAGGCTGTTTTGCCGCCGCCCGTTTGATGTTGCGGAAAACTGACGTTGGCGTCGTCGCAGGATTTTCCCTCGGGAACGCAAAAACCGGTTGTCGGACAATCAGGACCGCGCGCGACACAAACTGCCTCGGGCACCAGGCACCGGGCTTCCAAATCCGGCGATGTGGGCACATATGCACCGCAAATCGCAGCGGCTTCTCGGGCGCTCGGTGGATTGTTTGCGTCGGTCGGCGTCCACGTCCCCGGACGGTCGCTTTCGCCAGGTTTGTACACCAGACGGCACCCAGGGCCGCCCGCACAGCTATCGCATTGCCCGGCCAACGCACCCGTTTTGCGGACCAGATAACAGGCACGCGGAAAACTGCACAGACCCAAAACTGCCGGGTTCAGCCCCGGCGTCGTCGAGCTGCTTTCGCAATAGACGCCCAGCACGCAAGCCACCACCAGGCCCACGCCGAGAAAAAAACGCTTGTTGGTTTTGCGTCGCAAAAAGGACATGGACAGCACGCCTTCTCTACGAAGGAGTGTTTGCGCGACGATCTTCTGCTCGAAGCGATGCCAAAAGTTGCTGCAAAAGCTGCTCAGCTTGCTGCATGTAGTCGCTCACCGCTTTCGTCGTGCGTGTGGCGTCCTTCGCTTTCAGACCGGCAATCACGTCGCGATGACACTTTCTTTGCACCGCTGGAGACGGTGTGACCTGCGCAAAAAAAGCTGCGTGTGCCTGCACGGCCATCCGAATCGTATTGATGAGCAGCTGGAACACGCGGTTTCTGGCCGCGCGCGTCAGTTCAACGTAGAACTCAAAATCCAACTTGAGAAGCTCGTCGGGCGACGACTCGGAATCCGCCTTTTGCGCGATTTCTTCCAAGCGAGCCCAATCCTCCGGCGCGGCGCGCGAGGCCGCCATCTCTGCCACATTGCAAGCAAAGATACGTCGGAACTCTGCCACATCGCTGAGCACATCCGCATTCGGGATGCCGTCTGCGGTGCCGGTTACCAAGTGCGACACAAGCTCGACGCCCGCAGTCTCCATAAAAGGAAGAACGCGCGTTCCGTCGCCCTGACGAGTTCGGACCAGGCCCATTTGTTCGAGCGACTTGATGGCCTCTCGAAGAGAGGCTCGGTTCACACCCAAATCCTCAGCCAATTTGCGTTCGGGCGGAAGCTTGTCACCGACGCCGTAGGAACCTCGAAGAATCAAGTTGCGGAGCTGCTGAACAATCTCCTCCGCGACACGAAGTTTGCCGATGGGTTTCAACATTTGCGGCAGCCTACCAGTTTTGGAAAAACCGGAACAACTACAAAAACGCAAACGCGACCACCCAAACGTCCCCTTAAGCCGGTGTCTTGTATGTTTCCCTACATTAGTGCAGGACCGTTCGCAGACGTGGGATTCCCATTCCCGTGGTTAGGTCCACTTCGCTTTCAAAGGAGCCCAACCGAAGACCCATTCCCGTGAGTCTCCGAACACCACCTTTCCCGTCGGAAAAATTGAAAAAGTAGTGATTCTTGACCTCTCCGTGTGCCAGCACGCGCACTTGCGAACCGGGCAGGAAGAAGTACACCGCAACCGGGGTTCCCAAAGGCAGCGGCGATCGAACTTCGACCATCATGCCGCCTTCCGATACGTTCCGCGCAATCGCAGAGATTTCGCCATGTTGCTCTGAGCGCAGCGTGACCGGAAAGGCTTTGTCGAGTCGGGAAAAGCGTCTGTTTTCCACTCGAGAAGGCGGCCCCGATGGTATGTGAGCGCGAGTTCTGTGTGCGATCGGACTGCGACCGTTTGCCGGATGACCACTAGCCGGACGACCACTAGCCGGACGACCACTAGCCGGACGACCACTAGCCGGACGACCACTAGCCGGACGACCACTAGCCGGATGAGAAACGCGGTTTTCTGTAGAACGGAAGGCAGGGTGAGTGTTTTTCATGCGTCAGACGCTACTCGGGTATGTCTAGGAAGTCAAAAAACTCACCTTATCCCACCTAGGCAGACATTTCATTGGACTGTGGGCGCCATCTCGTTTCCGAGGCGAACCTCGGCCCGTGGGCGGTCCTCTTGGCTTGTGTCTTGGCGCGGCGTTGCCTGCGGCGACAAGAGGCCTGGCAGGGCGTTGGCGGATTTCCCACGTGAGGGATCGTTGAAAAACACTCCCGATTGTGAGTACCCTGACTCTATGCGCAGAAGGCAAACTCTCTCTCGACTCGCAACCTTGTGTGGCCTTGGTCTTTTGCTGCCACAAGCCACGTTCAAGCTTTCAGCGGGCCAGGGAGCGGTTCATGCGGCCATTTCCGCCCGCGCAGCCGACCAACCGGTGCTGAGTCCGCAGACAGTACCGGCAGCGGCAAAGTCGGTTCGCCACGTCGTGATCATCAGCGAGGATGGAATGCGACCCGACCTGATTTATGGGCAGCGGAACATGTATTGGCACGAGCAGCTCTATCGCAACGGGTCTTTCTCTTGGAAGGCGCGAACGATTCGCACGGCGTCTACCTTGCCGTCGCATGCGTCGATGCTGTCTGGCGTCGATGTCGATCGCCACGGTTTGACTTGGAATACCTGGCTGAAGTCGCGCGGATTCATTCGGGTCCCGACGATCTTTCAAGCGGCTCAGGAAAATGGCGTCAAGACCGCTGCCTTCGTCGGAAAACCGAAACTGCGTCACATCATGCCGGAAGGTACGGTTTCGATGTATGCGCGGCCTGGGTACTACTGCAAAAAAGTCAGTGACGAGGCTGCTCGCTACATTGCTCGAGAAAAGCCGGGTTTGTTGTTTGTCCACTTCTCAGATCCCGACGAAGCGGGCCACGCGGTAGGTTGGATGACGACGAGCTACCGCAAGGCAGCGCAGGCTTCCGATGCGTGTTTGGGGACGATCTATCGGGCGCTTCAGGACGCAAACATTTTGGATGAAACACTGGTGATCGTGTCCGCCGATCACGGAGGCCATGCGCGCGGCCATTCGGGCGCTCTGCCGAGCGATCGAGAAATTCCTTGGATTGCGTCGGGTCCCGGTGTGCGTCGCGGGTACAACATTCGTTCTACTGTTTCGACGATGGATACTGCGGCAACGGCTCTTGCGGCGCTTGGATTGTCTCCGTTGACGCGGATTTCGGGCCGGCCCGTGACCGAGATTTTCCAGTAAGACGCGCTCGGCTTCGGGCCCCGAAAAACGGGCGGTTTGAGCTGGGACGGGACGGCTGGTTTACCGCTTGCCCGTGCGCGCCTCGCTGGCGCGTCCACGGCAGGTTCCAGAACAGTATTTTCGCACCGCTGTTCTTCCCGAGACTTTCACTACAAATTCCTTGCCGCATTTTTCCCACTCACAAATGCGGACTTCCTCGTCGGCAGCGAGTTTGCGAGCAACGGCCTTTTTGTTCGCGCCTTTTTTGCTCGGGGACGCGGAATCGTCGGCAGCAAGCTTTTCTGCGCGGTTTTCTTCGGGAGCGGCTTTGGCTTCGGCCTTGCGATCCGACCGCCGAGACGCACGGCTGGATTCTGCCGAAGACGCTTTCTTTTCGGCTTCTTGTTGGGCCTTTTTTGCGCCGGTCTTGCTGCCTTTCGGGCGTCCCGGTTTTCTGCGCGGCAACTCTTCTGGCGTGTGGCCTTGGGCCTCGCGCGTTTCGGTTTTGTGCGAAACCGCGACGCTCAAGTCGTCGTTTTTGGCAGCTTTCTCTGATTTCGAGCGAGAAGATGCCGTTTCCGGTGGAGTTGCGCGCGATTTCTTTTCGGCACTTGCTCGCTTCGACTCACGCACCGGTTTTTCTGTGCTGTCCGTGCTTGGCGGCGCGGCGACGCTTGTTTTCGATGCAGCCGGCGCTGGGGTGCCGGGCATGGGCTGGGAAGCGGCTTTGGGAGGTCGTCCACGTCTCTTGGGAACTGCGGGCGTTTCGGCAGGCTCGGCAACCCATTTTCCAGATTTTGCCGACGGCGCGAGGGTTGCTTCCACAGTGTCTTCAATCGGCGGTTTCTTTTTGCGACCCGACCTGGCCGAGGCCAAATCTTCTGACGAGTTTCTTTGGGAAACTGGTTCTGGAATTTCGGCAGGTGCTGGCGCTTTTCGCGACAAGATCTTTCCAGATGGCATTTCTTCGGACGCAGCCGGGGCCTTCGTACTGCGCGCCGAGGGTTTTTCCGCCGCGCTCGGAAGCACAGCAGCCTTGGCCACCTCCGGCGGTGGGACCACTTCCTTCGCAGCCGTGCGAGTGGGTTTTGCGGATTTTGAAGACGGCGGTGGGGGCAGATCTTTTGCGATCGGCTCTTTGGCCGCGCCTGCGATCCGACTTGCGGCCTCGGGCGGTTTCACGTCCACCGCGGGCGACGCTGCCACCTTGTGATCTGTCCGCAGAGCCGGTTTTGGCGCTGGCTTGAATGCTGGCTTTGACGCTGGCACGGCGCGGCTGATTTCCGCAGGCGGTTGGGCGAGCGGGGCTTCTTTTGGAAGCGGTTTCTGCGACGCTTGCGCGCTGGTTTCACTGGCCGAATTGTCCACGCGCACGGGTCGTGGCTTTGACGGCAAGGGGCGAGTTACGTCACAAGAAGGAACTCGTTCCGCCGAGCGCGGCACAATGGATGCGAAAGGGTCCACGGGCCGAAAGGCCGGAGTGGGAGGGGTGAAGTGTCGTCCGTTGCTCATTCTTTGGCTCCGCTATACCAGCTATCAGACAGGAGGCCGGACCAGAAACGATCGGCGCCATAGGTTAGCACCTCGAAGTGCGCGGCGGGCAGAGTTTTTCATGTGATGAAGCGGCATAAGGTCACGAGGATCACAGCGGGTCACGGCAGACCACAGCAGGTATGAGCGGGTCACAGGGACCACAAAAGCGAGCGAATGGCAAGGCCGACGTTTGGCGTTCTTCGCTGTTTTGGATTTGGGGTTTTGTATAGTCCCGCTTAGCTCAGGCGGCTGTTCGCGAGCAGGAACAGGGATGCGTCGTCCGTGGGAATCGAATACGCTGCAAAAAGGTGTAGTCCGAGTTCCTCAATCGAATGGAAGCGGACATGTGGCAGCCGAAGCTGGCTGGCAAGTCCATCGGAAAACAGCAAGAGCAGCGCACCGTCTGGTAACGGATTGGTTTCAACCCGAACGGTGATTTTTCCGACCGAACCTTCCCGACCATGCCCGAGGACTGCATCGGTGCCGCAGGGCGACCACAGACGGCCTGTCTGTCGATAAATTCCCAGACGAACGTTTCCCACCGTCGTCGCCGAGACCGCGCGTTTTTGTAGATCCAACCAGGCCACGCCCAAAGTCGCACCGCGAGTCGTTGCCGTGTTGTCGTGGGCGATCAGGACGGCATCCTCAAGGGTTTCTTTGTGTGAAGCCGCGAGCCATCGAATCGCCGTTGAAGCAGCCTCGTGGGCCAGCACGCCATGGCCTAGTCCATCGGCAACGGCGATCCTCAACGTACGATCGTCGAAAGAAACCATCGTTTGGTCTCCGCAGACAGTCTCACGCGGATGGGACCGCTCCAATTGGACGCATTGGAGGAGCGGTGCGTTGCTGAAACGTCGGCTTGTCAGGCGAACTGGACCGGTTTTTGGAAGCGGCGATGTTCTTGGGAAATTTGGGACAAGATTCGAGGCCGCAACGAGATCGATCGAAGTCGTCCATTCCAGCGAAAAACCGTCTCCAATTCGAGCGGCTGTCAAAAGCGTTTCGGTTTGCGGCAGGCGTCGGATTTGTGAAAGAGCGCGCTCGAGTTGTTCGGAAAAAGCGGCTGTCGTTGGTCGCTCCAAACCATGCCGACGGGCAAACAATCGGAGTTCATTTTGTGCCGAGGCAAAATCGCTTGGAGCGACCAATCGGCACGTTTGCTCTGGTTTTGCTGGCTCGCCGTCTTCGATTCGCAACGCCCAAAACTGTGAGCTGTCGTTGCCCAGGATTATTCCTCCTCGTCGTCAAACGAAAGAGCCGTGAGCGCCGATTCCAAGTCGAGTGCCGTTTCAAAACCGCTTGCCGAGAAACCCATTTCCGTCAGCGTCATCGCAATCGCCGGCGTCATCCCAGAAACAATCGTTCGCGTGCCCATGAGCTTGGCCATTTGAGCCGTGTGCACAAACGCCCTTGCCGTGTACGTGTCGAGCAGATTGAGCGCCGATATGTCGAGAACGAGCCCTCGGGCACTCTTGCGCTCAAGTTCTTTGAGAATGTCGCTTTGAAGTTGCTCGACAAGCAAGTCGTGCAGATCGACTTGGATCGACACGAGAAGCAGGTCGCGAATGCGCAGAATTGGAATGCGATCAACCATCGGAACGCCTCGCAAACAAGCGAACGGTTAGATCTATTGAGGGATCAGATACCTTTCTCGACTTCGAGACCCTCATCCGATTCGTCCTTTTCTTTTATCGGTGGACCGATAGGAAAAACGCTGCTCGGACGCGCGTGCCCTGTCCTGGCGCCGATTGAACAGCAAATTCGTGGGCAATGTTTTTGACACCACGCAAACCCATGCCAAGGCCGGTCTTCGAGCGGAAGCCGCCGGAAAGAACGCGCTCCACGTCCGTGATTCCGGGCCCCGAATCGCGGGCTTCGACGGCCAAACCGATCCGAGGATTTGTGACGACCGACAAGCGAATCTCGCCGACTTTTGCGTACATCACGATGTTGCGTGCAAGTTCGGAAACTGCGGTCGCAACTTTGGTTCTCTCGACCGGGCCAAAACCCAGTTTGGCTGCCAGCGTGATGGCTGCTCGACGGGCAAGCACCAGAGATGCTTCGTTGTCTACCCGCATTTTGTCGTCGCGCGGGACGAGTGACAGCACACCGCTGGTCGCCTGATCGAGCTTCGTCAGAATCGGCAGGATGTTTTCTGTACCTGCGAACAAGGAAATATGTCGAACGATGCCGGCCGCCAGGTTTTCGACCTGCTCTTTGTTCTGTATTGAAAGAGACATAATTTCTTGTCTCAGACGTGCCGGAACGCTGACGTTGGCTTCCAAAGCCGCAAGCAATTTCTGAGGGATATCCGACTCGAAGCGTGACCCCAGCATGAGTGTTCCGCCCAGTGTATCACGCTGAATTTGTGGTGATGGTTTTCGTTTTAGAAATTACATAAAAGTTGATTAGCAACGACTTCGCACGCGCGCCGAAAATGTTTCCCATGCTGAAACCTGTGTCGCTGTGTGCTTGTGCGTACTTGTGTGGTTCGTTGTTTTCGCGATGGCTCGGGGATGGAATTTTCCCATGGAACGTCGCTCTTTTCGGCGGAATTTCCGTTGCAGCGACCGCGTTTGTCTCCCGGCGCTTTGTCGGACTGAGCTTGGTTTCGTTGGCGTTTCTTTCTGGCATGGCTGCTCAGGCCATGGCTCCCCCAACCCCACATGTATCCGACGGCAGCAATTTTCTATTGCAAGCCAAAACGCAGGAGCCGGCATGGATTACTGCCTCGGTCATTGCAGCCCAAAAAGCCACCTCGCGTGGAATTGCTCTGCGCGTCGCTGTCCAGGCCGTCCAGAACGTGGACGAAAAAGGCGGGTGTTTGGATACACCACTCGAAATGACCCTGTCTGTCGTCGGTGATACGACACGCCCAATGGACATCCTTCCTGGCGATTTGGTGCGTGTGCGCTCGAAACTGCGTGTGTTTCAAAAGGACCAAACGCTTGAAATCGCTTCGGGTGACGCCCGATCGCAACGATCAAAGACTGAATTTGTGAGTTTCGTCGAGAGAGATGCCGTCGTTCGGTTTGCTGATGACACGTGGTTTCCCTGTCCAAAACCCTCATTTTGGAATTTCACACGGCACTGGTCGCGCCCCATTGAAAAGTTGCGGCACCGAATGCTTGCGCGAATCGAGCGACTCTCGTCCCCAGAAGAGAACAAGGCTTTGCTATCGGCGTTGTGTTTGGGGTGGCGTGGCGCGATTGTTTCCGTCGATGAGAACCGTGTTCAGTTGGAGCAGGCCACTCTTACAGCCGAATTCAACCGCGCCGGCATTTCTCACATTCTCTCGGTGAGCGGCTTGCATTTGTCCTTTGTGGGTTGGCTTGTGTACCGCGCGTTGGCTCGTGCAATCGCCTGCGTGCCGTTTGTATCGCAGCGTTGTGCGGGGCATCGATTTGCCGCGCTGCTTGCGGTTTTGTTGGTCGCGTTTTACACGCAACTGACCGGCGCAGAACCGCCCACCGTGCGAGCCGCTTGCGTTCTCGGTCTATGGCTTCTGGCTGTGGTCTGCGGTCGTCGCACGTCGTTGGAAGTGGGACTGGCCGTATCGATTTTTGTGGTGGGGAACCCTTTTTGGGGTACGGGTTGCCAAGACCTGAGCGATCCGAGTTTTCTTCTGTCCCTCGCCGCGACGCTCGGTCTTGTCTATCTACGACCCTTTTCCGCACTCGGAGCCTGTGTCGAGCCATCGAATAGGCCGCGTACGGTCACGGCGCTGCTCCGGCGATTGCTCTTCGCATTTGACGCTTCTTCGGGCGCGCTTCTCTTTACGGCCCCTCTGGTCGCTTTGTTTTTCGGTCGCTTCGTGGCCACAGGTCTTTGGGCGAATGTGCTCTTGATTCCATTGGGAGAAATGGCCGTGTTGCCGCTTGGCCTGTTCGGCCTTTTCATCGACCTCGTGTTCCCGTCGCTGGGGCAATTGTTTCTCGCGTCTTCGCACGTTGTCGCTGGGTTGTTTCTCTTTTTTGCTGCTCAGGCGGCCAAAGTCGGTTGGGAGTGGACTGTCCCGGCACCGTCTCTGTGGATGGTGCTTCTCTTTGAAATTGGTTTGGCGCTGTGGTGTTTTCGTCGGCAACTCGGTGCCGGACTCTGTTCTGCGGTTTTGTTTTTGTATCTATTCAATTGGCAAAGGCCACACGACACATTGAAAGTAACGATTCTTTCCGTCGGTCAGGGCGATTCGATCGTGTTGGAATTTCCGACCAAACAAGTGATGGTGATTGATGCTGGGCCCGCTTTTGAAAAGGGTCGGGATGCGGGCCTCTCCGTCGTCACACCGTTTTTGCGTTCGCGAGGTATTTCCAAAATCGACTGGTTGGTTCTCACGCACGCACATCCTGATCACAGCGGTGGCATGCAATCGCTCTTGCGAGAATTTGCCGTCGCAGAGTTTTGGTTCGTTCCGCTGCCCACGTGTCATCCCGCTGAAAAAGCCAAACTTCAAAACGAGCATCGAGCCGCGCAGCCTCATCTGTCGCTGTTGCAACGACGGGCCGAGGCCCGAAACACCAAGGTCGGTCCTCCGCGATCACTGCGAGTGGGAGGCGTGGAGCTTCAATTGCTCGATTCCTTCTCACGATCGGCCTCCGACGAATCGGTGCAACCGTGTCGCGCTTTGAACGACGGCTCCGTTGTTTTTCGGGCTGCCTACAAAGGCCGAGCCGTGCTGTTAACTGGCGACATCGAAGCCGATCGAGAGGCTGAGCTGCTCTCGACCGATGCTTTTTTGCGCGCCGATGTGCTCAAAGCGCCGCACCACTGTAGCCGCACCAGTTCGACCCCAGATTTTGTGCGGGCCGTTGCTCCGTCCGTCGTCGTTTGCTCCATCGGACAGAACAATCGCTTCGGTTTTCCGCACCCAACCGTCCTCAACCGCTTTGAAAGTCAGGGCATTCGCGTGTTTCGCACCGACGAACAAGGTTCCATCACCATTTCGGTTCTCGGCAACGGAAACCTCCACATTGGCCCAACACCGCGTTTTTTCTTTTGATTCTGGCCGCAAGGCCATGGTAGAGAGTCATCTCCTCTGTTGGGTCGAAGAAAACCCTTCGTCTCGTGGAAGACTCGTTTTTCGCTGGAAAGTATCCATGGCAAATCGTTGCGATCTCTGTGACAAGGGCCGCCTCGTCGGCAACAAAGTCAGTCACTCGAATATCAAAACCAAGATGGTGCAGCGCCCCAACTTGCAGCGTGTTCACGCCAAAGTTGGTGGGGTGAACCGCTGCCTCCGTGTTTGTACGCGCTGCTTGCGGAGCGGGTTGGTAGAAAAGGGATAGGACCTGCGCATTCGGCTTGTGCAGTTTCTGTTCTCCGATAGGCGAACGGGAAGGTAGTCAAAAAGCCGATGCGGCAATGTGGTTTTCTAGGGCGTTTAACTCAGCGGTAGAGTGCAATCCTCACACGGTTGAAGCCACTGGTTCAAGTCCAGTAACGCCCACTGTGGAAGTCGGTTCGACTGCACCAATGGAGTGTGTCGGTCCGAGTCTATTGGCGCGGTCCGGTTCGTCTTTTCTGGTCCACTTCCTGTAGGACTTGCGCCAGAGCTTCGCGTTTGGCTGCAAGGGACGATGCCGTCGGCATTTCGCACAGCAGTCGCACAAACAGCAGTTGGGCCCGGGTTCGCTCGCGTTCAACGTCTGCAATCCGTCGCTGGAGCGAATCTGACGAGGTGGGTGGAATTTTCTGCCAACGGGCTTCCGCCTCGAAGAATGCGCGTTCTTTTTTTTCCAGTTCCAAAAGCAGGTCTTTGCGAGCGTCCTCTGAGAGCGACCTGTCCATTTGGAGTTGTTCGGACAGACCCAAAATGTCCTGTCGGAGCGACTGATGCTGGTCTGATGCAGCAGCGCGTTCGGCGAGCAGCTTTTGCAGCAACGACAACTTGTCCACAAGGTCTGCTTCTTCTTTGTAGCAATCCGCCACTTTGGAACCCAAGTTTTTGAGTGCGGTAGGCCAATTCCCAGTGCAAATTCGATCCGCCAGTTCCACAGCCTCTCGAAACAGAGAATTTGCGTCGTATTGTTCCGGCGACGCACCATCCAAGTCTTCGGCGTGAACCTGGTTCGTGATTTGAGGCAGAAGTTGTGTTGGCCACGCATCACGACCGATGAGTTGCGTTGGTCGTTCGAGAATTCGAGTTGGTCGCTCCGAGGTATCCACGATTTGTGTTGCTCTCTGCGCGAACGGAAGCTCCCGAGTGGCCGCGTCGTGCAGTGATGCGCCCTGATGTGTTCCGTCGCAGAACCGGGTCAAAATGTGCTCAAGCGTTCGCGAAGTCTCTGCCGCAGAGGGTCTCAGATGGGGGTCCTTCAAGAGCAATTGGGATACGAGTTCATCCAGAGCGGTGGGAATCAGGGGGTCGTTGTAGCGCTCTGACAGACGAGGTGGCGTCGCGTTCAGATGCTGGTGCAGTACAACCTCAAGCCGCCCCGAAAACGGGGGACGACCCACAATCGCATCGTGAAACAGGATACCGAGCGCATAGAGATCCCCCGCTGGCGTCACCGTCCCATCCCCAATCAACAACTCCGGGGCAATGAATTCCGCAGTTCCAGAAATCTGTCCATGCCCCGTTACGGGTGGTTCCCCAATCATCCGAGCCACCCCAAAATCCAACATCTTCACCCAATCCGCCCTCCCATCCCGCTCCGTCAGCAAAATATTCTCCGGCTTTACATCTCTGTGAATGACGCCTCGGTTGTGGGCGTGTTCTATGGCGTGGCTGACTTGGAGGAGGAGGGCGAGGGCTCGCTCGACGGGGAGATTGCCGGTGGGGCTGTTCTGGATGGCTTGGTGGAGGGTCTCGCCGCTGACAAACTCCATGACCAAGTAGGGGAGGCCGGTGGTGTCGTCGTGGCCGAAATCGTAGAGGTAGACGATGTTGGGGTGATCGACGGCGCTGCACGTCTTGGCCTCTCGGAAGAAGCGGAGAAGCGACCGCTCGTCCCACAACAGTTCGCGCTTGAGGAGTTTGACGGCCATCTCGCGCTCGAGGGCTTTGTGAACGGCGCGATAGACCAAACCGGTGGCCCCGGAACCGATGTATTCGGTCAAGACGAAGCGACGCGCGATGGTGCGACCGAGCAATTGATCGCGACTGAGCCGCAGTTTGGGCTGCGACGAAAGGCCCTCGCTGGGATCGCCAAGCTGGCACCCATCGGCGCGACAATAGAGCACCTTGGCCGGATACGTCCGGCCACACTCGGGACACTTGCGAACACGCTCGGCGGTCATCGTGCGCAGCCTTGCTTCCCCCGCATTTGTCCCAAATGGGACACCCTGCCTATCGGAACATCTTGCCGCGAATCGGGGGCGTTGCGTCGGCCTTTTGAAGCCGCGCACGACCCGCAGGAGGAGCGACACAAGACACTTGTGGGGTCGCGGGTGTCGCTTGTGATACAGGAGCAGGCGATGAAATCCCTTTGGAAAGTGTGTACGGGCTTGGTCGTGCTGGCGTCGTTGGGAATCGTGTTGTCGCAGCGGTTTTTGCCGATGAATGACGCGCCGAGTCACATTGCAACGGCGGTGATCGCGCAGAAACTCCTTTCGCACGACCCCTTTTTCGTTGCGCACTACCGTTTTGATTGGGTGCCGGTGCCGTATTGGACGACGACGGGTTTCCTGCTGTTTTTTCAGACGGTGTTGTCGCCGCTGACGGCCTGGAAACTTCTGATCGCGTTGTATGTGGGGCTGTTCCCCTTTTCGCTTTGGGTGTTGTGGCGATCGGTGGTCAATTCTCGACGGGAAACAGAGGAGGGACCGCTGCTGATGCCGCTGTGTGCGGTGTCTGTGTTTCACTTTGGTTACTTCATGGGGGAATCGAATTACTTGCTGGGGCAACCGTTTGCGCTGCTCGCGCTGGCGCTGTGGATCAGGAGCAAAAAGGTGGTCTCGCTGACGTTTGCGGGGTTTGTAACACTGTCGGTGGTGTCCTATTTTTGTCACATTTACGCACTTGCGGTGTGGCTGGCTGGGGCGAGTGCTTGGTCGTGTTGGGCTCTGTTTGCCCAAAAGTGGGGAACGGGAACACAGAGCGTGCGTCTTTCGCGTTCCCATGCGGTGGGCTTTGCCTGGATGTGTGTCTTGTTTGCGATGGCGGTGTATTTCGTGCTTCACGCAGATGGCAGCGATCGCAATGTCGGCGCGCTCGGCTTTGATCGGTCTCTGTATCGGCTGGCGCACTTGTTTGTGGACCCCTTTGATATGCCGTCACCGCCGAGCCGTGTGTTTGTCGCGATGTTATATGCGGGGCTTTTGGGAATCTATGTGGTTGGGCATAGAGAGCTTGTTTCGCAGTTCCTTCGGGGGCAGAAAAGGGGTGTTGAAACGCTGTGTGAATTGTGTGAACCGGGGCTCCTTGTGCCGGGCCTGGTGCTGTTTTTTTGTGCGTACCTGGGGCCCGTTGCAATCCTTGCTCCCGATGGTTCGGTGAAAGAAGGAGAGATCGCGATTCGCTTTGTGCTGAGTGGTTTTGTCCTGGCAGCACTGTCTCTGAAATGGCCCAAATTGCCGTCGAGACCAAGCAATGCAGCGTGTTCTTGGACGCGCGGGATGGTGCTTGGTTTGACGATGGGTTTTGCGTGTTTGCAGCTTCAGAGCGTTTTCAGTTTGCACAAACAGACTGCACAAAAGACAGAGGACCTTTCGCAAACGATTCTGTCGCGGATTCCTCCTCATCATCGGGTGTTGCCTCTGCTTTCTATGCCGCGCGCGGTATGGACGGACTATCTGCTTCACAGGTTTGGGAACTACGTGGTGTTGCGCGGAAGTTACAGTCCGCATGTGTTTGCGGCGAAGGGTCAACAGGCCTTGCGACACGTTCCGCAAGGCGACCATCGGGAGGTGAGTTTGCTGACGGTGACGCCGTTGGAATGGGAACGGTATGACTATGTGCTGTTGCAAACCTCAGAGCCGCTGCCCAAGGAGTGGGAAAACCGCTTGTCGTTGGATGCGGAACAGAATGAATGGAAGCTGTATCGGATAAACAGACTCTCGAAAAACGGTAAGGAGCACTCTGCAAACTGAGCAGCGCGTTTTCTTCCAAAAAAGTGCTTCCTTCAAGGAGCGCACATGGAGTTACGATGTGCGCAAAAAGAGGTGCCACTTGGAACGCGCGAATTCGTCGGTATTGGCCGGTTTTCGTCGGAAACAGGGCCACGCAAAAAAGGCATGGGTGCTGTGTTTTTGGTCCTTTTGGGCCGTGGGCTGTGCGAGCAAAGTGGTCCCAGGCCCAGACACGACAGCGGACTTGGCTGAGCCTCCGGTAGAGGTTTGGGATTTTTCGTCTCCGCAACGGGACCTGGCAGAACCGCGTGATCTTTCACCTCCGGTGGATTTGGGAAAGCCGACGGGGTGGCCTTGTGCGACGGACGCAGAATGCGCAAGCGGGGTCTGTCGGAAAATCCCCCCATCGGGAAGTGGAATGTGTGTGGGAACGTGCAAAACGCAGGCAGATTGCGACGGGCTGCCCGGCGCAACATCGTGTCAACCGGAACGAGTAGGGGACAAGACGGGTTTGTGCATTCCGCAAAGTCCGAATCACTGCGCAAGCTGTGACAAGGACAAAGACTGTGGGAACTTTTCGGAACGCTGTCTGACAGCACCGGGGGATGTTGCTGCGGCCTGTCACCTGGATTGTTCTCTGTCTGCTTCAGTATGTCCGACAGACTACGATTGCCAGGAGTTTTCCGACGGGGGAACGAATCGGAAACTGTGCGTTCCCAAAACAAAATTGTGTTTGGATTCCTTGGGTGGATACTGCGATCGAGTTGCGTTGCCCCAATACTGCTTCCGAAAAAATTCGGCAGGCCAATGTTTGGGACAAAGAACTTGTTTGGGAGGAGGTCGGTACGACCGTTGCTCTGCGCAGGTTCCGCAATTCAAACAGTGTGGGGACGCTGATCCTCCGGGCTGTGTTCTTGCGCTCGCAGCGGATGCGATCGGAACGAAAAAGAACTGTGCAAGCTGCGGAAATGCGTGCGGCAGTGACGAGGATTGTTGCGCGAAAGTCTGCACGAAAGTAACTACGGTGACAGATTGCGGGGCGTGTGGGAAAAGTTGTGCGGCCGGAACCGGTTGTTGTTCGGGAAGTTGTACGCCGTTGGATACGGTGACAAATTGCGGAAGTTGCGGAAATGTCTGTCCGGGTTTGGGAGTGTCCACGAGCGAAGTATTTTGTGATGGGAAAGCGACTCCGGTTGCATGCGGGATGAGTTGCAGAGGAGACAACTACGATGTCGATACAAACCTCTCAAATGGATGCGAGGTTTTGGATGTGACACCGCCCGGACATACACAATCCACGGCTTCTCCCAGAGGTTCCAAAGATTGTTCAGATGGCACGAGTCGAGATACGTTGTCCTCGGGAACACCGTCGGACAAGCGGGAACACAAGAATCCTCCGGTGGCGGGTTTTTCGGGTCTTGTCGGTGCCGCTCCAGACTACTGGGTGGTCCACGCGGATGGTGGAATGTTCTGTGTGAATGACATTGCGGCTACGTTTCAGACCGATGGAGGGAGTCCCACTTCCTGCTATCGCCTGACGATCATCACGAACAAACGAACAGAGACTTTGGATACAAGCGGAAAAGGAAGTGTCTCGATGAGTACGGGAAGTGGCGCGTACTCGGGAGGCTCTGATATTTACTTCGTCGTCCAAAAGACCTGTTCGACGCCAAATCCAGAGAACGTCAGTTACACTGTGGAGTACCACCTATGATGCGTTTGTTGCTTGTCCTTTTCCTGTGTGGGGGACTCAGTTGCGCCAAAATGGACAATGCGGGGGAACTGATTGAAGAAACTGAAAAGCCTTGCATAGAACCGGATTGTCCAAAGATACAGTGTCCTCCTGGCGAGAACAGAATTCTGCGCGGAAAAACCACGTATCCCAATGGGAGAGATCCGCTGGGGAATGCGTTTGTGTACATCCCCCTATCTGATACGTTGCCGCAGATTCCATCCGGGGTCTCGTGCGATCTGTGCAGCGGGATGGGAGTCGGAAGAACCGTTGCAACGACGATTTCCTCTACGGATGGAAGTTTTGAGCTGCGCGGCGTTCCGTCAGGGGATGCGATTCCGTTGGTGGTACAAAAAGGTCGTTTCCGTCGGTTGGTCCATGTTCGCGTTCCGCCGTGCGGTGTGACGACGTTGGATACGGAACAGACTCGGTTGCCACGCAACAGATCAGAGGGGAATCTGCCCCGGATGGCCGTATCATTGGGAAGGTACGACGCGATCGAGTGCGTGTTGCGGAACATCGGGATTTCTGATGAGGAATTTGGGACTCCCAACTTGAATCGGTCGATACACTTATACGAAAACGATTCATCCCCTGCGTATCCGGGAAAAACACCACTGCCAGACCTGATGGAATCTCTGAATCGGCTGTCAGACTACCAAATGCTGTTTATCAATTGCGCAGGGGGAACTTATACCAGGCGGCTGCTTGCCGACGCTCAGGTTCGCCAAAACTTGGTGGAATACCTAAAAAAAGGGGGTCGTATGTATGCCACGGACTGGTCGTATGATTTCATTGGACAACTCCCTGAATTGTCCCCCTTTATTTGCTTCAAGGATGACCAGGACTGCTCTGTGACGACACCGCACGGATTGGGAACCGCTGGTTTTTCGGCCTATGGTGGCGCGATGGGGAATTACCTGCTCGACGTGCTGCCTGCCGAGAAGGGGTTGTCTGACTTTTTGTCTCTGCTCAAGCCTCCCGTTCCGAGCAAAGGAATCTCTGCATTTTTGTCGTTCCAATGGGCACAGGTGGCTCAGTTGTCCCCGGATCAAAAGCGGTATCCGTCGAAAGCCCTTTTGCAAACCGGCCCAGAATGGGCACGTCAGCCCATGACGGTCACGTTTGATTATCCGCCGGGCGCCGGATGTGGGCGCGTGTTGTTTAGCTCGTACCATACGCGAGAGCGGATCTCGCACGGACTGTTTCCCTCGTATTGTCCGACAGACGGAATGGTTCCACAGGAGTGGATTTTGGAGTATCTGCTGCTGGACTTGGCGGACTGTATCGGTCCTCCCGGATAGCGTAGTGGTTCTTGGGGGATGCGTTGGGAGCGACACTCTGAGTTGTCTGTGTCGATAATCCAGACAATCTTTTGTGGAGAACGAACGTGTCTGCTCCCCAACACGAAACGCAAAAACAGAACGCGAATCAAAAACCAGCGCAAACTCCCTATACACCAGCGAAAACGCCAGCCGCAGTTTCGCCTCCGACGGTGGGTCCGCAGAATGTTCCAGCAGCAAATGCGCCCAAGCAGCCGTCTTTCCTTGCCGATCCGTGGGGGTTGGGTTCAGGGTTTGGGGGTCTGTTAAAACCGTTTGGTTTGCCATTCCCAGGGGTTGGAAAGCAGCCGGCGGCTTTGCCAAATCCGCTGTCGTCCGGCCCAGTGATGGGACCCACACCTGTGCCGAGCGTGGGACCAGCGCCTGTGCCGAGCATCGGACCCACGCCTGTGCCGAACATGGGACCAGCAGTTGTGATGTATGGGGGACCGGGATCTGTACCGAATGTGGGGCCGACACCTGTGCCGAGCCTTACACCACAGACTGGGACGGGTCCGATTCCCTATCCTACCATTGCACCAGGAGTAACACCTGGCACCACACCTGGGACGACCCCTGCAACGACCCCTGCAACGACCCCTGCAACCGATCCGAATCAACCGGTGAATCCGGCAAATCCGGCGAATCCGGCAACGCAGGCAGCACAGCCGAAACCGGTTGATCCGAAAGAGATTTCTCAACTGGCTGCGGACATTCGGAAGGAAACGGACGGACATTGGTTTGCGAATCCCGCGAGTACGCTCCAAGTGTTGCGGGGCAGGACTCCTGAAGAAGTTGCGGCGATCAAAGCGGAATACAAGGCGCACTACGGAACGGATTTGGATCAGGCATTGGGAGGACAACTCAGCGACAAGGACAAAGCGGAATATCAAGCGCTGATGGCGCAGAATTCCAAAGATCCGGCAAGTGTCGCAAAGGCCGCGATTGCGGGTCTGCAAAACGCGGAAGAGGACAACTTTTTGGGAATCGGGGGCAAGCACGCAGACAAAGCTGCCGTCGAAAAAATCCTGAAGGGTCTCGATCCAGCAGCGCGAGCAGAGTTGCAAAAACAGGGGTTCGATCTCAATGGGTACTTGAAGCAGTACTACAACGGAGATGAACTGAAAAAAGTAGAAGCGCAAGCGTCGGGGGACAAGGCGGCAGAGATGGCCGCAGACTTGAAAATGGCGACGCACACGGGTTGGTTTGGCGCGAGCACGGACAAAGACAAAATTCTGGACACGCTTGCACAATGCAAAACAGAGGAAGAACGCAAAGCGGTTTCGGATGCCTACAAACAGATCAGCAATGGTCAGGATTTGTCGGCGATGGTGGGCGACAAACTGAAGAACGAGGATCAAAAGGCGGCGCAGGCTCTGTTGGATGGAAAGCCGGAGGTCGCGGCGGCGTATCAGATCGAAGCGGCGAGCAAACCACAGGGACTCCTTTCGTTTGTGGGAATCGGGGGCCCGGACAAAGACCGACTGAACAAGCAATTTGAAGGGAAGAGTCCAGAGGAGTGCGCAGCGATTCGGGATGCGTACAACGCAACGATGACGCCTGCGGACAAGAAGGGCGATCCGAATTTCAATGCGCTCGACAGCAAGCTTGCTTCAACGCTGAGTGGCGATGATTTGGCCAAAGCGCAACAGCTTGCGAAAGACGGGAAAGTCTCGGACGAGCTGGCGATCAAAATGTCGATGAACACAGGTATGCTCGGTTTGTTCACCGACGACAAAGCGATCAACAAAGTCCTCGACGGGAAGACGAAAACAGAGATCGAGGAACTGAAAAAGAAGTATGCGGAGCTGACTGGAAAGGACTTGGAACAGGAACTCACGTCACGAACAGGAGGGGACGCGGGTTTTGAAGTCCAAATGAACTTGAAAGGGAAGCCGGAAACACCAGAGGAAATGGTTGCTCGCGCCAATGAACGGTACGAACACCAACGGAGCAATCCGGTTCGCAACTTCTTTGTGGACACGTTCGGCGGAGAAGCGGGGAAGGATCTGGACAGGCAGAATCAGCGGCTCAATGCTTCTTACGACAAAGCGAAAGAGGGGGATGGGAAGGTCGATGGGGGGGAAATGGCCGAGATCAACCAGCTCGCAGATTGGAACAAAATCGACGCAAAAGCATGTCAGGAACGGACCGACTCGATCGCGAATGCGGCAGGGACGGTTGCGAGTGTGACTGCGGGAGTGGCGTTGACGATTGCGACGGCGGGCGCGGCATCTCCAGTGCTTGCGGCGGCGTTGGTGGCGGGCGGAAGCGGGGCAGCGATGATGGCAACGAAGGCGCTGGTCAAAGGGGGCGGATACGGAGGCGATGAACTGAAGGGGGACCTCATTGACACGGGGTTGAGCATGGCTGGCGGAATGGCGACGGCGGGGATCGGTCAGTTCATGCAGGGGGCGAAGATGGATGCGTGGATGCGCAACGTCTTGAAAATCGACCCGACGAAGGCTGTTGGCCAACTGTCTGCCGTCGAAAAAATGAAAATGAGCGTGCTGTCCAAAGCCTTGGAAGGGGGAATGGGCGGCATGGTTTCAGGAGCGACAAAACGGGAAAATTGGGAAGGGGGCGCGGGGGATCTGTTTGGGAACATTGCAAAGGATGGTTTGATGGGGTTTGGGAAGGGGGCGTTCGGGGGCTTGATGGGGTCGCTCCCATCCACGTTGGCGGACAAGGATTTCGCAAAAGAACATCCAGGCATGATGTGGATGCAAAAGATTCCGGGAATGGGAGATCCATCGAAAAAAGACCAAGATTTTGGGATGGGGAAATCGCTGCTGAATGGCTTGATCTCGGGTACGGGGAAAGCGGCGATGAATTATGGCTCGGAAACCATGATGGAGACGCTGAAAGACGGGAATACGTGGAGCGGCGGGAACTTCTTGAACAGCTTGGTCGAACATGGCGAGGAGAACCTGAACGAAGGCAAGTGGGCCAAGGACATCGCTGGGGGTGTGAAAGACGGTTTCATGTCGAATCGAGCGGTGCAGAACCAGATTCGATCGTTGGTGGGCGCGCCGGAGATCAAAGCAGGAGACAAGCCGTCTACGTGGGGAAACAATCTTGCAACCATGCAAGACAAATACAATGTGGCAGGGGTGAGCGGGGGTTTGAGCGGAATGCTTGGGGGATTCCTCAATTCGTCGGTGGATGCACTGACTCCGGCCAATGAAGGAAAGCAGGACACGGGTCTTTCATTCCTGTACAACATGTTCTCGGGGACTGCGAAAGGGGTGCAAGGTGGTGTGGCAGGGGTGGATGCGGACAAACGCAAAAAAGAAGCGAATCTGGAAAAAGAGATTCTGCGCAGAATGTGGACCAATTGGAAGGGGAGCGATGCGCCGACCGGGGACGATCCACTGACGCAAAAACGGCTGGATTTGCGCGATCGGTTGGAGGATTTGTACGGGCCGCTGAAACCGCCCACCAAAGATGCGGGGACACCGGCTGTGACTGCGCCTGCGGCCAACACTGCGACCGATTTGGGGACGAGTGCGGATGCGGGACCGGAGGTTTCTCCGTATTTGACCATGGACCATCGGGACCAGATTGCTGCGCAGTCCTCGGACCATGAAGTTTTTCCGAACGCTCCGGCTGGGCTTGACGATCAAGATGTTTTCGAGCACTTGAGCCGCTAAAATCGACCGGATGGCTGACGATCCGTCCTCCCCACTTTTTCCTCTACCTGCTGCGCCGCTGATTCTTCTGGCGGAACTCCTGACCTCCAAGTTGGCTGTTTTGATCGATCCAGGGCGCGAGGCCGAACGAGGGCCGTTTCTGCGGTCGCTGAGACCGATCGAGTCGGATTATTCGCGTGTGTTTGTCGCGGATGCCGTGGAAAGGGCGCGAGCGTTTTATGATGCGATGTGGTCGAAGGACGCAGGGCCGGCAACCTTTGACCCTCGTCGGACAGTGCTCAAGTTTCACGTCGCGGTGCCGGAAGATTTTTTGTCCTCTCATCCACGTGCAGCCGCGTTTCCGCGCGGATATCGCAGCGTGGCAAACAAGCTTTTGCCTGGTGTTCCGTGGGCCTGTTTTGAACTGCTCGAACCGGGCGAGACGCTGGGCTTGTCCACGGATGGACTGGTGTTGGTGGATGATCGTCTGTTGTGGTTCCCTCGTCCGTTTTTGGCGCTGGGTTGATCGTAGGGCGTGGGCGGAAGAGGGGTCCGCAAATGGCGTGGTAAGGAGTATGGACAGGAGTATGAATAGGGGTATGAATAGGAGTATGAACAGAGACATGAATTCCAAAAAGCAAGGCAAAAACATGTGGTTGTTGATTGTGTTGTCGGTGATTTTGGTTGTGGTCGGATTCGCTATTTTGGGACGGTCGAAAAGGCAGAAGGAAGCAGCGGCGCAACAGGCACGATCGGAGGCACTGCAAAAGCAAACGCGGTACACGGCTGCGAGCTTTCCCTGTTCGGTGGAATTTCCGTCTGGATACGCGCATCGGATGACGGCCTACGAACCATTTGTGTTCCATGGAAGGAACGCGGAAATTGCATCGTGCAACGATTCGACAGACGGTGAAACATGGGCCGAGTTCTATGTACTTTCGGGGCAGGATTCGGGGGATGCTTTTTTGAAGGATTGGTTTGCGGATACGACGCACAAACGGATTCGCGAACGGCTCCGGTATTTGTTTGATTACGCATTCCTGGAAGAGGTCGATGCGCTCAAAGACAAAATCCAGGTGTTGAGCGAAGGCGAAAAAGAGGGTTGGAAAGTGCGGCTTGCGTACATTCCTACTCCGCACGGCGTCGGAGAAGTTCGTCCGCTGCAAGTTCCGCGAAACACAGTGCGCCCCGAGGACATCATCGCGGAATTGCCCAAATACGGCATTCCTTCCAACAGCAACGAAACACTCAGTTTGTGGATTTGGGTGGGAATCGACGATTTTCGCAATCAAGCGGACCGAGATGCTTTTCGACGGGCGGAACGCGCTGCGCTCGAAAGACTCAAAGACCAACAGAGTGAATACAGAAAACAGAAAGAACGCTTCGCGCGGATGCACCGGCATTTCTACATCGCGGAAGCCGCGAAAGTTCTGTCGCCTACGCAAGCAATTGTGGTGCGCCGGTTCGGGTCGATCCTGAGCTCAAGTACACCGAGTTATGCGGTGGACGTGTTGTCCAAGATGATGGGCGAGGTGCGGTGCGAACCAGCCGCCTCGTCTTCGCAAACCGTCGTTCGGTAGGGTCGGTTGGGTTTGTGTCTTCGCAAAGACCACAGGTAGCTTTTTGTGTGATTTCGGTTTAGGTTGCCGCGCATGCTGGTTGCCGAGACGGATGTGGGCACAGCGTTTGTTTTTTGGAAACAAGGGAAACCGACACATGGATCGCAACCTGGCTTTGGAGATGGTTCGCGTGACCGAAGCAGCGGCGCTGTCTTCGTCGCGCATGATGGGTCGAGGCGATCGCAAAGCTGCCGATCAAGCGGCGGTGGATGCGATGCGCCGAGCGTTCGATTCGGTTGAGATTCGGGGCACGGTGGTCATCGGGGAAGGCGAACGCGACGAAGCGCCGATGCTGTACATCGGAGAGCGCGTGGGCAGTGGGTGGAATCGGGCGGATTCTCACGCGCCAAAAGTGGACATTGCGGTTGATCCGCTCGAGGGAACCAACCTGTGTGCGACGGGTCAGCCGGATTCGATCGCCGTGATTGCGGTGGCCGATGATGGGCAATTTTTGAACGCGCCTGATACGTACATGAACAAGATCGTCGTGGGTCCGTGGGCGCGCGGTGCGATTGATTTGAAACAGAGTCCATCGTGGAATTTGTCGGCGGTGGCTGAGGCAAAACGCTGTTCTGTTTCGGATTTGACCGTGGTCATTTTGGAACGCGACCGGCACACGCAGCTCATTGATGAGGTGCGAAAATCGGGCGCGCGGATTCGGTTGATCAGCGACGGAGACGTGGCTCCTGCGGTGGCGGCAACGCAGCCGGACAGCGGCATCGATCTGCTGATGGGAATCGGTGGGGCACCCGAAGGGGTTTTGGCCGCAGCGGCGGTGCGCTGCATGGGTGGAGACATGCAGGGCGAGCTTCGCTTTCGGAATGACGACGAAGTGCGGCGTGCCGAACGCATGGGCATCAAGGACAAACATCGCGTGTATCACCTGGAGGATTTGGCGCAAGGCCAGGTCATGTTTGCCGCAACAGGTGTCACCGACGGGAGTTTGCTGCGAGGTGTGCGCTTTTTGGGAGGCGCGGCCTCGACGCATTCGGTCGTCATGCGCAGCAAAAGCGGCACGATTCGTTTCATTGAAGCGCGGCATCACATTGGAACAAAGCCGGGCCTCGAGTTTTTGCGCCAAAGGGCCTCGTGACTTTGGACACAAAGACTTTTTCCGCAGGACAACGAAAATCCTGCAAAATCCACAGAGGGGAAGGGCGGCAACCGTTGGCTGTTCCTTTCGACGCAAGGGAAACGGGGAGGGTGTCTTGGAGAAATTGAAAGTTGGAGGCGAGACCACTGCGTATTGCACATCGTGCAAGGACATGCGACACCACGTTATCGTCGCACTTTCCGGTGACGTGCCCGCCAAGGTCGAGTGTCTGAGCTGTCACAAACAGCACAAGTACAAAGGGGCGCCGCCGGGTCAAAAAGGTAGCAAGCCGTCGTCAGGCAAGACCGTGCGATCGTCTGCGGCTCGGAGCACAACGCCCGTTTCTGTTGTCTCGACCGGGCCGCATCCGCTCGACACGCTGTTGCAAAACAAAGGGACAGATAGCGCACGGCTGTATTCGCCAGCAGATCGATACGCAGTCGGAGAGCTTGTGTCTCATCCAAACTTCGGTTTGGGGGCTGTCACGGCCATACCGTCGCCCGGCAAGATCTCCGTTCTTTTTCGGGACACAACGCGGTTGCTTCTGCACGAACGGGCGCTGGCACCTGCCGTCCTCGGGAGCAAGCTGAATCCACCACCCCGCCGCGAAGAAGCCCCTCACGGCCCAGCAGATCGCCCGCCAAAAGTCAAGTCAATTTTATAGACTCCAGTCTTCCTCGGTTTAGCCGCTGGACGGCCCGTGGGCTGCCGTTGTGCAAAACAGGATGAATTCCTGGTTGCCTGCGGGGCCGCGAATGGGGGAGGGCGTAACGCCGCGCACCGTGCAACCCGCGCTTTCTGCCGCTTTCACACAACGAAAAATCGCCGCATCGTGCAGTGCTGGGTCTTTGACCACGCCACCGTCGCCAACTTGGCCTTTTTGGACCTCGAACTGAGGTTTCACAAGAGACAGAACCGGGCTGTTTGGGGCGAGCAGGCTCGCGAGCACCGGCAAAAGCAACGTCTGCGAGATGAACGACGCATCGCACGTCGCCAAATCGGGCACATACGGCAAATCGTGCGGTTGCAAATGCCTTGCATTCGTTCGGTCGAGCACTGTCACGCGCACATCGACCCGCAATTTGTGCGCAAGCTGCCCATATCCCACATCCACCGCCACGACGTGCGCGGCCCCTTTTTGCAGCAAACAATCGACGAAACCGCCCGTGGACGCGCCCACATCCACCGCTTTCCGCCCCACGACATCCAGCGAAAAATACGACAGCGCGTGCGAAAGCTTCAGACCTCCCCGCGACACGAACGGGCACGGGTCTTTTTCAAGAGCCACCACGGCCTCGGGGCGCACTTTCTGACCCGCTTTGTCTACCTTTCTTCCATCGACCGACACCGCGCCCGCCATGATCAGCGCCTGCGCCTTTTGTCGACTCTCGCACAGCCCCATCGCCACCAGTTTTTCATCGAGTCGCATTCCCGAAACGGACCCCATCCCCATCGCAGTTTCCTTTTTCCCTTTTTTCCCTGGCCGCACTTTTTGAGTAGACTGCCGCCACCATGACAAATTTTCTAGAGACATACCAAAGAACACATTTTGCTTCCGATCTGCGCGCCCAAGACGCCGGGCGGGAAGTGGTTTTGCTGGGGTGGGTCCAGGTGCGACGGAATTTGGGCGGGCGCATTTTCGTCGATTTGCGCGACCGCAGCGGTTTGTGCCAGGTCGTGTTCGGTCCCGAACTCGACGAAGCCGCGTATCGCGCTGGCGAGGATTTGCGCCAAGAAGACTGCATCGGCGTCGTCGGTACCGTCAAACTCCGCGCCCAGTCTGGCGGTCAAGTCAACCCCAACCTGCCGTCTGGGGAAGTCGAGATCGAATGCCGCAAGCTCGAGGTCTTTTCGCGTTCCGATACGCCCCCCTTTTCGACCGATGAAAAGGCCGAAGTTCGCGAGGAATTGCGTCTCCGCTATCGCTACCTCGACCTACGCCGCCCGTCGCTGCAACAAAAACTCCGCCTCCGCAGCAAGTTGTACCAATCCATTCGGGAATACCTGCACAAAAGCGACTTTTGCGAAGTCGAAACCCCCTTCATGGTCAAGTACACGCCCGGAGGAGCGCGCAACTTTTTGGTTCCGTCGCGGCTCAACCCTGGCAAGTTTTACGCGCTTGCAGAATCGCCGCAGATTTTCAAACAGCTTCTGATGGTCGGCGGTTTCGATCGGTATTTCCAAATCGTCCGCTGTTTTCGCGACGAGGATTTGCGCCAAGACCGCCAGCCTGAATTTACTCAAATCGACATCGAGATGTCCTTTCCCACAGAAGAACGCCTCCAGACCATCATGGAAGGTTTGATGGCCAAGGTCTTTTCCGACACCCTCTCTGCCAAGATCAGCACTCCGTTTCTGCGTCTGCCCTATGCCACCGCGATGGCCGAATACGGCGAGGACAAACCCGATCTCCGCAATCCCCTCAAATTGCACGACATCACCGACGTGGTTCGCAGCCACGACGGAGGCGGCGTACCCCTGTTCAAAACCGCGTGTGACGAACGCCTCACCCTCAAATTGCTGCGCATTCCCGGAGAGCTTGCCAAAGCCATTTCCGCCAGCGAAGCCCGCAAGTTCGACGACCTTGTGAAAGAGCTGGGCGGCAAGGGTTTGGCGTCCGCGCGTCTGGACCCCGCAGCCGAAAATGGCCTCGTCGCTGCGTGGACCCAATCTCCGTTCGGCAAAACCATCAGCGAGGCGCTGCGACAAGCCATCGCCAAAGACTTGGGCGCGACCCCCGGTGACTTGCTTCTGTTCCAAATCGGCAGCCGCAAAGCCGTCAACGCCATGCTTGCAGAGCTTCGGCGCAAAATGGGCAAACGCCTCAATGTGATACGTGAGGGGTTCTCCTTTTTGTGGGTCACAGACTTCCCCCTTTTCGAGCAAACCGAGCAAGGTGCCTTCGTCGCTGCGCACCACCCCTTTACCTCTCCAAAAGTCGAACACGTCCACTTGCTCGGAAAGGACAACGGTGCTGTCCTTGCCCGTGCCTACGACTTGGTGCTCAACGGCAATGAAATCGCCGGCGGTTCCATCCGCATCCACCAGCGCGAAGTTCAAGCCAAAGTCTTCGAGTCCCTCGGCTTATCCGAAGAAGAAATCCGCGCGAAATTCAGCTTCCTGTTGGAAGCTTTCCGCTACGGCCCTCCTCCTCACGGAGGCATCGCTTTTGGGCTCGACAGGCTCGCCATGTTGCTGTCCGGGGCCGATTCCCTGCGCGAGGTCATTGCGTTCCCCAAAACCCAGCACGGCACTTGCCTCATGAGCGATTGCCCCACTCCCGTGTCCGACCCCCAACTCAAAGAACTCTACATCCAATCCGTCCCCCCAAAAGACCCCCAATAACCCCTGAACGCAGTCCCCCTGCATCACACGCAAGCCGTTCTGGCCCTCCACTGGTCTCAGCAGTCTGTATCCAAAAAGTGCCAAAGATCCTCGCAAAAGAAACAATCGATTGTGCGAATCCGGTCGCGCAAAAACGCATCCGTTTTCATGTTCTTCCGAATATCACAATAATAAACACCATTGAGAGAATCCAACAGAATACTATATGCTTTAAAATGTCCAGGAAGAAAGGTTGAGTTTATCTCAAATCTGCTGGGCTGATTCCTTTTCGTCTTTCGCTGTACATCGTTCAAAAATATCGCCACGTACGGGATATTGTTTCCAGATATCCGTTTATGCAAAAGACGATCAAGAAATATCTTTCCAATACGATCTTTGCTCGAAGTCTTGACGCTCCCAATAATTCGTGTCTGGTTGTTTTTCTCAACAATAAGATCATGCTGAAACGACATCTTAACGTCCTTCCCATCGATATTCACGGGGATACGTATGGTCCCAGATCTGCAAGAAAGACCCAACAATTCTATCATCAAACGAATCAATTTCTCAAATAGATCACCATGTAACTTCCTCGCAGTGTTTGACTGTCCAGCGGGAAGTGCATCCAGGGCAGAACCAATGCACTGTTGCATCGTATAGATCGACCTTTGCAAGAGCACTCGTTCTTTTGATTCGACTGACAAATCTCCGGCACCGGCTACTGTTTCGAGGAAAGAGTTTTTCAACCAATCTAGATCATCGCAAGCAAGGAACAATCTCGAATTGATAGGTCTAGTTACATTGAAATGACCGTCCTCCTTATATTGAAAGAATAGATATTCATTTTCGTTTTGACAAACAATTCTTGCTTGAAGTTGGCCTTCCGTATTCAGAAAATCAAGATACCGACAAGCGAAATCGACATATGAATCCAAAGAGGAAAAATTACCTTTTTGTGAAACGTGATCCACTAGTTTGGACAAAGGTGTTTTCATCGGATGCTTTCTCTGCGTTCGGCAGTTTTCCGATCGAACTCGATCCACTCCAGCACCGACTTTGGTTTGATTGTTTCGATTCTTTCGATAGCCCACAGATTATGTTCAGGATTCAAGTCACAACCCATCCAGCGTCTCCCAAGTTGCTCGGCGACAACCAGTGTTGTTCCCGATCCAGAAAACGGGTCAATGACTACACTACCTTCAAATGACGAAGCCAAAACCAATCTTCGCACCAATTCCTCGGGCTTTTGTGTGGGATGGGGCGTTTTTTCCCCCATACCGTTGCAAGTCGTGGGCAATTCCATCACGTCTTTGGGTTTCGCGCCGAGCGGATTTGGCACCCACGCTGCGCGATTTTTTCCGCCTCCATATTGACTGGTCTCTGCTTGTATGCGACCAGGATATTTCAAGGTGTGTGCCCCATATGGAATCCTGACATCATCGATATTTAGTTTGAAAGTTGTGCTCTTACGCAGATGCAAAATACTTTCATGCGACCGACCCCAGTCGTTTCCCAAGTTTGCTTTGTTTTTGTAATGCCATACCAACCAACGGCACGATTGAAAATAACGAGAGGATGGTCGTTTAAGATCAGCAAGGATCTCAGAAAATCCACAGATATAAAGAGAACCTGTTTTCTTTAAGATTCGTGAAGCTTGCTCAATCCATCGCAAAGACCAATCGATGTAACTTTGTTGGTCCTGAAAATTGTCCCATTCTGCTTTGTTGATGTTGTACGGTGGATCGGAAAAGATCAGATCTGCGGACTCAGTTTCGAGCGACTCCAGCCAAGCAATGGAATCGCCCTGATATAGTTCGCCGTGTGGGTGTCGATATTGCAGGCGAAAGAGTTTTTCGCCCTGTGCTGGAGAAACCACATTGGCAAGCTCAATTTTGGAAGGCTCAAAAAAAAGCTCTGTTTGTGGGCATTTGCGTCTCGGCGGCATGTGGCTAGACAAGCCCAAGTGTGTTCAGCCTGTCAAGGTGGAATTTGGCGGAGGCGGGGAGGTTTGGGTGGCGTGGAAGAGAGCGCAGTCGTTGCGGTTGGGGCGGGTTAGGGAGTTCCCATCCCGAAACTACTGCGGTGGGCGCTGGCTATGTCGGTGGCAGTCCCCGGCGCAACGTGCGGGGGGACGAGCTCACCGCCAGCAGGCTGCTCTCCTCCACACTTCGGGTCGGGGGTTGTCGCGCTCGTCCGCTTGCGCCCTCGCCCATCCTCGCTACGTTTCTGGATGGGGGCTAGGGAGCTGGGTTTTGGCAGGTTTTTATGAATTGGGTGAGTAGGTTTTGGGCGACTTTTCGCCGATAGGCGGCGGTTGAACGGATGTCGTCGATGGGGGAGATTTCCCGTGCGAGGGTGGCTTGGGCTTTTTGCAAAGTTTGTAAAGAGAGTTGGGACAGAGGGACAGAGGCCAAGAAAGACTCGGTGAGGGGACAGCGCACAGGGGTCGGTGCGACGCTTCCGAGCGCGATCCGTACATGGCTTAGGGTGTCCCCCTGTTTGCGCGCAAAACCAGCAAAACAGACTTTGGAAATGGCTTGCGCTGCGCGCGTTCCGACTTTTCGATAGTAGTGAACGGGGTGGCCGTCTGTTCCCTTCACACAACGCGGAAGGAGGATTTTCGAGATGAGTTCGCCGGGTTGCAAAGCAAGCCGTTTGTAGCCCACATGAAACGCAGAATACGGAACGGTGCGGATGCCCCGTTGCGAACAGAGCTGGAGTTCCGCATCGTACACAAGCAACGCAGGCGGAGTGTCTGCCGCTGGAGACGCGTTCGCGATGTTTCCACCCAGGGTTCCGCGATTTTGGATCGCAAGGGCACCGGTCATGCGCGCCGCTTCCGCCAAGAGTGGAAACTCGCGAGCCAACTCCTGATGCTTCCGAATGTCGGAATACGTCGTCAGCGCGCCGATCTGAATGCAAGTCTCTTGCATTTCGATTCCGCGCAATTCGGGAAGGGAAAACAGATCCACATAACGGCCTGCGGGGAGTCTGCCTTCTCCCATTTGGACCATCAAATCGGTTCCTCCGGCCAGGGGTTTCCAAGGTCCGGTTTGCGGATGTGGAGGCTCGGACAGAAGCGCGAGTGCATCGGCAAGGGAGGCTGCGGTATGAGCAACAAAATCAGACAACACAGGGTTCATCGCGCGTCCTCCGTTTGTTTTGCTGCGGCCAGGACAGACTCAAAAATCCGCGTGTATCCAGTGCAGCGACACAGATTTCCAGCGAGCCCCTCGCGGACTTGTTCTTCCGTCGGAGAAGTGTTCGCATTCAACACGCTTTTGGCTGCCATGATCATACCGGGCGTACAGATTCCGCACTGGGCCCCACCGTGTTCCAAAAACGCTTTCTGAACTTTGTCCAGAAGTTCAGCAGAGGGTGCAACGCCTTCGATGGTTTGAATGTGTTTTCCTGCGGCTTGCAGGGCCGGAACAAGACAACTGTTCACAAGCTGTCCATCGATAAGAACGGCGCACGCACCGCATTCCCCCTCTCCGCACCCCTCTTTGGTTCCCAGGAGTTGCAAATCGCGGCGCAACACATCCAGAAGCCGTGCCAAGGGGTGGACTTCGCACGTTCTTTCAATGCCATTCACAGTCAGTGTGAGTCTCATCGAGCACCCTCCACGGCTAGCATCAAATCCTCACTTGCAAAGGGCGCAACACAAACAGGGACAGAGGCCGCAAAGGACACCGCAGCAGCGACGGCAGGAGCCGTTCCGTCTAGCGGCAATTCCCCAATTCCCTTTGCCCCTTTTGGACCATAAGGACAGGGCGTTCCCATCTCCCCTGCTCGGTCTTTCCATACGACCGTAATGTCGGGGACATCTTGCGCGGTCGCCATGATGTAGTTTGTCATTTGTGCGTTTTCCATCCGCCCGTTTTTCCAGACGACTTTTTCGTACAGAGCAAACCCGATTCCCTGCGCGACACCGCCCTCAATCTGTCCCGATGCGAGCACGGGATGAATGATGGTTCCCGCATCTTGCACGGCCCAAAAACGATCGACTCGGGTTTCATACGTACACAGATCCACAGTCACTTCAGCGACGTACACGGCCCAGGCATACGTGGCGTACGCATCCCCTTTGTGTTGTTTGTCGTCCCACACAATGTCTTTGGGGGGCTCGTATTGGCTTTGTGCGCGCAGCACACCCCCAAGCGCGTGGAATTGTTGGCAGGCCGTTGCAAATTCTTCAGCGGAATAGGTAGGAGGCAACACACCCGCATCCTGAAGTTTTTGACGCAGCGCGAGACAAGCCTTGTGAACCAAATTCCCAACGATCATCGCAGTGCGCGACGCGACGGTGGGGCCGCTGTCGGGCACTTCCGCTGTATCGGGCCGGACAATCTCGATGAAGTGCGTGGGCAAACCGAGGGCATCTTGCGCGATTTGCGTAAAAACGGTGTCCTTCCCTTGGCCGATTTCCGTCGAGGAAGCGCGAACCCTCACGATTCCCTGCGGAGTCGCATCCACCACAACCACGGACGCAAGCCAGGACTCCCCCGAACCAGTAAAACCGGCACCGTGATAGAAACTCGCAAGGCCGATTCCTCGACGAAGGGCTGAGCCGGTTTGCACTGCGTCCTGGTTGAAACGCGCAAATTCCGAACGCTTCTGTTCGTATTCGGAAACCGTCTGCGCGGTCTTGAGTAAATCCTCCAAATCGATCACGTCGCGCAGGACTTGCCCCGTCGCCATCGTCTGTCCGGGATGCAGAAAGTTACGCCTCCTGAGTTCCGCCGGGTCCATGCCAAGTTTTGTCGCCACTTGGTCCATATGGCGCTCAATGGCAAACACACTTTGCGGTGCGCCAAACCCTCGGAACGCGCCAAACGGAGGGTGATTCGTCGCGACACACCGAGCGAGAATGTGAATGTTGTCGCAGACATACGGCCCCGAAACGTGCAACGCGCCGCGCGACAACACGACTGGGGAAAGTGTCATGTACGCGCCACCGTCGAGACGAAAATCCACTTCGAGTGCGACCAACTTCCCATCCGCAGCGTGACCCGACCGAATCCGCGTGCGGGACGGATGCCGTTTGGTGGTCGCCCGCATGTCCTCGTTCCGTTCATAGATGAGTTTGACGGGCCGTCGCGCTTTCCACGAAAGCAGAGCCGCGTGCGCCGCAACCATCGACGGATATTCCTCTTTTCCGCCAAAACCGCCGCCGGTTTCACACTGAATCACGCGCACTCGATCCGACGGAAAACCAAACAACTTCATCAGGGCTTTGTGAATGTAGTACGGACACTGAAGAGAGCCCCAAATGGTGATTCCGTGTTTGGGCGTGGCCAACGCGACCATGCCTTGTGGTTCGATGTAAAGCTGCTCTTGCGCACCCGTTTCGTATTCACCCTCGACGACGAGGTGCGCGGACGCCATCGCAGATGCCGCGTCGCCTTTTTCGATGGTGAAATTCGTAAACAGGTTGTCCTCGCCATAGACGCGCACATCCCCCGAGATCGCTTCGTCGATGTCGAACACCGTCGGCAATTCGTCGATGGCCAACTCGACCAACCGGCGCGCCCGTTCCACGATTTCGCGATCTGGATGAGCAAGCAGCACCACGGCCTCGTCGGCATGATGAATCCGTTTGTCCACAAGAGCGGGCTGGTCATCCTGAAGCAGCGTGATCGTGTTTTGACCCGGAATGTCTGCCGCAGTCACGACGTGGATTTCTTCCCACGGCACGCCTTTGTGGTACGTGATGCCGCGCAAAACGCCTCGCGGCACGGGACTGCGCACCGTCGCGCCGTGGATCGCGCCCGCAATCGGCAAATCGTCCACGTACCCGGCCTGTCCGGTCACTTTTGCGGCACCTTCCTTTCGCAAAGGCGTCGCGCCAAACGGAGAAAACTCGGTGTGTGTGTTCACGCGCCAGACTGTCCGAAAACCCACCCCACTCTGTCAACAACAGAGAACGGAACGGACCTGAAGGATGATCGCAAATGCCTTCGCCGAGGAAATACGGGTGTTCGAACTGAGCCAAGTAGGCGTGGGCCGACCGGAGACCTTTTTTTGGCGGGCCGTGTCCAAAACGGTTCCCAGAAAGGGAGAGAAGGCACGACAGAAAAAGTGTCGCAGGGAAGGGGGACCCGCGCCGTGCGATACGCTGAAAGGATCGCGCCGTGCGATACGTCGGATTGGGCAAGGGTGCGACGGTCGAATCAGGGCAAAGAGGGTGCATCCCAACGACAGGATACAGCGACGGGGGTTTGCGAAGGGGAGGGCGGAAGTTCTGCCGGTTTGAGCGGTTTTTGGGGGCGCGGTTGCGAGTGGTAATGGAACGAGAATGAAACGAGGGTGGCGAGGGCCGCGACACCCGTGGACGCCAAGAAGGCCGAAGTCTTGGGGGAACTCCAGTCCCAGACTTCCCCGACCAAGAGAGAACCAAAGATGAGTGTCGTCACCGCGCCGGCAGTGGCGAGAACCATGCTGCCGTAAAGCCACCCTCGGGACATGGGTTTGCGGGCGGCGTCTTTCATTTCTATCGTCGGCTTCGCCGGCAGGATTCGCGTGTCTATGACTTTTCTTTGGACGGGCACAAATTGCGGTTCGCAGTACGCCGGCCTGGGCGTGTTTTCGCACTCGGGTGCCGAAAATTGATGCAGGTTCGTCAGCGATTTGGCCACGTCGGGGGCTCGAGCGACGTGTCGCACAAGACAGTCTTTCCGCTCTTTCGGATCGACGCTGTCGCACACCTTGTCCGAAAAAAACAGGCGCGGTTCCGTGTCTGCGAGCTGTTTTCGCCACGCCCGGACGCGAATGATGCTGGGACCGTTCGGTTTTTGCACCTCGTCCCACTGACCACCGACGACGATTCCCCGCGCCGATTGGCAGGCAGGTTCCCTTTCAAACAGCGCAATGCAGCGCGGACCCTCGCAGCTTCGTGACAACTCGACAGGAGTTTGCAGGCGTCGAGCATCTTTGCGCGCCACACTCAACCATTCAAACGTCTGTCGGCTGGCCAGCTCGTCTCCGTCGATTCCCAGAAAATAGGTCGTCGGTTCATAGGACAAAGGCGGGCCCGCTTCATCCGCGTTTGCGTGTTTGGAAACAGAAACACTCGTCGCACACGCAAGAACCACCATCCATCCTATACATGAGGTCTTTCGCAACATGACGGTTTACCTTGACGGATTCAGAGACCGGTTGTCAGTGAATGCAGAATTCAACTCGTGGATCGATTCAAGCAGATCCATTCTGTTGTTTCTTATACTTCCTATAAACGCGGATCGAGTTCTTAATTCTGAATCCAATACCAATGTCATAGGGAGTGCCATGCTACATTTCACACGTTTGGCCAGTTTCTTCTGTAGAATTCCTCCATTGTCCATATAGTGTTCAAACAATGGAATACCGTCAATTTCTTGCATCATCTTGTCCATCGATTCCGATGAGACGCTTTCCGCAAGATAAATAAACTGCACCGGAATAACTTTGCCAAAGAGAGCCCGCCGATTCAGATTGTGTTGCATTGTTCCATAGATATTAAAATCTTCTCGACATGGCCGACACCAGTCGGCCCAAAAATGCAATACATAAATCTGTTTGCTGGCCTGAAATGGAGTGATTTTTGAATTCTGCTTCCATGCATATTCTGCGGTAATCCTATCCTTTTCCCACGACAATGTGTCAATAAACCAGTCGATGAGTAGTTGTTGTCCAATCAACTGTTCGGGCTTACAATCTTCCAGCGTTTTCTCTTGGGGACCCGATTGTTTTGAAATGGATTTTTTTGTATGACGATTTTGATTTGCCTTGTGTTTTTCCTCTGCATATCCAATCTGTGCAAGGATTGCAGACAAGAAAAGCCATGTTTTGAGGTATTGTGTGAACCGCATGGTTTAGCAACCCAGCAGGAAGGCCCAGATGATCGTTCGAGGCTGACCAGCCTTGGGTTCGTGGCCTTTGGGTGGGTCATTTCTTACCTTGGAATACTGTCGGATGATGTCCTGGCTTCGGTTGCAACCCATCATGGCCGGCGGCAAAAAGCGCAAGCCCGTTGCGGCCCATTTGGCCTGCGTCTGGATTTGGAGCTTTAGAAATTGCTCGAATTCCTTCAGAACGCGCTCAGCTTCTTGGTAATCAGCAGGCGATGAACTATTTGGCAAGACGACAAGCAGGAGTTTTGTGTTGATTGTTTGTGGATGACTATCCAGCATATTCATCAACAATGTGATCCGTTCTGGGGCTGGCTGTCCGCCGTTTTGGCCAGATGAAAAATAGAGCATAGTGTGCGCATATTTGGTCATTCTTGTGACTGTTTGTTCGGGATCATCCTTTTTGCATTCTCGATCTCCCATGGCACAAGAATGCACGAGTTGCCGGACCTTTTCGTCTGGGCATTCCATTTTTGTGACGATGCCTCGCATGGTTCCTTCCATCTCGCGCACTTTTTCCTCTAGTGAGGAATTCCTTCTGATAAGCTCGCCTATTTTTTCATCTAATGTTGGTTGTTTGTGATCGCGTTTTGTCGCACTGTCGATTTCAACACAACCGTTCTGATACAGGAACAAGCAGGATGTGAACGCGAGAAAGAAACGTGTATTGCAACATGTCATGGGTCGCACCAAATGTGAACTTGCGTGATTTCAGAGTCGAGGGAACCACTGATGTTTAAGAGGAAGTCATTCCAATTTTTTCGTTCTGGACCACTATCCTTGGATAGGGCTTTTAAGTCCATTTTATTAACCTCAAAAACAGTTGAAGTTCTCACGAATTGGACGGATTCATTTTGAAGAATGTGAAACTTGTAGTGTTTGACAGCATCTTTTATTTTCTTTATTTCATAAAGAGAGGATTCGCCCGGTATGCCGATTGAATAGCGAAGCTCTTCGTATCGACATACGGGTTTTGCCGGGGGCCTGGACTTGGGTGGTTTCGGTGGTTTCGGCGGTTTGGCCAGGTCTGGCTCGGGGTCCGCACTGTCAGCGTCTTCGGGCGCACCGCTATTGGGGGGCGCAAGACCACCATCTGAAACCGGATCGGGTTGGAAGTTTTCGGAAACGGGGTTCGAGAGTTTTGAAAGCATCAACAACAACAGGGCACCGGCGGACATGCCAGAAAGAATGGCGACGGCCAACCTGGCTTTCCGGGGCTTGGGCAGGGCGTTGTTTTCAGCCGTGGAGACGTGTATTGCGTCGCTGGAGGCCTTTGGGGAAGGATTGAAGTGCTGTCCGCTGATATCGGCGGGGCTTCGGTTGCTCGCACTCTCTATCACGTTGGGAATGTTGTCTTCGAGTCGTGGCTGTCGTGTGGTTTCCTGTTCAAGATCATTGACCTCGAGCTTGACGATGGTGGTTTCCTCAATGGGGGGCAGCGTCGTCCCGGTTTCCTGGATGGGCTCTTGGCCGGACGTTTTCGGCGCTGGCAAGGGCGTGTGGAAGGGCGGAGGGCTGGCCGGATTCAGCACATTCGACAGACTCGACGGGGGAGTAGGCGGAATGGGGGGTCTCGACGGCGTTGTGGCTTTGGTGGCCTTGGGGAGCACCGCGCGAAGCCAAGACACGCCGTTGCTGGGCGCCGAAATCGGAGGTCGCGATGGATTCGGCCTGCCGACGGGAGGAAACGAGGGGCGGCTGGAGTGAGCGGACCACAGCTCGTGTTCCAGGTTGGCGAGCTGCTCGTACACCTGAGAAGTCGTCGGTCGCTTGCTGACGGCACGGCTGAGCATCGACGAAATGAGCCTGACAAGCTGCTCGGGGACGGTCGCACGAAATTCGACGAGGGAAGGCGGTTCCTCGCTGATCGCCTTCAACAACAAATCGGTCTGATTCGCCGCGATGTGTGGCGTCCGCCCCGCGAGGAGCTGAAACAACACCGCGCCCAGGCTGTACACGTCGCTTTTGGTGGTGACGTTGCGCGCGTTCAAAATTTGTTCGGGGGCCATGTAACCGGGCGTACCCATGCCCTGGTTGATGACGGTGATGTCCAAACTGGGACCGGTCGGTCGCGCGACTTTGGCGATGCCAAAATCCAGGATTTTGACGCGTTCGCCACCGGGCACGGCGTGGTCTTGCACCAGCATGATGTTGGCTGGTTTCAGATCACGGTGGATGATGCCTTTTTCGTGGGCGGCGCACAGGATGCTGGCGATTTGTGTGCCGATGCGCACGGTGTCCAAAATCGGCAACTGTCCACCCGACGCGCGCAGCCGCTCGCTGAGGGTGGGCCCAATCAGCAAATCCATCACCAGATATCCCGAACCATCGGGCAACGAGCCGGCTTCGGTCACTTGCACCACACCGGGGTGCCCGATGCGGTTGGCGGCTTTGGCTTCGTTCCACAACCGCTGGAGAAGCTCGGGTTGACTGGCCAGCACGGCGCTCGGGATGACCTTGATAGCGACGCGCCGCTCCAGGTCGCGGTTTTCGGCTTCGTAGACAGAACCGAAACCTCCCTTCCCAATCTCCCTCAGCACGGTGTAGTGGACAATCGACCTGGGCATAGACATGGCAAGTGCAGAATATCGCGTGAAAAAGCATTCTGGCAAACGATTCTTCACGGCGTTTGTCTGGGCCGAACTTGGGAGGCTGACTTCTCGCTGTTTACGAAACGGGCCAAGACGTACTACATCCCTCGCGTCATGAAAAAAGGTGCTTGTTTGTGGCGGCTTCTGTTTCGTCGGTGGATCGCGCTGCTCGTGTTGCTTTTGGCGTCGCTGCTGGTTGCTCAAAAGCTTTTTTTTCGTTTCACGCTGGCACGTTCGCCGACCACGGGAACGCAGCCGCCGCAGCTTGTGCAAACGGTAAAACCGAACGGCGACGTCCACGTCGGGCCAAGTTGGCAAAGCCGCGAGCGCGGAATCTTGGAGCTGCACCTTATGGGCGACCCTCTGACGCTCGGATACAGCCACGGTCGGCTTGGCTCACCGCAGCTTGTAAAAACCGAGGACTACTTGTTTGGAGAAATGCGTCGGTATGTGCCGTCGTCGCTGGCGATGAGTTTCATCAAAACCGGCGTGTTGTACAGGCAACGACATTTGCTTTCGGCGGTGCCTGCACGCCTCCAGCTGGAGCTTGCGGGGCTTGCGGACGGACAGCCGGACGGACAAGGCGACTTTCTGCCCGCGTTTCAGCGGGTGGTATTTTATCACGCCCTGCACGACATCACGCAGACGCTGGAACACTCTCCGCTTTTGGGGTGCACGGCGATTGCGGCTTCGGGCACAGCCACGGTGGATGGCCATTTGTACGTGGGCCGCAATTTTGATTTTGAGGGGCCGCCGCTGTTTGACACGGACAAGGCGATCCTCTTTTTCCAGCCCGAGGGGAAACTCGCGTTTGCGTCGGTCGCGTGGGCGGGCATGGCGGGTGTGGTCACGGGGCTGAACCAAGAGGGAATCTATGCGTCGGTGAACGCGCTGCGGACGGACGACAGAAGCGATCGGGGTTTGCCTGTGGAGCTTCTGCTGCGTGACGTGTTGGAACGGGCGCACACGCTGGAGGAAGCGATTGCGGTGGCCCAAGAACACCCGGCGCTCGTGCCCGATTTGTACTTGTTTGCGGACGGAAAAAGCGGAGAAGCGGCGGTCATCGAACGATCGCCGACGCGGTTTTCCGTGACGCGCAGCCGCGACGTGCTTGCGGTGGCAAACCACGCGCGCACAGCCCCGTTTGCAAACGACCAAGCGAACGAGCGTTTGCGGACGTACCTGACTTCGGGGGCCCGGCAAACCCGTGCGGATGAATTGCTCAAGCGGTATCGGGGCAGTTTGGATGCGGCGGGAATGTTGCAAATCCTGCGCGACAAACGGGGTGTGAATGACAAGGAACTTGGTTTGGGGAACCGGAACGCGCTCGATGCGCTCATTGCGACGCATTCGGTCGTGGTGGATGTGACCGACCGCGTGATTTGGGTCGGCAAAGGGCCGCATGCGCTTGGGGAATATGTGGGTTTCGATGTGCGCAGGGAACTCGGCGACGTGTCGCGTCCCGAAGCCCGGCCTTTGCCGTTGCCGGAAGATCCGACGCTGCACACGCCGGAATACCGCAGTTTCCTGGCGGCGGGTTTGTCGTTGCACGCCGTGCAGGTCGCGCAAAAGCGCGAGCAATGGGACTTGGCCGTGCTCGAGGCCGAGCGGGCGCAAGGTCTTGTGCCGTTGTCCGCCGAGGCTGCGCTTGCCCTGGCCGACGCGCTGTTTCTACGTGGAGACCAGCACAAGGACCGCCGCGCCACCGATTGGCCGCTCGCTCGCGCCGCGTATGAGCGTTTCCTGACCCTGTCCCCGCCGCACAAGGTCGATGTCGAACACGCGCAGGCTCGGCTTACCCGGCTTGCTGCATTTTCGCCATGACGAGCAGAATCGACACCGCCGCCGGAGTGACACCCGGAATCCGGCTCGCTTGCCCTACTGATGGAGGCCGCGTTTTCGTCAGTTTTTCGACGATTTCGCGCGAAAGCCCCGGAATGCCCAGATAATTCAGGTCGGCAGGCAGCGGTGTTTCTTCCATCGCCCGAAAGCGCCGCGCTTCTTCCTCTTGCCGGTCCAGATAGCCTTCATATTTGATGGTCGTTTCGATGCGTTCGGCCAGGCTGTCCGCAAGCGGCGGAAGACCAAACGCCTCACACAGCGCCGCGTATCGCACCTCTGGTCTGCGCAACACCTCAAACAGCTTGGAGGGACGCCCGAGCGGCGTGGTCCCCATCGCCAACAGCCGGTCGTTCGTTCCCGCGTCCGGGTACGCCGTTTTGTCGCGCAGAACCGCCACCGCGTCGTACACCTGTTTCTGCCGCGCCGAAAACGCTTGCCACCTCGCATCCGACACAAGCCCCAACTTCCGCCCCAGCGGCAACAGACGTTCGTCCGCGTTGTCTTCCCGCAGAAGCAGCCTGTATTCCGCTCGCGCCGTCATCATCCGATACGGTTCGTCCACGCCCTTCGTCGTCAAGTCATCCACCATCACACCCAGATACGCCTGGTCCCGCCCCAGCAGCAGCGCCTCTCCATCGCCTTGCAGCGACAGTGCCGCATTCGCGCCCGCCCACAAGCCTTGCGCCGCCGCTTCCTCGTACCCCGACGTACCGTTGATTTGGCCCGCCAGGTACAGACCCGCCACCTCGCGCGCCTCGAGCGTCGGCAAAAGTTGCGTTGGGTCCGCGAAGTCGTATTCCACCGCATACCCAAAGCGCAACAGCGTCGCTCGTTCAAGTCCCGGAATGCTCGCGATGACCGCCAGTTGCACATCCGCCGGCAGCGAGGTCGAAATCCCATTCGGATACACCTCACACGTCGAAAGACCCTCCGGTTCCAGAAAAATCCCGTGCCGCGTCCGGTCCGCAAACCGCACCACTTTGTCTTCAATCGACGGGCAATAGCGCGGCCCCACCCCCGTAATCCGTCCCGCAAACAGCGGCGATCTGTGCAAGTTCGCCAAAATCAGTTCGTGCGTCCGCGGCGTCGTGCCCGTCAAATAGCACGGTCGTTGCGGCAAAGGCGGCGCAGGTCCGTCCTCGCAAAAGCGCGGCAGAGGTTCGTCCCCCGGCTGTTTTTCGAGCCCCGCCCAATCAATCGTCCGCCCATCCAGCCGACACGGCGTCCCCGTTTTCAGCCGCCCCATCCGAAAACCCAGCTCTTTCAGACTGTGCGACAGACCCCGCGCCGGGGGTTCCCCCATCCGTCCCCCTTCGAGCTGCTGTTCCCCCACATGCAGTTTCCCGTGCAAGAACGTCCCCGTCGTCAAAACCACCGCTCGCCCCACATACCCGATTCCCATCGACGTGACCACCCCCGACACCCGAAACCGCCGCCCCCCTTGTCCCGCTTCCTCTTTGTAAAGGAGCCGCTGGCCTTCCCCCTGTTGCAGACACAGGTTCGGTTCTGCTTCCAGCGCGCTGCGCACAAAAGACCGGTACAGCGCCTTGTCGCTTTGCACCCGTGTCGAGCGCACCGCCGCCCCTTTGCTTTGGTTCAGCCGCCGAAACTGAATCCCCGTCGCGTCCGCCGCCCGTCCCATCGCTCCGCCCAGCGCCTCGACTTCTTTGACAAGCTGCCCTTTTCCCACGCCGCCGACCGCAGGATTGCAGGACATGTGCGCGATCGTGTCCAAATTCCCCGACAAAAGCAGCGTCTTGCACCCAAGCCTCGCCGCCGCGAGCGCCGCCTCACAGCCTGCGTGGCCGCCGCCCACCACAATCACATCAAACTCGCTGGGATAGGAAAGCATGAAGCCGCGAACTTGCCCCCACCGCCCCGCCGCTGTCAACCGCCCCCGCACCTTTTGAGCGATCACGGGTAGGTTTTCCTGCCCGACCGGTATATACACAACCAACCCAACAGGAGATCCCCATGCAGCAAGTCCGTTTTGATGATGCCGCCGCGCTCAAAGCCCGGATTGGCGAACCCTGGAGTCCGTTTGGTCGGCAAGTCACCCTCACACAGGACATGGTGAACCACTTTGCCGAGCTGACCCACGACCCCCAATGGATTCACATTGATGTCGAGCGCGCCCAGAAAGAAAGCCCACTCGGAACCACCATCGTCCACGGCTTTTTCGTCCTGAGTCTTCTGCCCTACCTGCGCGAGCGCCCCGACCTTCAAATCGTCGGCTACCGCAACATCCTGAACTACGGCGCGGACAAGCTCCGTTTCCTATCGCCCGTCAAGACCGGCAGCACCGTCCACGCGCGATGCCGCATTGTGTCCGTCGAGCCCAAGCCCAAGGGCACCCTCATCGCTGAGGAATGCGAGGTCTCTGTCGTGGGTGCCGACCGCCCCGCCCTCTCTTACACCATGCTCCTTCTGTTCCAACCCTAAGACCCCCGCTGTTTCCTCTCAAACAACCCTGTTTGACTCCGCCCCTGTTTGACCCCACCCGGCGGAAACAAAAAAGGCCACATTCCGTCGTGGGATGTGGCCTCTTGTTTCTTCGTGCGAAGGGGGGGACTTGAACCCCCATGGTGTTACCCGCTAGCACCTCAAGCTAGTGCGTCTACCAGTTCCGCCACCTTCGCAGCGTAAGCGCCTTTTTGGGGAAAAGCGCGAGCAGGACGCTACTTAGCCGCAAGCCCACCCGCTTTGTCAAGGCTGCTTTTTTCAAAAAAAGCCTCGCGCGATGCGGATCGCACCCCCTCGTCACTTTCGCGACGGGGAAGCAGCCGCCTTGTGCGACAAGCGACCGCCAAGCGCCTTGTGTTGAGGTCTGTGAAACGCATGGCAAAGGGCTATCGCAACGGCATCGGCTGCATCCGCAGGCGGAGGCGAAGCCAACTTGCACAACCACGAAACCACTTTTTGCACCTCTTGTTTGGTGGCGCGTCCATGCCCGCACACCGTTTTTTTGATCGTCGCTGGCGGATATTCCGCACACCCAAGACCCGCCTCGGCACCAACCAGAAGAATCACTCCCCGCGCCTGTCCCAAAAGCAGCGCCGAACGCACGTTGACGCCAGAGAAAGCGCTCTCGATCGAAAGTTCGCTCGGATGAAACTCCTCGATGACCTCGCGCAGGTCCGCCGCGAGCAGCCGCAACCGGGTTTCGATGGATTCCTGGCTCGGCAATTCGATGACTCCGCACTCGATGTATTGGGGTTTGGCCAGCCGATCCGAAACCTGTTGTTCGATCACCGCATACCCACACCGCAGCGTGCCCGGGTCCACACCCAAAATCCGCAACATGCTGACATCATCCACACGACCTCGCGACAGCGCAATCAGGATGACCTGCGATCGGCCAGACTCCCACCCGCCCTGGGATTTCCCTTCATTTGCCTGTGTCTCCTCAAGGCAGGTTGAAATCGGACCTGTACCCGCCGCCCCCGAAATTCAGCGAAATTCCCCGAAGGTCCCCGAAACTCCCCGAAGCTCCCCGAAGCTCCCCAAAACTCCCCAAAACTCAGTGAAACTCCGCGATTCGCCGCTGAACGAACGCGGTGACGATCCGCTTGTAGGCACCGGTCATGAGGATGGTGAGGATGACCACTTTCTCCTTCGTGACGGCTTTCACCAGCGCGAAGTT
>Ga0268298_10000020_pt1 | contig 189358 bp, 169 predicted proteins | sample WWTPWeurt_MetaG_FD_194462 | JGI IMG/M metagenome (GOLD analysis project Ga0268298, IMG submission 194462) | Activated sludge microbial communities from WWTP in Nijmegen, Gelderland, Netherland - WWTP Weurt | ecosystem: Engineered > WWTP > Aerobic digester > Activated sludge | place... | reverse complement strand
CTTGCCCACCTGCTTGAAGTACTGCGGCGCCACGTAGCCCGCCAGCAGACCAATGATCAGCATCACCACCAGCAGCTCGAGCAGGGTGAAACCGCGTTGTGAAGAATCGCCGACCCGGCGCTTCCGGAATACGGAACTCACTGCATCTCCTAGTTGGCTTTTCCGCCGTTCTCGACGAACGGCCCGATTCTAGCGCCCGCGAACGGAGCCGCTAACTTTACAATTGTAACTGCACATGTACTTAGGCGTGAAACCTAAGCAATTGTGTCAAAACGACGACAAGACGAGGTCGATGCCGTGCGCATAGAGCTGGAGAAGCACCGGGCGCGCGGCCGGTGTTCCAGCCCGGACTTGGCCCCGCTTCGGAGCCCGGTTATTGCTGCGACGCAGCGATTATACCCACTACCCCATGCGGGTTATCTATGCCGGGGACTTGATATCGTTCACGCTGCGCGCGCATGCTGCGGAACCCGACTCCGACCGACGCCGCGCGAAGACGGCCCCGCCACACCACCCGTTGCATGAGGAGGAACGACAATCATGAAACTCCGCAGTGCCCCAGTCGCACTCACGACCCTCGCCGCGGCGCTCGCGCTTGGATCGTCGTCGGTACAGGCCGCAGACCCCAATCTGGCTCGCAATCTGGCAGCCACCTGCGCCAACTGCCACGGCACCAACGGCAAAAGCCAGGGCGGCATCGAGCCGCTTGCGGGTGTCGAGAAGGAGCGCCTGCTCACCAAGTTGCGCGATTTTCGCAGCGGCGCCAAGCCTGCGACGATCATGCACCAGATTTCCAAGGGCTACAGCGAAGAACAGCTCGACATGATTGCCGGCTGGTTCGCGGCACAAAAATAAGGGGAACGCGACCATGACACGATTCGACAGACGCGAGTTTCTGCGTGCCACCGGCGCGGCGGGTCTGCTCGCCGGGCTTTACGGATGCGGCGCCGGGGCATCGAAGGCGTCCGGCCACGTGGTGGTGATTGGCGGCGGCTACGGCGGTGCCACGGCAGCCAAATACCTGCGCTTGTGGAGCCGCGGCGGCGTGGCTGTCACGCTGATCGAACGCAATGCGCAGTTCGTCTCCTGCCCGATTTCCAACCTCGTCGTCGCGGGAACGCGCACGCTGGCCGATATTACGGTCGGCTACGAAGGCTTGAAAAAGCATGGCGTCAAGGTGGTGCAGGGCGATGTCGTGGGGATCGACGCGGACAAGCGCAACGTGCGCCTGGCCAATGGCGATGCCGTTTCCTACGACCGTCTGGTGGTCGCGCCCGGCATCGATTTCATGTACGAGGGTCTGCCCGGCCTCAACAGCGCGGGGGCGCAGGAATCGATCCTGCATGCCTGGAAGGCCGGGCCGCAAACCGTGGCGCTGCGCAAGCAGCTCGAAGCCATGCCCGACGGCGGCACCTACGCCATCTGCATCCCCAAGGCGCCCTACCGCTGCCCGCCCGGGCCATACGAACGCGCCAGCGTGATCGCCTGGTACTTCAAGCAGCAGAAACCGAAGTCCAGAGTGCTGATCCTCGACGCCAACGAGGACGTGGTATCCAAGAAAGGCCTGTTCATGAAGGTCTGGGGCGACGCCTACAAGGGCATCGTGGAATACCGTCCGCAGAGCGAACTGCGCGACGTCGACGCCGCAAACCGGACCGCAATCCTCGAGTTCGACAAGGTGAAGGCCGACGTGCTCAACGTCGTCCCCGCGCAGCGCGCCGGCGCGATCGCGCAACAGGCAGGACTGGCCAACGTAAACCAGCGCTGGTGCGGCATCGACTGGATGTCGATGGAATCGACCGCGGTCAAGGGCATTCACGTGCTCGGTGACGCGACGTTCCCGGCGCCGACCATGCCGAAGTCGGGCCACATGGCCAACCAGCATGCCAAGCTCGCCGCCGCCGCCATCCTCAACATGCTGTCCGGCCAGCCGCCGAGCGACCAGCCGCTGGTGATGAACACGTGCTACAGCTTCGTGGATGACAAGCGCGTCATCCACGTGTCGTCGGTGCACGCCTACGACGCGCCAAACAAGACGCTGCAGCCGGTCAAGGGCGCAGGCGGACTGTCGAGCGAACCCAACGAAGTCGAAGGCAAGGTCGCACTCGCCTGGGCAAAGAACATCTGGGCGGACATGCTCGGCGGGCCAGCCTGAAACAGCGCGTGGCGCGCCCGGGCGGGGAGGGCGCGCCTGACAGCCCTGCATGGCGCATGGATGCTGGATCCGCGGGCTGCCATCCCGCACAGGCAGGATCCATGCGCCCGGTGGCAGTGCTTGCCCGCGGAACGCTGCCCGATCTGCCTCGCAGGCCGGCGGCCAGGGCGCACTCGAATGCATCTGCGCGATCCGAGCGCGCACGCACGCGGGCGGCATCCCGCAGCATGGCATATGCCGAACACGCCCTAAGCAGGTAGAATCCCCTGCTAAGTTCATTCCGGTACAAGAAAGCCACCGTGAGAATCGCACTGCTGGAAGACGACCAGGCACAATCCGCAACGCTGGCCACCTGGCTGCGCGGAGCAGGTCACGACGTGCACACCTTCGTCACTGCGCGCGACTTCAAGCTCGAAGTCGGCCGCGAAAGCTTCGATGCATTCCTGCTCGACTGGATGCTGCCCGACCAATCCGGCGAAGACGTGCTGCGCTGGTTGCGTGAGCAACGCGGCGAATCGGTTCCGGTCATCTTCATCACCGCCCGCGACTCGGAAGAGGACATCGTCGCCGCCCTCTCGGCCGGCGCCGACGACTACATGGTCAAGCCGGTGCGCAGGCTCGAAATGCTTTCGCGCATCGAAGCCGTCTGGCGTCGCAGCCAGCCGCGCAACCGCGACCACGACGTGATCGACCACCCGCCCTACCGCTTCGAGGTATCGACCCATCGCGCCCTGCGCGACGGCCAACCGATCGAGATGACGGAAAAGGAATTCAACCTCGCGGTGTTCCTGTTCCGCAATGTCGGCCGCCTGCTCTCGCGCGGCCACCTGCTCGAAGCCGTATGGGGCCGCAACGCGTCGGTGGCCACGCGCACCGTCGACACCCACGTCAGCCGCGTGCGCAGCAAACTCGAACTGCGCCCCGAGAACGGCTTCCGCCTCACCCCGGCCTACAACTACGGCTATCGCCTCGAGAACCTCGCTGCGGAAGACGGCAAGACCTGAACTTTCACCGCAGCAGATGAAACGAAAACGGCGCCAGAGGCGCCGTTTTCACGTGCAGGCGGCACCGGCACCCGGCCGGCGCGCCCGCTCAGTACTTGCCGCGCAACGCGTCGCGAATCTCGCGCAGCACCACCAGGTCTTCCGGCGGCGCGGGCGGGGCCTCCGGCGCAGGCGCCGGTTCCTTCTTGGCGGAATTGATCAGCTTCACCATCCAGAAAATGATGAACGCGAGAATGATGAAGTTGATCGCCACGGTGATGAAGTTGCCATAGGCGAACAGCGGCACGCCGGCCTTGCTCAGTCCCTCGTAGGTCATCGGCCCGGCATAGCCGGCTGGCGCATCGGCCAGCTTGACGAAATAATTGGAGAAATCCAGCCCGCCGAAAATCTTGCCCACGATGGGCATGATCATGTCCTTGACCAGCGAATCGACGATCTTGCCGAAGGCGCCGCCGATGATCACGCCGACCGCGAGGTCGATGACGTTGCCCTTGACGGCAAACTCCTTGAATTCCGACATCATGCTCATCTGAAGTTCTCCCTGTTACCTGTTGTATGGACATCCCGCAGGCTGCGAAAAGCTGACCAAAATCCCGAATACCTATCCGCGACCGGCGAAAAGTGTGGCATAAGTCACACTTTCTGGATACAGCGGGGTTGCCGCGAAGCCGGCCGATTCCGCGGAATTAACCGAAGTTTTCCAACCCAAGCGGAATTTGTGCGTTTGTGCCATACAAACCGCGCTGCACAATCCGCACTGCAATACCGATCCGATACGCAGCCTGTACCTGGAACTCTCGAAATGAATCGCTTGCCGACCCGACTCCTCCTTGCCGCCATCCTTTGCCTGCCGGTGGCGGCTGCAGCCGCCACGCCCGCCGTTCAATACCATGCCTACCGCACTGCCGAAGGCGACACGCTGATCAGCATCGGCGAAGAGTTGTTGCGCGATCCGGGCGACTGGCACCGCGTGCAACGCATCAACCGCATCGTCAATCCGCGCCGCATCCCGGTCGGAACGACGCTACGCATACCGCTCGACATGATGCGCTTCGATCCTGTAACGGCACGCGTAACACAGGTACGCGGACAGGTTTCCAGCCGCGGCGCGACGCTCGGCGAAGGCACCGTCATCCGCAGCGGCGACGAACTGGAAACCGCCGAGGACGGCAGCACCACCATCGAACTCGCGGACGGTTCGCGCCTGACGCTGCAGCCGAAGAGCCGCATGCGGATCGATACGCTGAGCGTCCTGCGCGGCACGCAACAGCAGGATGCCAGCCTGACCTTGAGCGCCGGACGCGTCGAATCCCAGGCCGCCACGCAGCGCGGACCCGCGGCGCGTTACCGAATCGTGACGCCCACCGCGGCGGTCGGCGTGCGCGGCACGCAGTTTCGCGTCGGCGCGGGCGACGACGCGACGCGCGCCGAAGTCACCGAGGGCGCGGTCGCCGTCGACGGCGCACAGGCCAGCGTCAAGCTGCCGGCCGGGTTCGGCGTCGTCGCGGCGCCGGGCGGGTTAGCCAAAGCAGTCGAACTGCTGCGCGCACCGTCGATCGCCGATGCGGCCCGCCTGCAGGAGCGCACCATCGTGCGCATTCCGTTCGCGCCGGTCGACGGCGCCAGCGCCTATCGCGCGCAGATCGCGCTCGATACCGACTTCCGCGCCATCGTCACGCAATCGGTGTTCAAGTCGAACGAGGCCAAGTTCGGCGACCTGGCAGATGGCGACTACCATGTGCGCGTGCGCGCGATCGACGCCGCCGGCCTCGAAGGGCGCGACGCCGATCTCGCATTCCGCCTCAAGGCACGGCCCGAACCGCCATTCGCATCCTTCCCGCAGCACAAGGGCAAGCTGCGCGCCGACACCGTCGGCTTCGCGTGGGCGAAAGCAGCCGAGGCGCAACGCTACGCGTTTCAGCTCGCCACCGACGAATCCTTCTCTACACCACTGGTCGCGCGCGACGATCTGACCGAACCGAAGCTCGCCCTCGACGGAAAGCTCGCCCCGGCCGACTACGTCTGGCGCCTGCGCAGCATCCGCGCCGACGGCGACCAGGGGCCGTGGAGCGACATCCAGCGCTTCCAGCTGCGCCCGCCGCCCGCGAATCCCGAACCGGCGAAGATAGACGACAAGAGCCTGAGCTTCAGCTGGCCGGCCGAGCCGGAGCAGAGCTTCGAGTTCCAGCTTGCACACGACACCGGGTTCACCCGCGTCGTTGAATCCCGCACCCTGCGCGAATCCGCCGTCACCCTGCCCAAGCCCGATGCGGGCATCTATTACATGCGGGTGCGCGCGACCGACCCGGACGGCTTCGTCGGCCCATGGACCGCAACCCAGACCATTGAAGTGCCGCCGGGCAAGCCCTGGTGGCTGCTCCTGCTGCTGATTCCGCTGATCTGACCCGGTGAGCGAAAGCGCCGCACCTGCCGTCAGCGCGACCGGTGTCGATCGGCGCGCGATCATCGAATGGTCGATCCTCACGCTGTTGATCGGGGTGCTCGCCGCGGCCTGCGCGTGGAACCAGTGGCTGTGGCGCGCCGACCAGTCCATCTACGACACGCTGCAATCGGTTGCGCACCGCCCGGCCCGCGACGACATCGTCATCATCGGCATCGACGACGAAAGCCTGTCGCGCGTCGGTCGCTGGCCCTGGTCACGCGCCGTGCATGCCACGCTGCTCGACCGCGTCACCGAAGCCGGTGCGCGCGGCGTGCTGATGGACCTGATTTTCAGCGAACCCGAAGGCGACGATGCCAGGGCCGATGCCGCGCTGGCGCGCTCGCTCGCCGCCAACGGCCGCACCGTCCTCGCCGTCGCACTGGAGAGCACGGCCGAACGGCAACTGGTCGAAGCACGTCCGCTGCCCGCACTGAAGGAAGCCGCTGCGGCAGTCGGGCATATCGACGCGGAACTCGATCCGGACGGCATGGCACGCAGCGTCTATCTATGGGCCGGGCTCGGCACGCCGCGCTACCCGCAACTTGCCCTCGGCCTGCTGCAGATCGGCGACCCGGCCGCTGCGGCTCGCTATTCGCGCCAGTCCGCCACCCCGCCCGACCCCGCCGACGCGGCTGCATGGCTGCGCGAGCAATGGCTGCGCATCCCGTTCGCCGGCCCGCCGGGCACCTACGCACATCTTTCCTACGCCGACGTGCTTTCCGGCCGAACGCCCAAGGCGGCGCTGGCGGGCAAGTACGTGCTGATCGGCGCCACGGCAATCGGCCTCGGCGACGCCTATCCAACGCCGGTGTCCGGCTTCGGCCGCACCATGCCGGGCGTGGAACTGCATGCCAACATCCTGCAATCGCTGATCGAGGGACGCGCAATCACCATCTTCGGGCGCGGCTGGATCGCGTTCGCTGCCGCGCTGCTCACCGTGGTGCTGATGCTGATCCTGCTGCGCAGCGCCGCGCGCCCCGGCCTGATCGCATCGGCCTGCCTGATCGCCGCCACGCTGACCATATCGGCAGTGCTGCTGATCACCTTCGACCTGTGGTTCGCGCCGGTGCCGCTTCTGCTCGTCTGCCTGCTCGCCTATCCGTTATGGAGCTGGCGCCGACTCGAATCGGCGCAACGCTTCATCGATGCCGAACTGCGCCGCCTGCAGGCCGAACCTGACGTGCTCGGGCTGCAGACCGCGCCGGCCGACCGCCGCTCGCCCGACACGCTGCGGGGCAATCTCGAGTTGGTGCGCGCGGCAGCGCAGCGCCAGCGTACCGCACGCCGTTTTGTGGAAGACACCTTGAACGGCCTGCCGGTCGGCGTGCTTGTCGCCGACAGCCGGCAGCACATCGTGCTGAACAACCATCGCCCGCGCGTACTGCTGGCGCTCGACGACAGCACGATTCGCGGCCACGCGCTGACGGCGCTGCTGGGCCAGCTGCCAACACGCACGCCGGTCGACCATGCCGCGCAGATCGCCACGCTCGGCACGCCCGGCGCGATGATGCAGTTCGAATGCGAAACGCAGCGCGGCATCAGCCTGCTGGTATCGGTGATCGGCCTCACCCACGTCGACGGACTGGCCGGCTACATCGCCAGCTTTGCCGACACCACGGAGCTGCAGGCAGCGCAGAAGGCACGCGACGAAACCATGCGCTTCATATCGCACGACCTGCGCTCGCCGCTGGCGTCGATCGTCACCCTGCTGGAGGGCCCGGCGCATGCGCAGTCGAACGAGGAGCGCATGTCGATGGTATCGCGCTACGCGCGCGGCGCGCTCGATCTCGCCGACGACCTGTTCCGCCTGGCGCGCGCCGAAGCGGCCGACCCCAAGCGCTTCGTCGAAGTCGATCCAGCCGCGCTGGTGCAGGATGCCGCGGACGAAGTGTGGGCCGCGGCCGAACAGAAGTCGATTCGCGTCAAGGCGGCAACCGACTGCGCGTGGGATGCCGGTCTGATTGGCGATTCCGGGCTGCTGCGCCGCGCGCTGACCAACCTGCTCGACAATGCGATCAAGTACAGCCCGCCACGCACCGTGGTACGTCTGAACCTGCGCGAGGACGGCGAAAACCTGCTGATCGAAATCGCCGACGAAGGTTACGGCATCGCACCGGAGAACCTCGCGCAACTGTTCACCCGCTATGCGCGCTTCAGCGCCCCCGGGCAGCCCGAGGCGCGCGGGGTCGGACTCGGCCTGGTGATGGTCAAGACCGTGGTCGAACGCCACGGCGGCAGCATTGCGGTCAGCAGCGCCCTTGGCGAAGGCACGACGTTCGCCATCCGCCTGCCGCGCATCTCGATCGCCGGCTGAATCCGCGCTCAGCGCGGCGCGGATTTCTGACGGCTGGCGAACGCCACGCCGCCCAGCACCAGCGCTGCCGCCGCAAGCTGCATGGCCGATACCGATTCGTCGAGCAGCCACCAGCCGAGGAAGATCGTCGCCACCGGGCCGACGCTGCCCACCAGCGACGCCTGGCTGCTGCCCAGGCGGCGGATCGCCGACGAGAGCATGATGGTCGGCAGCACCGTGCTGAACAACGCCATCGCGATCGACAACCCATACACCTGCCACGGCAGGTCGAGCGCGGACAGCGGCCGCATGACGAAGAACTGGAGCAGCACAACGGCGGTCGCGCACAACATCGCATGGGCGGTGAAGCGCATCGCGCCGACGCGCACCACGTAGCGCCCGCTGCCGATCAGATAGACCGCATAAGTCAGCGCACTGGCGAACACCAGCCCGCCTCCGAGCAGCACCGTCGCCTTGTCACCCGCCTGCGCCAGATCGTGCGCAAACACGCCGGCGATGCCGACGTAGCACACGAACAAAGCCACCACCTCGCGCGCGCCGATGCGCCGGCCGAACGCCAGCCACGAGATCAGCAGCACCAGGGTCGGATAGACATACAGGATCAGCCGTTCCAGCCCGGCGCTGATGTACTGCAGGCCGAGGAAGTCGAGATAGCTCGAGCCGTAGTAGCCGAGTACACCGATCGCGCCGACCGCGATCCAGTCGCGCCGCGTCACCGTGCCGTGCGTTTCGTGGCGCGACTCGCGCAGCCAGATCAGGGCGAACACCGGCAGCGCGAAGGCCATGCGCAGCGCGAGCAGCGTCACGGTGTCGACGCCGTAGGGATACGCGAGCTTGACCAGGATGGCCTTGAAGGAAAAGCCGATCGCCGCAAGCACGGCGAACAGGATGCCAATGGCAGATCCGGACAGACGTGGCATCGCGGCGATCGGGGAGGAGGAAACGTTGGCAAGCGAAGACATGGGCAGATTACGCCACTGCATGCCGCGCTGCGCAATTGCTATGATCGCAACCCAGTGTTCGTCCGGAACGAATCCTCGCCAGCCTTGCCGAACTGCCATGCGCTACGATCTTACCGACCTGCGGCTGTTTGCCGCCGTCGCCGACGCCCGCAACCTGACCCACGGCGCGGCGCGCGTGCACCTCGCCCCCTCCTCGGCCAGCCACCGCCTCAAGCTGCTCGAAGAAGATCTCGGCACGGCGCTGTTCGAGCGCCACGCGCGCGGCCTCACGCTCACCGGGGCGGGCGAGGCGCTGCTGCGCCATGCGCAACAAGTGTTCGCCCAGCTCGAACAGATGCACGCCGACCTCGCGCCCTATGCGAGCGGCGTGCGCGCCCAGGTCACGCTGTGCGCCAACACCAACGCCACCAGTTCCTTCCTGCCGGACGACCTCGGCGAATTCCTGCGCGAACAACCGCAGGTGCGCGTCGCGCTGCGTGAAACCACCAGCCCCGGCGTGATGCAGGCGGTGGCGGCTGGCGAATGCGATCTCGGCGTCTGTGCCGGCGTGCCGAGCGAGGCCGACCTCGAACTGCGCCCCTACCGGCGCGACCGCTGGCTGCTCGCCCTGCCGCCACAACACCCGCTTGCGCGGCGCCAGACGCTGCGCTTTCGCGAGGTACTCGGAGAGCCCTTCGTCTGCCTGCCCGGCGGCAGCGGCGCGCACGGCTTCCTCACTGCCAAGGCGGTCGAGCTCGGCGGCCATCTCGACGTGCGCGTGCAGGTGGGCAGCATCCACGCCATCCTGCGCATGGTCGCCGCCGGCGCGGGTCTCGGCTTCGTGCCCCAGTCCGCCTTCGGGCGCGGCGCCCCGAGCGTGGCAAAAGTAGCGCTCGACGAAGCCTGGGCCGATCGCGACCTGGTCATCGTCACGCGGCGCGGCGCCACGCTCTCGCAGGCGGCCGGCGCACTGGTCGACCACCTCGTCGCCTGTGGCTCTCGCAGCGCGCGCGCAAAACGCGCACGCGGTACGCGTCGTTCATGAACGCGGCGCCGAACAGCGACGCGCCAGTGTGGCGCCACGTCAATTTCCGCCGCTTCTGGCTGGTGCGCATCGGCTCGATGGGCGCCTTCCAGATGCAGGTGGTGGCCACCGGCTGGCTGATCTACGACCTCACCGGCAGCGCGCTCGACCTCGGGCTGGTCGGCCTGGTGCAGTTCATTCCGCGCGTGGCGCTCACGCTGTGGGCCGGCGCGCTGGCCGACCGCCACGACCGCCGCCGCATCACGCTCGCCTGCCTGCTGGCGCAGTTCGCCGCCTGCGGTGCCCTGGCGGCGGGCGCGTGGATGCAGGCGCTCACGCGCGAGCACATTTTCGCGCTGGTCGGATTGCTGGGCGCCGCGCGCGCCTTCGAAATGCCGGCGCTGCAGTCGATGCTGCCGCGACTGGTGCCCACGCTGCTGCTACCGCGCGCGCTTGCCCTGTCGTCGGCGGCCACGCAGACCGCCATCATCGGCGGGCCGGCGCTGGCGGGCGCCATTTTCCTTGCCGGCGCGGCCACGGTTTATGCGGTGGCAACCCTCGCCTTCCTGGCGGCCGCCGCACTCACGCTGCGCCTGCCGCGCAGCGTGCCGCAACACGACACCGGCACCGCGACCGACCGCTCGCTGTTCGCCGGGCTGCGCTACGTGCGCAGCCAGCCGGTGATGCTCGGCGCAATTTCGCTCGACCTGTTCGCCGTGCTGCTGGGCGGCGCGACGGCGCTGCTGCCGATCTATGCGCGCGACATCCTGCGCGTCGGCCCCGGCGGCCTCGGCCTGCTGCAGGCCGCGCCGGCGGTCGGCGCGCTCGCCATGTCGATCGTGCTTTCGCACCGCCCCCTCGGCGGCGCGATCGGCCGCAAGCTGTTCGGCTCGGTCGCGCTGTTCGGGCTCGGCACCATCGTGTTTGCGCTTTCGACCTCGTTCGCGCTCTCGCTCGCCGCGCTGTGCTTGCTCGGTGCGGCGGACAGCGTCAGCGTCGTGATCCGCCAGACGCTGGTTCAGCTCGAAACGCCGGATGCGATGCGCGGCCGCGTCAGCGCGGTGAACGCGGTGTTCATCGGCGCGTCGAACCAGCTCGGGGAATTCGAATCGGGCGTGGCCGCCGCATTGATCGGCGTCGTGCCCGCCGTGGTGGCGGGCGGCATCGGCACGCTGCTGGTCGCCGCCCTGTGGATACGCCTGTTTCCGGCGCTGTGGCAGCGCGACCGCCTCGCCGGCTGATCGCGCCGCGCGGGAGGGGTTACAGCGGCCGCTTCACCGACAGGCCGCCGCGGATCTGGCCGAGGCTGTAGCCGGTGGCCTTGTCGTGCGGGTACTCGGCGGCGAGCCTCGCCGTCACGGCCGGCTTGAGGCTGGCCGCGTCGCCGTGGCAGTTCTGGCACACCTCGATCACCGGCAGCGCACGCAGGTAGCGGAAAGTCTGCTTGCCGTCCGCGCCGGCGACGACTTCGCCGACTTCGAGCGTCTCGGGCTTCTCGCCGTTCGCAGCACGGATGTTGAAGTCGGCCAGGTGGCGCGCCTCCCACGCATCGGGCACCGCGGTCTCGGCGTTGCGCGGCTTCAGGCTCACACGGCGCATCGGCCAGCCGGTCGCCTGGCTCGCCTCCTTGAGCAGTTCCGGCGACTTGGTCTTGCATACGCCGACCGCGCCGTCGAGGCCATCCTTCTCCACCGCCGCTTTCATCGCGCCGGCGATCTTCGGCAGCACCGGCACCGCCTTGGCACGCGTGTCGGCGGTGAGGGCGGCGATGTCCTGGGCCTGGACCAGCGGCGAAAGCGAGAGGGCGAGCAGGGCGAAAACGACGGTCGAAGGATAGGTGGCGCGCATGGGAAGCTCCTTAAAATCAGAGGCCGCTAATATACAGGAATCGCGCCCCGTCGCCCTCATTGTCTGGCCGGCCGAGGCGTCGATGGCGCCATCGCCCTGCAAGGCAGGCGGGACGGGTTTCCCGGGGTAGGCACCGCGCGCCGCACCGAAGCACGGGCCTTGCCGGCCATGCCGGCCGGAGCGCAAGCATCCATGCGCCTTGCAGGCCAAACGGTTCGGCAGGATGGGCGCTGCGCCGGTGTCCGCTCAGGCCCCTTCCCGCAACCGCTCGCGCAGACGCGGCACCGCCCAGTCGGTGAAGGCGCGCAGGCGTGACGACAACAGGCGCGAATGCGGCGTGACGAGGTGCACCGGCGCCGGCGGCGGTTCGAAGTCGCGCAGCACACGCACCAGGCGCCCCTCGCGCAGCATCGCCGCCGCCTGATAGCCGAGGAAGCGGCCGCAGCCCAATCCCTTGGCGCAGGCGTCGAGCGCGGCCTCGACCTGGTTGGTCGTCAGCACGCCGCGCACCGGCACGCGCAGGGGGCGCCCCAGCGCCTCGAACGCCCATTCCGATCCGCCCTCGAGCGCGGTGAAGCGCACGCATTCGTGGTCGGCCAGTTCTCCCGGCTGGCGCGGTTCACCGCGTTCGGCAAGGTAGGCCGGGCTGGCGCAGACCATGCGGCGCGTTTCGCCCAACGGGCGCGCCACCAGCGACGAATCCGGCAGCGGGCCGATGCGCACCGCCAGGTCCATGCCTTCGTCGAGCAGGTCCACCACGCGGTCGAGCAGCAGCAAGTCGACCTGCACACCGGGGTGGGCAGCGAGAAAATCGGTGACCACCGGCGCCACGTGCAGGCGGCCGAACATCACCGGCGCGGTGATGCCGAGCCGTCCCGTGGGCCGCGCCTGGCGCGCCGAGAGCGCGGCTTCGGCATCGTCCACCTCGGACAGGATGCGCCGGCTGCGTTCCAGGTATTCGCGCCCTTCCTCGGTCAGTGCGATGCGGCGTGTGCTGCGATTGAGCAGACGCACGCCGAGCGCCGCTTCCAGCGCAGCCAGGGTGCGCACCACGGAGGTCGGCGAGGTGCCGAGCGCATCGGCGGCGGCGGTGAGGCTGCCGCCATCGACGATGCGCACGAAGGCGGCCATGGCGCGCAGCTTGTCCATGCCGCGATATTACTGCGTGAAACGCATGAGTCCAGTGAGATTCTGGCTATTTATTGCGCCTGCCGGACAGGCCATGATGTGCCTGCCGCCCGCCCCGGATGCGGCGCAACACGGGAGCCGCCATGCGCCAGCGCTACAGCCAGATCACCACCACCGAGAGCGTGAAGCGCGCCCAGCGCCGCTATGGCGTGGAGCGCCCGGTCGCCGGTGCGCACCCCGAAGGCGAAGTCCGCCTCACCGAACGCGAGACCGAATTCATCGCCGCGCGCGACAGCTTCTACCTCGCCACGGTCAGCGACACCGGCTGGCCCTACGTGCAGCATCGCGGCGGCAGCGCCGGTTTCCTCAAAGTGCTCGGTCCGGCCACGATCGGCTTCGCCGACCTGCGCGGCAACCGCCAGTACCTGAGCGTGGGCAACCTCGGCCATGACGATCGCGTTGCGCTGATCCTGGTCGACTACCCCAACCGCCGCCGCCTCAAGCTGCTGGGCCACGCGCGCGTGGTCGACCCGGCGGACGACGCGGCGCTGCGCGCGCAACTCGACCTGCGAGACGGCGAAACCGAGCGCCTGATGCTGATCGAAGTCGTCGCCTTCGACTGGAACTGCCCGCTGCACATCACGCCGCGCTACACCGCGGCGCAGATCGAAGCGCACGTCGAGACACGCACAAGCGCACTCGCGGCGCGTGTCGCCGCGCTCGAAACCCTGCTGCGCCAGGCCGGCATCCCGTTGCCGGACGCCGGCGCCGCCCTTCCACCCCTGCAACAGGAGACACTGCAATGAAGCTCTACGACCTCGAACTGTCCGGCAACTGCTACAAGGTGCGCCTGTTCGCCGGCCTCGCCGGCATCCCGCTCGAGATCGAGGCGGTGGATTTTCTCGGCGGCGCGCACAAGCGTTCGCCGGTGATCGACCTCAACCCGTGGGGCGAGCTGCCGGTGCTGCAGGACGGCGAGGTGGTACTGCGCGACTCGCAGGCCATCCTGGTCTACCTCGCCGTGCGCTACGCCGGCGAACGCTGGCTGCCGCGCGACGCGGCGGGCATGGCGCAGGTGGCACAGTGGCTGTCCACCGCGGCCAACGAAGTGCAGAACGGCACCGCCGCCGCGCGCCTGGTCGACAAGTTCGGTTATGCCATCGACAAGGCCGACACGCTGCGCCGCAGCGCGCGCATCCTGCCGCTGATCGAGGCGCATCTCGCCAAACACGACTGGCTCACGCTCGACCGCCCCACCATCGCCGACTGCGCGGTGTTCCCCTACGTCGCGCTGGCGCCCGAAGGCGGCGTGTCGCTGGCCGACTACCCGGCCATCCGCGCGTGGATCGGGCGCGTGAAGGCGCTGCCCGGTTTCGTGGCGATGCCCGGCGTCTGAGGCGGGGCCGCCTGGCCGGCGAATCCGTTGAACGCGGCGCTCGCCCGCAGCGCCGCGCGCCAGCCGATCACATCGAGTGGAATCCGATCACGTTGCCCTCGGTATCGCGCGCCAGGGCGATGTGACCGAACTGGCCGATCGACATCTTGTCCTTCACGATCGAACCGCCGTTCGCCGCCGCGCGCGCGGCCTGCACGGCGCAGTCCGCGCAGCCGAAGTAGACCAGCGTGCCGCCGCCGGCGGAACCGAAGCCTTCCATCTTCACCAGCATGCCGCAGGCCCCGTAGGTGGTGCGCGACGTCTCCGGGTCGGACGGAAACGCCCACATCTCCAGATCGATCTCCGGCGTCGGCGCCGGCATCGGCACCAGCGTCACGTCGAGCACGGCTTCGTAGAATTTGCGCGCGCGCGGCATGTCCTGCACATAGATCTCGAACCAGACGACGGGATTGTTCTGCATGGCGCTCTCCTTCGATGGGTCAGCGGATGGGGTGGGGGTCGGACAGGCTGCGACAGAGGATCCGGCGCGCTTCTGGCGGCGCCCCGAATCCGCAACATCGTACTCGCCAATTCCGGCCGGCGCGCCATCGCCCTGCAAGGCAGGCGGGATGGGCCACACCGGGCAGGCATCGCCGGGGGCGCCAGCCCGTGCGGCTCACAGGCTCGACAGGCCGGCGCGCAAGCACCCGTGCGCCCTTCGGGCCGCGATGTCAATTAACCTCGTGCCGCCATGCGATGCTCTCATGAGGCACCGAAACCGGAATCTCGCCAGACAGATCCCGTGCAATGCCGCGTCACGCAACGGCATCGCGCCGGTACGCCAGAAGCGCGGCGCCTACTGCGGAAAGCGGTAGAACTGCTCGTTCAGGTATTTCAGCAGGTGCTGCGCCTGGGCGGAGGTCACTTCCTGCTTGGTCATGTGCGAGCAATTCTGCAACTGCCCCTTGACCGCATCGAGCGAGCGCATCTTGCGATCCTTGCGTGTGTAGACGCCGACGTCGTGACACTCCATGCACATGGAATCATGCAGGCGCTTGCCTTCGGCTGCATCGCCCGGCAGCGCAGCTTGGGCACTGGATGCCAGCAGGAGGAAGGCCATCGTCGAAATACGCAGGGGGAAAGTCATCTTGAGTCTCCGGTGATCAAGTGAGTGTTGCGCACAGTGGAGGGAGGTTGCCCCCGGGCCGGTTCGATAGCGCCGGATCGTTATATTCGACTCAAGAACCATTGCGCCCTACCCAAGCTAACCGCCCTCCCCTTTCTCCTTGATGAGTTTCAGAACTTCATCAACCTTCTCTTCGATGGTCGATCTGGAGTAGTTGCTCCGCCACTGATTTAGCCACAAGATCGATTGTTCGCTCTTTGGTAGTTGTGCGTTTGCCTCCGGGGATCCGAGACGGATAGCAACGAGTTCCAAAAGCTCAACCAATTCCTTAGATCTAATGTTTTCAGCGTAATTGTCGTCCTTTGCCGCAATCTCGGCCTTTCCAGCGTTTGGAAGCGAGTACTCCCATGGAGACAGCCAGGAAAATGCGTCCCAGCGCCCAGAAAGATTGTCTGTCTTCCAATGCTTCTCTAACCGATCGCCTAGTTTTCCCTCGCCGATATAGACGCATCGACCGCGTTCAAATAGTGCATACACTGCTGCGCAGTCCCAAACGTCAACTACTCGTCGCTGTCTCTCGTCATCACTTAATTTGCCTCGGCCTTCCTTCCTTGGGTTGTAGCCAAGCATCTCCTTGGCTGAATTCTCTCCACTCTGAGGACGCCCCAGTTTTCCCCAACCAACAAGGAGCGGATCCCAATGAACCCCGCCCAAGGAGATGATTGCCATTGAATAGATCTCCGTATCGTAGAAGCAAATGATTCCGGCAATCCTTCAGCATTAACGAAGTCGCATTGAAATCAACGCCATTCAGTCGGCGCTCTGCAAGCCAGCCGGGTTACCCAACACGACTACGGGAGGAATACCGAAATTCATTCCAGCAACAAGGAATGCAGAACAAAGTTGATGTGTAGAACACACAACGAGTGCGTCCGCGGAAACAGTACTGCCAAGTTCAGAATCACCTTCCCAAACAACTCTTCTCAAATCCAGAACATCTTTGCGGTGAGACGAACGTGAGTTCTTCTCTTTGAAGGACGCGAAGCCTTCGAATAGTCGTACTTCGCGCTCGCCGACGTCCTTGTTGATTGCTCGGAGCAAATATGTTGCCGCAACAAGCACCGAACATCCCAACCCGACGTACCAATAGCGAGTTTGAGATCCCCTTCTTTCGATTCTCCGGCCAGTCGGATTCCCATCCTCGTTGAATGCAACCGACAATGGGGCCTCAATCAGCAAGTTGAGTGGATTCGAACCAGTTCCGACGATTTCCAGCACTCTCGAACACAGACGGGAGAATGAAATCACCTCCGGCGTTCCATCTCCAACCAGAAGTCCGCAGCTACTGGCCTTCTCTGCGAAACCAATATCGACAAATATCCAGTCTCCAGTGAATCTGTTCGCATTGGCCTTGGTGCCCGCATGGATCATTTCATTTTGCTACCGTCCGCATTTCAGTAACGGCGAGATCATTGAACAGAAGCAGTAAGCGCCAACGTTGCCTTAGAGCTTGCGGCAACCCTCTCACCGCCTCCCGCCAAGAATCGACCCCAACACCCCCCGCAAAATCTGCCGGCCGACTTCGTTGCCGACGGTGCGGGCCATGCTCTTGGCCGCGCTTTGCACGATGCCGTCTTTCTTGCCGCCGCGCGGGCCGGTGCTGCCGAAGAGGATGTCGCCGAGCGCACCGCCGAGCAGGCCGCCGCCCCCTGCGGCTTCGCCGGATGCGGGCGCCTGTGCGCCGCCGTTGGCGGCGGGTGCGGCGCCGGTGACGGCGCCGGGGTTGGCGCCGCGCAGTTTCTCGTAGGCAGATTCGCGGTCGAGCGTCTGCTCGTATTTGCCGAACACGCCGGAGCCCTGCAGCAGCGCCTGGCGTTCGGGCGGCGTGACGGGGCCGAGGCGCGAGGCCGGCGGCAATATGTAAGCGCGCTCGACCACGCTGGGGCGACCCTTTTCGTCGAGGAAGCTGACCAGTGCCTCGCCGGTGCCGAGTTCGAGAATGGCGGTGGCGGCGTCGAACCTGGGATTGGCGCGCATGGTTTCGGCGGCGACTTTCACCGCCTTCTGGTCGCGCGGGGTGAAGGCGCGCAGCGCGTGCTGCACGCGGTTGCCGAGCTGGGCGAGCACGCTGTCCGGCACGTCGAGCGGGTTCTGGGTGACGAAGTAGACGCCCACGCCCTTGGAGCGGATCAGGCGCACAACCTGCTCGATCTTTTCGAGCAGCGCGGCCGGCGCCTCGTTGAACAGCAGGTGGGCTTCGTCGAAGAAGAACACGAGCTTGGGCTTTTCGAGGTCGCCGACTTCGGGCAGTTGCTCGAACAATTCGGCCAGCATCCAGAGCAGGAAGGTGGAATAGAGCTTGGGCGAGTTGTAGAGCTTTTCGGCGGAGAGGATGTTGATCATGCCGCGGCCGTGCTGGTCGAGCCGCATGAGGTCGGCCATGTCGAGCATGGGCTCGCCGAAGAATTTGTCGGCGCCCTGCTGTTCGAGTTGCAGCAGGCCGCGCTGGATGGCGCCGACCGAGGCGCTCGACACGTTGCCGTATTCGGTGGTGAATTGCTTGGCGTTCTCGCCGACGTACTGCGCCATGGCGCGCAGGTCTTTCATGTCGAGCAGCAGCAGGTTGTTGTCGTCGGCGATCTTGAAGATCAGCGTGAGCACACCGGCCTGGGTTTCGTTGAGGTCGAGCAGCCGCGCGAGCAGGAGCGGCCCCATGTCGGACACCGTGGCGCGCACCGGGTGGCCCTGTTCGCCGAAGACGTCCCAATACGTGACGGGGCTGGCGTAGGGCGTGAAGTCGGTCAGGCCGAGCAGGTTCAGCCGCTCCTGGAACTTGGGCGAGACGTTGCCGGCCGCGCCCATGCCGGAGAGATCGCCCTTCACGTCGGCCATGAACACCGGCACGCCGATGTAGCTGAAGCGCTCGGCCAGCGATTGCAGCGTGACCGACTTGCCGGTGCCGGTGGCGCCGGTGATCAGGCCGTGGCGGTTGGCCTTGTCGGGCAGCAGGGCGAGGAAGTTGTCTCCGGATTTCGCGACGTAGAGCGGGTCGGCCATGGCGGTTCCTTGATTCTTGTTGGAAAGGACGGACGGATACGGTGCGCAAATCCTAGCACGCAGCCTGCGGCCGGCGCGGGTACCGCAGCGGGCGCACGACGACGCCCTGCCAACGGCCTGCAAGGCGCATGGGCAGGCGCTCTTCAGCCAGGCCGGCCTGCAATGCCCAACCCGCGCGGCCCGCCGGCTGCACCGCCTGCAGCGCACCATCCGGCGCGGCTTGCGGACGGCACGTCCGGCCTCAGCCGCGCGACCAGTTGTCGACCAGCCAGTCGCACACGGCGCGCACGCGCGGCACGGCGCGCAGTTCGCGATGCACCACCAGCCAGAGGTCGCGGCTGAGCACCGGCACCGTGCCGGAGCGGCAGACGAGGCCCGCCGCCGCGTCGCCGACCATGCGCGGCAGCACCGCGTGGCCGACGCCGGCCGCCACCGCGGCGCACAGCGCGGCGAAGTTGTTGCTGCGCAGGCGCACGCGCTCGGAGGGCACGCGCTGCGCCAGCCAGCGCATTTCGGGCACGTGCTGCAGGCGCGCCTCGTAGGCCACCCAGTCGGGCGCGCGCTCCCAGCCGGCGGGGTCGTGCGGCGCGCCTTCGGCGGCATAGATGGCATAGTCGATCAGGCCGAGGCGGCGGATCACCAGGTCGCCCTGCTCGGGCCGTGCCAGGCGCAGCGCGATGTCGGCCTCGCGCCGCGCGAGGTCGAGGTTGCGGTCGGTGCCGATCAGTTCGAGGTGGAGTTCGGGGAAGGCCGCATGCAGCGCCCCGACACGCGGCGTCAGCGCGTGGGTGACGAGGGTGTCGATGGCGGTGATGCGGGTGAGGCCGCGCACCTCGCCGTGCAGGTCTTCGGCAAGGCCGGCGAGCGCGGCGAATTCTGCCTCGATGCGCGCGCCGCGTTCGAGCAGGCGTTCGCCCGCGGCGGTCGGCCGCATGCGTCCGGCATGGCGTTCGAAGAGCGGCGTGCCGAGCGCCTCTTCGAGCGCGCGCAGGCGGCGCGACACAGTGGTGGCGTCCACGCCCAGCGCCTCGGCCGCCGCGGCGAGCGAGCCGCCGCGCGCCAGCGCCAGTGCGTGGCGCAGGTCGTTCCAGTCGCCCGCGCCGGTGGCTGCAGCTTTGCCGGTGTCGCCTGCAGATTTGCCCATGCCTTTCCTTGTCGATGCAGTTAAGGTGCGCCACGTGTCGCGCGCCGATGGCGCATCTTAGACGACTGACCGGACGACTGACCGCCCACGAAAGGACATGACCATGCAAGCCTCCACCCCGCTGCGCCAGATCGCCGGCCTGCCCGCCACACCGGCGCGGCTGGCCGATTCGGTGCTGGTGCTGATCGACTGCCAGAACACCTATCGCAACGGCATCATGGCGCTGGAAGGCGTCGAGCCGGCGCTGCAGCAGGCCGCCGCGCTGCTCGAACGGGCGCGCGCCGCGGGCATCCCGGTATTCCACATCCAGCACGATGCCGGCCCCGGCAGCCCCTACGACATCCGCGAGAAGGTCGGCGCGATTGCCGACCCGGTGGCGCCGCGCGCCGGCGAGCCGGTGATCGTCAAGAACTATCCGAACAGCTTCATCGGCACCGACCTCGCCGAGCGCATCCAGGCGACCGGCAGGCAGGACGTGGTGCTGGCCGGCTTCATGACCCACATGTGCGTGAACTCGACAGCGCGCGGCGCCTTCAACCTCGGCCTGCGGCCGACGGTGGTTGCCGGCGCGACCGCCACGCGCAACCTGCCGTCGCCCGACGGCAGCGTGGTGCCGGCGGCCGAACTGCAGCGCGCGAGCCTGGCCGCGCTGGCGGACCTGTTCGCCGTCGTGCTGCCGCGCGAGGCCGACCTGCCCGACTGAACCACATCACCACAAAAGACAGGCCTGCAGCCCGCATGGGGCGGGCCTCTCCAGCGGCTATGGCTGGAAATGGCGGTTTCGCGCGGCCTTTGTGGCATGCCGGCCTGGAACGACCGTCCCATGCGGCTTCCAGGCCGGCATTTCGCGAGATTCCGCACCGACGGCAACGGCGGCGCACGGGCGCAATACCGCCGCAGGACGCCGCGCCCCGCGGCCTGCGCGCCCCGGCAGGGTAGAATGCGCCCTTTACGCCTCAGGGAAACGCATCATGGCCGGACATTCCAAATGGGCCAATATCCAGCATAGAAAGGGCCGCCAGGACGCCAAGCGCGGCAAGGTCTTCACCCGCGTCATCAAGGAAATCACCGTGGCCGCCAAGATGGGCGGCGGCGACCCGCGCGACAACCCGCGCCTGCGCCTGGCGATGGACAAGGCGCGCGAGGCCAACATGCCGAAGGACACGGTGGAAAACGCGATCAAGCGCGGCACCGGCCAGCTCGACGGCGCCAACTACGAGGAAATCCGCTACGAAGGCTACGGCATCGGCGGCGCCGCGGTGATGGTCGACTGCCTGACCGACAACCGGGTGCGCACGGTGGCCGAAGTGCGCCACGCCTTCAGCAAGCACGGCGGCAACCTCGGCACCGACGGCTCGGTGGCCTTCATGTTCAAGCACTGCGGCCAGATGCTCTACGCGCCCGGCACGAAGGAAGACGCGCTGATGGACGCCGCGATCGAGGCCGGCGCCGAGGACGTGGTGACCAACGACGACGGTTCGATCGAAGTGCTGACCGCGCCGAACGATTTCGTCGGCGTGAAGGAAGCGCTGGAGAAAGCCGGCTTCAAGGCCGAACTGGCCGAAGTGACGATGAAGCCGCTCAACGAAACCGAACTCGGCGGCGACGACGCGGCCAGGATGCAGAAGCTGCTCGACGCCATCGAATCGCTCGACGACGTGCAGGACGTCTACACCACGGCGCTGATGGACGAATAAGCCGCCGCGGCGTGCGGGATCAGGAACGGCTCCGCTGCGGCGGGGCCGTTTTCGTTTGGCGCCGGGTGCGCGCCGGCGGATGCGGTGCGCGGATTCAACCCCGCCGCAACCAGGCGAGCAGCGCCGAGTACAGGTGATCCGGCTCGACCGGTTTGGTCACGAAGGCGTTCATGCCGGCCGAGAAGCAGCGCGTCTTGTCCTCGGTGAAGGCATTGGCGGTGAGTGCGATGATCGGCGTGCCGGCATGCGCGGGGAACTGGCGGATGCGCCGCGTTGCCTCGATGCCGTCGAGTTCCGGCATCTGCATGTCCATCAGGATCAGGGCGTAGTCGTTGTCGCGCGCGAGTTCGACCGCTTCGGCGCCGTTGGCGGCCAGGTCGGCCGTGAGGCCGACATCTTCGATCAGCATCTCCGTCAGCTCGCGGTTGATCGGCTCGTCTTCGACGATGAGAATCCGCGTGCCGGCGAAATCGCGCTCGAGGACGGCCTCGGCGTTCTCGCCGTCCGCCGGCACGGCGGCCGCGGCCTGCTGCGCACCCTTGGCGAGTTTCGCGGTGAACCAGAAGGTGCTGCCCGCGCCCGGCGTGCTGTCGGCGCCTGCATCGCCGCCCATCAGCAGCGCCAGTTTCCGGGTGATGGCGAGCCCGAGGCCGGTGCCGCCGTACTTGCGCGTGGTGGAGTTGTCCGCCTGCTCGAAGCTGGCGAACAGGCGGGCCATCGCCTCGGGCGCAATGCCGACCCCGGTGTCTTCCACTTCGAAGCGCAGCACGGCGAACCGGGCCGCGTCTTCGAGCAGGCGCAGGCGCACGATGACCGAACCGGCCGCGGTGAACTTGATCGCGTTGGTGGCAAGGTTGGACAGCGCCTGTTGCAGCCGCGTCGAATCGCCGACGAGGTTCGGCGGCAGCGGGTCGACTTCCGTCTTCCACTGCAGGCCCTTGTCCTCGACGCGCGTCTTGAGGATCGAGGTGACGTTTTCGATCAGGACGCTCGGCTGGACCGGCGCTTCCTCGAGGGTGAACTTGCCGGCCTCGATCTTGGACAGGTCGAGCACCGCGTTGATGATGTCCATCAGGTGGTCGCCGGCGTTCTCGATCATTTCGAGCCAGCGCGTCTGTTCGCCCGCCAGGCCCGACCGCTTCAGCGCGTAGGCCATGCCCATGATGGCGTTGAGCGGCGTGCGGATCTCGTGGCTCATGTTCGCCAGGAAGGCGCTCTTCGCGACACTGGCAGCCTCGGCCGCTTCCTTGGCGACCACCAGGTCCGCCGTGCGCTGGTCGACGAGCTCCTGCAGATGGTCCCGGTGCCGGAACAGCTCCCGCTCGTACTGCTTGCGCATCGTGATGTCGTGCCCGATGCCGAGCGCGCCGATCAGGTTGCCGCTGGCGTCCCGCATGGGCACTTTGGTGGTTTCGAGAAACTCGCGGTGGCCGTCGGCGAACGTGACCTCCTCCTCGTTCACCGACGGGCCGTCGCGCGCCATCGCGGCGCGATCGTTTTCGCGGAAGAAATCGGCCAGCTTCCTGTCGACGAAGTCGTGGTCCGTCTTGCCGACGATCTCGGCTTCGCGCGCGCCGAAGAACTGCTCGAAGCGCGGGTTGCAGCGCAGGTAGCGGCCGTCCCCGTCCTTGAGCCAGACAAGGTCCGGCAGGGTGTCGATCAGGGTGCGCAGGATGCTTCGCTCCTGCGCCAGCGCCTGCTCGGCACGCTTCTGCCTGCTGATGTCGCGCGCGATCGTCGACGCGCCAATGGTTTCGCCGGCGCCATCCCGGATCGGCGAGATGGCAACCGACACCTCGATCTCCCGGCCGTCCTTGCGGATCCGGCGCGTCTCGAAGTGTTCGACGGTATCGCCGCGCGCAATGTGGTTCAGGATGGCGCTTTCCTCGCCGAGCAGGTCGGGCGGAAACAGCATGGTCATCGGCTTGCCGATGGTCTCGCCGGCACGGTAGCCGAAGATGGCCTCCGCGCCCGGATTCCAGCTGGTGATGATGCCGCTCAGGGTCTTGCCGATGATGGCGTCGCCGGACGAGGCGATGATCGCCGCCATCTTCTGGAAGGCGAGGTTGGATGCCTGCATGCGGACGCGCGCCAGCCCCGTTTCGCCCATCACGTTGGCCAGTCGCGTCAGGAACGCCATCGTCGACTCGACCTGGGCCATCGAGAAGACCGGCGCCTTGGCCAGCGCGGCGAGGTAGCTCTCGCGATCGAAACCGAATTCCTCAGCCTGGCGAATGAAGTAGTCCTTGTCCGGCTTCGAGAAGAAGAACTGGCCCGTGTAGAAGTTGGCGACGTGCGCGCCGCCCACGGTGATCGGGACAGCGACATCCACCAGCCCGTTCTTGCACTGGTAGACGTTGTACGGCTTTCCCTGCTCGAGGTTGCCGGCAAGCACGGTGTCGCTCTCCTGGCAGCGCGCCGCGGTGCGCGGATTGCAGCGGTGGAACCGCGTGCATATTTCCTGCCAGCCGGTCGCAACCAGCACTTCGCCGTCGAGTTCGAGAATCGCCGTGACGACACCCGTTGCCGCGCTGAAGCCCTCGCACAAGGCACGCAGTTCGTCGACGTCGACAAGTTCCGAAAATCTCAAGGCACCGCACCTCGCGGAGGAACGCAGCATGGGGCGTGCGTGAATCCCCGCCGGGTTGCGCTTCCTCTGCGGCAGGCAGGCCTCGCCGGCGCCGCCGCATGCGGCGGCGCCAGTGCGGAGATCCAATCGCTCCAGGAACCGCCTACGCAAAAAGTAACAGCTTTGACGTCACTTCGGCGGCAATCTTTAGCCTCGCGGGCCGTGCGCGGAAACGACCGCATCCGCCTTGCGCCACGGCATCACCCCTGCCCGTCGCGGGCGTCCGGAGCCGAAACCGCGCAGCGGGCACTCGGGCCGCAGTGCCGCGGCGGAACGGGTCGGCACCAGGGGAGAATCAGTCGGTCTTCGCCAGGGGAAGCCGCCCCTCGAGCCCGGCATCGCCGTAGGTGCGGAGAACCTGCGAGATGATGATCCGATAGCCCGCGAGCCACTTGCCCTGGTTGGCCTTCGCCTCCAGATGCGTGGGGTGTGTCATCAATGCGTGCAGCGCCTCGAGCGAGGCCCAGTAGTACACGTTGCAGATCAGGCCGCTTTCCGGGTTCTCCCACGCCTCCTCGCCGAGGTAGCCGGGCAGGGATCGCGCCGCTGACGCAATCTCGCTGTCGAGTCGATGGAACTCTTCGTCGTAAGTGCCCTTGGCGAAGATGAAGGTGGACGAGTACATGTGCCTGTGGCTCCCTGCCCGCGTTCCCGGCCGTCCGGGTCACAAGGCGTGACATTCATTCGACCGGCCGAAAACGACGGCCGAACCACGATCGCGCCCAGTCGGCAGCCATCGATTCTGCGGCGGCGATCGCCGCTATGATGCTCGACCGTCCCGCAGTCCGATCGCGATTCCGTCCAGCAACCTTGCAGCGAGACCAGCCATCGCGGCATCGCCGGTCATCTGCGTGCGCACGATGGCGCCTTCGATCACCACCATCGCCAGCGCGGCGGCGCGGTCGGGGTCGGGCACGCCAGCGCTGCGCGCGAACCCGGCGACGAAAGCCTGCAGCTCCAGCTTGTGCGCGAACGCCAGCGCGCGCTCGGGGCCGTCGGCCTCGCCGTCCTCGGCAACCAGATTGATGAAGGCGCAGCCGCGGAAGTCGGCCTGCGCGAACCACTCGCCAAGCACGTCGGCCAGCATCGACAGGCGCGGCACGCCGGCCTGCGCCACGCGGCGCTGCAGCGCCGCCTCGAACCATGCCATCCACTGCGCATGGCGGCGATCGAGGAAGGCTTGCACGAGGCCGGACTTCGACGGGAAATGGCGGTAGAACGACATCTTCGCCACGCCGGCCTCGGCGATGATGCGGTCGATGCCGGTGGCGCGCACGCCATGGGCGTAGAACAGCCGTGCGGCAGTGGACAGCACGCGCTCGCGCGCCGAGCCTGCAGTGGGTTCGTCGCCTTCATTCGATGCGTACATCGGCGCCATGCGGCGATCTTGACAGACAGATCTGTCTACATCAAGCTGGGACAATTCTGTCTGCTCCGCCGCCCTTGCGCACTCAGAAAGGACACGACATGGAATCGCGCCCGCCGCTGCCGCCCTTCACGCTGGAAACCGCACTCAAGAAGGTGCAGGCCGCCGAGGATGCCTGGAACACGCGCGACCCCGACCGGGTGGCGCTTGCCTACACGCCCGATACCGAGTGGCGCAACCGCGCCGAGTTTCTCACCGGCCGCGACGCGGTGCGCGCCTTCCTGCAGCGCAAGTGGGCGAAGGAACTCGACTACCGGCTGAAGAAGACGTTGTGGTGCTTCATGGACAACCGCATCGCGGTGCGCTTCGAGTACGAGTGGCACGACGACTCCGGTCAGTGGTACCGCTCCTACGGCAACGAGAACTGGGAGTTCGCGGAGAACGGCCTGATGCAGAAGCGCTTCGCCAGCATCAACGACCTGCCGATCAAGGAGGCGGACCGCCGCCTGCGGTAGCGGCGGTGCCGGCGCGGCGCGACAATGCGTGCGCCGATACCCCCGCACCGACGATGCATCCGCCCGAGACCTTCGACACCGAACGCTGCCTGCTGCGCCGACCGCGGCCGGCCGACGCCGAGGCAATGTTCGCCGCCTTCGGGCAGGACGCGGAGGTCAACCGCTACCTCGGCTGGAAGACCCCCGAATCGGTGGCCGACACGCGGCGCCAGATCACCCATGACACGCATCGCTGGGATCGCGGCGCGGCGTGGGCCTGGCTGGTCGAACTGCGCGCCGATGCAAGCATCGTCGGCTTCCTCCAGTTGCAGGCGCGCGGGCATCAGGCGCATCTCGGCTTCCTGCTCGCGCGCAGCCACTGGGGCCGCGGGTTGATGGCCGAGGCCGCGGAGCCGGTCGTGCGGGATATGCTGGACGTGCCGCACATCTATCGCATCGACGCGGTCTGCGACGTCGACAACCCGGCTTCGGCGCGCGTGCTGGAAAAACTCGGCATGCAGCTCGAAGGCCGGCTGCGCCGCTACATGGAACACCCGAACCTGTCGGGCGAACCACGCGACGTGCTGATGTATTCGATCGTGCGTTGAGCCGACGCGGTGCAGGGTTTCACTTTCCGGCGCGCGTCGCCACCGGATCGGGCAGCGGCTTGGCGGCGAGCAGTTTGACCTGATCGACCAGCTTGTTGTGGGCGTCGAGGAAGGCGGCGGCGATCACCTTGCCTTCGTTGGTGTTGCTCCAGCCAGCCCCGGCACCGCCGCCGAGGCGGCCGAGCAGCAGGCCGCCGTCGCCGACGTCGGTGGCGCGCGCCGAACCGGTGGCGGCAGCGAGCTGTTCGGTGGTTTCGTTGTCCGAGAGCAGCAGCGCGACCTGCGCTTCCTTCAGTTTGACGTGCTCGGCCAGACCGGCGATCGACGCGAGGCCCGGAATCTTCGCCAGGATGCCGCCGATGCTGCGGCCGGCGTCCTGCTCGGAGAACGTAAGGCTGGGCGTGAGCGTGTACTGCGCCTCGATGCCGGCGCCGCGCTTCACCGTGCCCTCCTTGCGCAGAATGCCTTTGTCCTGCAACTCGCGCTCCTGTTCGATGGCGCGGATGCCGGCGCCGCGGTCCATCACGCGGAAGCAGCCGCTTTGCTGCGCCATCAGCCGGATCAGCGGCAGCGGCGAAGGCGGCAGCTGGTAACCGCCGCCGATGGTGTAACCGTGCGGGTTCTCGGCCAGCGCCATCGTGGCGACCGGCGCCTCGCAGCGCACCAGTTCGCGCGCCGCATTCTTCGCACTCCCGGGGCCAGCCGAGCCGCTGACCACCGAGCCGCCTTCGCCAAGTTCGGTCTTCTTCTCGCCGCAGCCGGCAAGGGTTGCGCCGAGCAGCATGCAGGCGATGGCGAAGTTGCGTGGGTTGGCGCGCGTCATGGGCCGGCTATCCTTTTTGACTGGATGGGGAACCTCGGGCGAGGCGCCCGCATTCTAACCGCAACAGCCGGCGTGTCCCGCTCGGCTACAATCACCCGAACCCTCTCCAGGAGCCCGACCATGCTGATGACCACCACCCCCACCGTCGAAGGCAAGACCATCCGCACGTATCACGGCGTCGTGACCGGCGAGGCGATCATCGGCGCGAACTTCCTCAAAGACATGTTCGCCTCGATCCGCGACATCGTCGGCGGCCGCTCGGGCGCCTACGAGAAGACGCTGCGCAGCGCGCGCGAGACGGCGTTCGCGGACATGGCTTCGGCGGCGAAGGATCTTGGCGCGAACGCGATCGTCGGCATCGACCTCGACTACGAGGTGCTGGGCGAAACCAATGGCATGCTGATGGTGGCCGTCAGCGGCACCGCGGTCACCTTGGCCTGAGCGCGCGTTGAACGACACCGTCCGCATCCTCGGCATCGATCCGGGCCTGCGCGTCACCGGCTTCGGGCTGGTGGACAAGCAGGGCAGCCAGTTGCGCTATGTGAGCAGCGGCTGCGTGCGCACCAACGAGGCCGAATCGCTGCCGGAGCGGCTGCGCACCATCCTCGACGGCCTGCGCGAGGTGATCGGCACGCACCACCCGATGCAGGTGGCGGTCGAGAAGGTGTTCGTGAACGTGAATCCGCAATCCACGTTGCTGCTCGGCCAGGCGCGCGGCGCCGCGATCTGCGCCGCGGTGTTGGCGACGTTGCCGGTGGCCGAGTACACCGCGCTGCAGGTCAAGCAGGCGGTGGTCGGTAACGGCCATGCCGACAAGCAGCAGGTTCAGCACATGGTGCGCCGCCTGCTCGCGCTGCCCGGCGATCCGAGCCCGGATGCGGCCGACGCGCTGGCCTGCGCGATCTGCCACGCGCATGGCGGCCAGGGGCTCGGCGCGCTGGCGACGGCGGGCTATCGCGTACGCAACGGACGTCTCGTCTGATGCCCCCGGCCGAACCGACACTCGCCGGCCTGCCCAATCCGCTGCTGCGCTACGTGGTCGCGACACGCCCGCCGTTCCTGTCGGTCACGCTGGTCGGCTGCCTGCTCGGGCTGGCAGTGGCCCATGCCACCGGCGCGGCGATCGACGCCACGAAGGCAGTCGTCACCGTCGTGTTCGCGCTGCTCGCCCATGCCGGCGCGAACGTGATCAACGATTACTACGACGCGCTGTCGGGCTGCGACGCGGCCAATACCGACCGGCTGTTCCCCTTCACCGGCGGCAGCCGCATGATCCAGAACGGCGTGCTGACGCTGCCGCAGACCGCGCGCCTGGGTTTCGGGCTGTTCGCGCTGGTGGTGCCGGCCGGTCTCTGGCTTGCGGCCGCCTCGGCACCCGGCCTGATCCTGATCGGGCTCGCCGGACTGCTGCTCGGCTGGGCCTATTCGGCACCGCCGCTCAAGCTGGTGAGCCGCGGCCTCGGCGAACTGGTGATCACCGCGAGCTGGCTGGTGGTCGTGTGCGGGGCCGATTTCGTGCAGCGCGGCGCCTTCTCGTGGACACCGCTGCTGTTCGGCGTGCCGTTCGCGCTGCTGGTGGCGAACATCCTGTTCATCAACCAGTTTCCCGACGTGGCGGCCGACCGCGTCGCCGGCAAGCGCACCCTGGTCGTGCGCGCCGGGCCGCTGGAGGCGCGCTGGTTCTACCTCGCCATCGTCGCGCTGGCCTATGGCTGGATGGTGGTGCTGATGGACCGACTGCGGTTGCCGGGCGCATTCGGCGTTGCCGTCGTGCCGGTGCTGATGTCGCTGCGCGCCGGCCGCACCCTGCTGCTGCACGCCGCCGAGCCGGCACAGCTCGCGCCGGCACTCAAGCTCACCATCGGCTCGGCGCTGGCGCACGGCCTGCTGCTGTGCGGCGCGCTCGTCGCCGCCGGGCATGCGTTACAGTAGCGGCGTGAAAGTCCGGATTCCGCACGGCCGCACGTCGGTCATGAGCCTGATCGCCTGCGCGTGGCTGCTGCTCGGCCTGTCCGCCGACGCACGGGCGCAGGGCGCCGACCGCCCCGCCACGGCGCCACCACCGGGTTCGGGCGGATTCTGCCTGTTCGAGATTCCCGGCAAGGACGGCGCGACGCGACTGGTCAATATCGTCATCGTCCAGTTTGTGGACGTGATGCGCGACCGCGTGCGACTGACCTACGGCGGCGGCAACTTCGGCAGCGGCTACGAATCCGACATTCCGGTGAAAAGCCGCGAGGAAGGTATGGATATCGTGCGCCGGATGCAGCAGACGGCACGCGAATGTGGCCGCCATGCGGCGGCCACCACACCGCCGCCGCCCTCACCGGGCACCGGCGCTCGGATTACCCCGCCGATTTCGAGCCCGGTCGGTAGCACCAGCGGCGCCGATCCCGTGCCAGGCAACCGCTGATCCCATGCCGCTGCGCAGCCCGCCTGCCGCCGTCTTGTTCGACATGGACGGCCTGCTGCTCGACAGCGAGCGCATCGCGCTCGCCATCATGGCCGAATGCGCGGCGGAGATCGGGCTGGACTGGGCGCCTCAGGTCGGCATGCGCATGATCGGGCGCAACGTCGTCGATGCCAATCGCGTGCTGCGCGACCACTATGGCGACGATGCGCGACTTTCCTTGCTGCCCGGCGCCTTTCGCGCGCGCTACGACCGCCACATCGACGAAGGGGCAATTCCGCTCAAGCCGGGCGTGACGACGCTGCTCGATCTGCTCGAACACCATGCGATTCCGCGCGCCGTTGCCACATCCACGCAACGCGAACGCGCCTCGCGCAAGCTGGCGCGCAACGACCTGCTGCACCGCTTCGATGCGCTGATCGGCGGCGACGAGGTCGAACGCGGCAAGCCGGCGCCCGACATCTATCTCGCCGCGGCAAATGCCATCGGCGTCGAACCGGCGCGCTGCCTGGTGCTCGAGGACTCGAACACCGGCGCACGCGCCGGGCTGGCGGCCGGCATGACGGTGATCATGGTGCCGGACCTCCTCGAACCCGACGCTGCAGTGCTCGCACTGGGCGCAAGAAGCATGAACAGCCTGCTCGACGTGGCAGGCACCCTCGAACCCCTGCTTGAAGACGAGACAACCCCGCCATGATCGGCCGCCTGACCGGCACGCTGCTGGAGAAAAACCCGCCCCAGATCACGCTCGACGTGCACGGCGTGGGTTACGAACTCGAGGTGCCGATGAGCACCTTCTACAACCTGCCCGATCTCGGCGGCAAGCTGAGTTTGTACGTGCACATGGTGGTGCGCGAGGACGGACATTTCCTGTTCGGCTTCGGCACCGACGCCGAGCGCGCCGCGTTTCGCCAGCTGATCAGGATCAGCGGCGTCGGGCCGCGCATCGCGCTGGCGGTCCTGTCCGGCATGTCGGTCGGCGACCTGGCGCAGGCGGTGACGATGCAGGAGGCCGGCCGGCTGACCAAGATTCCGGGCATCGGCAAAAAGACCGCCGAGCGCTTGCTGCTCGAGCTGCGCGACAAGCTGCCAAAAAGCGGCGCGATCGCCAGCGCCGCAGCGACGCCAAACGAAGGCGCCGACGTGCTCAATGCGTTGCTGGCGCTGGGCTACAGCGAAAAGGAGGCGCTCGCGGCGATCAAGCAGCTTCCGCCAGACGTCGGCGTGTCGGACGGCATTCGCGCCGCACTCAAGCTGCTGTCGAAAATTTAGAGCGCCGCTACAGCACACGACGGAATCGGCCCGCTAGCATGGCAACATTGAATAGCTATGCGCCCGCATCACGATGTCATCGCACAAGCAGGGCTTCCTGCGCAACGTCTCGCTGTCTGCCAATGCCATCCGGCTTGGCATGAACCTGTGGCCGCCGTTCGTCGGCGCCGGCATCCATGTCGATTCGATCGCCGACGACTTCCGTTCGGCGCGCGTGCGCATGAAGCTGCGCTGGTACAACCGCAACTTCTTCGGTGTGCATTTCGGCGGTTCGCTATTCGCGATGACCGACCCGTTCTTCGCCATCCTGGTCATGCACAACCTGCCGCGCGACTATGTAGTGTGGGACAAGGCCTCGCGCATCCATTTCAAGTCGCCCGGACGCGGCACGGTGTGGGCGAACTTCTCGATCGACCCGGCGCAGATCGACGACCTGCTGTCGCAGACGGGCAGCGGTGACAAGTACGAGCCCTGGTATTCAGTCGACGTGACGGATCACGCCGGCAGCGTGGTCGCAACGATCGAAAAGCAGCTCTACGTGCGACGCAAGCCGGCTGCGCCGGGCTGAACGGGCGCGTCAGCCGGGTGGGATACAATCCGCCCAACGCATGAACCCGGCCCCGCCACCCATGGATCTCAGCCAGAAACGCATCGCGCAGATCGTCCTCGTCTCGCTGCTGCTGGCGGGTTGCCTGATGGTGCTGCTGCCCTTCCTGGCCGCGATCCTGTTTGCCGCCGTCATCTGCATCGTCACCTGGCCGATCTATGCCTGGCTGCGCGACAAGCTGCGCAAGCGCGACGGCCTGTCGGCGTTCGCGATGACGATGCTGCTGATCCTGGTGGTGCTGGTGCCGATGATCGGGCTGACCGCCGGGCTGGCCGACGGCGTCTCGCAGGCGATCGACGCCTTCGGCCCGGCCTTCGAGCGCGGTCTGCCGAGCCATCCGCCACAGTGGCTCGCCACGCTGCCGGTGATCGGTGAATCGATCGACGCCTACTGGAACCGCCTCGCCGAAAGTCGGGAGGAGCTTATCAAGGTGCTGCGCCAGTTCTCGGAGCCGGCGCGCAAGTTCGCTTTGCAGATCGGCACGCTGTTCGGACAGGGGCTGCTGCAGCTGACGCTGGTGATCTTCATCGCGTTCTTCTTTTACCGCGACGGCGCGGCGATCATGGGCGCGCTGCGCACCGGCGCACAGCGGCTCGGCGGCGACCTCGGCACGCAGATGGTCGACCTGGCGCAGAACACCGTCACCGGCGTGATGCTGGGCATTGTCGGCACGGCGTTCGGCCAGGCGGTGCTGGCGCTGATCGGCTTCCTGATCGCCGGCGTGCCCGGCGCGGTGCTGCTCGCGGCCGGCACCTTCTTCCTGTCGATGATACCGGTCGGCCCGCCGCTACTGTGGGGCGGCGCGGCGTGGTGGCTGTACGACCAGGGCGAAACCGGCTGGGCGATCTTCATGGTGGTGTGGGGCGTGGCGGTGATCAGCAGCGTGGACAACTTCCTCAAGCCGATTCTGATCTCGCGTTCGGCGAGCCTGCCGATCCTGCTCATTGCACTCGGCGTGTTCGGCGGCGCACTGGCCTTCGGCTTCATCGGCATCTTCCTTGGACCGACTTTGCTCGCGCTGGGCCACGTGCTGCTGCAGCGCTGGACGATGCGCGAACGGCCGGCGCTCGAAATGCCGACACCGCTCCAGCAACCATGATCGAAACCGACAAGTTCGCCGAAGGCGACCGCCTGATCTCGCCCGCCGCAGGCCCGCAGGAGGACGTGCTGGAACGCGCGCTGCGCCCGCGCCTGCTGCAGGAATACGTCGGCCAGCAGAAGATCCGCAGCCAGCTTGAGATCTTCATCGCCGCGGCCAGGAAGCGCAAGGAAGCGCTCGACCACGTGCTGCTGTTCGGACCGCCCGGCCTGGGCAAGACCACGCTGGCGCACATCGTCGCGCACGAAATGGGCGTGAACCTGCGCCAGACCTCCGGCCCGGTGCTCGAACGCGCCGGCGACCTCGCGGCGATCCTCACCAACCTCGAACCGCACGACGTGCTGTTCATCGACGAGATCCATCGCCTGTCGCCGGTAGTGGAGGAGATCCTCTACCCGGCGCTGGAGGATTTCCAGATCGACATCATGATCGGCGAAGGCCCGGCAGCGCGTTCGGTGAAGCTCGACCTGCCGCCCTTCACGCTGGTCGGCGCGACGACACGTGCCGGCATGCTGACCAATCCGCTGCGCGACCGCTTCGGCATCGTCTCGCGGCTGGAGTTCTACACGTCAGAGGAACTGCAGCGCATCGTCACCCGCTCGGCCAACCTGCTCGGCGTGACGATCGATCCGCTGGGCGCACTGGAGATCGCGCGCCGTTCGCGCGGCACGCCGCGCATCGCCAACCGGCTGCTGCGCCGCGTGCGCGACTTCGCGGAGGTCAAGGCCGACGGCGCGGTGACGCGCGAGGTGTCGGATGCCGCGCTAACCATGCTCGACGTCGACCATGCCGGCCTCGACATCATGGACCGCAAGCTGCTCTCCGCGGTGATCGACAAGTTCGGCGGCGGCCCGGTCGGCGTGGACAACCTCGCCGCCGCGATCGGCGAAGCGCGCGATACGATCGAGGATGTGCTCGAACCTTTCCTGATCCAGCAGGGCTACCTGCAGCGCACGCCGCGCGGGCGCATGGCGACCGCATCGATCTACCGCCACTTCGGCCTGCAGCCGCCGAACCCGTCCGGCGCGGCCGATCTGTTCGAGCAATAGCGCGACCATGCTCGACATGCAGCGCAAGGCCTCGCTTGCACTGGCGATCGCATACGTGCTGCTGCTGTGGTGGGGCGAAGGCTGGCGCTCGGCGCTGGTGCTGGTCTTTCCGCTGCTGATACCGCTGGCGATGATCTGGTTTGCGGAAGAGATCGGCGAGTATCTCGGCTGGGCCGGCCGGTCGCAGATCGACCAGACGACGCACCCCGCGCTGATGCGCTGGCTGGGCTGGGCCTTCCTCGTGCTGCCCGGCATCGCAATCGTCGCCGGCGGCGGCGTGTTCTGATCCCATGCCGACCGCATGCGACACGCGCGCGCGGCTGTCGTGCTGGCCTGGTTCGCGTTCGTGCTGAACGATACCTTCGCCGCAGGCGCACGCGATGGCGCCAAGCCGCAGGTTCACGATGCGTCCCAAGACGACGTGCTCGCCTTCGTGCGCCGGCGCGGCATGACTGTGCTCACCTTCGCCGGCTACTCGGCGTCCGGTTACGAAGACGAAGCCGCGATGCGGGCGCAAGCCGCTGCAGTGCTCGACCGCCACGATCCGCGCATCACACTGGTCAACATCGGCGCCACTGCCGAGGGCATCGGCGCGGTCTATGCGCTGGCACGCGCACGGGGTTTTGAAACGCTCGGCATCGTGTCGTCACGCGCGCGCGACGAAGGCGTCGCGCTCTCGCCGGCAGTCGATCACGTGTTCTTCGTGCGCGATGCAGGCTGGGGCGGAATCGACGCGGCGACCGGCCGGCTTTCGCCCGCCTCGGCGACGGTCGTGGCAGCGAGCGACGAGATCGTCGCCATCGGCGGCGGGGACAGTGCACGCGATGAGATGCTGGCGGCACGCGCGGCGGGAAAGCCGGTCACGTTCATCGCGGCCGACATGGATCATCATGTCGCGCGCGAGAAGGCGGCGGCGCAGGGCGCGCTGCCGCCAACCGATTTTCGCGGCAGCGCACACGCCGCCTTCGCCACGCCGGACTGAACTTGATCGGCTCGGAGGGCTCATGGAATGGCGCTTCCAGGCATGGCAGGCCGCAAACCGCCAATCCATGCGCCTTGGCGGCGTGGCGCCCTGAAACGCCTTATCCCGTGCGCCGTCTGGCGGCGCGGATCAATTGCGCGCCGCGCTCGGCGATCATCAGCGTAGGCGAGTTGGTGTTGCCCGAGGTGATGGTCGGCATGATCGAGGCATCGACCACGCGCAGCCGGCCGATGCCGCGGACGCGCAACTCGGAATCCGTCACCGCACGTGCGTCGTCGGCGCGGCCCATGGCACAGGTGCCGACCGGGTGGAAAATCGTGGTACCGATGTTGCCGGCGGCATGGGCCAGCGCCTCGTCACTCTGCTCGCTTTCGCCGCCACTGCCGGGCAGGTGCTCCTGCGGCCGGTACGGCGCCAGCGCCGGCTGCGACACGATGCGCCGCGTCAGCCGCAGCGCGCGCGCCGCCGTGAGGCGATCGGCGTCGTGCGTCAGGTAGCGCGGCGCGATCGCCGGCGCGCTGGCCGGATCGGCATCGCGGATGAATACGCTGCCGCGCGAGGCCGGGCGCAGGTTGCACACGCTGGCGGTGAAGGCGGGAAAGTCGTGCAGCGGCTCGCCGAACTTGTCGAGCGACAGCGGCTGCACGTGGTATTCGAGGTCGGGCGTAGCCGCGCCCGCATGCGAGCGCGTGAACAGACCGAGCTGGCTCGGCGCCATGGTCAGCGGGCCGGTGCGGAACAGCGCGTATTCGAGGCCCATCATCGCCTTGCCCCACAGGCTGTTGGCCTGGCGGTTGAGGGTCTTGATGCCCTGCACCTTGAAGATCATGCGCAATTGCAGGTGATCCTGCAGGTTGCCGCCGACGCCGGGCAGGTCATGTCGCACGGCGATGCCGCCATCCTGCAACGCTGCGGCCGGACCGATGCCGGAACGCTGCAGGATGGCGGGCGAGCCGATGGCCCCGGCAGTCAGCACCGTCTCGCTGCGCGCGCGCACCGCGTAACGCACGCCGCCCTGCAGGAATTCGACGCCGCGCGCCGCGCGCCCGTCGAGGATCAGGCGGTCGATCAGCGCGCCGGTCACCACCTTGAGGTTCGGGCGCTTGAGCGCCGGACGCAGGAAGGCCTTGCTGGTGTTCCAGCGCACGCCGCGCCGCTGGTTGACCTCGAACTGGCTCACGCCTTCGTTGTCGCCGCGATTGAAGTCGCCGCTGGCCGGCACGCCGGCCTGGGTGGCGGCCTCGGCGAAGCGGTCGAGGATGTCCCAGCGCAGGCGCTGGCGCTCGACGCGCCATTCACCGCCGCTGCCATGCAGGCTGTCGCCGCCTTGGCAGTGGTCCTCGCTGGACTTGAACACCGGCAGTACGGAATTCCAGTTCCAGCGCGCGTCGCCGGTCAGCGCGGCCCACTCGTCGTAATCGCGCGCCTGGCCACGCAAGTAGAGCATGGCGTTGATCGACGAGCAGCCGCCGAGCACGCGGCCGCGCGCGTAGAGGATCGAGCGGCCATTGAGGCCCGGCTCGGGTTCGGTGCGGTAGCACCAGTCGGTGCGCGGATTGCCGATGCAGAACAGGTAGCCGACGGGAATGTGGATCCAGATCCAGTCATCCTTGCCGCCGGCTTCGAGCAGCAGCACGCTGACCTCGGGGTCGGCCGACAAGCGGTTGGCGAGCACGCAGCCGGCGGTGCCGCCGCCGACGATCACATAGTCGAACTCGCCGAAGTCCTTGCTTGCGTTCGTCATGGCGCGGCTACTTGTTCACCGGCATGACGAACTCCGGCCCCTTCGCGATGCTCTCGGGCCAGCGCTGCATGACGCTCTTGTAGCGCGTGTAGAAGCGCACACCCTCCTCGCCGTAGGCGTGGTGGTCGCCGAACAGGCTCTGCCTCCAGCCGCCGAACGAGTGCCAGGCCATCGGCACCGGAATCGGCACGTTGACGCCGACCATGCCCACCTGCACGCGATTGACGAAAGCCTGCGCCGTGCCGCCGTCGCGCGTGTACAGCGCAACGCCATTGCCGAAGGCGTGGTTGTTGATCAGTCGCACCGCGTCGGCGAAGGTCGCCACGCGCACCACCGAGAGCACCGGACCGAAGATTTCCTCGCGATAGATCGACATCCCGGGTGTCACGCGATCGAACAGCGTGGCGCCAAGGAAGAAGCCCTCGCTGCAGGCGGCGGGCAGGCCGTGGCGGCCATCGAGCACGAGCTGCGCGCCTTCGCGCACGCCGGCCTCGATGTAGCCCGCCACCTTGTCGCGATGCGCGGCGGTGACCAGCGGGCCCATGTCGATGTCCTTGTCGAGCCCGCTGCCGATGCGCAACCTGATCGCACGCTCGACGACGCGGCCAACCAGATCGTCGGCAATGTCGCCGACGACGACGGCGACCGAGATCGCCATGCATCGCTCGCCGGCCGAACCGTAGGCGGCGCCGATCAGACCATCGGCGGCCTGGTCGAGGTCGGCATCGGGCATCACCACCATGTGGTTCTTGGCACCGCCCAGCGCCTGTGCGCGCTTGCCGTGGTGCGCGGCGGTTTCGTAGATGTAGCGCGCAATCGGCGTCGAGCCGACGAAGGACACCGCCTGCACGTCGGGATGCACCAGCAGCGCGTCGACGGCCACCTTGTCGCCTTGGACCACGCTGAACACGCCTGCGGGCAGGCCGGCCTCGGCGAGCAGTTCGGCAGTTAGCAGCGAGGGCGACGGGTCGCGCTCGGAGGGCTTGAGCACGAAGGCATTGCCGCAGGCCAGCGCGACCGGGGCCATCCACATCGGCACCATGAAGGGGAAGTTGAACGGGGTGATGCCGGCCACCACACCGAGCGGCATGCGCTGGTTCCAGTGGTCGATGCCGCCGCCGATGCCGTGCGAATGCTGGCCCTTGAGCAGTTGCGGCGCCGCGCAGGCGAATTCGATCACCTCGAGGCCGCGCTGCACCTCGCCGAGCGCGTCGGGCAGCGTCTTTCCGTGCTCGCGCGTGATCAGCCGCGCGATGTCGTTCGCATGGCGCTCGACGAGTTCCTTGAAGCGGAACAGCACGCGCGCGCGCCGCTGCGGTGCCATGTCGCCCCACTCGCGCGCCGCCTCCGCGGCAACCGCAACGGTACGATCGACATCCGCCGTTTCGGCGAGTGCGACCTCGCGCACGGCGATGCCACGCGCCGGATCGAATACCAGGGCGCGGCGCGCGCCGCTGCCGGTTTCGAGACGTCCGCCGATCCAGTGCCCGATCAGCGGCTGCGGTTCGATATACATGAAGCTCATGATTACCTTCCCTTGTATTCGTGACAGGCTGAATTAGATATTGCTTCTCCAGGCAATTCCAATGAATTCGCGCGGCCCTTGATATTAGAAATGCTAATATCAGATGATGGACCTTGCCCAGATCAGAACCTTCGTCACCGTCGCCAGGGAAGGCAATCTGACGCGCTGCGCACAGCTGCTGCACCTGACCCAACCGGCGCTCAGCCTGCACCTGAAGAAGCTGCAGGACGAACTCGGCCTCGCGCTGTTCGAACGCACGCCACGCGGCATGCGCCTGACGCAGGCCGGCGTGCAACTGCTGCCCGCCGCCGAGCGGGCGCTGTCCGCGACCACCGAACTGCGTGCTGCCGCGGCGGCACTGACCGGCACGGTGAGCGGCGCGCTGCACATCGGCACCATCGTCGACCCGGAATTCCTGCGCCTGGGCGCCTTTCTGCGCCGGCTGGTCGAGCACCACCCGGGGCTCACCACCGGGCTGACGCACGGCATGTCCGGCCATGTGCGCAGCGAGGTCGAATCCGGCCGCCTCGACGTCGCCTACACGCTGGGCCGACCGGGGCTGGACGACGTACCGGTGCAGTTTCACGTGCTGCCGCTGACCGGCTTCAGCTACCGCGTGATTGCGCCGGCCGGCTGGGAGGAACGCGTGCGCGGCAAGGGCTGGGCGCAACTGGCCGCACTGCCGTGGATCGGCACGCCGCCGGAGTCGGTACACCACCGGCTGCTGGCGCGCATCTTCGCCGAGCACGGCGCGACGCCGCGCCTGGTGGCGCAGGTCGACCTCGAACCGTCGATGCTCGACCTGGTGAAATCAGGCGTTGGGTTGAGCCTGGCGCGCGACAGCATCGCATTGCGCGCCGCCCATGCTGACGGCATCGCGGTGGCGGATGCGGTGGACGTGCCGGCGGAGCTGGGCTTCCTTTGCCTCGCGCAGCGCAAGGCGGAGCCGGCGATCGCAGCTGCGCTGGAGGTGATCGGCGGCGTGTGGCCCCAGCGTCAGGCCGCGACCGCCTGACGTACCGGCTCGGCTTTCGATTCCAGGCCGGGCAGCGCAAGCTGCGCATGCGACGACATCATGCCCCCGGGCGCGATGTCGTCGTCGAGGTGCGGCAGCACGTCCGACGGGGCCGGTTTGCCGAGCAGGTAACCCTGCAGTTCGTCGCAGCCGTGACGGCGCAGGGTTTCGAGCTGGTGCTTCGTTTCGACGCCTTCGGCATTGACGCGGATCTGCAGCGAGTGCGCCAGCGAAATGATCGAACGCACGATCAGGCTGACCTTGGGATCGTTTTCCATGTTCTGGGTGAAGGCGCGGTCGATCTTCAGCTTGTCGAACGGGAAACGCCACAGGTAGGCAAGGCTCGAATAGCCGGTGCCGAAATCGTCCATCGCGATGCGCACGCCCATCGCCGAAAGCTTGCGCAGCGCGCTGATGACCTGCTCGGTGTTGCTCATCAGCAACGATTCGGTTATCTCGACACCGAGCCGGCGCGCCGGCAGGCCGCTCTCGTCGAGTGCCCGCGCGACGATTTCGATCAGGTCACCGTTGCGGAACTGCGCTGCAGAAAGATTGACCGCCACGCTCAGGTGCTCGGGCCAGCGCGCGGCTTCGGCGCAGGCGCGGCGCAACACCCAGCGGCCGAGCGGATCGATCAGGCCGGTATCCTCGGCCAGCGGCACGAACTCCGACGGCGGCACGAAACCGCGCAGCCGATGGCGCCAGCGCACCAGCGCTTCGTAGCCGACGAGCGACTCGCCGTCGCCTTCGTAGAGCGGCTGGAAGTACAGTTCGAGCTGGTCGCCCTCGAGCGCCTCGCGCAGGTCGCGCGTGAGGGTGCGGCGCTCCTGCAGCTGGGCGTCCATCGAGGCGTCGTAGAAGCTGAACTCGCCGCGCCCCTCGGATTTCGCGCGGTACAGCGCGAGGTCGGCCTTGTGCAGCAGATCTTCTTTCTCCACGGCGTCGACGCTGAACATCGCCGCGCCGATGCTGGCGCCACAGACGACCGACTGGCCGGACAGCTCGAAGGGCTCGGAGAGCTTGGCGATCACGCGCTTGGCAAGCCGCGTCACGTCCTCCGGCTGGCGCACGCCGGATTGCAGGATGGCGAACTCGTCGCCCCCGAGACGTGCCAGCTGATCGCCCTGGCGGACGGTCTGGAACAGGCGCTGCGCGACCTGGCGCAGCACGTCGTCGCCGGCCGAATGGCCGAGGCTGTCGTTCACTTCCTTGAAACGGTCGAGGTCGAGGCACAACACGGCGAAGCCGGTGCCGCTGCGCGTGTGGCGCAGGATGGCGGTGTCGATCTCGTCGCTGAAGCTGGCGCGGTTGAGCGCGCCGCTCAACACGTCGTGGTGCGCCAGGTAGCGAACGCGTTCTTCGGCGCGGCGCTGGTTGCGCAAGCGGCGGAACCAGTAGAAGGCGCCGATCCCCGCCAGCACGTGCAGCACCAGGCCCACTACCAGCGCGAGCCGGGCAAATGCGGCGCGCACCGAATTGGCTGCGGCAACCTGGTCGACGTCGACTTGCACCACCCCGAGCACGCGGCCGTCGCGCACCAGGGCGACGTAGGCTTCACTGTAGATCGCGGGTTCGTGCGCTGCGCCGCCTTCGTGCAGCCGCACCAGCGTAGTCGCCTCGCGTGCCGCCTGGCGCGCGTCCTCGCGCCGCTCCGGCTGCAGGGTCGCGCGCTCGCGCGCGAGCGCAGCCTCGCCGTCGGCAACCGGCCCGAGGTCGTCCGAACTCAGCACGAGGTCGCCGTCCGGATCGTAGAAGCGGAAGCGGAACAGGTTCTCCGTCTGGCGCAGCCGCTTGAGGTGATCGAGGGTCTGGTCGGTGACCGCGCCGCCGGCCATCACCAGCTCGATGTCCGGCACGCTGCCGGCGACGAAGCGCGTCCACTGCACCGCGCTTTCGCCGGCCATCTGTTCGAGGTGGTGCTGCTGGATGTGGCGCATCGCCGCGACGATTGCGACCAGGGCCGCAAGCAGGGCGGCCACCCAGAGCACGATTTCGCGCATGTCGCGACGGCTGAAGAATTGCATCATGGCGCCTGTCCGGTGAATCCGATTGTTGTTGATGTTGTTGCCCGATCGCGCACGCGCTTCACGGGTCGTCCAGCGGGCTATCGACCCTTGCGCCGCCGGCTTGAGCCGCGAATGCGGCGCAGCGTGAAGTGGTGCACACTGCCGGACAACAAGAACATCAGGAACCGCCGGCCGTGCCGATTCAACCGCCCCGCGATCTGCCGGCCATCATCGACATCGAGGCTTCCGGCTTCGGCCACGGCAGCTACCCGATCGAGATCGGCGCCGTGCTGCCCGACGGCAGCGCCTTCTGCACCCTGATCCGCCCCGAAGCAGCGTGGACCCACTGGGACGCGCACGCCGCCGCCGCGACCCACCGCATCGAGCGCGACCTGCTGCTACGCTACGGCCGCGGCGTGGTCAACGTGGCGCAGATGCTCAACGACCGCCTGCGCGGGCTGTCCGTGCTGTGCGACGGCTGGGCGCACGACTTTGTCTGGCTCAACCTGCTTTTCGATGCCGCTGAACGCGTGCCGCTGTTCCGCCTCGACGACCTGCGCAGCGTGCTGACGCCCGAACAAGCCGCGGCGTGGCACGACACGCGCGAGCAGGTGCTCGCCGAATCGGGGTTGTTGCGCCATCGCGCCAGCAGCGACGCGCGCATCCTGCAGACGACGCTGATGCGGCTGCGGTCACCTCGCTGAGGCGCATGGGCAGGCGCATGCGGACGTGCCACCCCTGGCGGCCTCATGGATCCTCGGCCCTGGGCGTTGTATCGCCACAATCCAGCAGCCGCGCGGGTTCTGCGGCATTTGGCTGTTCATGTTCGAAGCCATTGGCCGGCAACCCGGCGCGGCGACGGCAACACGGTGGCGCGCGGGCCGACGCCTCGCACATGGCAGAATGCGGCTCCACCCCGCTGGCTGATGGAGGCCCACATGATCGTCACCGTGTTCCGATCCCGGCTGAGGCCGGAAATCGCCGACGAGTACGCTGCGATGGCGGCGCAGATGAGCGAGCTGGCGCGCGCCATGCCCGGCTACGTGTCACACAAGGCATTCACGGCAGCGGACGGCGAGCGCGTGACCATCGTCGAGTTCGAGTCGGAAGAGGCGCATCGCGCCTGGGCCACGCACACCGCACATGCCGGCGCCAAGCGCGTGGGCCGGGAACGCTTCTATGCCGAGTACAGCATCCAGGTCTGCGAGGTGCTGCGCGAGAACCGGTTCACGCGCGACGCCTGATCAGGGTTCGAACGACTCCAGCCGCCCGGCCGGAATTGCCCCGTCGGAACGACCCTTGAGGTAGGCGTAGAGGTTGTCGAACTTGTCGGCCAGAAACGGGTGCGACGGCATGCCCTTGTCGACCCGGCCGTTGAGGACGGTGGTCTTGACGTCCTCCTTGCCCAGCGTTTTGAGCGATTCGATCAGCGAGGGACCGACCAATCCTTCCTGGCTCGGACCGTGGCAGCGCTCGCAGGCGGCCGAGCGCCAGGCCTTCCACCCGACCAAGGTATTGGCGTCGACCTTGCCGTCGACGACCTTGTAGGTCGCACCACCCGCAGTCGACGCGGATGCCGGCGCGCTTGCCGGCGATGCCGCCGCAGGCGTCGGCGGCACTGCCACTGCGTTCGGGGTGTCGGCAGGTTTGCCGCATGCCGAGAGCAGCACGACAAGGAAAGGCAGGATCAGCGGGGTTCTGTCGCGCATTGCAGTCTCCTCGTCGAACTCGGGTCGCGTTTTCCTCGCATCTTAGCCGCCGCCCGCCCCAACCGGGCACCGCCTGCGCGTGGCGACACAGCGTTTAACCCCGGTCGCCGATGTGCGGCGTTGAATGCCTCACCCAACTCACCCGGAGCTGCCATGTCATCCGCAATGTCCGCCCTTGCACGGGCCGGCCTGATCGCCGCCTCTCTTTCCGCCACCCCGGCCGCCCAGGCCTTTTGCGGCTTCTACGTCGGCCGTGCCGACGCCAGCCTGTTTAACGAGACCTCGCAGGCCATCATGGTGCGCGACGGCACGCACACCGTGATCAGCATGCAGAACGACTTCCAGGGCGACGCGAAGGAATTCGCGCTGGTGGTGCCGGTGCCGCAGGTGTTGAAGCGTGATCAGATCAACGTCGGCGAGCGGCGCATCTTCGAACGCATCGACGCCTATTCCGGCCCGCGCCTGGTCGAGTATTTCGACCCCGACCCGTGCGCCCGGCCGATGCGCGACCTGGCGATGAAGTCACAAGCCGCCCCGGCTGCCGCCGCGCCGCTTGGCGAGGCGCGCCGCGAACGCGCGCTCGGCGTCACGGTCGAGGCGCAATACACGGTCGGCGAATACGACATCGCCATCCTGTCGGCCAAGGAATCCGACGGCCTGGAGACCTGGCTCACGCAGAACGGCTACCGCATTCCGCGCGGCGCCTCGAAGGCGTTGGCGCCGTACATCCGCCAGAACATGAAGTTCTTCGTCGCCAGGGTGAACCTGGCCGAGCGCGCGAAGACCGGCCTGACCTGGCTGCGCCCGCTGCAGTTCGCCTTCGACAGCGAGAAATTCATGCTGCCGATCCGGCTCGGCATGGTGAATGCCAAGGGGCCGCAGGATCTGGTGATCTACGTGCTCACCAAGAACGGCCGCGTCGAAACCACCAACTACCGCACCGTGAAGCTGCCGGCCAACATGGACGTGCCGGTGTATCTAAAGAATGCGTTTCCCGCCTTCTACAAGTCGCTGTTCGATACCCAGGCCCGGCGCGAGAACCTGCGCGCGGTATTCACCGAATACGTTTGGGACATGAACTGGTGCGACCCCTGCGCCGCCGATCCGCTGTCGCCGGACGAACTGCGCCAGGCCGGCGTGTTCTGGCTCGGCACCCCGGAGGCGGCGGCGCCGCCCGGATCGCCGCCGATTGCGCCCCCGGTCAATGCCTTCGCACCGCGCCGCATGCCGGCGCCCGCGGCGGCCGGCGCGCAGCCGGTGATACTCACCCGACTGCATGTGCGCTATGCGCCGGACACGTTTCCGGAAGACCTGATGTTCCAGGAGACCAAGGATCGCGCAAACTTCCAGGCGCGCTACGTGTTGCGCCATGCCTGGAAGGGCGACCCCGATGCCTGTCCGGAGGCGCGCGGCTACCTCGACAGCGTCGCGCAGCGCCAGGAAAAGGAAGCGCAGACCCTCGCATCGCTCACCGACTGGAAGATCGAGGACATCCGCCAGAAGATGAACCTGACCCAGCCCGACCGCCGCAACTGGTGGGACGGCCTGTGGAAACAGGGCAGCGCCAAGTGAGCCCCGGCCTGGCCGGCGTGGCGGCGCGCTTGCGCGCGCTCGATGCACGCCTCTACCAGATCGCGTTCCAGGCGACGTTGCTGACGATCGGCGTGCTGGCGCGCGATTTCACCCTGCGCTGGGAGCAGATGGCCCTGGCCTTCGCGGCGGGCCTCGCCACGCAGGCGTTCTGGACGCAGCGCCTCGGCCTGCAGCGGGCGGGCGTATTGAGCGCAGTGATCACCTGCTTCGGCCTCTCGCTGCTGTTGCGCGCGGACAGCCTGTGGGTGCATCCGCTGGCCGCCTGCGTCGCGCTCTCCGCCAAATTCGTGATCCGGGTCAATGGCAAGCACTTGTTCAACCCGGCCAATCTGGGCGTCATTCTCGGCATCGGCCTGCTGCCCGGCGCCTGGGTTTCGCCCGGACAATGGGGCAACGATCTGGCCTATGCGCTGTGGTTCGTCGCGCTGGGCGGCATTGTCACGCAACGCGCACGGCGCTGGGACATCAGTTGGATCTTCCTTGCCTGCTGGCTCGGGCTGGTCGCGCTACGCGTGGCCTGGCTGGGTCAATCGTGGGCAATCTGGTGGCACCAACTGGGCAGCGGCGCGCTGCTGCTGTTCGCCTTCTTCATGATTTCCGACCCGATGACCGTCCCGAACCGGCCGTCGTCGCGCGCGCTCTACGCACTCGCTGTGGCGCTGATCGCATTCGCCTGGCAGTTCGTACTGTTCCGGCCAAATGCGCTGATGTGGGCGCTGTTCCTCGCCACGCCGCTGGTTCCGCTGCTCGACAGATGGCGGCGCGGTGAGCGCTTCGCCTGGAAGACGGCTTCGTCGCCCGCTCCCGACAAGGGTCTGCGGGGGCCGGCACTGGGTTAGAATACGCGTCCATGCATGCATCTCGCCCCGCCGCTGCGGCCCGCACGCAACGGCCGTTCGAAATTCCCGTTCGCGTTTACTACGAAGATACCGATGCCGGTGGCGTCGTGTACTACGCGAGCTACCTGCGTTTCCTCGAGCGAGCGCGCACCGAATGGCTGCGCAACGCGGGTTTCGAGCAGCAGAAGATCATCGACGAGCAGCAGCTGGTGTTCGTGGTCAAGCGTATCGAGGCGGATTATCACGCGCCGGGACGTCTCGACGACGAACTTCGCGTGGAAGTTGCAGTCGACAAGCTCGGCAATGCGAGCCTGGTGTTCGCCCAACGCGTATTGCGCGGGTCGACCGTCCTGCTCGACGCACGCGTGACCGTGGTATGCGTGGATATCCGGCGCATGAAGCCGGCGCCGATTCCCGCGCCGATGCGCGAAAAACTCGAAGAACCCCTGAAAGCGGCCGAATGAACGTAACCCAAGACATGTCGATCCTCTCGCTGATCGCCAACGCCAGCCTGGTGGTCAAGCTGGTAATGGCGCTGCTGGTCGGCGTCTCGCTGATGTCGTGGTACTGGATCTTCCGCAAATGGTTCGCGATCCGCGTCCAGCGTACCAAGACGGACCGTTTCGAGCGCGACTTCTGGAGCGGCGGCGACCTGGTTGCGCTCTACCAGAGCGCGCGCAACGACCGTCACAACGCGGGCAGCCTCGAACGCATCTTCGAAGCCGGCTTCGGCGAGTTCAACAAGCTGCGCGGGCAGAAGACACACGACGCGGCGTCGATCGTCGACGGCGCGCGCCGCGCCATGCGCGCGACCTACCAGCGCGAGCTGGACGACCTCGAGGCCCACCTTGCGTTCCTCGCTTCGGTCGGGTCTGTCAGTCCGTACGTCGGCCTGTTCGGCACCGTGTGGGGGATCATGCATGCCTTCCGCGGACTGGGCAACGTCGGACAGGCCACGCTGGCCACCGTGGCGCCCGGCATTGCCGAGGCGCTGGTCGCGACCGCAATCGGCCTGTTCGCCGCGATTCCTGCCGTGGTGGCCTACAACCGCTATGCGCACGACATCGACCGCACGGCAATCCGCTGGGAGAGCTTCATGGAAGAGTTCTCCAACATCCTGCAACGGCAGATGAGATAAGGCAGGACAGCCGAACATGCGCCAGCGCCGCCTGATGAACCAGATCAACGTCGTGCCCTACATCGACGTGATGCTGGTACTGCTCGTCATCTTCATGGTCGCGGCGCCGATGATGCAGCAGACCGGCTCGGTCGACCTGCCGACGGTGGGCAAGCTGCCGAATCCGCCGACACAGTCGCTGCTGGTCACGGTCAAGGCCGACAAGTCGCTGATGCTGCGCGACGTCGGCCGCAACACTGCCGAGCGCAAGGTCACGCGCGAACAGATGATCGACGACCTGCGCTCCGCCCTGTCGCGCGATTCGCAGGTGGCGGTAGCCATCGCCGCCGACAAGAGCGTGCGCTACGAGGACGTGATCGCCGCGATGGACGCGGTCAAGGGCGCCGGCATTACCCGCGTGGGATTGATCGTCGCGCAGAAATGAGCGAGCTGGCGCATCCCAACGGTTTCGCTGCCGCGCCCCAGCCGGGCAAGAGCGCCTCCATGGTGCTGACCGTGGCGGTACATGGGCTGCTCGCGCTGTTCCTGTTCTACGGCATCAACTGGCAGACGCGGCCGAAGGAGTTCTCCGACGTTGAACTCTATTCGGCGCCACCTGCCGTCACGCCACCGCCGGTCGAGCGGGTGGAACCGAAGCCCGAACCCAGGCCCGAACCACGCGTGGAGCCGAAGCCGGAACCGAAAATCGAGCCGAAGCCGGAACCCAAACCGGAAATCGCACTCAAGGAGAAAGAGAAGCCAAAGCCCGAGGTGAAACCGAAACCGGTGGAAAAGCCCCCGGTAAAGGAACTGCCGAAGACAATCGAGAAACCGCAACCGAAGATCGACGAGCGCGATCTCGAACGCATGCGACTGGAAGAAGAACTGATCAAGGAATCCGCACGCGTCGATCAGCAGAAGCGGCGCGTCAATGAGGCGGCTGCACTCGAAAACGAGCTTGCGCGCCTCGGCGATGCGCGGGCGCGGGCGGCGACGGGCAAGTCGCTGGCGAGCTGGGTGGACAAGATCCGGCTGAAGGTCGGCGGCAACGTGATCGCGCCGCCGGGACTGAATGGCAACCCGGAGGCGGAGTTTGCCGTGTCGCTGCTGCCGGATGGCGGCCTGATCGATGTGAAACTGAGGAAATCCAGCGGGAGCAAGGCGCTGGACGAGGCGATCGAACGTGCAATACGCAAGTCGGACCCGCTGCCGCGCCCCGACGACCCCGGTGTGTTTCAGCGCGAACTGACCCTGAAGATCCGTCCCTACCCTAGTTAGTCCGGGCGAATCTCAAGCAGACCACGAAAGGGAGTTATGACTCGACCAATCATCGTATTTCGCGGCCTCGTCGCGCTGCTGGCGTGCCTGCTCGCGATACCGGCACTGGCGCAACTCACGATCGAAATCACGGGCACCGGTGCGAATCGCATTCCGATCTCGATCGCCCAGTTCGAGGGGGAAACGCAGTTGCCGAAGAGCGTGACTGACGTCGTGCGCGCCGACCTCGAGCGCAGCGGACTGTTCAAGGTCATCGGCATCCCCTCCACGCTCGGCGAAACCGCGACGGTGGACGCCGCGGACTGGAAATCGCGCGGCGTTGACGCCCTCGCCGTCGGCACGATCCGTGCCGCGGGTGATCGCTACGAAGTGCGCTTCCGTTTGCACGACACCGTGAAGGCGGCGCAACTCGGCGGACTCAGCATTTCGATGAACGCGGCACAGAATCGCGCCACCGGCCACAAGATCGCCGATTTCATCTACGAGAAGCTGATCGGCGAGCCCGGCACTTTCTCGACCAGCATTGCGTATGTCGTGAAGACCGGCGGCCGCTACCAGCTCCAGGTCGCCGACGCCGACGGGATGAATGCGCAGACCGCGCTGTCCTCGCCGGAACCGATCATCTCGCCAACCTGGTCGCCCGACGGCACGCGGCTGGCCTACGTGTCGTTCGAGAAGAAGAAGCCGGTGATCTACGTGCACTCGATCGTCACCTCGCAACGCCAGATCGTGGCCAATTTCAAGGGCTCGAACAGCGCGCCGGCCTGGTCGCCGGACGGGCGCCGCCTGGCCGTGGTGCTGACCAAGGACGGCAACTCCCAGATGTATTCGGTCAATGCCGACGGCTCGGGTGTGCAGCGCCTTGCAAGCTCGCCCGGCATCGACACCGAGCCCACGTTCTCGCCCGACGGTTCGTACATCTACTTCACCTCGGACCGTGGCGGCGCGCCGCAGATCTACCGCGTTTCAGCCGGTGGCGGCGATCCGCAGCGCGTGACCTTCGACGGCACGTACAACGTGAGCCCGCATCTTTCGCCGGACGGCAAGAGCCTTGCCTACATCACGCGCAACGGCGGATTCCGCGTCGCGCTGATGGACCTGGCAACGCGCCAGACCCAGATCCTCACCGATTCGGCCAAGGACGAATCGCCGAGCTTCGCGCCCAACGGGCGTATGATCCTGTACGCATCCGAGATCGGGGGGCGCGGCGTGCTCGCCGCCGTCTCGACGGACGGACGGATCAAGCAGAGGCTCAGCGTCGCCGCGGCCGACGTGCGAGAACCCGCGTGGGGTCCGCTGCCCAAGAAATGACGAGGCAGCACCCGACGATTTATGCCCACCTGACTACTTGGACTTTGACGGAGAAATAGCATGAGAAAGATGATCCCGGCCCTGCTCGCCGCCCTGCTGCTGGCCGCCTGCAGCTCGACCCCCAAGACCGAATCGGGAGGCGCAAAGATCGAGGACCGCACACCGGGCAGCGGCGCGACGACCGATGGCAATGCCGGGAAGATCCAGACCATCACGCCGGATGCCACGAACGGCTCGCCGCTGGCTATCCTCAAGGATCCGAAGAGCATCCTGTCAAAGCGCAGCATCTACTTCGACTTCGACAGCTACGTGATCAAGCAGGAACACCAGGCGCTGGTCGAGGCGCACGGCAAGTTCCTGCGCGAGCACCCGGAACTGAAGGTGCTGATCCAGGGCAACGCCGACGAGCGCGGCTCGCGCGAGTACAACCTCGCGCTCGGCCAGAAGCGCGCGGAAGCGGTGCGCAAGGCGCTCACCCTGCTCGGCGCCAAGGATGCGCAGATCGAGGCGGTCAGTCTCGGCGAGGAGAAGCCGAAGAACGCCGGGCATGACGAAGCAGCCTGGGCGGAAAACCGCCGCGGCGACATCCTGTACTCCGGCGAGTTCTGATCGCCCAACGGGCGGCGGCGACGCGTCGCCGCCCGGTTTCGCCGCTGGCCCCGCCGGCCCCGTCACCACGTTTCGACCGACCGAACCATGAAGCTCAGATGCATCGTTTCCGGACTCCTGCTGGGTGCCGGTATTGCCGCCCACGCGCACGCCGGCATGTTCGACGACGAGGAGGCACGCGCGCGCATCGAGGCGCTGAAGCGTGAAACCGCGGCCCGTTTCGAGCGGATGGAGGCAGCGCAGCGGCAGCAGATCGAACTGTCGAACCAGATCGAGCTGGTGCGGCAGGACATTGCGCGCCTGCGCGGCCAGATCGAAGTGCTGAATCACGAAATCGAATCGGCCCAGAAACGGCAGAAGGATTTCTACGTCGATCTGGACGACCGCATGCGCAAGCTGGAAGCGGCGGCCCAGGAACAGCACGCCAAGGCCACGGCAGCGGCCGCGGCCGCAGCGGCTGCCGCTGCCGCAGGGCCCAAGGTCGACCCGGCAGAGGAAAGCCGGGACTACGAGGCCGCACTGACCCTGCTCAAGAGCGGCAAGTATCGCGACGCCGGCAACGCCTTCGAGGGATTCGTCGGCAAATATCCCGACAGCGGATTCCAGCCCTCGGCGAACTACTGGGCCGGCAGCGCGTTCTACCAGGGGCGTGACTACGCCAAGGCCACGACGTATTTCGGCAAGGTCGTGTCCAACTGGCCGAACGATGCCCGCGCCCCCGACGCCCTGCTCGGCATGGCGAATGCACAGTCCGACGCCGGCGATGCAAAGGCCGCCAAAGCAACACTGCAATCGCTGCTGGGCAAGTATCCGTCCAGCAACGCTGCGCAGGTCGCCAAGCAGCGGCTCGCGCGCAAGTAGCCGGGCCGCGCCTGCGCGCGGCACCCCGCCATGAACGCGCCTTCCACCGCCGCCGGCATCGAACCTGCGGGCGACTCGCAGGGTCTGCCTGATGTCAGGCTGCGCCTGACCGAGATCTTCTTTTCGCTACAGGGCGAAACCAGCCGCGCCGGCTTGCCGACGGTGTTCGTCCGGCTCACCGGCTGCCCGCTGCGCTGCAGCTGGTGTGACACCACCTATTCCTTCAACGGCGGCGAAAGCGTGGCGTTGCGCGAGATCCTGGACCGGGTTGCCACGTTCGGGCCGCGCTACGTCTGCGTGACCGGCGGCGAACCGCTCGCTCAGAAGGCGTGCCTCGCCCTGCTCGCGGCGCTATGCGATGCCGGTTATTCGGTATCGCTCGAAACCAGCGGCGCGATCGACCTCGCGGGTGTGGACGCGCGCGTGTCGGTCATCATGGACCTCAAGGCGCCGGACTCCGGCGAGGCAGCACGCAATCGCTGGGAGAACCTCGCCCTGCTCGATGCCGACGACGAACTCAAGATCGTGCTCGCAGGACGCGCCGATTACGAATGGGCGCGCGCGCGGTTGCGGGAGCACGACCTGGCCGCGATCTGCCCGGTCGTGCTGTCACCGGTGGCGGACACGCTGGCCCCGGCGGATCTGGCGCAATGGATCCTCGACGACCGCCTGCCGGTGCGCATGCAGGTTCAGCTTCACAAGGTGATCTGGGGCAACACCCCGGGCCGCTGAAAACCGCATCGCCATCCTGCAGCCGATTCCCCGATCCGTGTTGCTGTTTCCGCTGTCCGCATGGCCGGGTATAGTCTGCGCCAGCCCAATCCGGAGTTCCTCTTGTCTGCTTCAAACGCCATCGTGCTGCTTTCCGGCGGCCTCGATTCCGCGACAACGCTCGCCATCGCGCACGAACGCGGCCACACCTGCCATACGCTGTCGTTCGATTACGGCCAGCGTCATCGTGCCGAACTTGACGCCGCGCGCCGGCTTGCCGCATCCCTCGGCGCGGCGGAACATCGCGCGTTCCGCATCGACCTAGCCCAGTTCGGCGGCTCTGCGCTGACCGACGACACACTCGAGGTGCCGACCGCAGGACTCGCCCCCGGCATTCCGATCACCTACGTGCCGGCGCGCAACACCGTGATGCTTTCGCTCGCGCTGGCCTGGGCCGAGGTGCTCGATGCGCGTCACATCTTCATCGGCGTCAATGCGGTCGACTACTCCGGCTACCCCGATTGCCGGCCCGAGTACATCGCGGCTTTCGAGGCGATGGCGAACCTGGCGACGCGCGCCGGCGTCGAAGGCACGCCGGTGCGCATCGAGGCCCCGCTGATCGCGCTCAGCAAGGCAGATATCATTCGCACGGGGTTGCACCTCGGCGTCGACTACGCGCTGACCGTATCCTGCTACCAGGCCGACGCGGCCGGGCGGGCATGCGGACTGTGCGATTCCTGCCGGCTGCGCCGCGCCGGATTCGCCGATGCCGGCGTCGCCGACCCGACGCGCTACGTCTGATCCGCAGGGAGCTGGCTGCAACATGACCGACACCTCGATCGCTTCGCCGACCCTGATCGCCTGGCTGGGCTTCGGCCTCGGCGCCATCTTCGGTGCAGTCGGCAATCGCACCAGCTTCTGCACCATGGGCGCGGTTTCCGACATCGTCGCCATGGGCGACTGGAACCGCATGCGCATGTGGCTGCTCGCCATCGCGGTCGCCATCCTGGGCAGCCAGGCGCTGCAATTCGGCGGCATGATCGACCTCGGCAAGTCCATTTACACGGCGCCGCGCCTGAACTGGCTCTCGATCGTGGCGGGCGGCCTGTGCTTCGGCATCGGCATGACGCTGGCGTCGGGCTGCGGCACCAAGACGCTGATCCGCATCGGCGGCGGCAACCTCAAGTCGCTGGTGGTGTTCGTCTTCCTCGCGATCTCGGCCTACATGACGCTCAAGGGTCTGTTCGCAGTCTGGCGCCTGAAGGCGCTCGACCCCGTCGGCGTGACCTTGCCGACCAACCAGGACCTGCCTTCGCTGGTCGCGATCACCGGCGCGGCAACCCGGCCGCAGGCGATGGTCGCCGGCGCGCTGCTGGTCGGCGGCGCCCTGGCGGCATTCGCCCTGATACGTGCGGAATTCCGCCGCTTTGACTACTTGCTGGGCGCCCTTACCACCGGGCTGGTGATCGTTGCCGGATGGTACGTGACGGGCCACCTCGGCTACGTCGCCGAACACCCTGAGACGCTGCAGGAAGCCTTCGTCGGCACCAACAGCGGGCGCGCCGAATCGCTCACCTTCGTCGCCCCCTACGCGTACACCATCGAACTGCTGATGCTGTGGAGCGATGCCAGCAAATCGGTCACCTTCGGCGTGGCGGCAGCGCTCGGGGTCATCGCGGGATCGGCGGTGTATGCGGTCGGGAGCGGCAACTTCAGGCTCGAGTCGTTCCGCGATCCGAATGACATGCTCCGCCACATCGCCGGCGGCGTGCTGATGGGGTTCGGCGGCGTCAGCGCACTCGGCTGCACCATCGGCCAGGGCATCACCGGCATTTCCACCCTCGCGCTCGGCTCGATGCTGGCGCTCGTCTCGATCATCGCAGGCTGCGTCGCTGCACTCAAGTTCGAATTGTGGCGCCTTGAGCGCCAACAAAATTGACAGTGCGCCAACCCCTGCCTATAATGCGCCCTCTTTTGCAGGGCAGGCCTCGATCTGCGGGTCGTTAGCTCAGTCGGTAGAGCAGCGGACTTTTAATCCGTTGGTCGCGTGTTCGAGTCACGCACGACCCACCAGAGTCCGCCCCCGACGTGTTGCCCGCAAATTCCAGAATTCAGGGTTGTTAGCTCAGCTGGTAGAGCAGCGGACTCTTAATCCGTAGGTCGTAGGTTCGATCCCTACACAACCCACCAAACAGAAGGGCTTGGCCGATGGCCAGGCCTTTTTCTTTTGCCCGCCCTGCAACCCGCGTGGACTGGCGCTTGCAAACATGCAAGCCTGCAGAAGTCCGGAAACAGGACATCTGCGGGATACCAGCCCCGAGAGTACCAATCCACGCGCCTTCCAGGCCGACGATTCAACGGTCTTCCACGCACAAATCCGGATCGGCGATAACGCAATCGAGTTCGGGCGCGACGGCCGCGAGGCCGCGGGTTTTGGCTACGCTATCGCGCGCGGCGACCTGCTGGCCGAGCGGCAGCATCAGCCACATGCGGCCGGATTCCTTCATGCGCGCGGCCTGCAGCCCGGCGTTACCGCCGAAGCCCCAGAAATAGTCGGCGCGCACCGCGCCGCGGATCGCACCGCCGGTGTCCTGCGCCATGACGAGGCGGTTGAGTCGCCCCTTGCGGCCGGGCTGCGTGGTGGACATGAACACGGGATAGCCGAGCGGCGTGGTACGCGGGTCGACCGCCACCGATCGCCCGGCCGTCAGCGGCACGCCGAGGGCGCCGATCGGGCCGTCCGGGCCATCCGGAATCTCGCGGAAGAAGACGAAGCTCGGATCGGCCGATATCGCACGCAGCAATTCCGGGCCGGGCTGCGGGAAGGCGGGCGCGGCGGCCTCCGCCGCAGGCGCAGCGGGTCGCGCGACCGACTGGCGCGCCGCACCAGGTTTGCCGGTGGCCAGTTCCTCGACCAGCCGCTCGACATCGGGCGGCAGCGGTTCTTTCGGCCGCGGCACCGGTTTCGGGCGGCCGACCTGGCTGCCGCGCGTGAGTGGTTCGGCAGCATCGCCCGACGGATCGGCGGTGTCATCCTCGACATCGCTCAAGCCGACATCGAGTCCGCGCGTAAGCACGCGGCCTTTGCGGGGTTCCGCGGCATCCTTGCGCACCGGCGGCTGGAACGGGTGGCCGTTCTGCTCGGCGTAACCGAGGCGCACGATGCTGCCGTCGGGCAGGCGCACCTTGCCGGCGCCCTGAATCTGCATGGAATAAAATGCCGCCGGGTTGTCGACCCAGACCAGCACGCGCGACTGCGCCAGGCCGTCGCGCTCAATCTCCGCACGCGTGGCGTAGGGCACGACGCGCCGTCCTTCCAGACGCACACGAAGTTTCTTGTCGCGCACGTCGGGCTGCAGCTTGCCGACGTCGATCAGGTAGGCGCCGCCGGGTGTAGGAATCACGCTGCGGCCTTCGACGCGCGCCGCCAGCGGCCTGCCGCGCAGGTTCGGGGGAATCAGCCGGACATCGATCGTGAGCAGGTCATCCGGCAGGCCATAGACCGGAAAAAGGTAGGCGCCGCCGCGCACCCGGCTGCCGTTGATCAGGGGTTCGTAATAGCCGGTGATCACGCCCTCGGGCGTGCGATCCGCATTGCGGATCTCGTAGAGCGCGAACTCTCGCTCGAAGAACTGGCGGATCGACTCGTCGCCGGCGGACCCGAGCCGCGTCGAACGCTCGCACGGCCCGTTCCAGGCAGGCTTGCGCCCGAGCGCGGCGCAACTGCGCAGGAAGGCCGCCCACGCGTCTGCCAACCGATCCTCGCGCCAGCCGGGCAATTGCAGCCAGCTCGCCGGCTGGAAATGGGCGTGGCGCGTGCTGAATGCATGTTGCACCGCATCTTCGTCGACGTCGGCAACCTGAGGCAGGATGCTGCGCGGGGCGGCATCCGGCGACGGCGCGGCCGGCGCATCCGCCGCCGCTGCCACGGCCGGCTGCGCGCGATCGTCGCGCAGCCGATCCGGCCCGGCACAGGCTGCAACCGCAAGCCCAAGGAATGCAACCACGTTGCGCCAACGCTCCTGCACCATGCCGTCCTTTCCTGACTTTACGCATCGCGCCGTGCCGCCCCGCAGCCTGCCGCAGCACCGTCATATTTGAGCATACCGCCCGGATCGCGCGCTGCTGAATAGGTCGCATGTCTAGGACGTTCGAACGAAACGCCGGCGCACGACACGCTTTATACTCTGAGGCCGATACACGCAGCCGAGGGCGGCGGTATTGCTGGACGCCCGCGCCCCGAGCGGCGAGAATGCGGGCAGGCTGCACCCGGAGGAGAACGATTTGGCTGATCAGAAGCTCGATGCACCCCGAATGTTGCGTTTCCTGTTCCTGACAGCCCTGATGCTGCTGCTCGCCGCATGCAGCAGCACCCCAAAACCCACCATCGTCAGCACCACGCTCGATGCCACGGCCGGCGTGAATCCCGACAGCAAGGGCCGCGCCTCGCCGATCGTCGTGCGCCTGTTCGAGTTGCGCGCGACGTCGGGATTCGACAGTGCCGACTTCTTCTCGCTTTGGGACCGCGAGCGCGACGCGATGGGCAACGACCTGGTCACGCGCGACGAATTCCAGCTACGCCCCGGCGAGCAGAAGAAACTGGAGCGCACGCTGCAGCCCGATACGCGTTTCATTGGCGTCGTTGCCGCCTTCCGGGATCTTGAACGCTCCACCTGGCGCAGCACCGTCGCAGTCGTGCCGCAGAAGAAACAGCCGGTCACGATCAAGATCGATACCCGCAGCATCGCGATATCCGGCAAATAGCGCCGTCGTGCCGCGGCGTGCGCGGCACTTCGGGCAGATCGAACAAGAGGACGGTCATGTCGTGGAACAGCAAGGTCATCTGGTCAGAGGGAATGTTTCTGCAGCCGCAGCATCTGCAGCAACACGATCGGTACATCGAAAAACTGCTCGAGGGCCGCACCCGGCCGATCGCCGCCTACGGATGGGGCTTCTCGGCGCTGGTGCTCGACGAGGCCGCGCTGGCACTCGGCAAGGTGGCCATTTCGTCGGCACGCGGCATCTTTCCCGACGGCACGCCATTCGACTTTCCCGCTGATAACGCCGCGCCGCTGGCCTTCGACTTTCCGGCCGACGCCAAGGACGAAGTTGTCGTGCTGGCATTGCCCCTGCGGCGAGACGGCAGCCTGGAAGCGGATCTGGCGGGCGATGATCCGTCCGCATTGACGCGCTACGCGACCAGCGAGTTCGACGTCATGGACAACACGCTGGCGAGCGCGCAGGCGGCGCTGGTGCAGGTCGGCGATCTGCGCATGAAGCTCATGCTCAAGCGCGACATCACCGACGCATATGCAACGCTCAACGTGGTGCGTGCCGTGGAGCGCCGCGCCGATAACCAGCTGGTGCTCGACAAGGCATACATCGGGCCGACGCTGGCCTCGGGCGAGAACGGCATATTGGCCGGCTACGTGCGTGAAATCCACGGCCTGCTGCACCAGCGCGGCGAAGCGCTCGGCCATCGCCTGTCGCAACCCGGTCGCGGCGGCGTGGCCGAGATCGCCGATTTCCTGCTGCTGCAGACGGTGAACCGCCACGAGCCCGCTTTCAAGCACCTGGGCGAAATCTCGGTGCTCCACCCGCGCGAGCTTTTCGGTGTCTGCGTCATGCTGGCGGGCGAGTTGTGCACCTTTTCGCGCGAATCGCGCCGGCCCCCGGATTATCCCGAATACATCCACGACGAACCGCACCTGAGTTTCGGCCCGGTGATGGCCGACCTGCGCCGTTCGCTGTCGATGGTGCTGGAGCAGACTGCCATTGCGATCGAATTGCAGGATCGCAAGTACGGTGTCCGGGTGGCGATCATTCCCGACGCGGAATTGCTGCGCAGCGCCGCCTTTGTGCTGGCGGTCAACGCCCAGATGCCGGTCGACGCGCTGCGCGTGCGCTTCCCGACGCAAGTGAAGCTCGGGCCGGTCGAGCGCCTGCGCGACCTGGTGAACCTGCAATTGCCGGGCATCGTGCTGCGCGCGCTGCCGGTGGCGCCGCGGCAGATTCCGTACCACTCCGGTTTCACCTATTTCGAGCTCGAGCGCGGCAGCGAGATGTGGAAGCAGCTTCAGAACTCGGGCGGACTGGCGATGCATATCGCGGGCGAGTTTCCCGGCCTCGAACTCGAGTGCTGGGCGATCAGGGGATAAGCAATGAGCAATGACGATCCGTTCGGTTCGTTCGAATCGGACCGCACCTTCCTGATGCCCTCGCCGGGGCAGCGCGCGGCACGCGGCGCCGACCCGGCGAATCCAGCACAGCCGGCTGCCGGGGGCGACTACGGCCTGATGCAGGAGCCGCAGGTTCCTGTCGAGGCGCTGATTCCGAAGGGCGGCCTCAATCCGCTGATCACCGCCGCCAGCCCGATGCTAAACGCGGTGACGCAATTGCGGTCGTCGCTTACCCACCCCAACCCGCAGGGCCTCAAAGAAACACTTTCGCAGGGCATCCGTGCCTTCGAGGCAAAAGCCAAGGCAAGCGGCGTCGAGCCACAGAAGGTGATTGCCGCGCGCTACGTGTTGTGCACCTTCCTCGACGAGGCGGCGGCCAGCACGCCCTGGGGCGGCTCGGGTGTATGGGGCAAGCACAGCCTGCTGGTCATGTTCCACAACGAGGCGTGGGGCGGCGAGAAGGTGTTCCAGCTGATGGCCAAGCTCGCAGAGAACCCGGGCGCCAACCGTGACCTGCTGGAACTGCTCTACGTGGTGCTGGCGCTCGGCTTCGAGGGCCGCTACCGCGTGCTCGACAACGGCCGCTCGCAGCTCGAACTGCTGCGCGAGCGCCTGCTGGTCATGCTGCGCAAGCAGCGCGGTGAGTACGAGCGTGAATTGTCGCCGCACTGGCGCGGCGTCGACGCCAAGAAGACCGTGATGTCGATGCTGCCGATGTGGGTGGTGTTCGCCGTGGTCGGCCTGCTCGCGATCGGCCTCTACCTCGGCCTGTCGATGAACCTGAACGCGAAGTCCGATCCGGTATTCGCCGAGATCCAGGCGCTGCGTGCAAAAGCGCAGACGCCACCGAAGATCGTCGCCGCGCCGGCGCCAAAACCCCGCCTGGCCGGTTTCCTCGAACCCGAGATCAAGGCCGGCCTCGTCGCGGTCGCGGATTTCGGCGACCGCAGTGTGATCACGATCCGCGGCGACGGTTTCTTCGAACCGGGCAGCGCCACGGTTGCCGACAAGGTACTGCCGCTGCTGGTACGTATCGGCGAGGCGCTCAACTCGGTGCAGGGCTCGGTACTGATCATCGGCCACACTGACAACCAGCCGATCCGCTCGGCGCGCTTCCCGTCGAACTGGCACCTTTCGCAGGACCGTGCGCTGGCAGTACAGAAACTGCTCTCGAACTCGGTCGCACCCGAGCGCATGAAGGCCGAAGGCCGCGCCGACTCCGAGCCGATCGCCAACAACGCGACGCCCGCGGACCGGGCCAAGAACCGCCGCGTCGAAATCACGCTGTTCGTAGCCAAGCCGGGCACCTGACCGAGACGGATCGACAAAAATGCTGAGACGGATCTTTCGAGTCTTCATCCACCCGCTGACGCTGGCCATCGTCGGCCTGCTTGCGCTTTCGCTGATCATCTGGTTCGTCGGGCCGCTGATTTCGATCGGCACCTTGCGCCCGCTCGAATCCGAGACCGTGCGCTGGATCCTGATCGGCCTCATCCTCCTTGCCTGGCTCGCCAAGAAGGCGTGGTCGTGGTTCGCCGCCCGGCGCACCAACGCGCAACTGGTCGACGGCCTGCTCAAGAGCGCGCCCGAACAGGTAGTGGCCGGCCCGTCGGCATCGGAAGAAGAGGTCGCTGCGCTCAACAAGCGTTTCGAAGAGGCGATCAGCGTGCTGAAGAAGGTGCGCATGTCCGCTTCGGGCAAGAAGCCCGGCCTGTCGGACATGGTCTCGCTGACCGGGCGCCAGTTCCTCTACCAACTGCCGTGGTACATCTTCATCGGGGCGCCAGGTTCCGGCAAGACGACGGCACTGATCAACTCCGGACTGCAATTCCCGCTCGCAGAAAAGTTCGGCACCGCGTCGATCAAGGGTGTCGGCGGCACGCGCAATTGCGACTGGTGGTTCACCGACGAGGCGGTGCTGCTCGACACCGCCGGCCGCTACACCACGCAGGAGTCGGACCGCGAGGTCGACAGCGCAGCCTGGAAAGGCTTCCTGCAACTGCTCAAGAGGGCGCGTCCGCGCCGCCCGATCAATGGCGTCATGCTGACCGTCAGCGTTTCGGATCTTTTGCAGCAATCGCCGCAGGAGCGCGAGACACACGCTGCTGCCGTGCGCGCGCGACTGCAGGAACTGCACGAACACCTGCAGATCCGCTTCCCGATCTACGTGCTGGTCACCAAGTGTGACCTGCTCGCCGGCTTCATGGAATTCTTCGGCGAACTCGGCAAAGAAGACCGCGCGCAGGTCTGGGGCGTGACATTCCCGCACAGCGAGGATCCCAAGGCCGCACCGCTCGGCGCGTTCGGCAACGAATTCGAGTTGCTGGAGCAGCGCCTGCTCGACCGCCTGATGGATCGCATGCAGGCGGAGCGTGATCCGCAGCAGCGTGCGCAGACTTTCACCTTCCCGCAGCAGTTCGCCACGCTGCGTCCGGTGCTGGCCGAATACCTGGAACGCGTATTCGCGGCTTCGAAATACGAGGAGGCACCGCTGATCCGCGGCGTCTATTTCACCAGCGGTACGCAGGAAGGAAGCCCGATCGATCGCGTCATGGGCACGCTGGCGCGCGCCTTCGGGCTCGAGCGCAAGGTCGTGCCGCCCCAGGCGGCGAGCGGGCGCAGCTACTTCCTCACCAGCCTGCTGCACCACGTGGTATTCGAAGAGCGTGGGCTCGCCGGCATCAACCTGCGCTGGGAACGCAAGCGCACGCTGCTGCAGTGGGCGGCTTATGCCACCGCAGCCCTGCTGCTGGTGGGCAGCAGCGCCGCCTGGTTCATCAGCTACTCACGCAACAAGTCTTACGTGGCCGAAGTCGATGCACGCCTGCCCGAAGCGCGCAAGCAGCTCGAATCGCTGCCGGTCACCACCTCGACCGACGTGCTCGGGCTGATGCCGATTCTGGATTCGGTGCGGCAGATCGCCGTGACACCCGACATTGCCAACGGCACGCCGCTGTCGATGGGTTTTGGCATGTTCCAGGGCGACAAACTCTCTGCAGCGGCGGAGCAATCCTATCGCCGGCTGCTGCAGGACGTGCTGCTCGCCCGCGTGTCCCTGCGTGTGGAGGAGCAACTGCGCAGCGCCAACGCCAACAACCTCGAATTCTCTTACGAGGCGCTCAAGGCCTACCTGATGCTGAATGACCCGGCGCACTTCGACGCCGCCGCGCTGAAGGCATGGATTACCTTTGATTGGGAACGTACCCTGCCGCGCGACGCAACGCAGGAGCAGCGCAAGGCACTCGAATCGCATCTCGATGCACTGCTGGAACGCGGCGCCGTCACCAGCCCGGTGCCGGCGGATGCAAACCTCGTCGCTTCGGTACGCACCATGCTCGCCCAATACGGGCTGCCGTTGCGGGTGTACAGCCGGCTGAAACGCCAGGGCGTCGGGGCTGACATTCCGGAATTCACCGTGGTGAAGGCAGCCGGCCCGTCGGCGCCGCTGGTATTCACCCGCGTTTCCGGCCAGCCGCTGACAAGGGGAGTGCCGGGCCTGTTCACCTACGACGGCTACTACAAGGCGTTCAAGCGTGATTCCGACAAGGTGGCGAACGAACTGGCCGACGAGGAAGGCTGGGTGCTCGGCATCAAGGACGCCGGCATGGCCGGCAGGCTGACGGATGCCGCGTCGCGCGAGCGCCTGACCGAGGACGTGCGCCGCCTCTACCTGACCGACTACGCCAAGACCTGGGACGACTTCCTCAATGACGTCAAGCTGATCCGCCCCTCGAGCATGCAGCAGACGATCGAGGTCGCACGCATCCTTTCCGCGGTCGACAATCCTCTCTCCCCCTTCCTGCGCGCGGCCTCCCGCGAAACCACCCTGGTCAAGCCACAGGGCGAAAAGGAACTCACCGACAAGGTGAAGGACAAGCTGGAGCTCGAAGCGCGCAACCGGCTCGGCAGCATCTTCGGCACGGAAATCACGTCGAAGAATCCGGTGGCGCCGAAGGAGCCGATCGAATACATCGTCGACAAGCGCTTCGAATCGCTGCGCCGTTACGTGACCAGTTCGGCCCAGGGGCAGCCCGCGCCGGTCGATGCAGCCATCGCCCTAGTCGGCGAACTGCACACCATGCTCAACGCGGCCGACACGGCGCTCAAGTCCAAGACTTCGCCGCCCGCCTCCGAGGTGCCCAACCGCGTCAAGGCGCAGGCGCCCGGCATGCCCGAGCCGCTGCGCTCGGTGCTGCAGAGCCTGTCGGAAACCAGTGCGCGGCTGGCCGGCGGGGCGATCGTCGCCAACACCACCGAGGCGATCGGCGCCCAAGTCGGCGAGTTCTGCCGCCAGGCGATTGCCGGCCGCTATCCGCTCGACCGTGCATCGACGCGCGACGCCACGCAGGACGATTTCGCCACGCTGTTCGCGCCAGGGGGGCGGATGGACGATTTCTTCCAGCGCAATCTTGCACCGCTGGTGGACACTTCTTCGCGGCCCTGGACCTTCCGCCGCATCAACGATGCACCGATCGGCGGTTCGACTGCGCTGATCCAGTTCCAGCGCGCGCAGGTGATCCGCGACGTGTTCTTCCGCAGCGGCGGGCGCACGCCCAGCCTGAAGCTCGACTTCAAACCGATCGAGATGGACGCCGCGCTGACCCAGTTCATTCTCGACGTCGACGGCCAGCTCGTGCGCTACAGCCACGGCCCTCAGGTGCCTCAGAGCGTGACTTGGCCCGGCCCGCGCGGCAGCACCCAGGTGCGGGTGCAGATCCAGCCGCCCGGCCCGAGCGGCGTCTCGGGCCTGACCACCGAAGGCCCGTGGGCGTTGTTCCGCATGTTCGACAAGGTGAATATCGACCCCACCTCGCTGCCCGAGCGCTTCATCGTCACCTTCACGGTTGACGGCCGCAAGGCGCAGTTCGAGGTCACGGCCAACAGCGTGCACAACCCGTTCCGGTTGCGCGAACTCGATCAATTCCAGTGCCCATGAAAAATACAGGGGAGGCAGTGTGAACGATCGGCACGAAGGCGTTCCCGGCTGGTATGGCAAGATCGCGAGCCTCGGCGATTTTGCATCGCGCCGTCTGTCGCCCGATTTCATCTCCCGCTGGGACGGGTGGCTGCAGCAGGTAATGTCGGCTTCGCGCGGCCACCTCGGCGAAGCATGGCTCAACGCCTACCTGACCAGCCCGGTTTGGCGCTTCATCCTGTTTCCCGGCGTGTGTGGCGAATCGTCATGGGTCGGCGTGTTCATGCCGAGCGTGGACAAGGTTGGCCGTTACTTCCCGATCACCGTTGCCTGCGAAACGCCAGCCTTCGCCACTACCGAGCGCGAATTCAATGCGCTCGCCGACTGGCTCGACCGCATCGAATCGCTCGCGCTATCGACGCTCGACCGCACGCGCAGCGCGCAACAGTTCGACGACGCGCTGCTCGGGCTGCGCATGCCGTCGGCCGCGCCGCCGCGCGTGGCACTGGCACGCCAGCTCGTCGGCGTGCTGCGCAGCGACGAGGCCGCGCTGTTCACGCTGCCGTCCGACGACGAACTGGCGCAGACGCTGATGGGTGCCGGCGCGTCGGTGCTGCGCGATGCGGTACGCGGCGGCTCGCTCTGGTGGGCGCCCAGCGAACCGGGCGCGGGCGCGCCGCTGCTCGCCTGCCGCGGGCTGCCCGACGGCGCGCGCTTTACTGCTATGCTGCGCGCGGTACCGACACGGCACGTCTGAGCCAGCCCTTCATGGCCGCCCCGAACGACGAAAAGACTCTTCTCGCCAGCGACCCGAAAGCGGGCGGGAATCTGCATCTCGGGGAAAGCGACAACGCGCTGCCGATCGGCACGCGCCTGGGCGAATTCGAACTGATCGGCCTGGTCGGCGTCGGCGGCTTCGGCATCGTCTATCTTGCCGAGGATCACTCGCTCGGTCGCCGCGTCGCGCTCAAGGAGTACATGCCGTCCTCGCTCGCGTCGCGCAGCCAGGGATCGCAGGTTAGCGTCAAGTCCGAGCGCTATGCCGAAACCTTCGAGGCCGGCCGGCGCAGCTTCGTCAATGAAGCGCGCCTGCTCGCCCAGTTCGACCACCCCTCGCTGGTCAAGGTCTACCGGTTCTGGGAGGGCAACGGCACCGCCTACATGGTGATGCCCTTCTACGAAGGCACCACGCTCAAGCAGGCGCTCAAGAAGATGAGCGCTCCGCCGGACGAAGCCTGGCTCAAGACCATGCTCGCGCCGGTGATGGATGCACTCGAGGTGATGCACAACGCGCAGGTCTATCACCGCGACATCGCGCCCGACAACATCATGTTGCTCGAGGGCGGCCGGCCTCTGTTGCTCGACTTCGGCGCGGCGCGGCGGGTCATCACCGACATGACGCAAGCGCTGACGGTGATCCTCAAGCCGGGCTATGCGCCGGTCGAACAGTACGCCGAGATGCCCGAGATGAAGCAGGGCGCATGGACCGACATCTATGCGCTCTCGGCAGTGGTGTTCTTCGCCATCATGGGCAAGACGCCGCCCCCCTCGGTGGGCCGCATCATCAACGATTCGATGGTGCCGCTGTCGCAACAGGCCGCCGGGCGCTATTCGGAAGCCTTCCTGCGCGGCATCGACCGCGGCCTGGCGGTGAAACCGGACAAGCGGCCGCAAACCATCGCCGAACTGCGCGACCTGCTCGGCGTGCATGCCAGCGCCGCGGCGCACACCGTCACCCACGTCGGCACGCGTACACGCGCGGCTGAACCGGCGCGGTCGGCGCCGGTTGCGACAGCGGGCAGCGGCCCCAGCGCGACGCTGCTGATCGGCGGGCTGCTCGCCGTTGCAGCGGCGGTCGGCGGCGGCTATTACTACATGACACAGTCGAAGGCCGCCAAGGCAACGCTTGCCAGGACCGAAGCGCCAGCATCGACGACGACGCCCGCGCCCGCAACCGACAAGCCTGCGCCGACACCGGCGCCCGCCGTCGAGCCACCAAAGACCGAACCCACCCCGCCTGCGGTGACGCAAACCAGGCCGTTCAACCCGCTCGACGAAATCGACCGCATCTTCCAGCAGCGCAGCCGCGACTACTCGGTGGCGGTCGAACTGGAGCAGGCGCAGGTACGCATCGGGCGTGACAAGTTGCGATTCCGCCTACGCTCGAACAAATCGGGCTACCTTTACATCCTGATGGTCGGCACCGACCGCCAGCACTTCTACAAGCTGTTCCCGAATTCAGTGGACGAGAAGAACCGCGTCGAGGCCGGCAAGGAGGTCACGCTGCCGCGCACTGGCTGGGTCATGGTCGCGGACGGCCCACCGGGGTCGGACCAGTTCGTCGCCGTCGTGAGCGAGAACCCGCGCGACTTCGCCGACAGCGGCATGATCAAGGTCGACCCGTTCGGCGAATTCCCGCTCGAAACGGCGCCGTCCGTGGTGTCGCGCCACACCGGCAGCCAGTCGCCCTTCATTGGCAAGGCAACGTGCGCGGGCGGTACGGCGGAGTGCGCCGAAGCGTACGGCGCCGCGGTATTCACGATCGACGAGGTGGCGGCCGGCGAGGAGACGGCCAAGCCGCGCGCCGCGCAGCGCCCGAAAACCCAGGCCGCGGCCGCCGACACCGCGCGCCGCACGTCGTCACAGAACACGGCCGCCAGTCTTCCCAAGGATGGGCGGCCACCGGGCCAGTCGATCGAGGAATACGTGCGCAGCCAGACCGCACGCCAGCAAGGTCAACGCTACACGGCCCCAGCGCAGGGGCAGAGCGCGCCGGTGCCAGTCGGCATTCCCGGTGGCAATGGCTACACCGTTCCCGGCGTGCCGCGCATGCCCGGCTACTGACTCCCGAAGGAAGCCGCGCCGAACGGCGCATGGATAGAGGGTCTTCAGGCAGACCAATCCATGAGCCGCACCCAACAAGGCGTTCGGGGCAGACCACCCTGGGAGCGCCTATCCATGTGCCTTGCGGGCATGCCAAAACCCGCCTGATGCCTTGTTCGCTTTCCTTATTCGTCGCGCAGCGTCGTGATGGTCACGCGGCGGTTTTCCGGCGCGTCGACGCGCTGGGTGTTGACCAGCTCGGTCGCGCCCTTGCCGACCGGCTTCAGGCGCTCACGGCTGATGCCGTGCTGATCCGCCAAATACGCGACAACGCTTTCGGCGCGCGCCTGCGAAAGCGACATGTTGAGGTCGGCCTGGCCGCGCGGGTCGGCATGGCCCTCGATCGCGAACTTGAACTCGGCCAGCTTGTCGGCCTGCAAGGCCTTGGCCACCACGTCGAGAGATGACTTGGCGCGCGGCGTGAGGTCGGCGGAGTTGGTCTCGAAGGTGATCAGCAGCGACGCACTGGCCTTCTTCTCGGTTGCCTTGGCGGCGGCCTTGACCGCGCTGTCTCCCGGCTTGGCGGTCGGCGCATCGCGCTGCACACGGATGCTGCGCAGGCGCACCGGCTCTTCCGCCGCGTCCTCGGGCGCACCGGCCGGTGCCGGCGTAAGCGCCTCGATCAGGTTCTTCTCGGTGATGTCCTTGCCGCGCAGAATGGTGTCGGCCTGCGCCGGCAGCACGAACAGGGCGCCGAGCAGGCTCGCGACGACGGCAAGCGACGGGGTGTTGAGCTTCATCATCAATCTCCTGGGGAATCGGGCGCGGGGAAGGCCGACGCCCATCGGAACTGCAAAGTCTATGCGCTAATGATCCGCGTCGCATCCGCCGGATTGCCGACCCAGACGGCCAACGCGCTGTAATTGTCATGGTCCCGCTTGGCATGGGCGAGGACTTCCGCCTCGAGCCCGGCAAGCCAGTATTCGGCCGTCAGGCTGGCCGCAAGCTGGCGCTCCATCGCCGCCTCGTCGACGTATTCCCACAGCCCGTCGGTACACAGCAGGAACACGTCGCCGTCGCGCAGCGCGACGGTCTCATGCACCGCAGGGCGGATCTCCTCGGCCGTGCCGAGCGCCGCAAGCAGCACGCTGCGCTGCGGATGCGTGCGCAGCAGGGCCGCATCGCCGAAACCGGCATCGACCATGGTCTGCATGACGCTGTGGTCGCGCGACTGGAACAGCACGCGGCAACCGCGAAACACGTAGATGCGCGTATCGCCGATATGGCCCCAGGTCGCGGTTTCGGTCACATTGTCGATCTCGAGCACCGCAGCCGTCGCCCGCATGTTGCGTGTCGCCTGGCTCGTCGCCTGCTCCAGCAGCACCGCCTGGTTGGCGCGCAGAATCAGATCGGAAATACGCTCGGGCGCCACCGCCGGGCAGGCCGCGAAATCGCGCAGGATGTTGCTGACCACGGTCTTTGCGGCGACATCGCCGCCACCATGGCCGCCCGCGCCGTCGGACACCACCCAGCAGCATCCCGCGTCGGAGGTCCAGTAGCCGCAGGCGTCCTCGTTGTGCGAACGCCCCCCCTGCTTGGAAAGCGCCGCGATCTCAAGTTTCAAGCGCTGCTCCGCCGCTCGGTGCGCAGGTCATTGCGATTTTTCGAGCCGGTCGACCTGCTCCTGGTAGGCGCGCAGGAATTCGCGCCCGAACAGGGTGTGAAAATCATCCTCGGCCTCGTTCGCGATGTCGCGGTAGAGCTGGATGTACAAATCCCACAGCTTGGCGCGGCGATTCATCGGCAGCACGTTGTCGAGCATGGATTTCTGCGCCATGCGCTGTTCGAGCATCGCCGGATCGAAGCGCTTCAACACGCCGGCCAGCGCGGCGCGCAAGCCGGCCATGAAACCGAACTGGTGCGAGCGCAGGTCGTCGTACGCATCCTGCATGGCGGCCACCGGCGACAGGAAGCCCGGTCCCTGCGGCACCAGCAGGTGCAGCAGCGCCGCCGCCACATCGGGCGAGAACTTCAGCGGGTTGTTGTCCGAGCTGACGATCATCGTGACGTCGGCGCGCACCTCGCGCTTGGTCGTCGCCCGCGCCAGCAACAGATCCAGCGTGCCCTGCGTGGCCTCGCGCAGCAACCGGCCGACGCGCTCCATCATCTCGGGTGTCAACGCATCGAGCGGCAAGGTCGGCGTACCGAGGCCGGCGAGAAAGGCGCGGCGCAAGGCTTCCGCCGACGCATCGCCGACCGGTGCGGGCGCCTGTGCCGCGCGGGCCGGCGCGGCTGCCGGCACTTCTTCGAACGCACGCGCGACCAGCGGCGCCGCAGGCTGCACGGGAACGGGAGCGGGAGATAGCGGCGCCTGCGCGATACCGGCAAAGAAGGTGTCGTCGCCCGGCAGCGTCGGGGCATTGAAATCAACCAGCGGCGCCGCCGCCGGCGGCAACGGTGCCTGCGGCGGCATCGCGGGCGCCGGCATGGGCGGCAGGCTGGCAAGCGGCGCGGCGGACGGCACCGCGTCGAATGCAGCCAGCATGTCATCGCCGGGCACCGGCGCCACACCCAGCCCGAGCACGTCCGACTGCGATGCGCCGGCTGATGGCGCGTCGAACATGGACAGCAGCGGATCGGCCGCTGCCGATTGACGCGATGCAGGCGGTGGCGCCATGGGCCGTGCGCTCTGGCTTTGCGTTTCCCACGATACGAACTGGCCGTTGCCGACCGCGTCGACGCGCGTTGATGGCTGTGGCTGCGGCGGCGCGAACGAGTCGGCGGCGAACGCGCCCGGTTCCGGCGCCGCGAACGGCTCCACCCGCGGCGGCACGAAGGCGCCATGCAGTTCCGGAACCTGATCGGGCATGGACTGGAAGCCTGGAATCGGCGCGCCGAGATCGCCCGAAAACGCGGCGAGCGGATCGATCGGCGCATCGCCACCCCGCCCCGCCAGCGGATCGGAAAGCGAACTGCCGAGGAACGGATCGATGCCATTGCCGACCGGCGGCGGCGCGGCGAGGCCGTATGCCGTATCGATGCTCGAGCCGCTGCCGGACTTGCCGGCAAGGCCGAAGCCCAGGTCGTCGTCTAGCGCCTCCGGTTCGGCAGTCTTGGGCGGCACGGCGAACGGATCCGCGAAGGGATCGAAGTCGTCCGGTATCAGCGGGGCCCGGTTGTTCGGCATCGCGGGCCCTGCTGGCAGCGGCGCCGCGAGGAGTTCGGAGAGTGATTCCGACTCGGTCGGCGTGCGTGCCGGCGGCGACCATACGCCAGCGAGCGGATCCGCTGCCGCCGGCTGCGGCGGCGCCGATGCGGCTGGCGCGGGTCGAACTTGCGGTTGCGGCGATGGCGAGGCGGTCACGCCGTTGAGGATGTCGGCAAACGGATCGGCGGTGCCGGACGGCGCACCCCCAAACAGCCCGAGCGGATCGTCGACCGGCCCGGCCGCAAGCGACGGCGCAGCCTGCGGCGGCAGCGGCGCGGGCGCCATCGGCGGCTGCGGAGCCTGCACCGGCACAGGACGTGCTGCGGGAACAGGTTGTGCCATGCCGGCGCCAAGCGACGGCGGGGTCGCGGGGCGCTGCGCCGCAGCCCGGCGTGCGGCAGCAAACGCCTCGGGAGAGATCGTCACCTCTTGCGAGGGGTGAACCTGTCGCGCTTGCGGCGGCGCGGCCGGCGGTCCGCTCGCTTCCATCAGGTAGCCGCCGATTTCGATGCGCGTCCCCGGCCCGATGGGCGCGGCGCTGCCATTGGCGACCGGACGGCCGTCGACATTGATCGGGTTCGCACCCTGGTTGATCAGTTCGAAGCGCCCGGCGCGGCACACGATGCGGCCCTGCAGGCGCGAAATGTGGCGCTGCGCATCGGGCAGCGCGAGCTGGTTCGTTTCCGCGCGGCCGAGAGTGCCGCCGGCTTCGTCGAAATCGTGCGCGATTTCCTGGGCAAGCGGCTGCCCGTGCAACGAGATGACCCGGATTCTCATCATCGCTGTTCTCTCCGGTTATGGTCCATGCCGTTCTTCGGTGGCAATGCTTGCAAGATTATGTCACGCCGCTTCTGCCCGTGCCTCTGCCGGCGGCTCGGTCGGACGGCTTAGTCCGCGCGCCGCCCGCGCGCATCGCGGCAATGTTGCGCTGCGCAGCAAGGTTACACGGAATATAATTCCGCGCGAATTGCCGCCGCACGGTCCATGCATAATGCAAGACATCGACGGCCTCCTGCGAGGTAAGTGATGCATTCGAAGATCCAAGTTGCCGCAGCCGCCCTGATCCTGGCCGGCTGCGCCACCGCACCGCCGCCACAACCGGCGACCCCGCAACCGACGCCATCGGATTCGGCACGCAGCGACGCACCGCCCGCGCCACCGCCCACACCACGGCCGCCGCCATCGGTCGCAGAGCAGCAGCAGGCTAACAAGACCGCGCTCCGCGTTGCCGATCTGCTCGAGGCCGGCAACGAGGTCGACGCACGCGCGGAGATCGATCGCGCGCTGGCGCTGGATCCGAACAACAAGCTGGCGTTGAACTTCCAGCGCCAGATGACCGTCGACCCGCGCGCAACGCTGGGCGAGGAGTCCTATCCCTACACGGTGAAGCCCGGCGAATCGCTGTCGAAGATCGCCGGCCGCTTCCTGGGCGACATCTACGGTTTTTATTTGCTGGCGCGCTACAACGACATCAAGGTGCCGCGGCTGGTATCCGCAGGCCAGACGATCCGCGTGCCGGGCAAGGCGCCCCCGCCGGAAGCCCGGCCGCCGCGCGAGGCGCGGCCGGTCGAGCCCAAGCCCCGCCCGCCGCAGGAGGTGGAGCCGCCCGCCCCGCCGCCGGCGCCACCTGTCGCACCACCCCCTCCGCCGCCACAGGACAGCCTCAGCCCGGCCGAGAAGGCCTATCGCGAGGGGCTTGCCGCGCAGAAGGTCGGCAACAAGGACCGCGCCTACCAGAGTTTCCGGCAGGCCGAGAAGCTTGACCCCTCGCATGCCGAGGCGCGTACGCGTGCTGACCAGTTGCGACGCGAACTCGTGCAACAGCACGAGCGCAACGCCCGCTCGGCGATGGCGCGGCAGGATCTCGACGGTGCGGTGCGCAGCTGGGATCGCGTGCTGGAAATCGACCCGGGCAACGACACGGCACGGCTCGAACGCCAGAAGACCCTGAAGCTGCAGGAAAACCTGAAGAAACTCTAAGTGGCACGGCATCGGGGCCGGTCCCCGATACCGTGTTTCCTCAGGGCCGCGTGCTCTGGCGTATGCGCCGCGCGGCCGACCCGTGGTTCGGATCGAGTTTGAGCGCGCGCTGGTACAGCGCAGCGGCGGTCTTGGGCTCGGTTGCAGCGAGCCGTTCCGCCTGCTGGTAGCAGGCTTCGGCAAGCGACTTGCGCGCCCCCTCATCCTGCGGATTCGCCTTCACGTAGCGCTCGAGCAGGCGAACCGCCTCGGCATATTCGCCCTGATGCATGAGCAGGTTGGCATGCTCGAGATCGTTGCGGTCGACAGCACTCTCGGACGCGCTGCGCGGAACCTGTGCCGCTGCCATGCTGTTCTTGGTGAGTGTCAGCCGCGACAGCTTGCCGAGATGATTGCGCTTGTTGCGATCGCGCTCGATGGCACGCAGTGCGTCGGCGGCCTGGGCGTTGAGCGGATCGTCGCTCAGCACCTGCAGGTAGAGCTGGCTCGCCTGGTCTGCTTCGCCGCGCTTGCGTGCCTGTTCGGCCTGCTGCAGGCGCTGCGCCACGCGGGATTCGATGCGCGAGCGCGCATGGCGCAGCCCCTCGGCATATTCGGGCACGTCGGGCCGGAGCAGCGCAAGCACCTCCCACGCCACCGTCGCTTCGCCGAAATAACCCTGCTGCGAGAGATCGCGCGCACGGTCACGTTGCTGCTTCTCGAATGCCGCGTTGGGGGAGCCGCGCAGCGCGTCGGTTGTCGCGCTTTCGGGCTCGCGCTCGACGATGGGCGCCTGCGAACAAGCCGCGAGCAGGGCACAGGCCGCAACAGCCAAGCCGCGTGGCAGCATCCCGCGTTGCCGGATCATCGCGCCTCGATCTCCCGATACACCTGCAGCCGCGCCTTGAACGCTTCGAGGTCGTGATCGCCGTAGATCATCGTACGGCGCAGCATGAATGGTTGCGCAAAGAACGGATTGCCGCCCGGATTCACCGTCGCGGCAAGCTGGTAGCCGTTGCGCGCAAGCGATTCGAGCGCCATCTCGTTGGCATCACCATAGGGGAAGGCGTACTCGGTGACCGGACGGTCGAGCTTGGCGCGGATCGCATCGCGCGGGGCACGGATCTCGGTTTCGATGCGCTCGCGATAGCGTTCGTCGCTTTCGCCGGCAAGCCGCTGGATCAGGTTGGAGTGACTCTTGGAATGACCCTGGATCTCGACCAGACCGGAACCGGCCATTTCTTCCATCTGCGGCCAGGTCAGCGCATCGCCAGCGCCGACAAAATCGGTGTACAGGAACACCGTGGCCGGGAAGCCGTGCTTCTTCAGCAGCGGATAGGCAATCTTGTAGAACGAAGTGTAGCCATCGTCGAAGGTGATCACGACCGAACGCCGCGGCAGCGCGCGCTTGCCGTCGAGGAAGTCGCGCAGGTCGCGCAGCCGGATCACGCGGTAGTCGTTGCGGGCGAGCCATTCGAGTTGCGCCGCGAAGTTGGCGGCGGACACGATCATCTTGCCGGTGCCGGCACCGAGGCGGTGATAGCAGAGGATGGGCACCGTCTGGTAGCGCCGGAAACCGACCCCGCCGGGGTTCAGCGTCTTGAGCGGCACGACGACCGGTTGTCCGGGCTCGGCGGAGGCGTTACCGTTGAAATCGGCGATCTCCCATGCGCGATCGGCACTGCCGAGAAAGCGTGACGCGATCGCGGCCATCGATTCGCCGCGCTCCGGCTGGTAGATGACGAAACGATCGTTGCGTGCGATGACATTGCCGTTGCCTGCCGGCGCCTCCGCGCGTCGTTCCGCCGGCTCCGCCGGCGCGACCGCAGGTTTCGAGGCACAGCCGGCAATCATCATGGCCGATAGCGCGGCCGCGGCCGCCTTCAGGAACGCGGTGCGCCATGACGCAAGGCGCGGTCCGGGCAGTCCGAAGGCAGGCGATTGCATGGCGGCTGCTCCGTTTGTCAGCGCTTGCGGACGGACGGCGCATCGGGCGCCGGGACGGCGTCCGGCGGCGTAACGGTGGCGCGCGGCAGGCTGCCCGGTGGCGGCGTTGGAGGGCTTGCCTGGGTCGCCGCTTTTCCGGCCGGCTTGTCAGCGGCCTTTGGATCGCCGGCTGCCGCGGACGCGCCGCCCGTGCGCTGCTGCAGGGCACCGGCCATGTCGTCGAACGCCTGGAACAGCAGCCCGAATTCGTCGTTGCGCCGCTCGGCAATGCGGTGGTCGAAACGTCCCTTGCCGATCTCGGCCATCGATTCGCGCAGCAGGCGGATCGGCTTGGCGAACCAGTTGGAAACCAGATAGGTGGCGACCGCGACCGCGGCGATGGTCGAGATGACCAGAAGCGCCATCATGATCAGCGACAGGCGCGCCACGCGCGTGAGCGGCTTTTCCGGGATGTCGAGCGCGACGCGCCCGATCGGCTTGCCCTGGAAGGTGATCGGCGACTCGAATTCCAGAACGCTTTCGCCGTCGGCGAGCAGGCGCTGCACCGTGACGCCGCCAGCATGCACGCCGAGCGTTTCGCCGGCCGGCTTGACGTAAGGCTGGCTGTTGCGGGCGGCGTCGCTGGATGCACGCACGATGCCGTCGCGATCGACCACCGTGATGGCATGGAAATCCTGCGTCTTCATCACCTCCTGCACGAAGACCTCGAGCGCCACCCAATCCTCGGACAGGGCGGACACCGCGCTCTGCGTGGCGATGAAGCGCGACAGCGAGGCACCGTAGTCGGTAACCTGCCCGATCAGCGCCGCCTGCTGGCGCTGGCTGACCACCGTGGCGGTGACGGCCATGACGCCGGCAACGATCAGCGACATCAGCGCCGTCCATTTGACGCGCAGCGAGACGATGCGCGGACGCTGGCGGTGCTGCGTGTCCTCGTCGATCTCGCGGATCACCTTGATCAGCGCCTCGGTGAGCTCGGCCCCGCTCTGGTAGCGGCGATCCGGCTGCTTGGAGAGGCAGCGTTCCACCACGCGGCGCAGCGCCGGCGGCACGTCGTTGCGCAGCTTTTCGATCGGCGTCGGCTCGTCCTTGGCGATCTTGAGCATCAGCGCGACAATCGAATCGGCATCGAACGGCCGCAGCCCGGTGAGCAACTGGTAGAGCACCACGCCGACCGAGAACAGGTCCGAGCGGCCGTCGATCTTCTGCCCCATCGTCTGCTCGGGCGACATGTATTGCGGCGTGCCGAGCACGTCGCCCATCTGCGTGTGCTGCGTCATCGAACTCGACGCCATGTGGGCGATGCCGAAGTCGGTGACCTTGATGACGTTGGTGCCCTTGAGCCGCACGATGTTGGCCGGCTTGATGTCGCGGTGGACGATGCCCTTGCTGTGCGCATAGTCGAGCGCACGCGAGAGCTGGATGCCGATCTCGACCACCTCGCGCACCGGGAACAGGGTGCCGCCGGTCATCACATCGTTGAGCGGATCGCCCTCGAGCAGCTCCATGGCCATGTAGGGCCGACCCTCGATCTCGCCGACGTCGTGCACGGTGGCGATGTTCGGGTGCGAGAGCATGCCCGCGGCGCGCGCCTCGCGCAGAAAGCGGCCGCGATACTGCTCGTCCTCGCACAGAGAGGCATGCAGGAACTTGATGGCGATGGTGCGATCGATGCCGGGGTCGTGCGCCTTGTAAACCGTGGCCATGCCGCCGCGGCCGATCAGTTCCAGGATCTGGTAGCGGCCGGCCTGGCGCACCTGCCCGTTACCGGAGGATGCCCCGGCGCCCGGCAGCGTCGTGCGCTTGCCGGGCATGGTGGGCGGATGGGCCTGGGGCGGCGTGCCGCCGTTGGGAGATGGGGTGTCGCTCATCGGTCGGCGAAGGATAGCGCGGAGGCGCTGCTGTGGAAACGGAAACTCGCACGGCGCCTGCGCAAATGCCACGCGATTCCCGTACGGAGCCGAAGTTTAACCCGATTCCGCACTGCGGCACGCGCTGCCAGCGTCTTCGATGATGCGCCGCGCAAAATGCGCCGCCGCACGCGTGCCGCATTCCGCTGCACTCGGCCCGCCCCATCGACCGGCCTGCAGGGCGCATGGGACGGCCATCTTCAGGCATGCAGACCTGCGAGCCGCTGCGAATGGCGCATGCAGTCAAACCATGCCGCAGCGTGCCGCCACATGCGCCTTCCCGGGCAGCGGTTTCTCGCGACCTTGCACACCGAGGTGGCGTGCGTGTGGCCGCACCGATGGAACGCTACTTCGCTACATCACATATAGGCGCCGCCGTTCACATTGATCTGTTGGCCGGTAATGTAGTCGCCGTCCGCGGCAAGGAAGGTCACCGCCTTGGCGATCTCTTCCGGCGCGGCAAAACGGCCGAGCGGAATCTTCGCCTTGATCTGGTTGGCCACGTCCTCCGGCACCTTGGCCAGCATGTCGGTAAGCGTGAAACCGGGCGCCACCACGTTGACCGTGATACCCGAGCGCGCCAGCTCCAGCGCCACCGTCTTGGTGAATGCGATGATGCCGCCCTTGCTCGCGCTGTAGTTGGCCTGGCCGAAGGCGCAGGTCTGGCCGTTCATCGAACTGATGTTGACGATGCGGCCGTACTTCTGCTCGACCATCGGCTGCATCGCCGCGGTGGTGCAGAAAAAGACCGCGTTGAGGTTGGTCTGGATCACGTCCATCCAGTCCTGGTCGGTCATCTTGCGGATCGACTTGTCGCGCGTGATGCCGGCGTTATTGACCATGATGTCGAGCCGGGCCCACTTCTGTACCACGCTCTTGACCATGGCACGCGCCTGCTCGGCGTCGGCCACGTTCGCCTTCGCCAGCATGCACTCCCCGCCCGCCTTGCGGATCTCGTCGGCCACCTCCTGCGCCATCGCCTCGCTGGATTGGTAATTCAAGGCAACTTTCGCGCCCTCGCGCGCAAGTTCGACCGCAATGGCCCGTCCGATGCCGCGCGACGCCCCGGTGACGATCGCGATCCTGCCGTCCAGTCTTCCCATGACACCCTCCTCGTCGAAACCCTGATGATCGGAACCGATGGTGACGGGGCACGGAACGGCAGCCGCCACGAGGCAGGACGCCCCTCTGCCCGATGGCGATGCGGTGCTGCTGGATATGTGTTGTACCGCCGACGCTACCCCCGAGATCCAGTATAGGACCCCCCAGTGCGACAACCAACCGGCCGGCACCGGGGAAAACGAGGGTGCGCGGCACGCGCAGACGCTACCAGCGGATCGGTGCCGGCTCGTCGTCCCAGAAGATCCAGCGCGGGCGCTCGTGATACGGCGAGGTGCCGATCGACCACGGATCCGGGCCGTCGCCCCGTGCCAGGCGCACGAGGTAGCCGCCGTAACTGCATGCAAGTCAGCAGGGTGCGACCGTCCGGCGCGATCTAACCTCGTTCGCGTAGCTCACGCAATAACACCGTGGCCGGAATCCAGTGCGGGCGCGCCGCTGCGATACGCGCTTCGACGTAGGATTTGAATCCGTCCAGCTTGCCCGGGCGCGGCGCCCGCGGACCGTAGCGCTGCGCCTGCGCATCACGCAGGTAGCGCCTGACCGTGTTGCGCGAGCAGCCCATCTGCCGCGCTATCTCGTGAATGCTCGTGCCTCGCCGAGCCAGCACCCGAATTTCCACTGCTTGCTCCTGAGTCAACATCGGCGCCAAAAAGGCCGCCATCATTGCCCAAGTGGGTCAGTTCTACTTCGGCGACATGGGTCAGTTTTGCATCGGCGCTAACAGGTTGCCGGCGTTGCCGCGCTCGAACGGGAGTTCAGATCATGCGGCTGAGGGCCGCATGGGTTGGGGTTCTTCAGGCAGGTTGGGCTGCGAGTGGCATGGAATGGCGCGGCTGGCGGAGACTCGCCAGCGGTGCGCCTGTCAGGCAGGGTTTGGCTCGGTAGCGGGAACTTCGACTCCGCAATCCGCGGACGGTTAGGGATGACCAACCTGAAAATCAATCTCGGTTCTTCTGAATTCCGCGAATCGGATTCACGGTTCAAGGTCAAGAAAGTCATCCCGCTCCATGAAAAAATTCGGCGCCTTCCCAAAATCCTCGGCACTCGCATTTAACCGCTGGTCGATCACTTTGTCGACGACATCGGCAAATTGCTGTCCGTAATGGACCAGTACCAATTCGTTCTTTCTGACGAAATCTGGAAAATCAGATCTGTCGTTCACAACGTCTGGATACTCATCGAGAAAATAGACGCCACTCGACGAAAGTTTGCCAAGATCCTTTTCTGCAAATATGCATGCGGCGTCACCCCGATTAGCCACATCCTTCATGCATTCGATGATGTGGTCGAGCGAGACCGGATATCTGGATCCGACATTTGAACCTCCCGTTTTATCTGCACACAATCAGAACAAGACCGTCACTCAGATGCATAGTAATCAAAGAACGATATCTTGTCCTTCGCGTAAGCAATTACCAGTTTGCCTTCGGGAATCTTCTTCTTGCTGAATCCGCCAACACAGACGCCCAGCGTTCTAAAGTTGATGTACCTGGAACCCACCAAGTAATCGGGATCGACTTCCTTCAGTTGCTCGATTGCCCCCTCGTTGTAAACAGATACTCCCGCAACAACCGGATCGGCATGTTTGTTGATCTCGACATAGGCAAGTTTCTTGTCCTCATACACCAGTGAGCATGCCTCCCTGAGTTCTGTCAGGGTTTCCATGATGTTGTCAATTTCAACCTTGAACGGCGCGCCACACTGCTTCTTGATCTCAGCGGGCTTCTTTCCAAATACGAATCGGTTGACTGAAACATACGGCTCGATTTCGTACCGTGTTCTTTCGTCATCACCCATGGCTAACACTTTCCTTTCAAGGTCCTTGCCTGCGATTTCGTTATCAACCCTTGCCGTTGGGCTGCCCCAACCATTCGCTTCATGTCCGCCGAGTACTTGTTGCCATAACGCATCTTCGAATCCTGAATGTCCATCAGAATAGCCCGATCCCATCGCCCTTGCTGTATGAGCGCGTTCTGACGAGCCCGCCACGCCTGCGCGTTTTTTGAAGACCCCGTGCTTGACATGGCTCGATGGTCCGCAGTTTGCATTGGGTATGCAGGGCCAGAATAGTGGGTTGGGGCTTTCGGTACATTCTTGTACGAACCGTAGGCCGGAACGTGGTTAACCTCTCCCCCTACGTGGGTTGCCCGCTCGCCTCCGTAGGTTCCTTCTTTGGCGAGCCCCCAAGGATCGGCCCAGATAACTGGATTGGGCGCGTAGGCGAATAGATTGAACCCACCCTCCAACCCAATCGGATCCGGACTGATGAACCGCCCGACATCCGGATCGTAATAGCGAAACGTGTTGTAGTGCAGCCCGGTATCCCGGTCGAGGTATTGGCCCTGATACCTGAGATTCTGTTCGAGCGCATCGGTCTGCTCGGTCGCATCGAGCGCGATCGGCCGGCCGTCGAGGTCGGTGGCTTCCCAGTGCTCCTGCAGCGTGTTGCCCCACGCCCGGTATTGGGCGCGCCAGCGCAGCCGGCCCTGGCCGTCGGAGAGTTCTTCGGGCAGGCCCGAGGGGTCGGTGTGGAAGTAGTAGAGCTGTGCGCCCGACGGGGACTCGTCACCCGCCGCGCCGGATGAAGCCGGCGCGGTGCGCTCGTCGTTGGCCGCTTCGCTTTCGCCCGCCATCACATTGCCATCGATGCGCGCCAGCGGCACGTGGCTGCCAGGTTCATAGACGTAGGAGATGGCGCGCGTGCCGCGCCGCTCTTCGATCAGCCGCAGGCCTTCCCAGATGAACTCGGTGCGGCCGAAGGCATCGACTTTCGCCACCCGGCGCCCCAGGGCATCGTAGTCGAATGTGGTGGTCTGCGTGGTTTCGTGTTTCGTGCCGGGCCGGCGCGTGGTGGTGACGCGCGTCAGCCGGTCTTCGTCGTCCCACGCGAAGTGCTGCACGGTGTGATTGCCGCTGCGCTTTTCGGTGAGCCGGCCGTGGCCGTCGTAGGCGTAGCGCTTGTCTTCGAAGACCCGCACCAGGTTGTCGCGCACGTAGCCACGCGCTTCCGCTTGCGCGGGGTCGAGCAGGTTGCCGGCGGCATCATAGTCGAACCGCTCGGCCGGGGTGGCGCCGTTGCGCCCACCGGCCGCGCTGCGCAGCACGGCTTCGAGCCGGCCAGTGGGATCGTAATCGTAGCTGGCCGCGCCCTTGTGCGGGTGGTGGGCTTCGCGAAGTTCGCCAGCGGCGTCGTAGCGGTAGCGTTTGGCGAGGCTGGCTGCGCCCGGCTGCGGCAGGTGGGTGCTGACGCCGGGCAGGTTGTCGGGCAGCACGCCCAGCCCGTTGCCGCGATGGGCCTGGCTGGCGAGGCGACGACCGAGCGGATCGAGCTGGTAGCGGGTGGTAAGCGCACCCTGCGTGCGCAGGATTTCGCGGTGCAGGTCGTCGCGCTCGAAGTCGGCAATGCCGTGCCAGAGGCTTTGCTGGCGCAGGCCTTCGCCTTCGTCCAGGCTCAACCGCACGTGGTGCAGGTGGCCACTGCCGTAGTAGAGGTAGTGCAGGTGGCGCTGGGCGCTGCCGGCAAGCGCCGGCAGGCGCGTGCGGGTGCGGTTGCCCAGCAGGTCGTGTTCATGGGCGAGGCTGTGGGTGCGTCCGCTGGCGTGGTCGGTGGCGTGTTCGGCGACGATGCGCCCGAGGGCGTCGTATTCGAAACGCACGCTGTGCGCCGGCTCGCCGCCTGCGCCCAGTCGCACGGCTTCGACGAGCTGGTCGGCCTTGTCGTAGCGGTAGCGCACGGTCTGGCTGCCGCTGCGCTTTTCGATCAGGCGGCCGGCGGCGTCGCGAGTGAGTTCGATGCGCCGGGGCGATGCGCCCGCGGCGGTGTCGTCGCCGGCTGCTGGGCCGGGAACGGGCCTGTCGACTGGGTCGAAGACGTCGCCGTTGCAGCCGGTGTGGCGCAGGACTGCGACGACTTCGTCGTTGGCGTCATATTCGTACTGCAGGCGCGTGCCGTCGGGGCGGCGTTCTTCAACGAGCCGGTCGGCTGCGTCATAGGCGAAGTCGTAGCCCTCGCCGTTTTCGGTGGTCAGGCGGCTGAAACGCTGGGCACGATCGTAGCCGAGCGAGATGCGCCGGCCGGCCGCATCGGTGCGCCCGGTGAGCCGGCCGCGTTCGTCGAGGCTGTAGCGTGTGGCGCGTGCCAGCGCATCGGTTTCGCCGGTCAGCCGGCCAGCGGCGTCGTATTGCCAGGCAAGGCTGGCGCCATCGGCCAGGGTGGCGGTGATCAGGCGGCCAATGGCATCGTGGGTGAGGCGGGTTTCCTGGCCGAGGGCGTCGACGACGCGGGCAAGGTTGCCGTAGCCGTCATAGTGGTAGCGGGTGGTCTTGGCCGAGCAGTCGGTGCGGCTTTCGAGCTGGGCGCGCGGCGTCCAGGTCAGGCGCTTGTCGCCGCCACGTGCATCGACGATGAGCACGGGCAGGCCACGGTTGTCCCAGGCGGTGACGGTCTGGGTCGCATCAGGCGCCGTTTCCACCGTGAGGTTGCCTTTGTCGTCGTACTCGTATTGCCAGACGCCGCCGTCCGGCTCGGTTATCTTGCGCGGCTCGTGCCAGCGTTCGTCCCACTGGGTGCGTGTAGATCGCCCCAGCGGATCGGTGCGCAGGGTCTGCAGTCCGTTGGCATCGTAGGCGAAGCTGAACTGGCTGCCGTCAGGGCGGGTCACGCCGGTCAGTTCGCGGCGCCCGTTCCAGGCGAGTTTCCAGCATTGACCGAGGGCATTAGTGTAGCCGGTGAGGTTGTAGCGGCCGTCCCAGGTCCAGCGGTCGCTGCGGCCAAGTGCGTCGGTGGCGACAGTCGCGCCGCCGACGACGCCGATTTCGTAGCGGATGTCCCAGGTTTCGCCGTCGCTGGTCCAGTGGCGAACGACGCGGCGGTCGCCGTCCGGCCCGCTGCCGGCGCCGGGCGCTTCCCACGCGTAGTGACATTCGAGTCCGCCGGGGTAGGCGTGCTTGACCATCACCCCGTCGGCATAGGCAAACCAGCGCGAGGTTTCGCCCATGCGATCGATCACCGCGGCGAGTTGCCCGTTGGCGTCGTACTGGTAGCTGACCAGTCTGCCCGGCGTTTCGTCAGGCGCCGGGGCTTCCAGATCCACGGCGGCAAGGTTGCCTCTGGCGCCCGCGTAGCGCAGGCGCAGAATGCGACCCAGCGAATCGGTGAGGGTGGCGAGGCGGTGGTCGCCGTCATAACGCAGCCGTAGCCAGTTGCCGTTGCGGTCGGCCAGACGCTGCAGCTTGAGTACGTGGGTGCCGGGTACGGCAGGTGGGCGATCGAACTGGTAGTGCAGGTGATCGAGGGTAGTGAGCTCGAAGTAGCCGCCGGGGGTGCGCCCGATTGTAATGCCCTCCGCGGTATTGAACAGGGCGTGCCCCGGCTCGACCATCGGCATGTCGATCTTGCGCCCCTGGTGGTCGACGTAGGTTAGCGCATCGCCGCCATCCGGCCGCTGCTCGACGTGCAGTTCGACGGTGTAAGGCAACCCCCAGCCGCGGCCGAACGGCGATCCGACGCGCGTATCGTTGCTGCTGTAGAAGCGTTTCCATTCGATCGGCATGGGGCCGGGCAGGACGAAATCGGTGTCGTCCGTGCCATCGAGCACCTTGCCGCCTGTGGCCGGATTGACGGGATGGCCGATCAGCGACTTGAATCCGCGCCCGAGCGCGTCGCCCGCCATGCCGGCCACGGCACCAAGCGCCATGCAGCCGATACGCCCCGGGAAACTGCCGCGGCCCATGAGCAGACCGATGCCGACTTCCAGCGCGACTTCCCACCATTCGGTGTCGTCGGCAATATCCAGATAGGCGGCCTTGTTGCGGCCGATGAGCACGTTGTCCGAACCTTCGACGATCTTGGCCGAGCAGGTCAGTTTGTCGTCCTTGCGGGCAGCGGGGTAGGTGTCGAAGAAGACGGTGTCCGACCCTTCGGCGATGAGCGGCGGCGGGTTCGACGAGTGTTTCGAGCACACCGTGCCGTCGATGATGGCGCGCATCGCCTGCCGGGCATTGATGCGCACGGTAGGCGAACCGGGCTGGCCGAGTGCCCCGGCGATATCCGGAGAACCGATGTTCTCCGTCATCTCCTTGATCTTGCGTTCCTTGAAATCGCTCCAGCCGCTGATCGATCCGAGGAAGCCTGCGATTAGGCCGCCGGCGATGATGGCACCGCAGCCCATCGTGGCGACCGAACCGCCGACCGCGAGCGTGATCAATGCACCGACCGCGAGGGCTTCGACCATGCCGGCGGCAAGGCGCAGGCCGACGCGGGCGAGCCGCGCCCAGACGGAGACATGTCCGATCTTGTCTCCCAACCGTGCCGCCGCCATGCCCCCCATCGTGTCGCTCCGGATGCCGGACTTCAGCCGCGCGGCACGTAGCTGCGCAGCACGTCGGCGAACTGCTGCATGTGGGCAGCGGTGAAGGGCACCGGCAAGGATGCGGTAAAGGTCAGCAGGTGCTTTTTGTCGGGGATCGGAAAGACCGCCTGGCGGTGGAAGACGAACTTCCCTTGCTGCTTGTAGCGCAGGATAAGCAACAGGCCGTCGATCTTGAGTCGCGCATCGCCCAGCGAAACCGGCTGCCACGGTTCTTCTTCGTACTTGCTGACCTGTCGCGCAAGTTCGGCGAGTTGTCGCTTGACGAACCCGTTCATGTCCTCGTCGGGCTCCAGTTCGTCGTGGCTAATGAGGAGCGTGAAGTCCATCGCGCCCGGTTTGGGGGCGAGGACGTGCATGGTGCGATCGGCAAGACCTTCGGCGACGGTGATGCTGCCTTCATTGAACTGATAGATGCTCATTGGAATGGTCGTCTGTCGTATCGTTTGCGTGCAAACCGTGCGATCCGCAGGATCGTCAGCAGTTCAGGTTGATCTTGCTGCCGTTCTGGATCAGTTCGCCGTCGAACTCGACCCGCCCTTCGCCAGTACCCTTGAGCTTGATGTCGCGTCCGATCAGTTCGATGGTGCCGTCCTTGCGCAGGGTGATCGAGGCCTGCCCGCAGACGAGCGAGATGCTGTCGCCGGCAACCAGCGCGATGGTGTGGCCGGCGGTCGCGGCCACGCCCTGGGCGGCGTTGGCGAGGATGTCCGAGCTCTGCGCGTTCATCACGATCTTCTGCTTGGCAATGACGTTGGCGTTGGCCGTGGTGGAAGCGATGGTCGCGTCCTTCTTCGCCACGAGATTCATCGCGCCGGTCTTGGCCGTGGTGGCGACATCGCCCGCAGATACGACATTCACCTGACCGCCAGAGGTGACGTGAGTAAACATGCCGCTGCGCGAGAGTTGGGTCAGTTGCGCGCCGCTGGAGATGGTCACGTGCTGCTGGGCATGCACCGAGGTGCTCTGGCCGGAACTGATGACCACCGGCTTCGGGCTGATCATCGTCTGGCCTTCGGGGCTGACGATGGAGACGATCGGCTGGCCGATGTCCTTGGACAAATTCATCATGCGCTGCGCATCGGGCATGGCCGGGTCGGCGTTGGCCGGCATGCCGGTTTCGCCGCCGCCGTCGCCGCCCGGACCGCCGCCTGCAAGCGACTCCCAGCACGCCCCTGCTGCAGCCATCGCACCACCGCCGCCCTTGAACATGCTGGCCAGCGAGGAAACCATACCGGAAATCTGCGAGGCCTTGCCGGAGCAGAGCGCGCCGATCATGTCCTTGGCGGTCGAAACGGCCTGACTTGCTTCTTCCATCAGCGACGATGTATTGGACAAGGCCGCGCCCATATGCTCGAGACCGTCTGGGTTGTCATTGGCAACCTTGCTCGTGAAGTCCTGCGTGTAGGTGGAGATGAGCAGGCCCTTGTCGGCGCGGATAGAACCCCACAGGTTGGTGCGTAGTTCGAAGCCATAGCCGCGCTGTGCACCGCTGCCCTGATTCATCAGGTAACCCATGTGCAGATGGGTCTGGCCATACGTGTTGGACAGTTCGAGGTGTTCGATGCCCTTCTTGTCTTCGAAGCGCAACATGCTCGCGCCACCACCGCCGATGCTCCAGTTGGACAGGGTGCCGGACTGCGTCTTGTGGTCGGGCAGCTTCCACGGCGGCATCTGCTGCGCGTTGTAGACCCGTCCGGTGATGAGCGGCCGGTCCGGGTCGCCTTCCATGAATTCGACGACGACTTCCTGCCCGATGCGCGGGATGTGGATGCCGCCGTAGTTCTTGCCCGCCCAGGGGTGGCTGACGCGGATCCAGCAGGAGTCGTTTTCGTTCTCCTGCCCGTAGCGGTCCCAATGGAAGTGCACCTTCACGCGACCGTATTCGTCGGTGTAGATCTCTTCGCCCGGCGGACCGACGACTTTGGCGGTTTGCAGTCCCTGGATGAGCGGTTTGGGCGTCTCACGCGGGCTGCGGTATTGGGTAGCGGCGGAAATGGCCTCGAAGCTGGCGCTGAAGGTGGCGCCGCTTTGGGCGGCGGTTTCGTGTTCGTTGCTCGACAGTACTAAGTGGGCGGCAACAATCAGGTATTGCTTGTTCTGATCGGCGCGCGGGTGGCTCTTGAGGGTGAAGGTGTGCCCGCAGCCTATGCCGCGTGCATTGGTAATGGCGCTGACCCGTTCGTGACCGGCTTGCAGTTCTTCCATGCGCAGGCGGACGTAGCTTTCGCCTTCGCCCAGGGTGTCGTAGTCGCCCGGCCAATCGTAGATCTCATGGTCGGCCTGCTCGTGTTCGCGCTTGTGCAGGGTTTTCTGTTGCAGTTCGGTGCCGGGTTTTGTGAAATCGTATTCGTCGATGACGTATTTGCCCGATTGGACTTCGGCGCCCCAGGCCCAGTCGAGGATGCGTTCCTTTTCGGTGCCGATGCTGCGCTGGTCGGCAACAAAACCGATGCTGGCGTAGCCGGGGTAGGGGTCGTGGGCAGACGGCGAGTCGCAGAGTACAAGGGTGTGCTTGCCTTCGCTGTGCTTGTACCAGGTGTAAATGCCTTCCTGTTCCATGAGCCGACTGACGAAGTTGTAGTCGGTCTCGCGGTATTGCACGCAGTAGACCCACGGTTCATAGTTGCCCGTGAGCCGTTCTTCGATGGCGGCGTTGGGGTATTTGGCGAAGATCTTCTTGATGATGTCGGGCACCTTCTCGTTCTGGAAGATGCGACAGTCCGAGGCGCGGGTCATGAACCAGGTCCACGGCCGCAACTGCATTTCGTATCGGGCGTAGCGCCCGTGCGAGCCAACCAGAGCAAAGCGGGTGACGCAGCCGTCGATGTGTCGGGGCCCACCCTTAGGCAGTTGTACCTTGACGGTGGCGTTCTTGCCCAGCAGCGCTTTCGGATCGATATCGTTGCGCGTGGACAGCAGCCCGACCGTGTAGTCGTAGAGCCGGCCCATCCGCTCCGTGCCGCGCAGGTTCTGGAACAGCAGCGCATCGGCACCCAGCGGGGTGACAATGTCCATTATTCGGGGCATCAGGAACTCCAGGGATGTCGTGCGGTGAAATCCGGTCGCGACCCGCAAGCCGGGCTGATGACGACCTCGTGACACGTTATCTGAATTGCGTATTCTACCTTGCCGACGTTTCAAACGTCGCCGCCACGACTGTCGGGAATGGGCGACGAATTGCCCGGTACATCACATATGCAATAAATCTTCACATCGGCATTGCAATGGCATTTCCCTATGGGGGACACCTGGCGCAGAGACAACCGATGCAATCGACTGGTTGCGAATAGCGACATGCTGCCGCGGCGCGCGTTGTCTGGCGCCGTTCAAGATTGACACGACGATGCGCTATCCGTATCGTGGAATGGCAAAATGCTTCAATTTCAACGTCTTTCAGTACGGACCCGATCATGGACCAGGTTTTCGATATTTCCCGGCTGCTCGCCCTCAGGTCGCTCACGACACCCTTGGCCGAACTCTTCGCTCGCCAGGCGCGTGACCATTTGGCGAACCTTGCGCCGCTGGTCAATCCACGCGCGCTTTTCGGAGATCTGATCCTCGGCGAGAAGAACGCCGTCAGAGGTTCGAATCTGGCGTTCCAGGAACTGAACGCGCTCTACCAGCCGGTCGCCAAGAGCGCCGCGCTCGAATTGCAATCCGAACTGCGCCCGCCTCTCGAGATCTTTGGCATGACGCCAGAGTTGTTCCCGGCGACCTATAGCTACACGCCCGCAGGCTTCAACAAGCCGATCACGGTGATCACGCCGCTCAAATGGGTGCTGATCTACAAGGATCTCGGCCCGCACCGGTTGCGCGAACTGGTGGCAAATCACGCGCGCAGCGACGGCGGCGAATTGCGTTCATGCGTTCTGAATTATCTGGCAATGCATATGCTGGCGAACCGCCGCCCCGGGGTCGCGCCGATACTGGAGTCGCTCCGGTTCTCCGTCAGCAGTGCATCGTCCGACGAATTCGGCGGACTGGCGATCACCTATCTGTCTGCGCCCATCCGGACGATGCGCCCGCCAGACGAACTCGTCGTGCAGAGCGCCCAGATCTCCGGGACCAACACGTTCGAGGAGGTCGTCGACCCGTCGAGCATCTCCAGCCTCACCGACCCGTTGCGGGACGAAGTGCTGGCGACGGTCAATCAGTACGGCGCCGGACTGGTTTCCAGCGCCTGACGCGCCTTCGGCGAACGGGACGGCACAGGCCGGCCCACTCGCCTCCCACGCTACTCAGGAACAGGGCACGATCTTGAATTCGACGCGCCGGTCGAGCGCGTCGCGCACATCATCCGTGCCGGTACCGACGATGTTTTGGCGGAAGCCGACGCCTTGCGCACGGGTACGCGTGGCGAGATCGCGCGACTCGACTTCCAGGCGCTGCTTGATATATGCCGCACGATTGAGCGAAAGCTTTTCGTTGAAGGGTTCCGAACCGGTGCGGCTGGTGTGTCCGACGACGTCCATGCAGACCTTGGCAGCTGTCGCCTGACGTGCGATCTGACGCAGCCAGATCGAATAAGGGCCACTGACCTTGGTATCAGACCAGAAGACAGTGGACCCCGGATTGAACAGGAACTTCACGCCCAGGGTGTTGTTGGCGATGCCGTACTCCACCACCTTGCCGAACGCCTGCTCGGCCTCCGCAGTCTTGCCGAGCTTCCAGTTGGACAGATAGATCCCGTTATACACGCGCAACTGCTCGCCCGACGGCGAGGAGAGTGCCTTCTGGTACTTGCCCAGCGCCTCGTCGTACTTTTCGCCATCGTAGGTGGCGGTTGCATCGCTGATCAGCGTGGCCGTCGAAACACGCTGGAAGTAAGTCGGGTCTGCGCGCTGTCCGGGGGCTGTTGCACAGGTACGGATGTAGCCGTCCACCACGCTGTCCCTCACCACGATCGGGCTGTCGCGATAGTACGGTGTCGGACTCGTGTCGAGACCGTCGTCCCGGGCGCGTGCCGAGGACTGCGCCACGACATTGCCGGTTTTCAGGTCGGTCAGCGCAAGATTGAGCAGGAACACGCCAGCACCGGCCGCCTGCTCCCGCGTCATGGTGCCGGTCAGAAGATACTGGGCCTTGGCGAGGCTCGCATTGTCGAACGGCAGCAAATCGAACACAGCGTAGTTGCTCTTCATGCGATCGGTCGAACGCTGCTCGAGCAGTCGTGTGGCCGCCGTCTGCTGACCCGAGGCGCCGTCGAGCATCGGATCGACAACCACGCCGCGCTTAGCCATCTTGGCAAGGAAGGCCGGCAGGTTCTGCGTCTGCTTGACCAAGCCGTCTGTCGCCACGTCGACCGCCTCGTTGAAAGGGAGGTTGCGCGCGTCGCTGGTGGCAGCCGGCTTGGTCGCGCAACCCGTGAGCACCAGTAATCCGCTCAACACGAGCGGTAGCCACGGAAATCGGTCGAGTAGTTTCATTGTCCGCATTCCTTTTTCAGATAAGCCATTTGATCGGGGGTCAGCGACTCACCGAGGGAGGCCCGCTCGAGTATGTCGCTGCATCGTCCAGATGCGCCGGGGCGTCTGGATGCGGCTGCTTCGTTTGCCGGAGTATGCAACGGTCTTGATCTGTTTTCCACTTGGCGGTCCGACGGACGCGAAGCTTCCTGAACAGACGTGACCTTCGGTTGCTCCGCCACCGGTGCCGTCGCCGGCAGAGCGATCACCTTCTCGACAGAGAACTCGGAAGCCCCATAAGCAGGCGAGCACGGCACACCGGCTGGACAAACCGCAACGCCGGTCAATAGCGGGTCGCCGCCCACATAGCTACGCTGCAGGCTCCGCAGCGACTCGGGGCGGAACGACTTGAACGGCCCGCGATTGCGCGCATCGATCAAACCGAAATCGCGGGGCTCCTCCGAAACCAGTGCGACGTAGCGTTCAATACCAGCCGGCGCGGCAACCGGCTTCGCCCAGGATGACGATGGCAGGGCGAGCGGTTTTCCGGGCGCGATGCGGTTCATCTGGTCTGCCAAATTCGGAAACACGAGCTGCACCTCGTCCTGCCCAGGGCCGAGTCTGAGCACGTACAGATAGCCTGGCGATGCACTGCTTACGCTGAATCGGGCAACCCCCTTGCCGATCACGACCTGCGGGCTCTCGACGGCAATCGCGACGGCACGGCCGGGCATGGCACGCGCGACGACCTGGGCGAACAGTTCGGCAGAAGTCATGGGTTGCGGCGGGGCGACAGGCGGCAACGGCTCGACCGGCTTTTCAGGCGGGCGCACAACTTCAACCGCAGGAGGCAAAGGTTCCGCGGTCGGCGGGGATATCGTGGTTGGCGGAACGCTCGCTTGGGACGCGGGAGGCGGCGGCGCAATCGGCCGCTCCGCGGGACTGCCAAACACGGCGGGCGATTCAGCCGGACGCACGACGGGAGCAGGCCTCGGCCGCAGCAGCCAATACCAGACCGCGGCACCAATCGCGGCAGCCAGCACAATGCCCGAGATCAGATAGACGACGATCGGGCCCGCGGCGGCACGGACGGGCGCAAGACGGGATTCAAGCGAGACGCCCGGATCGCCCGCAGAGAATGCGTCGCCGGCGCGCAGTGGTGCGGGTTCTGCCGGTTGAGCGGCCGGACGCTGCGACGGGTTCGAGTCAGCACCCGGTGCCGGCGGTGGGGCGCCGCCGTGAGGCAGCCCCCCGGGCGCGAGCGTCGGCATCGTCGGACGTGGTCGCTGGCGCCGATCACCCAACCCGAGTGCCGCACGAAAGGCCACCACGCTTTGCGGCCGGTCGATCGGTTTGACTGCGAGCCCCTGGTCGATGGCCGCAAGGAACTGCGCGCTGTAATGCCCCGCAACCAGAGAGGACAGAGGCTTGAGGCCGTCGGCCATGAATCGCGAGATCGAAGCTTGCGGCGCCTTGCCGACGATGGCGGAATAAATGACGGCAGACAGGGCGTAGACGTCCGTCCAGGCCCCCTGACGCATGGAAGGCTCCTCGCCGTACTGCTCCACCGGCGCGTATCCGGGCTTCAGGATAATGGTCGGTGCCTGCGTCATGTCGGCAATCACGCGACGAGCAGCACCGAAATCAAGCAACACCGGTTTTCCACTCGACAGGATCAGGATATTGTCCGGCGCGATGTCGCGATGGAAGCACTGAGCCTCGTGCATCACGGAGAGCGCATCCAGCAGCGGACGTAGCAGGTGTTTCAGCCATTCTTCGTCGGGCGGTCCGCCGAGGTTCTTGACCGCCTTGCGCAGGGTGATGCCTTCGTAATACGGCATCGCCATGTAGGCCGTGCCGTTGGCCTCCCAAAACCGGTAGACCTTGAGCAGGGACGGGTGGTCGAATTGCGCAAGCAGGCGGGCTTCGTTGATGAAACTGTTCAGACCGGCGCGAAATGCCTCGCGATGCTGTTCTGATATCACGACGACCGAGTTGTCGGGTCCGCGGCTCGCGAGCGAGGCCGGAATGTACTCTTTGACCGCAACCTGCCGATGCAGCGAATGATCGTATGCAAGATAGACAATGCCGAAGCCCCCCTCGCCGACCAGCCCCGTCAGTTCGAATTCGCCGAGCCGCGTGCCCACCGGCAACAGGTTGCTGTGCTCGCCGGGCAGGGGAAAACCAGTAGAAACGGGAATGGTCGCACCGCCCGACTGGGCAATGGTCGTCTGGCTCTCGGTTTGAGGTTTCGGACTCATGGACGTATTTTGCGCCAACTATGCGCGAATATGCCGGGTACTGCGCCGCCCGAAAACCCGGCTGGTACAACCGGGCCGCACTGGCGCCGGCACGGGGCCGCCCGCCTTGTCACAACCGGGCCATTGCGTCGCGCCCCGCGGCGTATGCCGAACGGGTGGTGGAATGTCCAAGCCAGATCACGGCCGCTGCTGGCAGATTCCACATCCCCCAACCGCCTTCACAACAACACGGCCGAAGCGGAATCAGAATGTTTCGATCGCTTCCTTGTTTCGATCGACCGCCTGATGGTAGTAATCGATCTTGCCCTGCACCTCGGCCACCGCATCGACGTACTTGGGCACCGCATCTGCGACAAGGCTGACCGTTTTCTCGACGGCCCGCACGATACTGGGAATATCACCTTCCTCGATCGAACTCACGATCTCCCCGATATCCGAGACCAACTGCATGATGTCGGCCTGACCCTCGGTCAGCAATTCCTTTGCCCGCTGCACATCAGCACGCGCCTGGTTAGCCGTGCCGATCACGTCGTTGGTAATGTCCGTCGCCTTCTGGATCTTCTCCTCGGCGGTCTGGACGTACTCCTGTGTCTGTTCGTAGGTAGACGCGACCTTGTCGGTAATATCACTCATCGTTTGCACTCCCGAGGCCTTGGGCCGGCGTCGACGCTATCGGCTGTCCGGCGAGTTTCTCGTAGCAGATGGCCAGCGGCTTCTTCATCGCATCACCGGCCTCGTCATGCCGTTTCAAAATGGCAGGCGCATGCGCTGCGAACTTATTGCCGCCGAGCGTCAGCAGCATGCATGCCCCCGCAACGAGCGACATGTCTGCCGACTTGCCAATACGCTCCAGAAGAAACGGAATCGGAAGCGCATCGACCGGCGTACGAAGTTGCACGACCAACGGGTACAACAGGGCTTCACATTCCGCGTCCGGTTCGTTCATCAACTTGCGCAACACACGTTCATGGCAGGACTCTGCGATGCCGCCCAGCGACCCGAGTGTTGCGATGGCAAGCCGGCGCAGTGCGATGTCAGGACTTTCTTCGATCACCTGCATCAGTCCGTTCACGCCGTGCGCACCATCGGTCATGCGTGCGAGCGCTGCCATCACCGCCATGCGGACTTCGATTGGCGGCTGTTTGTCGGCAACGTCCGCAAGCCATCGGGAAATGCCATCGGCGGCGCCCGTTCTACCTTTGGCCGCCTCGGACAATGCGGACAGCGCTTCGAGATTGAGTTTGTCGACGGGCATGCCGCGGACGACGCGAATGATCGCGCCGAAGCGTTCCGGCGGGGCTTCGGCCAGCGCCGCCTCGGCAATCTTGCGTGCCGGCTCGCTATCTAGCGCCAGCATGTCCGCCAATCCCTCGATTGCCGATACAGGACATGTCTTCATGCGAAACAGCGCGTGAGCTGCGGCAACTCGGACAGCGAGTATTTGGTCGTTTCCCGCGAGTGGCGCAACATCATTGGCGAAGGCTGCGCCGCCATTTCCCATCGCGATGGCTGCAAACTGCCGCGCCTGGTGGTTGACGCTGCCCGCCAGCAGGCGGATCTGGGCGGCAGCTTCATGCACCGGGAATCTCGGGTGCACGATCGCTTCGAGTCCCTTCAGCTTGCATGCGAACTCGCTTGACGCGAGCCACTCTGCCACCATTGACGCAGTGGCGGGAAGAGCGAGTTCGGGTATCGGAATTGCACTCACACTATATTGCCTACGCCTGGCGTGTAGCTGGCTGATACGACAGAGGGCGTAATCACCGCCCCGGCGACGCTTAGGACTCCGGTAACGGTCACCGCGCCGGCCGCAAGCGTGATCGCGCCCGCCGTGATGGTTACCGAAGCAGCCTGGATCGAAACCGCCCCACCGGCGGAAACGGTCACCGCCGCACTCGCGGAAAGGCTCATTGCGGCACCCGCCGAGATACTCACCGCTCCGCCTGCAGTGAGGGATTCGACGCCTCCAATTTTCGTGCTGCGCGCACCGGCGACGGTAAGGGAATCCGCGCCTGCAATCGTGGCGACCCGGGCTCCGCCGATGTCTGTTTTCAATGCCCCTCCGATCTTCTCGGTTCTCGCGCCGCCGACTGTAAGTTTGTCCACGCCCGTAACGAAGGTTCGCCGCAACCCCGCGTTGCACTGGACGGCGACCGAACCTGCGATCTTGTAGATCGCCGAAGAGTGTGAAGAGATGGCCCCGGCCATCGTGGAATAGGCGCCGCCGACAACGGTCGTCTTGCGAGCACCTACCATTTCGGATTGCATCGTCGAAACAAACGTACTCTGCGCACCACCGACGCTGATTCGTTGGGTGCCACCCACGTTGTGGGATTCATTTCCGCCGACATTCACCAGATGGTCTCCACCAACCGACACCGACTGAAGGGCGTTCACCGAGACGCTGCGGCTTCCGCCCACCGTGATGTCTTGCGCCCCCCCGACGGCGAGCGTCTCGTTGCCCGCAATCGTCGTCGAGCTATTGCCGCCAACGATACGTGTGGTGTTGTTCGCGACCGTCGTCATCTCGTCGTTCCCGACACGGGACATCCGGTCGACACCAATCGTGCGCGATTGGTTTGCCTCGACCACGGTGGACATGTTCCGCTCGGCGTGGATGTAGACCTGCTCTTCGCCCTTCTTGTCCTCGAATCGGATCTCGTTGAAGTTGGCGGGTGTACCACCGAGTGATGAACGCGACTTGATACCGGTCGTTGTCTTGTGCTTGGGCAACTCATAGGGATGCGGCTGTTCCTTGTTGTAGACGCGCCCGGTGATCAGCGGGCGGTCGGGATCGCCCTCGAGGAACTCGACGACCACCTCCTGCCCCATGCGCGGCAGCGCGACCATGCCGAAATTCTTGCCGGCCCAGGGATGCGAAACGCGTATCCAGCAAGTGTCGTCCTGGTTCTGCCGGCCGTAGCGGTCCCAGTGGAAATGCACTTTCACGCGGCCGTATTCGTCGGTGTAGATCTCCTCGCCCTCGGGGCCGACGACCTTGGCCGTCTGGAGCCCCTGCACGACGGGTTTCGGCGTCTCGCGCGCGGTGCGGAACTGCTCGGACGCTGGCATGCATTCGAAACTGCAGCTGTAGCTCGCCCCCGAGTTGCCAGCCGACTCGTACTCGTTGAACGCGAAGCTGATGTCGGCGGACGTGATCACGTATTGCTTGTTCTGGTCGCCGCGCGGATGCCCGACAAGGGCAAATGTGTGTCCAACGCAGATGCCGCGTGCATTGCTCGTCGCCCGAACACGCTCATGCTGAGCCTGCAATTCCTCGATTCGCATGCGGACATAGCGATCGCCTTCGGGAATCTCGTCGTACTCGCCCGGGTAGTCGAAGATCTCGTGCTTGCCGTGCTCGTGCTCGCGCTCGTGCTGGGTTGTCTGCATCAGATCGACGCTCGGTTTCTTGAAGTCGTATTCGTCGACGACGTACTTGCCGGGTTGCACCTCGGCACTGTAGTACCAGTCCGAAATGCGCTCGCGTTCAGTCGAAGTGCTGCGGTTGTCCGCGACGAACGGAATGCTGGTGTACGTGGCGAAAGGTTCGTGCGCACCGGACGAATCGCAAATCACCATCGTGTGCTTGCCTTCAGTGTGCTTGAAGTAGTAGTACATGCCCTCCTGTTCCATCAGGCGGCTGACGAAGTTGAAATCCGTCTCGCGGTACTGGACGCAGTATTCCCAGGGGTCGTAGGTGCCGGTGATCTTGAACTCGTAGCTGGCGTCGGGATAGACCGGCTTGGCAAAGATCTCCTTGATGATGTCCGGGACCGTCTGCTCCTGGAAGATCCGGCAATCTGCGGTACGGGTCAGGAACCATAGCCAGGGACGCAGCACCATCTCGTAGCGGACAAAGCGGCCATGCGATCCTGCCAGTGCAAAGCGCGTCACCATGCCATCGAAAAAGCGCGGCCCGCCGCCGGGCAATTGCAGCTTCAGGGTGGCATTCTTGCCGAGCAGTTGCTTCGGATCGATATCGTTGCGCGTGCTCAGCGCAGTGACGGAGTACTCGAAAAGTCGGCCCAGCGCTTCGCGCGACCGCATGCTCTTGAACAGAAGCACATCACCACCGAGCGGGGTGACGATCTCCATGACGCGGGCCATACCCGACCTCCTGGGAAACTCAGTGTGTTGTCGTCATCAATGGCGAACGCCGGATGGAAGGCACACCATGGTACGAGGCCAACCTCAACGGGGGAGCGACATTCCGGCACGCAATCCTGAGCGAACGATACCGGCCCAAACGCCTGAGAGCAATGCTGCAAACGGCTGACGCGGAAACGCCCAGTGCAAAAAGAATCGTCGTGCTATCCGCCAATGATCACTGTTGGGCACCCCTGGACGATCTTGTTCGGCGGGCCGATTGCCTCGAGCAGCGTGTCCCCCATGCGGCAGGCCGGCATGTTCATGATCGCAACCGTGGCGGAGCCGTCGATCACGACGCCGGGGCCATGTGGCGGCATCGGAGAAGGCGTAGTGCACATGTGGATGTCCGACCCACCCGCAGCCGCGGCCGTGATCGCTGCACTCATCGCGGCCAGCGCCGCGCCTTTGGCCGTCTGTTCGGCTGCGTATGCAGCGGGTGCGCCGGGGGTTCCCGCCGCCGCCGCCGTTGCGGCTTCGGCGGTGCGAATAGCCGTGTCTGCCGCTGACTTCGCCGTCTGGAGTGCCGCGACTGCAGCGAGCGGCAGGCCGCGCCAGGCAGGCATGGCGCCTATCAAGACCGTTGGCGCGCCTGGCCCCGGTCCGAGCACCGGCGGCAGGGGATGGGTTACCGAGTCGGCTATGCGAGCTACCGGTCCCTGTGGCATCTAGGAGTCTCCGATTGAAAGTGGCAGAACGGGTTATCAGGTTGCCGACCGACAAATCCGTCCTTCAGTCATCACGCGTGAACATCCGCAATGACATCTCCTTGGTCAACAGGTTGGCCTGAACCTCCCTGATGTCTGCGACGGTCTTCTTGGTGCGTACGTTGAAATGCTCGGCGGAATAGGAAACCGGCGTGACCTCGAGATCGGGCGTCGATGACTTGATGTACTGCACGCGCAGGGCGAGCCTCTCAATCTGGACGCGGCGCAGCAGGTTGCCGGGAGGCGCCGATTCATAAACGGACCTTTCGGCAAGAGGCAACGGAATCGGCGAGACGGTGTGAGACAGCGTTCCACCCGCTGGCAGCTTCACTGCAAGCGGCATCACGCGAACTGCGACCAGCTTGCGCGAGGGCAATGGCGGCACGCCGATCAGCACCGTCGCCTCGGCCGGCTTGCTGAGGAAAAGCGAATATGCACCCGCATCCGCAATTGCCTGCCGGGTCTCCGGATTCAGCTTCGGCAATGCCGTCAATACGTAGATGTCTTCGCCCAGATTGTTGCGCAGAGAAAATCGAACCCGCAGATCTTCTGGCGTGGTCTTGCATTCGGCATTCAAAGTCACTTCGCTTGCTACGTCCATTGAGCTACTCCCGTTGACCATAGCCGCAAACGCAATTGCACCGAGCAGGGCCCGACAACATGCGAAGCGGATCAGCACGATTGCCGACCAAGGTTACAAACTGTGGTGATCGGGACGCGTGGCAATGCCTCGCTCGCGCCGATAATCGTTTTCGGGGCCGATCGTGTTGAACTCCTCGTTGGTATCGAAGTTGTCCGTGCGCGGCGAACCGTCGTAAGTCCCATGCTGCATGTGATCGCCATGCTCCATCTCGTGTTCGAGGATTGCGTCCCCCGGTGTGTTGGGCGCATTCACCGCGTTCGGCCAATCGCCCGGGTTGTACGAAACGTCTACGGGGGTACCCGTACCGGTCCCTGTCAGTTGATTACCGGACGCATCGTTGAGCGGATTGCCGTTGCCGTCGAAAACGGGCTGCCCGTTCGGCGTGGCGTTCTGGTAGTCAGCGGCGGTATTCGCCCCCGGTTGCGCGAAAGCATTGGGCGGATTGGTCGGCGGAAAAGAATGAATGGTGGTCTGCCGCCCGGATTGGTCAAGACTGTTCAGCATTCGCGACCCTGTCGCGGTAGACCCAATCCGGGTCAGATCGTCCAGTACCCTGTTTTGGTAAGTCGGATCGTTCGGATCGTTGCGAATCGTGATCCCGTTTCCCAATCGCATGTCGCCGTTGGGCAGTCGCGTAACGGAAAACGGCGGCGCATGCTGCGACGTGAGCGTACGCCTCCTGCGTCCGCCTCCACCGCCATGAGGCAGATTGTCCAGGTAGCCAGGCTCTCCAGTGTCGGCCGCTGCCGCGTCGAGGGGATCCTCGATCTGTGGATTGCCAGTCCCGGCCGCACCGCCGCCCGAATTGATCTTCACGATTGATCCCTGGATCGTGATGCCGGACGGGTCAACCTGGACAAAATTCGCGCCGACCTTGAGAACAATCGACGTCAGGGCTTCAATGGTGATCGACTTGCCATTGATCTCCACCTTTCCCTTGACGATCTCAGCGAGATCGCCGTCGACACCCAACGTTAGGTTTGCCCCGATTCCACAATCGAGCTTTCCGTCGGCCTTCTGGAAGATCGCATCGCCAACATGCCAGTCTTCTGCCGCCCCTACCGTGCGAACCCATCCGCCACCAACGCGGGCATTGCGCGAACCCAAGACCGTATCGTACATATTCCGCTTGACGCGAATGTCCATGCGCCGCTGCGCGTGGATGAACACCTGCTCCTTGCCCTTGCGATCATCGAAGCGCAGTTCGTTGAAGTCGCGCACGCCGCCACCGGGCGTCGAGCGCGTGCGCCAGGTCATGTAAGCGTCGTACTTCGGCAGCTCGTAGGGAACCTTCTGATCCTCGTTGTACACGCGGCCGGTGATCAGCGGCTGGTCCGGGTCGCCTTCGATGAAGTCCACCACCACCTCGTGCCCGATGCGGGGCACGTTCATGATGCCGTAGCCCTTGCCGGCCCAGCCTTGCGCGACACGAATCCAGCACGTGGAGTTCTCGTTCTGCGGGCCGAAGCGGTCCCAGTGGAAGTGAACCTTGACCCGTCCGTACTGATCGGTCCAGATTTCCTTGTCCGACGGCCCCACCACACGTGCCGTCTGGACGCCCTGCACCACCGGCTTGGGTGTCTCACGCGGCGCGCGATAGGGCGTGATAGCCGGCATGCATTCGAAGCTGCAGGCAAACGTGGCACCGCCGGCGCCCGCCGCCTCATGCTCGCTGCTCGACAGGTTGATGCTGGTGCCGACGACGAGGTATTGGCGGTTCTGGTCCTGCCGCGGGTGAAGCTGCAGCGAGAACAGGTCGCCAACGCTCAGTCCGCGCGCGTTGGTCGTCGCGTGTATGCGTTCGTGCTGGGCCTGGACTTCCTCGAGGCGCACTTTCACGTAGTGTTCGCCTTCGTCGGTCTTTTCGTACTCGCCGGGGTAGTCGAAGAACTCGTGCAGTGCATGTTCGTGATCCCGCACTTCCATGCGCTGCCGTTTCAGATCGTCGTAAGGCTTCTTGAAATCGTAATCGTCGATCACGTAGCTTCCGGGCTGTACTTCCTTGCTGAAGTACCAGTCGGCGATGCGTTCGCGGTCGGTGGTCGCACTGCGGTTGTCGAGAACGAAGGGAATGTTCTCGTATTTCGGGCGCGGCGCATGGGCGGTCGGTGCATCCACCACGACCATGGTGTGCCTGCCCTCGACATGCCGGAAGAAGTAGTACATGCCCTCCTGTTCCATCAGGCGGCTGACGAAGTTGAAATCCGTCTCGCGGTACTGGACGCAGTATTCCCACGTGCGATAGGGCTCGATCAGATTGAACTCGATCGCGACGTCCGGATATTCACCCGGGTCGCAGACTTCGCTGATGATGTCCTTGACCGTCTTGCTCTGGAAGATGCGGCAGTGCGCCGTCCGCGTGAGGAACCACAGCCAGGGGCGCAGCACCATTTCGTAGCGTACAAGCCGGCCTTGCGACCCGGCCAGTGCAAAACGCGCAACGATGCCGTCGAAGAAGCGCGTGCCGCCACCGGGCAATTCGAGCTTGATCGTGACGTTCTTGCCGAGAAGCGCGTTGGGATCGATGTCGTTGCGCGTGCTCAGCGCCGTCACCGAATACTCGAACAGGCGGCCGAGCGACTCGCGCGCGCGCATGGAGCGGAACAGCAGCACGTCCGGTCCGAGCGGCGTGACGATGTCCATCACGCGCGCCACGTCGAGCCTCCCCTATGGCAATCGTCATTGGCGCCGTATCCGTTCAAAGCTGTCTCCGTCAGGCGAAGGTGTAGCTGAAATCGCCGTCCTGCACACCGAGACGGATCGAACCGAGCCCCGCTCCGTCCTTGAGCCGCTGCAGGTATTCGACGGAGATGCGTGGCAACACCGTGTTGGTGAGGATCGCATCGATGATGCGGCCGCCGGATTCCGCCTCGGTACAGCGCGACACCACGAGTTTGATCACGTCCTCGCCGAATTCGAGCGGGATCTTGTGGTTCTCCATCACGCGCTTCTTGATGCGGCCCAGCTGCAGGCGAACGATGGCCCCCATCATCTCGTCGGAAAGCGGGAAGTAGGGAATCGTAACCAGGCGGCCGAGCAGTGCGGGCGGGAAGATCTTGAGCAGCGGCTCGCGCAGCGCCTTGGCGACGGCGTCAGGTTCGGGCATCAGTTCGGGATCCTTGCACATGCCCATGATCAGGTCGGTGCCGGCGTTCGAGGTGAGCAGGATGATGGTGTTCTTGAAGTCGATGAAACGCCCTTCGCCATCCTCCATCCAGCCCTTGTCGAACACCTGGAAGAAGATTTCGTGTACGTCCGGGTGTGCCTTCTCCACTTCGTCGAGCAACACCACGCTGTAGGGTCGGCGACGCACGGCTTCGGTCAGCACGCCGCCCTCGCCGTAGCCGACATACCCCGGCGGCGCACCCTTGAGCGTGGAGACGGTGTGCGCTTCCTGATACTCGCTCATGTTGATGGTGATGACATTCTGCTCGCCGCCATACAGCGCCTCGGCGAGCGCCAGCGCCGTCTCGGTCTTGCCCACGCCCGAAGGGCCGCACAACATGAACACGCCGATCGGCTTGTTCGGGTTGTCGAGCTTGGCGCGCGAGGTCTGGATGCGCCGCGCGATCATGTCGAGGCCGTGACGTTGGCCGATCACGCGCTCGTTGAGCGTGTCGGCCAGATGCAGCACGGCGTCGATCTCGTTCTTCACCATGCGTCCGACCGGAATGCCGGTCCAGTCGGCAACGACCGCGGCAACGGCTGATTCGTCGACCGTCGGCATGATCAGCGGCGTTTCGCCCTGCAGTTCCTCGAGCTTGCCCTGCAAATCCCGCAGCTCTGCAAACAAGGCCTGGCGGGCCTCTTCGGACAAGGCAGGCTGCGAGGCAGATTCCGCGGGCTCCTCCGGAGCGGCAGCCTGGGGAGCGCCATCCGGCGCGGCCTGCGAGGCATCGGGTTTGTCGACCGGTTTACCGCCTTCGCGCAGTTGCTGGCGCACTTCGAGGACGCGGTCGACCAGCGTCTTCTCGTCGTTCCACCGCTTCTGCAGTGTCTCGAGCCGCGCACGTTCGGACGCCAGTTTCTCGTCCACGCCGCCACGACGCGCGCTCACGTCGATGCCGATCGACGCTTCGCGATCGATGATTTCGCTTTCGGTCTGCAACGCCTCGATGCGGCGCAGGCAGTCCTCGACTTCGGGCGGGGTCGCATGCTGACTGATCGCCACGCGCGCACATGCCGTGTCGAGCAGGCTCACCGCCTTGTCCGGCAACTGACGCGCCGGAATGTAGCGATGCGACAGCTTGACCGCGGCCTCGATCGCTTCGTCGAGCAACTGCACGCGGTGGTGCTTTTCGAGAATCGTCGCCACGCCACGCAGCATGACGGTCGCCTTGTGCTCGTCCGGTTCGCCGATCTGCACGACCTGGAAGCGGCGGGTAAGTGCCGGGTCTTTCTCGATGTACTTCTTGTACTCGGCCCAGGTGGTGGCACCGATGGTGCGGAAGTTGCCACGCGCGAGCGCCGGCTTGAGCAGGTTGGCGGCATCGCCGGTGCCGGCCTGGCCGCCTGCCCCGACCAGCGTATGCACTTCGTCGATGAACATGATGATCGGCTTGGGACTGGACTGCACCTCTTCGATCACCTGGCGCAGCCGCTGCTCGAACTCGCCCTTCATCGAGGCGCCGGCCTGCAGCAGCCCGATGTCGAGCGAAAGCAGCGAAACGTCCTTCAATTGCGGCGGTACGTCACCGCGCGCCAGCCGCAGCGCGAAGCCTTCGACCACCGCAGTCTTGCCGACACCTGCCTCGCCGGTGAGGATCGGGTTGTTCTGGCGGCGACGCATCAGGATGTCGACGATCTGGCGGATCTCCTCGTCGCGGCCGGAGATCGGATCGATCTCGCCCTTGCGCGCCCGCTCGGTGAGGTCGACGGCAAATTTCTTCAGCGCCTCCTGCTTGCCCATCGCAGCGGGCGACATGGCACCGCTGGCCTCGCCCGGTTCGCCGCCGACGCCGGAGCCATCGCTCGCACGCAGGCTTTCCTCGGGCGAGCCGGCGGTGATCTTGCCGAATTCGTCGCCCAGCACATCGGGCTTGATCTTGTCGAACTCCTTCGAGATGTTCATCAGCCGGTTGGCAAGCGAGCGCGTCTTCAGCATGCCGAACAGCAGGTGGCCGGTGCGCACCTGAGATTCGCCGAATTTCAGCGTGCCGTAGACCCAGCCGCGTTCGACTGCATCGGAAATGTTCTCGGCGAGATCGGAGATCGCGGTGGAGCCGCGCGGCAGCCGGTCTAGCGCGGCCGTGATGTCCTTGGCCAGAACGTTGACGTCGAGGCCGAAGTGCTGGATTGCGCGATGCCAGTCGGTATCCTGCGTCTGCACGATCTGCATCACCCAGTGTTCGAGTTCCACGTAGGGATTGCCGCGCAGCTTGCAGAATACGGTTGCACCTTCGATCGCCTTGTAGGCGATGGCATTCAGCTTGCCGAACAATGCAACGCGGCTGATCTCGCTCATTCTTCTTCTCCTCCTCAGGCTGGCGCCGCTGCCGGCGCGGCAGCGGTCGCGATGTTGTGGGGCCGGGCGCGTCGCGCCGCCATGCGTTCATGCTGCGCCAGCACGCCTTCGGCGTCCAGCGTCAAATCGTCGGGGTCGTGCTTGTCGCGGATTCTGCCGACCCAGGTCGTCCAGCCAAGCCGGCCATAGATGCCCAGCCGCGTGCGCGGCACCTGCGTGCGCTTGAGCACGAGCTGCGCATCCCATTCGAGTTCGAAGCACAGGTATTGCCGCACCAGCGCCACCAGCCGCGGAAGCACCTTGCCGCCCGGCAGAAACGCTTCATACTGCGCCAGCGTCAGCGGGCCGAAGCGAACGCGAAATTTGTGCTGGCGATCCCACACGCGACTGCCGAGCACAGCACCGACACCGAGTTGTGCACCCGCCGTCCTGCTACCCAGGCGCGTGCAATCGCCCTGCGGCAAGGGCATCCAGTGGCCGACGAACTGCTCGATTGCAACTGGCAGTTGAAAATAGCCCGACAGGATGGATTGCAGACCATCCGCGTTGCGTACCTGACGCACCAGCGCTCCGGAGAAGAACAGCTTCACGAAATCGCCGGTGGCGTCGCGGTTGCGCGTACCTGGACTGCCGATGCCGACCAGCGAACCCACGAACACCGCAAAGCGGTCCTCGCCGGGCCGGTCGAGATTCACCGTTGGCTGGGCACTCGCCCAGGCCCGGTAGAACAGCTCGAGCAGGCGGTGATGGAACACGTCTGCAAAACGGACGAAGGTGCGATCGCCGTGATGCAGCACGCGCTCGCGCACGAAATCCGTCAGATGCAGGGGCAACGGCCCGTTGGGGCCGAAACAACCGAAGATGCGCTGGTCGAGCCGGGGGGCGCGGTCGGCTTCACCCTTCCCGAACGAAGCGATCGGTGCCGGGGCGAAGTTCATGAACACGTCTTGCCCGAGGCGAACCGGCTCATCTACCGGCCGCTGGGCACGGCCCAAGCGCGGCTTGTCGGGGTTCAGACATTCGATGCGACGCAGCGACTGGAAGAAGTCGAAATCGTGCGGACGCTCCTCGAGCGCCCGATAGAACATCAGACGATCGGTCTCGTCCCGCATCTCGGCTTCCAGCGCATCAATTCGCCGCGGCTATTCGAGCGCAGCACGGTTTCGGTAAAGGAGTTAAGCGAGGCATAGCGCGCAATGAAGCGCTCCATGACCGCGCCGAACAGAAACTGGCTTGCGCCCTGAAACGACAAATCGTCTGTTTCCAACTCAACCTGCAACCCTCGGGCGAACGTGACCGGCCCGGGCAAGGGGAATCGACGCACCGTCGGCCGGACGCTTACCGCGCGCAAGCCATCGATCTGCCGCGTCAGCGCAGGGTCCTCGCTCAAGGCATAGAGCCGCAGCATTTCGCGCAGCGCGGCCGCACCGTCTTCAGCGCCGGCGTCGCGCAGGGATAGGTAGTTCAACGAGAGGTGGTTGATGAACTGCCAGGCGACATTGCCTACGCGCAACGAGGAATAGGGTCGGGAGGGTCCCTTGACGACGCGTACGGAAATCACCGGCGCCGTCGTGTCGAGGTTGAGATCGGTGGTTCCGACGCCGGTCGGTATCTGCAGCGGAAGGTCGCGATTCGTACAGGTGGTCACGACCGAAAGCTGCTTGAGCGCCGCACCGAATGGCGCCTCCTGCGGATCGACCAGCGAAAGGAAGACTTCGCTGCCGATGTAACTCGAGCGATGCCCGACCCGCTTCTGCTTGGCCGACAGCAGGCGCGGCTCACGCTGAAAAGTGTAGTAGGCGTTGTGCTCGACATCTTCGGTGTGGAAGTCCACGTAGAACGGGAGGAACTTCCGCTCGGCATCTACGCCCGTCCCGTAACCCGTCACCGACTCGATGTCGTAGACCTCGAAGTCCATCGGGCGCGTGCGGTCCGGGACGACGTGGTACTCATAAACACTGTCGGTCAGATGGATCCTGTCCGCGCGCTTGGAAAAAAGATTGATTGCCGGCGTACAGAAAAGGCTGATGTTGGAGGCATCGACCATGCTTTCCAGCGTCGGCTCGTTGCGTCCGAACAGAAGCACGATCTCGATCTCGTTTCCGTCGCAACGGCGCAGCGCAGGCGTCAACCCCTTCAGGTCGAGAAACATGTACCTCTGCGGAAACGCAAAGTACTCGTGGATCAGTCGATACCCCTGGAAGCCCCGCAAAGTCACCGGCAACAACGCCTCCGCATCGTCGAATCCAATTGGTTCGATCTGCCCGGGTGGAATGAACTCGTACCAGGGTTGCGGGCGTTGCGCGGGAACGACGAGCATGCCTAGACAGGAACCCAGCGCAAGCTCGTGCAGCTTGAATGCAATGTCATCGCTGCCGGACAGGTAGATCGGCAGGCTCGGCAAATCGACCTGCCTGAAAGTGAGCTCCGATCCCAGCCTCAGCCGGATGCGCAAGCCACCCTTGATGCGATTGGCGGTTGGCAACTGCGTGAGAGGCAAGTCGGGCGCATAGGCAAAATAGCTCACTGCCGCGACGTCCAGCGGCAACAGACGGACATCGTGCGCAGTGCGAAACTCGCACGCCGTGAGGTCACCCTTGCCGAGCAGGCTGCGCATGGTGCTTCCGCGAGGGATCGTGAACCCGCGCACGAGATTGGAATCACTCACGTCGGGCTTCAACTGCGCGATCAGCATCGACGGCGTCGGCGCCAAGTATTGCGGATAGATGATCTCCAGCATGCGCTGGGTGAAGCGCGGAAACTCCGCATCGAGCTTGAGCTGGACACGCCCCGCGAGGAAAGCAAAGCTTTCGAGCAGACGCTCGACATAAGGATCGGACACCTCGATGCCGTCGATACCCAACCGTGCGGCAATCTTCGGGAACTGCTGCGCGAACTCCGCACCCATTTCCCGCACATGGGTGAGTTCCTGGTTGTAATAGCGCAGCAGGCGCGGATCCATGGCGTGGCTACCGACTGAGATCGTGTACGGCGACCTGCCCGGTTTCGAGGTCGACATCGGTGCGCAGCAACAACTCGATGGGCACCGGCTGCGCCCACATGCTGCCGCGGATCTGCACCTGCAACTGGTTGTGATGATCCAGTGCGACCTGCGCCACCTTCGCCTCCACGATCAAGGTCGAGGCATCGATGCGCGGTTCGAAATCGACGATGGCCTGGCGGATCGATGCCTCCAGGGCGACGACGTCGAAGGTCGATGCCGTTTCGCCCGACATCGAGGGCAGGCCATAGTTGACGACAGAATGCTGAGCATGCTCACAGGCGGCCATCGTCGCATCCATCGTCGGCCGCGCTGCGTTGAAGAGCCAGCCCAGATCACGCAACACTGCCTGGCGGAAACGCTGGCGAGTCAGAAGACGCTGCTCGCGTGGCTCCTGCTTCTTGTCAGGTGTGTCGTCGATGAGCCTGTCGAGCAATGCGGGTTGCAGGCGTTCCAGCGGAGTGAGTTCGGCCATCTCTGCTTGCCCGGCAGATCTCAGCCCGCGGCCGGCTGGGTCGTGTCGAGCGAAATGGTTCTGATCTCGAGCATCGCAAGGTCGGCCGAATCCGTGGCAAGCACGCGCTGCCCCTGCCCGATATAAAGCCCCGACTGCGGTTCGTCCCACATCGTCTTTCTGCCCAATGCGACGAGACCATCCTCACTCGCAGCCGATCCCGGGTAACGGGAGGGAATCAGCGCGATCGTTTCGCCACCATTGGCAAACTGGAGTTGGGCCGGCGCCCAGACGTAGTCCCGCAGGTCGGTCGGCGCTTCGATGCTTACCTGCAACAGACGGTTGAACGGAACCCAGTAGTAACGCCCGTTGATGATCGCCTCGAGCACCGGACCGAGGCGCATGTCCGCATCGGCAATCCACTCGAAAGCATGATCATCCGCCTTGCCGGAAGTCGCCGGCGCGTCCGCGAATGCCTGCTCACGCAGACGAGCAGCCTCGGCGGATTCGCCGCGTCCGTTTCGAATCAGGGACTCGATCAGCAGCGCGATCCACCCCTCGGGTTCGCCGAACAGCATCGGCGATTTGCGACCGGCGAACACCTCTTCGCGCAGACGTTCACAGCGGATGGCCTCCCGGTACATCTCGCGCATGGCCAGCGCCGACGCATCCATCTCGGCACACAGTTCAAGCTGTGTCAGCGCACGGTCCCATTTTCCGAGAACGCACAATAACTGGAACAAGAACACGCGCAGCTTGGCATCCGCCGGGTGGGCCTTGACGGCCTCGGTGAGCTGCTTGAGCGCGCCGGCCGGATCACCGTCACGCACGCTGGATTCCGCAAGTGCGAGCGCACTCATGTTTTCTCTTTCTTCAAGCAACGCGCGACGCCAGCCGCGCGTTGTCAACGAACATTCCAGCGCTTCAGCCTTGATCCTGAATGGACCAATTGAACGTGATCGTCTTGTCTGACCCGCCGGGTTTGCCCTGCATGGTGTGTTCAACCATCACACGGCGAAACGCCAGCGTGACGCGCTCCGTCGCCTGAAGCTCGACGTTGGCCAGCCCATTCTCGATCGACGTAACCCGCGCTTCCTCGAGGGTAATCTTCAGGTAGAGCAACGGCGGATTCGTTCCAGCCTTGTACTGTTTCAAGACAGCCGTGGGAATCACCGAACCGCCGACGCATTTGCTCATCAACGAAGGCGATGCAACGTCCATCAAGTGCTCGAAGGTCAGATTGCGTACATCGGCGCCACCTTTTTTTGCACCCTGGAAGAGGCCCGCATTCCAGCTCATGCCCCAGTTCCATGAGTACACGTCGATATGGTTCGCCCGCCCCGCGATTGCCGATTCGCCCTGGATCCCGTCGAGCAGGATTACGCAATCACCGACCGCCATAAATCACTCCGAAAAGTTGATCCGAGCCTGCCGGGGTCGATGCATCGACCCCGGCATTGGCTCATCGCCGCCACACCATCTGCGGCCTTGCACGGTATCAGGCTTTCTCGTTCTTCTTGAAGTCGTATCCGGCCGATGCCGCGGCGCCAAGCGATCCATCCTTGTTCTGCTCGGCGTAGTCGTACTGGATCTTGGCGAAGTTGAGGCTGATCTGCTGCATCGGGATCACGTCGCTCCCGCCCGAGCCACCGTCCTGAATCGAGCTAACCAACAGATCGGTGAACTTGATCTTGAGGAATTCCTGCTGTCCTCCGCCCGCTTTGCGGCAAGTCAGGGTGCCATCGGGAATGTGCTTGCCCGTGCAGCATGCATCGAGCAGCTTCGGCGTCGCCTTGCTGATCTTCATCACGAAGTGGAAGTCCTGCGCGACCGCCTTGCCTGCGCCGCCGCCACCCCCACTGCTGAAAGATCCGCCCTGCGAAACGCCGAACGACCAGGATTCAACATCGATTTCGGCCTTGTGCTTAGAATCCGCAGATTCGCCTTCGATACCATTGAGCTTCAGAAAATAGTCAACTGCTCCGCCTGCCATTTTGCATTCTCCTTGGAAAATCAAAAATCAACACCCGCAATGGCGGGCCACCTACATCCGGATCCCCTACCCGCCAGCCTTGACGGACGGCAGCTTAGAGACCAGGCGCAATGACACGGTCAGGCCTTCAAGCTGGTAGTGCGGTCTCAGGAAGAACTTCGACGTGTAGTACCCGGGATTTCCCTCGACTTCCTCGACTACGACCTCGGCGGCCGCCAGCGGCCGCCGTGATTTCGTTTCCTCGGACGAGATCGAAGGATCCCCGTCCACGTACTTCATGATCCAGTCATTGAGCCAGCGCTGCATGTCATCGCGCTCCTTGAACGAACCAATCTTGTCGCGGACGATGCATTTTAGATAATGTGCAAAGCGGCAGGTTGCAAACAAATATGGCAGACGCGCCGCCAGGTTGGCGTTCGCGGTCGCATCCGGATCGTCGTACTCGAACGGCTTCTGCAAGGATTGCGCGCCGATGAATGCCGCAAAATCGGAATTCTTGCGATGGACGAGCGGCATGAATCCGTTCTTCGCCAGTTCCGCTTCGCGCCGATCCGATATCGCGATCTCGGTGGGACATTTCATATCCACACCGCCGTCATCGGTCGGGAACGTATGGGTCGGCAGATTCTCGACTGCTCCGCCCGATTCGATACCACGTATGCGCGAGCACCATCCATAAAGCTTGAACGACCGCGTGATATTGGTCGCCATCGCATAGGCCGCATTGGCCCAAGTATATTTGCTGTGATCCGCCGCGCCGGTGTCTTCCTCGAAGTCGAATTCCTCTACCGGGCTGGTCTTCGCACCGTAGGGCAAGCGCGAAAGGAAGCGCGGCATTGCGAGCCCGATATAACGCGAATCCTCCGACTCGCGCAGCGAGCGCCAGGCCGCGTATTCGGGCGTGGTGAATATCTTGGTGAGATCTCGCGGATTGGCCAGCTCCTGCCAGGTGTCCATCTGCATCACCGTCGGACTTGCGCCGGCAATGAAGGGGCAGTGCGCTGCAGCGGAGACCTTGCCCATCTCCCCGAGCAGTTCGACGTCGGGAGGGCTCTGGTCGAAGTAGTAATCTCCGACCAGTGTGCCGAAAGGCTCTCCGCCGAACTGACCGTATTCTTCCTCGTAGATTTTCTTGAACAGCGGGCTCTGATCCCAGGCCGTTCCCTTGTAACGTTTGAGCGTCTTGCCGAGCTCCAGCTTGGTGATGTTCATCACGCGGATCTTCAGCATCTCGTCGGTCTCGGTGTTATTGACGAGATAGTGCAAACCGCGCCACGCGCCTTCGAGCCTCTGGAAGTCCTGATGGTGCATGATCAGGTTGATCTGCTCGGACAGCTTGCGATCGAGCTCGGCAATGATCGCCTCGATGGACAGAACGACATCGGACCCGATGACCTTGGTATTGACCAGTGCCTGCTGCGCGAGCGTCTGTACCGCCTGTTCGACTGCACTCTTGGCTTCGTCGGTCTTGGGCTTGAACTCCTTCTGCAGAAGTACTCCCAGTTCGTTGCCCTCGAATGTCACGCCCTGCAGTTGCGAACTCTGTTGTGCTTCAGCCATTGCTTTCTCCTGAGAGATGGATGCATCCGCCGCTCAAGCGGCGCCGCCTTCTTCGGGTTTCTTGACTGCAGCCAGAGATTGGAGCAATGCCGGATCCTTGATCAGCTTGGCAATCAGTTCTTCCGCCCCGGTCTTTCCATCCATGTAGGTAATCAGGTTGGACAGCTGCTGCCGGGCTTCAAGCAGCTTGTTCAGCGCATCTACCTTCTTTGCGACAGCGGCGGGCGAAAAGTCGTCCATGCTGTCAAAGGTAATGTCGACACTGATGTTGCCCTCGCCCGTCAAGGTGTTTGGCACCTGAAAGGCAACCCTGGGCTTCATTGCCTTCATCCTGCTGTCGAAGTTGTCGACGTCGATCTCGAGGAACTTCCTGTCAGCAACTGCCGGCAACGGCTCTGTCGGCTTACCGGAAAGATCCGACAAAACCCCCATGATGAACGGAAGCTGAACCTTTTTCTCGGCCCCGTACAATTCTACGTCATATTCGATCTGCACACGGGGTGCGCGGTTGCGTGCGATGAATTTCTGACTGCTGGTTGCCACGGCATTCCTCCTTCTTCGATCACTTCAATCAGCCCACAAGGCCACGTGTCGCGCGGACACGACAGGCGCGGGTAAGTCCCTTCTATGAATCCTCTCGACCGAGGCCGGCAATCGTCTCGATCTGATGCATGCTATCCGGAACCATGTCTCTGATGATATCCACAAAGCTCATGTTCATCAGCCGCTTCGCACGTTGCAACAGGAGCGGAGCGGGATTGGTCGGCTCATTGCGCTCGAAGTAGGCGATGATCTTGTCGATCATGAACAGTGCATCCTGGCGTGTTCTGATATCTCCGCTGATCGGCACCGGGGCGCCCTGCTCGCCTACGGTCTCGCCGACGGGCGTCCCCTCCACCTGGACTGCGGCCGGCAAAATCTGACGCACCGACTTGAGGATATCCATCAGCGCGCTGAAATCCGGCACGTTGCCGGCACCGACCTTGTCGGACAAGAACGTCGAAAGTTCGCCGACAGTTGCAATGCCTTGTTTGACGGACTCGACCAGCTCCGGATCTTCCTCGACCGCGGCCAGCAACAGGCTCTGGATCGCACCCATCGCGAGCGGCTCCGAATCCTCGCGCGGCGGCAACTTGCCAAGTGCAATCTCGACGTCGCGAATGGCGAGCCGGCCATGCTGGCGGGAATCGACAAGAAAGGAATCGCGCAGGTCGCGCACCATGACATCGATATCGACCAGGGGCGCAAGCGCATTCATTCGCATCGTCGGATCATCAGCATCTTCCCGATCGAGCTGCGGATGCACGTCGTCCCAGAAATGCTGCGCCATGTCGCACACCAGTCGGATGCCTGGCGCAAAGCCCTTGAAATTGGCAGTTCTGACCAGCGAGCGGACCAGCATCACCGCCACCCTGAGATCCTTGGTGCGCCCTAAAAGCGCAATAGCCCCCGCCCGCACCGCCCCCCAATCCGGTTCTTCGGCAGGAATAACCGTGTCTCCGAATTGCTGTTCCGGCTTGCCACGCGCAGCTTGGTCCAGATCGAGGAACGCAGGGTCGTACTCCAAATCCGGCCCGCACGGCGACTCTTCCGACACAGGCGCAAGCAGCGATTCGATATCGATCACTGCACACCTCCAAAACCAATCTCGATGCTGTTCATAGCCGACTGAAATTCAACAAATGATCGATTGATCGTCAGACGACACGTTGCCGCAGCAACGTAACATCGTCAACTTGCCCGACGGACTACGCCACCCGGCGGAAGGGAATAAGTCACACATTTCCGACGAGGGAATGGCGCGTCAGAAGTCGCTGCACCCGTTGCGCTCCGCAAGATCGACGCAATTCGACAAGTTTGGCCGCTGCCGTACACGTGACCACTCCAGCGACAAGATGTCGATGCCCTGCTCTCCTCGATCGAGCGCAACCGGTCCGGTTGAAGAGCACATCATCGGCAAGCCGAGATTGCGGTCATAGAGGAACGAAGTCTCCGGCGTATTGCGCAGCACCGTGCTGATGGGTTCCTGCACCTGCGTTCCCGGTTCAGGCAGCGGCGGGGGAGGCGGTGGAGGTGGAGGTGGAGGTGGAGGTGGAGGTGGAGGTGGAGGTGGCGGCGGTGGCGGCGGTGGCGGCGGGTTACCAACGGGAAGGATCGTGAGTGCAGTCGCGTTGGATGGCGCCTGCACGAACGTGTAATTCCCGGCCGTCAATCCCGAGCCATTGATCGGATGCGAACCCGGTGCCGTCGTCGCATCGGTTGGCGAAGTAAACGCCAAGGCACCCCCCGTGGCGGTGGCCAAGGTCTCGCCCAGCACGAACCCACTGACCGCTCCCGAAAAAACCGGATTGGGCTGCCCCTGATCGCGTGTGGAGGGATCTGCAGTGTAGGTTAGCACAGCGGGATTGACCGTCACCGACCCTCCGCTGACCTCAAGGATGTAACCGGCCGGCGAGGTAAAAGCGCCCGTGATCGCGTAGACGCCGACGGGCGAAGTTTGCGTTGCGACCGTCGAGAAACCACCCGTCGCTGCATCGGCCAGCGTATCCCCCAGGGCGGTCAGCAAGCCTGCGGGCGCAACAGGCGTCAGCGGAGGATTGGGTGAGCCATAGGTCCGTACGATATCGTTGACGTCCAACAACAGATCGGGCCGCTGTGAATACAGGAAATGATTGGCGGGTGTGATAGTCACACCACTGCCACCGCAATTTGCGGAATCGCCGAACGTACACCCGTAGAGGTTCGGCAGGGTGTTGCCCGGCGCAAGGCCGCCGCGCGTCTCTCCGATCCATGAATTGGCCCATACGCGCCAGACGCCGCCGGCGCCCGGATTCAGGTCGCCGCCGCCTGCATTGACGAACAGATTCGCGGCTGCGAGATCGATTGAGGACCCCGCGTTCGACGTCGTGACGTTCTGGTTCAGGGTCAGATTGCCGGCGAGGGTTTGGACCTGGAAGTTTCCGGCGGAGGCCGAATTTGCGGCTGCGATGGTCTGCGGCAGGTTCGTGGCCGCCGAGAAGCCTGTGGTACTCAACGGCCCGAGCGTCAACGCCCCGCTGTTGACGAAACTGAAACTTGCCGGCGGATCGACCGAAAGCGTACCCACGGCATTGCCGGCATTGTTCAGGGTTGCGGCAGAAGACGGAACCCCGCGCACGAGCAAGCCACCTGCCGTGATCGGTGCCGCCTGAGTAATCGCGCCACCACTCGAGAGGGTCAGGTTCCGAGCCCCATTGTTCAACACGGCGTTGATCGCGACCCCGCCTGCGCCGCCGTCATTCTGCAGCGTCAATGGATCGGCAAAAGAGGCCGCCGCATCAACCGTGATACTGCCGGAATGCGTGTTTGATCCCAAAACGATCGACGCGAATCCAGGCTGGATTCGTGCGATTTCGGCAGTCGCTAGATCGAACCCGGTATTCCCGGCACTGATCGTAATCGGCGTCGCGACTTGGTCGACCAGATTGAACTGAGGCGCCGCACTAACACCGCCGGGGCGCAGGTTGAGAACTCCTGAGCCTCGAAGCGTTCCCGCTAGGACGAGGGCATCCGTATCGCCGTTGTTCGCCGCACGAATGACGATCGGCGCCTGGGTTGCCGCTGATCCGACCGTCGCGCCAGCTGCAATCTCCACGCCGGGAACCCCGACAGTTCCTTCCCCGCTGACGAGAATGCGACCATTTGCCCCCGAGGTGGAAACCGAACTGGGAAGGTTGCCACCAAGCCCGACATCCGTCAGTTGAACGCCTGACCAGGTTTGCCCTTCTGAGCGACCCCGTATGTCGATCACGCCGTTCGCGACAGCAACTGAACCGCCGCCGATCAGAACACCAGAATTCAAGAAAGGCCCCAAACCCTCGGCCTCTTGCGGCGCCAAGCCCCAGATCCGGACACCTCCGGCCCCGCCAATGACGCTCGCACCGGCCAACGGTGCGGGGCCCGTAAAGTCTGGATCTGCGGCCATGATTCGGACGCCATCGCCGCCGGTACCGCCCAATCCATTCAGTTCGATCGACCCGGTCGATGCGGCAAGCGTCGCAGCCTCGATGCTGACCCCGCTCCCGGCAAGGAACTGGAGTTGCGACCCTTCGCCGCGCATCAGGATATTGCCGCTGACACCGGCCGCACTCTGGCCAACCCGCGCATCGATTACTGCATTGGTGACACGAATACCTGCCAGCCCCGAACCGGGCGCGCTGTTCGCCCGCCCTGTACCCGGCCCGCCCTGGCCATAGAAGCGAATGTCGCCGCCGTTCGAGAAAATCGAGATCGGCGCACTGCTTCCCGCAACCGTGATCGCGCCACCGTTGACGCTGTCAGAATCGCTGTTCAGATCGACGCCCAGCGCCCCTGACGTCGACGTGATGCTGCCGAAAATCGAAATGTTGTTGTGAGCATTCAACGTCAGCGTTGCATTGCCACCGCCGGATTTTACGATCGCCGCATTGCCATTCATCGTCAGGTTGCCCTGTTCGGGCACGCCGACGGCGCCGCTCGTGCTGATCGAGACGTTGGTTCCGGTGCTCAACGCGTTCGAGATATCGGTATCCTGGACATTCGCCCCTGGTACCGCCGCAACGAAATCCGGTACGGTCCCACCAACCGTTGCGCCATCCGAGATGGTCACGTCGATCGGATCGATGACCCAAGTGCCCGCCTGCCCGCCTGCCGACGATGCATTGACCGAAATACCGTTCACATCAAGCGCAAAGCCGGACGTCTCGATCGTGCCGCCGTTGCCACCACCAGCGCCGGTTGCGGACAACGTCCCATAAACACGCGCAGTCGAGGCCGACGTCGGCCCTGCAGACCCGAGCGCCCGAACCCGGATGGTGCCGCCGCTTCCGCTGGTCGTTGCGTTCGCTGATAAGGTGGCGTTCGAGGCGACAAACGCAACATTGTCGGCATCCAGCGCGATCAGACCGCCACCCGCAGTTCCATTGGCCGTGATTGTTGTCTGGAATACGCCGACGTCAACGCCGCCGATCTGAACCGAGCCGCCCGTTCCGCCGGTTCGAGATACGTCAATCGACGAACCGTTCGCCTGGACACCGAACGTTCCACCATTGACGATGACTGCCCCCCCGGAAGCGTTCAGTGCACCAGCTCCCGAAAATCCAATCTGAACGTCTCGCGCGTCCAGCGTCGAAACGACACCTGCCCCGTTCACCGAAACGCCATTATTTCCCGCCTGCCCGGATACGGAAATGGTTCTGCCCAGGCCCGCAGTGACCGATGACGTATCGATCAATACGCCATAGGTCGGGAAGCGAACCGTGTTCGGTGTCGCTGCCCCGGCGATCGCTGCAACCTGTGCCGATACATCGCCACCCGTGCCCGCAAGCGAGGCACCGCCGCCGGTTTGAATCGATGTCGCCCCAATCAGCAGACCTACCGGATCGTCGACCGATGCGCCATTGACGCCGACGCCGGTGCCGACGAGTATCACGTTCCCGGTCTGCGAAGCGATGCTTGAATTCCCGACCGACGCAGTTCCGATCCCCCCCAGTGATCCCAGCCCGTCAACGGAGATCGATCCCGCTCCAGACCGAAGTGCACTATTGAAAATCAGAACGCCTGGATTGCCGTCCGCACTTGTAACAGTGCCTGCCCCGGTCGAAACCTGGGTACTGGTAGCAGCCCCTTGGCCTCGCAGGGAAATCGTGCCCGTCCCTCCACCACACGCGCCGGATGCGCCACCGACACAGACATCAATCGTCGCCCCGTTCAATGCAATTCCATTAGGAATCTGGACTGACGTGGCCGTGGTTGCCCCAAGATTCGCTGTCGCCGAAAAGCCACGGGAGCGGCCCGCAACAGGGTCGTCCGCCCCATAAAAGCGAACGTTCCCGCCGTTTGTAAAGATCGAGGTTCCGCTCGACATCACGATGCCGCCGCCAACAATCGAGGTGGAAGCGGTAATCGCTTGAAAGAGGCCACGACTGTTGAAATCGACGTTCAACGCGCCCGCAGTCGACCGGATCGACGCGTTGCCATCCATTTGGATCGTTCGCTCGGCCGTCAGCGTTAAGGTCGCGTCGCCCCCTGCCGTCTTGTCGATAACGGTTCCGGCCGCAATCGTGATGCTCCCGAATTCGCTTACTGCCGCCGCGTTGCTGGTGGTAATCGACACCGAAGTGCCGCTATTCAACGCCGCCTCGATATCGCCATCGGTAATCGTGGAGGGCGTCGCACTCGACACGAAGTTCGGCGTCGCCCCCGCGTTGGCGCTCGCGCCGGCCGCCCCCGACTGAATCGTGATGTCGATCGGATCAAGCAGCCACTCTCCTGCAATACCCTTCGACGCCCCCGCGGAAACTCGCGCACCCGAAATATCGAGAAACTTTCCCGATGTCTCGATCAGCCCGCCGTTGCCACCAGACGCGCCGCCTTGCGCACTGAACATCCCATGCGCGCGTGTGACCTGACTGCCCCAGGCGATGACCTTGCCACCGTCGCCGTTGTCAATCGCATCCGCACGCAGACTGGCATCACGACCGATGAACGTCGCCTCGGCATTGCGTACCGATACGTTCCGTCCCTGGTAGTCGCCACCAATTAGCACATTGCCGCCGCCGGCCTTGCCGCTCGCATCGAGCGTTGCATTGCCGACGATGCCGACGTTGCGGCCCAGTACCTGTATCTCCCCGCCCTTGCTGCCCGAGGTGTTGCCGGTGGTATCGAGGGTTCCCGAGACGATCGTGGTCCCGTTGTCGCCTCCATCGAGAACGATGCGCCCGTTCCTTTCGACCAGCGTCTGCGCGCGAGCCACCCCACGCTGGTTGATGACCCCGGAGGCCAGCGCCTCGACCGCGCGCGCAGTCAGCAGCACTTGCCCGCCATCTGCCACGAGCGCACCGCCATTTGCCACAAGCGCGCTCAGGGCAGCTTCCGAAACAGTGAGCTGGGACAACCCGTCACCAGCCAGATCCAGTGTGATCTGTCGCCCCGAACCCATCGCGACCGTGCCCATGCGCGCCGTGATCGTTCCTTCGTTGGTCACGCTTCCGCCGAGCAGTGCGACCGTGCCTTGCTGCGCGGCAGTAATCGCCCCACGATTGACGAGCGCACCGCCAGGCCCGGAAAACGTGTAGCGGCCCGCAAGGAAATCCGCGTTGCCGATCGACAGCGTCGAGGCGACCAGGGAGCCGACATCGACACGCGCGCCCTCGCCAAACAGGACACCGCTCGGATTGACCAGGAACACCTTGCCGTTTGCGGAAAGCTGGCCGTAGATGCTGCTGGGGTCATTACCTGTCACGCGATTGAGGATGACGCTGGTAGCACCGGGCTGGTTGATGCGCACCACCTCGTTTCCGCCAATCGAGAAACTGTTCCAGTTCACGATTGCGGAGCCGGTGCTCTGCTGGATCAGCATGTTCCCGGTGGTCGGGCGTGAAACGGTCACGTTTCCGACGACGACCTGCTCGCCGGTCGGCAGTGCCCAGACAGGCATCGCGGGGGCAAAGGCCATGGCCACCGCCAAGCCAATGGCGGTCGGACGCGGCGCCTGGTATCCCTTCAGCACATTCTTTTTCATTTTGGACCTCTACATCCCTTTGTCGCGCTGTTGGATCAGAATGTCTTGCTGACCTGCAGGTAGACGCGCGGCACGCGATCCGGATCGGATGTGCCCCGTTCCGATGCGCGCCAAGCCAAGCTGGTGCGCAGCGTGATCCCCTCCGGCCCGCCCCAGAACGCCCCCACGCCATAGCCGCGAAGTGAAACCTCGTTGTCCTCTCCCGGGACATACCGGTGCCGATTGAATCGACCCCATCCCCAGTCGTAAAAGCCATGCAGCGACAATTCCGGCAGAACGCTGTACCGGAGTTCGAGATTCGCCACGTGCCCCTCGTCGACCGTCGCCTCGGACGGCGAATAGGCGCGAACCGATCGCGGGCCGCCGAGTGCGATTTTTTCGGCACTGTCCAGGTTCTGCCTTGCAAACTGGCCGGTCACGCCAACAAACACGTTCCACCTGCCGCTAAGCGCGTTGAGCCGCGAGACGGAATAATTCAGGCGTTCGAAGTGTCCCTCGGCTCTGGGCCCGAGCCGATCCTGCTCCTGCAACGCGTCCTGCTCGATCTCCAGATCGCCGAGATATAGGGTCAGGCTTGCGCTCGTGTATCCGCCGCCGAGTGCCGTGTCCCGTGCCTCATAGGCCAGGCCGGCGTTCAGGCTGTGTATGCGCTTGGCAGACACGAATCCACTCGCTCGCTGCTCGTCATCGAGCCATTTCTGCTGCCAACCAAACTTGCCGAACAGGTTTCGGCTTCGCGACCGTATCAGCGGATAGGTCACGCTGAGATCGATGACGTCGGCCTGTCCGCTTGCATCGAGCGGAGCGAAGTTTTTGCCGAGTGCATAATCGAGGCGGGAATACGACAAGCCAAGGCGTGCACCGTCACCGCCGATCGGCAACTCGTATCCCAAGCGCCCGTAAGTCAGACCACTGCCGGACCCGATCTGAACCCGCGCATCGATGTTGTCGCCGATTCCGAACGGACTATTGATTCGCCCGATCGCGCCGATGCGATGTTCTCCGGTGGATCGGGAACCATGATTGTCCGCATCCAGCGAGAAATCCCAACGGCGATGTGGCACGACTGCGATGATCACATCGCTCGTGCCAGACGCCTCGCCTTGCTCCAGCGCAGCCTGTGGCGTGATGCCCGGCAGGTCGGAGAGCAGCAACATCACGCGCTCCAGCGTACGGCTGTGCAGCGGCTGCCCGGGTTTCAGCCTCGACGCAATGCGCTCGATGATGGCCGGTTTGATCGGCGCAGCCGGATCCACCTCGACCCTCACCCTTCCCAGCACACCTTCGAGAACCGATATCTCGATCTCGCCCGCCGTGACGTCCTGCACCGGCACGATGGCCTGCGCAAGCATATAGCCTGCAGCACGATACTTTTCGGTCACTCGCATTGCGAGTGCCTCAAGGTCGGCGAGCGTATTCGGTTGTCCGATGCGCTCGACCATGAGGCGCTGCAACTCCTCGCTTGAGAATACGGAATTGCCGCTGAACCGAATCGCCCTGACCGTGACCGCCGGACCGCCCGGCGCGACTGCCGGCTTGGCCGGTACCGCTCGACCCGGCACCACGTCGGGCGACGGTGGAATGACCTTCTGCGGCGGGGCAGTTTCTCGAAGCACACCTCCCGCATCGGGCGCGGACTGGGCATGCGACGGCAACGGGAATGCCGAAATAATCACGAGCGCCATGCAACAAATGCCGCTTGCAGGGATGGAATGAGCCGATGTGCCGGGTGTTTTCATGTTGTTCGGAATGCTCGACAAGATGCTCAACCGCCCGTGCGCAGGCGCCAATCGCCGATGAGGTTGAACGGCGCCCAAAAGAACGGGTGGGCAAATTTCTTCTGGGCCAACACGGCGATCTGAGCGGAACGCATGGCGTCGATCGCCTCGCTGCCTTTCGCAAGCTCGCCGTACAGCTTTGTCATCAGCAGTTCTGTCGAATCGTCAGCGACCGGCCACAGCGACACGACGAGCCCCGATGCGCCAGCGGTCAGGAACGAGCGCGTAAAGCCCTGGATTTCGTCGCCACGCGCAACGCGCCCCAAGCCGCTCTCGCATGCCGAAAGCGTGACCAGCGACACGCCTTTCAAGTCGACCGCATAGACTTCACGCGCCTCCAGGAAGCCCGGATCGTTACCCTCTGCGGCCAGCAGTATCCGCGAATGCAGAGGATCGATGCTGTCGACCTCTGCGTGAGCAGCCACGTGAAGAATCCTTCCTGCGCCGGCCGCCTCCCTGAAGCGCGCCTTCGACGCATCGCGTTGAAAGAACACGCGTCGATCCGGAAACAGGTTGCTTATCAACTGAACTTCGCGCTCGGCGCCTGGAAGGTCTTCCCGGGCGCCGTTCGCCGGATTTCCGAAAGCCACCAGTTTGCTGCTTGCGTCGAAACGACGCTTGGCGAGTTGAAGCGCCACGCTGGCAGAAGGCACGACGGCGATCGGGTTCCGCTGAATAAGGTATCCGTCCTTCGTGCGCAAGGCCTGGAAGGGCAGATAATGCAATCCGCGATGCGGCACGATGATGAGCCGCTGATCGGCCGGCAACGCAAGCGGCCCCAGGAGCTTCTCGTGAAGCGCATCCGCAAGTTCCACGGTCGTGCGGCGTCGCTCGAAGATCGAGCGACGGAAAGCCTCGACGGCTGCGCCGAGGTCTGCACTGCGCAATGGGAGCGAACGTCCCTCCATCTTGCCGTCGCTGACTATCCAGACCAGCAGTCGGTCATCGAGACTGTGAAACTGGACCAGCGTTTCGCCCTTGCGCAGGCTGGCGAGCAGTTCCTTCAGGCTCACCGCGGCACTCGACTCCGAATCGGCGGCAACGCGCTCGCGAACGACGTCGAGCAGCGCACGCGCGCGACTGCGCTCTGACAACTGCCATGCACCTTCGATATCGCCTGCATCCATGGACAGCACGATGGCCTGCTCGAAAATCTTCTGCACGTCGCCGAACAGTCCAGACTTGAACTCCTCGCTTCGAAACTTCGATCGAATCGCTTCTGATTGACGAGCCGCTTCGATGTAGCGCGAGCGCGCCGAGGAAACATTGCCAAGTGACAGATCACTGCGTGCCATCCCTTCGAGCGCCCACAACTTGTGATAGGCGGCATCGGGTCCGGCTGCCGCAGCCGACGCGACTTCGAAAGCCTTCAGGGCTTCCGCAGGCTTGCCTTCAGCAATCAGCAGGTTTCCCAACCCTCGCTGATACATCGCCGCGAGGGAGCTTTCCGGTTTCGTGATCCGGTCATATTCGCTACGGGCTCGCGCCGCCTCCCCGCTCGCGATGTAAGCATTGGCCAGCGACAACTGGACAAGCGGACGGAACCTGTCACTCGCCGCTTCAAAAGACTGATTGTAGAAAGCAATGGCTTCCGGAAGCTTGCCACGGCGCGTGGCCACGTCGCCGAGTACCTTGTAGGCCGGACCTGCCACGATCTGGGGATTCCTAGCTTGATGACCGAGAGACTCGCGCGCATATTGCTCTGCCCGATCGAGTTCTCCAGCATAGCTATACGCAATCGCCAGGTCGCGCTTGGAGACGGCGACAAGGTCTTCGTTTCCCTGGGCCTGCCCGACGTGAAGCGCCTTGGATGCAGACTTGATGCTTTCCCGGAGATCCCCTCGCTCGGCCTGCGCTACGGCTTGGCTGCAATACTGATAGCCGTCGAGCTTGACCCGCTCGCGCTGGTAAAGCAATTGCCCCTCGGCAGTGAGCGCCTTGAGCGTCTCTGCATCCCGTGTACGTGCAACCGCAGATTCGAATGCCGGGCTGCCGGGCATTTCCTGAATGTCGTCGGTTGCGGCCTGCGCCAGACCGGACACTATCCCCGCCAACGCAACCCACCCCCGGCTGCGCCTGATGAACTGGTGGTACGCCACGCGACCCCGCTCCGATGCTGTTGGTGTCTGCGGACTCTAGTCGATTTCGGCCTTCACCTGCAACGAGACCGAAAGTCTAGGTCGTTCGAACGAGTGCTGCGTCGCAACACTCAGCGACGGAAACGATACCCTCTATAGCTGAACTCGACCCCGTCAGAAAGAATCCGCTCGACCCGAACACCCGGCGCCGCCTCGTCCCCTTCGCGTAACAACTTGTCGTCGACAACCACCATCGCTGCTCCGCCGTCACCGGAGGCAAAGCCGTTGATGGCAAGCGATGGCATGTTCTGGCGCACGGATGCGGGCAAATCGCCATAGCCGACCGTTGCAGTCGCTGCACCCTTTTGCTGAACCGGCGAATGTGCGGCCACGTCTTCCTGGATACGGCTGCCCGGTTTGGCAGAAGCCGATTTGTCCTTGGCTCCACCGGCATGCGCCACGCTGGCATCCTCCCGCCTTGGCGGAATGGACACAGCCAGTTTCAACCTCGGCAGCAGATCATTTCGCTCGGCGGGCTGAACCGCGGTGCCAGGCGAGACTTCGGTATTGATCCTTGCATCGGTGACTGGCGAGGAAACCGGCCCAGATACCGGCGCCGACACATTCTGGGCCAACTGGCGCGGCGACGTGGCGCCAAACCACCACAGCAACCCCGCAGCGATCGCGGCCGCAAGCACTACCGCCGCGACGATCCACTGCATGCGACCTGGGTGCGCCGATTCGACCAGCACGCCAAGTGGCGCCGCCACCGTGGGGATCTTCGTCGCATTGCGCTGCAACTCGGATCTTTTCAGCGCATCTAGAATATAGGACATTCAGTTTGCTCCATCGGCTGCGCGCGCACGTGCCAGCCGTGCCTCGACTCTATGGCCCAGCCGCAGGAGGGTCAAGGGGCCGGCGATGCCATCTGGATCAAGCCCCTCCGCAGCCTGGAATCGCTTCACCCGGTCTTCAAGCGCAGCATCGAACCTTTCCGTCCCTTGCGAAGGGGATGTGCCGGACACAATGTCCAGCGCGTCTCCCAACCACCGCACCGGGGCACCACTTGCGCCTGCCTGCAACTGCTTCGGCATGCCAGGAGGAGGGCGCCAGAAAACGAGAAATTCGCCCGTCCATAATCCGTCCAGCGCATCAACCGGGGCAGTCTGCGTACGCCCCCCCACGACAAACGTCGCTTGTCGCCCGTCGCGGCTGTCCAGGACGACCGCATGACGTTCCGAGTCCTTTTGCAGGTAGAGGAGCATCGGCGGATTGTACGATTCGAGTATCTCGGTATTCCCTTTGCCCGCAAAGCAACGGAGTCCGACCGACGCCGCATACGCACAACCCTGAAGCTTGCCGTGCGGAGAGTAGATCATGCCGAATCGCACCAGTAACGCACGATAGGCCTCCGCTTCCGAATTTTCCGCGGAGGCATGCTTCGGCAGTTCCAGTTGCGCCGCCTTCGCCGGAGGTGGGGACGGTGGCGCGGTAACAACCGCAGCTGCCGTCTCGGCTCGAGGGGCGGTCGCAACGACCCGCGCCGAGCCGGGATCACTCGAGGAAGCCACAGCGGCAGCCGCGACATCGGGTTTCGCGGAATCCGCGGCTTGCTCCGCAGCAGCTTTCAGAGGAACGCCCGCGGGTTCGCCCACCCCGTGTTTCCAGATCAGCCACGCCCCGAGGAGCACCGATAACGCCATGGCGGCAATCGCGGGCGCATGCTTCCAGTTCTTCGACTTGCTCGTGCCAAAGACTTCGGCAGCCGCCTTGCGAAGGATGGGTGCAGTAACGGTCTGTTTGCCTTCGACATATGCGCCAAGTAACGCTCGGTCACATACAAGATTGATGAGGCGCGGCACACCGCTGGTGTACCGAAACAGTGCGCCGATCAGCGACTCAGGGATCAAGCGCGCCTGGCAACCGGCAACATTCAGTCGATGGGCCACGTACGCCGACACCTCGATCCTCGAGAGATGTTGAAGGTGGTAGCGCGCAACGATGCGCTGAGCAACCTGTCGCAGATCGGGGCGCTCGAGCAGCGCTACCAGTTCGGGCTGGCCCAGCAATACGATTTGCAACAGCTTGCGCCTGCTGGTCTCCAGGTTGGTGAGCAAACGCAGCAACTCGAGCACCTTCGGGTCGAGCAACTGGGCTTCGTCGATGATGACTACGGTACGTCGGCCGGAAGCATTGGCCTTGAGCAGATAATTGTTGAATCGGTCGACATAGCCTTTGATGTTGAGGCCATCGGGGTAGGCGATGTGCAACTCGTCGCAGATCGCACCGAGCATTTCGACTGCCGACAGCCCTGGATTGAGCATGAACGCAACGTCACAATCCTTTGGCACCTGCTCCAGCATGCAGCGGCATATGGTCGTCTTGCCGGTCCCGACCTCGCCGGTCAGCACGACGAACCCGCCCTCTCCCGTCAGCCCGTACATCAGATGCGCAAGTGCCTCGCGGTGTCGCGCGCTCATGAAAACAAAGCGCGGATCGGGTGCGATCGAGAAAGGCGACTCCGCAAATCGAAAATACGCGTTGTACATGGCTGGCCGGAACCGGGAATCGCCAGATTATAGATCGCCCGCATCGGCGTCCTGGCGGGCATCGTGATTGCTTTCGATACTCGCGCCTACAGTCCGTCGATCATGGAACGTTCATTGCGCCTTTTCGTCACGTTGCTTGCGGTCCTTTTCACCACTGCGAGCACCGGGCAAGGCTTGCCCTTGGGAAGCCCGATCAAGCCAGCCCTGGATTGGCGGCAGGAACCAGCTGCCGGCCCCGACCCGATTCGCCCCGGCGCGGAAGAGGTCCGCAAACGATCGCAACTTCCGCTCCCTGCACAGGACGGCTTCTACGACACCACCAATCCAGCTTTCCATCAGTTGCAGAAAGCAAATCAGTCATTGGCCGGGATTCCGCTGGATCGTGCCGGATTCGTCGACTGGATGCGCCTGCTCAAGGAAGAGCGGATCTCGCCGCGGTCGAGTCTTGCCGGTAACGACTCGGCAAAGCTGCTCGATCTCGACGTCACACTGAAGAACACCAAACAGATGCCTTGGGTACGCTTTCCGCACCTATCGCATACGGCCTGGCTGGATTGCAGCAACTGCCACCCGAAACCCTTCGAGCAAAAAACCGGGGCAGCCAGGATTTCAATGGAATCGATTTTTCGCGGCCAATGGTGCGGCATGTGCCATGACCGCGTGGCGTTCATCACGCATTTCGCGTGCGAAAGGTGCCATTCGGTGCCCAATGCCGCGGCAACGGCCGACGAGTGAAAGCGTGCAACGGTCGCGGATAGCGGCGAAAGCCGAATCCGAGACGCTCAAGTGTCCAGCAGGCTTCTGAGCTTTCGTTGATCGAGCAATCGCACTGCCCGGCCGTTCACTTCAACCCATCCTTGGTCATGAAAACGCCGCAGTACGCGCGAAAGCGCTTCCGGAGACAGAGATAGCAGCGAAGCCACGGCGCTCTTGGTCGCCGGGAAGATCACTCTCGGTCGATCGCCGCCACCAACGCGCGCTGCAAGGTCGAGCAGATATGCTGCAACCCGTCCTGGCGCAGGACGCGAAACGGTTGCAGTCAACGCATCGATCAATATCTGTGCGCGATTCGACACTTCGCGAAGGAAATGCTGGGCAAGCCCGAGATCGAGCCCTATTGCCTCGATCACGCGGTCCCGCGGAACGTACAGGAGTATGCAACGCCCGTTCGTCTGCGCCCAGGAACGATAGGGGCCGTCCATGAACAGACCGATTTCGCCGAAGAGTTGCCCCTCGCCAAAGATGTCGATCACCTTCTCTTTGCCGGCCGGTGCCTGGGCTAGCAGTTTCACCGTGCCGGAAAGAACGTAGTAGAGCCCGCTGGGCATGTCGCCGCGCCGGAATATCGTGTGAGCCCTTGGCAGGCGAACGAGTTGCACGGAGCGCCCCAGAATCTCGAGCGAGCGCGGCTGTGCGTAGCGGGCGATCGGCATCGACCAGAATGCGGCGAGTGCGGCCGCTGCGCCAGCCTCGCTGATGCTGACGCGATCGGTTTCCAGCTTGAGATCGAGCCCGAAGGGACTATCCAATTCGCGACCTCGACGAAAAAACCAATGCCCAAGCCGCGAGGCGGGGCGATGCGCAAACCAATATTTTCATCAGGCGCACCCCGACCCAATCAGTTCGGCACGCCGACAGGTCGCAAGTGCGCCACGCCACCGAAGCTTCCAACCCACATCGTGCCGTCCGGACTCGTGGCCATCGAGAAAACTGCATCGGAGAAGAGCCCGTCACGCGTCGTCATGACAGAGAATTTGTCGTTGTCGAAACGTGCCAAGCCCTTGTTCGTTCCTATCCATAACGCATTCCTTGCATCACGCTGAAGCATGAATACATGATTGCCGGGCAGTCCATCGGCCGTCGTGTAGTTCTTCCACGTCTTGCCATCGAACCTGCCAAGGCCACCGCCCCACGTTCCTGCCCAGACGATGCCCTCGTTGTCCACTTCAAGGGAAACGATGTAATTCGGGTTGTATGCCTGATCGACGTCAGTCAATCCCATTTCCTGCTTCTGCTTGGCGTGATGCACGGACGCTTTGCCGGGATCGCTCTTGAACTCGATATCGGCTTTCACCTTTTCATACGGCGCCCCCAGACCTCGCGCGTGATTCCAGTTCTCCCACTTGCCCCCCGCGAACTTGGCCAGCCCGCCCTCGGTCGCCAGCCAGATGTCGCCGTTCTTGCCTTCCGCGAGTCCGTACACCCAATCGTTGGGCAAACCCTTTCCCGTGTTCTCCACTGTGTAGAGATCCCACTTCGAGCGATCCTTGAGCGCGCCACCCCGGACACGATTGGCACCGGACCACGTCGCTATCCAGATGTCTCCATTCTTGGCCTGTAGGACGTCATACACAAAGGCATCCCCCAGCCCGTCAGGGATATTCAAGGTTTCCCACTTGTCGGCCTTATCGTCGTAGATGGACATCCCACCACCGTAGGTACCAACAGTGATCCGTCCTCCGATCCGTCCCACGTAGAAGACTCCGTTCGACAACAGCCCGCTTTGCGCATCGAACAGACGATACTGGTCGCTGTCGGTGTCGTACCGGATTACTCCACCGGACGTTGCCACCCATACGGTGCTACCCTCGGCATGAATGGCCTTCACGTTCTTGTTGCCGACCCGGAAATGCGTAAACTTCTGGTTCGGATCCTCGGCCATCGTACCTTCCTTGCCCTGAGAAGGCGCGGTGTCCGACGCGGGCATGGGATGCGGAGCTTGGCCACTTGTCTGAGCTGTCTTTGCAGTTCCGGAACCCGCCGTCTTGCCGAACGGCGACACAGCCGCCGACGGTGCCTGAATTGCCGTCGCCCCCTGATGCTTGCCAAGCGCATAGGCACCTGCCACGGCTGCACCGAGTGCAACCACTGCCATCGCTGCTGCCGTATGGTTCATCGCCACGTCGATACCCCTCATTTCCTGCCGATCCGGGCGACGCCTCGCCGGGTTCCAGCCCAAACGTCACCGTTCGGCGCAACTGCCAGCGAATAGACGTTCGCATCGAGCAGGCCGTCATGCGGCGTGAAACTGCGCCAATCCTTGCCATCGAAGCGCGTAACGCCGCGATCAGTGCCAAACCACATCCGGCCTTTGTCGTCTCGCACCATCGAATAGACGACGTTCCCGGCGAGGCCGTCCCGCGACGTGAAGTTAACCCATTTCCTTCCGTCGAACCTCGCAACGCCACCACCCCAGGTTCCCGCCCAAATGAATCCGTCCATCGAGGCGAGTATGGAGAACACGTAATTCGGGTTGTAGGTAGAACTTCCCTGGGTCAAGGTTGAAAGGTCGTGGCGGGAACGCGTTCCCAGCCCGGTATTCGCCGAGGCCGGCAGGTTTTCGACGTTTGGCGCACCCAGACCGTCCTTGTGCGTCCACGACCGCCATCTCTTTCCATCGAACACGGACACGCCACCCTCGGTGCCGAACCATACATTGCCCTTCGCGTCGACATCGATCCCGTAGACCCACTCATTGACCAGTTCCTTGACGTAGGTCTTGAACTTGCCGGTTTTCGGATCGAACTGGTTGGCACCAGCCCACGTGCCGATCCAGAGCTTTCCCTGCTTGTCGTTTGCAAAGGCATAGATCCAATAGTCCGCAAGACCATGCATGGGAAAGTAAGTCTTCCATTTCCCGGACTTGCCTGACTCTGACTGATAGCGCGAAGCCCCACCCGCATTCGTTCCGAACCATTTGTGCCCCTCGGCGTCGATGCCGATACCGAACACATACTCATTCGCCAATCCGTCCTTGCGAGTGAAGGTGTTGCGGAGCTTTCCGGTGGCGAGGTCGACTTCATTGACACCGCTCGACGTTCCAACCCACAGGGAATTCGAAGCCTTCTCGACGGCCAGGGCGCGCACATACACGTTCTCGCCGACATTGAAGGTTTCGAGGATTCCGTCACCGTCAGAAGGCGGCGCGGCCGATAGCGACTGTCCGAATGCCGGTGACACAAGGAGTAAACAGCCAAGGAAGAACCACTTCATCTTAAAGTTCTCAGAAATGAAATCACGTCCAGTATTTCCCGGTCCGACAAGATGCCCATGTATCCGGGCATGGCGCCCCGGCCAATCCGCATGGCATTGAGAAGGGAAATATCCGACTGCAGTAGCCGCTCGCCCCGCGCGAAATTCGGCGCTTCGGGCATGATGCTTTTTCCGTCTGCTCCGTGGCAGGCGACACAATGCATCGAATAAAGCCGTCCGCCGTTTCGAATATCCGCCGCCGCAGACATTCCGACGAGACCGATTGAGAGCATTCCGGATAGCGCAATGCGGGCGATTGGTTCTCTCGTCATTTCCTCACAGCCGGGACCGCTTTCGCGTTTCGCTTTTCATTGGCCTTCCTCGCGTATGCCTCTGCCGCGGCCGGGTCAGGCGCCGCACCGAATCCGCCCTTTGCGAAGGCCTGCGCCAAGGCTTCGATGGCCGGCAAGAATCCGAGGTCAGCTGCCTGTTTCAATGTCGCCAGCGCTTGAGGACTCGAACGGTCTTCGTCGGTTAGCCCCAACTGTCCATTGATGTAGCTTTGAGCCAGGAAATTGATCGCCAACCCGTTTCCCTGCGCCGCCGATTTTTCGATCCATGAACGGGCCGCAACCGGATCGCGCTGAATGCCTTCGCCCGATGCAAGCATCGAGCCGAGCCCGAACTGGCCATCGGGATCGTTCTGTTCGGCAGATTTGCGGAACCAGGCTACTGCCTCTTCATCCAGTTCAGATCGATCGAGTATCTGCCCGTACAACGCCTGCGCGGCTGCATGCCCGGCCTCCGAGGCACGTCTCAACGGCGCCATCGCAGTGACGATGTCGCCTGCGCGGAAAGCCTTTCTGCCTGCCTCAAAGTCTTCGGCGGACCCTGCAATCGCTCGAGGGGTGAGAATAGCCATTCCCAGTATCGGGAAGATCCATCTAAGCCCAGACCCGAAAAATCTTCGTATCGGCCGACTCTTGCAACGCACCGGAGCGTGCATGCTGTATCGATCAGAGTTCATGGGTTTTGGGGCTGCGGCGAGACGATGGTTTGACTGGATGCCCGCGCGATTCCCGCTTCCTCGAACTCCTCGAGCTTCCTGTACAGGCTGGACAATCCGATCCCGAGTCTTGAGGCCGCAACCCTGCGATCTCCGTGGTTCTCCTCGAGCGTCTTGTAGATGATGTCGGCCTCGATGTCGCGCAGCTGCTCGCGCAGACTGCGACCTTGCCTGGCATGTGATATGCCATGCGGAACTTGCGCCGCAAGTGTGCGCGTTATCTCTGGCGGAAGATCGGCAATCGAAATGTGATCGCCGTCGGCCAGTATGCAGGCGCGATTGAGTACGTTCTCGAGTTGTCTCACGTTTCCGGGCCAGGGGTAGCCGAGGAGCAGCTCTTCCGCATCCGGATCCATCTCGAGCATGCGCGCATTGGTGCCAGCCCGTGCACGCGCAAGGACGAAGCGGATCAGGCCGCGAAGATCGGACTGCCTTTCGCGCAAGGGCGGGATATGCAGATGAAACATCGACAGCCGAAAGAACAGGTCTTCGCGAAAGCCGCCTTCGCGAACCATGTTCTCGAGATTGCGATTCGTCGCCGCCACGATGCGCGTATCCACCCGGCGCGGCGATTCCGATCCGACGGGCCGAACCTCCTTGTCTTCGATGGCATGCAGCAACTTGGTCTGCATGTGCAACGGCAATTCACCGATCTCGTCGAGAAACAGCGTACCGCGATCAGCCTGTAGAAACAGGCCCTTGCGGGACTTGTCGGCGCTGGTGAAAGCGCCTTTGGTGTGGCCAAAGAACTCGGATTCAAGCAAGTGCTCCGGTATTGCACTGCAATTGACCGGGAGAAACATTGCATCGACCCGCTGGCTCCTGTCATGAATCGCACGTGCCACCACGCCTTTGCCAGTTCCCGACTCGCCGGTGATCAGCACCGTGGAATCGGTGGGTGCGACGCGTCCGACAAGCCGGTCGATTTCCGCCATCGGCCCCGATTCGAATCTGAACAAGGGGCTCGCCTGATCACGCATGAACTTGCGCAACACCTGATTCTCGTCGCGCAGGCCACGCAATGCGGCGATCTGCCCGAGCCTGTGACCAAGCTCTTCGTTATTGACCGGCTTGATGATGTAGTCGGCTGCACCAGCCCTCAGCGCTTCGATTGCCGTCTCCATGGATGCGAACGCGGTAACCATCACGAACGTGGTCTCGATCCCGCTGGATTTGATCGATCGCATCAGGTCGACGCCGTTGCCGTCCGGCATCTTGATGTCGCAAAGCGCCACGTCCACGTCGCCGCGAACCAGCTTCGCAGCCGCTTCGGTCGCATTGCGCGCGTCATCAACCGAATACCCGGCCTGGGAGACCGCTTCCACCAGTATCTGTCTGACCGCAGCCTCGTCGTCAATCACGAGAACATGCATTGAGACCCCTTTCATTTGTCCGTGTGCAGCCAATTGCTCAAGCGGCCGTCTGGAGTCGCGCGCGCAGCGGCAAATCAATTTCCACGCGCGTGCCCGCCCCGACCTCGGACTCCATCCGAATCGCCCCGCCAGCTGCCTCGACGATCTGCTTGCATAAAGCGAGCCCGAGCCCGCTTCCCTTGCCGACGGGCTTGGTGGTGTAGAACTCGTCGAATGCATGATCAAGCGTGGATTGATCCATCCCCGATCCCGTGTCGGACACGACGATACGAATACCGCCGTCGATCGGCGTCGTGCTGATAAGGATTGCACGCTCGCGCCCCTCGACCGCTTCGAGGGCATCGGCAGCGTTGATCAGCAGGTTCATCAGCACCTGGGTGACGTGGTCCCCCACGACCCGTATCGCCGGAAGCTCCGGAGCAAGTGCGGTGGTGACGGTGACACCGCGAAAACGCTTGTCGTAGGCAACCAGGCTGCAAGTGCTGCGAACCAGGCCATTTACGTCGGTCAGCGTCGGCTCCTGTGATCTGGGAACCGAGAAATCGGCGATCTGCCGCGTGATGTTCGATACGCGCTGGGCTTGTTCCAGGATAAGTTCAGGGCGGCAGACCACGCCTGTATTCGGGCAATGATGCGAGTTGCGCACCTCCCGGATCGACTGGGCGACGCCCGCAATCGCCTGGATGGGATTGTTGATCTCATGGGCCACTGCAGCGGCCAACGATCCGATTGCAGCCATCTTCTCGCGATGAAAGTGCTGCTGGCGTGAAAGTTCGAGTTGCACCTCACGTGCCCTGAGATCGGATTGCATGGCATTTACCGCCTGCATCAGCCCGCCAATTTCATCGCCTCGCGTGATCTGCAACGGAACCCCGCGGTATCCGCGCACTACCTCGCGTGCCCGTGCTTCGAGTCTGCCGATGTCTATCGTCAGTCGCGAGAAGAACAGTGTCGTCACCGCACCAAGGACGAGCATTCCGACCAGCGAGAGCGCCGTGCCCTCAAGGGATACCCGCTCATGCGTTCCCCGGTAATCGTCGAGCAGGCGCAGCTTCAGGCGGCGCTCACGTTCGGTGATCTCATCGAGCTCTCCGACCAGATCGTGAAGTGTGCTACGCGCGACGGCGAGAACGCCGCGTGCCGGATTCTTCGACAGATCGGCTGCAAGCGCCTCTAGCGAGTGGGCGAGTATGACCAGACGCGGATGCTGGCCTTGCAAGGTGCCAAGCGCTGCCGCCACGGCCTCGAGCTCGATGACAATCGGCATCGACGAACCGGTGAGATCGTCGTTGGCGAAGTTCTCGTTGACGGTAAGGATCGCGCGCGCCACAGACATGTTGATCTGTATCAGCTGCTCTTCGTTGCGGTGCACACTTTCGAGTTGGCCGACCAGGGCGAGCAACTGCACGCGGTCATTGTTGATGATCATCGCGACAATCAACACATACACCACCAATGACAGGAAGGCGATCACGCCCTTTATCCGCAGGGACATGCCGCGGCGAATATCTCCACCGGTCGCAGCAGAATCGGGCGGCAGAGGCTCCGGCGGACTTTCGGCCATTGATTGTGGATTGTTGTTCGTCGCCATAAATGTGCGCCGATGAGAGCCTTCGATCTGAGTAATTCCCGCGCGGCTTGATTATTGCTAATTCAAATCGAGATTACCGCAAGATCACGGGACACTCGGATCATTTCGCCACACGGCGGGGGGAGTGGCCTGTTGAGTTTTGCCGTTGCCGCCCATTCTTGGAAACATTCAATCAGGGAAGCTTATTCCATGCCATTGCGCCGCTTTCTATCCCAAATCGCCCTCGCGGCGCTGCTGGCCTCGGGGACGGCAAGAGCTGCCGACGGGGATCTCGAAATTGCGCTGCAGGCTTTTGACGCAGGCAACTACGCCAAGGCCGCACCGCTCTTGCGCTCTCTGGCCGAGGCGGGAAACAGCGCAGCGCAACATCGCTTGTCCGTCCTGTACTTCTATGGCAAGGGCGTCCCTGAAAACGAACGCACCGCCATGGATCTCGCCAAGCAAAGTGCCGCCCGAGGGAATACCGACGCCATGTACTTCCTGGGCACGATGTTCGTGTTCGGCGATGACGCGCCAAAGCTGGTGGACGATCCAGACCGGGAAGCCGCGAAGTGGTACTTCGAAGCAGCGCGCAAAGGGCATGCGGATGCCGAGTACGGGCTGGGCCTCATGTTCCTTGCCGGAAAGGGCGTGGTACAGGATCAGGCCGAGGCACTCAAATGGATACGCAAGGCGGCGGAACACGGGCACCCGGGGGCCCGATCTTTTGTTGCCTCCCATAGCGAGGCCGCAAAATGATTATTCGGGCTTTTGCGGCTGGCCGAGCAGTCGCTCAATCAGATCCCGGCTTTGCGGCGAATCCCAATCCCTGGCGCCCAAGACACGCTCAAGAACCCTGCCGTCGGCGTCCACGACCAAGGTCAGCGGAATAGCTGCGGCGCCAAAGACCTCGCGTTCGAGCTTCTGATCGAGATCTTGGAAGTTCGGAAAACTCACACCGGTCCGCAAAAGGAATTCTCTGGCAAGATTGGGATCGTCATCCGTCGACACCCCGATCACGCGGACCCTTTCCGCACCGTTTCGTGACAGCCTTTCAAGCGAAGGCATCTCGGCACGGCAGGGTCCACACCAACTCGCCCAGACGTTCACGACCAGTGGGCGCCCGCGAAATTCTGCGAGCCGACGAGACTCGCCCGACATGGCGATCAGCCGCACATCCGGCAGGAGAGACCCGATCTCCCCGCCATGATGGGATTGACGCCGGCCGTCTGAACACGCCACTGCAACCCACGCACATACAGCGAGGCACACTGCGCGGCAGGCGATTTCAGAGCGGTTTCTTGTAGCTGACGGCGCCACGGATCTGACCAACCGAATACCCGACAGCCTTGTCGAACGGGTATTCGGAAAGTATCTGCGCCTTGGTACCTTCCGTCAGTGAATCGACCGGACCATGACAGTTGATACATAGCGGTCCGACCGGAATCGCTTTCATGTATCGGAAGTAGCGCCCCTGCGTCTCGGAAACGATTTCGGCATGCTCGATCGCCTCAGGTTTCTCCCCCCGGGCGAATCTTTTCTCGAAATCGAGGAGGATCTTCTGTTCCCACGAATCGGGCATGCCCAGTACGGGATTCCTGACCTTGAGGCTCACGCGCTTCACCGCAGCGCCGCTCTTGCGAGATATGGTCGAAGAGACCTCGGGGGCCGTGTATTTGCAGACGATCACCGAGCGAAGCGGGCCACTGATCTCGTATTCCTTCTTCAGTTCACCACCGATCTGTTGCAGCAGCGCCGTAGCAACTTTCCGCGCTTCATCGCTGAGCTTCGCCGGATCGTCCTCCTGCGCATGGACGGAAGCAGCCAGCCCCATGGCGCAGGCCAGTAACAATGAACACCGAAAGGCATTCCCGATCATAGGAAAAGTCACCAAGCGCCTCTTGAATTCGGGAATCCCAGTTTGTTTGGCCTCAGTTAACTTCAGAGTCGATCACGACGGCAACCTTCTCGGCACCGACGGCAAGCGGCGGCGTAGCCCCCTGGAGGTCTCCCCTTCGGGCTTGGGCGTCTCCGGATTTTGAAATACGCGCCCCGATTACGACCTTCGGGAACGACGACAGTCTCATCGACGGTGCCATGGCCATCGAATCGTCGAGCACGAACTGAACCGGCAAGTCCTTGACCTGCTTGCGCAGAATTGCCAACGGCATCTTGGGCCCCTCTGGCGCGCGCGCAAAAACGAACACGACGTCTTCGGGGGCTGCTTTGGCAGCCAGGGCAGGCGCCAGGGTTACCGTTCCAGAAACTTTGCCGTTGCCGCCTGCTGCCGGCGAACTGGACGCCTCGGAGACGTCCGACGGCGATCCCGGAAGATTCCCCTTTGCCCGCGCCTCGGCAATACCGTTGCGCGTAGACTGGGCGATCGGCGATTCCGGCGGCACAACGGCCAGAATCCGCTCCCAATACCTGATTGCCTTGTCGTAAGCCTGTTTGTTGAACTCGGCACTACCTGCCAGCGCCAACGCCTTTACGTTGTTCGGATCGGCCGCGAGCGCCTTTGCAATGATGGCCTCCGGCTCGCCGGCAAGCGTGCGGCCCTTGGCCATGGCCAGTGCGTCGGCATAATCCGCAAGCGCTTGTGCGTCTCCGGGAACGCGATTGGTGTATTCGGCGAATGCCTTCACGGCCTGGTCGTAACGCTGCATGTATACGTTCGCGCGCGCCAGCATCTGCCATCCTTCCGCATTCTCGGGATCCTTGGCAAGCTTTTCGGCCAGTTGTGCGACCATGGCCTCGATCTGCTGCGGCGTAATGGAATGCCCCCCCTGCTCGTCCGACTGCACCGGCTGGATGAGCTGCGGCTCCAACCCGTCAGGGTTGCCCAGCTTCGAGTAGAGGCCAAGGGCGAGCGCGGGAACAAGCACCGCCACGGCAACCGCGAGCCAGCGGCCAGACTGGCTTGCCACGGCCTGCATGGCGCTCGATTCCGTTTCTTCCAGCACGCGCCGTTCTATCTCGCGCTTCCCGCTGTCGTATTGCTCCTGGGTGATTGCGTCCTCGGCCCGGTCACGTTGCAGTTCGATCAGCTGATCCCGATGGATGCGAAGTGTCACGTCACGTTGTGAAGACGACGTTTCCCTGGCGGGTCCGCGCAACAGAGGGGGCACGACGAACAACAGCGCACCTGCCAACAGCAGGGCGGCAACGATCCAGAACCCGGTCATCGGGTCGTCCCTTTCTCTATCTGATCTTCTTCAAGCAGAGCTGCCGCGCGCTCGCGTTCCGCCTCGGTCAATACTTCACCCTCGCGGGCCTGCCGAATGCGACCTCGGACCTTCATCATCAGGAATCCGATGCCCCCGAGCAACAAAACAAAAGGTCCGACCCACAGGATCACGGTTGCTGCCTTGACAGGTGGCTTGTACAGGACGAAGTCGCCATAGCGCGCCACCATGTAGTCAATGATCTGCTTCTCGCTCTCGCCCGCCCGCAACTTCTCCCGAATCTGATTTTTCAAATCGATCGCCAGGTCCGCATGCGAATCCGCGATCGTCTGGTTCTGACACACGAGACAGCGAAGCAGTTCGGACAAGGCGGTCACGCGCTTCTCGAGCGCGGGATCATCTGAGGCCGGCGCCGCTTCGCCAGCCCAGACGGACCATGACGCCACAAGGAACATGGTCGCCAAAGCCACCATGAAGCGGCGCAAGGAATTCGCGGAAAAGTCAGGACGCAGCATTGAGTTCTTTCACCTTCGGAAGAATGATGTCCTTCAATGCGTCCGGCGTCACCGGTCCGATGTGCTTGTAGCGTATGACGCCGGCCTTGTCGATCAGGAACGTTTCCGGAACACCATAGACGCCATAGTCGATTCCCACTCGTCCGTCATGGTCGAAGGCAGAAATGACGTACGGATTGCCGTGCTCAGCCAGCCATTTCAGCCCCGCCTCGCGCTGATCCTTGTAGTTCAATCCGTAGATGGGAACCGCACCGGATTTCGCCAAATCGACCAGCACCGGGTGTTCCTGGCGACAGGAGACACACCAGGACGCCCAGACATTCAGCAACCAGACCTTGCCCTTTAGGTCGTCGCGCGCGATCGTCTTGTCCGCCTGATGCAGTTGCGACACGGAGAACGCAGGCGCCGGTTTGTCGATGAGTGGACTCGGCACTTCACGCGGGTTCAGATTGAGCCCCACTGCGAGAAAACCCACGAGTACGACAAAAATGCCTAGCGGAATTAGGTAGCGCCCCATAACGATGCCCTGTAGATCAACGTGCGGCCGGAGCCAACCGTCCAGTTTCGACGTGCGCCACCTTGCGCGCCGCCGCGCGATCGGCAAGCCTGCGGTAACGCTTGTCCGCCGCAGCGATCAGTCCGCCAAGTCCCATCAGAATCGCACCCCACCATATCCAGCTGACAAACGGTTTGTAGAAGATGCGTACAATCCACGCCTCGGAGCCGGGCAGGGGTTCGCCCATCGACACATAGAGATCGCGGGTAAAACCGGGGTCGATCGCGCCTTCCGTCATAGGCATCTGCTGCACGCGATAGAGGCGTTTCTCCGGCTTCATCGTGGCTACCGGCTTGCCATCGCGCGTGACGTCCAGCGTTGCCGTTGCGGCAACATAGTTCGGTCCGTTACGCTCTGCCACGCCCGTGAACTTGAAGGTGTATCCGGCAATCGTCGCGGTATCGCCGGCACTCATCTTGACGTCGAGGTTCTGCTCGTATCCCTTGACCAGCGTGATGCCGATCACCGTAACGCCAATGCCGATATGGGCAATCCACATGCCCCACCATCCAGCCGGAATGTTGCGCAATCGTGTGAAGATCGTCCCGTCCGATGCGTTGCTGCGAGCACGCTGAACCAGATTCTGGACACTGGTTGCGAACAACCAGAACGCCAGGAAAAGTCCCAGCATGACCATCGGAGACCACGCACCCATGAGCATGGGCGAAAGGCCAGCCGTCACAAAGGCAACGCCGAAAGCCCAGCGCAACTGCCTCGCAAGCGACGGAACGGTGTCGCCTTTCCAGCGCGCAAAGGGTGCGACCGCCATGAGAAAGATGACGGGAGTCATGAGCGGTACGAATACCGCATCGAAGTATGGCGGACCAACCGAGATCTTGCCCAGCTTGAGCGCATCCAGGAACAAGGGGTACAAGGTACCCAACAGAACCGACGCAGCCGCGACCGAAAGCAGGACATTGTTCGCAAGCAGCGCGGATTCACGGGAGACGATCCCGAACGATCCCCCGAGCCCGACCTTGGGCGCACGCCAGGCAAACAGCAGCAGCGATGCACCGATTACCAGCACCAGCAGAGCAAGGATGAAAATGCCGCGGCGCGGGTCGGTCGCAAATGCGTGAACCGAGGTCAGCACCCCCGAACGAACCAGGAAGGTACCGAGCAACGACAAAGAGAACGCGAAGATGGCGAGCAATACGGTCCAGCTCTTGAAGGTACCTCTCTTCTCGGTCACCGCAAGCGAATGCATTAGCGCCGTGCCGACCAGCCACGGCATGAACGAAGCGTTTTCGACCGGATCCCAGAACCACCATCCGCCCCAGCCGAGTTCGTAGTAGGCCCAGTAGCTGCCCAGACAGATTCCCAAGGTAAGCGACACCCAGGCAACCGTCGTCCACGGACGCGACCAGCGGGCCCAAGCTGCGTCGAGTTGCCCGCCCATCAGGGCTGCAATGGCAAACGCAAATGCAACCGAGAAACCCACGTAGCCCATGTAAAGCATTGGCGGGTGAAACACCATCCCGGGATCCTGCAGAAGCGGGTTCAGGTCTCGCCCGTCCGCCGCCGCAGGCAGCAGGCGCTCAAAGGGATTCGACGTAAAGAGCATGAACGCCAGAAAGCCGACGCCGACGAGCCCCATCACCCCGATCACCCGCGCCGAAACTTCCTGCGGAAGATGGCGCGAGAAAACCGTGACCGCAACAGTCCAGCCGGTAAGCATCAGGGTCCAAAGCAGAAGGGATCCCTCGTGGCTGCCCCAGGATGCTGCTACCCGATATGCAAGCGGCAGCGCAGAGTTCGAATTTGTCGCCACATTCACGACCGAGAAATCGTTCGCGACGAATCCATAAATCTGGCAGGCGAATGCGATGGAGACGAATACGAACTGCCCTTGTGCCGCCGGGCGCGCAACCGCCATCAGTCGCAGATCGTTGCGCGCGGCGCCCACGATCGGCAACCCCCCTTGTACCAGCGCGAGCGCCAAGGCTAGCGCCAAGGCGAAATTTCCAAGTTCGGGAATCATTTGACCGCCTCTGACTGGGGACCGCGTACGGAACGTCTCACGGAAGAATGCATTTGCGCCAACACACTCAGCATCGATCGTGCCGGCGCGAAAGTTGGGTTCATGTGCCGCGCTTAATTCTGTACCACCGACTTCTGCGCTTTCTGCGCCTGATCGACGGCATGCGCAGCCTCGGGCGGCATGTAGTTCTCATCGTGCTTTGCAAGCACCTCGGATGCGACGAAAAGTCCGCCCGCGTCGAGTTTGCCCTGCGTCACAACACCCTTCCCTTCCTTGAAGAGATCGGGCAAGGCCCCTTTGTACGAGACCGCGATCCGGTTCGCGGTATCGGTCACGACGAAGGTCGTGGTCAATCCATCCGCTTCGCGCTTGACGCTACCGGCCTCGACCAGCCCACCAATGCGAAACGTCCGATTCTGCGGGGCTTCCTTGTTCGCCACCTGGCTTGGGCTGAAGAAAAACACCAGATTCTTCTGGAATGCAGAGAGCACCAGCGTGGCTGACAAAGCCAGCGCGGCAACGCCTCCGCCGATCAGCATCATCCGCTTATGTCTCGGTTTCATTTCCTGCTCCTCTGACTGTGGCACGCCGGACACGCAGAAGGCGAACCATTTGACCGCTGAACTGCCTGCGCACCGATACGACTTCCGCAAAAACGCAGACAAGCGTTACCGCGTACGAGCCCCACACATACAGCCCGTAGCCGCCCATGTTCCAGAAATCACCCCAGCTCGCCCAGTTCATGGCCGATTCTCAAGCATTTGGGCCACCCAATCCGTATTCCGTTCCCGTTCGAGCATGATTGCCCTTACGCGAACCAGTACGACGGCTATCGAATACGCCCACGCGGCAAGCGCCATGATCAGCATGCCCATAAGCATGATGCTGGCCATCTTGGGCGCAGAGGTCATGCTGACGGAAGCGCCCTGATGCAGCGTGTTCCACCATTTGACCGAGAAATAGATGATCGGAACATTGATGGCCCCGACTATCGCAACCACTGCGCCCGCCCGATCAGCCCGACGCGGATCATCCATTGCGGCGACGAGCGCCATGTACCCCAGATACAGAAACAGCAGGATCAGTTCAGACGTCAGACGCGCGTCCCAAACCCACCATGCCCCCCAGGTCGGCTTTCCCCACAGGGCACCCGTCCACAGCGCAAGGAACGTCCAAATTGCCCCAGTCGGCGCCAAGGCCTGCGACATCATGAACGACAGGCGCGTGTTGAAAATCATCCCGAGTGCACACCAGAACGCCATCGCGAGATAGATGATCATGGACATCCACGCCGCGGGTACGTGGATGAAAATGATGCGGTAACTATCTCCTTGCGTGGCGTCCGTCGGCGCAACGAAGAAACTGACATACAGGCCCACAGCGAACAGCAATAGCGCCGGCCATGCGAACAGCGGAATCAGCCGACCCGCAAGCGGGTAGAAGGTTTGCGGACTTGCATATTTGAACCAGTTGATCCCGCCCGGCGCAGCAGACAATTTGTCCGATACGGCCTTGACGGAAGAGTTCATCGAATCGGTCTGTGGCAAGCCATCATCCTTTGGTCGGCATCGTGCCGTTTTGTCGGCGCTGTCGCTGATTAGCAAGGCTCATGCCGCAGGGAAGCGGAGTTTACTCCATCGCAATCCGCAGAGCCGCCGCGGTGGCCCACGGGCTTATCGCCAAGGCGGACAGGAAGCTTGCCCCCAGCAACAACAGATGGGCACCTGCGCCCAACCCGGCAGCATCTGCGCCAACCGCCCCAGCGCCAAAAATCAGGATCGGCACGTACAACGGCAGGATCAGCAAAGCCAGCAAAACGCCTCCACCACGCAGTCCGAGGGTCAACGCAGCACCGATGCCTCCCAACAACGAAAGCGCTGGCGTACCGAGCGCCAAGGATAGAGACAGCACCCCGATCGCGCCTTGCGGCAAGTCAAATTGGACCCCGAGCAGTGGCGCCAAAAGCACAAGTGGCAGCCCTGTCACAAGCCAGTAAGCGCTCACCTTTCCCAAGACAATCAAAGGAAGGGGTTCCGTAGACAGCAACATTTGCTCAAGCGTTCCATCAGCGTAGTCCGCCGCGAAAAGCCGCGTCACGCTCAACAAAGTGGCAAGGAGCGCCGAGACCCAAAGCACGCCTGGCGCCATGGTCCGCAAAAGATTTGCCTCCGGCCCAACCCCCAACGGAAACAGGCTGGCGACAATGACGAAGAAAACCAGCGTCGTGAATACATCGGTGCGCCGGCGCCACGCAAGGAGCAGATCGCGGCGGATGACAGCTAGCAGGATATTCAGCACGGAGCGAAATCACCCACATCCAGGCGCTGCAAGGTCGGCGCTTCCAAATCGACATCCTGATGGGTCGTATAGATCACCGAACCTCCCCGTCTAAGATGATCCTCGATGGTTTGAGCCAGCAACCCGACCGCCGCCACGTCGAGCGCGGTAAAAGGTTCGTCGAGAATCCACAATGGGACCGTATCGGCCAGCAACAATCTCGCCAGCGCGACCCGCCGGCGTTGGCCCTGCGACAAGTGCCGGGCATCGAGTTCGAGGCGATGAGCGAGTCCGATGGCACCAAGCGCTTCGAGAGCCTGATCTTCGCTGACATCCCGCCCGGCGACCGCACAAGCCACGCGCAGGTTCTCCATTGGGGAAAACTCATCCTTCACGGCATTGGCATGGCCCACATAAAGCAACTCGCCGTGGTACTCCTCGCGCTGCGATCGAATCGGCTTTCCGCGCCAGCGGATCTCGCCGGCTTCAGGAAGCATCAAACCGCAGAGCATGCGCAGCAAGCTTGTTTTCCCGGATCCATTTCGTCCCGCAACGTGCAGCAGGGAACCGCCTTCAAGCCGGAACGACAAACCGCGGAAAAGAATCACGTCTCCGCGCATGCAGGAAAGCTGATCGACCTCTAGCATCGGGGACGGCCTGCTCGTTTGAACAAGAAGGAAAGCCGCGATTATACGGGGCCGCGCGCAGGATTCGCTGGCAGAAACAAGACAGCGTCAATCGCGCCAGGCTGGCGCCCTGTCTTCGCGCACCGTGGAGATGCATGGATAGTCTCGCGCGAGGATCTCGAGGACGACTGCTTTCGGTTCGCGCTCCCGCGCTGCGGCGCTGCCGTTGTATTCGCTCACGACACCAGCAACGGCCCGGGAGAAGGACGATCCGCGCATGCAGAATGTTGCGCCGTTGTGGGCGTCTATGATCGCCTTGATATAGCCGAGGAACTCGAATGCGCTGCCTTCCAGTTGCGGGTCGCGCTGCCGATACGCTCCGTACACGGATTCATAAGCACGCACGCCGTTGCGAAAATCCTCCGTGGAGTACATGTCCCCGAGCGCGGGCGGCGCAACCAGCGCCGCCCCGGCAAACGCAATGGGTAACACCACCCTCATCATGAACATCCCTCGCTACACAACATGTAGCGAAGGATGCTAATTGATTTCACCAGCCGCGCGCTCGGAAGAATTGGCGCTAGTCGTCTCCCTCAATCGACTCCTGACCGAGGGGTGTCAAATCCATCACATTCCGATCCGGAGGCCAAGGTCGCCGGGCCGCCCATCTTCCCCGGAAAGGATCCGCGCAGAATCACTTGGGCTTGACGTTTCCGACGAAGGAATTGTCGACCAGCGGCGCGGCGTCGACCTGCGGCACATGGCAGGTCGTGCATTGATAGCGCGCCATCGAGACAGTCGTTTTGTCCTGAAGGAAATGACTGTCACCGAGTTTCGGCGCATTCTTTTCCTTGTACTTGTCCAGCCCGTGACAGCTCAGGCACTGATTTTCCTCAAGGCTGATGTCATCGAAGTTGTTCATCGCGTGGGGCACGAGGGGCGGCTGCTCCTTGTAGGTTCGCTCGATCGGCTTCTGCAGACCCGGCTTCTTTCCGACGTATGCCTTCTCCGCAAACGCCGGATCAGCCGCTGCGGCATCCAGCCCCCGCATCGACTTGGGCGGCTCGGCGGATCGTTGCTGAATTCCGGCGCAAGCGCCGAGCAAGAGGCCGAACATCAGCATAATCGCGCGTTTCATGGTCACCTCTCCTTTTGCACTGAACATGATTTGACTCCCCTTGATTCCTATCCGCCTGCGACCGGATAGTCCCCGGCCACCGCAGCAACCTTGTTGCGCCCCGGAATGCTGACGCCAAACTCGAAAACGTCCTTTGAACATACGTCGATGCAGCGGCCACAGTTCGTGCAGTTCGCCGATGTAATTGTGGGCCCGACGCCTTGGCTGGCGCCTTTCAAGGCTGGCCTGATGACCTGATGTTCCGGACAAACCGCGAAGCAATCCATGCAGTCGTTGCACTGCTCGCGCCGAACCGCACTCACGCGCAGCGGACTTGCGACCGCCAACAGGCTATAGAAAGCACCCGTCGGACAGAAATGTCCGCACCAGGCGCGATTCATTACGAACAGGTCCAGCAGAAACACCGCCAGGACGATCATCCACGCTGCGCCCATGCCAAAGATCAGACCACGATGAAGCATGGAAACAGGATTCATGAGTTCCCACGCAAGCGTTCCCGTTGCAATGGCCAGCACGAGCGCCATGGCAAGGATCCAGTACCGCACCTGACGCGTAGCGTGCGCACCGCCCTTGATGCCTAGCCGGGTCCGCAACCAGGCGGCAACGTCCGTGACAAGATTCACCGGACAGACCCACGAACAATAGACGCGCCCGCCGACGAGCGCATAGAAGAGCACCACGATCGCGACGCCGACGATTGCCAGCCGCTCCGGTAAATTCCCCGCGAGAAGCGACTGCAACAGAACGAAGGGGTCCGCCAACGGCACGACGCCCAGCGTCAGGCTGTAGTTGAGGTTGCCCTTCACGATCCAAAGGCCAAACCACGGTCCGACCAGGAACAGGAGCAGAACCATCAATTGCGTCGATCGACGCAACATGAGCCACTTATGCGCACCAAGCCAGCCTTTTGCGGCAACCGCTTCGGCACCCGGCCCGAGATTTGGTCTCATCGCGGCGCCTCGTCTGAAAGCCGGTTTGGCAGGGACGGCTGACGACTGCCCGGATCGAAATGCCCCGGCAACTGGACGCCCTCGGGCATCCGGTCCGGCAGATCGACGATGCCTTTGTCCTCGACCAGAGATTTACCCGCTCGCGCCTTCTCCTCCCATCCAATCCGGTAGTGGGCACCAAGCTCACCCTTGGCAAGATGGATCGGATAGACCTTGATCGCCGCAACCTCGAGCACACACCCCTTCTCGCATTTCCCGCAACCGGTGCACTTGTCCGAATGAACCACAGGTTCGAACACCGTGTGCTTACCGGTTCGTTCGTTGTGGCGAAGCTCGAGCGTGATCGCCTTGTCGATCAGCGGGCACACCCGGTAGCAAACATCGCAGCGTAATCCGAGGAAGTTCAGGCAGGTTTCCTTGTCGACCAGGACGGCAAGCCCCATGCGGGCCTTCGCAATATCGGACAGCTTGTGGTCCAGCGCACCGGTTGGGCATGCCTTGACACAAGGGATGTCCTCGCACATCTCGCACGGCCCGGTGCGGGCCACGAAGTACGGCGTGCCGGTGGCAACCTCCTGTTCGGGCCTCGCAAGCGAAAGAATGTCGTAGGGACAGTCGCGCACGCACATGCCGCAACGAATGCAGGCCCCGAGAAAATCAGACTCCTTTCCCGCCCCGGGCGGACGGATGGCAGCTGGCGGCCGGGCGCGCGCCTGCTTCGAGTACAAGCCCACACCCAAACCGAGCAGCCCGACTCCGCAAGCGACACGCGCCGAATCGAAGAGGAAACGCCGTCGCGCACTGCTTCTGGATTTGTCTTCGGTTTCCATGGTCGCCGCCTTGGCCCACTTTCGAGCGGCCGGCACGAGGCCTGAACGACCCCACGCCGGCTAACTGGGCTTCTGCGTGAATCAGCCTCAGACCTTCACCACCTTGCAGGCGCATTTCTTGAAGTCCGTCTCTTTCGAGATCGGGCACGTCGCATCGAGCGTCAGCTTGTTGACCAGTCGATGCTCGTCGAAGAAGGGCACGAAAACCAACCCCAGCGGCGGTTTGTTGCGTCCGCGCGTCTCGACCTTGGTGACGATTTCCCCGCGTCGCGTCGCGACCTTCACATTGTCGCCACGCTGCAGGCCACGCTTCTTCGCGTCGTCGGGATGCATGTAGATCCAGGCGTCCGGCATGGCGCGATAGAGCTCGGGCACGCGGCGAGTCATCGTACCCGTGTGCCAGTGCTCCAGCACCCGCCCGGTGCATAGCCATAGATCGAACTCGGCGTCGGGCTCTTCGGCGGCCTTCTGGTACGGCAAGGCGTAGATGATGGCCTTGCCGTCGGGGAAGCCGTAGAACCTCACCCCTTCACCCTTCTTCACGTACGGGTCGTAACCCTCGCGGAAACGCCACAGCGTTTCCTTGTTCTCGACGACCGGCCAGCGCAGACCGCGCGCCTTGTGGTAGGTATCAAAGGGGGCGAGATCGTGGGCGTGTCCGCGTCCGAACCCTGCGTATTCTTCGAACAAACCCTTTTGCAGGTAGAAACCAAGCTCCTTCGACTCCTCATTCGGGAAGCCCTCATACATTTCCTTGGCCGGGAACTTGTTTACCTCGCCATTGGCATAGAGCACGTCATACAGCGTCTTGCCCTTGTACTGAGGCGCCTTGTCCAGCAGCTCGGCCGGCCACACCTCCTCCATCTTGAAACGCTTCGAAAATTCGATGTACTGCCAGAGATCGGAACGTGATTCACCCGGCGCCTTGACCTGCTGGCGCCAGAACTGCGTGCGGCGCTCGGCGTTGCCGAACGCACCTTCCTTCTCCATCCACATTGCGCAGGGCAGGATCAGGTCGGCCGCCATCGCGGTAACGGTCGGATAAACATCCGAAACGACCACGAAGTTGGCCGGATTGCGGAAGCCTGGATAGGTTTCCTGCGCCATGTTCGGGCCGGCCTGCATGTTGTTGGTGGTAGTCGTCCAGTAGAAGTTGAGCTTGCCATCCTTCAGCGCCCGGCTCTGTGCCACCGCGTGAAGGCCGATCCAGTCGGGAATCGTTCCTGCCGGCAGCTTCCACAGTTTCTCGGTTTCCTCGCGGTGCTTAGGGTTGGTCACCACCATGTCTGCCGGAAGGCGGTGCGAGAACGTACCCACCTCCCGCGCGGTGCCGCAGGCGGAAGGTTGGCCGGTCAGCGAGAACGGTCCGTTTCCGGGCTCCGAAATCTTGCCGACCAGCAAGTGCACGTTGTAAATCATGTTATTGACCCAGGTGCCACGCGTATGCTGGTTGAATCCCATGGTCCAGTACGAGACAACCTTGGTCTTCGGATCGGCATAGGTCTTGGCCAGCGCCTCGAGCTTGTCGGCCGGCACACCGGACAGCTTTGCGGTGTAGTCGAGCGTGTAGTCGGAGACGAACTGCTTGAACTCGTCGAACGTCATGTCACTCGAGTTGTTCGGATTGCCCTTCGGCTTGCCGTCGGCCCCGGGGTAGCCATTGTTCATCGCCACCTGCTCGAGCGGGTGGTTCGGACGCAGGCCGTACCCGATGTCGGTGACGCCCCTCTTGAACTTGACATGCTTGGCGACGAAATCCTGATTCACCGCGTTGTTCTGGATGATGTAGTTGCAGATGTAGTTGAGAATCGCCAGATCGGTCTGCGGCTTGAAGATGAGTTCGGCATCCGCCAGTTCGCACGAGCGATGAGTGAACGTCGAGAGCACATGTACCTTGACGTGCTTGGCGGTAAGCCGGCGATCGGTCAGGCGCGACCAGAGAATCGGATGCATCTCGGCCATGTTCGAGCCCCACAGCACAAAGGCGTCGGCATGCTCCAGATCGTCGTAGCAGCCCATCGGCTCGTCGATGCCGAAAGTGCGCATGAAGCCGGCCACGGCCGAAGCCATGCAGTGGCGCGCATTCGGATCGATATTGTTGGAGCGGAAACCCGCCTTCATCAGTTTGGATGCCGCGTAGCCCTCCCAGATCGTCCACTGGCCCGAGCCGAACATGCCGATCGCCTTCGGCCCCCCAGCCTTGAGTGCGGACTTGCACTTCTCTTCCATGATGTCGAAGGCCTGTTTCCAGCTCACAGGCTTGAACTCGCCCTCCTTGTCGAACTTGCCATCCTTCATGCGCAACATGGGCTGTGTCAGGCGATCCTTGCCGTACATGATCTTGGACAGGAAATAGCCCTTGATGCAGTTCAGGCCCTTGTTGACCGGTGCATCAGGATCCCCTTGGGTCGCAACCACGCGCCCTTCCTTCACGCCGACGAGCACACCACAGCCCGTTCCGCAGTAGCGGCACACCCCTTTGTCCCAGCGAATACCGTCTCCAGCCGACTGGGCCAATGCCTGGCCTCCCGGCAATGAGATGCCTGCCGCCGTGGCAGCTGCTGCCACCGCGTTCGCCTTGATGAAATCACGCCGATTGAGTGTCATTGCCTTGCCTCCCCAGTTTCGAGACCGTTGTCGCTGTATTCGTACACCAGTGAAATCGCCACCACCCCGTCCACGTCGTGCAAACGGGTGATCGAATCCGAAAGCTTGTAGCCGTCGCCGTCCTCAACCGTGACGACGAGGCGCCCATCGCCGGCATCGCCGTGGACCTCCACGCCAGGAATGGCGAGAAGCTGGCCGCGCACGCGGTCGATCCGCTCGGGGCGGGTGCGAAGGATCATGCTCGATAGTTCCATTGCTGCAATACCTCCCTCAGGCCGCGAGGGCCGCTTCAGAACAAGTGACTCTTATCGCCCGCGCCGGGCATCCTGCAACGCAGGCTCCGCAGCCGGTGCATGCAGATACGTCGATTCGTGGCAACGCCTTGCCACCGGGTTCGGACAAGAAGGAAATCGCTGTGACTTCGCATGCATCGCCGCAAATCCGGCAGACGACACGTTGGCTAGCCAGGCAGGACTCCGCGACCGCGGCACGCGCTGCCCACGGATCGGCATCTGTCCGGGAATGCAGCGCGTCATCCTTGCACGCCTCGCCGCACGCACCACAGAACGTGCACTGCCCAAGCATGAAATCGAGGGTGGGATAACCGCCGGAGCCGCGCACCAGAATTCTTGTGGGGCATGCCGGCAGACAATCTCCGCAACGCGAGCATGCGCTTACAAACTCGCTTTCGGGCAAAGCCCAAGGCGGCCGCATCGAGCATCCGGCAACGGAGGAGGCGCCACGCAAAAGCCGGCGGCGCGACAGCGAGATCACCACAAAGCCCCCAAAGAATTCAGGGCTTATATGACGCTTTGCGGCAATCCATTCCCTTGACTCCGATCAAAAACGACCGAGTACCCGAGCAATCCAGGCGGATATCGATCCATTGATCATCGGTCAAGGCGGCACTCAGCGCTTGGCCAACCGCGTCTGCCAGCGATCGAGCGCCGCCTGGGCCTTCGCGCGGAAAGGATCGTCTTGCTGCGAACGATGGAGATATGAGCGCATGGCGCCGGCCGCGCCCGGGAAATCCCCAAGCCCTTCCAAGGCCAGAGCAAGCCCGTAGTAGGCGTTGATCTGGTTCCGGCGCAACTCCGTTGCGCTCTCGAAAAAGTCGCGCGCGGCATCGAAGCGTGACAGTCCCAACAGGGCAAAGCCCATGTTGACGTGCGCTTCCGGCATGTCGGGCGCCAGTTCGAGAACACGATGGAAGGAAGCAATTGCCGGGTCGTACTGCCTGGCGTGCAGCATCACGACGCCCTGCTCGAACCTGGATTTCACTTCCGCCTCCCGTTGTTGCTTTGCGTGCTGAGCGTGCCCAGCGGTTTGATCCTGTCCAATCACCTCGCCGCCCCCGAAACGCCCTGGCCACCATGTCAGTGCCGCGCCGAGCACGGCAATGCCTGCTGCGGTCATCGCAAAGGCCTTCCAGCGAACATCGCGCCGTCCCACGGATTCCCCTCTCGGCCGCACCACGTTGCCGAGCAACCCTCGCATGAAGATCCACACGAACACGATCACCGAAGTCACGGCGGCAGCCCCACCGATTCCGATCAGCACTGCCGCCGCCGTCGACGCCACACTCGCGCCATCCCCCGAGAAAGGCGACTTGCGCGGTGCACCAAGCACCCCGCTCCACGCGAGACCGGCAATCAGTACCAACAAGCCCAGAACGTACGTCGCCAGTTGCCAGCGGACACGCCGTGCATCTACCGTAACAGCGCCGAGAAACGGCATCATCCGATAGGCCAGCGCCATGAACACCGCAGTAACCGCCCCTATCGTTCCGTGATAATGCGCCGGCACCATTGTCGTCTCTGTCCGAATCGCGGCGCCTGCCACGCATCCCAGTGCAAACAGCATGATGGACCCCGCCAAGGCCATTCGCTCGAAGGACAACGCGCCGGATCTTGAACGCCAGAGACCGATTGCCATGAATACCGCTAGCGCACAGGCTGCCGGCCACGACGCCCAGCGCATCAGTTGCGAGTAGCCCATCCAAAGTTCGTGTTGCCGCCCCCAGGACGACCACATCAGGAAGGGCGTCGCCAGCACCGGCAGTGCGGCGAGAGAGAACAGTACGCGCCGGATTGTTCGCGACGGTGCCGCCACGCCCGACACGCCGGCCAATGCCGACCAACCGAACATGGCCAACACAACATAGACGAACTGCAGCAGATGTCCCGCCCCCCAAACTGCGGATTCGAGGACAGCCGGCGATGCGTGCCCTGCCGGATCGAACGCTGCATGCGCCAGGGCAATCAGGGCCATGCAGAGTGGCAGCTTGGCCCACTGAAGTGCAACGGAATCCCCCTTATCAGACATGCGCAACCCGGCAACCGCAGTTACGACGATGCCTGCACTGAACCAAACCAGCCCACCGACGAACAACGGGTGGTCCACCATCGGCACATAGTTCGAGAGCACCGCCTGGCCAGACCCGACAAAACCGGCGATGAGCATGGCCCCGGCTCCGAGCAGCGAAATCACCCAGGCAACCCACACCGACGAAAGTCCGCGTGCCCGCACGTTCATCGACCACAGTGCGCCTGCAAACGAAAGAAACCAGACCAGGGTCGCAAGGTCGACATGCAGAACGAGTGCTCGGCCGAAAAGGTTCGCCGGCAGCCAACCGCCGAGCATCGGCGTACGCGCAAGAACGAGGACGGCGGCACACAAGACCGACAAACCAAGGGACGCCACCGCCAGCAGCAGCCACGCGCGAACCAGACTGCGCGGCGAGTCGAACAAAAGATCGTCGAAGACCCGCGTCACACCGCCCCCTTGTGTGGCGCCGTCGAGATGAACGGCACACCGAAGAACGTAAGAAACGCCAGCACGAAAACCGCGATGATCAGCAATGCGCCGTGGTGTGGCCGCTGCGTGTAGGCGAGACGCGCGTGCAACGCGAAAGCGAGCGTAAGCCAGGTCACGAAAGCCCAGGTTTCGAGCGGGTCCCAAGCCCAATAGCGCCCCCACGCGTCTTGTGCCCAGATCGCACCGGCGACGAGCATCAGCGTTTCGAAGATCAACCCCAACGCCATGAAACGGAACGCGAGATCACACAGCCGTTCGTCCGCCGGCAATCCCGAGAGCCGACGCAAACCGAGACCTTTGAAACGCAGCAGCACGACACCCGCCAACCCGACGGCGACCAGCACCGCGCCGAGAAAAACCTTGCCAAAGCCGATGTGGATGAACAACCAGATCGTATGGTAGGTCGGCGGGAGATGGCCTTCGCCCGGACTCGTCATCAGCAGCCAGCCCATCATGACGAACACGATTGGCATCACCACGGCAGCAGATGCGCGAACGGCCGGAATACGCCAATAGGCCAGGGCGAATGCAAGCAACAGACTCCACACGTTGGACGAGAGTATCTCGAACATCGTGACGAACGGTCCGTGACCAAGCCTGTCCCAACGTACAGCGATCGACCCTGTATGCAGAACGAGCCCCAGCGCAAGCAACGCCAATATCACGCGCTGCGGCTTTCTGCCGAGCACGACCGACACGATCGCAGTCGACCCCGATGCAACGTAGACGACGAGCGCCGACCAGAGAAGTTTCAGTTCAAGCATGGCGCTCGTCCGGGTTCCACGGTTCTTGTGCAAACTTGCGCCAGAAATGGAACGAAAGGCTCGCCACGGCGACAACAGAGGCCGCAAGCAGCCACGACGTTGTCCAGTCCGAAAAAACCGTGTAGCCCATCCAGCTGCGCAATCCAATGTACTCGAGACGTCCTTCGGGCAGATCGAGCGTCTGCCCCGGCTGCAACTCGGTGCGGGTATCGCCGCTGCGCGTTACGAGAACATGGCGCGCCGGGAGCCGGAAATTCGACGGCTTGTCCGGGTCCAGAATCACCTCGTCGAACTGAAGCTGCACCCATAACGTGCGCGACGTACCCGGAAGCGTCCACTCGCGCGCCTGGCGATACTCATGCGCCGGATATGCCGGAAGATGGACGGCTCCAAGTTCCGCGCTCCCCTGAGTCGGGCGCCACAGAAACGACGGCGCGAAGCCCTTGTTGAAACTCGTGTAAAAACGATATCCGTGAACCACCAGTGCGTCGTTGTCGCCAATCACGGCTTGGCGGATACCGCCCTGCTCGTCGACGTATCGAACGCGATTGTTGGTCGCACCGCGACGCACGCCGGGGGCATAATCTATCTGAAAGCCTTCGTTAACGAAGCGAACGCGGTCCAGGCGCGACCAATGCAACGGACCCGATTCCTGTCCGACAAGTTCGCCGCTGAACTCCGCACCCTCCGCGAGTTCAAGGTGTCCCTTGAGATAGCTCAACCTGCCCGCCGCGACCAGCAGGATGATCGCGATGAGCGCCAGATGGAAAATCAACAGTGCAGTCTTGCGCCGAAAAACGCCGTTTGTTGCGACTGCGGCGGCGAGATTCAGCGCCACCAGCACCAGAGGAATCACCAGCGCCCACGTCGTGTGCGTTTCCGACAGATAGGCAATCAGGACACCCATGCCGAGCAACGCGAGAATCACCAGCGTGAGCCGCAGGGAAGCAAGTCTCCCCAGCCACGGGTATGCGGTGCAAGTCATTTCGCCTGGCTGCATGGCACCACGGAACCACGACAAGGCGCTCATGGCGGATTGCTGCAGTTTTCGTTCGAGTCGCGCATCCAGTCTCGCCCCGACTGGCCGTTGCCCGGCGCGCCCGCAGAACCGCAATCCGCCTGTTGCCACTGGCCGCTGGGGGCAAAACGGCGCACCTTGAGCACCGCATTCATGTAGTAGGGGCCAACGTTGTAGGCCGCCGTCGTGTTGTTGCGAACCTGGGTCCCCGGTGCGAGTCCCGCTTCGGGGCCGACATCGTTTAGATTGGCCAGGAAGGCCTTGTTCTTCCAGCCATGCGGCACCGCGACATGACACCAGTTGCAGCGCATGCGGCCGATCTTGTCCGCATGGTACGAATGCAGATCGCCGCGGTCGGCGTTGTAGAAACCGGTCCGCGTCTCCGCGCGTGTCGCATAGATCGAATAGTTGTGGCATTTGAAGCACAGGCCGGTGGCCTGCTGGCCGGTACCCGTGCTGGTGTTCCACTGCCCCTTCAGGACGAAGTTGTTCGCCGATCCGTGCGGTCCCCAGGGGTTTCCATTCTCCCCCCCATCGGGAATGACCGACGTTGCCGACGTTACATTGGATCCGTGGCAATCGGTACAGTACATGGTCTGCGATCCAACGCCATTGCGCCAGGGCAGGTTCCAGTTATTGCTGATGTTGTTGCCGTTTCCGCGGATCGTTCCGGTCCGCCCGGTTTGATCCATGACCGGATGCCAGGAACGATGGTTGTTCAACTGGAACGCCGTCGCGGCACCCGAATCGGTCGTCGTCAGCTCTCCGCGATGGCCGACGGGTGCCTGAAATTCCTTGGCCTGATTCGTGTATTGCGGCAGATTGTTGGTGCCGTCCGGCGTGCCGCCCGGGTAGCCGGGCTCGGGCCGGCTGCCGATTGGATATACGTTATTGTCGCTGTAGCCATAATCCGAATGGCATTTCAAGCAGATCTGGTACTCGCGGGTCATGTACGGCGCGCTCGCCGAGACATCTATGCCGCTTCCGGGATCGCCCCGCTTGACGATGTAACTCGTCGGCAGGTTGTGGAACGAAGCTGACCCGTAGACCGGCTCAACGCCCCACGACCCGCGCAGCACGCCGGATGCGATGTTGCTATGCGTGTAGCCGGCGACATCGTCGTGGCGGTGCGTCCCGGCTGGATCGGGATTGCCGCTGATCGAACCGACGGGGTTGCCGCGGAAGTCGCGGAACTTCACGACACGGTGGGGATTGTGGCAATCGGTGCATTCGGCATGGCGGTTGTTGAGGTTGCCCGCCCCCAATTTTTCGCGCGGCTCGATCATGTCCTTTCCACATCGATTGGCGGCACCGCTGCAGTCGATGAAGCCCCCGTCGGAGAATCCCCCGGCAATATCGTGCATCTCCTGTCCAGCCGGCTGATCCACCGACCTGATCGGCATGCGGCGCGGCAACTGGAAGTCGCTTCGAATGTTCGGCACCGTCGTGTTCGGCGTAATGACGGCCGACGCCGAATCCGTATGACACTGATAGCAAGTCTCCTCAAGTGCCGCACCGCCGCCCGCCTTCGGCGTAGCGACGCTGTCGGTGCCTTCGCGCAGCAGCCGGCGCGCGCCCTGTACCGTATGCGTGTCGTGGCAATTGAGGCAGCCCGCCTTCCAGACCGGCAACCCGGTGGGAAACTCGCGCATCCCGGCCGGTGTCGCGGGCTGATTCAGCGCCCCTTTGTAGGTCTGATTGGCGACGCGATCATTGGCGTGCGCCGAATAGGCCCAGCTTCCCGTACCCTGGTTCTTGTCGTGGCAGGACAGACAAACGATGTCGTTGTTCGGATCGAAATTGTTTGTCGGGGGAACCTCCTGAAACCGGTTCAGGCGCAGGAATTTCTGCGGGCCCTTGGTCAGGTCGGTTTCACGCGAGTGCGGGTCATGGCAGGTGGCACACTGCACCTGTCCCTCGCGCAACACACCGCCGGTCGGCTCCAGCGGCACTTTCGGCTTGTACCCGGGCGCGCGTACGCCAATGGTGCTGCCATCCGACGGCCACCGCTGGTTGCCGTCGACCGGGCGCAGCTCCCCGTCGCGGCCTGCGAGCGCCGTGTTGAACGTGACCGAAATGGGATGATCATTCGAAAGATCGACGCCAAGCTTGCGCGTGAAACCGGTCGTGTCACCCGCCCCGGAGGGCATGACACCGCCCGGACCCGTACCCTGCATCGCGATCGACGCATTCGCCTGGCCGTTCAGCACATTCACGTTGCCGATTGCGAGCGTACCGTCGTGACAGGACAGGCACAGCTTCGAACTGCCGCCGGGTTGGTCGAGACTTGCTTGCACGGAAAGGGCATCGAGCGAAGACGAGCGATATAACTCGGTACTGGAGTAGGTGTGCCCCGAGAGGCGTCGGTTCCACAATGGCAAGGGCGGCGCCGCAGGGTCGGCCTCCTGGGTACCAGCATGCGGCGTATGGCAAAAAACGCACACCTGCGTTTCCGTCGTTGCCTTGACGGTGCCCGGTCCGGATGCCGACAGGTTGTGCCGGGTGTTGCGCACGTCCGATATCTTCTCGCCCGAGACCGGCCACGCGGCGAGGAAACAGACGAGCAGCGTGATGAAGCGCTCAACCCTCACTTTCCGCGCCTCCACCCAGAAACTGGAAAACCGTCACTCGTCCGTTGAACATGTCTGCAATGAATACGCGGTTCCGGCTGTCGATCCAGACGCCTGCCGGGAGATAGAACTTTCCGGTTCCGAGCCCCAGCCCCCCGATGGGCATCAGGAATTCGCCCTTTCGATTGAACACGAGCAGATTGTCGTAGTAGGACTCGACCACGTAAACATTGCCTTCGCCATCGACGGCGACACCCTTCGGACGTACCAAGTTCCCGACATACAAACCGCGCTCGCCGATGACGCGCGTCTCGCCGCCGGTGAGTGGGATTACCTGAACGCGGCTGTTCATCGTGTCCGTCACGTACAACTCGTCTCCGCTCAGCGCCAGATGCGAAGGGAAATTGAACTCGCCCGGCGAATCGCCGCGCCGGCCGATCGTGTCGATCAGCTTGCCCGCGGCATCGAACACCTTCACCTCGTGTGCATACGCATCGGCAACGAACAGGCGCTGCCCCACAGAGTCCCATGCCACGCCGGTCGGTCGTTTGAGCACACCCTTTCCAATCGCAGGCAATGGATTCCCGTCTTTGTCGAGATGCGCTATCAACGCCAGTTGCGCGTCGGCAACCCAGACGCCGCCCTCGGGCGCAACGGCAATGCCGGACGGCGCAACGAAGCCGCGCCTCTCCTCGGCGCGCTCCCACACCAGGAGCCTCCCCGCCGGTTCATCGAACACGAATACCGCCTGTCTGCTGACATCGGTCACCAACACCCTGCCCGCCGCGTCGACCAGTCCGGACTGGGGCCGCTGCAGCACCACGGGCTGCGCCTCGCCCGAAACGACCCCCGCGATCCAACGCAGGAAATTGCCAATGCGTGATCCCCCGCCGTCGGGTCTGACGAAATTCGCCTCGCCTGTCAGTTGTCCCGCGAACATGTAGCGCGGCACCTCCGGCGGTTGAGGCCAGAGGAGGCGCTTTCCTTCCGGAGCGTCCTCGATGCCATAGCGCATCGCAGCCGCAACGATGTCGTTCGCACAGCCGCTCGACAGGATGGCCGTGCCTAACACTACAAGTGCAGCAAGGCGCCTCATGGCCGCGGCGCTCCGCCGCCCGGCGGAGGAATCAGGCGGAATGCACCGATACGCCCTCCGCGTGTGTCTGCAACATACAGCGTGCTGTCGTGGATCGCGATCGAACCGGACTCGATCACGCCGAGGTCGCGGAACGCAATGGCACCAGCGAAAAGTCCGTCAAAGAAAATCCGTATGCTCTGCTGTGCGGAATCGAGCACCCAAACGCGCCCCCAACGATCTGCGGTCACGGCAACCGGATTCACCAGTTCCGCTTCACCAAATGTTCTCAGGCCGCGACCGTCAGGAAGAATCTCGGAAACACAGCGGCATCCCGGATCGACCACAAACACGCCTGCCGACCCCGCCGCCATGCCACGCATACCCGACTCGAGTCGCCCATCGACGTTTCCGCGCTGACTGACGATGTATGCAACCTTGCCAACGGGATGAAAAGCCACGATCTGCTGCAGGGTAGCGTCTGCAACCCAAACCAACCCCCGGCTGTCCTCGATTGCGATATCGATCGGGCGCACCAGATCGTTAGGGGCAGCCAGCGTTGCAATGAGCCTGCCGTCGCGGGAATATCGATTGATGCTGGAAAGTCCCGCCTGAAGCAGATACACAGTCCCGTCTGGCGCCGCGACGATCCGCGTTCCGGGCACCGCCCTCACCGAAGTGATTCGGAGCGCGGTCTGGGCCACCGCATCGAATCGATAGAGTGCCGCTGTGGCACCATCCACCACATAGATATCCGGCCCTGACGCGGCAACCGCAACGGGATTCGCCAGCTTGAAGTAGCCGCGTGACACGGCTTGCCCAACCGCACCCGGCGCAGTCGTCCCCGCCTGCAGCGGCGCACCAACGATCGGCGGCAGGGCGACGAGCCATTTCGCCATCGCGCCGCTGGCCGGGTTCCCCTCGCCCGGTTCGCGACCGGATTCGGCCTCGGTTCCGCGCGGATCCAACTCCGCGCACGCGGCCAATGCAGCACACGCCACGACACCGTAGACGCGCAAAAGCACGCGAATCCGCATGCCGAACACGGCGGAACTACCAGCGCCCCGGGCCACCGGTTTCGTGCCCTCCATAGATGCCGCTGGGAAGTCCGGGTTTTCCCGTGTGGCACAAGTCACAACGCTCCGGCCCCCAGGCGATTTGGTTGTTGTGGCATGCGCCACAGAACCTTCCGTCGATGATGTCCGACATCAATACATCGTTCGATCCCACACGCATCTTGAAACCAAGCTCCGAGTGGCACACCTTGCACCGAAAGCGGATGCGATGGAACCAGTGCGGAAACACCACCGGCCTCACGCCCTCCCTCTCGGCGCGCTTGTTCAACACCACGTCGGCATACTCGGCAGCGGCGTGAGGCACGAAATCCAGACTGGCCGCAGCGAACAGCAGTGCTGCCGGCCCGAGTACTCCAAGCCGCGTCGCACGGCGGCGACTCATCTTGTCGCCGGCGCTGCACCGCCGCCTGGCGACGCCGCAGGAACGCGCGACGGGCCAGAGCGCGCGACGCTGTGACATCGGCTGCACTCGGTCAGAGGAAAGCTCACCGCTCCATGGCATACGCCGCATTGTTCTCCCTGCAGTATCGCAAACATCGAAAACTTGTTCGCTCCGGCTTTCGCCTTGAACAGGTGATCGTGGCAATTCCCGCAATCCAGCCACAGCGTGTGCGCCCGGTGCGGGAACCGCACGATCGGCATCCCGCCATTGAGGTTCAGCAGAATGTCGTCCTCTCGAATCTGCGTCGGCGCCTTCGAAAAGAGTCTGTCGCGGGGATTGATCGCCCCCTTCTCCAGCGCTTCGACCCAGCGCACATGGTTTCCCGTGGTATCGGGAGGCAAAACCTTGAGCGCTTCCGCAGGCTGCTGCAGGTGTTTTACCCCCGGCGCCGTCGGATCATGCACGCCGTCACTCTCCAGCGGCAGCCAGTTGGCAGCGGAACACGCCATCGTTATCGTTGCCAATGCAAGAACCCGGCCTATCGATCGGCGCAAGCTGTCCATCCATCGGCTCCGCCCGGCAAGACGCAATCTCAGCCGGGTATGTAGATTCCGGCGTTGCGAATCGCCTTGACCAGTTCGGCAGTGGACTCCTCAAGCAACTTGATGCCACCGCCGAAATCACCACGCGCAGCGGAAGCCTCGGCATGTCCGCGCAACTGCCCCGCCTTTTCGAGAAAGCCCTTGACCATTCGATCCATTTCCGGCTGGTCGCGCTTTTCAGCAAGCAGTATCTTGATCAGCATCTGATGCGTATCGTTGCGGTCGAGCTCATAGCGGTATTCCTCGTCCTTGCTTGTGAAATTCAGCGAGCGAACGAGCGTATCGCCGCCGCGCATCGACGCAATCGACGCCTTTGCAATCAGATAAGCGCGATCGATTGTCTGACGCGCCTCGGATGGCTTGCCGGCGGCGTTGAGCTGCGTGGCTTCCGCGATCAGGGTTTCGACCGTGTTCGCGGCCTCCGCAGCACCCTTGACGTTTGACTTCTCGGCCGCGACCCGTTTCTGGGCAGCAAGCAGCGCCTTGACGCTGTCCATGCGCGCATTGAAGTCATTCTGTGTCTTCTCCGCCGCCACCTTCTCGGGCGCGGCAAGACGAACCGCCTCGAACATGGTGACACTGGATTCGGTGAGCAGACGCGATGCACGCATCAGATCGTTGGCACGAAAGGCCTCTTGCGCCTGCCGATACAGATCTCGCGCCTTGGCACGCCGCTCCAGTGCGCGGGGCTCTCCCACCGATTCTATTTGCTTGGCTCCCGAAGACCGGTCGACGAGGATGCCGACCGACTCCAATCGGCGCTCGAGCTGCACGCGATCGACCTCGACATCCGCCACTCGCAGCATGCCCGTTCGTGATCCGGGGTCTGGCGGCGACTGCGCCAGACCCTGCCTGCCCAGAATTGCGCCACCGCCCAGGACGAGCAGCACAAGGACGATGCGTACATGAATGATCACAACTCACTCCCACTGTTCAGGATACGCGCGAACCGGTCCGCCGAACGCCGGCTTCGGTAAGGCTCGAACCCGATGTAACTGATGTTCCCATCAATTGAAACAGGCATGGGGTCTCGCCTATTCCTGTCGCGGATCCTGCTGCGGGACGACAAGGCCCGCAGCCTGCAGGGCGCGTTGCAGATAACCGCTGCCATTGCGGATCGTCTTCAGTGCTGACGCATAGTCCGCGGCCTGCGCCTGCGCTTGCGCCTGTTCGCGCATCGCGACATTCTGCGCAACGTAGCGCTCGACCAGTCGTCTGGCCTCTTCGCCGGGACGCAGCTCGTTCAGTGCTACCGGAACGAGATCGGCGAAACTCTTGTTCCGGTCGAGTTCATGCGCAAACTCCTGCGCCGGCGTTTCGAACTTCACGGCGTAGTCGAGCGTCGCCGAGCCGATGAGCCGGTTGATTCCAGCCATCAGCATCTGCTCCGCCCGCTCCAGGACACGAATAGCGTCATGGAGTTGCTCGGTGTTTGCGAACGCCTTGCCCTCTGCGATCGCGGCTTCGATCTGCGCCAGTTCGCGCTGCGCGGCACCGTCTTTCGCCCCTTTTGCATGTCGGGCGTAGGATGCCTTGAGGGTGTCGGTGCTTTCCAAGAGACGCCCATAGCGAACCTTGAGTTCGACTTTCTGCGACTCGTCGTCCGGCACGAGTTGCCGCGCCTTTCCGACGGTCCAAAGCGCATCGTTGTAGGCCTCGTTCGCCCTCGCCAGATCGCCTGTCTTGAATGCGGCGGCGGCCGCGCCGTATTGCTCTTGCGCACGCGAGAAGAGGGCCTTCGCGTCCGGGTTGCCGGACAATGCGATGCGCTGTGCAACCGGGGAATCAGTCAGCAACCGGCGTACCATCGCCTCCTTGCTGCGAACAAGCTCCGGCGTCACCTGTTGCGCAACCGGCGCGGGCTTCCCGTCCTGACCGAGGGCGGCAGTGGAGCCGATCTCGAGCAGGGCGCACAGCACGGGCATGGCCACGCGCGACGGACTGGTCACTACTTGGTCTCCGCGGTCTTCTGCGCCGCGGCGACAGGAAGATCCTTCTTCTTCGAATGACAATTGCGGCACTCCGACACCGGGAAGGCCACCTTGCCATGGCACACGCCGCATTTCTGGCCGAGCAGAATGGCCGCCATGCTGATCTGGTTTGCGCCCTTCTGCGGCACGAAGATCGCCGGGTGGCAATTCGAACAATCGAGCCATTCCGTGTGCTGCTTGTGCGGATACACGACGTCCGGCATGGATCCCTTGACCTCGCGAATGATGTTCAGGTCCATGACCACCGGTTCGGCCTTGGGATCCAGCCTGTCCCAGCGTGGATTGATTTTCTTCCCGCCGATCGCCTGAACCCAGTCGATTCGATTGCCGGCGTTGCTCTTTGGTAGATTGCCGTATGCGGCCAGCGGAGGCTGCAGGGCAGCCGTGCCATCGTTGGTCGGATCGTGAATGCCGTCCTCGGTCGGCGGAAGGTTACGCTTTCCGGCGGGCTTCAACAGGCGGTTGAAGGCATTGACATCTGCATTGCCACCAATCGCGGGCGAGGGCGCCGCCGCCGCAACCGCACCCGCTGCGGCGGCCCCAGCAGCGGCCTGGGATGGGGCCGCTGCCGGAGCCGGAGCCGCCGTGGCGGCTGCAGCGGCCTGTGCTGCCGGAGGAGACTTGGCGGCCGCTTCGACCGATTTATCACTCTTCGCGGACTTGTCCTCCGGCTTTTTCTCGTCCTTCTTCGCATCGGCCTTGGTCTGTACCGATGCGACCATGTAATCGACGGCGGACTTGATTTCGGCATCCGGCGTGTCGAGCGCGCCCCCCTTCTTCGGCATGGCAGGCGGCTTGCCGTTCAATGCGCTGCCATACAGAGCGGCAACACCGCCTTTGATACGCGGGGCCCAGCCCGCGGCATCGCCATACTTTGGCGCCCCTGCCAGACCAGACGCGTGGCAAACGGCGCAAGTCTTCTCGTATACGGCCTTTCCCTTCGCCAAATCGGCATGAGCCATGCCGTGACCGAAGACAAGGAGTGAAACCAGTGCAAAACAGATCGGGGTTCTCATTGTTCTTCTCCCTCACTTCCTTGCCGGCTCGGTCGGCGCGGCAAGCTTCTGGATCGTGCTCTCGTGGACCTGTGTCGGCGTACCGGGTTTTGCCGAATGGCACAGGTTGCAGTTCTCGACCGACCACGCGACATCGCCGTTATGGCAGGCCCCGCAGAACTGCCCGTCGATAATCTTCAGCATGTTGATCTGGTTGCCTCCGGCCTTGAACTGGAAACCAAGGTCGGCATGGCAAACCTTGCAGCGAAACCGCATGCGGTGAAACCAGTGGGGAAAAACGACCGGGCGCATGCCGGCCGCATCGGAATAGTTGTTGATGACCACGTCTCCATACTCGGCGTAGGCCGGTTGCGAGAGCCAGAATGCGATGGACGCGAGCATGACAATCGCCGCTGCCAGGCTACGACGCAGGCCGCGGAATCTATGGCGGGAATACATGGAACACCTCGATAACAGGAAGTCGGCGGGGGCCGCGGCTTACCTGCTGCCGAAGTCGCGGCTGATTCGAAGGAGAACCAGAGCATTTTTCTTGCCATCGATCTCCGCGAGGCGCGTGGAGAGTCTGACATCGAGCCGGCCTATCCGATAGTCGAGGCGCTGCTCCAGAGAGCGGGTAACCTGGTCGCGGCCCGCATCCGGATTCCCTTCGAGCCGGGTATCCGACTGACTGCGGGTCGTATTCGCGTTGAACATCAACGTGTAGCGCAAGCCTCGTACGCCGAACGCGCGCGCGTGCACGTAGCTTAGATTGCCGCCGATCGCCGAGCCCGAACCCTGGTTCTCGACATCTTCGAGCCGCTCGCCTGTCGGCAGCGCCACCTCCCGACGCACCGTGTTGGTCTGACGCGTCCTTTGCCAGGTTATGTCGGCTGAAGCACTCGAGTAACGGGACAACAGCCATTGGCCATTGGCCTGGAGGTTGATCAGTTGGAAACTGTTGGCGTTGTCGCCGCGATTCCGGCTGTCGGAAGCGGAAAGGCTTAAGTAGCTCGTCGTCGTTTCGGACGGGTACGCGCGCCAGGAAAGCCCCGCGTTGTGGCTGATTCCCTGGGCGCTGCCGAACTGGTTCGTCTGCGTCGCGGAAACCGTCTGACCGAGGGTTCCGCTCAAGGCCGACGTCGGACTCAACTCCCATGTCCGATTGAGCCCATGCCCAATGGACGAATTGACGACTCGTGTCGCCCCCTCTCGCCCGCCGGTCTGGTTGGCGACGTTCGCCGATGCGTACCAATTGTAGGAATAATTCCCGAGCGCGAGAACGTCGCCGTTGTAGGTCGCACCAAGCGTTTGCGAAGCAAGCACCGAGGAATCGGCGTCGCCGCGAACAAAGCTGACGCCCAGTCCCCCATAGAGCGTGGCGTTCCGGTTCAGCAGATACGAAACGCTGCCGCTGAGGCCAACCGATCTGGTGCCACCACCGTCCCCGCCGCCGAAGTCACTGTCAGTCTCGAAGTACCTCGCCGTCCCCGTGCCTCGCCAGCGCGAGTTTTCGGGGGTCCAGGTTGCGAACGACACGCCCTGGAGGAAGCGAAACTTGCCCATGCCGCTGCCCAGCGAGCCGCTGCCTCCCGAAAATCGCTGGTCGGAATCGTTGTAGCTCAGACTACTGTCGATCCCCAACGCGCCACTGGGCCGGTAGGTATGGCGGGCGCTCGCTCGCAACAGCGATGCAGACCCGCTGTCGTCGGACCGCGTGTTCCTCGCATACGAGACATCGCCGGCAATGCTCTGCTTTTCGAACGCCTTGGACAATCCAACCGATATCGCGTTGACCGTATCGTCGCCGAATCCGCCGTCCAGACGGCTGTGGTCAAAGCTCGCGTTCGCACTGAAGTCGCCCTTGGCGTTGCGGTAAGTCTGGCGCAGCGACAATCGGGTACTGCGATACTCGCTACTCGTCAAATCACTGTTGGACCGGCTGTCACTGATGTCGAGTTGTCCAACAAACGGGAAGCGGCTGACCGGAAACAGATTGATCATCGCACCACCGACAATGCTGGTCTGGCGATTGCGGGAATCTGAACCACTATCAAGCGCAGTCGATTGGTCCTGTCCGGTCACAACACCGAATGAACCCGACACCTGGGCGATCCACGGTTGCCAGAGGTAGGAATTAGCGCGAACCTGAATCTGCTGCAGATGCTGCGTGCTGGTCACCCCTTCGTCCAGCTTGGACCAACGGAGCGAATCTGAAACCGTCATGCCCCAACGGATGGGTGCAATACCCCAGCGCGACGGGGGCTTTACCCCACTCGCGTTTCCGAGCCCCCCCGCCGCACGTTCCGCCGGGCTCGCAGATGCACGGCTTGCGGCCGGCGTCACAGAATCGGCCGGCCGAGCCGGCGTCTCGGGCTCAACCTGCGCTTGCGCAAGGATGATGCCATGATCATCTTCGGGCTTCCCGAAATCGGGAAGCCTGATTCCTTCGCCCAGAGACTGGATTGCCTGTGCGCCCCCTACCGGAATGCCCTCGTCTTGCTGCTCCTCGACTGCCAGGGCTGGCCGCGAAAACAGCAGCGCCCCTCCCGCCAGCAGGCAGAAGAGGGACGAAGCGGATACTGGAAGGCAGAGTCCTCGCACGCCGGTACACAGGCAAGTTCCCTGCCGTCATGTGAACGGCGTCGACGAAATTCGCGACATGCCGCAAGCATCGGGGGAAACGGTGTGCAGCATTGTGCCGAACGTGCGATCCGCCCGGCACGATGTCACAGATTGACGACTACCTTGATGCCGCGAGTTTAGGATAGCGCTTGGTGTCGATCTCGACGCGCGCCTGCTTGCGCAATCCAGCGGTGAAGTTTTTCCAAGCCGTTTCGCTGCGCTCACGCACCAGAAGATCGGCCGCACGTTCGGACACATCCGAAAAGCTGCGTTTCTGGGCCGGCTTGCGGTCGATCATGCGGAACAGCCCGACGCCCTCCAGCACGCGCACGGGCTCCGAGAGGGAATCCGGCTTGAGATCGTCGATCTTGTCCTGCAGCGCCTCGGGCAACATGCCGCGGTGCAGGTAGCCAAGATCGCCGCCCTTCTCGGCCGAGCTGTCGCCCGAATGCAACTTGGCAAGTTCGCCGAAGTTCGCACCCTTTTTGAGGCGGCCAGCAATCTGGCGCGCCTCTTCCTCGGCCTTGTCCCACACCAGCTTCGGCGAGGACGGATCCACTTTGAGCAGGATCACGGCCAGATGGAGTTTTTCCGGTTCCGTAAACAGGTCCAGGTGCGAGTCATAGTAGGCACGCACCTCCGCCTGGCCCGGCTTATCCGCTTTGCGCACGCTCGCCTCGAGCTGCTCGATCACGTCCTGCTGCTCGAGTTTCTCGCGCAGCCCGGGAATCAGCCGTTCCCGATTCTGCTTCCACTGGGCACTGTCCTTGTAGCGCGCCTCGTAGCCGGCAATCGCCTCGTCGATCTTTTTCGCATCCGGTTTGATGCGGCGACGTACCGCCTCGTCGGCAAGCAGAATGCGTTCGATGAGCTTGTCGCCCACCGCGCGGAACAGCGCATCGACCTCGGCCTCCGGTGGCTTGCCGTGGTAGAACTTCTGCCGTGCAGCGGCATTGACGGCATTCTCGTATTCCATCGCGCTGATCACCTTGCCACTGACGGTCGCGAACACAGGCGCGACCGCAGTCTGGGACGAAGGCTGCGCCGCATGAACGACCGGCCATCCCGTGGAAACCGCGCCCAACAGCAATGCCGCAGAAAGGACTCGCTTCTTCATCGACTTACACTCCGAAAGCAACAACGGGTCGAGCACCGTCGGCGCTCGACCCGATTGTCATGTTACGAATGCCGCCCGCTGTCGCTTACTTCACGTGGCAGGACAGGCAAACCTGGCTACCCGTATTGCTGACACGCAGGAACGTCGGCGCAGCCGCGGTATGCGGATCATGGCAGCTGGCGCACTCGACGGACGGCCCCGTCGTGCCATCGCTGAAGGCACGCGTGTAAAGGATCATGTCGGTCTTGTTGCGCGCGTTGTTGCCGGTGGTCGCTTCGGTATCGACCCACCATACGTTCTGCGCATTGATCGTTGCGTTGCGCAGACGTCCGGTATTCGTGCCGCCGCCCCAGAAATCTGCGTCTTTACAGCCCGCTGTTCCGGTTCCTGTGATGCCACCACCACAGTACTGGATGCCGATCGGGTGGTCGTTACGCAGATCCGTTCCGATCAGCGCAACGTTCGTTGTCGGGTTGGCCATCAAACCGTCGGCCGTAACATTCGGCCCTGTCCACCCCCAGTCACCCGCCGGGCCTGCGCCTTGCCGCCCGGGCGCACCACCGCCCGTCACATCGTAGCCACCCGACCCCGGCGCATTGATGACGTTGTCCATCGCCTGCGTACCGTCATGACAGGACAGGCAGGCCAGCGAGACGGAACCAATCGAACCGCCGCCGTTGCCGTCGCTCGCTCGGGCAGCGTCCATCGTCGACGAGGAATACACCTGGTAGGCGTTTGCGCCCGTACCTAGAGTCTGCAGATTCTTGTTCCACAACGGCGCCTGGGCGCTGGTGTCGGCGCCGTGAGGCGTATGGCAGAAGACGCAGATTTCTTCCGTACCACCTGATCGGTTCTGGCCGGCGGCGCCCGTCGTGCCGAGATTGTGCTTGGTCGTGGCGATCTGGGCCATTGCGGCACCCGATCCGAGCAACAGCGTCCCCGCTGCGACGACCCCCAACAGCTTCTTCAAACTCCCGCTTACCCTGAGCATTTCGCCCCCCTGTGAACTCGCGAAAAAGTCGATGACGGCGCCGACAACCACTGATCCGCTCCCCGCTTCACGGCCCGGCGCATGTACGTCGTGTTGCATGGAGCGTGCCGATTGCCATGCCAAACTGCCCGAGGAGAACTGCAGGCGCCAAGCCACTGTTTTTCCGAACTTCCCCGAAAACAAGAATGCGGGTTCCGATCTTGTTCGAGGTCAAGATTCCGGAATGCGGGGAATTCGCTTCCTGCTCGCGGGAAAGCGCAGCGACCAAGCTGCCTGCTCATGCGACTAGCGCGCGGCATCGAGTTGCCGCTTGCCCAGAAAGCCGTCCTCGGACTTGAGCGTCATCGGACGATAGATGTCGATCTTGCGGTACCACTGGTCGACGAAATAGATCCGCCCGTCCTCGTCGACGAAAATGCCCGAGGGCAACATGTATTTCGCCGGGCCGTCGACTTCCGAACGTCCGCCGACGAACATCAGCAGATCGCCATCCGGATTGAATATCTGGAAATTGCCGAACGCTGCGTCCGCCACATAGACGTTGCCCTCGCGGTCGGTCGCAACCTCCTTGGGGCGCGCGAAGTTCCCCATCTGGCGGCCAACCGTGCCGAACGCCTGGCGGTACTTGCCGTCGCCATCGAAAACCTGGACGCGGAAATTGCCGCCATCGACGACATAGAGCTGCCCCTCCTTGCCGATGGCGATGTCACGCGGAAGATTGAACTCGCCCGGCTCCTTGCCTCGCTTGCCAAAGTCGAACAGATGGTTTCCGTTCGACGGATCGAACACGCGCACGCGGTGGTTCTCGGACTGCACCCCACCGATGTCCACGACATATAGCCGCGATGCCTTGGAATCGACGCTCACGCTGGACAGACGATCGAACATCTTTTCGCCGCCGATCTTGCGCAGGTATCTGCCGTCACGGTCATAGACCAGGATCGCGCGCAGCGAGGCATCGGCGACGTACAGGTTGCCGTTCCGGTCGACGTCGATGCCGAGCGGCTTCATCAGCCGGCCCGGTTCTTCCTCGCCGATGCGGAAGAAGCGGCCCTGCGGCCAGTCGAACACCTTGACGAATCGCTCCGCCGAATCGGACACGAAGATCCGACCTTGATGGACCGCGATCGCGTAGGGCTTGGCCAGCCCTTCGCCCGACCGGGATTCGCCGGTCACGAGGCGACGCAATGCCGAATCGCTCGAGTCGGGCACGACGTCGGCGGCACTGTAGATCGTGCGCTCGTAAGTGAAGCGCGGCTCGTCCGGCGGAGGTGGGAACACCAGCACGCCCTTTGCCATGCCATCGCCGGTCTGGATCTCGGCGCATCCGAACGACAACGTCACCACCGCGGCGGCGACGATGATTCGCGCCAAGGCGCCTGAATTCGACAGCGTGCACTTCATATCGACCCTCCCCTGCATTCCGTTCAGGCAACTTGCGTTCCCGGCGCCGGCAGGCGCACCGTCAGTTGTTGTGGCAAGTCATGCACAGCTCGCCGCGGCCCGCCGGGGCGCGCAGGAACATCCGGTTGGTGCTGTGCGGGTCATGGCATGTCGAGCATTCGATATGCGGCACGGCCACGCCGGAATCGGCATCGATGCGGCCGTACAGTGGCAGGTCGCCACGGCCGCGCCGTGCGGCATTGCCGGTATAGGACGCCCACCAAACGGTTCGATCGTCGATTACCCCCCGATATACAGGTCGGAACTCCGCGAGCGATTGCGGGAGATTCGTGTCGACCAGGGCATTCCCCCGCGCGCGAACCTGCTGCACGTTCGCGCCCTGTCCGCTTGCACCCCCCGGGAACGTGCCGCGGTAGGGCACCCCATAGGGATGCTCCATGTCGGACCGCGTGACAGAGAAGGCCTGGTTCGAGTCGTGGCATGACAGGCAGGCCAACGACTGCGACCCGACCGACGTGTTGCCGCTGGTGCCCGACCGCCCAATGTCGTCGTATGTCACGAAACCAGTCGAATTCCCGAGATTGCGTTGCCAACGCGGCGTCGGACGCGGTCCGTCTTCCGCGATCATCGGCGTGTGGCAGAACACGCAGACCTCGCCGCCGTCGCCCTGCGGTTCGCCGAATCCGTTTCCGCGCATCAGGTTGTGGGGCGTCGTGCGCAAGTCTGCATACGCAAGTCCTGCGACGAGCGCTGTCAGCGTCGCGCCCGCCACAAGCGCGCACGGCTTGCGCATCCCCGCGCAGTCACGCCCAAATACGGATCGGAACACCCCGAAATACCGGTGAATTCTTGAAAACAGGAATCGCGTCCCGAAAATGGCAAGAGGCTCCGGTCGAGATTCAACGAGTCTGGGCAACGATGTAATCGAGTGCCGCGCGAACGTCATCTTCCGACAGGGATGCATTGCCGCCCTTGGGTGGCATCGCCCCTTTGCCTTTCAGCACCGAAACGAGCAGGGCATCCTTGCCGCTCTTCAGGCGCGGCTCCCATGCCGCCTTGTCGGCCAGCCGGGGGGCATTGGCAACGCCATTGGCATGGCACGCAGCGCATGTCTGCGCATAGATCACCTTGCCATCGGCCGCAAGTACGGCGCGCGCGTCGAACGCGACGACAAACAGGAACAGCACTGCAATTCTTGCGAGCATCAAATCTCTCCCGGGGAAGGGATGTATCCGGACGTATTGGTTATTTTGGTTCGCAACGACGTTGCATGAGGACATGCCGGAGGTCGCTTGAACCGCTCCTAAGCAACGCACATGCCTATGACCATCCGCGCAACAGGGCTACGCGCCCGCGGTGCGGAAATTGCATCGATGAGCGTAGAACCATTCGACGCCACTCTGGAGCCGCCTCGTGATCCCTGAATTCCTCTCGTCCGGCCGCGCACTGCGATGCGGCATCCTGATGCTCGCCCACGCTGCGCTCGCGATCGCCGCAAACACCGCCAACGCAGGCGAACGGCCATCGCGCAGCGGCGGCGACATCAAACCGGATGTCATTTATCACAACTATTGCTCGGTCTGCCACGGTGACCGGGGCGACGGCCGTTCCCGCGCCAGGAACAGCCTCGTGCCCCCGCCGCGTGACTTCACCACGGCGCAGAATCTGACGCGCGAGTACATGGCAGCCATCATCGCCAACGGCAAGCCGGGCACGGCCATGACGGCATGGAAGACGCAACTCAACGAAAAGGAAATCGAAGCCCTCGCCGACTACATCGTGAAGGTCTTCGTTGAAGGCAAGGGAGCGTCGATCGGAACGCCGGCGCAGGGTGCCGCGGCCATCTCGGGCACCACTGCCCACGGCGGACGCGAACGCGACGCCGCACCGGCGACGGCCGTCGCCGCACCCGGGCCGGCGATCAAGGCCGACATGTCGCTGCCGATGCCGAACAACCTGCGCGGCGATCCGGCCAAAGGCGGCCGCTTCTACGCCGGCAACTGTGCCACCTGCCACGGCCTGAAGGGAGATGGCAAAGGGCCGCGTGCCTATTTCATTCGGCCCAAGCCACGCAACCTGATCGACGCCACCTCGCGCGCCGCATACAATCGGCCCGCGCTGTTCGCGGCCATCTCCATGGGCAAACTCGGCACCGAGATGCCCGCATGGAGCAAGGTGCTGAGCGAGCAGGAAATCGCCGACGTCGCCGAATACGTATATCAACAATTCATACAGGGCAAGGCCATCGCCGGCAAGTAATGCATTTGCGCCTCGTCATTCTCGCCGCGTGGATCGCATTGCTCGCGGGTGCTGCCGGCGCGTCGAACCGCCACGAGGCCGGCCGCGCGATCTACAACTATCGCTGCTACTTCTGCCACGGCTATTCCGGGGACGCGCGCACGCTGGCGTCGACCTACCTGACGCCGCCGCCACGCGACTTCACGCGCAGCGCACCCGAAGCGCTTGCGCGTGACACCATGCTGCGCGCGGTGACCGACGGCCGCGCCGGCAGCGCGATGAAAGGCTTCGCGGGCATCCTGAAGCCCGACGAGATCGCCGCGGTGGTGGACTTCGTGCGCGAGGAGTTCATGCAGCGCAGGGCGCCCAACACGCGCTATCACACAGCCGAGAACGGCTGGCCGGATCATGACCGGCATCGCATCGCGTTCCCGTTCGCTCGCGGCGAAATCCCCCTCGACACGCCGTTCGAAAGGCTCTCGCCCGAACAGCAGAAAGGCAAACGCCTGTTCCTGTCGACCTGCGTCACCTGCCATGACCATGCCCGCACCGAGGACAGCGGCCCCGCCTGGGACGCGCGCCCGCTGTCCTACCCGCGCAACCTCTATGTACCCGGCGACAGCAGCAAACCGATCGACGCCGTCACCGGCGCCAGCCCTTACCTGAAGCACGAGATCCCGCCCAGGCTTGCCGGCGCCACGCCGCTGGAACGCACGGGCGAGAAGCTGTTTCAGAAGAACTGTGCCTTCTGCCATGGCGCAGATGGCACCGGCAAGAACTGGATCGGCCAGTTCATGGAACCGCATCCGCGCAACCTGACCGACCCCGCCTTCATGTCGACGATGAATCGCAAACTGCTCGCGCAACGCATCCGCGACGGCCTGCCCGACACCTCGATGCCCGCTTGGGGCGGCGTCCTGAAACCGCAGGACATCGACGCAATCATCGCCTACATCGCGAAGACCATGCACCCGTTGCCGCGCTGACGGCGCGGGCGCGCTGCGCCGCGGTGCGTCATAATGGCTCCCGATCGCAATCGGGAATCGCCGGGGAATGGTTTTTCGCAAGTTCGTCTCGTCCGTGCTACTGCTCGCATGGCTGTTGCCGTGCGCCGCGCTTGCGCAGGTCAATGTCGCTGCCGCCTCCGACCTCAAGTTCGCCCTGCCCGAAGTCGCCACCGCATTCGAACGCCGCGGTGGCGAAAAACTGCAGATATCCTTCGGTTCGTCGGGTAATTTCCGCCGCCAGATTGCCGAAGGCGCACCCTTCGAGCTGTTTTTCTCCGCCGACGAAGCCTACGCCGACGCGCTGATTGCCGAAGGCCGCGCCCAGGCGCCCGGCCTGCTCTACGGCATCGGCCGCATCGTGCTGTTCCTGCCGAAAGGCTCGCCGCTGAAAGCGGATGCCGCGCTCAAGGACCTCGCCGCAGCCGCCACCGACGGCCGCCTCGCAAAGCTCGCCATCGCCAACCCCGAGCACGCCCCCTACGGCCGTGCCGCGCGCGAAGCCCTGCAGAAGGCCGGCGCCTACGCCGCCGTGCAGGACAAGCTGGTGCTGGGCGAAAACGTCGGCCAGGCGGCACGCTTCGCCACCAGCGGCGCGGCGCAGGCCGGCATCCTGCCGTTGGCAATGATGCGGGCCCCGGAGATCGGCAGTCAGGGCAGCCACGTCGTGCTCGACGAAAGCCTGCACGCGCCGCTGAAACAAAAGGCCGTGCTGATCAAGGGCGCGGGCGACACCGCGCGGCGCTTCCTCGATTTCGTGCGCTCGCCGGCCGGCGCCGAGATCCTCGCGCGCTACGGCTTTGCGGTGCCGCGCTGATGGACAGCGCCGCGCTGCTGCTGTCGCTCAAACTCGCCGGCGCCACCGCCCTGCTGCTGGTGCCGCTTGCGCTAATGCTCGTGCGCGCGCTGTCTCGGCGGCCGCTCGCGGCGCGCGGCCTGGTCGACATCCTCGTCGCGTTGCCGCTGGTACTGCCGCCGACGGTACTCGGTTTCTATCTGCTGACCGTGTTCGGCGGCCAATCGACGCTCGGCCAGTGGTATGCCGCGCTCACCGGCCGTCAGCTGGTGTTCACCTTCGACGGCCTGCTGCTCGCCTCGCTGATCGCCAACATCCCGTTCGCGGTGCAGCCGATCCAGCGCGCGTTCGCGGCGATCCCGCGCGAAGCCTGCGAGGCCGCCTGGTGCAGCGGGCTCTCGAACTGGCAGACGCTATTGAGAATCGAACTGCCGCTGGCGTGGCCGGGCATCCTCGCCGCGCTGGTGCTGACTTTCACGCACACCCTCGGCGAGTTCGGCGTGGTACTGATGGTCGGCGGCAACATCGCCGACGAAACACGCACCATCTCGATCGCCATCTACGACAGCGTGCAAGCGTTCGACGACCGCGCCGCCCACGCCATGTCGGCCATCCTGGTGCTGCTCTCGGTGGCCGGCATCGCGCTGATCCACTGGGCGACGCAACACATCGGACGCAAGGATGCCTAAGCCCGCCGGCGCGCTGGAACTCGTCGCCAGCCAGACGCAGCCGATCGCGCTGCAGGCCGAACTCGCCTGCGCGCCGGGCGAACTGCTGGCCCTCGTCGGGCCTTCGGGCAGCGGCAAGTCCACGCTCCTGCGCTGCATCGCCGGCCTGCACAGCCCGCAACAGGGGCGCATCGCCTGCGGCGGCGTCACCTGGTACGACGCGCAACGCGGCATCAACCTGCCGCCGCAGGCGCGCCGCGTCGGCTTCGTGTTCCAGAACTACTCGCTGTTTCCGCACCTGAGCGCCGAAGGCAACGTCGTTTGTGCGCTCGGCCATCTGCCCGCCGCGCAACGCGCAGGCCGCGCGCGCGAACTGCTGGCGATGACGCATCTCAAGGGCCTCGAAACGCGCAAGCCGGCGCAACTGTCCGGCGGCCAGCAGCAGCGCGTCGCGCTCGCCCGCGCACTGGCACGCGACCCGGCGGTGCTGCTGCTCGACGAACCGTTTTCGGCGGTTGACCAGGTCACGCGCCGGCGCCTGCAGGTGGAACTCGCGCGCCTGCGCGGCGACGTGAAGATCCCGATCGTGCTGGTCACCCACGACCTCGACGAAGCGCGCATGCTGGCCGACCGCATGACCCTGCTCTCGCATGGCAGCACGCTGCAGAGCGGAACCCCCGACGACATCCTGACGCGGCCCTCCACCGCGCAGATCGCGCGGCTGGTGGAACTCAACAACGTGTTCGGCGGCACGCTGGAAAGCGTGAACGCCAATGGCGGCGGCATCCTCTGCTGGCGCTCGCACAAGTTCGAGATCGCGCGCGCCAACGGCTTCGCGCCCGGCACGCGCGTGTCATGGGTCGTGCCGCCCGAGGACGTGATCCTGCACCGGCGCGACCGCCCCTCGCTCGGCGAACGGGAAAACCCGGTCGGCGGCCGGGTGGACGACTGCCTGCACCTGGGCGATGCCACGCGCATCGTGCTCGCCCTCGAAGGCGACGCGCGCGCGCGCATCACCTTCAGCGTGCCCACCCATGTCGTGCGCCGCAACGGCGTGGCAACGGGCGAACAGGTGCGCGTCTCGCTGCTCGCCAGCGGCATCCACCTGATGCCGGCCGAGGCCGAAAAGCCAGGCTGACGAAATCATCCCGCCCTGGAAGGCGCATGGATTGGCGCACTCAGGGCAGGCAAGCGCAGGATCGAGACGGGAAGCGGGTTGCGGGCAAGGCATACCTGTGAAGACCGTTGCATGCGGGCTAAAGCTCGGTTGCCCCTACCGCAAAGCGCCCAAGTCAGCCGGTTTCCTGCAAAGCGGGCACGACCGTATTCCCGCTCCCGATCGACCATCTGGGCGTCCGGAAACGTCCAGGCGATCATCCACGCATTCGTGGTCGCACCAGCTCGGCGCGAACCGATCTGCGCAACGGCAGGCTGCCGCAGGAGGCGTGCGCCAATGGCGCGGAATCAATCTTCTCGCAGACAACCTTGTCTTTTGTGCATTGACCGCTCAAAAAACAAGGGTGATATTTGAACGACAATTGCCGACGGCAGCGTCGGTGCGCCCGCCCACCTCATGCGCCGCAACGGCGTCGCGGTGGGCGAAACCCTGCGGATCTCCCTACTCGCCGCCGGCATCCGGCGGAATCGTGCACCGTACACTTGGTTTAGGAGTCGCGCTGAAAACCTACGGACACCCAGATGAATATGGCTCGCCCGTAGATTAGGAAGATCCCAGCAACCGCCGTGGCAACAAAACCTGTCGCAACCGTGTCGCCAATGCTCTGACCGTCCAGATGCCGAAATCCTGCTACCAAAGCGCCAACCGCAATTGCTGCTACTAATGTAAGCCGCCGCCAACCCAGATGCTGCTCAGATAAAAACCGCCGTACAAGATCCGTTACCAAGAGAATTCCCAGAACAATCACAAAAAACGCATTCAGCAGTTCCAACGCGCCGCCCCTACCGCCGGCATTCATCGCGTAATGAAAAAGCGATCCGGGCTCGCCCGGTGAAAAAAGAACAGGAAGGCCATCGTCATCCGGGAATAGTCGGGTGGGTCAGCCGGCGCCATGAAGTGTGCGGACTACTTCATCTCGCTTTCGTGCCTTAGCGTCGGCGCACTTGGCGTATGCAGCGCCGTCGCATTGATCTTCGCCGATGACGCCAATCACGTGCTTTGCCGTCAAAAAAAAGCTTCTCGCAGTTCGCTCCAAGTCCAGCATTCCACGTTTGAAAGTCTCTCTGAGCCTTTTCCCAATCGCTTTGTGACGTTTCTGTTACCAGGAAAGCAATGTCGTGGTGAGTAGAAGCGAAACAATCGCTCCCACCGTTAGGCGGCGCTTGAAAGAAGAGAAGACAAAGTCGTACATGCCGAAATTCTGCCCGGAAGCAGAAGTCCTTCATTGACCTTATAGGGGTACGCGCCCGCCCCGGGCAATAGCGGAAACCCTGAGGCAAGCATCAATCTGCGCCGCAAGCCCATGAATAGGCAGTCTGTAGGAACCATGCGCACAGTTGAGCCAGCCCGCGGCCTGCAGGCCTAGCCGGTCCGAGAAAGCCGCCCCATGCGGCCTCCAGCCCGGTCAGTTTTCGACTTCGGTTGCCGGCAACTCGACGACGCTCAATCCCGCCGGCATTTGTTCAAACTGCTTGACGAGTATGCGGTAGATATCAAGATCGAAGCGCGCTTCGATGCGCGCGCCGGCAATTTCATGCAGGTCGGGTTCGGTCTTCGCGCTGCCAAGGTGGCACCAGGAATCGAAGACGTGGAATTCGGTGCGGTCGCGCTCGTCGTCGTGCTCGCGCAAGGCGATGCGGCCGGGATAGGGCCAGCGCTTCAGGCGCAGCGCGGCGAGCGCGCCGGCCAGCCGAAGGTCATGCGACTCGATGCTCTCGCGGCCGCAGCACACGCCCTCGCAGCGCTTCAACTGCACGCCGAAGCAAGCACCACCCTTGCCCCCTTTGCCACTTTCTAGGCCCAGGCGCTTGAGGCAAAGCTTGTAGGCAGTCGCCAGTTCGCGCAGCATGTGCTGGGCGTCGCGGCGGGTCTTGAACGGGCCATGCAGATCGGGCAGCGCGTCGATGCCGGCCTCGGCGAAGGGCACGAGTTCAAGAGCCAGCCTGGGCGATTCGGGCGTGAGCCGCCAGGCACACAGCTCGCCCTGGGCACGCAGCATGCGGTTGTGCAGCGGGCGCAGCGTCTTGATGAGTTGCGCCTCGGTCAGCAGGGCGCCGAACTCGCCGGCGGTTTCAATGCACTCGATACGCCGCACCGACTGCGCCAACTCCATCTGCCGGCCCGCACGGTGGTCGGAACTGAAGTGCGACAGCACGCGGGTGCGGATGTTGATGCTCTTGCCAATGTAGATCGGCACCTCGGCGCCGGCCGAGGCGGCTTCGCGCGCCTGCGCGTTGTCCGACGCGGCGCCGTAGAAAAGGTAGACGCCCGGCGCATCGGGCAGGCCGTCGAGCACGTCGGCGGGCACGCCGGGCGGCACGCTCGAGGGTTTCATGGCGCGAGCGACGGCCTGCGCGATGACATCGGCCGCGTGCGTGCGCTCAACGAGCTGAACGAAATCCCACAGCACCTGCGCATCGCCGAGCGCGCGGTGGCGCGCGCTGCACTGCAGGTCGTGGCGCGCAATCAGCGCGTCGAGGCCGTGGCGGTGGTGCTGCGGATAGAGCGCACGCGACAGCTTGACGGTGCATAGCACGCGCGCCGACCAGTTCTCGCCGAGACGCTTGAATTCGTTTTTCAGGAAGCCGAAGTCGAAGCGCGCGTTGTGCGCGACGAACAGGCAGCCTTCGAGGCGTTCGCGCACTTCGCCGGCGATGCGGCTGAAGGTCGGCGCGCCGCGCACCATGTCGTCGCTGATGCCGGTGAAACTCTGGATCAGCGGTGGAATCGGCACCTCGGGATCGACCAGTTGCGACCATTCGTAGTCGAGCCTGCCGTCGCTGACCTTGACGATCGCGATCTCGGTGATGCGGTCGACCGCCGGGTTGGCACCGGTGGTTTCGAGGTCGACGAAGGCGATGGCGGGGGCGAGCATGTCTGCTGAAAGTGCACAGGGCGGCACATGGCCGCCCTGTCGCAACGGTCGATCCGGCGATCAGACCTGGGTCTGGTACGGGTAGGGCTTCTGCGGGACCTTCGATTCGGCGTTGTTGCGCTGGGTTTCCTGATCCTGCGGCTTGTCCCACCACAGGGCACGGCCCTTCTTCTGCTCCTCGATCTCTTCGGGGTGCTTTTCCATCCACTCGCGCATGAACTTGGTGTGCTCGGATTCGTACATGGCCATTGCGTGTGCTCCCGGTGCAGGTTGGTTGGCGGTATCGGCCGACATTTTACCCGCTCGAGCGCCAACGGTACGTGCGGCTTACATCGCCTCGCAGGTTTCGAGTTCCTCGTCCGTGGCCGGTGCGTTTGCCAGCGGCAGGGTGAAATGGAGGCTCGCGCCGCCGTATGCGTTGTTCTCGGCCCAGATGCGCCCGCCGTGCGCAGCGACGATCTCGCGACAGATCGCCAGCCCCAGCCCGGTGCCGCCGGCGCCGCTGTGGGTGCGGCTGCTCTGCACGAATTTGGCGAAGATGGATTCAAGCTCGTCTGGCGGGATGCCGACGCCCGAATCGCGCACCGTGATCTGCAGCATGGCACCCTCGACGACGCGGCCGACGATGACGATTTCGCCTGGCGACGAGCTAAAGCGCAATGCGTTGTTCAGCAGGTTGCGCAGCACCTGGCCGATGCGCAGGCCGTCGATGTTCACGCGTGCCCCGCACTCCGCGAGCTCGCTGCGCAGCGCCAGCCTCTTGCGACTGGCCTGCGGCTCGATCTCCTCCAGCACCTCCTCGATCAGCGGGGCGATGCGTCGCGGCCCGGGCATGATAGTCAGCCCCGTTGCCTCCATGCGTGACAGGTCGAGCAGGTCGTCGAGCAGGCGCATCAACCGCTGGGCGGCCGAATCGATGTTGGCGAAGTAGCGCTCGACCGGCGCCTTGCTTTCGCCATCCGCCTGCCGGTTGCGGCCCAGCGAGGCGAAACTGAGGATGGCATGCATCGGTGTGCGCAGCTCGTGCGACATGTTCGCCAGGAAATCGGTCTTGGCCCGGTTGGCCGACTCCGCGGCCACCTTGGCTGCGACCAGATCGGCAGTGCGTTCGAGCACCATGGTCTGCAGCGAATCGCGATGCTGGCGCAATTCTTCGTCGATGCGCCTGCGCTCGGAGATGTCGCGCACCACGGCGACGAATCGCCGCTCGCCACTGCTGTTCGCCAGCGACAGCGAAAGCTCGATCGGAAATTCGCTGCCATCACTGCGCATGGCCGACAGCTCTCGCGCCACGCCTGGCACGCTGAGGTGCCCGTTCGCCAAAGCCTGTTCCATGCGACCATGGTGCGCCGCGCGATAGACGGCCGGCATCAGACCATCCACGTTGCTGCCTATCAGCGCATCCTGCGATTTGCCGAACATGGCGGCTGCCGCCGGATTGCAGCTTTCGATCATGCCTTTGCCATCAGCAACGATCACCGCATCGTGGATCGATTCGAAGAGCGCCCGCAGTCGCGCCTCGCGCTCCGCGAGTTTGGATGTCATCCCGCCCGCCAGACGCAACGCTTTACTGCGCGTGTGTGCGGAAGCGCGCAATCCCTGGAATAAAAGCAACCCGACCACGAAACAGAAAGCCGCGAGACCCCATGCCCATGCCCGGTCGACCGTGGCTTCGAAAACCTCGGTCGAGGCCAGATGCAGTCGCCAGCGGTGGCCGTAGAGTTCAAGATCGACCACTTGTTCGAACATCGGAGGCGCCGCCCGGCCATGCGAAATGCCGAGCGTGCGTCCGCTTGCGTCGCTGTCGAACATCAGGTCGTCCGCGCTCGCCCCGTCACCGTCGTAGATCTCGAGATCTACGTCTTCACGGCGTTCACCGAATATGCCGTGCATGAGGTCGTTCATGCGGAAGGGTGCATATACGTAACCCGTGAGAGCCTCCCGCCTTCGCGCCACGTCTTGCGGCGATTCAAGGTAGCGATAAAGCGGCAGATAGATCAGGAAGCCGGCCTGCGGTGCCTCGTTGGTTTCCTGCACGAGCTTGACCTTGCGCGTCAGGGCTGGCTCGCCGGTGTCGCGCGCGCGTTCCATGGCGGCGCGGCGCGTCGGCTCGGAGAACATGTCGTAGCCGAAAGCGCGCCGGTTGCGCCAGTCGAACGGCTCGAGCCAGATGATCGAGGTGTATTCCGCACGGTCGCCTGCGGGCCTCACACCGTAATCGGAAAACCCCGCCGCGCGCATGTTCTCCTGATGCTCATGCAGCGCGGTTGCGGGAATGTAGCGCGCAAACCCCATGCCCTGAATGCCGGGGAACTTGTTTTGAACTTCGAGCCCGGCGACAAAGCGCTGCCAGTCATTGCGGTCGGCAAGCGGGGCGGTGCGCAGAAAAGTCGTGCCCGCCTGCAGCAACGATTCGTAGGTCGCCAGGCGCTCGCGCACGGCGCCGGACACTTCCTTGGCGCGGAAGGAGAAGCGCAAACGGGCCTCCTCCTCGGCAATGTCGCGCTGATGCAAGAACACCACCAGGCTGAACAGCATCGAGACCAGCAGGGCGACCCATGGCAGCCATCCCCAGACGAGCGTGGCCAGAGACGACGAATCGTCCTGCGCCGCGATCGCTTCAGAGGGGGCCGTCATGCTGATTGTCGATGTCGAACCGGGCGTTTGCCGCCCACTTGGTTCGCTGGACTACGGCAACTCCCGAGAATACTTGAGATTCCAAGCAAACCCGCACGGCCGGAAGGGGAGCTCAGGTGTCGGTTTTCACGCGATTGATGCGCACGACCTCGGGAATGTGCCGTATGGCACGCATCACGCGGGCCAGGTGGATACGGTCGCCGACCTGGACGTTGAAGTAGATCGAGGTATAGATGCCGCGCTCGTCATCCATGCTGACGTTCTCGATGTTCGACCCGGCATCGGAGATCGCCGCCGCGACCTTGGCCAGCACCCCGCGCCGGTTCTGCGCGTGAACCGCAATGCGGACTTCGAACAGCCGGCCACGCTCGGGATCCCACTCGACGTCGATCCACTTGTCCGGCTCGCTGCGCCGCGACTTGCGGATCGAGTGACAGTCGTGCGTGTGGATGATCAGCCCCTGTCCTTTCTTGATCGAGCCGACGATGGGATCGCCAGGGATCGGACGACAGCATTTCCCGAACTGCACCGCCATGCCCTCGCTGCCGCGAATCACGACTGCCCCGCCACCCGAACGGCCGTCCAGCGGGGCGGCATCCTCGCAGGAGACCAGCCGGCGCGCAACCACGGCCGCAAGCCGCTTGCCCAGGCCAATGTCTTCCAGGATCTCTCGGCGCGACTTCGCGCCGGCCTCGCGCACCATCCGGTCCCAGGCGGCGGTATCGACCGACGCCGGCTTGACCCCGATCTCCTCGAGTCCCTTCGCGAGCAGTTTCTCGCCCAGCGCGGCTGATTCCTGCTGCTGCATGTTCTTGAGGAAGTGGCGGATCTGCGAACGTGCCTTGCCGCTGCGCACATAGGAAAGCCAGGCCGGGTTCGGGTTCGGATGGGTGGCGGTGATGATCTCGACCTGGTCGCCGTTCTTCAGTTCAGTGCGCAACGGCATCAGCTCGTAATTGATGCGGCAGGCGACACAGCGGTGGCCGACATCGGTATGCACCGCGTAGGCAAAGTCGACCGCGGTCGAGCCGCGCGGCATCGCCATGATCTTGCCCTTGGGCGTAAAGACATACACCTCGCCCGGGAACAGGTCGATCTTGACGTGCTCGAGGAACTCTGCCGAATCGCCGGTGGTGTTCTGCAACTCGAGCAGCGATTGCAGCCAGTTGTGCGTCTTGCGCTGCAGCTCGGACAACGCGTCGTCCTCCTTGTAGAGCCAGTGCGAAGCGACGCCCGATTCGGCGATGTGGTGCATCTCCGCGGTGCGGATCTGCACCTCGACCGGCGTCCCGTAGGGGCCGATCAGCGTGGTATGGAGCGACTGGTAGCCGTTGGCCTTGGGTATCGCGATGTAATCCTTGAACTTGCCCGGCACCGGCTTGTAGAGCGCGTGCAGGGTACCAAGCGCCAGATAGCAGGTCGGCACGTCCTTGACGATGACGCGGAAGCCGTAGATGTCGAGCACCTGCGAAAACGACAGGTGCCGCTGCACCATCTTGCGGTAGATGCCGTAAAGGTGCTTCTCGCGCCCGTAGACTTCGGCGGCGATGCCATTCTCAGGCAGGCGGCGCTTTATCGATTCGAGGATCTTGCCGACCACCTCGCGGCGGTGGCCACGCGCCGAACGCACCGCCTTGTCGATCACCGCATGCCGCAGAGGGTAGAGATGGCGGAATGCCGACTCCTGAAGCTCGCGATAGATGTTGTTGAGGCCGAGCCGGTTGGCGATCGGTGCGTAGATCTCGAGCGTTTCGCGCGCGATGCGCTTGCGCTTTTCCTGCCGCACGCAGTCGAGCGTGCGCATGTTGTGGGTACGGTCTGCAAGCTTGATCAGAATGACGCGTACGTCGCGCGCCATCGCCAGCAGCATCTTGCGGAAGTTCTCCGCCTGCGCATCCTGATGCGACTGGAATTCGATCTTGTCGAGCTTGGATACGCCATCGACAAGCTCGGCGGTGGTCTTGCCGAAACTGGTCGCGATCTGCTCCTTGGTGATGCCGGTGTCCTCCATCACGTCGTGGAGGAGGGCCGCCATCAGCGCCTGCGGATCGAGGTGCCAGGCCGACAGGATTTCTGCGACGGCGACCGGATGCGTGATGTAGGGCTCGCCGCTGATGCGCGTTTGCCCCGCATGGGCAGCGGCCGAGAAGTGATACGCCGCTTCGATGCGCCCGATGTCCTCGGGGCGCAGATAGCCGGTCAGCGCCTTGCGGAAACGCTCGAAATCTACCGAGAGAACTGCGGAACTCGGCGGGTGCGACAACCCGCCGGTCTTGGGGATCCTTGACGCGGCTTCCACGTCTTTCCCCGGAATCGCTGTGTCAGGCGCCGCCGCGGTTGAGCACTTCCAGCCCGACCTTGCCTGCTGCAATCTCGCGCAGGGCGACGACGGTCGGTTTATCCTTGTCCGACTCGACCTGCGCATTGCTGCCAGCGGAAAGCTGGCGCGCGCGGTACGTCGCCGCCAGCGTGAGCTGGAAGCGGTTGGGGATGCGTTTCAGACAGTCATCAACGGTTACGCGTGCCATGGTCAATCCTCGTCGTCGCTTTGGGTCAGTTGGAAGAACAGTTGCGGATGGTGAGCGCGCTGCACCGGCAGGCGCAGGCGCGCAGCCCGGACGACCCATACAAGCTCGTCGACTGCAGAGTGCAACTCGTTGTTAATAATAACATAATCAAAACCGCCCACGTGCTTCATCTCGTTCCTCGCGTTTGCCAGACGGCGCGCGATGACATCCGCAGCATCCAGCCCCCGGCCGACCAGCCGGCGCTCGAGTTCCTCGATCGAAGGCGGCAGGATGAAAATCCCCACCGCCTCGCTGAACGCCGCGCGGACCTGCCCGGCGCCCCGCCAGTCGATCTCGAGCAGAATATCGCGCCCCGCAGCCATCTCGCCCTCTATCCAGACACGCGAGGTGCCGTAAAGGTTGCCATGCACCTCCGCGGATTCGAGAAACTCGCCCTGCTCGCGCATGCGCTGGAACTGCTCGCGCGTAACGAAATGGTAGTCCACGCCGTCGCGTTCGCCTGCGCGCGGCTTGCGCGTCGTGAAAGAGACGGAGAGCTTCACGGCGCTGTCGCGGGCGAGAAGTTCGCGCACCAAGGTAGTCTTGCCGGCGCCGGAGGGCGCGGCGACGATGAAGAGGCAGCCTTTCATGGTTCGGCAGGATGTGGCGGAAATCTACGGTCCGGCACTGCGGTCGACTGTGCAATCGCCGAGATCGGGGGCCGCAGGCTCATCGCGTCACTCGAGGTTCTGCACCTGCTCGCGCATCTGCTCGATCAGTATCTTGAGCTCGACGGCGATGCCCGTCAGGTCGGTGGAAACGGATTTCGAAGCCAGCGTGTTGGCCTCGCGATTGAGTTCCTGCATCAGGAAATCGAGGCGCTTGCCGACCGCGCCGCCGTGCTTGATCACGCGCGCAACCTCGTCGACATGCGCAGTCAGGCGCGAAAGCTCCTCGGCGACGTCGATGCGTGTGGCGAACACGGCGATCTCCTGCCGGATGCGCTCTTCGTCGAGGCTCGCGGCCGCCTCGCGCAGCCGGCTGGCGATTTTGTCCTGATAATCGGCGACGATCTGCGGCAGCTTCGGCTGCGCCTGCTCGACCAGTTCGCGCATGCGCGCGATGCGCTGCATGATCATCGCGGCCAACTTGTCGCCCTCGCGTTCGCGCGTCGCCACCAGTTCGTCGAGCGCGCTGGCGGCCAGAGTCGCGATCTCCGGCTGCAACTGATCGAAAGTCAACGTGTCGTCCGCCAGCATGCCCGGCCAGCGCAGCAACTCCGCCACGGAAAGCGGCGCGGCGCCCGAACAGCGTTTCAGCACGGCCGCCTGCAATCCCTGCAGTTGCGCCAGAAGTTCCGGGTTCAGCGCCAGTTCCCGTGCGACACTGTCATTGCGCGCGAACGACAACCGGCATTCGACCTTGCCACGCGCGACGCGCGCACCGATCGCTTCACGCAACACCGGCTCGGCAAGGCGCAGATCGTCTGCGATGCGGAAGGCAACGTCAAGGTAGCGCGAATTGACGCTGCGCAGCTCGATGTTGAGGGTCAGCCTCCCGAGATCCCTGGCCTGGGAGGCGAAGCCGGTCATGCTGAGTACGCTCATGAAATCGACCTGTCGAGCCCTGCCGCAGCTTTACAGTCACTCGGCAAAGCTTGAGAATTCGCAAAAGCGTCAATCATAGCCTGTAATGGTCAATCAATCGAATCAGCCGCTCCCAGCGGGTTTCCAGCTCGATGAATACATCATCGAGCGCCAGCTTTCGCTCGGCGGCTTCTCGATTGTCTACCTCGCGGCCGACGAAAAAGGCAATCCCGTCGCGATCAAGGAGTACCTGCCCAACTCGCTCGCCCTGCGCAAGGACGGCGAAATCGTGCCGCAGATTTCCGAGGAAAACCTGCCGGCATTCCGCTATGGCATGCGCTGCTTCTTCGAGGAGGGCCGCGCATTGGCCAGGCTGCAGCATCCCAACGTCGTGCGGGTGATGAATTTCTTCCGGGCAAACGACACCGTTTACATGGTGATGCAGTACGAGCGCGGCCGCACGCTGCACGACTTCATCCACCGCAACAAGGGCCAGATTCGCGAAAGCTTCATCCGCGGCGTGTTCGCGCGGCTGCTCAACGGCCTGCGCGAGGTGCACACGCACAAGCTGCTGCACCTGGATATCAAGCCTTCGAACATCTACCTGCGCACCGACGGCAGCCCCCTGTTGCTCGACTTCGGCGCAGCGCGCCAGACGCTGGCGACCGACCAGCCGATGCTCAAGCCGATGTATACGCCAGGCTTCGCCGCGCCGGAACAGTTTCGCGCGCGCGACCAACTTGGCCCGTGGAGCGACATCTACAGCATCGGTGCGGCGATGTATGCCTGCCTCGCCGGTTCGGCGCCGCCGGCCGCGGAAAAGCGCGCCGAGAAGGACGAGATGGTCCCCGCCACGAAGCGCTGGAAGGAAAACTACTCGCTGCAACTGCTCGAAACCATCGACTGGTGCCTGCAACTCGATCCGCTGGCGCGCCCGCAAAGCGTCTTCACGCTGCAGAAGCAACTGGCCCAGCGGCACAAGCGTGTCGAACCGACGCTGCTCGGCAACCTGAAAGCCCGGCTGAACAAGCCGATCTGGTGACGCGATGAAGTTCTCCATCTTCCAGGACACGCGGCAGGGCCAGCGCCGCTACAACCAGGATCGCATCGCCTACTGCTACTCGCGCGAGGCGCTGATGATGGTCGTGGCCGACGGCATGGGCGGCCACCTGCATGGCGAAGTCGCGGCGCAAATCGCGGTGCAGTACCTGACGGAAGTCTTCCAACGCGAGGCCAAGCCTTCGCTTTCCGACCCGTTCCTGTTCCTTTCGCGCGGCCTGACCAACGCGCATCACGCGATCGTCGACTATTCGTTCGATCGCGACCTGCCCGAGGCGCCGCGCACCACCTGTGTGGCCTGTGTCGTGCAGGACGGCCTCGCCTATTGGGCGCATTCCGGCGACTCGCGGCTCTACGTGCTGCGGCGCGGACAGGTTCTTTTGCGCACGCGCGACCACTCGCGCGTGCAGATGATGCTCGACGAAGGGTTGATCTCGCCCGAAGAGGCAATGGTCCATCCGGGACGCAACAAGATCTTCAGCAGCCTGGGCGGACACACCTCGCCGCAGATCGATTTTTCGCGCAAGACGCCGCTCGCGGCAGGGGACGTCGTGCTTCTATGCACCGACGGCGTGTGGGGGCCGCTCGAGAACGAGCAGATCGCGCGCAGCCTTTCGGGCACCACGCTGTCGCAATCGATTCCGCTGCTGATGGACCTGGCGGAACGCGAAGGCGGCGTGCATTGCGACAATCTTTCGCTCATCGCGATGGTCTGGGAGGACGGCGATTCCCCGCAGACCGTTTCGACGCAGACCCTCGCGCTTGACCATTTCACCACGCAGATGGAAGGCCTGGCGCGCAGCCGGCTGCCTGCGTCGGCTAGCGACCTGTCCGACGAAGAGATCGAGCGGGCGATCAGCGAGATCAACAACGCCATCCGCAAGTATTCCAAATAAGCCGAGGGGCCAGACCATGAGACCGTCCGGACGCGCCAGCCGCGAACTGCGTGCCGTAACCATCCAGCGCAACTTCACCAAGCACGCCGAAGGCTCCGTGCTGATCGGCTTCGGCGACACGCTGGTGCTATGCACCGCGAGCATCGAGGACGGCGTGCCGTCGTTTCTGCGCGGCAAGGGGCAGGGCTGGCTCACCGCCGAGTACGGCATGCTGCCACGCTCGACCCACACGCGCAGCGCGCGCGAGGCGGCGAAGGGCAAGCAGAGCGGACGCACCCAGGAGATCCAGCGCCTGATCGGGCGCAGCTTGCGCGCGGTGCTGGATCTGGGTCTGCTGGGCGAACGTCAACTGACCGTCGACTGCGACGTGCTCCAAGCCGACGGCGGCACGCGCACCGCCTCGATCACAGGCGCCTGCGTCGCGGTGGCGGACGCGCTCGCCGGACTGGTGTCGACCGGCGTGATCGCGCGCAACCCGATGAAGGACATGGTCGCCGCCGTTTCTGTCGGCATGTTCGGCGGAGAGCCTGTGCTCGACCTCGACTACGACGAAGACTCGAACTGCGACACCGACATGAACGTGGTGATGACTGGCAGCGGCGGTTTCATCGAAGTGCAGGGCACCGCGGAAGGCGCGCCGTTCTTGCGCAGCGAGCTGGATGCGCTGCTTGGCCTAGCCACCGAGGGCATCGCGCAACTTTTCACCAAGCAAAAGGCGGCGCTCGCCGCATGAGCCACGCACCGAACCGCCTCGAGCGAGGGGAACGCCCCGACGCCGAACGGTCGCGGCACGCCCCGCGGGGAGGGTCATGATTGAACCGCGCCAGCTCGTGCTCGCCAGCAACAACGCGGGCAAACTGCGGGAGTTCGCCGACCTGTTTGCCGGGTTCGACATCCGCGTCGTGCCGCAATCGCAGTTCGGTGTGACCGAGGCCGCAGAGCCGCACGTCACGTTCGTCGAGAACGCGCTCGCCAAGGCACGGCACGCTGCCCGGCTTACCGGCCTGCCCGCGCTTGCCGACGATTCCGGCCTTTGCGTGCACACGCTCGGCGGCATGCCGGGCGTGCAATCGGCACTCTACGACCAGTTGTTCTCGGGACTGCCCAAAGACGATGCGCGCAACAACGCGCGCCTGCTGGAGAACCTGGGGAACGAGACTGATCGTCGCGCGCGCTTTGTGTGCGTGCTCGTGCTGGTGCGCTCGGCCGACGATCCGCAGCCGGTCATCGCGGAAGGCGAATGGCACGGCGAGATCCTGGGCGCGCCGCGCGGCGCGGCTGGCTTCGGCTATGACCCGCTTTTCTTCGTGGCGCAGCTCGGCCAGACGGCGGCTGAAATTCCGGCCGTGACCAAGAACGTCCACTCGCATCGCGCGATCGCATTCCGCAGACTTGCCGCACGGCTTCAGGAAGGCAACGTTTTCTAGGCCACGATGAGCAAGCAGCGTGTCATCCCGCTGCGCGCGGTTTCCCCCGCGGCAGGCAACGACGGCCTCCGGCCGCACCTCAAGGCAATGCCGCCGCTGTCGCTCTACGTGCATTGGCCGTGGTGCGTGCGAAAGTGCCCCTACTGCGATTTCAATTCGCACGAATCCCGCCAGTCGATTCCCGAGGCCACCTACATCGACGCACTGGTCGCCGACCTCGAAAGTGCGCTGCCATCGATCTGGGGACGCCGGGTATCGAGCATCTTCATCGGCGGCGGCACACCAAGCCTGATGTCGCCCGATGCGTTCGACCAATTACTGACGGCGATCCGCACGCGCGTCACGCTGCTGCCCGACGCCGAGGTCACGCTAGAGGCCAATCCGGGCACGGCCGAAGCGGGGCGCTTCAAGGGATACCGCGAGGCCGGCGCAAACCGCCTCTCGTTGGGCATCCAGAGTTTCGACGACGCGAAGCTCGCGGCGCTCGGCCGCATCCATGACAGCCGCGAAGCATGCCGCGCCATCGACATTGCGATGTCCTGCTTCGAAAACGTGAACCTCGACCTGATGTACGCGCTTCCCGGGCAGACGCTGCAACAGGCCGGGCGCGATGTCGATGCGCTGGTCGCCTGCGGCACGCCGCATCTGAGTTGCTACCACCTGACACTGGAGCCCAATACGGCGTTTGCCCAGAACCCGCCGCAAGTGCCCGACCCCGATCTCGCGGCCGACATGCAGGACATGGTGGAAGACAAGCTCGGCGCGGCCGGCTACGCGCATTACGAGACCTCCGCTTTCGCGCGGCCCGGCCGCCAATGCCACCACAACCTCAATTACTGGCAGTTCGGCGATTACCTTGGCATCGGTGCCGGCGCGCACGGAAAACTCTCGGCAGCAAACCGAATCTGGCGCGAGGCACGCCAGCGGCATCCCGCCACCTACATGTCGAAGGTGTTCGACGCGGGCGCGATCAGCGAGTCGCGCGAAGTTGGCGCCGGCGACCTGCCGTTCGAGTTCATGATGAACGCCCTGCGCCTGAACGACGGTTTCGCCACCCGGCTGTTTGCCGAACGTACCGGACTCCCGATCGACATTATCGAGCCCCGGCTGATCGACGCGCGCGATCGCGGCCTGATCGAGGCGAACCGCGAGTCGATTCGGCCTACCCGCGTGGGGCAGCGTTTCCTCAACGACCTGCTACAGATATTCCTGCGCGACGACGCGTGACCGGCGTGCCCGATGGGCATGCTTCCTGCGTTTTCGCGGCGCATGCATCCAAGCTTTTCTCGAAATCGCCGACGAGCGTCGATCACCGCTGCCTGCATCGTTCTGATCGGACAGGCGATGGTGTCGTCTTGTAGCAGCCTTTCAGACAAAGACGCCGCAGCGCCGGCACCGCCACTACCAATATGGCCTTCGGAACCGGATCTTCCGCGCTATATCTACGAAACCGCGCTGCGCTCGCCAGCCGACATCCTGACCGCCGACGACGCGGAACGGATGCGGCGCAACCTGACCGGGGATGATTCAGCCGAACGGCCCGCGTTCGAAAAACCCGCGGCGATCGTTGCGGGCAAGGGACGCATCTACGTCGCCGACATCGCACAGCGGCGCATCGCGGTCTTCGACGTGCCGCGCCGGCGTTTCTTCCGCTTCGGCTTCCGTCCGCCGGCGGCCCTAAGCCAGCCCGCGGGGCTGGCACTTGACGACGCCATGAATGTTTATGTCGCCGACGCGCAGCATCGCCGCGTGTTCGTGTTCGACCCCCTTGGCCTGCCGATCCGCACCATCGGCGGCAGCAACGATCTCGCGCGCCCGACAGGCGTGGCAGTCAGTCGGGATGGAAAGCGCATTTACGTGGTCGATCGCGCGCAGAACGAGAGCGACAACCATCGCGTCATCGCCTACGACGAGACCGGCAACCGCTTGTGGTCAATCGGCAGCCGCGGCAGCGATTCGGCGCAGTTCAATATCCCCCTCCAGGCGGCTGTCGGGCCGGACGGTGCGCTGCACGTGCTCGATTCCGGGAATTTCCGCGTGCAGACCTTCGATGCCGATGGCCGGTTCCTGCGCAGCACCGGCAAGCTGGGCAGCGCATCTGGCGCGTTTGCCCGGCCGCGCGGCATTGCAGTCGACCACGAGGGCAAGATCTTCGTTTCCGACGCGGGATTCAACAACCTGCAGGTGTTCGATGCCGAGGGCCGCATGCTGATGTCGATCGGACGCGCCAGCCTGCAGGACCGGCCGGGCCAGTACGCGCTGCTGGCGGGCGTGGCCGCCGACGAAACCGGCCGCATCTACGTCGTCGACCAGTACTTCAACAAGGTGGAGGTGATCCGCCCGCTTTCACGAGACGAAGCGCTGGCCCTGCGGCCGGATGCCGAGCAGTGATTCGCCCCCCGAAGTACATCGGCATCAAACTTGCTGCATAGCGATGTGGGAAGAAGGGGGGCTGGGAAAATGAGAAGGATTCTGTGTTTCGCAGTGCTGTTATTCGGTGCCGCCATGGCGGGGAGCGCGCTGGCGGAAGGGGACTTGGAGTCCAAATTCTCGAATCAGGGAAGCGTCGGGAACACCCGCCACAACCTGTCGCAGCGCCAGCATAGCGGCGGTGGTCCGAACGGCCAGAACATGGACCCCTATCGCAATGATTACGAAGAAGTCTGCGTCTATTGCCATACGCCGCACGGCGCGAACTCGACGACACCGGAAATCCCGCTGTGGAACCGCACCGTCCGGGTGACGACCTACCAGACCTACGGCCAGCTCGGCAGTTCCACGCTGACGCAGCCTATCGGCCAGCCCGGCGCGAACTCGATCGCCTGCCTGACCTGCCACGACGGCCAGACTGCGGTGGATTCGATCATCAACATGCCCGGCTCGGGCCGCTATAACCGCAGCCAGGAAACCACCCAGAGCAACGCGTTTCTCAACACCTGGAACAACGCGCGCGGCCCCGACGCAACGTCCCACATGAGCCTCTCGGCAACGGGCTGCCTGAGCTGCCACGTGAACAACGGCAACCCCGACGACCCGGGCATCACCGCCGGTGCAGCGGACTTCACCGCCTTCGTGATCGGCACCGACCTGCGCAACGATCATCCGGTCGGCATTCGTTTCCCAACCACCAACGGCGCCGGCACCGACTGGAAATCGCCGACCGGTACCCGCGGATCGATCACTTACTTCGACTCGAATACCAATGGCAGCTTCGACAAGGGCGACATCCGCCTCTACGACACGGGCGAAGGGGCGGAAGTCGAGTGCGCATCCTGCCACGATCCGCACGGCGTGCCGAGTGGCGCGCCGGGCAGCCCATTCAACCGCACCTTCCTGCGCGTGGCGAATACCGGCAGCGCGGTCTGCCTGAGCTGCCACACGAAATAGATCCTCCGTTGAAATTCCCGCGTACAGGAATTCTGCTTTCGGGAATTCCTGTACGCGGGAAGTTTTTCGCGAGATTTCCGTCCCCGCCGGGCTAACCGGCAACCGGCCGATCGACACCCGGCCTTGCGGTTGGACGCACCTCCCGTCTGCAGCCTGCGCGACCGCACCGGCGGATCCCTCCGCAAATTTCCCGCAACAGCAGGCTACAGGGCGCATGGATTGGTGAGCGCGGGCATGGCATGCCTGACAGCGCCAATTGACGCGCCTTCCAGGGCTGACAGGCTGTAGACGACCGCCCGACGACGCTTTCAGGCCAGCGGTTATCGTGATTTGCGGCGAAACACCACGTCCCACACGCCGTGGCCGAGGCGCAGGCCGCGTGCCTCGAACTTGGTCTGCGGGCGATAGGCCGGACGCGGTGCGAAGCCGTGCGGTGCGTCAGACGTGTTCTCCAGCAGGTCGCAAGCGCGCAGCACCTCGACCATCTGTTGTGCATAGTCCTCGACGTCGGTTGCACAGTGCAGGTAGCCGCCCGGCGCCAGGCGCGAGGCGAGCAGTGCGACCAGCGGCGGCTGCAGCAGGCGCCGCTTGTGATGGCGCTTCTTCGGCCAGGGGTCGGGAAAGAACACATGCGCGCCAGCGAGCGCATCGGGTGCGACCATGTCGCGCAGCACCTCGACCGCATCGTGCTGCACGATGCGGATGTTGCCGATGCCCTGCTCGGCAATCTGCTTGCACAGCGAGCCGACGCCGGGCGTGTGCACCTCGATCGCGATGAAGTCGCGCTCGGGCATCGCCTGCGCGATGCCCGCCGTCGTTTCACCCATGCCGAAACCGATCTCCAGGATGCGCGGTGCATGCCGGCCGAAAACCGCGTCGAGATCGACGACGGCGTTTGCGTAGGGAATGCCGACGCGCGGCAGCATCTCGTCGCGATAGCGATTCTGCGCGTTCGAAACGCGGCCCTGGCGCAGCACGAAGCTGCGGATGTGTGTCGGCGGATGGTCCATGAGCGAGACGAGTAACGGGCAAGACGCGGCGCCTGCGCGGAATGGCAGGCGCCCGAGAGATCAGCCGATCATGCCGCTGGTTGGCGAAGAAGGCGAAGCGGAATAGAGCTTGCGGGGCATGCGCCCGGCACGGAAGGCCTCGCGGCCGGCCTCGACGGCCTTGCGCATCGCCCCGGCCATCAGCACCGGATCCTGCGCCCCGGCAATCGCGGTGTTCATCAGCACCCCGTCGCAGCCCAACTCCATCGCGATGGCCGCATCCGAGGCCGTGCCCACTCCGGCATCGACCAGCACCGGCACCTTGGCGTTGTCGATGATCAGCCGCAGGTTCCACGGGTTCAGGATCCCCATGCCCGAGCCGATCAGGCTGGCCAGCGGCATGACCGCGACGCAACCGAGTTCTTCCAGCCGCTTGGCCTGGATCGGGTCGTCAGCGCAATAGACCATCACCTTGAAGCCGTCCCTGACCAGGATCTCGGCCGCCTTGAGCGTCTCCGGCATATGCGGAAACAGCGTGTGCGCATCGCCCAGCACCTCGAGCTTGACCAGGTCGTGGCCGTCCAGAAGCTCCCTTGCCAGGCGCAGCGTGCGCACGGCGTCGTCGGCCGTGTAGCAGCCAGCGGTGTTGGGCAGGATGGTGTAGCGATCGGGCGGCAGCACCTCGAGCAGCGAGGGCTGGCCGGGTTCCTGGCCGATGTTGGTGCGCCGGATGGCCACCGTGATGATCTGTGCGCCGCTGGCTTCGACGGCGGCACGGGTCTGTTCGAAGTCCTTGTATTTGCCGGTGCCGACGAGCAGACGGGACGAATAGGTCTGGCCGGCGATGATCAGCGGATCGTTCATGGTGTTTCTCAGTGTGATTCAGCCGCCGCCGACGGCGACGACGATTTCGATGCGGTCGCCTTCGGCGAGCACGGTCTGCGCATGCAGGCCGCGCGGCACAATCTCGCCGTTGCGTTCCACGGCAACTCGCTTGCCGGCGAGGCCGCGCTGTTCGAGCAGCGCCGCGACGGCAAGGCCGCGGGCGAGGCTCAGGGCCTCGCCATTCACGACCACACCGATGGCTTCCTGCAGACTTGCGTTGGGCGCTTGCACCCCGGAAGTCTAGCACGGGGGGTGCAAGCGCCCGAGGGCGCGAGCCGCTCGCGGCTACGGATGCGGCACGACCTGGAGCAGCGCAGCGATCAGGCGATCGACGTCGGCGGTCGAATGGAACAGGTGTGTCGACACGCGCAGCGGCGCCGACAGCGCATCCGCGGCCGCATTCGCCTCCGGATCGGAGCGCAGCGAATGCGGCACGCGGTTGTTGCGGATCACGATCTGGTGCGCGCTGCGCATCGTCGCCACCGCGGCGGACGACGCCGTGGCCTGCGCCTGCGCCTCGGCTGCGGACAGGTCGACGTTGTAGTCGTAGCCCGCGGAGAACGGGTTGAACGATGTCAGCCCGGTGCGCGCGGCAAGTTTCGGATTGCGCTTGTAGGGCACCGACAGCGCTTGCGGTCCCCAGATGTCGACGATGCGCGCACGCAGGTACTGCGCCAGCGCCACGACGTACTCCTCGATCGCCTGCCTGCCCCAGCCGTCCCACAGCTGGCAGGCTTCGGCCAACGCCTTCTGCGAGGGGCGGCTGCCGTTGCCGACGAGTTGCAGGATCGCCGCGATGTTGTCGTCCGGATTGCGGCTTCCGTTGAGCAGGATCGGCGTGGCGCCATAGATCAGCGTGTTGGTCGGAAAGTAGGTCGGCAGCGCAGTGGTATTGCTGTAGCCCGGCACATTGATCGGCACGGTCGGCGACGGTACGCCGAACGGCGCCAGATCGCTGGTTGGCGCATTGCGGACATAGGGGGCCGCCGAAAATCCGTTGCGGATGTACATGAAGCCGGTCTGCCCCGGGCCGCACTGCCACTTGTGGCCAGCGCCCGAATAGAAGTCGCAGCCCATGTCATGCAGGTCGAGCGCGAGCATGCCGGGGCCGTGCGCGCCATCGACGATGGAGATCACGCCATTGCGCGCAGCCCAGCGGCACAGATCCTTCTCCGGCAGGCGAGCCCCGGTGAGGTAGACCGGCGACGAGAAGAGGATCGCCCGCGTGCGCCGGTTTAGCTGATCGCGGAAGCGTTTCATCACGGTGTTCTCGCTGACGGCGTCGTTGGTCGGCAATCCGACCTCTCGCACCACCACGCCGAAGCGGTCGCGAACCATCGCCGCGGCGGATTTGCCGGCGTCTTCCTCCATGTTGGTGGTGATGATCTCGTCGCCAGGCTGGAACTGCAGGCCCATGATGATGCGGCACAATCCATCGGTGGTATTGAAGCTCAGCGTCAGCTCGTACGGATCGCAGCCGAAACCGGGGGCGATCGCATTGCGCATCGCCTGCTGGCCGAAGAAGTAGGCGGTCGGGTTGGAGGCGATGTCCTGGTAATCCGCCGCCGCGTGCTGCACGACCTGCGTCGGCGAGGCGCCAGTGGTACCGATGTTCATGTACAGCAACCCCGGCGCAAACCCGAACGCCGGCGCATAGGGGCTGCCTGCGGGGCTACCCGTGGCGGCCACGGCGTCGCCCACGGCGCCCGCAAAGGGTATCGCCCCCATCCCCGCCGCTGCGGCAGCCCCCATGCCGAACAGCTTGAGAAACTCGCGTCGCGCATCATGGATGCGTTCCGCGCCGGCAAGCGCCGCATCGCGCGCGGCCGACACCATTCCCGCCTGCAGATCATCGTTGTTCGAGCTGCCCATTTCATCCTCCCGTAGCGTGTGATGGATTCCTTCGACTGCCATGGCCGGCGGCTCAGCCGGCCTCGATGGCAGACGGATATTGCCGAATGCATCAACGGGGGACAATATGTCTCAAGGCATAGCGCGCGATGTTCTGGCAAAACCTTGTGTCGCATCTGCAGGTTCGGGAAGCCCGCGTGGATCGCACGCAGCGCCACGGGCGAAACGCGCCGGGAACGCACCATCGAGCCGGGATTCGGCTAGAATCCGGCCTTCAGGCGGGTGTAGTTCAATGGTAGAACGGCAGCTTCCCAAGCTGCATACGAGGGTTCGATTCCCTTCACCCGCTCCACTGCATCTTTCTGCGGAGGTCCGCT